>Ga0207668_10000002_pt1 | contig 209163 bp, 183 predicted proteins | sample KBSS43metaG_FD_184323 | JGI IMG/M metagenome (GOLD analysis project Ga0207668, IMG submission 184323) | Switchgrass rhizosphere microbial communities from Kellogg Biological Station, Michigan, USA - KBS S4-3 metaG (SPAdes) (version 2) | ecosystem: Host-associated > Plants > Roots >...
GCTTGTCGAGCCCGGGTTCGTAGATCGGGATGCCGCCCGACTGCAGGCGCTCGATCTTGCCCGCATCCTTGTCGATGCAGGTCACCTCATGGCCGAAATCGGCGAAACAGGCCCCGCTCACCAGGCCGACGTAGCCTGTGCCGATCATCGCAACGCGCATATCTGGCCTACTCCGGCGAAGTTGTTGTTCAGCTGAGCCGCTGGCGGCTCGGGGAAGGTTTCAGGCCGCGGTCCGCTTTTGGCGCGGATTCCGGCGACGGCTCCGAGGGGATGCAAGCGGCGGTCCAGCCGGGACCGCCGGCTCAGGCGTGTGAGAGGCGAGCCTCCCAGGCGTAGGCGGTGCGCACGATTTCGTCGAGCGAGTCGTGCTGCGGTTTCCAGGCGAGCTGGGTCTTGATGCGGCTCGGGTCGGCCACCACCGCGGGCGGATCGCCCGGCCGCCGCGGGAGCTCCTCGACCGGCAAGGGTCGGCCCGTCATCCGCTCGACCGACTGGATCACCTCGCGCACCGAAAAACCCCGGCCATAGCCGCAGTTGAACTTGGCGGAACCGCCCCCGGCCCGCAGATGCTCCAGCGCCAGGGCGTGGGCCGCGACCAGGTCGCTGACGTGGATGTAGTCGCGCACGCCGGTCCCGTCCGGGGTCGGGAAATCCGTTCCAAAGACGCCCAGCGCCGGAACGCGCCCCAGCGCGGCCTGGCAGGCGCGCTTGATCAGGTGGGTGGCGCGCAGCGTGGACTGACCGGTCCGGCCGTCGGGGTCCGCGCCGGCCACGTTGAAGTAGCGGAGCGCGACATACCGGAGGTCGCTGGCCTGGGCGAGATCGTGCAGCATCCACTCCGTCATCAGCTTGGAGCGCCCGTAAGGATTCGCCGGCTCCGTCGGAGCGTTCTCGTCGACGGTCGCGGCGTCGGTTTCGCCATAGACCGCCGCGGTGGACGAGAAGATGAAGTGCTTGATCCCGTGGGCCTGGCAGGCTTCGAGCAGGTTCCGCGAAGAGGCGGTGTTGTTCTCGTAATAGCGCAGCGGATCGGCCACCGAGTCCGGGACGACCGTCGCGGCGGCGAAATGCAGCACGGCTTCGACGCCGTTCTCCTTCAGCACCCGGCGCACCAGGTCCCGATCGGCGACCTCGCCCTCGACGAACCGCGCGCGGTCTGGAACCTGGCCGCGAACGCCGGTCGAAAGGTTGTCGAGGATGACGACCGTTTCTCCCTTGTCCACGAGGGCGTGGGCCATATGGCTGCCGATGTAGCCGGCGCCGCCTGTGATCAAGACTGCCATGTCATCCGTGCCGGGTTGCGTTCGTTCGATGTCCAAGTCTGCGCCATGCGCCTATCGAAGCTCGCGCCTCGCCGCCGGCGCGGGCAGGGCCGGAACCTCGGCGTCCACCGCCTTCCATTTCGGGAGGGCCGAGGCGACCGACGGGACCGAGGCCTCGCCCTGCCTGACGACGTGGAGCAGGGCTGCGGACAACCCCAGCAGGATCAGCCAGGCGTCGTAATAGGCCATCGACAAGGCCGCGCCGCCGATCATGTAGGCGATGATCCCGACCTGCAGCATGCGCGCCAGCTGATTGGCCCAGAGCAGGTCTGGTCGCGCGCGCGTCTGCTGGAGGATCATGACGGTGTTCACCAGCGAGAAGCCGATGATCCCCAGGTACAGGGCCAGGCCGACGAAGCCGTGATCGCCAAGCACCTGGAAGTAGATGCTGTGCGCGGCGCGTCCCGAGACGAGACCACCGGGCGTCGGGAAAGCGTCGACGACGAACTGGTGTTCGATGGAGGCGAAGCCGCCGCCGGTCACGCGTTGCGTGGCGATGTTGAAACTGGTCCGCCAGGCTTCGACACGGCCCATGAAGGAGGAGTCCTGATCGGCCGTGCCGATGGTGTTCATGCGCTCGAACCAGGCGGCCGGCATGATGTGCGGTACGATGAACACCAGGGCGACGCCTGCGGCCAGAACGAGGAACCCGGCGCGAGAGCGAACCGCCGAAATCGCCACCATCGCGCCCAGGGCGAGGAGAGCGCCGCGAGAATAGGTCCCGATGATCGCCAACAGCGTGGCCGCCATCACGGCCATGAGCCCCAGCCGCACCACCTTCGCCTGCGTCGTCACGCGCAGATAGTTGAGGAGCGCGAAGAGCATCACGAGCGCCAGGCCCAGATGGTTGTTGTCGGCGATCATCGACGCTTCCGGCCCGTAGACGCGCCCTGATCCCCCGGTCACCAAAACGAAGGCGCCGCCTTTCACGCCGAAATAGGCGAGCGACACGGCGATCGCCCAGACGACCGCCTGAATCCTCGACTTGGAATTGGCCATCCCGGCCACGAACATGACGAGCACGGCGGTTTTGGCGAACCGATCGAACAGCTCGAACGTGTGGGAGTGCTCGAGCGCGAAATAGGTGGTGACGCCTGTCCAGACGACGAGCAGGCCCAGAAGGATGATCGTCGGGTTGGGCGGAATCGACTTCCGCTCCTTGGCCGCCGCCCAGGCGAGCATGGTGGCGATCGCGACGAAGATGTTCAGGCTCGCGCCGGCGAGAGGTCCGTACACCTCCCGCTGAGGGTTCATGAGCGAAATCCAGATCCAGGCGAGCAGGCCGAGGATGGGCGCGCGCAACATGAACGGGGCCATGCCGAGCAGCGCCACAAGCAGGATGAGGTCGCGCAAGCTGTCTGTCCCTTCTCTTGAGCCCCTCGCCCGGTGGCACAAACCATGCCAGAGACATGGGAGGAACCGCTTCGAGCCCGATCGCGGCGGCACGGGATTTGTACGATGGAAGCCGTCTATTTTTCCAGCGAACCTATCTCACCGAAAGGCGGCCCCGCATGAGCACACTGCTGTTTCTGTTCGAAGTGGCCGGCTTCTGCCTGGTCGCCCATTGGGCGTTCGTGAACGAACAGCCGGGCGCGAAGCGCGGCTTCGAGGGCCTGCTGCGCATGGTCGAACCGGCCAAGGCGGCGGTCGCGGCCGTGAAGGCCCGCTCGCCAAGCTGGCGCAAGTCCGTGCGGCAGCCGGCGGCTCAACGCGCGGGACGGGCGGCGGCCAAGCCGCTCGACGCCGAGGCGGCCCCGCGCTGGAGACGGCCGCTGGGTTAAGCACCGGTCCGCGGCGCGGACCTGCGCCACATCGGGACTCGGTGTCTCAGGGCGGGACGATGGCGAAGGTCGGGTCGCCTCGCGACGCCGAAGCGCCGACGGTGCGGGTGACGAAGTCGTAGGCCGCCTTGGTCTTGGGGTCGTGGTTGACTGCGTACGCCGACCCGAGGGCCGCACGCATGATCATCCCGTAGTAGCTCCAGACCTCTTCCCGACCGGCTTCACTTTGCTCGGCGAGCTTGTTGGCGTCGAACAGAGCCTTCCAGGTCGAATAGTAAGGCCCGTTTTCGCCGGGTTCTCGGACGTTCAGGCCGGCCTGCGTTCCATAGCGAGGATCGAAGCCCTCGGCCTTGCTGGTGTAGAGCCCGGCCAGGAAGTGCGACATCCAATCCAACAGGCGGCCAGCGTCGGCGTATCCCATGTTGTTGATCCACCCGAGGGTGGTGGCGATGAAGCCCTGCTGCCAAGGGGCGACGCCCTCGCCGGCCTCGACCCAGCCCTCGATGGCGCCGGCGGCCTTGAGGCGCCGCTCCGCCACATACTTCTGGGTCAGGTAGGCCAGATTGCCGCGCAGCTTCGCATCGAAGTACGGCTGCATCGGATCATTCTTGGGAAGGATGTAGGCCGCGGTGGCGAGCGTTCGCAGCGACCATGCGATCCCCCTGGCCTGTTCGTCGGCGCCCGCGATCAGCGCGTCGCTGCCGCTCCGATAACCGTTGTTGTAGGCGAGGAGCACGAAGGCGGCCTGATGCCTGAGCTCGTCCTTGTAGTACCGCAGTCCGGTCACGAGGTACGGCAGGTAGGTGAGCGACGGCTGGTGGGCGGAGTCCAGGCCCCAGGCGCCAACGCCTTCCTCGTAGGGCTGCGCCAACGGCTGGATGCTATGCGTACGCGTATCCAGCCACAGGTCGGGATACTTGTCGGTCGTCAGCGGCAGCTTCGTCGTCCGCTCACGGATGTGCCACGGCGCCGCGCCTGAGGCGTCTGCATTGGCGAGGAGCAGGTGTCGCGAGGTGGCGTCGCTGTCCAGCAGATCGACGACCGCCCATGTGGGCAGCGGCCCGATGTCCATGCGGCCGCCTGTCGTTCCCATCCCCGTCGTCACCGAGCCCGGGCTTAGCGGCGCCGACGACAGCGATCGCACGTCGGCGGCGATTTCTTGCTTCATCTCGCCGAAATCGAACTTGGTATCGTAGCGCGGGACCGCTCCGGCCGCGATCAGGTCGGTGACCTTGGGCGCTGCCCGCGGCGACTCCGCGTCGTCCGACCAGACGAGATGATGCCAGGTGGAGTACGGGTACTGGCTCACTCCCCGCGCCGCATAGACCGTCTTGCCGGCCATCGAGATGCTGACGTCGTATTTGACGTCGTCGTGAAGTTTGATGTCGTTCCAATCGTTGCAGAATATGACGTCGACCCGCGACGGTCCGCTTCTCGGCGTCAGGACGTCGAAGATGATCTGCAGGCGCCGGTCCACGTCGACCGCGTAGCGGCGCTCCAGCGCGATGGGGCCGTTCAGCCACTCGTCTGGCTTGCCGCCCCCCGCAGCCTGCACGACGGCGGGGAGGTTGAAAGCGACCGTTCGCTTCTGCCCCGAGACCTCCAACTCGAGCGCCACGGAGAGATCGGGGGTCGGCGCATACTCGGTTCTTGCCGGGCCAGGGGCTTTCAGCTTGTTCACCAGCGTGGCCGCCAGCGACTGCCCGCCCCTAAGCTCGGGCAGTTCGACCGTAACGACCGCATGGCGGACGGAGCCATCGGCGTTGAGGGCCTTGGCGTCGATCTGGGTCGGCAGCGCCTTGCCGTCGACGACCACGTCCACCGCGTCCCCGACCGCGACTGTTCCCGGCGAGAATATCTGACCGAAGCTGAAGGCGCGCGGCGCGAGCGGCTTACGCGCATCGTTGGTGATCGACACTTCGCCGACGGGACCCGCGGCGCGATCAGGAGCTGGCGCCGTCTGCGCCGAGGAGGGCGGACTGGAGCAGCCAATGAGAACCAACGCGAACAGAACAGGCAGGAACTTCATTGACGCTGAAGCCTCAGTAGAGAATTCGCCGACCGACCGGCAAGGGGCGCCACTTGACGCCAGCGGGCAATACGCCCTGTCGAGTCAATTCTGAAACCTGACGTCGCGCCGTCCACAGGTTCGGGTCGAGCATTTCTCGCATGGCGTAATAGCCGGACCAGCGTCGCAGCGCCTTGAAGCTGAGCTGCCCGCTGTGCTGCCGACTTGAGGTGTACGAGTTGAGGCTGTCTTGGCTGACGCCCGCGCCGCGGCGCGCGACGAGCGCTCGAAAACGGGGACGATAGGGAAGCGTGGAGTAGATGTCGACCGGCTTGGCGATCGGCAACTCATGGGCCAACCGTTTCGCGGCCGCGTCTTTGGTGATCAGATAGGCGTGGGTGCTTCCCGGTCCGTCATGTGTCGCGTGTGCGGTAAACCCAGGGTAGATTTCGATCGAATCGCTGCTGTCGTAGTAGATCTGTCCCTTTTCGTTCGCGTTCTGGAAATCGAGGAAGCAGTAGTCGAAGTCTGTACTCTCGATTTCCCGGCGCAGTACACGGGCGAAAGAGCGCACCAGCCTTGCGTCATCTTCCAAGATCAGGGCGACTGGGATGTCTCTCGCCAGAATGCGGCGATAAGCTTCCATGTGGGAAAGATAACAACCGATAACGCCGGGGTGGAAGTCCGCGCCGTCTGGTTGCATCGCCACGCGCTGTTCATGTGGAATCTTCTGCCCATCGACACCATCAATGAGTTCGAATTCAACACCCAATGCGCGCAAATGGCTCGTTATCGCCGCACGGCGCTCATGAAGTCTTGCAAGGCTTATGACGAATACGGGAACCATTAACCATCACATTAGGAGTTCATCCCGCCCCGGGCAAGTTCGCGGAACGGCGATGCGGGTCGAAAGGCGGCACTAAAATAGGCTGACGGCGCGTTCCCGACTGGGACGCGCTGCAGATGAGCTTGCAGCGTTCGGAACTGGAACCTTCGTCGCAAGGTGTTCACCGTTCCCGTGCGATTTGCTAGCAACCTCGCCTGTGCGGCGAGCGAGTTCGCGAGTTCGCGTGCGCTTGAAGGGAGCGCTCACCTCAATCTGCGGTGATATGGCGGTGGCACGTGACTTGCTCGCGTCAGGGCGATGTTCCAGCCCCAGGCGAACGGCTCGGCCAAGCCCGGCCGCGCGCGCGTGAACGGGCGCTGCTCCCGGCGCCTAGGCTGAACGCAACGATGAGAGCACCACGATGAAGATCAGTATTTTCGGCCTGGGTTATGTCGGCGCGGTCTCGATGGCCTGTCTGGCGCGCGACGGGCACGACCTGGTGGGCGTCGATCTCGATCCGCATAAGCTGGAACTGATCCGCTCGGGCCGTTCGCCGATCATCGAGGAAGGCATTCAAGAACTCACCGCCGAGGTGGTCGCCAGCGGCCGGGTGAGGGTCACCGACGACTCGGCCGAGGCTATCGCCGCAACCGACATCTCCTTCGTCTGCGTGGGCACGCCGGCCAGCCCTAACGGCAGCCAGGACCTCACCGCCATTCGACGTCTTGCCGAACAGATCGGCAAATCCCTCCGCAACAAGCCTACGCACCACGTCATCGTCATCCGCTCGACCGTCCGGCCGGGAACCGTGGACGAGATGGTGCGGCCGATCGTCGAAGAGCACTCGGGCAAGACCGCCGGCGTGGATTTCAGCCTGTGCTTCCAGCCCGAGTTCCTGCGCGAAGGCTCCTCGATCAAGGACTACGACAAGCCGCCCTTCACCGTGGTCGGCGTCGGCGAAGGCGACGCCAAGGCCGAGGCTGCGCTGCGGGAGGTCTTCGGCCGCCTGCCCTGCGAGTTCGTGGTCACTTCGGTGCGCACGGCGGAGATGCTCAAGTACGCCTGCAACTCGTTCCACGCCGTGAAGGTGGCCTTCGCCAACGAGATCGCCCGCATGTCCCAGGCCGTGGGCGTCGACCCGTTCGAGGTGATGCGCCTGCTCTGCGAGGACAAGCAGCTCAATATCTCGCCAGCCTATCTGCGCCCGGGCTTCGCCTTCGGCGGATCGTGCCTGCCCAAAGACCTGAAGGCGCTGCTCTACATGGCCAAGACGGCCGACGTGAACCTGCCGATGCTGGGCGCCGTCCTGCCCTCCAACCGCGTGCATACGGACGCGGCGATCGACTACGTCCTGAACAGCGGCAAACGCCGCGTCGGCATGATCGGCCTCTCGTTCAAGACCGGCACGGACGACCTGCGCGAAAGCCCGCTGGTCACAGTCGCCGAGCGCCTGATCGGCAAGGGCGTCGATTTGCGCATCTACGATCCGGAGGTCAGCTATTCGCGGCTGATGGGGGCGAACAAGCGCTTCATCGAGCAGTCGATCCCGCACATCGCCCAACTGCTGTCGCCGTCCATCGAGGACACGATCGCGCACGGCGACATCGTCATCGTCGGCCTGCAGCGCCCGGACCTGCTCGAACAGGTGCGCAAGACCGCCAAGCCGGAGCAGGTGGTGCTTGACCTGGTGTACATGGCGCGCGGCGACCTGCAGGCGCAGTATCAGGGCGTCGCCTGGTGAGCCGACGTCCGGCGCTGCTTTTCGTCTCGCCGCGCTTCCTGTTCCCGCTGGACTCCGGGGGGCGGATCCGCACCACCGAAATCCTTCGCAACATGAAGGGCGGCGCGTTCGAGATCACGCTGGCGACGCCCGCGACGCCTGACGAGCTCACCCGCCACGCGGGCGAGCTCGAACAGGTCTGCGACCACCTCGTCAGCTGGGCGCCGACCGCGCCGGGACCGCTCGCTGGCGTCACCCGGATGAGGCACATCGCCTCCAGCCTGCCGATCCCCGTGGCCACGGACCGCTCGGCGGCCGCAAGCCGCGTGATCGCGGCTGAGCTCGCCAAGGGCTACGCCGTCGCCGTCTTCGACTTCATCCACGCGGCCGTCCTTGCGCCGGACCGGTTCGGCGACACGGCCTCGGTCATGTTCACGCACAATGTCGAGGCCGAGATCTTCGGCCGCCACGCCGAGATCGCGCGCGACCCTCTCCGCGGCTGGGTCTGGAACAACCAGCATCGAAAGATGCAGCGCTTCGAGGCCGCGACCCTGAAGCGCTTCGACCGTGCGGTCGCCGTGTCCGACCGCGACCGCGAGATCTTCGCCCGGGACTACGGCGTGGACCATGCGCGCACCATCCCGACCGGCGTCAATCTCGACTTCTTCGCCTACAACGCCCCGCCGGCCTCGGACGAGCTCGTCTTCATCGGCTCGATGGACTGGCTCGCCAACATCGACGCGATGGAATTCATGATGGACGACATCTGGTCCGGGGTCGCCGCACGTGTCCCAGGCGCCCGCATGAAGGTGGTCGGCAAGTCTCCGCCGGAAGGGCTGGTCAGACGCGCCAAGGAGCGCGGCCTCGCCTGGGAGTTCACCGGCCGCGTCGACGACATCCGCCCGCACGTGGCCCAGGCCGCAGCCTGCGTCATTCCGATCCGGGTCGGCGGGGGCACGCGGATCAAGGCCTTCGAATCCATGGCCATGGGCTCGCCGCTGATCTCCACGACGATCGGCGTGGAGGGCTTGGACGTCAAGCCGGGCGTCCATTATCTGCGCGCCGACACGGCGCAGGAGTTCGCCGACGCGGCGGTCGCCCTGCTTCAGGACCCGGCCCTGGGTCGCCGGCTCGCCGAGTCGGCGCGGGCGCACGTCGAAGCGAACTACTCCAACGCGGTCGTCGGCCGCCGCTTCGAACAGATCTGCCTGGAAGCCCGGGAATTTCGGGCGAAGGCGTCGAATCCGTCGGGCTGAGCCGCCTAGAGACCCGAGTGTTGCGGATGATCGGCGAGATGGGCGTGGTCAGCCGCGATCGTCGCAGGATCGATCGGACCGCCATAGCCGCCCCCGCGGATCATGGCCTCGATCATCTGATCGCCGAGCGCGGCCTTGAAATGTCCGGACTCCCAGTAGAAGCGCATCTTCGTCTTCTTATCGCCCTTGGCCGGCACGACCTCGGTCGTGAAGGCGTCGACATGGGCGAAATCCCATACCGGCACCCCGCTCCTCTGGCTGAAGTCGGCTAGCATCGACTTCCAGTCTGCGAACGCCGGCCACAGGCCGACGTCCTCGAACTGACGCAGGATGTCGAGGTGGTAGGGGTAGGTGAAGACCACCAGCTGGATGCCCTCTCGGCGGCAGAGCGCCGCCAGGCGCTCAAGCGCGGCGAGATCGGGATTGCCGCCCGGCCCCTGCCAGCGCACGACCTTCGGTCCCGCCAGCAAGCGGCTTCGATAGTCGGCGTTGCGCTGGGCGAACAGCGCAGCATGACCCTCGGTCGGAACAAGCGCATCGAATTCGCCGACGCTGTGGCCCGCGGGGGTCGTGTTCCCCGGGTGTTGCGCGCGTTGCGCCAGCACGGTGCCGACGCTGTCGGACAGGGCGTCCAGCGATAGCGTCAGGGAGGCGAGCTGCGAAAGCTGATCGGACCAGCCCTCGGCTTGCTTGGGCTCGGCGGGGGCGACGGAGGCCCGCCAGTCCTTCTGGGAGATGCGGAAGTCGATGAAGTCGACGCCGAGGTAGATCGCCTGCGGCTTGTGCAGCTTGACCGCGCGTTCGACCACATCGACCACGCTCTCGGTGTCGTAGCCGGGCAAGCCGAGGTTGTAGATCGGCTTCAGGCGCGCAGGCGCGGCCACGGCGTCGGGGTCGACGCCCACTTCCGTCCGCGAATTTCCGGCCACGATCGTCGCGGGCGCCATCCGGGCGTATTGCTTCAGCTTGCCGGCGATCAGATGACGATGCGCCTCCGGCTTGAACCGGTCGAACCCCTCGATCCTCGGGTTGCCCCAGTAATCGTAGGGATCGACCGCCCAGTTGAAGGTGGCCACCAGCCCAAGCAAGCCGAACACGCCGATCGTGAAAAGCCGCAGGTAGCGGCTCATCGACGCCCCCCCGCCCCGCATGGCGTGCGCCGCCGCTTGCGCGCTGGCCTCTCGTGCGTGCTTCCCGCTTAGATCGTCCATGAGTTCGTCACGCTCAAAACTGGAAATAGAGGAATTCGGACACGCGCGTGAGCGCAAGCACGCCGCCCACGGCGACGATAGCTGCGCCGAAGGCCCAGCCTGCGTCGGGCTTCCAAAGCAGACGGCGAGCCTGCCCGGCGGGAGCCGCGTCGATCACCGGCTTGAAGCGGCCCATGAGCTCCTGGCTGTTCGGAAAGAAGCAGGCGAGGATGAAGAGCACGACGATCCACGTCCAGCTCAACACGAAGGCCGCGCCGCCGACCATGGAGAAGGTGACTCCCATCGCCTCGAGGCTGGTGGCCAGGCCGCCCAACCGCATCTCCAGCGCCTGAGGCAGGGCGACGCCGTTGAGCCCCGCCATGCCGGCGATCATCCGCATGGCGACCTCGAGCGTCGGCGCCCGGAAGAACACCCAGCCGACGACTACGGCCAGCATGGTGAGCGTCCAGGCGGCCAGCCGATACGCGGCGGCGGTTTCGAGGCCGGCCGGCGCGATCCGCCGCCAGCCGTGGTTGGCGGTGAGATAGAACCCGTGGAGCGCGCCCCAGATCACGAAATTCCACCCGGCGCCGTGCCAGATGCCGCCGAGCAGCATGGTGATGAACAGGTTCAGGTAGCGCCTGGCTTCGCCCTTCCGGTTGCCGCCGAGCGAGATGTACAGATAGTCCCGCAGGAAGCGCGACAGGGTCATGTGCCAGCGCCGCCAGAAGTCGATGATGTTCGCCGCCTTGTAAGGTGAATTGAAATTCTGCGGCAGCTTGATCCCGAACAGCCGGGCGCCCCCGATCGCCATGTCGGAATAGCCGGAGAAGTCGAAATAGAGCTGGAAGGTGTAAGCCAGCGCGCCAGCCCAGGCTGTCAGGAGGTCCGGGTGGGTCCCGCCTTGGACCGCGGTGAACACCGGCGTGGCGTAGACGGCGATCCCGTCGGCCAGGACCGCCTTCTTGAACAGCCCGATCGCGAAGATGGTGAGGCCCACGGCGAAGTTCTCCGCTTGGGGCCGAAAGGTCTCAGGTAGCCAAAACTGCGGGAGCACCTCCTTGTAGTGCACGATCGGCCCGGCGATCAGCTGCGGGAAGAAGGCGACGAACAGGGTGTATTCGATGAAGTTGTAGCCCTTGGTCAGTCCGCGATAGCTGTCGACCAGGTAGGCGATTTTCTGGAATGTGAAGAAGGAGATGGCGAGCGGCAGCACGATCCTGCCGAGCGACCAGTCCTGGCCGGTCACGGCGGCTGCATTGTCGACGAGGAAGTTGGCGTATTTGTAGTAGACCAGCACCCCGAGGTCGACGGCGATGGCGAAGGCCAGCAATCGCTTGTCGGGGCGCGCTGAGAGCGCCCTGCCCGCCAGGTAGGTGAACACCATCACCACGCCCAGCAGCCACAGATAGGACGGGTTCCACCAGCCATAGAAGAACAGTGACGCCGCGATCAGCCAAAGCATCGCGGCCGTGCGTCCCGATAGACGCGCCGAGATAAAATACCCAGCCACCGCCAGCGGCAGAAATAGGAAGATGAAGATGTAGCTGTTGAATAGCACGAAGCGTTGCCCCCAGCCGCGCCGGCGGGCACGTTACTATTTAATTATGAAGAAATCATCCGATCCGCTTCGGGCCGGGCGGCGCTCTTGCAGCACAGGCGCACGCGATCCGGATCATTCGATCCGGGCGGCGCCGGCCTCAGCCCAGCTGGCTGACGACCAGGGCGACGGCGCCCCAAGCAACGGCGGAAAGCGCAAACCAAGCGGCCACGCAGGCCGGCCAGCTGAGCCGGTGATCACGAGCGAGCGTTTCGCTCGTTTCAGCCTGCGGCGGCGCATGGCGCCGGAAAGCCGCTAAGCTGAGGACGACGGTTTCAGGTGTTCGCGCCGGGCTTCTCAGCAGCTCTGCCCGCATCCGACTTCACCTACGTTGAATCCGCGTCCACAACCGGCGCGAAGGCCGGTCGGTTCCTAGTCAATGTGACTAGGCGTTAACGCGAGGTTACACTTCGGCAACATGCCCAGTTTCGAGCGATTCGGCGGGCAGGTGAAGCGCTTGGCGAGCAGCTTCGACGGGCGACTTCGATCCGCGGCCCGCGCGCCCGGCGTGGGCGACCGCCTCCAGGAGCGCCTTGTTGGCGCGGGCGATCGGCAGCCAGCCGAACTGTTCGGCGTAGCGCCGCGTGGCCGCCCGATCGGGCATGTCCCGACGTAGCTCGGCGACCGTCGCGGCGATGGCTGCGGCCGAGCGCTCGGGCAGCAGGCGGCCGGCCTCGCGCGAGCAGACCACCTCGGACGTCCCGTTGACGTCGCTGGCCACGACGGGCGTGCCGCACGCAAGCGACTCCAGCAGGACGTTCGCCCATCCCTCGCGGGAGGAGGCGAGCACGGAGGCGTCGGCGGCGCTGTAGAGTTCGGCGAGCTTGGAATGCGGCGTCTCGCCCAGGAAGCGCACGCGGTCGCTCACCCCCAAGTCTTCGGCCAGTCGCTCCAGCTCGGCCCGCAGAGGGCCCTGTCCGGCGATCAGCAGGCGGCAATCGGGGGCCTCGGCGAGGGCGCGGATCGTCAGGTCGTGCGACTTGCGCGCGATCAGGCTGCCGACCGACACCAGGGTGAAGCCGTCGACGCCCAGCGCGCGGCGCGCGATTGCGCGGTCGACAGGCCTGAACAGGTCCAGGTCGACGCCGTTGCGCAGCGTCAGCGTGCGTTCCGGCGCGGCGCCCAGCTCGACGAGCCGCTCGCGCAAGTCCTCGCAGACCGTGACCATGGCGGAGGCTTCCGAAGCGGCCCATTGGATCTTCGCCCGCGACGCCGGAGCGGCGGGGATCAGCGTGAGGTCGGTTCCTCGTCCGGTGATGACGACCGGCAGCCCCAGCTCCCGGCCGAGCCGGGCCGCGGCCACGCCGTCGGGATAGAAGTAGTGGGCGTCGATCACGTCGAATTGCTGGCCGGCGGCCTGCAGCCGGCGCACGGCGCGCAGCGAGGCGCGGTACAGAAGCTCCGGGGCCAGCTGCTCTCCCAGCGTGGGGATGGCCGCGTACCGCGGGTGCCAGATCTCCACGCCGTGGCGTGTCTCGCGTTGGGGCGCCTTGGCGTAGGCCGCGTAGCGCCCGAACCTCGAATGTGAGAACGGGAAGTAGGGGACCGGAGCGACGACCGTCGCCGTCAGACCGCCGAGCGCGAGGGTGTGCTGAAGACGGTTCTCGACGAAAATCGCGTGGTTGGGCTGGGCCGCATTTGGGAAAAGCGTAGAAAAGACAAGCACTCGGGTCACGTCATCCTCCGAGGGCCCATCCGGTTCCAGCCCCTGCGCCGACGGCGGCATCTTGCGTTCAAGGCCTCAGCAAATGGCTAACCTTCGGCGCACGCGGGTCAAGGCCCAAGCGCGCCAGCTGAAACCGGTCGGCTTATGAGCCTCGGAATACGGCCCTTTCCCGGCGCTCGCATGGCGAGCTCAGTCAAGCCGCTGACCGACTCGTGGCGAGGGTCCGGTGGAAAACTGATCTCGTGCGAAATCAACCACGAATATCTAAAAACAAGGCTTGATTGCGCGCGCGGTTTCCGGGCGAATCTCGAATTGACACATCGCTATGGTTAACGATCTGCGGCGGCGCGACGGCCGTTTGCGGCTGGCGTGGAAAGGGCCGAGCGGAAGCGGTCACTTCCGTGGCGCCCTAATTGCTGGAGGGCTCTGGGACGGACGGCTCGATGGTCGCCGCCCAGATCAAGCAGGCACGTCGGCTTCGGCCGGGGGGTTATGAACGTGAAGTTGTTCGGCCACTATGTCGCGCGACCGGCCGCTGTACTCGCAGCGCTCGAAGGCGGCTTGTTCCTTGTGGCTCTTCATCTGATGAGCCTGGCGCGGAACTGCCACGGTTGTTACATCGGCTCCGTGGTTCATTTCGAGCTGCACGAAGAGCTGCTTCTGACGGCGGTTTTTCTGCTGATCACGACCTCGGTCGGGTTGTACAACCGTGATGCGCTGCTCGATTTTCGGACCTTCCTGAAGCGCTTCATCCTCAGCGCCCAACTGATCTTCATTCCCGCGGTGGCGGTCGTTGCGATCACCAAGGCGGCGAGCGGCGGTCCGTTCGGCTGGTACGTCGGCATCCTGTCGATCGTCATCACCTTCTTCATGCTGGTGCTGTTCGTGATCCGGCTTCTGCTCGGCTGGTGGTCGCCCACGGCGCTCGCGAAGAAGCGCGTGCTGGTGCTGGGCGACGACCGCGTCGGCAAGGACGTGGTGGAATTCGTCAACGGCCTGGGCCGCAGCCACCTCGTGCACGTGCTGACCGTTTCCGCCCACGGCGCGAAGGCGGGCAAGATCGCCCCGGTCGGCAACCTGGCGGTCCACATCGAGCGTCCGCAGCCGCAGCACCTGCCGACCATCGCGGAAGCGGCGCGGATCGACATGATCGTGGTCGCCGTGGAAGACAAGCGCGGCCTGCCCGTCTCCGACCTTCTCGACTGCAAGCTAAGGGGGATCGACGTCGTGGACTCGCTGACCTTCTGGGAGCGCGAGGCGGGCGAGATCGACTTCGCCCACGCCGGCGCCGGCTGGCTCGCCTTCACCCAGGGCTTCCTGCTCGACGCGCGCAGCCGGTTCATCAAGCGCCTGGCCGACTTCGTCGTCAGCCTGACCTTCGTGATCCTGGTGCTGCCGCTGTGCCTGTTCGTCGCCCTGGCGATCAAGCTTGAGAGCCCTGGCCCGATCTTCTATCGGCAAGAGCGCGTCGGCCTGAACGGCAAGGTGTTCCGCGTCTGGAAGTTCCGCAGCATGCGCACCGACGCCGAGCGCGACGGGGTCCCGCAGTGGGCCAACAAGCAGGACAACCGCATCACCCGCGTGGGCCAGGTCATTCGCATGCTGAGGATCGACGAGATCCCGCAGATCATGAACGTGCTTTCGGGCGACATGAGCTTCGTGGGCCCGCGTCCGGAGCGGCCGTTCTTCGTCGAACAGCTGCGCAAGGACATCCCGCACTACGATCTGCGCCACGCCGTGAAGCCGGGGATCACCGGCTGGGCCCAGGTGAACTATCCTTACGGCGCCTCGGTCGACGACGCTAAGCGCAAGCTGGCCTACGACCTCTACTACCTGAAGAACCACGATCTCATCCTGGACATCGCGATCCTGATGCAGACCGTGCGCGTCATCCTGTTCCCGGGGGGAGCGCGCTAAGCGCGGGCGGCATGTCGAACTCCTCCGCCACCCGCATCGTCCACCAGGCGCCCGTGTCCCCCCGGCACATCCTCCACGTCTTCCCCACCTTCGAGGTCGGCGGCTCGCAGATGCGGCTCACCCACCTCGTGCGGGGCTTGGGCGCGGACCACCGGCACACGGTCCTCGCCATGCACGACAACTTCGCATGCCGCGAGCACTTCGACGCCGGCGCGCCGGTCGAGTTCGCGCTCGCGCCCAGAGGCCGCGATCTGCTGAGCCGCCTCGCCGCCTATCGCGGGGAGATCGCTAGGCGCGCGCCCGACGTCCTGGTCACCTACAACTGGGGCGCCATCGAATGGGCGGCGGCGAACCTGTGCTCCGCCGTCCCGCACATCCACATCGTCGACGGCTTCGGCCCCGACGAGGCGAAGCAACAGTTCGCTCGCCGGGTCTGGGCGCGCCGCGTGCTGCTGAAGGGCTCGCGGCTGGTCGCGCCCTCGACCAAGCTTCGCGACATCGCCATCAACACCTGGGGCGTTCCGGCCAGGCGGGCGCTGCACATTCCGAACGGCATCGATCCGCGGGACGGGTTCGCGACCCGCTTGGAATCGCTGGCGTCGGACCTGCCCGCGGACCGCCCGCGGGTGGTCTGGGCCGGCGCCATGCGCCGCGAGAAGAACCTGACCCGCCTGCTCAAGGCGTTCAGCCCGCTGCGCGACCAGGCGACCCTGATCCTGATCGGCGACGGCGTCGAGCGCGCGACGGCGGAAGCGCAGGCCCGTGCGCTCGGCGTGGCCGACAGCGTGCGCTTCCTCGGCCAGCGGCGCGACGCGCGCGATCTGATCATGCAGTGCGACCTGCTCGCGCTCTCCAGCGACACCGAGCAGATGCCCATCGCCGTGCTCGAGGCGATGGACGCCGGCCTGGCCGTCGTCTCGACCGACGTGGGCGACGTGGAGGCCATGGTCTCCACCGAGAACCGCATGTTCGTGGTGTCCTCGGACGACGCGTTCGGCGCAGCGCTGCACCAGCTGGTCATCGACCAAGGCCTGCGGCGACGCCTGGGTTCGGCGAACCGCCGGCGCGCGCGCCTCCAGTTCAGCCTGGACGCCATGTGCGCCGCCTACCGAAGCGTGTTCGCGCCATGAACCGGAGGCCCATTTCCTCGGCATCGATCAGGTCGTTCGTCAAACCTGCGCAATAGGTCCGTTAGAGCTTCCGTAAAGCCGAACGCTTACTGGTGGAACGCCGCGACGGGTTAGGTTTCCTCTCCAAGTTCATTGAAGTTCGCATGTCAGCCACATCACACATGAACAGCGACGTCGTCGTGATCCGTCCGCCCAAGGGCATGGCGTCGCTCGACCTCAAGTTGCTCTGGCAATTCCGCGACCTGCTGCGGGCTTTCGCGGAACGCGACATCCGCCTGCGCTATCGCCAGACGGTGCTCGGCGCCGCCTGGGTGATCCTGCAGCCCCTCCTGGGCGCGGGCATCTTCAGCATCGTGTTCGGCATGATCGCCAAGCTGCCGACCGGCGGCCTGCCCTATTTCCTGATCTCCTACGCCGGCTTCCTGAGCTGGACGCTGGTTCAGGGCATCGTCACCCGGGTCAGCCCCTCGCTGCTGGGCAACGCGCCGCTGATCAGGAAGGTGTTCTTCCCCCGGCTTCTGGCGCCGTTCGGCGCGGTCCCATCCGTGCTCGTCGACTTCGTGGTGGCGCTCGGGCTGATGGTCGTCCTGATGATCGTCTACCGGGTGACGCCGGGGTGGGGCATCCTCCTGATGCCGTTCTGCCTCCTGGTCCTGCTGCTGTTGAGCTTCGGCGTCGCGCTGATCGCCAGCACCCTGATGGTCAAGTATCGGGACATCCAGCACATCGTGCCGTTCGGCATGCAACTGCTGATGTACGCGAGCCCCGTGGGCTACACGATCGCGGTCGTGCCGGAAAAGCTGCGCACCTGGTACTTCCTCGCCAATCCCTTCGCCGTCCCGATCGACGCGGTGCGCTCGTCCCTGCTGGGCGCCGCGCCGGCGAACCTGAGCTGGCTGGCCTATTCCGCCGTCGTCTCGCTCGTCGTCTTCGCCGTCGGTCTGATGGTCTTCCACAGCTACGAGCGTGAGTTCGCCGATGTCATCTGATCAGATCGCCATCTCCGTCCGTGGCCTGGGCAAGTCCTATCGGATTGGCCAGAAGGCCAACCATTCCACCGCCGCCGAAGCCGCGCTCGCCTGGATGCGCAATCCGTTCCGGCCCGCGCCCACCGACCAGATGTGGGCGTTGCAGGACGTCAACTTCGACGTGCCGCGCGGCCACGTGGTGGGGCTGTTGGGGCGCAACGGCGCCGGCAAGAGCACGCTCCTCAAGATCCTCACCCGGATCACCGCGCCGACGACGGGCGAGATCCGTATCGCCGGGCGCGTCGCCAGCCTCATCGAGGTGGGCACCGGCTTCCAGCCCGAGTTGACCGGCCGCGAGAACATCTATCTGAACGGCGCCATTCTCGGGATGCGCCGCCGGACGATCGCCGAGCGGTTCGACGAAATCGTCGACTTCTCCGGCGTGGAGAAGTTCCTCGACACGCCGGTGAAGCACTACTCCAGCGGCATGTACGTCCGCCTGGCGTTCGCCGTCGCGGCGCACCTCGACGCCGACATCCTGCTGGTCGATGAGGTGCTCTCGGTCGGCGACGCGGAATTCCAGAAGAAGTCGCTGGGCAAGATGGAGGCGGTCGCCAGCGCCGGGCGCACCGTGCTGTTCGTCAGCCACGACATGGCGGCGCTCGAGTCGCTGTGCAACACCGGCATTACGCTGAGCGGCGGCAGGATGGTCGGCGAGGCGCCCATACGCGAGGCGTTGCTCACCTATCACCAGACGCTCGGCCACTCTGACGCCTCGTCGAGCTCCGAGCCGATCGATCTAGGCGACCAGTACCGCTACTTCCGCGGCTTCGACATGCTCGACGACGAGGGCCGCTCCACCCGCACCATGGTCACCGGCGGGCGGCTGCATCTGCAGATCCAGGTCGATTCGGACGAGTCCTTCGAATACCCATCCTTTGTCGTCAGGATCGACAACACCAAGGGCCAGCGGATCCTGACGCTGCGCTCGCCGCGCACCGACGCCGCCATTCCCCGGCTGGCCGGCCCCGGCGAGGTCAGCTGCATCGTCGACCAGGCGCCGTTCGCCCCGGGCGACTATGTGGTGCGGATCTCGCTCGCCAGGGGGCTGGAGGACGTCGAGGCGGTGGAACAGGTGCTTTCCTTCACCGTCCGTAACGCCGACACCTTCGGCGATGGATGGGGCGCCCGCGAAGGCCTTTGCGTCGCGCCGTCCAGCTGGAATCTCGTGGAAATGGAGCAGAAGACCTACCGCCGGGCGTGAGCTCGGCGGACTGGCCCGCCGCCATCGCGGTCCTCGCCGAAGCGAGCGTCAGACCCTTACGTCGTGGCATGCGACTTGCTCGACTGAAGGTGCAATCGCTCGGAATTGAACACCGCGGAACGTTGTCGGGTGACAATTCCCCAAACGGTGCTTTGAGTAGAAAGCTATGAATTCCTTAGGTGGAATTCGCATACGTCGGTCAGAGGCTGGGGCTCCATGATAAACGTCGGAATTATTGGCTACGGATATTGGGGGCCGAACCTCGTCCGAAACTTCGCAGAGCTCGGCAGATGCAATGTCGTGGCGATTGCGGATCTCGACGCCGAGAAGCTGGCTCTGGCCAAGCGCCGCTTTCCCGCGGTGCACATGACCACCGACGTCGACGAAGTGATCAACGATCCCAAGATCGACGCAATCGTCATCGCCACGCCGGTCCGCACCCACTTCAAGCTGGGCATGGCCGCCCTCAAGGCCGACAAGCACGTCTGGCTCGAAAAGCCGATGACCGAGACCACCGAGCAGGCGCGTTTGCTGGTCGACGAGGCGGAGCGCCGCGGCAAGGTCCTGCACGTCGACCATACCTTCGTCTACACCGGCGCCGTCCGGAAGATGGGCGAGATCATCGCCCGCGGCGACCTCGGCAAGATCCTCTATTACGACTCCGTGCGCGTGAACCTGGGGCTCTTCCAGCACGACGTGAATGTGATCTCGGACCTCGCCGTCCACGATTTCTCGATCCTGGAATACCTGCTCAAGGAGCACCCGGTGGCGGTCTCGGCGGCCGGCATCAACCACTTCCCGGGAACGCCGGAGAATCTCGCCTACGTCACCCTGTTCTACGACTCCTCGATCATCGCCCACGTCAGCGTGAACTGGCTGGCGCCGGTGAAGGTGCGCCAGCTGCTGGTCGGCGGCAGCTCGAAGATGATGATCTACGACGACCTTCAAAATAGCGAGAAGCTGAAGGTCTACGACAAGGGCGTGAGCTTCACCGACGATCCCAAGAAGATCCACGAGATGCGGGTCGGCTATCGGACGGGCGACATGTGGGCGCCTACGATCGACGGCGCCGAAGCGCTGCGCACCGGCGGCGAGCACTTCCTCGACTGCATCCTCGACAAGACCACCTCGATCACCGACGGCCGGCTGGGCCTCAAGGTGGTGGAAATCATCGAGGCGGCGACCACCTCGATGCAGAACCTCGGCAAGACCGTGCAGATCAAGAACCTGGAGCTGGCCTGATGATTCCCTTCGTCGATCTGCGCGCGCAGTACCTCAGCATCAAGGACGAGGTCGACGCCGCCATCCAGGGCATTCTGAACACGACCCAGTTCACTCTGGGCTCGGAGGTCGCGGCCTTCGAGGAAGAGTTCGCGGCCTATAGCGGCGCGGACATCGGCATCGGCGTCAACACCGGCACCAGCGCGCTGCACCTGGCGCTGCTCGCCGCCGGCGTGGGCCCGGGCGACGAGGTGATCACCGTCCCCTTCACCTTCGTGGCCAGCGTGGCGGCGATCCACTACACCGGCGCCAAGCCCGTCCTGGTCGACATCGACCCGGTCACCTACAACATGGACCCGGCGAAGATCGAAGCGGCGATCACGCCGAAGACCAAGGCGATCGTCCCGGTTCACCTCTACGGCCAGCCGGCCGACATGGCCCCGATCATGGCGATCGCCAAGAAGCATGGCCTGATCGTGATCGAAGACGCCTGCCAGGCCCACGGCGCCGAATACGACGGCCGGCGCGCCGGAAGCATCGCCGACATGGGCTGCTTCAGCTTCTATCCGGGCAAGAACCTCGGCGCCTACGGCGAGGGGGGCATGGTCACGACCAACAACCCCGAGTTCGCCCGCACCATCCGCATGCTGCGCGACTGGGGCGCGGAGAAGAAGTACCACCACGTCCTGAAGGGCTACAACATGCGCCTGGAAGGCCTGCAGGGCGCGGTCCTTCGGGTGAAGCTCAAGTATCTCGATCAGTGGACGGAAGCGCGCCGCGGCGCGGCCGGTCGCTACGACAAGCTACTGGCCGAGGCGGGCGTCGCCGCGCCGGTCGCCAAGCCCAACGTGCGCCACGTCTACCACATCTACGCCATCCGCACGGCCAACCGCGCCCAGCTGCAGGAAGCCCTGCAGGCGCGCGGCGTCAGCACCGGCATCCACTATCCGTTCCCGGTCCACCTGCTGCCGGCCTATGCCGACCTCGGCTATATCGCAGGCGACTTCCCGCACGCCGAGAAGGCCGCGCTCGAGGAGCTGTCGCTGCCAATGTACCCCGAGCTTCAAGCCGACGCGCAAGCGCAGGTCGTGGCCGCGCTGGCCGAGCTTTACCCGCAATTCAACCCGTCGCAGCCCGCCCTGGTCGCGGCGCAGTAGTCAGAAGAGCATCCCCGTGAAGATCCCCGGCTCCAAAATCCTCGTCACCGGAGGCTGCGGCCTCATCGGTTCGACGACCATCGACCTGCTGCTCAAGGAATACGATCCCGCGCAGATCGTGATCTTCGACAATCTGGTGCGCGGCTCGCTCCACAACGTGCAGGAGATGCTGGACGACCCGCGCGTCACCCTGATCGAGGGCGACATCCGCGACGTGCCGGCGGTGCACAAGGCGACCGAAGGCATGGACGCCGTGATCCACATGGCGACGCTTCGCATCACCGCCTGCGCGGCCGAGCCGCGCGAGGCGCTCGAGGTGATGTGCGACGGCAGCTACAATGTGTTGGAGGCGGCCAAGGACTGCGGGGTGAAGAAGTTCGTCACCGCCTCGTCGGCCTCGGTCTATGGGCTTGCGGACAGCTTCCCGACCCGCGAAGACCACCACCCCTACAACAACCGCACCTGGTACGGCGCGAGCAAGGTCATGCTGGAGGGCCTGCTCAGGTCATTCAACGACATGTACGGCCTGCCCTACGTCGCCTTCCGGTACTTCAACGTCTACGGCCCGCGCATGGACGTGCACGGCAAGTACACCGAAGTGCTGATCCGCTGGATGGAGCGCATCGAGAACGGAATCCCGCCGCTGATCCTGGGCGACGGCAAGACGACGATGGACTTCATCAACGTCGGCGACATCGCCCGCGCCAACGTGCTGGGCTTGGCTTCCGACGTCTCCGACGAGATCTTCAACGTGGGCTCCGGCGAGGAGACCAGCCTGCAGGAGCTGGCCGCCGCCCTGCTCAAGGTGATGGGCCGCGAGGACTTGCAGCCGGAGTACGGCCCGGAGAACAAGGTCAACCCGGTGTCGCGCCGCCTGGCGGATGTCTCCAAGGCCGCGCAGATGCTCGACTTCCGCGCCAAGATCAGCCTGGAAGCCGGCCTCGAGGAGCTTGTCGAGTGGTGGCGCGCGAACAAGGATCGCGTGAAATGATCCCGATCATGAAGCCGCTGATGGACGAGCGCGAGGCCGACGCCGCGCGCCGCGCCATCCTGAGCGGCTGGACGACACAGGGCCCGGAGGTCAAGGCCTTCGAGGAAGAGTTCGCGGCCTATGTCGGCGCCAAGCACGCCGCGGCGGTCTCCAACTGCACCACCGCCCTTCACCTGGCCCTGCTGGCCGCCGGCGTCAGCCCGGGCGACGAGGTGATCACCGTCAGCCACTCCTACATCGCCACCGCCAACTCGGTCCGCTACTGCGGGGCGACGCCGGTCTTCGTCGACGTGGACCCGGCGACCTTCAACATGGACCCGACCGAGCTGGAGAAGGCGCTGTCGCCGAAGACGCGCGCCATCCTCTGCGTGCATCAGATGGGCATGCCCTGCGACCTGGCCGCGATCGTCAGCTTTGGCCGTCGCCACGCCCTGCCGGTGATCGAGGACGCCGCCTGCGCGGTGGGCGGCGAGATCCTGTGGGATGGCGAGTGGCAGCGCGTCGGCCGCCCGCACGGCGACGTGGCCTGCTTCTCTTTCCACCCGCGCAAGATCATGAACACCGGCGATGGCGGCATGATCACCACCAACAACCCCGAGTGGGACGCCCGCTTCCGCCTGCTGCGCCAGCATGGCATGAGCGTGCCGGACACGGTGCGCCACAGCGCGACCCAGGTGATCTTCGAAGAGCACAACGTGCTCGGCTACAACTACCGCATGACCGACATCCAGGCGGCGGTGGGGCGCGAGCAGCTGAAACGCCTCGACGAGGTCGTCCCCGTGCGCCGCAAGCTGGCGGCGCGCTACGGCGAGCTGCTGTCGGGGACCGGCGTCACGCCGCCAGCCGAACCCGCCTGGGCGCGCAGCAACTACCAGAGCTACTGCGTGCGTCTGCCCGCGGGCTGCGACCAGCGGGCGGTGATGCAGGCCATGTTGGAGAAGGCCATCGCCACCCGCCGCGGTATCATGAACGCGCACCGGGAGCGGGTCTACGCCGAGGCTCCGTTGCGCCTGCCGCTGCCGAACTCGGAAGCCGCCCAGGACGGCTGCATCCTGCTGCCCCTCTACCCGCAGATGACCGAGGCCGAGCAGGCCGAGGTGGTCGCGGGGCTGAAGGAAGCCTGTCGGCTGCAATAGCGACCCGTCGGCCCGCGCCGGCGCCAAAGGAGAACGAGCGTGAGCACGGTCGACATCGTGGTCCCCTGCTACAACTACGCAGCCTACCTGCCGCGCGCCGTGGAAAGCGCGCTGGCCCAGGAAGGCGTCGATGTCCGCGTTCTGATCCTGGACGACTGCTCGCCGGACAACACCGCGGAGGTCGCCGAGCGGCTGGCGGCGGCGGACCCGAGGGTCACCTACAGCAAGAACCCCAAGAACCTGAACCTCGTGGGCACCGCCAACCGGGGCCTCTTCGAGTGGGCCACCGGCGACTACGTCGTGCTGCTGTCGGCCGACGACGCCTTGCATCCCGGCGCGCTCGTCCACGCGACCCGGTTGATGGACGCCAATCCCAACGTCGGCATGGTCTACGGCCAGGCGCTGGTGTTCAGCAACGAGCAGGAAGACGAGCGGGCCGCGGACGTCGCTGAGCCGCAGCAGACGATCATTGACGGCGAGCACTTCCTGCGGCTCTGCTGCGAGTACGGCAATCCGGTCTCGGCGGCCGCCGTGGTCGTGCGCAACAAGATCCAGCGCCAGGTCGGCCCCTACAATCCGGCGTTTCCGCACACGAGCGACTACGAGATGTGGATGCGGTGCGCGCTGGTGTCCGACGTGGCCTTCGTTCGCGCGACGATCGGCTACTACCGCTGGCACGGCTCGAACATGAGCAGCGCCCATTATGTGGACATGCGCTCGGACCTGAACGAGCGGCTGCGGACGGTGCGCTCCGTGCTCGATGGCGCAACCACGCTCGGCCAGGACAAGCGCGAGGCGCTGATGACCGCGGCCCGACGGCGCTGCGGCGAGCTGGCCCTGCAATCGGCGGCGGGACTCTACGAGGACGGGAGCCCCGAGCTGATGAACGCCTGCATCGCCTACGCCCGCGATCATGGCGTTTCGGTGCTGGGCTCTCGCACATGGTGGAAGCTGCAGGCCAAGCGGGCCATGGGCCGCCGGATGATCAGCAAGCTGCGCTCGGCCCGCCCGGAAATCCGCGAGCGGAAGTTCCTGGGCTTCTGCCCCGAGACTCTCTGAGGGCCCGGCGATGCCGGCGCCCTCGCTTCCTTCTGAGTGACACGATGCTTGGTTTTGACTCGATCGGCAGCGCCACCCTGATCGCCTACGACGGCGAGCCGATCCTGACGACTGATGCGTGGATCAACGAAGACGCCTACTTCGGCAGCTGGGCGCATGACTATGCGATCCCGGCCGAGCAGATGGACGCCATCCGGCGCGCGAAGTTCCACTGGTTCAGCCATGGCCACCCGGACCATCTGAACGTCGAATCCCTGCCGCTGCTGACCGGCGGCCAGATCCTGATCTCCGACCACCACGGCGGCCGCATCAAGCGCGACCTGGAAGCCCTCGGCCACTCGGTCCGCGTGCTGAAGGACCGCGAGTGGGTGCAGCTGTCGCCGCGGATCAAGGTCTACAGCATCGCCAACCAGAACCAGGATTCGATCCTGCTGATCGATGTCGGCGGAACCTTGCTGGTGGACACCAACGACTCGCCGGACTTCGGCGCCTCGCACCACGTCCGGCGCATCGCCAAGGCCTACCGCCAGGTCTACTACTTCGCCCTGTGCGGCTGGGGCGGCGCGGACATGCTGAATGTCTTCGACGCGGAGGGCCGCAAGCTTACCGACGTCAATGAGCGTCGCCGCCCCATCGCGCCGCGCGCCCAGCGCATGGCCATGACCCATGGCGCGCACTACGTCGTGCCGTTCTCCGGATTCCATGCCTATCAGCGCACGGACAGCGCCTGGGCGAACGAGCTGATCCCGGCGCTGCAGGACTATCAGAGCGACGCCCGTCCCGACGCGCCGCGCATGCTGCCGTCCTTCATCCGGGTGAACGCAGAGACGGGCGAGGTGCGGGAGCTGAACCCGCCGCGCAACCCGCTCAAGCTGCGCCCGCCGGAAGACTTCGGCGACAAGTGGTCCGACCCGCTGACGGCGGAGGATGCGCCCAAGATCGAGGCCTACTTCAAGGCGCGGGAACATCTCTCCGACGCCTTCGGCTTCATCGAGGTCAAGTTCGGCGGCAAGTCGCACACCGTCGACCTCAACCCCAGGCTTCGCGGCCGCGGCCTGACGTTCGAGGCGCCGCGCAGCTCCTTCATGACCTGCCTCGAGTACGAGATCTTCGACGATCTGCTGATCAGCAACTACATGAAGACCACGCTGCACGGCGACGTGCCCGGGCTCTATCCAGACTTTTCACCCTATGTCGCCAAGTACGCCGACAATGGGCATGCCAAGACCAAGGCGGAGCTGCGCAGCTATTTCCTGCACTACTTCCTGCGCGATCCCGTCGCCTCGACGCTGCGGAAGGTGTCCACGGCCAGCGAGGACGTGGTCCGCGCGCTGCTGCCCGCCGACTCCGGATTGTTCCGCACGGCGAAGACATTCTACTACCAATTGGCCTCCACCCGGAAATGATGGCGCAGGACATGGTCGTCGATTCACTGAAGCGCGCGGCCAAGGCCGTCGGCATCCGTCGCGTCTACCGGCACGACTTCGCTCCGGCGCGGATGTGCTGCGAGCGCCACTTCCTGTCGCTGTTCGGCCGTTCCCGGAAGCGCTACGTCGGCCGGATCCTCTGCTACCACTCGATCGATCAGGACGACGAATTCGGCGTCAACGACGTCAGCGCCAGCAAATTCCGCATGCATATCGAGCAGGCGCTGAACGCCGGCCACCGCTTCGTCTATGCATCGGAGATCGCGCGCACGGGCGGCGGGGCGAAGGATCTGGCCATCACCTTCGACGACGGAGCCAAGAGCGTGGCCACCGTCGCGGCGCCGATTTTGAAAGAATACGGTCTGCCCTGGTCGTTCTTCCCAGTTTCGGAATGGAGCGACATGAAGGACCCGAGGCGCCGCGACATCGTGATGACCTGGAACGACATGGAAGCGCTGCTGAAAGACGGAGCCGAACTGGGCAGCCACTCGGCCACCCATCCCAATTTCGCCAAGCTCAACCCGCAGCAGATCGTCGACGAGCTCGGCCGGTCGCGCGACACCATTCACCAGCGGATCGGCTTCGCCCCCAAGACCTTCGCCATTCCCCTGGGCCAGTCGGGAAACTGGCCGCAGGCCTGCGCCATGGCCGCGCGCGAGGCGGGCTATGAGATCATCTACGCCCAGGCCGAGGAGACCCGGCCGGCCGATACGGTCGCGCGCACCTTCGTCACCAGGTACGACGGCGGCCGCATCTTCAACGCCCTGCTGGCGGGCAAGTACGACAGTTGGGAGGAGTGGTTCTGACGCCGCTTCAGGCCTGCGTCCACCGCTCCCGCCACCATCATCTCCTGGGAAGATAAGATGCCGATTTCCGCCAACGTCGTCCTCGGAGACGTGACCATCCATCACCCAGACCTGGTCAATCTGTACGGATGCAAGATCGGCGACGGCAGCCGGGTCGGGGCCTTCGTCGAGATCCAGAAGAACGCCTTCATCGGCGAGCGCTGCAAGATCTCCTCCCACACCTTCATCTGCGAAGGCGTGCACATCGAGGACGAGGTCTTCGTCGGGCATGGCGTGATGTTCATCAACGACATCCGGCCCCGGGCGGCCAACGCCGACGGCTCGGCCCAGGGCGAGGCTGATTGGGCGGTCGTGCCCACCTACGTCAAGCGCGGCGCCTCTATCGGCTCCAACGCCACGATCATGGGGGGCGTGACCATCGGCGAGGGGGCGCTGGTCGGCGCCGGGGCCGTGGTCACCAAGGACGTGCCGCCCGGCGCCGTCGTCGCCGGCGTGCCGGCGCGCATCATCGAAGATGGCTCGGCCTGAGCGGCGCCATTAGGGCTTGCGCAATGTTGGCTTCCTATAAAATACTTACCGAGCCGCGGATTGATCTGGCGAATTCACCGCGCACTGCAGCTGGGGACCATCGCGCCGTGCGCCGCCTGTCCGTCGTCGTACCGACCTATGACCGCTTGCCGATGTTGCGGCAGGCGCTGGCGAGCATCCGTGAGCTGCCGCTCGACGGCGTCGAGCTCGAGATCATCGTCGGCGACAACGGCCTCAAGCCGGAGACGCGGGCGGTCGCCGAGGAGTTCGGCGCGCTGTACGCGCCGGCCTACAACAAGGGCGCCTCAGTGGCGCGAAACGCGGCCTTGCAGCTGGCCACGGGCGAATTCGTCGCCTTCCTGGATGATGACGATGTCTGGCTTCCGGGCCATATCCAGCCGCACCTGGACCACCTTGAGGCTCACCCCGAGCACGACGCGGTGTTCGGCCAAGCCATCTACGCCGATCCGGAGCTGAAGCCGACCGGCGATCCCTGGCCTGCGAACAGCCCGGGCTCTGGGGATCAGATGACCCGCAGCCTGCTGAGCGGCCTCTTCCCGCAGATCGGCACGGTCGTGGCCCGGCGCGCGGCGCTGGTCGATGTGGGCCTGTTCAACGCCTGGCTGATCGGGGGCGAAGATCTCGACTGGCTGCTGCGTTTCGCTCGCCAGCACAAGCTGGGCTATGTGGCGACGCCTTGCATTCTTTTCCGGGGCCGGCCGCCGGGAACTTCGGACGAGCTGCAGCGCCTGCGGATCGGGTTCGACTGCTGGGTCTTCCTGCGGCACGCCATTCCGTCGGCTTGGCGGCTATGGAAGTCGCCGCTCGGCTTCGCGATCTCCTATCACGCCTCGCTGATCCACTATCACTACTACTTCATCCGCAAGGCGATCTGGTTCGCGCAGAGCGGCTCGCCCGCCGGCGTCCTGAAGGCCTTGCTGGTTCCGCTTCTATACGTGCCGTTGCTGGTCCTCGCCGAGATCATCCGCCCCACGGAGCTGCGGAGGGAGATCGGAAGGATGTTCCTCGAGGCGCGCAAAAGGTCCGCTGGGCCCCGTTCGTAGCCTGTATCGGCGGCGCCAGCCGCTTAGCGTATCAGCGTGACAGCACTGCCGCTGGCATGCATCTTGATTGTTGGTCAGACGTCACCTTGATGTGCCAGTTTTTGGTTCCGCAGTGGCCCCGGCGGCCAGTTTGCCTTGAGGCGGGCGCGCCGGCGGCTGGGCGGGGACAACGTTGGGAAGGCTGATCCGAGTGCGCCGCGTATCCGTTATCGTGCCGACCTACAATCGCCTGCCGATGCTTCGCCAGGCGCTCGCCAGCATTCGCGAACTCGAAGCGGCGAACCCAGACGTCGAATTCGAGATCGTGGTCGGCGACAACGGCCTGGACGACGAGAACCGCAAGGCTTGCGAGGAATTCGGGGGGGTCTACGCTCCGGCGCCCGGCCGTGGCGCCGCCTATGCCCGCAACGCCGCCATGCGGGCGGCGACGGCGGAGCTCATCGCCTTCCTGGACGACGACGACGCCTGGTTGCCAGGCCATGTCCGGCCGCACCTCGACTTCCTCGACACCCATCCCGAGTACGATGCGGTGTTCGGCCAGGCGATCTACGCCGACCCCGAATTGCGGCCCACCGGCGAGCCTTGGCCGGAGGAACATCCGGGGCGTGGCGACGACCTCACCCGCCGGATGCTGAGCGGATTGTTCCCCCAGATCGGCACCGTCGTGGCGCGTCGCAGCGTGATCGACCAGATCGGGTATTTCGACACCAAGCTGATCGGCGGCCAGGACCTGGACTGGCTTCTGCGCCTCGCCGGCCGCCACAAGCTGGGGTTCGTTCCGGCGAGCTGCATCCTGTTCCGGGGCCGGGTGGGGGGCACGTCGGACGCCCTGCAGCGCATGCGGATTGGCTTCGACTTCCGCGTGTTCATGCGGCACGGCCTGCCGAACGCGCTACGCCTTTGGAAGACACCGGTCGGCTTCATCCGCGCCTATCACGCTTCGCTCATCCACTATTATTACTACTTCCACCGCAAGGCGATCTGGTTCGCGGAGCACGGCTCGCTGGGCGAGACGCTGGAGGCGCTGGTCACGCCGGCGCTCTATCTGCCGGTCCTGGTGGCGGCTGACCTGGTCCGGCCCACGCCGCTGCGCAAGGCCATCATCAGGAAGATGCTGCAACGGCCGCAGGCGGTCTCCTGAGCGCGCGCCGCGGGCGGCCTGCTATTCTGGGCGTGAGGCTCTGGGATCGAAGTCATGACGGGCGAGACGCCATCATCGGAGCGGTACCTCGTGCTGGACGGCTTGCGCGGCGCGGCCGCGCTGGTCGTGATCACCGACCACGTCTATTCGAAACTGCTCACGACGCTGCTTCCCGGCCGCTATCTGGCGGTCGACTTCTTCTTCGCCTTGAGCGGCTTCGTCCTCGCCCATGTCTACGGCAAGCGTTTCCGCGGCGGGATGACGCCGCTGGCCTTCATGAGCGCGCGCATCGTCAGGCTGTATCCGCTGTACATCTGCGCCACCCTGGCCGGCTCGGCGCTGGTCATCGTGAAGATTCTCACGGGGGAGCACATCAGCCTGACCAAGTTGGCGGCCACCACCCTTCTCAACAGCGTCTACCTGCCCACCACGCCCGGACTGACGATCGCCGACGACGCGCCGTTCCCGCTCAACGGGCCGGCGTGGTCGTTGTTCTTCGAGCTGGTCGTCAACCTCGTCTTTGCTCTCATCGCCCTGCGGCTGACCCATCGCGGGATCGCGGCGCTGCTGGCTGTGAGCGGCGCGGCCCTGGTGTGGGTCACCTTCCACTACGGCACGATCGACACCGGCTACTGCTTCACCAATTTCTTCGGGGGGTTCGCCCGGGTTTTCTACGCCTTCTTCGCAGGCGTGCTGGTCTATCGGCTTCGGGACCGATGGCGGCCCCGCGCCATTCCCGCCTGGCTCGCGCTGGGCTTGCTGCTGGTCACGCTGGCCCTGCCCCTGCCCGACGAATTGCGTAAGCCCTGGGACTGCATCGCCGCGATCGTGATCTTCCCGCTTCTAATCGCTTTCGCGGCGGACTCCAAGGTGAGCGGCGCCGCGGCGCGGACCTGCGCGACCGCGGGGGCGCTGTCATACGGCTTCTATGTGTTCCAGATTCCGGTGCGGAACTGGTACGGCGCCTTCTTCTACCGGCCCGACATGCCTGGCGTGCTGAGCGTCCTGATCATCACCGGCCTGACCCTGCTGGTCGTCGTGGTGCTGCAAAACCTGTACGACCGCCCGGTGCGCCGGTTCCTGGCCGAGCGCTTCCCGCTGCTTGGCCGGGCGCGTGGCGCGCCGCCGCGTCAGGAAAGCCGGGGAACGCCGTGAAGCCGTCATCGCGATGGGACCGGCGCGGGTTGGCGCCAATGCTGCAGGGGAAGGCGGGATCCCGCTGCTTCGTGTCCCGTCGGTCTCGACGCGCCGCTGATCGGCGGACATCGACTTCGGCCAGGTACGGAGAGGCGCGTTGGGCAGCCCAGTTAAGATAATCGGCCTGTTGTCCGGCGGTCTGATGGGCTCGGATCCATGGGATCCTTCGTCCTTCTCCGGCGTCTCGGTCTCACTGTTCCACGCGCTTAAGGACGAGGGCGTGCTGGGGCGCACCTTCGGCCTCGATATCTCGCGCTTCGAGTTCATGATGCGCGCTGCGCCGCGTTGGCACCCCAGCAAGGAGGTCTGGCGCCGTCGCGTGTATCAGAGCCGGGCCTATCGCGAAGCGCTCACCCGCGACCTGCGGCGGAAGATCTCCGAGGACGACCGCAACAGCGTGATCCTCGCGCTCGGTTCCTACGCGGACTCGCCAGCGGTCTATAAGGGCGTGGCGCCGGTCATCACCTATCAGGACGCGCTGGGCGCGGAGTATTGGCTGAGCCCCTTCGCGCCGGAAGCCATCAAGCGTGACACGGCGCTGCGCGAGCAGCACTGGTCGTTCGAGACCGGCGTCGCCCAGGGCGCCGCCCGCGTGCTCACCTGCAGCGAGTATGTGCGCCGCGCGTTCGGCCAGCACTACGGGATTTCGCTGGACAAGGTCGTCAACGTCGGGGTCGGCTGCAATACGGCCTTTCCCAAGGCCATGCCTCGGAAGGACTACTCCCAGCCGGAGATCATCTTCATCGGCAAGGAGTTCGAGCGGAAGGGCGGCGCGCTCCTGAGCGACGCCTTCGCCGAGGTGAGGCGTCACGTTCCCGAGGCTATCCTGCATGTGATCGGACCTCCGACGCGCCCCGAGAGCCTGCCGGAAGCGCCGGGCGTCGTCTTCCATGGCTTCCTCTCGCGCAACGACCCGGCGCAGGCGAAGCTCTTCTACGAACTGCTGGAGCGCGCGGCGCTGAACCTGTTGCCGTCGCGCTGGGAGCCGGCGGGCATCGCGCCGCTGGAGGCCATGGCCTATGGCGCGCCGGCGATCGTCACCGACAACTGGGCGCTGAAGGAATATGTCCAGCACGGCGTCACCGGCCTGCACCTGGCCGACCTCACGTCCGAGGCGATCGCCGCCGCGATCCTCGACGCCTTGTCGGACAAGGCGCGCCTGGCCCGTATGAGCGAGGCCGCCTACAGCACCACGCCGGAGCGTTTCTCGTGGCGCGGCGTGGCGCGGCGTATCATAGCCAGTGCGGAAGAGGCGTGGGCGGAAAGCCAGGCCACGAAGCAGCTGGTTCAGTGAGCCATTTTCGAACGGGCGCGCACATTCGGTCGCGGGGCTCCGCGGCGAGGACAATTGGATGATCCTTTCCCATCTTCCCTACGGCGTACGCTCGCGCATCCAGATCGCGCGGCACAACCGCGTCGCGCGCGAGGTGCTGGAGACCGGGCCGATCCGGCCCGCCGACGACGGCGTCGTCCTGTTCTCCATGATGGGAACGGCGGTGCTGCTGCCCTACCTCGTCGCGGTCAAGTCGCTGTGGCGCAATCTTAAGTGCGGCCGGGTGGTGATCCTCAGCGACGGGACTTTGACGTCCAAGGATCGAAGCCTGCTGGCGCATCATTGCGGCGAGCCGGAGGTGCTCGAGTTGGCCGACGTCGACACCGCGGGATTTCCGCAGGGCGGGACCTGGGAGCGGCTCCTCACCATCCTCGACCGGCGCGGCGACGAATACTGGATCCAACTGGACAGCGACACGGTGACCAGCGGGCCGATCCCGGAAGTCGCCGCCGCGATCCAGGCCGGCCGCAGCTTCACCCTGCTCGGCGGGGATGACTGCCCCCCGATGGCTTTGCCGGGCGCGCAATTCGCCGCGCGCTTCTACCCCGAGGGCCAAGCCGGCGGTCACATCCAGGCGCAGATCGAGTCCCGGCTCGACGCGCCCGTCACCGCCGAGGTTCCGTATGTCCGCGGCTGCTCGGGATTCGCTGGGTTCGCGCCGAGCAAGGACGGCCGGCGGACGGCCGCGCGCGTCGCGAAGGCCATCTCCGCGCTGATCGGCGACGACGCGGTCGCGGCCTGGGGCACCGAGCAGGTGGCGTCCAACTTCATCGTCGCGAACGAACCCGCGCCGGTGATGCTGCCGCATGACCGCTACAAGAATTACTGGGGCGAGACGCTCACGGCGCCGGTCCCCTTCGTGCATTTCGTCGGCACGCACCGCTACGACCGCAACACCTATGCGAACGCGACCCGAGCCGCGATCGCCGCTCTGCGGGCGGACGCGGCGGACATCAGTCCGCGGATCGCCGTGCAGACGGCCTAGAGCTGCCCGCGCCGTCTGTTCGCAAGCGCCCTAGGCGTGTTCGAGGAAGGCGTCGAACACCCAGATCAGCCACAGGGGCTTCGAAAAATCCCTGCGGCCCGAGGCGTGGGCGTCGGCCATCTGGGCCACGCGACCCATGTCGAAGACCCCGCTCTCGCTCAGGCGTGACCGCCTCGGCAGGTCGAGCATCTGCTCGCGCAGCGGGCCGCGCAGCCATTCCGTGATCGGAACATTGAAGCCCCGCTTGTGCCGGTAGAGAATCTCGTCGGACAGGTAGGGCTCCATCGCCTTCTTCAGGATCCGCTTGCCGCCTTTCTTGGGCGCCAGCTTCTGCTCGATCGGAAGCGCGAAGGCCCACGAGAAGAACTCCGGGTCGAGCAGCGGCGAGCGCAGCTCCAGCGAGTTGGCCATGCTCGCACGGTCGACCTTGGTGAGGATGTCCCCCGGCAGATAGGTCATCACGTCGACGTACTGGGCGCGCTGGATAGGATCGAGCGGCGCATCGATGTTGAAGTGCTTGCGCACGATGTCGTTGGAATCATAGCCGCCGAGGCTGCGCCGGAAGTCCCTGGTGAACAGCTCCGCGCGCACCTCGTCGGGCAGGGCGCCGGCTATTCGCGCATAGGCGCTGGCCGCGTCCATCGAAAGCTCGCGCAGGGTCGTCTTGGCCCGGAGCCGATAGGGCAGCCAGGATCCGTGAGGATATAGCGCCGCGGCCGGCCCCAGCACCGCCTTGCGGACGATGGGCGGAATGCGGCCGCGGACATTTTCCTCCGCAAGGTGCCAGGCGTACCGGCGATAACCCGCCAGCGCTTCGTCGCCGCCGTCGCCCGACAGGGCCACGGTCACCGACCGCCGCGCCTGGGCGCAGACGGTGAAGGTGGGGATCGCCGAGATGTCGCCGAACGGCTCGTCGTAGATCTGCGGCAGGCGCGGGATCAGGCTGAAGTCGTTGGCGTCGACCTCGCGTACGTCGTGGCGCGTGCCATAGCGCTCGGCGACCGTGCGGGCGTATTCGGACTCGTCGTAGGCCTTGTCCTTGACTGCGATCGAGAAAGTGTTGATCGCCTCGGGCGACAGCCCGGCCATCAGGGAGACGATGGCGCTGGAGTCCACGCCGCCGGACAACAGCGCGCCCAGCGGCACGTCGGAGATCAGCCGCCGTTTGACCGCTCCGGTCAGATGCTCGACCAGCGCCGCCTCGCTCGAGGCCCGGGCGCCCCCGAAGTTGTCGAGCAGCGACCAGTAGCTGCGCGGCGTGAGGGAGCTTCCCCGGCGCACGACCATGTAGTGCGCAGGCGCGAGCTTGTGGATCTGCCGGTAGATGGTCTTCGGGTCGGGCACGTAGCCGTAGGCGAAGAAGTCCTCGATGGACTCGTTTGAGAGGCTGCGGTCCAGGCCCGGAACGCAGAGCAGCGACTTGATCTCGGAGCCGAAGACCAGCGCCCCGTCCGGAGCGAGCGCGTAGCTGAGCGGCTTCTTGCCGAAGCGGTCGCGCGCGAGGATCAGCGCCTGCTCGCGCGCATCCCATAGCGCGAAGGCGAACATGCCGTTGAGGCGGGCGAACAGGGCTTCGCGCCAGATCCGCCAGCCGTGCAGCAGCACCTCGGTGTCGCTGCGGGTGGTGAACCGCGCGCCCTTCGCCTCGAGCTCGGCGCGCAGCTCCAGGAAGTTGTAGATCTCGCCGTTGAAAACGACGGAAAGCTCGCCGTCGGGGGTGTGCATCGGCTGCGCGCCGCCCGACAGGTCGATGATCGCGAGGCGCCGATGGCCGAGCGCCAGCCCGGGCGCCAGGTGCACGCCATCGCCGTCCGGGCCGCGGTGGGCGATGACGTCGGTCATCCGACGGATCAGGGCGGGATCGAAGGCGCGCTGCCCGGTGGTGTCGAACAGGCCCGCTATGCCGCACATCGCTGGATCTCCCGGCTCTCGTCGAGGTCCATCAACGATCCGTGGCGCGGGCGCAGGACGGGCTCATACGCAAGTTGACACATGCCGCCTCAGGCGAGGCTCCGGCTGATGAAGGGCGAGATCGCATTGGCGACCGGCTGGGGCAGGTTGCGCCAGGCGCGGATGAACAGCTCGTACTTCGGGTTGGTCGGGTTCAGATTGGGTAGGCTGGGCGCCTTGACCAGATGGTACTGGTGGGCGATCGGCCGCGGCTCGAAGCCCCAGTTGCGCTTGAAGTTGTAGGGACCGGTGCCGACCTTGCTGCGACCGAAGTCGAAATGGGTGCAGCCCAGTTCGACCGCGCGGCGCATCACCGACCAGTACATCATGTCGTTGGAGCCGTTGACGCGCGCCTTCATGTGGCTGCCCGTGTAGTAGGGCATCACCCGGCCGCGGAAGTAGAAGCTCAGCACGCTGGAGATCGGCTGGCCGTCGTGGTGCACGGTCAGGATTTCGCAGGATTCGCCGAAGGTGCTCAGCAGGACGTCGAAATACTTCCGCGGCAGCGCCGGCGTGCCGTGCTTGCGCATGGTGCCGGCGTAGAGGTCGAAGAAGTTTTCGGTGGTGCGGTCGATGGTGGTGGTGAAGCCGACCGCAAAGGCCTTGCGCACGACCGCGCGCTGCTTGCGCGGGATCTGCGTGAGGTTGTCCTCCTCCTTGAGGGCGATGGGGCCCTCGAAGGTCGCATAGAGGTCGTCCCTGACGGTCCAGCCGTCCGCGGCGTGCGGGGTGTCGCGCAGCTCGACGTAGTCGACGGCCAGTTCGCGGCCAAGCGCGGCGGCCCTGTCCACCACGGCGGCGCGATCGGACGGACTGGCGGCGAGCGGGCCGCCGCCGACGGTGAAGGCGTTCGAGATCAGGGCGTGGCCGAACAGCCGGCTCTTGACCTCGATCAGCGGCAGGACGGCGCGGACCTGTCCGGCGCCGTCGGTCTCGACCAGGTCGTGCGCCTTGTGGCCGAAGACCGCCGGCGCGACGTGGCGCCAGCCGGATTTGTGGAAAAAGGTCGCGTCCGGGTGCGCGTCGACGAACGCGTCCCACTGCGCCTCGGAAGCGGCGCTCATTGTGCGGCCTGCGTCGCAGGCGGGTGCAGCCTGACCGCGGCCCCGTCGAGGCCGAAGGCGCGGTCCATCCGGTCCCAGCGGAAGTCGCGCGCGAGACGGCGCAGCCTGGATTCGGTCCGCGAGAGATTGACGTAATGGCGGAACCGCGACTTGAGCGGCAGGCCCTGGGCCACCGGCTGCTCGGGATCCACCTCCCAGGGATGCAGATAGAAGACCGCCGGCGCGCGATCCTCGGCGTTCACGCGCGCGATGCCGGCGCGCGAGAGGAAGTAGGGCAAGAAGCGAAAATAGCCGCCGCCGCCGACCGGCAGGTTGCGGCCGGCCACCCGGGCGGTCGAGATGGGTATCTCGATCAGGGCCTGTGCGCCGTCCGGTCGATAGGGGCGGCGCGGCGCATCCGGCATGCCGTAGTTGTCGCGCTTCACCGGATAGACGCTGGAGCTGTAGGCGTAGCCTTCTTCTTCCAGGATCGTCCAGGCCCAGGGGGTATGGGCCCCGACGCTGAAGGTGGCCGCGCGATAACCGCGCACCGCCGTCCCGCCGATGTCCTCGAGAATGCGGCGCGTCTTGCGCACGTCCTCGCGGAACTCGGCCTGGGTCTGGCTGTCGACTCGGGCGTGGCGGTAACCGTGACTGGCCAGCTCATGACCGCCGGCCACGATGCGGCGAACCATGTCCGGATGGCGTTCGGCGATCCAGCCGAGCGTGAAGAAGGTGCCCTTGACGCCTTCCGAAGCGAAGACCTCGAGGATCCGGTCGGTGTTCCTCTCCACGCGGGACTCGCAGCCCTCCCAGTCATCCGGACCGTACACGGACGATAGAGCCTGGACCTGGTAGTAGTCTTCCACATCGATCGACATCCCGTTGGTCACGGGCGTAGCGGACGGCTCTGCCATGGGTCAGGCCTCCTCGATCCCCTCAGAAGGACTTCACGATGCTTACGTAGCCCACGTTTTCCACGAGGCGGGTTCCGCCGACGCTGGTCTGCCGATCGTTCGAATAGCCGTAGCCGCCGGTGATCTCCACCTTCGGCGTATACTGAAAGATCAACCGGGCGGAGCCGCGGAAGAAGCGCGAGTTTCCAGTGCCAAGGTCGTCCAGCGTGCGGCCGTACTGCAGATCGATGTCTCCGCGCAGGTCCGGCCGCATCCGGCGCTCGTAGCCCACATCAAGGGAGAGGTTCTCTTGCCGCGTGTTGCTTTGCAGCCGCTCCCGGCCAAGCCAGGTTGCGCCGAGGGTCACGGACTGCGTGAGCCAGCTGTACGTCATCCTGACGTCGCCGACCTTTTCCTTCGACGTCTCGTTTTCGAGACCGCCCTGGAACGTAAACCCTTCCGCGCGCAGCGGGCCAGGCAGGGTGCGCGTGTCCTCGACGAACGTCAGGAAGTCATCATTGAAGGCGAGCTGCGCCGGAAGAATCCGCTCTTCATAGCGGCTGAGGAAATAGAGCCGGTCCGTCATCTCCACGAGGACTTCGCTCGCGAAGGACGTGTCGTCATAGCGATGGCCGCCTTCAAAGCGGAAGGTCGCGCTGGGATTGAGTTCGTATTCGAACCCGACGCTCCACATCGGGGACTTGATATCGACCCGGGGGCCCAGGTTGGTCTCAGCTCCCTGCTTCACCGCGTCGTAGCCGGCGCGCCCGATCAGCCGCAAGCTGTCCGAAACATTCACGTAGGTCGAAGCGATGCCGGAGTAGAGGCTGAAGTTGTTATCGTCCACGGCGTAGCGGAGCAGGACCGAGATCTCGTGGCTCGCATAGCGCTCGCCTGTGGTCGTCAGGATATCGACCGTCCCCAGCGTGGTGTCCTCGGGCAGGTTGGTCGTGACGCTGCCGTCCGCTTCCTTGTAGCCGACCCAGCCCACGCGGGCTCGCGCGTCCACGTCGAGCAGGTCGCCGATCACCGTCCTCACGCGCGGACCGGCCGACACATCCAACACCTGCGTCTGTCCAGCCGTCCCTGAGCGGGTGATGGCCGGCGAACCGAAGGTCGTCGCATTGCCGTTGCTGACGTTGCCGTCGGCTTCGAGCGAGAGAAATTGGTCGATGACCTGATAGCTCGCGGTGCCCAGGCCGGAGACTGAAAAGCCGTTCAGCTGGTGGGCTCGCGAGTAGGAGTCGTAGCTCGCCTGCATGTCCACCATGGCGTCCAGCCGCGGGCCGACATAGGCGGCCTGCAATCCGGCTGACACCGAGGTCAGGAAGTCGGTCGTGTGATCCGTCGGCGTCAGATAGACGTTGTCGGTCACCAGGCCCTGAACGCCGATCCGCGGACGGAAGTAGGACTGGTCGGTTGTTCCGATGGTGGGATCGCGACCCCCCATCTGGCTCCGTGGAATCGGCTGATTCCGCGGAATGGGCTGAGCGTGAGCCGCCGCCGCCGTGAAGGCGAGGCCAACCGTCGTCGCCGCTAAGACGGCCCTGCCGGTCGACCAAGTTTTAATTCGAGCCATGTTGCCCCCCGCGCGCGCCCAATGAGCCGGCCCTTCGACTAGCTCAACCTAACGACGTCGGGAACTGCGTTTTGAATAACGCACCGGAGACTGGTGCGCATCGGTCTTGTTGAACACCAGGGCCACGCGCGACTCGTCGATCGGCCCGGCCTGGCGGTGGAGAATGCCCAGCGCATCATCGATGTCGGCGCGCTTCGTCTGGCCCTTCGCCGTGACGAACAGGATCTGACCGGCGTGGGTCGCCAGGGAGATGGTCTCGCTCGAGGCCAGCACCGAACCGGAGTCCATAATGACGATGCATTCGCCCATGTCGCCGTTTAGGGCGTTCACGAGCGTGCGCATGCGCTCGCTGGCGATCAGCTCGGGCGCGGTGATCCGCGGACGTCCGGAAGGGATGGCGTACACTCCCTTCACGCTGGTCGGATAGACGATGTCGGTGATCGCGAGTTCCTCGTTCTCGAGGTAGTCGAGCAGGCCCAACTCCTCTGCGAGGTTCATGCGCCGCGACAGCTCGGGGCTGCGCATGTCGGCGTCGATCAGCAGCACGCGATAGTTCCGCTCGAACATGAAGCTCATGGCGAGCCCGAGCGTCACCGTGGTCTTGCCTTCCTGAGGGCTGGCGCTGGTGATCAGGATCGTGCGCGGGTCCAGGCCCTCGCCGGTCGGCCCGGCCGCGATCCGCGACAGCATGTGGCGCTTCACCGCCCGGAACTCCTCGCGGGTGCGCGATTCGTCGAAGTGAGGCGTGCGGACTGCGCCGACCCGCTTGAGTTCGCCACCTGCGCCTTCCGGCGCCAGCGCCTGGTTGGAGGCGTCGTCATCGAGATCGCTCGCGACCACGGCGGACACGGTTTTGGTCATGGCGTTCACGGATTACTCCTCAACGTGCAGGGAGGGCAGGCGTGCTGCGCTTGGTTTTCGACACATGCCACGCGGGCTCCCACGATACGGTGCCGATGACGGGTAGCTGGACGGCGTTCTCAAGTTCACGCGGCGATACGAAGATCCCGGCGATGCCCGCGCGCAGGTAGGCGGCGGCGACGCCGGCGCCGAGCGCGAAGATCGCGGCCGCGGCGAGATACAGCTTGCGGTCGGGGCCGCTCGGGCCGCCGGGGGCGGAAGGCTCCCGGGTGATCTGGTACAAGCCGGTGTCCTGCGTGCCATAGACGACCTGGGACAGTCTGGCCGCCTCGCGGCGGGCGATCAACTGCTGATGGTTTTCCGCCAGGGTGTCGCGCTTGCGGCTCATTTCGGCCCATTGGGAGGACAGGTCCGCCGCGTCGACGCTGCTCGAGATCGAGCCCCCCCCGGCGCGAGCGCGGGCCTGGGCCGCTGCGAGGCGGGCGCGGGCCGCAGCGACCGCCGGATCGGCGCTCACCACCGGAGGCGGCGCGGAGGCGAGATATTGCGCACGTTGCGCCTTCAGCGCGGCGATCTGCCGGCGTGTGGAGATAACGTCGGGGTGTTGCTCGGTGTACTGCGTCAGCATCCCGGCCAGCCGGCCCTCGGCCTCGGCGATGGCGCCGTCCTGAGGCGCGGTGACGGCCGCCGCCGCCCGGGGTCCGCGGCCCATGACGGCCGCCAGCTCGGCGCGGGCGCCCGCGACGTCGGCTGCGCCGCTCGACTGGCCGCCGCTGGCGACCGGCACAACGACGGCCAGGCTGACGCCTGGGTGCTGGCGACGGAAGGCCCCCATCTCCGCCTGCACCGACGCCAGCTGTCCCGCATAAGAGGCGATCTGCTGGTCGAGGAAGGTGCTGGCGAGCTTCAGCTCGTGGACGTTGCGATCGACGCTTTCGGCGATGAATTGGTGGATCAGCGCGCTGGCGATCTTCTGCGTCCGGTCCGCGTTCGAATCCGAATAGGTGAAGTTGATGAAGCCCTCTTCGCCCGGCGCGATCTTGGCCCGGCTGCCGATGCCCGGAGCCGCAGCGGCGACTTCTTCCGCCGTCGCCTTGGGATAGGCGCGCCGATAGACCTTCCGCAGGACCTCGTCGTTCAGCATTCGCTTCTGGACGACTTGGGTGTCGGTGAAATCGCCGCCGCCCAGCGACACGCCCTCGGCCGCCTTGATGACCGAGGTCTGCTCGCTGACCAGAATCTGGCCGGATGCACGGTAGACGTCGGGCAGGGCGAAGATGATCACGGCGGCTGCGAGGAAGATCGAGCCGCTGATCGCAGCCAACAGCCCGCGATAGCACCAGACTTTCCGGGCTTCGTTATAGATCAGATTGAAAATAGGGCCGAACATTCTGTGTCCTTAACGGTCTTTCCTGAGGCTCGAGTCCAAGGCGCCCCCTGCGCCCGATCTTTCGGCGGTTAGAAACCCCGCTGAGGAATTTGGATCACATCGCCCGGCATCAGCTCCATATTGGCTTTCATGTTGCCGTTCTTGACCAAATCGGCCAAGCGCAGCGGGTAGGTCGCATATTGGCCGTTCGATTGCCGGATCAGACGCGCGCGATTGCCGGCGGCGAAGGGGTTCAGCCCGCCCACGTCGATCATGACATCGAGCACGGTCATGCCCTTGCGGTACGGGACCGTCTTCGGCGTCGCCGCCGCGCCCACGACGCGGATCGCCGCGGCGTTATTGGGCGCCGCGACGGTGCGCACCACCACGTTCACCACCGGCTGCTGGATGTAGGCCGAAAGGGCGTCTCTCAACGACGCCGCGAGCTCGGTCGTGGTCTTGCCCTGCGCCTGCATGTCCTGGACCAGCGGGGTGGTGATCCGGCCGTCGGGCCGCACCGGCGCCTGGGTGGAAAGCTCGGGATTCTTCCAGACGAATATCTGCAGCTCGTCGCCGGGCCCGATCCGATACTCGGCGCCGGGCGACTGGGGGACGGCCGCCTGCGGTTGGTTTTGAGCGGCCTGCCCCTGAGCGTGGGCCGCCGGCGCGATCGCCATCAAACAGCCCGCGAGCCGCAATGCGCGAACAGCAAACATGAACCCCTCCATCGTGGCGTCGCGTGCCAATTGAGCACATCCCGCGCCGCACGCTGCAAACCGTATTCCAAGGTTCGGATGCCGTCGCTCAGCAATCCGACCTAAGCAGCGTTTATGAAAGCATTATATAAAAAGCTGAACCTGGGCTTTACGCGCGCCGCAAAATGGCCCGGAATCGGCCCCGATGTTTCGGAGGGCCGAGCGGAGCTGTGCCAAATTGCGGCGCCTGGCCGCAGTCTCGTCTCCGGACGGGCCGTTTTCACGGCTTGGTTACGAGCCGTCCCGCACCCTTCGCCCCGAGCGCGGGCCGCCTGACGCGCTGGCCCGCTTCTTGGATGCCGCACGCCGGCCGTCGACGCGCGCCACCTGCGTGCGGGAAGGAGATCGGATTGCTCTGGGGTCGGGAGATCTTCGACAGCTTGGCGCGCACATGGGCGCGTGAAGGCTCGAAGCGCCGCGACCCGCTGCGGCGGCGGCCATGACGGCCGCGCAGAATCCACAGCCAGCGGGCCGCCGAAGGCCCCCCATCGCTGACTTCCGGCGGCAGCCGCGACCCGTTTATATCGCCGCCGTGGTGGTGGCTGCGCTTTGGGCGATCATGGTGGGCGCCGTGGCCACTCCGTTGGAGGCCAGCGGGCACGCCTTGGCGATTCTGCTGCTGCTGGCGTTCGGCCCGGCGGCGCTCGTCTTCGGCCTCGCTTACATGATTCGTCAGGGCCACAAGCTGGCCGCGGCGTCTCGCGGTCCTGACGACCAGGGGGTGGCGATGTTCGGCCCGGCGCTTCGCGCCGCCGCCAGCGCCGGCGAGGCGACACACGTCATGGGCTACGAGATGGCGGCGGCCGTGGCCGCCGCGGACCGGGCTCAGGACGATCTCTCCGCGCTGCGACGCGCCTTGGCCGGCGAGCATGAGGCCATTCAGGCCATCTCGGCCTTCCTCGACGACAGCCTCGGCTTGGCCGGGCGAATCGGTGCGGAGCGCCGCGGGCTGGAGAGGCTTTCCCGCACCCTCGACGCGCAACTCAAGGACGCGGCGGAGTTGATCGACCAGGCGCTCCGCCGGGTCGTCAGCCTGTCCCGCGAGGCGGGCGCGCGCTTCCTGGAGGCTGACCGCGCCGTCCAGGAAGGGGCCGAGCGGCTGGCGCCGGCCGCCGCCCGGGCCGCCGACATCCTCCGCACGGCGGGCGAACAGACGGGGCGCAGCGCCGCGGACCTGGAATCTGCGGCCGTCCGCGGCGCCACCGCTCCGGCCAAGGCGCTGCACCAGCGGGGCGCACAGCTGCACGCTGCGGCGCGCGACCTGCGGGCTGCGCGAGAGGAGCATTTCACCGAGGCCGGCGCGCAGGGCATCCGGCTCCACGCCCTCAGCGACCGAATCAGGCTCACAGCCGCGGATATCGTCGAGGGCGCGCGACATGCGGCGGACGCCTTGCGGCGCCTCGGACAGCCTCCACGGTCCGAACAGGTCGCTCTCCCGGCGACGCCGCCGCCGCCGCCTTCCCAGCCGCCATCCGTCGCTGCGGGGCCTAGGGCGCTCGCCGCCGAGGTCCGATCGGACCGGGCGCATCGCAACGCCGTCGTCCGGGGGACGGAGGCGGAGAGTTCCGACGCGGTGATCGTGGCGCGCGGCCTCGGCGGGCGCATCCTCTTCGACGGCCACCGCGTCCTGATCGACCGAACCCAGTCGGCGAGCTTCGTCCTGCACGGCGCGGGCGGCCAGCGCTCGATCCAGCTCGCCGAGGTGACGAAGATCCGGCTGGTCCCGCCCAGGCGTGGGGCGCATGGCTATCTGCAGTTCCTGCTCAGCCGCGGCATTGCGGGGCGGGGCGGGCCGGCGGACGTTAACAGCATCCTGTTCAATGCAGGCGAACAGCCACAGTTCGAGGAATTGGCGAACGCGCTGCGCCGCGCGATGCGCCACCTTCGCCGCGGCCCCCTGGTGTCGGACCCGCGCGCGCCCGGCGAGATGGCCCATCTGATGGATCTGCGTGGACGCGGCCTGATCGACGCCCAGGAATTCGCCCAGGCCGGCGCCCGCGTTCCCGCCGCCAAACGCGGCCGAAGCTTCTGGAAACGGCGGAAATAAAGCGCTGCGGCGCTGCGGCATACTGGCGCGCCATGGGAAATAAAACGCCCGAATTCTCGGTAATTCGCCGGATGGGCGAATAGCCGCCTCCGCCTCCACCTTTCGTTTACATCCCCGCCAAAATTCGGACGCATCCTTACGGCCCAGGTCTCAGGCGCAAGCTTGGGGGAAGCAATAGGAGGGGCGCGTGGCGACACTTACCGTCGGACCCGGCCAACAATTTTCGACCATACGTGCGGCGATCGCGGCGTCCCAAGACGGCGACGTCCTGCAGGTCCAGGCCGGGACTTACACGAACGATTTCGCGAGCATCAGCACCAAGATCACCCTGCAGGGCGTAGGCGGCATGGTGCACATGGTCGCCACCGAGGAGATAGACAACGACAAGGGCATCCTGATCACCAACACGGATGTCACGATCGATCACTTCGAGTTCTCGGGAGCCAACGTCTTCGACGGCAACGGCGCCGGAATCCGCTACCAGGGCGGCGCGCTGACGATCACCAACAGCTATTTTCACGACAACGAGAACGGGCTGCTGGCCAACCCGGTGCCGGGCGGAACGATCACCATCCGGAACTCGGAGTTCAGCCACAACGGCGCGGGAGACGGATCCACCCACAACCTGTACGTCGGCGACATCGCCAAGCTGACGATCGAGAACAGCTTCTTCCACGACGCCGTCATCGGCCACCAGATCAAGAGCCGCGCCCAGGAGACAGTCGTCCTCAATTCACGGATCTACGACAACGCCGGCGACGGCAGCTACAGCATCGACCTGCCGGACGGCGGCAAGGCGCTGATCCAGGGCAATGTCATTCAACAGGGCGTCAACGGCGACAATCCGACCATCATCGCCTACGGCGAGGAGAACGGCGCCCATCCGGGCAGCGTGCTGACCATCGCCAACAACATCGTCGTCAACAACATGGGTAACGGCGCGCTGCTTTGGGACGACAGCGGAACGCCGGCGACGGTGACCGGAACCCAGGTGTTCGGGTTCACCGACCCGCTGATCAGCGGCACGGGCGTGACCGTCAGCGGCACGACGGTATTGCCCGCAGCGCCGGTGCTCGACCAATCCCATCCCTTCTCCGGCGCTGCGCCGCCCATTCTTCCGACAACCCCGCAGTCGCTGACAGGCGGCGCCGCGCCCGACACCCTGCAGGGCGGTACGGCTGCCGACACCCTGAGCGGCGGCGACGGGGCCAACTATATCCGCGGCGCGGACGGTAATGACGTGATCACCGGCGGTTCGGGCTTCGACAACATCAACGGCAACCAGGGCGCCGATACCATCAGCTCGGGCGGCGGCGCGGACTGGGCGGTGGGCGGGCAGGGCAGTGACAGCATCGCCGCCGGCGACGGCGCCGACCTCGTCAACGGCAATATCGGCGCGGACACCCTCGACGGCGGCGTCGGCGCCGACGTGATCCGCGGCGGCCAGGGGGACGACGTCGTCACCGGCGGCGCCGGGAACGATTGGATCTCGGGCGACCTCGGCTCCGACACGCTGACGGGCGGTCAGGGCGCCGACATCTTTCACGCCTCCGCCGGCGCAGGCGTGGACCGGGTGCTGGACTTCAACTATGCCGAAGGCGATCGGGTGCTGCTGGATCCCGGCACGGTCTACTCGGCCGTCCAGGTCGGCGCCGACGTGATCATCAACATGACCAACGCCCAGATGACCCTGGTCAACGTCACGCTCAGCAGCCTGCCTCAGGGCTGGATCACGGCCTGACGCCTCTTCTTGGCGAAAGGCGCGCCTTGGATTGAGGGCGGTCGGCTTGCGGCCGCCCGAACGCGCCCCACGAACCTCGGCGCTTCGCCGGGTTCCCCCCGCCCCCCGCGCGGTCCCATCACCAATCTGCAGGTGTGCGCATGTCGGCCGATCGATGTGGTGCGCCCGTCCAAGCTTGGGGTAGCTTGGCGGCGACCCTTCTGGGCTCAGGCCAGAAAAGAAAAAATGAGGAACCCAGCCGATGTCCGAAACCCTTGAGCCCAGCAACTTCGACGGATTGCTCGACTGGCCCAAGCTGAACGCCTGGATCGAGGCCAACGACCTGCCCGGCGAAGGTCCGGTCACATCGGCGGAGCGGCTCACCGGCGGATCGCAGAACAACATCTTCCTGATGACCCGCGGGTCCGGGCAATTCGTGCTGCGCCGGCCGCCGAAGCATCTGCGGGCCAACTCCAACCAGACCATGCTGCGCGAGGCCCGCGTCCTCCAGGCGCTCAAGGGCAGCGACGTGCCCCACCCCGCCTTCTATGCAGTGTGCGAAGACACGTCGGTGATCGGCGCCACCTTCTACGCCATGGCCCCGCTCGAGGGATTCACCCCGAGCCGGGCGCTGCCTGGCGGGTACGGGAGCGATCCGTCCTGGCGCCACGCGATGGGCGGAGAGTTCATGCGCGCCGCCGCGGCGCTGGCGAGCATCGACATCAAGGCCGCCGGCCTGGAGGATTTCGGCAAGCCGGACAACTGGCACGCCCGCCAGGTCGCCCGCTGGCGCTCGCAGCTCGACGGTTACCTTGAGATGCCGGGCTATGACGGCCACACCCTGCCGCACCTCGACGAACTGCAGCGCTGGCTCTCGGACAACGTGCCCACGGATGGCCGGATCGGCCTCACCCACGGCGACTTCCAGTTCGCCAACGTGATGTTCTCGTACAAGGCGCCCAAGATCACCGGCGTCATCGACTGGGAGATGACCACTGTCGGCGATCCCATGCTCGACCTGGGCTGGGTGCTCGGCGCCTGGTGGGAGGAGGGCGACCCGCGCGACCCGCTCGTCACCCCCTGGGACAGCTTCGTCAGCCGCGCCGAACTGGTGAAGATGTACGGCGACCTGACCGGCCGGGACATGGGCAATGTGCTCTGGTACGCCGGCCTGGCCTGCTGGAAGCTGGGCTGCGTGCTTGAGGGAAGTTACGCCCGGGCGAAGGGCGGCCTGATCCCCATGGAACTGGGCGAGTCGCTGCACGGCCACGCGGTCGGCCTGTTCCTGAAGGCCAAGATGCTGATCGATCGGGGCGGCATCTAGCGCTTCCTGCGCGGCTGGCCCGCGGCGCTCTAGAGGTTCTCGATCGTGCAGCCGAGCCGCGCGCAGAGACGTTCGGCGACGATTTCTCGGTGGCAGCGATGCGCGTCGGCCTCGTAGCAGAGCAGGGCCGCATTACGGTCGCGGGCGATCTCCGCCGCCTGGGCGAGCTCCAGCTGAGCGGCGGGCTCGGCGAGCTGGGTCTCGAAGATGGCGTGCATCTCCGCGATCCGGCCGGCGCGCGCCGCGTCCCGGCCGGGCTTGGGCGTGCCGAGTTGGCGCAGGTGGACATAATCGATCCCCGCGGCCTCGAGGCTGGCGGCCAGCACGTGCTTGGAGAAGCCCGCGCGACGTGAGGCGGCGACCGCGCGGACGTCGATCAACACCTCGACGCCGGCGGCCAGTAGCCGGGCGATCACCTCGTCCTGGGTGGCGCTCTCGTAGCCGATCGTAGCGAGGCTTTTGGTCATTTGCGCATTCCGGTCAGATCGAAAGTCCTGGGATGGTGGCCGCGCGCCAAGGCGCCAGTTCGGCCTCGGTCAGCAGGGCCGAGGTGCGCGTCTCCATGTCGAACGCGGTCTCGATGCCCTCCGCGGCGCCCCAGACCCGATCGCTGTCCGGGTCCAGCAGCCAGAACACTTTGCGCTGGGTCCGCGGCAGCGGATCGGCGACGCCCGCCCACAGCTCGATGCGGTCGCCGACGCGCGGCGGGTTCAGGAAGATCAGCCGGTATTCCAGCTGCACGCCGCCGGTCGGCCGCCCGCGCAGGCGCCTGACCTCCGCGCTGATCGGCGCAATCAGGTGGCCCGAATCCTCGCTAAGGCGGGCCATGAAGGCCTCGGGCTTCATCCGGCCGAACGGATCGACGTCGCCGGGCCGGATGGCGGCCAGGCCGACGCGTGTCAGGCCCAGGTCTTTGGCGCGCACACGGCTCGCCGTGCTTTCCAATGGGCCAAGCGGAATGCTGCGCGGCGCCGCCGCCGTCGGCAGCGCGATGTGCAGACGCTCCGCTCGCGCGCGAAGGCGTTCCGGCCACGGGAAGGCCCGTCCTTCGCGGCTCGTGGCGTGGGCCACCAGCACCTGAAAGCTCGCCGCGAGGCCGCCGTCGGCGTGATACATCAGCAACAGCACGCGCGCCTCGGTCTCGGCCAACTCCAGCACGCCGGCCATGATGTGCAGGGGCGCCGCGACACGCGCCTCGCGCAGGAAGCGAATGTGCTGCTCGCGAACGATCAGCGTCGCTTCGGCCTGGGGTGCGAAGGCGCGCGGCATCCCCAGCTCCGCCGCCAGGCCGACTAGGCCGTCCATCGCCTTGGCCAGGTAGAAGCCGATGTTCAGGTGGTCCATGGAGTCGCATTCCCACGACGCCACCCCGCCTCGCCAGACCTCGACCGGTTCGCCCATCACGCCCCCCGCTTGCGCGGGCGACACTAGGGTGGACGCCAGGTCAGAGCTAGCGCTTGCCTTCGGCCGGATCGCCGCCCGGCCCCATGTGGCCGCGAGGAGCGTCCGTATCCCCCGCGCCCTGCCTGGGCGTCGGCGCATCGGCCGACGGATCGAAGCTCCGGCTTTCGCCGGTGACCGCGTCGGTCTGGTCGACCTGCGGGTAGCGCTCCGCCCCGCCTTTATCGCGCGCGGCGTTGAGCGGCTGGGCGGCGTTGGCCTCGCGCCCGCCGCTCTGGATCTTGGATTCGCTGGCTGCGTCGGGTTTCGGTTGTGGCGCGTGTTCGCGTTCGTCGGCCATTATAGGACTCCATTTCGCGGACTTCCGTGCGTTAGCGCCGCGGCGCTGAACGCGTTCCCGCATCCAGGATCAACTCGGCGCCGTACCTTGGACGTGGCAAGCTGGCGCGGAGAGGGTGGGATGGTCCGAAAGCTTCTGGTCCGGCGACACTCGGGCGTGACCCGCCTCACGCACTGGATCAACGTGCTCGCGCTCGCCGCCCTGCTGGGCAGCGGACTGCAGATCTTCAACGCCCACGCCGCGCTCTACTGGGGGCAGAAGTCCAGCTTCGAGCGGCCGTGGCTGGCGATCGGCCGGGAGGCGCGTGGCGACGAGGTTGTCGGGGTCGCCCGGCTCGGCGGCCTCACGCTGGAGACCACCGGCGTGCTGGGCTGGTCCGGCGCGCCCGGCGCGCGGGAGTCGCGGGCCTTTCCGGCCTGGGCGACCATCCCCAGCTGGCGAGACCTGGCGGCGGGCCGCCGTTGGCACTTCTTCGCCGCCTGGGTGTTCGTCGCCAACGGCCTCGTCTACCTGCTGAGCGGCTTCGCGGGCGGCCACATCCGCCACGACCTTGCGCCCACCCGCGCCGACCTTGCGCCCCGCCATGTCTGGCGTGAGATCGTCGACCACGCCCGGCTGCGGTTCCCCAAGGGCGAGGCGGCCCGACGCTACAACGTGTTGCAGAAGCTGAGCTACCTGGCCGTGGCGCTGGCGCTGCTGCCGTTGATGGTCGCCACGGGCCTTACCATGTCGCCGGGCTTCAACGCGGCCGCGCCCTGGCTTCTCGACCTCTTCGGCGGCCGCCAGTCGGCGCGCTCGATCCACTTCATCTGCGCCGCCCTGATCGTCCTCTTCGTCCTTGTGCACCTGTTCATGGTGGTGGCCTCGGGGACCTGGAACAACATTCGCTCGATGATCACCGGCCGCTACGCCATTGAGGTCGAAGGAGATCGCCCGTGACCGCCCCTGACCGCCGCGGCTGGCTCAAGGCGATGGGCGCGAGCCTGGGCGCGCTTTGGCTCGCCGCCTGCGACAGCATCACCCGCGACAAGTCGAGCTACGCGAGGCTGGCGAGCGCCGAACGCCTGACCCTGCGCGCCCAGCGGGCCGCGATGGGCGATCGCCGGGCGCTGGCGCGGGAGTTCAGCCCCGCCGAGGTTTCGCCGAACTTCAAGGCGAACGGGTCCGTCAATCCCGACGATCCGGCCTACGTCGCCCACCAGGAGGCGGGGTTCGCCGACTGGCGCCTGGTGGTCGACGGCCTCGTCGAGCGGCCGCTGGCGCTGGGTCTGGACGAGCTCCGCGCCATGCCGTCCCGGAGCCAGATCACCCGCCACGACTGCGTGGAAGGCTGGTCGGACATCGCCAAGTGGAAGGGCGCCAGGCTGGGGCCGCTGCTCGACCGTGCGGGCCTGAAGCGCGAGGCGCGCTACATCGTCTTCCACTGCGCCGATAATCTAGGCCGCACGGCGGACGCGTCCGGCCGCTATTACGAGAGCCTCGACCTGGTCGACGCCTATCATCCGCAGACGCTGCTGGCCTACGAGATGAACGACGGCCCGCTCCCCGTCGCGCACGGCGCGCCCTTGCGCCTGCGGGTCGAGCGCCAGCTCGGCTACAAGCAGGCCAAGTACGTCATGCGCCTGGAGGCGGTGGCCGACTTCGCCCACCTCGGTCGCGGCAAGGGCGGCTACTGGGAGGACCGCGGCTACGAATGGTACGCCGGCATCTAGCTCAGCGGGCGCCCGGAGGGAGGACGACGATCTCCGTCTTCACCGAGTTGGCGATGAAGCAGGTCTCGTGGGCCTCGTGGTGCAGGCGTTCGAGGGTGGAGGCGTCGGGCGGATCGCCCAGCCAGCCGATCTCGGGACGCAGTTCGACGCGGGTGATGGCCAGGCGCCCTTCAGCGTTCTTCTCCATCAGGCCCTCGGCCTCATCGTGGTAGGCGGCGACGCCGAAGCCCGCCAGGCGCGCCACATGCAGGAAGCTCAGCATGTGGCAGCTGGCGATGGCGGCGACCATCATCTGCTCCGGGTCCGCCGCGCCGGCTTCCGCCCAGCGGTTACCGACCACGTGATGCGAGGCGGTGCCGCGCAACTGCGGGCCATCCTCGAAGCCGACCGCATGACCGCGGACGTAACGACCGGCGGCGAAGTCCTCGCCCGGCGCCAGCGCCCAGTCGACGCTCGCCCGGAACCGCGCCATCAGAAGGCCTCGGCCGGGAGGGCCATCATGCTCGCCGATCCAGCCTTCAGCTTGGCCAGACGCGAGGCCGCCTCCGGCAGCACGCGGTCGAGGAAGTAGCGGCCGGTGTCGAGCTTGGCCTGGTAGTAGGGATCGGTTTCGCCGGCGGCGATCTTCGCCTGCGCCGCCTCGGCGAGCTGGGCCCAGGCGAAGGCCAGGCCGGCCAGGCCGAACAGGTGCAGGTAGTCGGTGGAGGCCGCGCCGGCGTCGTCGGGATTGGCGATCCCGTTCTGCATCAGCCAAAGCGTCGCCTCCTGGAGCTGCGCCTTGGCGCCCTTCAGCCCTTCGATGAAGGGCGCGAGCCCGGCGTCCTGGGCGCGGGCCTCGGCGTAGGCGTCGAGCTCGGCGAAGAAGCTCATCACCGCGCGCCCGCCGTTCGCGGCCAGCTTGCGCCCGACCAGATCGAGCGCCTGCACCCCGTTCGTGCCTTCGTAGATCATGGCGATGCGGGAATCGCGCAGGTACTGGCTGGCGGGCAGCTGCTCGGTGAAGCCGGCGCCGCCGTGCACCTGCATGGCGTCCGAGGCGATCAGGAAGCCGCGGTCGGTCAGGAAGGCCTTCAGCACCGGCGTCAGCAAGGCCATGTAGTCCTCGCCCTTCTGCCGGGCGGCCTCGTCCGGGCTGGCGCGGGCCAGGTCGCCATGCAGGGCGGTCCAGAGCAGCAGGGCCCGGCCGCCTTCGATGATCGCGCGCGCGTCCATCAGCATCCGGCGCACGTCGGGATGGACGATGATCGGGTCCGCCGGACCGTCGGCGTTTTTCGGGCCGGTGAGCGAGCGCCCCTGCAGCCGCTCCCTGGCGAACGCCGCCGCCGCCTGGTAGGCGGCCTCAGCCTGGGCGAGCCCCTGGACCGCCACCCCGATCCGCGCCTCATTCATCATCACGAACATCAAGGGCAGGCCGCGGTTCTCCTCGCCCACCAGCCAGCCCGTCGCCTCCTCGTGGCTCATCACGCAGGTGGCGTTGCCGTGGATGCCCATCTTCTCTTCCAGCGACAGGCACTTGACCGCGTTGCGCTGCCCGGGCGCGCCGTTCGCCTCGGGCAGGAACTTGGGCACGATGAACAGGCTGATGCCCTTGGTCCCGGCGGGCGCGCCCTCGATGCGGGCCAACACCAGATGGACGATGTTCTGCGTCAGATCGTGCTCGCCGGCCGAGATGAAGATCTTCTGGCCGCTGATCCGATAGGATCCGTCGCCTTGCGGGACCGCCTTGGTGCGCAGGAGGCCGAGGTCGGTGCCGCAATGCGGCTCGGTCAGGTTCATGGTGCCCGACCATTCGCCGGAGGCGAGCTTGGGCAGGTAGAGCGCCTTCTGCTCGGACGAGCCGCCGTTGCGGATCGCCGCATAGGCCCCGTGGCTCAGGCCCGGGTACATGGCGAAGGCCATGTTGGCGGCCGAGGACATCTCCGAGACCGCCAGGTTCACGACCGCCGGCAGCCCCTGTCCGCCGTAATTGGGATCGGCGCCCAGCGCCGGCCAGCCCGCCTCGACGAACTGGGCGTAGGCTTCCTTGAACCCCTTGGGCGTGGCGACGGTGAAGTCGGGGCTCCAATGGCAGCCTTCCTTGTCGCCGACCGGATTGAGCGGCGCGAGCACCTCGGCGCAGAAGCGGCCTGCCTCCTCGAGGATCTGCTCGACGGTGTCGATCGAGGCGTCGGCGAAGGCCGGCAGGTTCGCATAGCGCTCGACGCCCAGGACGTCGCGCAGCAGAAAGGCGAACTCACGCACCGGCGGCTGGTAGGTCATCGGCTGTTCCCGTCACGAGCTGGAGCGCGTCGCGCGTCCATTTCGCCGGCAAGGTCTGCCCCTATTCCGCCCAGCGTCAAGCGCGCGAGCGGGCTTGGAGGTCCCGCTCGCGCGCTGAGGAGACGAGGCGAGGGTCAGCCCCGCTCGCCGGCGGCGCCGGCCGTGTCGGTCCCGTATGAGCCCGCGCTCTTCGCGCCGGAGCCGGACGTCGTGTCCGTGCTGCTGGTCCCGGCGGTGTTCGAGCCGTAGGCGCCGGCGCTGGAGGCGCTGCTGTCCATCGAACCCGAGCCGCTGCTCATCGTGCTGCTGGTTTCCCGCGGGTTGCCGGTGCTCGCCGTGTGTCCGCCCGCGCCAGGTCCGCCCGGAGTGGTGACGCCGGTCGCCGTTCCGACGCCTTCGCCCGCGCTGGGGTTGGTGTCGGAGTTGGATCCCGGGGTCCCGGTCGTGGCCGATCCGGAGGTTTGGGCGATGGCGACGCCGCCCAGGGCGAGGGCGCCGATCACGCCGGCTATGGTCGAAGCTTTCATGGAGGTCTCCTGTCGTGAGGCCACTGCAACCCCCGCCTTGGGGCTTCTGTTCCTCGGGAGCCTCCGCGGTCTGGCCCGCTCGTCAGCGTTGGTTTAATCATGAAAGCAAGTGAGCGCCCCTGCGGGCGACGGATCCGGGAGGGATGTGATGCGCTACCGCAAGCTTGGCCGGACGGGTCTCCTGGTCTCGGAACTCTGCCTCGGCACGAATACGTTCGGCGGCGCCCAGGACAAGTTCTGGGCGCGTCTGGGCGCCCTGGAGCAGGACACGGCGACCGCGGTGGTCGCGACCGCCGTCGAGGGCGGCGTCAACTTCATCGACACCGCCGACATGTACGCGCAAGGGGAATCCGAGACGCGGCTCGGCCAGGCGATCAAGGAGCTCAAGCTCAACCGCGACGACCTCGTGATCTGCACGAAGGTCGGCGCGGCGATGGGGCCCGGTCCCAATCAGCGCGGCGGCTCGCGCGTCCATGTCACCCAAGGCTGCGAAGCGAGCCTTCGCCGTCTCGGCATGGACCACATCGACGTCTACATGATGCACCAGTTCGACCCGCTCACGCCGCTGGAAGAGACCATGCGCGCGCTGAACGACCTCGTGCGGTCCGGCAAGGTGCGCTACCTCGCCTGCTCCAACTACCACGCCTGGGAGGTGGTGAAGGCCAACGCCATCGCCGACCGCGAAGGCCTCGCCCGTTTCGAAGTCGTGGAGAACCAGTGGTCGCTCGCCGTTCGCGACGTCGAGCGCGATGTGGCGCCGATGGCGCTGTCGGAGGGTGTTGGGATCATGGCCTGGGGCGCCCTGCTGGGGGGGATCCTCAGCGGCAAGTACCAGCGCGACGGCAGCACCTCGGATCGTCGGGGCCGGGCCAACGGCAAGATCGCGCCGCAGCTCGATGCGGAGAAGGTCTGGGACACCGTCGACGTGCTGCGCGAGATCGCTCAGGCGCACGACGTCGGCGCGGGCGACGTGGCGCTGGCCTTCCTGCTGCACAACCCGGCCACCACCGCCATCCTCTTCGGGGCCACGAGCCCCGAGCAGGTGACCTCGAACCTGCGCGCCAGCGGGCTGACGCTGTCGGCGGAGGAACTGCAGCGGCTGGACGAGGTGAGCGCGCCCAAGCCCGACTTCGGCCTCAACTTCGTCAACCAGCGCAAGGCCCGCACGGACCACCTGGGGTAGGTTCCAACGCCCCCTCCGTCTCGCGCCTTCGGCGCGATCCACCTCCCCCGCTGCGCGGTGGAGGATCTGGGCTGGAGATGTTCCCCCGCGCAGCGGGGGAGCTGTCAGCGAAGCTGACTGAGGGGGCGTCTGGCCGGAGGCTCCTTACCCCGCCAACTCGCCCGCGAGCGCGCGCTCGATCAGCCGGATCGTGCGCTCGACGCCGAAGATGGCCACGAACGAGCCGAAGCGCGGCCCCTGGCTCTGACCCAGCAGGACCTCGTAGAGCGCCCCGAACCAGGCCCTGAGCGGCTCGAAGCCCGCCGCCTTGCCCACCTCGAACACCTGGTTCTGGATGGCCTCGGCGTCCGTCGCCGGCGGCAGGGCCCGCAGACGGCCGACCAAATCCTCCATCGCCGCCCGCTCCTTGGCGTCAGGCGCGCGAAAAGTCTTCGAGGGCTTTACGAAGTCCTCGTAATAGTTGATCGCATAGCCCGCGAGCTTGTCGAGCAGCGGCTCGCTCGCCGGCGTGGCGCCCGGAATGTAGCGCTCCAGGAAGCCCCAGAGGATCTCCTTGGTCGAGGCGTCGGCGGCCGAGACCAGGTTCAGCATCAGCGAGAAGCTGACCGGCGACCCCTTGGCCGGCGGCGCGCCCCGGTGCACGTGCCAGGCGGGGTTGTCGATGGCCGGCTGGCCCGTCTCTCCGCGCGCCCTGTTGAAGGCGTCGAGCTGCTGCAGGTACTCGTCCGTCGCCTTGGGAATCACGTCGAAATAGAGCCGCTTCGCCGACTTCGGCGACTGGTACATGTAGTAGGCCAGGCTCTCGGGCGTGCCGTAGCGCAGCCACTCCTCCATGGTCAGGCCGTTGCCCTTGGACTTGGAGATCTTCTGGTTGTTCTCGTCCATGAAGAGCTCGTAGTGGAAGGCCTCGGGCGGCTCCCCGCCCAGCGCCTTGCACACCCGGTTCGACACCCGCACCGAGTCCACCAGGTCCTTGCCGCTCATCTCGTAGTCGACGCCGAGCGCCGTCCAGCGCGCCGCCCAGTCCGGCCGCCACTGCAGCTTCACATGGCCGCCGGTGACTGGGACCTCGGTCAGCGTCCCGTCCTCGTCGGGGAAGACGATTGTGCCCCTGTCGAGATGGCGCTCCAGCGTCGGCGCCTGCAGCACCTTGCCGGTCTTGGGGCTGATCGGCAGGAAGGGCGAATAGGTGGCGCGGCGCTCTTCGCCGAGCGTCGGCAGCATGATCGCCTGGATGGCGTCGAACCGCTCCAGCACCCGCAGCAGCACCGCGTCGAAGCGACCGGACTTGTAGCAGGCCGTCGCCGAGTGGAAGTCGTAGTCGAAGCCGAACCCGTCGAGGAAGGCCAGCAGGCGCGCGTTGTTGTGCGCGCCGAAGCTCTCGTGCTCGCCGAACGGGTCGCGCACCGAGGTGACCGGCTTGTCGCGATCCTCCTCCAGCAGCGCGCGGTTGGGCACGTTCTCGGGGATCTTCCGCAGGCCGTCCATGTCGTCGGAGAAGACGATCAGCTTGGTCGGGATGGCGTCTTCGGTCAGCGCGCGGAAGGCGGTGCGCACCATGGTTGGGCGCGCGGCCTCGCCGAAGGTGCCCATGTGCGGCAGGCCGGACGCGCCGTAGCCGCATTGGAAGATCACCGGCCTCTCCACCAGCGCCGGCAGCGTCGCGGCGGCCTCCAGCGCCTTGCCTTCGCCGATCAGGCTGGCGGCGAGGTCGCGCTCGGAATCGGAGAGGCGCAGGCGCAGCACGCGGTCGAGCAGCAGGCGCGCCTGTTCGAACGGCCAGCTCTTCGCCTCGCGGGCGCGGTGGGACAGACCTTGCAACATGCGCCGAGCCGGTAACGCCCATGAGCGGGCGGCTCAAGGAATTTCCGGCTCTAGTCGTCGCCGTCGGCCGGCTCGCGGTGACCGATGTCGATCAGGGCGGCCAGCCCGCGCCTGAGGGCGGCCACGCCCTGCTCTCCGATCCGCGCGGCGAGTTCCGCGTCGATGCGGGCCGCTGCGGCGCCTTGGGCCATGGCGGCGGCGCGTCCGCGCGCCGTCAGACCGACGTTCAGCCGTCGCCGATCCTGCGCGTCGACCTCGCGCTCCAGATAGCCGCGCATCACCAGCGTATCGACGAGCTGGCCGGCGTTCTGCTTGGAGATGCGCAGCTCACGCACCAGCTGGCCGAGCGGCACGCCGTCGGCGCCCTGCGCCAGGCCGCCGATCACATAGAGACCGTTGCGCGGCACGTCGTCATAACCAGCGTCGGCGAGCGCCCGCCGCATGGCGACGCCATAGGTGTTGCGCGCGTGCCGGAGCAGCGCGGGGATAACGACGTCATCGGCCCAGTGATTCATCCCAACACAATACTGTCTAAATGCGTGATAGTCAACTTATATTACTAATATGGTCAGTTGCACTCTCGCACTGGCGTGCGAGAGGAAGGGCGCGGAGCTAAGCTTGCGGCGGTCGGGAACGTCCCCAAATCCCCAGGATGATCCGGCCGCAGGACCTGCTCTGCCCCAAGCCCGAAGGGCTCTATTGCGCACCGGGGGACTTCTACATCGACCCGGTGCGGCCGGTGGCGCGCGCGGTGATCACCCACGGCCATTCGGACCATGCGCGCGCCGGCCACGGCGCCGTGCTGGCGACCGAGGCCACCCTCGACATCATGGCCGAGCGCTACGGGCTGGAGTTCGCCCAGGCCGGGCAGGCCGCAGCCTACGGCGAGGCCGTGGCCCGCGACGATGTCGCGGTGACGCTCGTCCCCGCCGGCCATGTGCTGGGCTCTGCCCAGGCGGTGGTGCGCTGGAGGGGTCTGACCATGGTGGTTTCGGGCGATTACAAGCGCCGCCGCGACCCGACCTGTGCGGCCTTCGCCCCGACGCCCTGCGAAGTCTTCATCTCCGAGGCGACCTTCGGCCTGCCGGTCTTCCGCCACCCGGACGACGGCGGAGAGATCGCCCGCCTGTTGCGCTCGATCGCGCAGTTTCCGGAGCGGTCGCACCTGATCGGAGCCTATGCGCTGGGCAAGGCGCAGCGGATCATCGCGCTGCTGCGGGAGGCCGGTTGGGACCGGCCCATCTACGTCCATGGCGCGCTGGAGCGGCTGAACGCGCTCTACACGCGTCACGGGGTCGATCTCGGCCCGCTGCTCCCTGCGACGACCGCGGCGAAGGCCGAGTTCGCCGGTGAGATCATCATCGCCCCGCCCTCGACCTTGCAGGATCGCTGGAGCCGCCGCTTCCCCGATCCGGTGGCCTGTTTCGCCTCGGGCTGGATGCAGGTCCGCGCCCGCGCCCGCCAGCGCGGCGTCGAGCTGCCGCTGGTCATCTCCGACCACGCCGACTGGGACGAGCTCACCGGCACCGTCGACGAGCTCCGCCCGGGCGAACTGTGGATCACCCATGGCCGCGAGGAGGCGCTGGCCCGCTGGGCCGAGTTGCACGACGTCCCGGCGCGGGCGCTGGCGCTGGTGGGCTACGAGGACGAGGAGGAGGACTGAATTCGGCGGTTCAACGCCGATTTCGCGCGAAGTTCCGGTCGGCGCGGCGCTTCGGTTGCGCTATCGCTTTCGGCGTCAACAAACTTCAGGGAGGAGCGACCATGTTCTCGCACGTCGTCGTCGGAGCGGACGATCTGGCCAGGGCCAAGACCTTCTACGATGCGGTGTTCGCCGCGCTGGGCGTGGGCCCAGGCGTCCCGCTCAGCGAAACCCGCCTCCTTTATCGGCGGCCGGGCTCGCCCAACTTCATGGTGACCAAGCCGATCAACGGCGGGGCGGCCACCAACGCCAACGGCGGCACCATCGGTTTCGCGGCGGAATCGCCTGAAGCCATCGACGCCTGGCACGCCGCCGGTTGCGCCAACGGCGGCACGAGCTGCGAGGATGCGCCAGGCGTGCGGGAGATGGGCGCCTTCAAGTTCTACTCGGCCTATCTGCGCGACCCGCAGGGCAACAAGCTCTGCGCCATGCACAGCTTCGGCGGCTGATCGTTTACCCAGAGGCCCGGGCCGCTTCTGCGCGCCCGGGCTTGCTGGTTATGTTTCAGCGGCGCAATATTGCTTTGGAGTCGGGGCACACGGTTAGACATAGGGAGGCGTTGCATGCGCTTGATCCCCCCGTCGGTCGTCGCCGCGTTCCTGGCTCTTCCGTCCATCGCCCTCGCCCAGGCGACAACCCCGTCGCAGCCCGCCGCCGCGTCGCCGGAAGCGCCGAAGGCCGCCCCCGCCGTCACCGCCGGCCTTCCAGTGATGGACAAGGACGGCAAGAAGATCGGCAAGGTCTCCAAGGTCGAGACGGACGCCAGCGGCAAGACGATGGCGACCATCCGCATGGGCGCCGACTCCTTCGGCGTGCCGGCCTCGGCGATCGCGGTCGACAACGGCGCAGCCAAGCTCGGCTACAGCAAGGCGCAGCTCGACGCGCGCATCAACGGCGAGTAGAGCGGCGCGCGCCTGAGCGCCGCCGCGCTACTCGTCAGCGTCAGTACCCGGTCGACCGCGTCGTCGTGGTGACGGAGGTCGAGGCCGCCGGCGCCGGCGTCGTCGTGCGCTTGGTCACGGTCGTGCGCGTGGTCCGCCGGGCGGGTTGCTGGGTGGTGATCGTGGTCTCGACTTGCGCCGGCTGCGCGGCCGCCGCCGCGGCGTTGCGGGCTGCGGCCGCATCGGCCGCCGAGGTCGCCGCCGACTGCTGGGCCCGATCGGCGCGGATGTTGGCCTCGGTCGCCTCCGCCTGGGCGGCGGCGGCCCGCTCCTGAGCCGCGGCCGCGGTGTCCTGCGCCGAGGCGACGGAATCGTTCTTCCGCTGCTGCACCTGGCCGATCGCGGTGTCGGCCAAGGCCGAAGCGCGGATCGCCGACTGGATCGAGCTGGTCTCGTGACCGGCCGCCAGGTTTTCCTTGGCCATCGTCAGGGCGGCGCGGGCCTCGGCGGTCTGGGCCGGGAGTTCGGCGCTCGCGCCGAGGGATTCGGCCGTATGGACCTTGGCTTCCGCCGCGGCGATGGCCTCGCGTGCGCGATCGGCCTTGCCGGCGTGGGCCGGGGTGACCGTCAGCGCGAGCGCGCTCGAGGCGAGAAGCGAAGCGATGATCGATTTGCGCAACATGGTTCTCTCTTCCGAGTTGAAGTGGCGCCGAAACGACTGAGAGACACAATTGTTGCAGCCCGCCTCGCCGTGGCGCCCGTCGCCCGCTGCTCTTAACTAGAAGCCGATGCGCGCCTTCGCCGAGTTGCTGGATCGCCTTTCGCTCACCGCCGCGCGCAACGCCAAGCTCACCCTGGTCCGCGACTATCTGCGCGATACGCCCGATCCCGACCGCGGCTGGGCGCTGGCGGCGCTGACCGGCGACCTGGCGTTCGACGCGGCCAAGCCGGCCTTCATCCGCAAGGCCGTCGAAGAGCGCATGGACCCGCAGCTCTTCTGGTGGTCCTACGACTACGTCGGCGACCTGGCCGAGACTGTCGCCCTGGTCTGGCCGCGGCGGCCCGGCGCCAATCGCGAGCCGGAGCTCTCCGAGGTGATCGAAGGCCTCCGCACCGCCTCGCGGGTCGAGGTGCAGCGGCGGATCGAGGGCTGGCTGGACGCCATGGCCGAGCCGCGCGAGCGCTGGGCGCTGCTAAAGCTGATGACCCGCGGCCTGCGCGTCGGCCTCTCCGCCCGCCTCGCCAAGCAGGCCGCCGCCGACCTCGGCGGGGTGAGCGTGGCGGAGGTCGAAGAGGTGTGGCACGCGCTGCACCCGCCCTACGAGGACCTGTTCGCCTGGCTGGAAGGACGATCGCAAAAGCCGTCCGCCGAGAACCCTGGCCGTTTCCGCCCTGCCATGCTGGCGCAGGCGATCGACGAAGCCGCGGACTTCGCCCGGCTGGATCCGGCGGACTACGCCGCCGAGTGGAAGTGGGACGGCATCCGGGTGCAGGCGGTGAACGAGGGCGGGGCGCGGCGGCTCTACACCCGCACCGGCGACGACATCTCCCGCAGCTTCCCCGACGTGCTGGACGCGCTCGCCGACGAGGGCGTGGTCGACGGGGAACTCTTGGTGATGCGTGACGGCCGGGTGGCGAGCTTCGCCGACCTGCAGCAGCGGCTGAACCGCAAGACCGTCGACGCGAAGCTGACGGCCCAGCACCCTGCGGCGATCCGCGCCTACGACCTGCTGGCCGAGGGCGCGGAGGACACACGGACCCTGCCGTTCGCCGAGCGCCGCGCGCGGCTGGAGGCCTTCGTGGCGCGCCAGCGCTCGCCGCGCATCGACCTGTCGCCGCTGCAGCCGTTCGCCAGCTGGGCGGAGCTGGCCGAGCTTCGCGCCGATCCGCCGGCCGGGGATCCGCAGATCGCCGAAGGGCTGATGCTCAAGCGCTGGGATTCCATCTACGAGGCCGGCCGGCCGAAGGGACCCTGGTTCAAGTGGAAGCGCGACCCGTTCCTGATCGACGCGGTGCTGATGTACGCCCAGCGCGGGCACGGCAAGCGGTCGAGCTTCTATTCCGACTACACCTTCGGGGTCTGGACCGAGGCCGAGGTCGGCGGCCGCGCGCTCACCCCGGTGGGCAAGGCCTACTTCGGCTTCACCGACGAGGAGCTGAAGCAGATCGACAAGTTCGTGCGCGACCACACCATCGAGCGCTTCGGGCCGGTCCGCTCGGTCCGCGCCGAACCCCACGCGGGCCTGGTCTTCGAGGTCGCGTTCGAAGGCCTCCAGCGCTCCGCTCGTCACAAGTCGGGCGTCGCCATGCGCTTCCCCCGCATCAACCGCATCCGCTGGGACAAGCCGCCCGGCGAGGCCGACGAGCTGGCCACGCTGGAGCGCATGCTGCAGCGGATGGAGGAGCGTTGAACCGTTAAGCGTGGCCGCCGAGGAGGGCGCGCTCTTCCTGGTCGGCGTACTGGCCGCCCTTGCGGTAGCGGTAGAGATAGGTCGGCAGCACCGCCTCGAGCGTGGTCGGCGTGATCCCCAGCTCGACCAGGCCGGGGTATTGGCCGCTCACCACATTGTCGGTCTTGAGCAGTTCCACTTGGTCGGCGCTGATTGGCGGAGGGATGATCCCGGCGACCAGGTCGCCGGCCGCGCCCATCAGCCTGGCGACCGGGAACGGCAGGGGCAGCAGGAAGCGCCGGCGCTGGGTCTCGGCGAGCACGATCTGCATCAGCTCGCGGAAGCTGAACGCCGCGGGGCCGCCGAGTTCATAGATGCCGCCCGCCATCGAGTCCGCCGTCACGGCCGCGGTCAGCGCCTTGCCGACATCGCCGACGAAGACCGGCTGGAAGCGGGTGGCCCCGCCGCCGATCAGCGGCAGCGCCGGGCTGATCGCGGCCATCGCGGCGAAGCGGTTGAAGAAGTGGTCGTCGGGGCCGAACACGATCGAGGGGCGCACGACGACCGCGTCGGGATAGATCTCGCGCACGGCGGCCTCGCCCTCGGCCTTGGTGCGGGCGTACTTGGACGCCGAGTCCGGGTTCGCGCCCAGGGCCGACATCTGCACCAGCCGGGTCACGCCCTCCGCGCGGGCGGCTTCGGCGACGTTCCGGGGTCCCATGGCGTGGATCGCCTGGAAGCCCTGGCGGCCGGTCTGATAGAGCACGCCCACCAGGTTCAGCGCCGCGGTGGCCCCCTCCAGCGCCCGGCGCACCGAGGCGGCGTTGCGGATGTTCGCCTGCACCACGTCGATCTGCCCGACGTCGCCATGCAGGCGCATGTTGTAGGCGAGGTTCGGATTGCGTACGGCGACCCGGATCCGCCAGCCGGCCTTGGCGAGCTGGCGGACCGCCTGGCTCCCGATGAAGCCCGATCCGCCGAAGACCGTGACGAGGTTCTGCATGGGATGGCGCCGGCTCAACTTTCGTCTGTGCTAGAACCTTGCCGATAGACGATGCGCCCCCGCGCCGCAATGCGAAGCGCGGCCTGCCGTGGCCGCGCCGACCGCCACGATTGCTGCTAGGTGACCGCCTTTGCATGCGGCGGCGCAGGCGGGCGTTGACCGCCGCGGGGCGGCGCCATATGTAGCCGCCTCCCGATCCGACGGACCGGGCCCAGGTGGCGGAATTGGTAGACGCGCTGGCTTCAGGTGCCAGTGGCTTAACGGCCGTGGAGGTTCGAGTCCTCTCCTGGGCACCACCGTCGGGGTGGTGCGGGCGACCCTTTGACATAAAAGGGTCAACGACCCTTGGCGCCTCGAGGCGAGGCGAGCACTCCACGCCTCAGATCGAGCCCGACCAGGTACAGTAGGCAATCGCGCCTCATTGGTGGCAAGCTGCGCCTCGGCTGAGTATCGCCGGAGCGTTTGCAGGCCAGCTGGGGGCGTGATGAACGTCAGGTCGATTTTCGCCGCCGTCTGGGTCTTCGCTCTGCTCGTTTCGCCCGGTCTAGCCAACGCGCGGCCGGCCGGCGCCATCACTCGCTTCGAGATCACCGACAGGATCTCGCCGGCGTTCGACGGAAGGTCGTTCGGCGCGGTGGGCCAATATGAGCTGATCATCGGTCGGGCTTATGGCGAACTCGATCCCGCGTCCCCCGACAACGGCCGGATCAGGGAACTCGACAAGGCGGAGCGCAACGCCTCGGGCGCCGTGGCCTATAGCACCCAGGTCGCCATCCTCCGCCCGATCGATCCGAGCCGGGGCAGCCGCAGGCTGTTCTTCGAGGTGGTCAACCGCTCCTTCGGGACCATAGATCTTTCGGGCCGGCTTTCCCCGGCGCCGCTCAATATGCTGCCGACCCTCCTCGCACGCGGCGACATCGTGGTCGCAGCCGCATGGCAGGGGGAGGTGCGGCCGGAGGTGGCCCCGCAAGGAAGCCGTGCGTCGAGCAGCAGGGTGTTCGGCGGCTCTCCGCTGTACGCCGATCTTCCCGCCGCCGTCGTCGCGGGCAGGCCGGTGGTCCGCCGAATCCGCCAGGACCTGTCCATCTACGACACGCCCGAGACCGTCGACCTCGCGGCCATCCACCTCCTCTATCCAGCCGCGACAGACAAGATCGAGGTCTATGCGCGCGGGCACGAGACGCAGCCGCCCGTAAGGGTCGCCCCCGAGCGGGTGCGCCTGCTCGATCCCTCGACCGTCCGGATCGAACCGCGCCAAGGCGAGATACTCTACGACATCGTCTACGACGCGACCGGGGCCGTGGTTTCGGGCGTCGGCTTCGCCATCCCGCGCGACCTCGTGTCGTTCCTGCGCTACGATCCCGGTGACGGACGGCTGCGCGTCAACCCGCTCGTGGATGGCGGCGGCAGGCTGTCGATCACGCATGCGTACGCCTATGGCCTGTCGCAAAGCGGGCGCTACCTCCGCTATTTTCTTTGGCAGGGCTTCAACCGCGACGCCGCGGGCAGGCGGGTGTTCGACGGGATGATGCCCGTCATCGCGGGCGGCAGGAAGGGCTCGCTCAACGCGCTGTTCGCAACCCCCGGCGTGACCCCAGGCCCCCACGCCGGTCACCGCACGGGCGAGGCGTTCCCGATCGCCTACACGGTGCTTCATGACCCGATCAGCGGCAGGACCGACGGACTGTTCAGCCGCTGCACGGCGACGAGCACCTGCCCCAAAGTCATCCATATCGATTCCGAGAACGAGCTGCTCAACGGCTACGGCTATTTCCTCACCACCCGTCCCGACGGGCGTGGCCCCACCCGCCAGCCTGACGACGTCAGGCTCTACGCGGTGGCGGGCGCGGACCACACGCCCGGCGGCGCGCGGCTGCGGCCGGGGCTGCCTTACTGCACCAACGCCGCGGGCGTCCTGACGCCGCCGGTCATGCCCTTCGTGCGGGCGATGGTGTTCGCTCTCGACGACTGGGTCAGCGACGGCGTGGCGCCGCCGGCCTCGCGCTACCCGTCGCTGGCGGACGACACGCTGGTTACGATGGAAGAAGGCCGCCGTCTGTGGCCCGCGATCCCGGGCCATCCGTTCGACGCGAGCCGCAACCTTGCCGAGGATTGGGACGACAGTTCGCCCCTGCCCAGGTCGCGCGGCGGCTATCCGCTGCTCACGGTGCGCACCGACGCCGACGGCAATGCGACGGGCGCGATCCGGCATCCCATGGTCGCCGTTCCCACGGCGACCATCGTCGGCCACGCCGGGCGCAAGCCCGGCTATGCGCCCGAGGACAGTTGTCCGCTCATGGGCGAGTCGATCCCTTTCGCCGCGACGCGCGCCGAGCGTCTGGCCTCGGGCGATCCCAGGCTGTCGCTGGAGGAACGCTATCCTGGCGGCGCCAGGGAGCTTACCGCGAAGCGGCGCGCCGTGGCCGATCGGCTGGTCAAGAACCGGCTGCTCTTGCTGGAGGATGCCGAGAGCGTCGCGGCCGGCGTGATGGATGAGGCTTTGACGGCGAAGTGAGCGGTTCGGCGGGTCGCAATCACGATGAGAGCATTATCTTGTCATGAGACAATGATCTCATTATGATCTCGGCGTATCAACTCTGCTGAGGGAGGCTTGGCCATGCCGCTGACACCGGCTCAGATGGACCAGAAGATGGACGAGCATTTCGGGTTCGAGGCGCGCGACGATATCGTCGGCGTGCTGTCGACGCTCGCCGCAGACGTGGAGCACGACATCGTCGGCTGGCCGACGGGCCCGACGCGCGGCCCTGAGGCGACGCGCCCCTTCTACGAACTGCTGTTCGCCGACCTCGCCGACGGCGAGGTGCGCTCCCAGCGGCGGCTCTATGGCGCGGACTTCATGGTCGACGACAGCCTGTGGACGGGGCGCGCGCCCGGCCGGCCGTTCGGCATCTCGGGCGGCGACCGGCCGCTGAGCTTCCGGCTGCTTCACGTGGTCGAGTTCGCCGACGACGGCGCCATCCGGCGCGAGAACGTCTGGGTGGACCTGGCCGCCATCCAGCGTCAGCTCGCCGCCGAATGAACGCGACTGCGGCCGGGCCGGGGCGGCGGAACCAGAAGCTTCGTACGCGCAAGGCGCTGCTCGACGCCGCCGGGCGGCTGATGCGGCGCGGCCTCGCGCCGACGCTGGAGGCGGTGGCCGAGGAGGCGCTGGTCTCGCGCGCCACGGCCTATCGGTACTTCCCCAACCCCGAGTCCCTGATCCTCGAGGCGGCCGTGCATGTCGGCGTTCCCGAGCCGGACGCGCTGTTCGAACACGTCGTCAGCCGCGACCCGACGGAGCGCCTGCAGAAAGTGGAAGAGGTGCTCTACGACATGGTCGCCGAGAACGAGCGGCCGTTCCGCCTGATGCTGGCCAACGTCCTTCAGCAGGCGGCCACGACGGGAGCGGCGGACGTTCCCGCGCGGCAGAACCGCCGCGCCGACCTGATCGCCGCCGCGTTGGAGCCCGCCGCCGGCGAGTTCGAGCCCCAGGCGCTGGAAGACCTCGCCCATGCGGTCGCCCTGCTGGTCGGCACGGAGGCCTTCGTCGTCGTTCGCGACGTCCTGCGGCTCGATGATTTCGCCGCGCGGCGCGTCAAGCGCTGGGCCATCAACGCCCTGGTCGAGGCCGCGCGGCGTCGCCCGACGGGCGAAGCGGGGCGCTAGCGTTCCGGATCTGCAACGATGGCTTGTTCGCACTGGCGGGAGCGCCTAATTAGCGAGCGCCGGGTGCGGCTTGGCCGTGATCTGATTCGCGCGTCCGAAAAAAGGCGCGCCGTCGGCGGCGCAGGCTGACCTCGGCGGTGGTCGGAGTTCGAACGACGTGGCCAACTACCTGCATCGTGGCGATCTGCCGCCCGGCGTCCTCACCGACGCATCGGCCGTCGCCGTCGATTCGGAGACCCTTGGCCTTCGCCTCGGGCGCGATCCGCTGTGCGTCGTCCAGTTGTCGGACGGCGGGGGCGACGCCCATGTGGTGCAGCTCGACCGGGAGACCTATGACGCGCCGAATCTGAAGCGGCTGCTGAGCGATCCGGCGATCACCAAGATCTTTCACTTCGGCCGCTTCGATATCGCCATGTTCCACCTCCATCTTGGGGTGGTGACCACGCCAGTCTACTGCACCAAGATCGCCTCGAAGCTCGCGCGCACCTACACCGACCGCCACGGCTTGAAGGACATCACCCGCGAACTCCTGGGCGTCGAGCTGTCGAAGGTGCAGCAGAGCTCCGACTGGGGCGCGGCCGAGCTCTCCGAGGATCAGATCGCCTACGCCGCATCAGACGTGCTGCATCTGCATGCGCTGAGGGCGCGGCTGGACGAGATGCTCGCGCGGGAAGGGCGCGACGCCTACGCCCGCGCCTGTTTCGAGTTCCTGCCCCACCGCGCGATTCTCGACGTCGCCGGCTGGGAAGACGTCGACATCTTCGCGCACGCGTGAGGGCGCGATGTCCGTCCCCGACATCCTGATCTCCGCCCCGCCGGACCGGCGGGAGCAGGTTCTCCGCTGGCGACGGCGCTCGCGCGTCGTGCGCGCCATGCGGATCGTGCTGCCGGGCATGATCGGGCTGATCCTGGCGGGGTTGGCCGTGGCGGTGGCCTACAACGCCTTCCTCGCCGAGCCGCTGCAGCCGAGCGAGACGGCCGCGCCGATCCGGCTGGTGAACCCGCGCTTCATCGGCCGTGACGACAAGGGCCGCGCCTTCGTCATCACCGCCGAGACCGCGGTGCGCGATCCGCGCGACTACCAGCGGGTGATGCTCGACAAGCCCGCGCTGGTGCTGGACGAGCAGGGGCCCGACCCGCTCCGCCTGGTCGCCAATCGCGGCGTCTACCACGAGGGCACCTACAAGCTCGATCTGAACGGCGGGGTGCGGCTCGTCGGCGCAAAGGCGGCCTTCGACACAGCCTCGTCGCTGTTCGACACCAAGACTGGGGAGGTGGTCGGTTCAGGTCCTATTCAGGGCTCAGGATCTCTTGGAGAAATCCACGCGAAGTCCTATGCGGTATACGGCAAAGGCGAGCGAATTATCTTCAAGGGCGGCGTGCATACCCGTCTCGACCAAAAGTGAGAGCAGGCGACGTGATGCGAGTGAGACGTCTATCCTTGAGCGCAGCCTTGGCGGGCGCCCTGCTGGCGGGCCCCGCGGCCGCCCAGCTGGCGACGAACTCCAACGCGCCGGTAGACATCACCGCCGACGAACTGGAGACGACGAACAGCGCCTGCACTTCGATCTGGCGCGGGCACGCCGAGGCGTTGCAGGACACCGCGCGCCTGCGGGCCGACACGCTCACCGCGGAGTTCGCGCTGAAGGCGGGCGGCAAGACTGGCGGCTGCGGCGACCTGGTGCGGTTGCGGGCCGAGGGGTCGGTCTACTATGTGACGCCGCAGCAGAAGGTGCATGGCGACCTGGCGGTGTACGAGGCGGCGAGCAGCACCCTGACGGTGACCGGCGACGTGGTGGCCACCCAGGGCAAGAACGTGCTTCGCGGATCGCGTATGGTGTTCAACACCGAGACCGGCCAGGGCCGCATGGAAGGCGGCGCCAAGGGAGCCAACAAGAGCGCCCGCCCGCGGGCGGTCTTCTATCCGAAGCAGAACAGCAGCGCGTCGGGTCAAAACCGCTAAAGGAGCCCACTTGAAGCAGGAGCGCTTCCCCTCTCTGCCCGGCCTGGTCGGCGAAGGGCTTGTGGTCGACAACATCGGCAAGTCGTTCCGCGGCCGGCCGGTGGTGAAGGGCGTCTCCCTGCGTCTGGCGCGCGGCGAGGTGGCGGGGCTGCTCGGGCCCAACGGCGCCGGCAAGACGACCTGCTTCTACATGATCACCGGCCTGGTGCCGGCCGACTACGGCGCCATCTACCTCGACGGCGAGGACATCACCGCCCAGCCCATGTACCAGCGCGCGCGCATGGGCGTGGGCTATCTGCCGCAGGAAACCTCGATCTTCCGCGGCATGACCGTCGGCGAGAACGTCATGTCCATCGTCGAGCTGCGCCAGAAGGACCGCAAGAAGGCGCGCGAGACGGTGACCGAGCTGCTCGAGGAGCTGCACATCGAGCACCTGCGCAATGCGCCGGCCGTGTCGCTCTCGGGCGGCGAGCGGCGGCGGGTGGAAATCGCGCGCGCGCTCGCCTCAGAGCCTTCCTTCATGCTGCTGGACGAGCCGTTCGCCGGCATCGACCCGTTGGCGATCGCCGACATCCGCGAGGTGATCACCTATCTGAAGACCCGCGACATCGGCATCCTGATCACCGACCATAACGTGCGCGAGACGCTCGACATCATCGACCGCGCCTCGATCATCCACGCCGGCGAAGTGCTGTTCGAGGGCCGCCCCGACGAGATCGTCGACGACCCCGAAGTTCGCCGCGTCTACCTGGGCGACCGCTTCAACTGACCTCGTCCTTTCCGCCCTGGCGACTTCCTCTCCCACGCCAGTGGGAGGGGGGACCGCCCGGGGAACACCGGGCGGTGGAGAGGGCGAGCCGCAGCAGGGGTGTCACCGGAAATGTGCTGAGCCGCGGGGTGGATAAGGCGGCGCGCTGCAACTCGCCCTTGCCACCACGCGCTGTTCGCTACGCTCGGCAGGAGGTGCCCCTTTCCCGCATGCGGGAAAGGAAGGTCGCCCTGGCGGGAGAGGACGGCCGCCCACTTTTCGCCGCGATTAACGAATCGGTGGTGAAGCCCCGCGTAGCCTAAGCAAGAAGCAGGCCACAGGGGGCGGGGTTGGCGCTAGGCGCACGTTTAGAGCTTCGGCAGGGCCAGGGTCTGGTCATCACGCCGCAGCTGCAGCAGGCGATCAAGCTGCTGCAGTTGTCGAATCTCGAGCTCGAGGCGTTCGTCGAGGCCGAGCTCGAGCGCAACCCGCTGCTCGCTCGCGACGAAGCCGAACCCGAGCGGGACGGACCCGACAGCGAAGCGGCCGAGCCGGTGTCGGAAGCCGCATCGGACGCGGAGGCGCGCGCCGACCTCGACACCGCCTATGACGAAGCCTCGCCGGGCGAGCGGGCCACGGGCGATGCGCCCGAGCAGGCGGCTGACGTCGGCGGCGCGGTGGACTGGTCGCGCGCCGGGTCCGGGGGATCCTTCGACGGGCCGCCCGAGGATTTCGAATCCGCACTGAGCCGCGAGCAGACGCTGGCCGAGCATTTGCACGACCAGCTCGCCTTGGCGCATCTGCAAGGCGCGGAGGCCGCCGTGGCCGGCGTGCTGATCGATGCGATCGACGAGGGCGGCTACCTGCGCCTCGACCTGGGCGAGACCGCCGAGCGGCTGGGCTGTTCGGAGGATCTGGTCGAGCGCGTGCTGCGGGTCATCCAGGGCTTCGAGCCGACCGGCGTGGCGGCGCGCGACCTGCGCGAATGCCTGATGCTGCAGTTGAGGGAGCGCGACCGGTTCGATCCGGCGATGGCGGCCCTGCTCGACAACCTGCCGCTGCTCGCCCGCCACGACTTCGCCGGCCTGAAGAAGGCATGCGGCGTCGACGACGAGGACCTCAGGGAGATGGTCGCCGAGCTGAAGGCGCTGACGCCCAGGCCCGGCGCGGCCTTCGGCGGCGAGCCTGCGCTTCCGGTGACGCCCGACGTCTTCGTGCGCGAGGGCGCGGGCGGCCTCTGGCATGTCGAGCTCAACAGCGACACCCTGCCCAGGCTGCTGGTCGACCAGCGATACCACGCCCGGGTCAGCGCCGCGGCCCGCTCCGAGCAGGAGAAGACCTTCGTCTCCGACTGCATGGCCCAGGCGAGCTGGTTGGTGAAGAGCCTCGACCAGCGCGCCCGCACCATCCTCAAGGTCTCCAGCGAGATCGTCCGCCAGCAGGACGCCTTCCTCGCCTATGGCGTCGAGCACCTGCGCCCGCTGAACCTGAAGACCGTGGCCGAGGCGATCGGCATGCATGAATCGACCGTCAGCCGGGTCACCTCCAACAAATACATCGGCACCCCGCGCGGCCTGTTCGAGATGAAGTTCTTCTTCACCTCGGCGATCAGCTCCACCGAGGGCGGCGAGGCGCACTCCGCCGAGAGCGTCCGCCACCGCATCCGCCAGCTGATCGAGGCCGAGGCCAGCGAGACCGACGTCCATTCCGACGACAGCATCGTGGAGATCCTCAAGGAGGCCGGCGTCGATATCGCCAGGCGCACCGTCGCCAAGTACCGCGAGGCGATGCGCATCCCCTCCTCGGTCGAGCGGCGGCGGCTGCTCAAGCACGCCTGACGCCCTTGGCGGCGCCGTCGCAGAGCCCCATCTGAGCCTGCGAGATGACGCCGCACGACTCCGACGCCCGCCCGCTTTCCGACGTGGTGGGCGAACTCGCCCGGACCGAGCAGGCGAGCCTCAGCCTCGGCGAAGTGGTGGACGCCTTCGGGGCGAGCGCGCTCGCCGGGCTGCTGCTCATCTTCGGCCTGGCCTGCTCGCTTCCGCTGCCGCCCGGCGCCACCACCATCTTCGGCGCGCCGATCCTGCTGCTCTCGCCGCAGCTTCTGTTGGAGCGGCCTGCGCCCTGGCTGCCTGCGAGGATACGCAGGCGCGAACTGCCGGCGCCGGAAGCGCGTGGACTGTTCGGGCGAATGGCGCCCTGGCTGCGCCGGATGGAAGCCGTTTCGCGCCCACGGCTGGACTTCCTGGTGGGCGGCGTCGGCCGCCGGGTGATCGGCGTGATCTGCACCTTCCTCGGCTTCGTGCTGATCCTGCCGATTCCGCTGGGCAATCTGCTGCCGGGCGTCACCGTGAGCGTCTTCTCCCTTTCGCTGATCCAGCGCGACGGCGTGGTCGCGGCGGTCGGCTACGCCCTGGCTGCGGTGAGCGTGGGCGCGCTGGTGCTCGCGGCGAATTTGATCGCGGCAGGCTTTCGAACTTTGCTTTCGACGCTTTCGATCGCTTGACACCATCCGGCGTCCGGCGCGTTGATCAATCCATGCAAGTCCAAGTCACCGGCAAACAGGTCGACGTCGGCGAGGCTCTGCGGGCGCGGGTCGCTGACGAACTTTCAGGCTCAATTGGCAAATTCTTCGATCGCGGCGGCGGAGCCGACGTGGTGGTCAGCCGTGAGGGGCACGCCTTCAAGGTGGATTGCGCCGTCACCCTGGCCTCCGGGCAGCAGCTGACCACCCATGGATTGGGCGGCGACGCCTACATGGCTGTCGGCGCGGCCGTGGCGAAGATGGAGAAGCGCATCCGCCGCTATAATCGGCGGCTGAAGGACCACCACCTGCAGGCGCTGGCCAAGCAGCAGGAGACGGCGGCCTATTTCGTGCTGCAGCCGACCGACTTCGAGGAGGACGAGGAGGAGGGCGGCCTCGACGGGGAATCGATGGGCGCCTTTCCCGAACCCATGATCATCGCCGAGACCGAGACTCCGATCCGGACGATGACGGTTTCGATGGCGGTCATGCAGCTGGATCTGACCGAAGCTCAGGCAATCGTGTTCCGAAACGCCGCGCACGACGGCTTGTCCGTGGTATATCGGCGCGCCGACGGCAACATCGGCTGGATCGATCCGGAGCGGACGAAAAACGGAAGCGACCAGGGTATCAACGGAACCGTCAGCGGCTAGGCGCGATAGCGTTCCGTCATGACGGCCAGCTAGTTGCAGGCTGGTCGGAACGAAGTTTGTTTTGGGACAGATGCAGATCGGTGATCTTCTCGATCGCAACGCGATCGCCTTGCGCATCAGCGCGGCCAACAAGCGCCAAGCGCTGGCAGTGATCGCCGAGATCGCTGCGCGCAACCTGGGCCTCGACGCCGGCGACGTGTTGGACGCGCTCGCCGAGCGCGAGCAGGCCGGCTCCACCGGAGTCGGTCACGGCGTCGCCGCGCCGCACGCGAGGCTGGAAGGCTTGGGACGGATGCGCGGGGTCTTCGTGCGCCTGGAGCAGCCGGTCGAATTCGAGGCGGTCGACGATCAGCCGGTCGACCTGATCTTCGCCCTGTTCGCCCCGATGGACGCCGGCGCCGAGCACCTGCGGGCGCTGGCGCGCGTCTCGCGCCTGCTGCGCCAGGTGGACCTGCGCGAGCAGCTGCGCCAGGCGCGCACCGCCGACGCCATTCACGCCCTGCTGGTCCACGACGGCGCCGCCCGCCCGGCGGCTTAGGGCCCCTCCTCTCCCTCTCCGCTTCGCGGGAGGAGAGGCGCTGTACGAAAAAGCCGGCCGCCTGAGGGCGGCCGGCTGTTTTTCAGCTCCAAGAGGTCCGGGATCGGGTCAGTGCACCGACACCGGGGCCAGTTCGTGGGCGAGCGCGGCTGCGACGGCGGAATCGCGGTCGGTCAGCACGGCGAGGCGTTCGCCGTCGGCGCGGTGAACGGCGTAGAGGGTCTGATCAGGATCGAGATCGAAACCTTGCACCTGAGCGGACGGAACGCTCGCGATGATTTCCGCCGCCTTCACAGGGCGGACATAAACTAGGTTCGGGGCGCCGAGAGCAGCAAACGCTTCTGTTGTCAACACCGGTGTCATAGGACCACCTCCAAAAACTCAACGCTTCGAACGGACGCCGGTTCAGCCGACCGTTCGCATGACAGGCGCCGGAAGGTCCGCGCGCCTGGATCTTCATCACCTCCGAGCTGTCCGCCGGTTCATTTCGCCGTGCGGATCGGCACAGTGGTGACGCGCCGCTCGGGCTCGGGACGGGCGAGGTCGATGTGCAGCAGGCCGTGCTCGAGGGTCGCGCCCTCGACCACCATGCCGTCGGCCAGCACGAAGCTGCGGATGAAGCCGCGCGCCGCGATGCCGCGGTGCAGATAGGCGTCGTCCGCCTTGGGCTGATCGCCGTCGCGCTTGCCCTGCACCGTCAGCTGGCGGTCCTCGACGGTCACGCTCAGCTGATCGGGGGTGAAGCCCGCGACGGCCAGGGTGATTCTCAGCCTTCCCGCGCCGCGATCCTCCACATTGTAGGGTGGATAGCTTTCAGCGGCGGCCTTGGCCGCACGCTCGACGAGACTGCGGGTGTGCTCGAAGCCCAGCAGAAAGGGGCTGTCGAATAAAATCGACCGATTCATCTTTCTCGAGAGTCCTCAACCTTAAGCGACTCTCCGGACGGGCCGCCCGGCAGCGGCGCGACCCGACCGGACCAGACCTATGTGGGAACCCAGGCCGGGCTTCGCAATGCGGCGCCGTTAGGGGGCGAGGCCGACGGGGGCGTTCAGTCTCGGGCCTTGGCGCCAATTTCCGCCGCTCTTCAAATCGTGGTTCTATGCGCGCGCCGCGAAAGGAGCGGCGAGTTCTCCGGGTCGCACGTGCCATCACCGATCGCCGCCAATACGAGGGTCGCCGCCAGTGGGATGCGGCCGCCGCTGGTGGTGGATCTCGACGGGACCCTGGCCCGGACCGATCTCCTGCACGAGACCTTTGCGGCCGCCTTCTTCCGCAACCCGCTGCTCACCCTGATCGTCGTCCTGCGAGGGCTGCTGAAGGGACGGGCGGGGCTTAAGGCGGCGCTCTGCGGGCTGGCCGCGGTGGAGGTCGAGACCTTGCCGTTGCGCAAGCCCCTGCTGGCTTATCTGCAGGAGCAGAAGCGGCTCGGCCGCGAGATCCACCTGGCGACGGCGTCGGACCAGTCCGTCGCCCGCGCTGTCGCCGCCCACGTCGGCCTCTTCGACCGGGTCTATGCGAGCGACGGCCGGCGCAACTTGAAGGGCCGCGCTAAGGCCGCCCTGCTGGCCGCAGAGTTTCCGGCCGGCTTCTCGTATGCCGGCGACTGCCGCGCGGACCTCGCCGTCTGGCGCGTCGCCGCCAGCGCCGTGGTGACGGCGCCGCGCGGGCTCGCCGACCGGGCCCGCGGCGTCACCGAGCTCGAGCATCATTTCCCGGACGAGGGCGGCGGCCTTCGCGCCTGGTTCGCGGCGGCCAGGCCGCACCAGTGGACCAAGAACCTGCTCATCCTCGTGCCGACGGTCTTGGGCTGGACCCAGGTCACGTCCCCGGGGCTCAGGGCGACGTTCGCGGCCCTGGTGCTGATGTGCCTGATGAGCTCGCTCACCTATGTCGTCAACGACGTGGCCGACGTGCAGGCGGACCGCCGTCACGCGCGCAAGCACCGCCGCCCCTTCGCCGCCGGAACGCTGCCGATCCGCGACGGCCTGATCGCCGGCGCGCTCGGAGTCCCCGCCGTTCTCGGCGCGGCCTGGTTCCTGGCCTCGCCCGCGACCGCCGCTTGCCTGCTGGCCTACGGCGTCGTGACGCTCGCTTATTCCTTCGGGCTGAAGCGGGTTCCGCTGCTCGACTGCCTGCTGATCGGCGTGCTGTTCACCTTCCGCATCGCCGCCGGCGTGGTGGCCGGCGGCATGGGCTGGTCGCCGTGGCTGATGACCTTCTCGCTCACCCTGTTCTTCTCGCTCGCCATGGCCAAGCGACTGACCGAGCTGGCGGCGGGCGGCGCCCAGGCGTCGGGCCTGCTGCGCGGGCGCGGGTACCGCTACGAGGACCGCAACCTGGTGCTCACCTTCGGGACGGCGAGCTCGACCCTCTCCATCCTGATCGTCGTGCTCTACCTGGTCGACGAGGTGTTCCCCGCCGGCACCTACCACGACCCGGCCATGCTGTGGGCCGTGCCGCCGCTGCTCTTCCTGTGGATCGGCCGGATCTGGATGCTGGCCAACCGCGGCGAGATGCATGATGACCCGGTGATCTTCGCGCTGCGCGACCGGGTGAGCTATCTTCTCGGCGCCCTGGTCGGCGCAGCCTTCCTGCTAGCCCTGCTTTGATCGAACTCCAGACGACCGACCGGCTCACCTCGTGGGGACGGGTGCTGCGGCCCACGCACCGCGTCGCGCGCCCGCATTGGCGAGACGAGCTGGCCCCGGCGTTGCGGGCCGCCGCCGCCGGTCCAGGGCGGGCGCTGCCGGTCGGCCTCTCCCGCTCCTACGGCGACAGCGGGCTGAACCCGGACGGCGCCCTGGTGGTGATGACGGGCCTCGACCGCATCCGCGCCTTCGACGCCGAAGCCGGCGTGCTCCGGGCTGACGCCGGCCTGTCGCTCGACGCGCTGATCCGCTTCGCCCTGCCACGCGGCTGGTTTCCGCCCGTGCTGCCCGGCACCCGCTTCGTCACCCTGGGCGGCGCGATCGCCAACGACGTGCACGGCAAGAACCATCACCGGGCCGGAACCTTCGGCCGCCATGTCCGGCGGCTGGGCCTGCTGCGCAGCGACGGAACGATGCAGGAGCTCGCGCCCGGGGACGGCGCCGGCCTCTTCGAGGCGACCGTCGGCGGGCTGGGGCTAACGGGGGTCATCGCCTGGGCGGAGATCCAGCTCAGTCCCGTCGCCGGCGCCTGGCTGGACAGCGAGGACGTGGTCTTCCACTGCCTCGACGACTTCTTCGCCCTCGCCGACGAGAGCGAGGCTAGCCACGCCTACACCGTGGCCTGGGTCGACTGCCTGGCGGCAGGCCGCGCGCTCGGCCGCGGCGTCTTCTCGCGGGCGAACCCCTCGGCCGATCCGGACCGCAAGCTGCATGAACCGCCCAGGCTGGCGGCCCCGCTGGACGCGCCGGCCGGCCTGCTCAACCGCTTCACCCTGCGCAACTTCAACCGCGCCTATTTCACTTTAAAGGCGCTGCGGCAGGGCCGCAGGCGCGCGCACTACGGCGGCTTCTTCTTCCCCTTGGACGCGATCGGCGCCTGGAACCGGATCTATGGACGGCCGGGCTTCTTTCAATATCAGTGCGTGCTGCCGCCGGAGGCGGCGCGCGCCGGCGCCGCGGAGCTGCTTTCGCAAATCACCCGAAGCGGGCAAGGATCCTTCCTCGCCGTGCTGAAGACCTTCGGCGCGCCGCCATCCCCCGGACTGCTGTCCTTCCCCATGAAAGGCGCCACCTTGGCCCTCGACTTTCCCAACCGCGGCCAGGAGACGCTCGACCTGCTGGCGCGGCTCGACGACGTGGTCCGCGAGGCCGGCGGGCGGCTCTATCCCGCGAAGGACGGCCGGATCAGCGCGGCTATGTTCGCCGCCGGCTATCCGCGCCTGGCGGAGTTCGCGCGGCACGTGGATCCGCACTTCGCGTCCGGGTTCTGGCGGCGGGTGGCCCCGTGAGCGCTGAGAAGGTGATCATCCTGGGCGCCGCCTCGGCCATGGCCGAGGCGCTAGCCCGCATCTACGCCGCCGAGGGCGCCTCGCTGGTGCTCGTAGGCCGCCGGCCGGAGCGGCTGGAGGAGATGGCGGCGGACCTGTGTGTGCGCGGCGCGACAGTGGAGATCGCCCCGGCCGACCTGGATCAGGCCGACGGCGCGGCGGAGCGGCTTTCCGCGTGGAGCGGCGGCGCGCCGATCGCGGCGGTCCATCTCTTCTACGGCGTACTGACCGACCAGACCCGGGCCGAGGCGGACCTCGGCTACGCTCAGGCGACGCTTACGACCAACTTCACGAGCGCCGCGCTCTGGTCGCTGGCGGCGGCGAACCTGCTGGAGGCTCAGCGCCGCGGCGTCCTGGTGGTGGTGGGCTCGGTGGCCGGCGACCGCGGGCGCCAGTCCAACTACGTCTACGGGGCGGCGAAGGCGGGGCTGGGCGCCCTGGTGCAGGGGATCGCCCACCGCTTGGCGCTGCGCGGCGGCGCGGCGCACGCGGTGCTGGTCAAGCCGGGCTTCGTTGATACGCCGATGACGGATCACTTGCCGAAGGGCGGGCCGCTGTGGGCGTCGCCCGAAGCCGTCGCCCGGCGCATCCGCAAGGCGGCCGACGGCAAGGCTCCGGTGGTCTACGCGCCCGCCTTCTGGCAGCTGATCATGCTGGTCATCCGGCTGCTGCCCGCGCCGATCTTCCACAGGCGGCCGCTGTGAAGACCATCGTCGTCACCGGCGCGGCTGGGCTCGTCGGGCAGAACCTGATCCCTCGCCTGAAGGCGCGCGGTCATCGGATCATCGGGATCGACAAGCATCCCAGCAACGCCGCGCGCCTGCGCGAGCTGCATCCCGATATCGAGGTGATCGAGGCCGACCTCGCGCAGCCCGGCGCCTGGAGCGACGCTTTCGCCGGCGCCGACGCTGTGGTGCTGAACCAGGCGCAGATCGGCGGGCTGGAGCGTGGGCCCTTCATCGCCAACAACATCACCGCCACCGAGCACATCCTGGCGGCGATGGCGAAGCACGGCACGCCCTACTTCGTGCACATCTCGTCCTCCGTGGTGAACTCGCGCGCCCAGGACCTCTACGTGGAGACCAAGACCGCCCAGGAGAAGCTGGTCGACGCCTGCCCCATCCCGCACGTGGTGCTCCGCCCCACGCTGATGTTCGGCTGGTTCGACCGCAAGCATCTGGGCTGGCTGCGCCGCTTCATGGACAAGTCGCCGGTGTTTCCGATCCCCGGCGACGGGCGCTTCCGCCGCCAGCCGCTCTATGTCGGCGACTTCGCCGCGGTGATCGCCGCCTCGCTCGACCAGGCCAAGACCGGGACCTACGACATCTCCGGCCGCGCCGAGGTCGACTATGTGGACCTGATCGCGGCGATCAAGCGCATCGCCAAGGCCCGCGCGCGCCTTGTCCATATCCCCTACCGGCTGTTCTGGGCGCTGCTCTGGATCTACGCGTGCTTCGACCGCGATCCGCCCTTCACCACCAACCAGCTGGAAGCGCTGGTGATTCCGGAGGTGTTTCCGGTGATCGACTGGCCCGCGACCTTCGGCGTGGCGGAGACGCCGCTGGAGCAGGCGCTCGCCGAGACCTTCCTCGATACGCGCTATAGTCACATCGTCCTGGACTTCTGAAGATGGTGAAGACGGTCGTCATCGGCGCCGGCGCCATGGGGCTCGCCGCCGCCCATTACGCGCTGAAGCTGGGCCACGAGGTGGAGGTGGTCGAGGCCGACCGCATTCCCGGCGGCATGGCCGCGCACTTCGATTTCGACGGCCTGTCGATCGAGCGGTTCTACCACTTCGTCTGCAAGCCCGACGCGCCGACCTTCGCGCTGATGAAGGACCTGGGCATCGCCGACAAGATGCGCTGGCGCGAGACCTCGATGGGCTATTTTAAGGGCGGCAAGGTGCACAAATGGGGCGATCCGATCTCGCTCCTGACGTCGTCGCTGCTGAACCCGGTCGAGAAGGTCCGCTACGGCCTGCAGGCCTTCCTCACCACCAAGCGCAAGAGCTTCGACGACCTGGAGACGGTGAGCGCCCGCGACTGGATCGAGGGCGGCGCCGGCAAGAGCGTCTACCGCAAGCTCTGGGCGCCGCTTATGGAGCTCAAGTTCTATCAGTACGCCGACAACCTCTCCGCCGCATGGATCGCCACCCGCATCCGCCGCGTGGGCAACTCCCGCAAGTCGCTGCTGCAGGAAGAACTCGGCTATATCGACGGCGGCTCCGAGACGCTGGTGAAGGCGCTCGTCGACTCCATCGCGCGGCAGGGCGGCAAGCTGCACCTGGCGACGCCGGCGCAGAAGATCGAGGTCGAGGGCGGCCGGGTGACGGGCGTGCGCGCGGGCGACCGGACGTTCGCGGCGGACGCCGTGATCTGCACGGTCCCGACCCCGCACGTGCCTAAGCTGGCGCCGGACCTGCCGGAGGCTGTCCGCGCCGCCTATGAGTCGATCCGCAACATCGGCGTCATCTGCGTGCTGCACAAACTGAAGCGGCCGGTGACGCCCCACTTCTGGGTCAACGTCGTCGAGCCCGGCGTGGAGATCCCCGGGATCATCGAGTTCTCCAACCTGCGGCCGCTGCCGGACACGGTGGTCTACGTGCCCTACTACATGCCGACCGACCACCCGAAGTGGGGCTGGTCCGACGAGCAGCTGATCGAGGAGAGCTTCGGCTACCTGCAGCGCATCAACCCGGCGCTGACGGCGGATGATCGCCTGGCCAGCCGCGCGGGGCGGCTGCGCTACGCCCAGCCGATCTGCGAGCCCGGCTTCGCGGCCAGGATCCCGCCGATCCGCACGCCGATCGCCGGCCTGCAAGTCGCCGACACCTGTTTCTACTATCCTGAGGACCGCGGCGTTTCCGAAGGCGCCCGGATCGCGCACGAGATGGCGCTCGCGGTGGGGACCGACCACCAGCCGCGCCGCGAGCCGGTCTACCGATGAAAGCCGACACCGCCCGCTCTCCCTCTCCGGCGCTGATGGCGGCCGGCCTGGGCCTGCTGGTCGTCTGCGTGCTCCTCGACCTGCAGGATCCTGCGCTGCCCGTGGGCGGCCTGGATCCGTCCTGGATGCTCGCCACGGAATTCGCGGCGAAGCATCATCTCGTGTTCGGCCGCGACTTCGTCTTCACCTACGGCCCCTACCACTACCTCGCCACGCACCTGTTCGATCCGGCGACCTATCCGTTGGTGATCGCCTATCTGGTGCTGTCTACGGTGGCCCTGCTTTGGATCGGGCTCGCCAATCGGTCGTTCGCGGCGCTCGCGGCGCTCTTGGCGATGTTCCTTGTGCTGCCGATCGGCAGCGACGCGCTTAACGCGGTGGCGCTGTTCAGCGCCTTCCTGATCTGTCTCCGCCGGCGCGATCCGGCCGCGCTGCTGGTCGCCGCCCTCTGCGCGCCGCTGGCGCTCGCCAAATACTCCTTCGCCCTGCTGATCCTGCCGCTGCTCGGACTGGCCGACGTCGAGCGGGTGTCGGCGCGCCGGCCGCCGCTGCTTACGGTCAGCTTCCTGGCCTCGGCCTTGCTCGCCAACACGCTGGCGCATCAGCCCGTCTCTGCAGCCGGCGACGTGATCCGCAACAGCCTGGAGACCATCCTGGGCTACGGGCGCGCGATGCAGATCACCGGGCCTCGCGCCGAACTGGCGGGCGGGCTGCTGTTCGCCGCCGCGGCCGTGGCGCTGGCGCTCTGGTGCGCCTGGCGATCGCGAAACGAGGCCGACGCCGAGGGTCGCCGGGACTGGCGTCCGGCCGCCGCCGTGGTCGGCTTCGCCTGGACGATCTTCATGCTCTTCAAGATGGGGTTCGTCCGTCACGACAGTCACACCCTGATCTTCCAGGTCGGCGCGCCGGCGGCGCTGGCGGTCGTGTTCGGCTTCCTGGACCGGCCGGGCAGGCTGGGCGCGAGCCCGAAGTGGGCGTTCGCCGCGCTTCTCCTGGTGCAGTCGGCGAACGCCTTGCACTGGCAGGGCCTCCTGGCGCGGCCTTCGGCGAAGGCGCCGGAGAGCATGACGTCGCAAGCCTCGACGGCGTTCAGGCAGGTCTGGCCGCGGCTACGGGCGGGTTACGCCTGGGCGTCCGGACGCCGATTCGCGGAGGTCGAAAAGGCGCGCGCCGCGGCCCTCGCTTCGCTCAAGCGTCCCTTCCCGCCGGCGGTGACGGGCGGCGTCGACGCCATTCCCTGGGACCTCGCCTCGATCATCGGCTCGGGCCTGGACTATCGTCCGCGCCCGGTGATCCAGAGCTACTCCGCCTACACGCCCCAGCTGCAGACCCTGGACCTAGAGCGGCTGCAGGGGAAGCGGGCGCCGGACACCCTGTTCCTCTCCTTGGAGGACATCGACGCGCGGCTGCCGACGCTGGCCACCGGTCCGTCCCTTCCACAGATCGGCAGATGGTATGACGTCGTCGGCGTCGATCCCCTGGGACTGATCCTCAAGCGACGCGCGGCGGCAAGGCCGGCCGAGGTCCGCGCCATCCCCGCCGCGCCGCTGCCGTTCGACCGGTGGTCCGCGGCGCCGGCCCGCGACGGCCGGCTGCTGATGGCCAAGGTCCGCATCGAGCGCACGCTCGCCGGCCGGATCGTGGGCTTCCTCTTCCGGGAGCCGATCATGCGCATCGATCTGCGCACCACCGATGGCGCGCAGTCGAGCTACCGGTTCATTCCCGACATGGCGCGGCTGGGCGTGGCGGTGTCGCCGCTGCCGACTTCGTGGACCAACGGCGCCGTCCCGATGCTGGATTCTGCGGCCGGCGGAGCAAAGACGCTGGCGGCGCTTCGCCTCTCGACCAACGGGAAGAACTGGGCCTTCGCACAGCCTACGGTCACCTACGAGGAGGTGACCCTCGCGCCTGGGTTCTCCAAAGCGATGCCGCGCACGGCGGGCGGGTCTCCCGAGGTCGCCGCTCTGTTGGATGAGCTGAAGATCGTTGCGGTTCGCGACAGCGCGGGGCTTCCGGCTTTCCGGCCCAGCGCACTGACGGCGGAGGCGGCGCTTTGCCGGGGATGGCTGGACGTGCTGGAGCCGGCGCCGGAGCCGTCTCTTTGGCGGGCGCGCGGCTGGGGCTGGGACCTCGTCGACGGCCGGACGTTCGATCGCATCTTCCTCGTCGACGACCAAGGCCGGCTCGTCGGCGCCGCCTTCGGCGGCCAGGCGCGGCCGGATATTCCGCCGGCGGTTCCGCAGGTGCGCTCTCCCGCGTCGGGCTGGGTGGGGGCCGCGGTCCGGGGGAACGGCCGCACCGTGCGCGCCTACGGCTTGCTCAACGATGGGCGGGCCTGCGAAATCGGCCACATGGATTGGGTTCAATGACGCCGGCCGGACTGCGCAAGCTCATCGCCTTCTACTGGAACGGTGTGTTCGTGAAGTTCCTGGCCGCCGGCGGCCTGGCGGCGGCCGCCAACTTCGCCAGCCGCATCGCCGTGCAGCCGCTGGTGGGGTTCAAGGCGGCGCTGGTCGTGGCCTTCTTCGTCGGGATCACCGTGGCGTTCGTGCTCAACCGGACCTTCGTCTTCCCGGCCTCGGGCAAGTCGCTGCGCCACGAGATGACGTGGTTCCTGATCTTCAACCTGATCGCCTTCCCGATCATCGTCGGCGGCGCAGTGCTGCTGCGGGACCACGTCTTCGGCCGTTTTCTGCCGGAGGCCTTGGCCGAGGCCGCGTCGCACGCGGTCTCGATTCTGATCCCCGTCGTGGTCAACTTCGCGGCGCACCGGCTGGTCACCTTCGCCCGGTCCCACGCCGCTTAGCGATTGCTGCGGACCCGCGTTATCAATAACCTCGAACGCTTCGGAGCGCCTGGATCTCGGGGTCCGCGACGGCCTGGAGACCGCTCTTCGGAGTGCGTGGGGGAGGTAGGGTCTGACCATCAGTCACGCGCGAGCCGGTCCGTCGGCGATCCAAGCCCCACTTCGGGCCAGCGCGCCGAAACTCGCCGTCTGGGCGTTGCTGCTGATCCCGGCCTGGCTCGCTGTCTGGTCCGCCCACGTCATCTGGCTCACCTACTCGCCCGTCCCGTTTCTCGATCAGTGGGCGAACGTGCAGGCGATGTACGACGTGCGCGAAACGGGCTGGCTCACCTATCTGTTCTCACAGCACAACGAGCACCGCATCCTGTTCCCGCGGCTGGTCTTTCTCGCCGACTGGGCTTGGTTCGGAGGCCGTAACGGCCTGAGCATCGCCGCGATCGGCGCCGTTCAACTGCTGGGCGCCGGGTTCTTCATACATGCCGCGCTCCGCCAGCGGCCGGGGACCTTGGGCGTCTTCGGGCTCGCTGCGGCGCTGGCGATGATCGCGTCGCTGACGCAATGGGAGAACCTGTTCTGCGGCTTCCAGCTGGCGTTCGTGGCCGTCTACGCCGCCGGAGCCTGGGCCATCTATCTCCACGCGCTCGCCGGCGCGCTCGCTGGCGCGGACGCCGAGCGGGTGCACTGGGGGGCGATGGCGGGAGCCTTGGCCTTCCTGGCGGTAGCCACCTTCAGCATGGCCAACGGCTTCGCCGCCGGCGCCGCCATGGTGCTCGCCGGTCTCGTGTCCAGGCAGCGGCCGAAGGTGATCCTCACCGCCGCCGTCGCCACCGCGGTGCTGTTCGCCATCTATGTGCACGACTATCGCCAACCGGGATCCGCCTCCCTGCTCCAGCACGTGCTCGCCCATCCCGGGCGTTTCGTCTTCTACGTCGCCATTCTGCTGGGGAACCTGTGGGAGCCGGTTCAGTATGGTCGCGCGAGCCTGATCGGCCTCGCGGGCATGATGTTGTCCTTCGCGATGCTGGTCGTGCTGCTGCGGTCGGAGAAGCGCGATCCGGTCCGCGCGGCGCTCTTCGGCGTCGTGCTCTTCGTCGGCATGAGCGCGGCCGTGACGAGCTTCGGCCGGCTGGCCTTGGGCGTCGAACAGGCGCTCTCCTCCCGCTACGTCACGCCCGCAACCTACTTCTGGGCGGCCCAGGCGCTGTTCTGGGGCCTCACCGCCGACCGCGGCGACGCCTCCTGGATCGGGCTGCAGCGCACGCCGCAGGCCTGGACGCTGACCGTCGAGCGCAGCTTGGGCGCCTGGGCCCGGATAGGGCTGGCGCTGATCCTCGGCATCTTCATCTGGCGTCTCTTCTGGTTGCAGCCGATCGTCCAGTTCAAGGCCCTGGCGGCGACACGCGAGCGCATGTTGGCGGGCGCGAGCGCGCTCCTTGGCGGTATCGACGACGCCCAAAGCCTCCAGGGCATCGGTCCGGCGCCGACAGTGCAGCGGCTGACGCCCTTCCTGCGCGCGACCCGCACCTCGGTGTTCGCCGATCCGGTCCCGGCCAAGGTCGGCCAACCGCTGCGACTGCCGATCGCGCCCAGCGCCGCTTGCCGCGGCGCCTTCGAATTCCTGACTCCGACGTCGAGCGGCGAGGCTTGGCGCGCCACCGGCTGGGGCTGGGACCGGACCGCGCGGCGCACCTTCTCGCGCGTGGTGCTGGTCGACCACACCGGCCGCGTGCTGGGCGTCGGTGGCAGCGGCATTCCTCGATTCGAGATTCCCAAGGCGATCCACGAGGTGAGGGATGTTCAGGCGGGCTGGCTTTCGCTCCTTCGCCGGGGGGATGGACGCGAGGTGGTCGCCTATGGGATCACTCCCGCCGGCGCGGCCTGCGAGATCGGGCGGAAGCCGTGGGTTTGAAGATCGCCTGGACCGGGCCATGAACCCCGAAGCCGGGAGACCGGTTTGCCGCCGACCGACACCAGGGTATTTTCGGGCATGAATGCGATCCAGGACGAGCTCTCCGACCTTTACAGGTCGCGCTTCGAGGCCAGCGGCCTCGCCAAGCGCCGAGCCGTCTGGCAGACCCTCAACGACGCCTTCTTCTCCCGGCTGATCTCGCCCGAGAACGAGGTGCTGGAGCTCGCCTGCGGCTATGGCGAGTTCATCTCCACCATCCGCGCCCGCCGCAAGCACGGGGTCGATCTCAATCCCGACACCGCCGGGCGCCTGCCGGCGGACGTGAGCTTCCACAACGCGTCCGCCGACGACCTTGGCTTCCTGTCCGATCAGGCCGTGGACGTGGTGTTCACCTCGAACTTCCTCGAGCACCTGCCCGACAAGGTCGCCCTGTCGCGAGTGCTCGCGGAGGTGCACCGGGTGCTGAAGCCGGGCGGCCGGTTCATCGCGCTTGGACCCAACATCCGGTTCGCCTACCGCGAGTACTGGGACTTCTACGACCACCATCTCCCGCTTTCCGACCGCTCGCTCAGCGAAGGCGTGGTGGCCGCCGGCTTTTCGATCGAGCGGGCGATCCCCCAGTTTCTGCCCTTCACCATGGCCGGGAAGACACCCGCGCATCCCTTCCTGATCCGCGCCTATCTGGCCATGCCGCTCGCGTGGAAGGTGCTGGGCAAGCAGTTCCTGATCGTCGCCCGGCGCTGACGCCAGACTCTCTCCGTTTCGCGCAGGACTGGCGGAGCTCGCCGGTTTCAAGCCATGGTGGCTTGGCTCTGTCGGACTTGCGGCGGAGGCGACCCAAGGGGAAGGGAGACCGGCATGTCCTTCGCAAGCGAGTTCAAGGAGTTCATCGCCCGCGGCAATGTCGTCGACCTTGCGGTCGGCGTGATCATCGGCGGCGCTTTCGGCAAGATCGTCTCGAGCTTGGTCGATCAGGTCGTGATGCCGCCGATCGGTCTGGCGCTCGGCGGCATCGACTTCTCGCAGATGAAGGTGGTGCTCAAGGCCGCCGATCCCGCGACGAAAATGGCCGAGGTGGCGATTTTGTACGGCGCCTTCATCAACACCGTCATCCAGTTCCTGATCATCGCGCTGGTGATCTTCCTGGCGGTCAAGGCGATCAACAGCCTGCGCCGCAAGGAGGCCGAGGCCCCCTCCGCGCCGCCGGCCCCGACGCGGACCGAGACCCTGCTCGAGGACATCCGCGACGCCCTGCGCAAGTAGGGGGAACGCCTCTCCCCCCAAGCGAGGCGAGAGAGGGAGAGCGTTGCTGCTACTGCAGCGTCGGGCCCATCGCGGCGGAGGCGTCGCGGCAAGCCGTTTCGCATTCGCGGCACGCGTCGGCGCAGATCCGGCAGTGCGCCATGTCCTGGGCGTGGCGCATGCACTCCTGGGCGCAGATGCGGCAGGCGTCCTCGCATAGCTGCAGCATGCCTGCGAGCAGCTGGGCGTTGGAGCCGGTGCGGCGGCTGGCCAGGGTTCCTGTCGCCTGACAGACGTCGGCGCAGTCCAGGCAGGTGCGGATGCACTGCGCCATCTGCTGGACCATCGGCTCGCCCAGGCAGGCGTCCGCGCAGGCGGTGCAGGCCTGGGCGCAGTCGTAGCAGAGCTCGACGCACCGGATCAGGGATTCGTTGGTGCGGCCGCCGACCTGGGGATGGGCTGCGGTGATGTCATGAGCGTGCATGGCGCGCCTCCGGACTTGAGCAATGGGGACGTCTGAGAAAGCCCGGCGGAACCGCCCATGTTCCGGCGCGTGCGGGAAGAAGCCGGAAGCCGGCTTGCCCGGCCTTAACATTTGGGGGAAGCTCCAGCGTCGCCGGTACAAGACGGAGCAGTTGGATGGCTCACAGCTTCGAGATCTTCAAGGACAAGGCGGGCGAGTTCCGCGTGCGCTTCAAGTTCAACAGCGAGACGATCTTCTCGACCGAGGGCTACAAGTCCAAGGCCTCGGCCCAGAACGCCATAGACAGCATCAAGAAGAACGGCCCGGACGCGCCGACGCAGGACAACAGCTAGGCCGCTTGTTTCGGCGCTCTGCGCTTATGCTCATGCGTGAGGCCGCCGCATCCGTGCGTGCGCCCGCGCGGCGAGCTCGCTCCAGAATCCGGCCGACCAGCCAAGGTGCATGGTCATCGCCGCTGGGCCGGACATCAACAGGACCGGATCGCGCCGCTTGACCGCCAGGACGGCGCCGCCGGCGATCGCCGCCAGGCTCCAGGCCGCGGCGGGCAGGGCGAAGGCCCAGAAGATCGGCGTCAGCGCCAGACCGGCGACGGCCGGAGCCACGGCCAGCGGCGCCGCCTGACGCATCTTCAGCGGCGTGTGGTGCTTCAGGACCGTGCGTGCGCGTCCTTGGCCGTAGTTGAAGTACTGCTTCGCCAGGGCCTTCATCGTCCGCCGCGGATAGTAGTTGCTCCGCACCCGGTCGGTGAGCCAGATCCGCGCGCCTTGGCGGCCGAGCCGGACATCCAGCTCGGCGTCCTCGTTGTGGCTGAAGGTCTCGTCGTAGCCGCCGACAGCCCGGTAGGCCGCGAGACGGCATAGGCCGTGATGGCCGTGGTCCACCCACTGGCCCGAGCTGGCGTTGCGATGCAACGAGCCGCCGGTCCCCAGGCGCGAGTTCTGGGCGGCGGCGACGGCGCGCTGGAAGTGGGTCTGGCCGATGGTGTTGACGGAGACCACGACCGAGGTGGCGCCGGTGCGGACGGCCTCGTCGATCAGGCTTGAGGCATAGTGCTCCGGGTATTCGGAATGGGCGTCGACGCGCACCAGCCACGGCCGGTCGCCGGCCATCGCGTCCACGGCGCGATTGACGCCGGCGCTCTGCAGCCGGTTCGGGTTGTCGATCAGCCGCACCCGGGCGTTCCGCCTGGAGATCTCGCGCACGACCTCGCGGGTGCCGTCAGTCGAGCCGCCGTCGGCGACCACCACCAGGGGATCGGCCAGATCCTCGTCGTCGAGCACCTGCTCCAGGACCGTGGCGATTCCCTCCGCTTCGTTGAGCGCCGGGATCACGATCAGGGCGCGCCGGTCGGCGTCGCCGTCGCGAGAGTCCGCGAAGCTGCGGGGTTCCGAGATCGGGCCTGGCGAGCCCGTGGCGCGCCGGGCGTCGTCCGTCGACGACGGGCCAGCGTTGATTCGATTGAGCATGATTGGCCCTGACCGGCGCCGGGTTGCGGCGCCCACGACGGCGGAAAACCCGCCACCGCCTGGCCCGGTTCCGATCGTCGCCGTTGCGCGACGCCGCCGGACGGTCTGATCGGAGCCGAAACGGCGAAGGCCCGCCGGGGTTACCGGCGGGCCTTCATGGTGGAGCTAAGCGGAGTCGAACCGCTGACCTCTTGAATGCCATTCAAGCGCTCTACCAACTGAGCTATAGCCCCAAGGTCTGTCTCGCGGAGGCGTCGCCGTCCCCCGAGAGGCGCGGAACCTATTCAAAGGCTTCCGCGCGATCAAGCCCAGCGAGCGACAATTTTTCGCCGGCCCGCCGAGCGTCTTGTCATTCGTCGTCGGTAGGCACTTCGATGTCGGTGTCGTCGAAGTCGTCGTCTTCATCGTCCTCGAGGAAGGGCACGTCGTCGGCTTCGTCCTCGACCTCGTCGTCGGGGAACTCGCCGAGGTCGTCGGCGACGGGACCGCCTACGGGCTCGGCCGAATCGTCATCGTCGTCGCCCAACGGCTCGTTGGCGACCTCGTCCAGCTCCGGCGCGGCGACCTCGTCTTCCTCGTCGTCGCCGTTCGCCTCCTTCCCGCGGACCTGGTCTGCGCGCTCGTCGTCGGTCTCGGCGTCCGGCGTGATGGCGCGGGCCCGGACGCGGCGATTGCGGACCGCTTCGTCAGGGTCGAACTCGGTCGCGCACTTCGGGCAGTGCGCCGGGCGCTTGTTGAGGTCGTAGAATTTCGCTTGGCATTGCGGGCAGATCTGCTTCGTGCCCAGTTCCGGATTGGCCAAAGGCGGCGACCCTCTAGAGGCGAATGTTTGCGGAGGCGCGCTCCCTTGCCACGCACGAAGTCGGCTGTCAAAGCAATCCCCCTCATCGATTTCGGCGCCCGCGGAGACTGGTTTTGACGAAGACGGCGCAGGTCCTCACCGCGCGGCGTGGCGGGCCGCTCAAGGGGCGGGTGCGAGCCCCTGGCGACAAGTCCATCTCTCACCGCGCCTTGATCCTGGGCGCGCTGGCCGAAGGCGTGACCGAGATCGAGGGTCTGCTGGAAGGCGAGGACGTCAAGCGCACCGCCGCCGCCATGGCCGCCTTCGGCGCGGGCGTCGAGCAACTCGGCGCGAGTGAAGCAGGAGGGGGCCGCTGGCGGGTGCAGGGCCGGGGCGGCTTCGCCGAGCCGGCCAACGTGGTCGACTGCGGCAACGCCGGCACTGGGGTGCGGCTGATCATGGGGGCGGCGGCCGGATTCGACCTCGCCGCCACCTTCACCGGCGACTCCTCGCTGCGCGGGCGGCCGATGAACCGGGTGCTGCGGCCGCTTGGCGAGATGGGTGCGAGCTGGATCGCGCGCTCGAACGGCCGCCTGCCGCTCACGCTGAAAGGCGGCGGACTGAAGCGGATCGCCTATCGGCTGCCGGAACCCTCGGCCCAGGTGAAGTCGGCGGTGCTGCTGGCCGGTCTTTCCGCGGAGGGCGGCGTGGAAGTCGTGGAGCCCGAGGCGACGCGCGACCACACCGAGCGCATGCTGCGCGGCTTCGGAGCGGCGTTGGAGGTGTTTGAGGAAGGCGACGGTCGCCGAATCGTCCTGCCGCCCGGCCAGAGGCTCAAAGGGATCTCCGTGCGGGTTCCGGGCGACCCCTCGTCCGCCGCCTTCCCGCTGGTGGCGGCCCTGATCACGCCGGGCTCGGAGGTGACGGTCGAAGGGCTGTTGCTCAACCCCCTGCGGATCGGCCTGTTGGAGACCCTGGGCGACATGGGCGCCGACCTGTCTGTCACCAACGTCCGCGACGAGGGCGGCGAGAGCGTGGCCGACGTCACGGCCCGCCATTCAGAGCTGGAAGGCGTCGAGGTCCCACCGGAGCGGGCGCCCTCGATGATCGACGAATATCCGATCCTGGCCGTGGCCGCGGCCTTCGCCAAGGGGCGCACGGTGATGCGCGGCCTGGGCGAACTGCGGGTCAAGGAGAGCGACCGGATCGCCCTGATGGCCCGCGGCCTCGCCGCCTGCGGCGTGACAGTCGAGGAGGAGCCGGAAGGCCTAATCGTCGCCGGCGGGGCCGTGGCCGGCGGCGCCCAGGTCGTCACCCACGGCGACCACCGCATCGCCATGTCCCACCTGGTGCTGGGCCTCGCCGCGGCGGCGCCGGTCGCCGTCGACGAACCCGGCATGATCGCCACCAGCTTCCCGGGCTTCGTGGCCCTGATCCGGGGCTTGGGCGGGGAGATCGGGTGAAGCGGCCTGAACGCCCCCTCCGTCTCCCGCCTGCGGCGGGATCCACCTCCCCCGCTTTGCGGTGGAGGAGCGGCTCGCTGCTCCCCTGCGAAGCGGGGGAGCTGTCGCCGAAGGCGACTGAGGGGGCGTTTTGAACATGATTCTCCCCTTCGTCATCGCGGTGGACGGGCCGGCGGCGTCGGGGAAGGGGACGATCGCCACGCGGTTGGGCGTGGCCTATGGGCTGCCGGTGCTGGACACCGGCTCGCTCTATCGCGCCGTGGGGGTGTTGCTGCAGCGGGCGGGCGGCGATCTCGGCGATGCAGCGGCCGGGGCGGCGGTCGCGGCGGGACTCTCGGCGGCGGCGCTGGAAGACCCGGCCTTTCGCACCCGGGCGGCGGGCGAGGCCGCCAGCCGCGTGGCGGTGCATCCCCAGGTGCGCCAGGCCCTGCTCGCCTTCCAGCGCGATTTCGCGGCCCAGCCGGGCGGGGCGGTGATCGACGGGCGCGACATCGGCACGGTGATCGCCCCGGACGCGCCGGCCAAGCTGTTCGTAACCGCCAGGCCCGAGGTCCGCGCCGAGCGGCGCTGGAAACAGCTGGCCGGCCAGGGCGAGGCGGTCGCGTTCGAGGAGGTGCTGGCCGACATCCGCGTGCGCGACGCCCGCGACAGCGGCCGCGAGGCCGCCCCGCTGAAGGCTGCGCCGGACGCGGTCTTGCTGGACACCTCTCAAATGACTATAGAACAGGCCGCCGATGCGGCCCGCCGCATCGTCGAGGCGGCGCGCGCCCGCTGGACAGGTCGGTGAGACCGGTCCGGTAGAGCAATCCCCCCGCGCCAGTCCCTCGTCAGCCGCGGGCGAATTCACCTGCGCGGGGTGTCCCTCGCGCCTTCGGTTCAACCTCCAACCCGACGCGAGGACTCCGCGCCGACACGCTTTGGCGGTCGCGCGCCTCGGTCATTCTAAAGACGAAAGACAACATGGCTGACGATTTGAGCCTCAATCCGACCCGCGACGACTTCGCCGCGCTGCTCGACCAGTCCCTGGGCGGGCGTGATTTCATGGAAGGCCAGGTGGTCCACGGCAAGGTCGTGGCCATCGAGAAGGACTTCGCCATCATCGACGTGGGCCTGAAGACCGAAGGCCGCGTGCCGCTGAAGGAGTTCGGCCTGGGCGAGGACGGCAAGTCGACCGTCAAGGTCGGCGACACGGTCGAGGTCTTCCTCGAGCGGGTCGAGAACGCCATGGGCGAAGCGGTGATCAGCCGCGACAAGGCCCGCCGCGAGGAAGCCTGGACCCGCCTGGAAGCCGTCTACGAGCGCAACGAGCCGGTCATGGGCGCGATCGTCGGCCGCGTGAAGGGCGGCTTCACCGTCGACCTCGGCGGCGCCTCGGCCTTCCTGCCGGGGAGCCAGGTCGACATCCGCCCGGTGCGCGACGTCGGCCCGTTGATGGGCCGCGAGCAGCCGTTCGCCATCCTCAAGATGGACCGTCCACGCGGCAACATCGTCGTCTCCCGCCGGGCTATCCTGGAAGAGGCCCGCGCCGAGCAGCGCACCGAGCTGGTCAGCCAGCTGCAGGAAGGCGAGATCCGCGAAGGCGTGGTCAAGAACATCACCGACTACGGCGCCTTCGTGGACCTGGGCGGCATCGACGGCCTGCTGCACGTCACCGACATGAGCTGGAAGCGCGTCAACCACCCTAGCCAGGTCCTGGCGGTGGGCGATACGGTCAAGGTGCAGATCGTCAAGATCAACCCCGAGACCCAGCGCATCTCGCTCGGCATGAAGCAGCTGCAGTCGGACCCGTGGGACGGCGTGGAAGCCAAGTACCCGGTGGGCGCCAAGTTCACCGGCCGCATCACCAACATCACCGACTACGGCGCCTTCGTGGAGCTGGAGCCGGGCGTGGAAGGCCTGGTGCACGTCTCCGAGATGTCCTGGACGAAGAAGAACGTCCATCCCGGCAAGATCGTCTCCACCTCGCAGGAAGTGGATGTGGTCGTGCTGGATGTCGATCCGTCCAAGCGCCGCGTGTCGCTCGGCCTGAAGCAGGCGATGCAGAATCCGTGGGAATCCTTCGTGGAGGCCCATCCGATCGGCTCGACCGTCGAGGGCGAGGTCAAGAACGCCACCGAGTTCGGCCTGTTCATCGGCCTCGACAACGACATCGACGGCATGGTGCACCTTTCCGACCTCGACTGGTCGGCGCCCGGTGAAGAGGCGATCGCCCGCTACCAGAAGGGCGAGATGGTCAAGGCCAAGGTGCTCGACGTCGACGTCGAGAAGGAGCGGATCTCGCTCGGCATCAAGCAGCTGTCGGGCGACCCGATGGCCGGCGACAGCTATCGCAAGGGTCAGACCGTCACCTGCACCGTCACTGAGGTCACCTCGGGCGGCATCGAGGTGAAGTTCGGCGAGGACGAGGCGCCGGTTTCGGCCTTCATCCGCAAGTCGGACCTGTCCCGCGACCGCGCCGACCAGCGTCCGGAACGCTTCGCCGTGGGCGACCGCCTCGACGCCCAGATCACCAACGTGGACAAGGCCGCGCGCCGCGTCTCGCTGTCGATCAAGTCGCTGGAAATGGCCGAGGAGAAGGAAGCCATCGAACAGTTCGGCTCCTCCGACTCCGGCGCCTCGCTGGGCGACATCCTGGGCGCGGCTCTGCGCGAGAAGGCCCAGAAGGAATAGGGCGCTTAAGCGCCCCCTCAGTCAGCTTCGCTGACAGCTCCCCCGCACGCGGGGGATCAGCGCCGCGACGGAGGGGCGTTCAGCCCGTTCGAAGTAGAAAATGGCCCCGTCCGGTTCGCCGGGCGGGGCTTTTTCATGGCCGGCTCAGAGCTCGGCGAGCAGGGCCTCGAGCCTGGCCATGTCGGGCGGCAGGGGGCTTTCGAAACGCATCGGCTCGCCGGTCAGCGGGTGGCGGAAGCCGAGCACCGCAGCGTGCAGCGCCTGGCGCGCGAGGCCCGCCTCGGCGATCGCGCGGCGCACCGGTTCGGCCGGCGGGCCGGAGCCGTAGACCGGATCGCCCAGGCAGGGCGTTCCCTTGGAGGCGAGGTGGACGCGGATCTGGTGCGTGCGGCCGGTCTCCAGCCGGCAGGCGACCCGCGCCGCCAGCGGCTTGTCGCGCCCGCCGAAGGTGCGCCGGACGGCGTAGTGGGTGACCGCGCGGCGGCCGCCGGCCCTGACGATCGCCATTTTCTTGCGGTCGTACGTCGAGCGGGCGATCGCGCCGTCGATGGTTCCGCGCTCAGGGCTCGGCGCGCCACGGGTCAGGGCCACGTACTCGCGCTCGATGTCATGGGCGACGAACAGGGCCGAAAGCCCGCGGTGGGCCGCGTCGGTCTTGGCGGCGACCACCACGCCGGAGGTTTCCTTGTCGATGCGGTGGACGACGCCGGGCCGCGCCACCCCGCCGACGCCGGAGAGGCTCGACCCGCAGTGGTGCAGCAGGGCGTTGACCAGGGTGCCGTCCGCCGAGCCGGGCGCCGGATGCATGGCCATGCCCGGCGCCTTGTCGACGACGATCAGGTCGGCGTCCTCGTAGAGCACCACGAGCGGGATCGGCTGGGCCTGCGGCTCGGCGGGCAGGGGGGGCGGAACGGCGACCAGATAGTCGCCGGCCTCGGCCCGCGCCGAGGCGTCGAGGATCGCGTGGCCGTCGCGGCTGACGCGGCCTTCGGCGATCAGCGCCTGGATGCGGGCGCGCGACAACTCCGGCGCCTGGCCGGCGAGCGCCTTGTCGACGCGCCCGCCCGCCGCTTCGGGTGGAAGGGAGACCATGAGCGCGCTGGAGGCGTCGGCCTCCAGCGCGTCGCCGTCGGCGTCGAGGTCTGCGTCAGAGCCCATGCGCCTCGCTGGACTCTTCCTCGCGGCCGGCGATCGAGCCGTCGCTGAACAGATATTCCTTGAGCTGGGCGTCGGCCTGCGGATCGTTGCGGCGGATCCACTCGAGCACCATGGCGGCGTGCTCCAGCTCTTCCTTGGCGTTGTGCAGCACGATGGCCTTCAGCTCGGGGTCTTCGATGTCGTCCGCGCGCTGGCGGTACCAGTCCACCGCCTCCAGCTCCTCCATCAGCGACGTGATCGCATAATGCATTTCGAGCGTCTTGCGGCTGAGCTTTTCGCGGGCGACGTGGAGAACTTCACTGGACATCGGGATCGGGCTCCATGGATGGCGTTGACGACCCTTAACGCTCGGGCGGCCGCGCTCGACCCGTGGAATTTGCTCAGCGGCTTTCGACTAGCCCGTCCCGTTCGATGATCCGATAGAAGCACGAGCGCGCGCCCGTGTGACAGGCGCCCCCGTCGCCCTGGGGCAGGACCTTGATCCAGACCGCGTCCTGGTCGCAGTCGATCCGCGCCTCGACCACCTTCTGGACCTGGCCGCTGGTCGCGCCTTTGTGCCAGAGCTCGTTTCGCGAGCGGCTGAAATAGTGCGCCTCGCCGGTCTCCAGCGTTCGGGCGAGCGCCTCGGCGTTCATCCAGGCGAACATCAGCACCTCGCCGGTCTCGGCGTGAGTGGCGATCGCGGCCACCAGGCCCTTCTCGTCGAACCGGGGCGCCAGCGCCGCGCCATGCTCCAGCGCGTGCTTGTCAGGGGCGGTCGGGAAGCGAGGCTGGGTCATCTCATATCCTTCCCGCCTCTCCCCCGAGCGCAGCGAGAGAGGGAGAGGGAGCCATCCTCAGCGCTTGTTGACGAAGTCCAGGAAGCGCTGGCGCAGGCTGGGATCGGTGCGGAAGACGCCGGTGAACTGGGTGGTGATGGTCGAGACGTGGCGGTGGTGCACGCCCCGGGTGGTCATGCACTGGTGGGCCGCGTCGATCAGCACGGCGACGCCCGCGGGGCGCAGGCTGTCGGTCAGCGCGTCGGCGATCTGCTGGGTCATCGTCTCCTGAGTCTGGAGTCGGCGCGCGAAGATCTCGACGACCCGGGCGATCTTTGAGATGCCCACGACGCGGTTGGTCGGCATGTAGGCGACGTAGGCCTTGCCGAGGAAGGGCGCCATGTGGTGCTCGCAGTGGCTCTCCACCTCGATCTCGCGCAGCATGACGATGTCGTCGTAGCCCTGCACGTCCTCGAAGGTGCGCGACAGCTCCTTGGCCGGATCGGCCTGATAGCCCTCGAACCATTCCTCGTAGGCGTCCACGACGCGCTTGGGCGTGTCGATCACGCCTTCCCGGCGCGGGTCGTCGCCGGCCCAGGCGATCAGCGTGCGCACGGCTTCCATAGCCTCTTCGCGGGTCGGGCGCTTCACGGGGTCGAGACTGTCCGACCCGATCAGGGCGCGGTCACGAGCAGCTGCATCCATACTGAAAGCGGTTCTTTCCGGGGCTGAGTTGCGCCGGGACGAAGGTCCCGGAAATGACGCGTGGCCATCCCTTCCTTGGCAGCGGCGCAACAGGAGGCTCTTCCCGTGGCCACCGCTCGTGGCCGACTGTATATGGTCGCCGAACCCTTCGGGGCAACCGCTTACGCTTCAGACGTGCAGACGATGACCCTCAGCCTTTACGACACCATGACCCGATCGAAGCGGGCGTTCGCGCCTCGCGACCCCAATCGGGTCACGATGTATGTCTGCGGACCGACCGTCTACAACTTCGCCCACATCGGCAATTTCCGGCCGGTGGTGGTGTTCGACCTGCTGTTCCGGGTGCTGCGTCACAGCTTCGGCGAGGCCGCCGTGCTCTACGCCGCCAACGTCACCGACGTCGACGACAAGATCAACAGGAAGGCCGCCGAGGAAGGCGTGCCGATCTCCACCATCACCGACCGCTACCTCGACGCCTACAACGCCGACGCCGCGGCGCTGGGCGCCCTTCGGCCGACGTTCCAGCCCCGCGTCACCGAGACGATGGACGCCATCCGCGAGATGATCGGCCGGCTGGTCGGGAACGGCTCCGCCTACGCCGCCGAGGGCCATGTGCTGTTCGACACCCAGGCCTTCCCGGCCTACGGCCAGCTGTCGGGCCGGCCGATGGACGAGATGATCGCCGGCGCGCGCGTGGACGTCGCCCCCTACAAGCGTCACCCGGCCGACTTCGTGCTCTGGAAGCCGTCGAAGGAGAACGAGCCGAAGTGGGAGAGCCCCTGGGGAGCGGGCCGTCCGGGCTGGCACATCGAGTGCTCGGCGATGATCGAACAGGCGCTCGGCCTGCCGATCGACATCCACGGTGGCGGCATCGACCTGGTGTTCCCGCATCACGAGAACGAGCTCGCCCAGGGCTGCTGCGCCGACAAGGTCGACACCTACGCCCGGTTCTGGATGCACAACGGCTTCCTGAACATGGCCGAAGAAAAGATGTCGAAGAGCCTCGGCAACGTCGCCCTGGCGCATGATCTCCTCAAGGCCTACCCCGGCGAGGCGCTGCGCTGGGCGCTGCTGGCGGGCCATTATCGCGGCCCTCTGGAATGGACCGGCGAGCTGATCGACCAGGCCAAGCGCGCGTTGGATCGCCTCTATGGCGTGCTGCAGGACGTCGCTCGCACCGTCCGCGACCGTTCCATCCAGCTCCCGGCGGCCGACGATGCCAAGGTCCAGGGCGTGCTCGCCGGCTCGGGCCTGGTGGCGGCGTTGGAGGACGACCTGAACACGCCGGAGGCCTATTCGGCCTTGTTCGGCCTGGCGAGCGGTCTGCGCTCGGCCTTGATGGCCGAGCAGTGGAGCGCCGTCGGGCAGCATCGCGCAGCACTTCTGCAGGGCGGCCAGTTGATGGGCTTCCTCGGCGCCGACCCCGACGCCTGGTTCCAGGGCGGGGCGGACGAGGCCTTCAGGCTTCAGGTGGAGGCGCTGATCGCCGCCCGCGCCCAGGCTCGCGCGGCCAAGGATTGGCCCGAAGCGGACCGCATCCGCGTCCAACTTGCCGAGTTGAACGTAGAGGTGATGGATGGTCCGACAGGCGCGACCTGGCGGATCAAGGAACAAGCCTGAAGCGCATGCCTTTCACGCCACCTCCACAGCTGAAGTCTTCGATGTTCGGTCGCATGCCGGTCGGCGGCGGCAAGCCCAAGGGCGCCGGCGGCGGCGCGCCCGCCGCGGCAGGACCCAAGGGCGTGCGCATCGAGCAGCGGATCGGCGTCCAGGCGCCGGCGGCGACGGTGTGGGAGCTGATCCACGAGCTTGCGGGCTGGTCCGCCTGGAACCCGCTCTACACCGAGGCGAGCGGCCGGGTGCAGATCGGCGAGACCCTGACCATGACGCTTTCGCCGCCGGGCGCGAAGCCGCAGCCGCTCAGCGGCGTCGTGCTCGACTGGGTCCCGAACGAGCAGCTCCACTGGCGATCGACGGCCATGGGCGGGCTGGTCAAGGTCACCCACTACATTGAGCTCGAGGCGCTGGCGGAGGAGAGCTGCATCGTCAACAACGGCCAGATCGTCGGCGGCTTCCTCGGCCAGGCCTACGCCCGCCAGATCGTCGGCAAGATCTTCCGCGGCCTTCGGCAGATGAACGAGGCGCTGAAGGAACAGGCGGAGGCGCGCTGGAAAGGCGCGGTTTGACTTTGGCGCTCCGACTCCCGAACTAAGCCGCATGATCGACGATCTTTATTCGGCGCAGCTGCTCAAGCTTGCGGCCAACCTGCCGCGCAGCGGTCGGCTGGCTGCGCCCGACGCCAGCGTCGAGAAGGTCTCCAAGCTGTGCGGCAGCCGCGTGGTGGTGGACGTGACGGTGCGCGACGGACGGGTCGCGGACTTCGCCCAGGACGTGAAGGCCTGCGCGCTGGGCCAGGCGGCCGCGTCGGTGCTGGGGGCGAATGTGTTGGGCGCTACGGGCGAGGAGCTGGAGGCCGCGCGCGACCAGTTCCGCGCCATGCTGAAGAACGGCGGCCCCCCGCCCCAGGGACGTTTTGCGGAGCTTTCGATGCTCGCGCCGGTGAAGGACTATCCGGCGCGCCACACCTCGACGATGCTGGCGTTCGAGGCGGCGGCGGAGGCCGTCCGCGACGCGCAAGCGCGAACTAGCCCCGCCGGCGCGGCTTGATCGCGAGCGGCGCCCGGCGTAATCGCTGGGGTTGGCTCGAAACCCATCCGCGGTCGGCATGACCATCTTCGAAAGCTGCGTCAGGGGCGCGTTGCGCGCCTATAAGCTGGCGCTTTCGCCGCTGATCGGGCCGCGGTGCCGTTTTCTTCCGACCTGCTCGGAATACGCCGCCGAAGTCCTGATCGGCCATGGCCTGAGGCGCGGTGGCGTGCTCGCGCTTGGCAGGCTGTGCCGTTGCCATCCCTGGGGTGGGTCAGGGTATGACCCGCCGCCCCCGCGCGACCGCCAGGCGCGCAAGTGGACCTGTGAGACATGATCGAACTGATTTTTCCAGACGGGAACAAGCGCCAGTACGAAGACGGCGCGACGGGCCGCGATGTCGCCGCCTCGATCTCCAAGTCGTTGGAGAAGAAGGCCATCCTGGTGAAGCTCGACGGCGAGCTCCTGGACCTGGACCGGCCGCTCGCCAAGGGCGGCCGCTTCGAGCTGCTGACGCGCGAGAGCCCTGAGGCCCTGGAGACGATCCGCCACGACGTCAGCCACATCCTCGCCGAAGCTGTGCAGGAACTTTTTCCCGGAACTCAGGTGACGATCGGGCCCGCCATCGAGGATGGCTTCTATTACGACTTTGCGCGAGCGGAGCCATTCAGCCTGGATGACCTCGCCAAGATCGAGCAACGCATGAGGGAGATCGTCGACCGGGACGAGCCCATCCGCCGCGAGGTCTGGAACCGCGACGAGGCGATCGAGCACTTCAAGTCGATCGGCGAGGCCTACAAGGCGGAGATCATCGAGGACCTGCCGGCCGGCGAAGACATCAGCGTCTATCGCCAGGGGGACTGGAAGGACCTTTGCCGCGGACCGCACCTTCCGTCGACGAAGTTCGCGGGCAAGGCCTTCAGGCTGACCAAGCTCGCCGGGGCCTACTGGCGCGGCGACCATCGCAACGCCCAGCTTCAGCGGATCTACGGCACGGCCTGGGCCAGCGAAGCCGACCTGGAAGCCTACATCCGCCGCATTGAAGAGGCGGAGAAGCGCGACCACCGCAAGATCGGCCGGACGATGGACCTCTTCCACCTGCAGGAAGAGGCCAAGGGGATGATCTTCTGGCATCCCAAGGGTTGGACCCTCTATCGGACGCTGGAGGCCTATCTGCGCCGGAGGCTCGACGCCGACGGCTACGACGAGGTCAAGACGCCCCAGGTGATGGACCGCTCGCTGTGGGAGCGTTCCGGCCACTGGGAGAAGTTCGGCCAGAACATGTTCGTCTGCGAAACGACGGAAGGCGAAGAGCTGGCCGTTAAACCGATGAATTGTCCCGGACACATACAGATCTTCAACGTGGGCCAGAAATCCTACCGCGACCTGCCGCTGCGGATGAGCGAGTTCGGATCGTGCCACCGGTTCGAGCCGTCCGGCGCCCTGCACGGCATCATGCGGCTGCGCGCCTTCACCCAGGACGACGCCCACATCTTCTGCCGCGACGACCAGATCGAGGCCGAGACGACCAAGTTCGTGAAGCTGCTCGATCAGGTCTACGCCGATCTCGACATGGAGCTGGCGAGCGTCAAGCTGGCGCTCCGCCCGGACGTGCGCGCCGGTACGGACGAGGTCTGGGACGTGGCCGAGGCCAAGCTGGAGCGCGCGGCCAAGGCTGCGGGCGTCGAGGTCGAGATGTTGCCCGGCGAGGGCGCCTTCTACGGCCCCAAGCTGGAGTTCCATCTGCGCGACGCCATCGGGCGGACGTGGCAGTGCGGCACGCTGCAGCTCGACTTCGTGCTGCCTGAGCGGCTCGACGCGACCTACATCGCCGAGGATGGATCAAAGCAGCGGCCCGTGATGTTGCACCGGGCGATCTTCGGATCGGTCGAACGCTTCATCGGGGTGATGATCGAGAACTACGCCGGGGCTTTTCCGCTCTGGCTTGCTCCCGTCCAGGTCGTAGTCGCGACGATCACCTCGGATGCGGATGACTATGCTCGTCAGGTCGCCGCTACGTTGAGGTCGCAAGGTCTGCGGGTGGAAACGGATCTGCGTAACGAAAAGATCAACTACAAAGTGCGAGAACACAGTCTCGCCAAGGTTCCGGTTATTGCTGTGGTTGGTCGTCGCGAAGCTGAACTCGGTCAGTTGGCCCTCAGGCGCCTGGGATCTGACCGACAAGAGGTTCTGGACCTGCAGGCGGCGGCAAACGGACTTGCCTTAGAGGCGAGTCCGCCTGATGTTGCCCCGGTGCCGCGCGCCGCCGATTCATCGGCCCGCGAGGCGGTCGGCGCCCTGGAGGCTGGATGAACGGCATCGTCGCTCCGATCGTCGCTGTAGAAGGCACGCTTCCTGCGGATTTCCTGAGGCCGCGCCCCAGCGTCTCCGTCGTGATGGTGGTCTACATGACCGGAGAGGCCCTCGAGCAGAGCGTCGATTGCGTGCTCAACGACGCCTTGGTCGACGAGTTCGTCATCGTCAACAACGGCTCTCCCGCGGCCGACGTGGCGCGGCTGCGCAGCCTCGCGCAGCGTGACGAGCGGGTCACCCTGGTGAGCGGTCAGGGCAATATCGGGTTCGCCCGTGGCGCGAATCTGGGCGCGCGGACCGCCCGCGGGGAGGTGCTGGTCTTTCTCAATCCCGACGCCTTCCTCCAGCCCGGCTGCATCGCCGAACTGGTGCGGGAAATCAGCCATCGGCCGGTGCCCAGCATCGTCGGCGGGCGCGTGCTCAACGCCGACCGCAGCGAGCAGCGTGGCGCGCGGCGCGGCGACATCACGCCGATGTCGGCGCTGGTTTCGCTGAGCCGGCTCTCCAACCGCGTCCGCGCGCTGCGCAACTTCGAGGTGCATTGGGAGGATGAGGCGCCGCCGGAGCAGCCGGCCAACGTGCCGACCATCTCCGGCGCCTGCTTCTGCATGCGGCGCGAGGACTTCGAGGCGGTCGACGGCTTCGACGAAGGCTATTTCCTGCACGTCGAGGACGTGGACCTCTGCTGGCGCGTGCGCGAGCAGGGAGGCGCGGTCGTCTTCCATCCCCGCGCCGAGGTCATCCACCTCGGCCACACCAGCCGCACCAGCCCGCTGAAGGTCGAGTTCCACAAGGGCGTGGGGCTGGCCCGCTACTTCCGCAAGCGCGCGGCCAACGGATCCGAGAGGCTGCTCGCCTGGGCGCTCGCGCCGGTGATCATCTTCACCGCCGTCATCCGTCCGGTCGTCTGGCGCCTGCGCGGAAGAGCGGCTTAAGATCGCGCCGGGAAGGGCCCTGCGCGGCTGAGGGCGGCGGCGGGGGCCTTGCCGAGCAGGTCGGAGATCCAGCGCCCAGTCTCGATCAGCCCGTCGAGGTCGTAGCCGGTCGGGAAGCCCGCCCGTTCCAGCATATAGACCAGATCCTCGGTCCCGATGTTTCCGGTGGCCGCCGGCGCAAAGGGGCAGCCGCCGAGCCCGCCACAACTCGCATCCAGCACGTCGACGCCGGCTTCGACGCTGGCGAAGGCGTTGGCGAGGCCGGTGTTGCGGGTGTCGTGGAAGTGCATGCGCAGCCGCGCGGCGGGGGCGGCCTCGCGGACCTTCTCGAGGCGGCGGCGCACGAGCCAGGGGTCCGCCATGCCGATGGTGTCGGCGAGCGCCAGTTCCGGAATCTTCAGCGCGTCGGCGATGCGGGCGATCTTCAGCACCTGATCGTCGGAAACCTCGCCGTCGAACGGGCAGCCGAAGGCGACGGAGATGGTCACGCTGATCGGCGGGCCGCCGTCGCGCTCGCGCCGGGCGGCGATGGCCTGCAGGGCCGCCAACTGCTCGTCGACGCCGGCGCCCTGGTTGCGGACGCCGAAGCCGTCGGTCGCGCAGACCACCACATTGGCCTCGTTGCAGCCGGCCGCGACGCAGCGGTCCCAGCCGCGTTCGTTCAGCACCAGGCCGATGCGGGAAACCCCGTCGCGTCGCGGCAGTGCGGCGCAGATCTCCTCGGCGCCCGCCATCTGCGGAACCCGTCTGGCGTTGACGAAGGATACGGTCTCGATGCGGCGGGCGCCCGCCGCTTCCAGCCGATGGATGAACTCGAGCTTCTCGTCGACCTCGAGCACGGCCTTCTCGTTCTGCAGCCCGTCGCGCGGGCCGACCTCGACGATCTCGATGTGGCGGCTCATCGGGGAACCTCCTCGGCCGCGGCGCCGCGCGCCTCGTAGATGCGCAACGTCATGCGGTCGCCATTGGAATAATCGAGCCCCCGCACCTCGCCGACCTGACGCGCCTGAGCGCCGACCGCCTCCAGCGCCTTGCGGAAGTCGGCCTCCTTGCGCCCCTCGACCACCGCCGGCCGGTTCTCCGCGATCGCCTGGGCGGCCACGACGGGCGAGCCGAGCTCGGTCCCCGTGCCGAGCGCGAAGACCAGGCTGGGCTCGGCGTAGCCGGTGACCGCCACGGGCGCGTCGGCGATGCCTTGCCGCGGCAGCAGCTGAGCCTTCTCCAGGGCCGCCTCGGTGCGCGCGGAAAGCCAGAGCGGCTCCAGCCGCGGCGCCAGCCCGGCCAGTAGCACGCCGTGGCCCAGCACGGTGAGCGCGCCGGCGACCGCCACGCCCTTGCCCGCGTTGTTCCGCGCCACCAGGAAGGCCCCGGCGAGACCGGCCCCCGCCAGGAAGGCCCCGGCGGCGATCGCGACCGGCACGTCGCTCGGATCGCCGTATAGGGAGACCAGATAGCCGCCGCCTGCTGCGAGCGCGACGCCGACCACGGCGCCCAGGACGGCGCCGGTCCAGCGCGCTCCGGCCCCGATCGGCTCGACCAGGGCCGCGGCGGCCAGCCAGGCGAGGGCGCCATAGGTGGGCATCGGATAGTGGACGAGCTTGGTGGGCATCGCTTCGAACATCACCCATGTGGGGATCAGCCACGCCAAGGCAAAGCGGACGCCGGGCTCGCGCCGGCGCCGCCACGCCGTCACCGCCGCCGCGGGCAGCAGCAGGGTGATTGGGAACGACAGGATGGGCGCGAGCAGGGTGTGATAGCCCGGCGGGGCGCCGTGGGATTCCTGGCCGCCGGCCAGCTTGGGCGCAAGGTCGCCGCCGACCGCCTGGCTCCAGAAGCCGCCGTCGGTCGCCACGGTCACGGCGCCCGCCCAGGGACCGACGATCACCGCCACCACGACCAGGCCCCACCACCAGCGCATGTGCACCAGCCATCCCGGGCGCCGGTCCAGCACCGCCAGCACGATGACGGCCAGCGCGGCGACCAGCGGCCCGACCGGCCCCTTCACCAGCGCAGCCACGCCGATCGCGACCCAGAACAGCCACACCGCGCTCCTGGGCGCCGGCGGCCCGTCGCGCGCGGCGGCGTAGATCCGCCCCAGGGCGGCGAGCGCAAGCGTGGTGGCGCCGCAGAGGACGGCGTCGGTCTTGGCGATCATCGCCTCGGTGGAGAGCAGCAGGCTGGAGCCCAGCATGGCGCCGGCCAGCAGGCCCGCCGGCGCGCCGAAGAAGGCGCTCGCCCCCCAGGCGCAGGCGGCGGCGGCCAGCATGGCACCCAGCAGCGACGGCAGCCGATAGGCCCAAATCTGCCGCGCCTCGGGGTCGGAGACGAGGCTGACGCTGGCCGCCTGCAGCCAGTGAATGCCCACCGGCTTCTTGAAGCGCGGCTCGTCCTGGTAGCGGATCACCACGAAGTCGCGGGACTCAAGCATCTGCGCGGTGGCCTGGGCGAAGCGGGATTCGTCACGGTCCAGCGGCGGCGCCGCGATCAGGCCAGGAAGGCCGGCCACGAAGGCGATGAAGGCCGCCAGGGCCGGGCCGCGCCAGCCGCCGCTGATCTTTTCAAGTCGCGCTTCGAGCGTCATGCCGCGCCTGATAGCACGATCCTTTCCAATGCCGCCGTATCGGCTATGGAAGGCCATGGATGCGCCCGAGATCTCCGTGGTGATTCCCGTCTTCGACGAGGAAGGCGCCGCGCCCGAGCTGGCGCGCGAGGTGGCCCAGGCCTTCGCCGGCCGCAGTTTCGAGCTGATCTTCGTCGACGACGCGAGCTGCGACGGCACGCGCGCGGCGCTGGCGGCCCTGCATCGCGAGATCCCCCAGCTGCGCGTGCTCGCCCACGCGGTGAACGCCGGCCAGAGCCGGGCCATTCGCACCGGAGTGCTGGGCGCTCGCGGAGCGGTGGTCGTCACCCTCGATGGCGACGGCCAGAACGATCCCGCCGACGGGCCGGGCCTGGTCGACGTCCTTCTGGCCGGTCCCCCCGAGCTCGCCCTGGTGGGCGGCCGCCGGGTCAAGCGCAAGGACAGCTGGGCCAAGCGGATGGCGTCTCGCCTAGGCAACGGCGCGCGCAAGCGGCTCCTGAAGGACAAGGCCGACGACACTGGCTGCGGGCTGAAGGCCTTCCGACGCGAGGCCTTCGTGCGGCTTCCCTACTTCGACCACATTCACCGCTACCTGCCGGCGCTAATGCTGCGTGAGGGCTTCCAGACCGAATTCAGGCCGGTGAACCACCGGCCGCGCAGCACTGGGCGCTCCAAGTACACCAACCTCGGCCGGCTGTGGGCTTCGGTCTCGGACCTGCTGGGCGTGCTGTGGCTGCAGTCCCGCGCCAGGAGCCCCGGTGCGGTGGAGGAGGTCAGGTGAACGCCGTGAACACCAGGGCGACGACGGCGATGTCGAAGAGGCGGGTGAGGCGCTGCAGCATGGCCGGCGTGCTGCAACGCCGGCGCCAGAACGCCCCCTCAGTCGGCTTCGCCGACAGCTCCCCCGCTCCGCGGTGGAGCATCTACGCGTTCAGCCGCTCCACTGCGGAGCGGGGGAGGTGGATCGGCGCGGGACGCGTCGAAACGGAGAGGGCGTTTGACCCGGCTCCGGCGCCTTCTGCTCAGCAGAAACTGCCGGCGGGTCAGATTTCGGTGTCGGCGATGCGGCCCTTGCGGGCGCGGCGGTCCTTGGCGCCGGACCATTCCACACGGTTGTAGTTGGTCTGAGCATGGTCGATGGCGGGCTTGCCGGCGCGCAGCCCGCGCTTCTCGCCCGGCTGACCCATCAGGTGCGCGTCGAACGCCGCCGCGTCGATGGGGCTCGCGCCCGCGACGGCGACGGCGGGCGGGACCTCGCCGACGGCGGCAGGGTCAAACAGCGCGGACGGTTCGGCCGGGGCCTCGGCGGCCCGGGCCCCGCGCAACCGCACCGCGCGGCGAATTCGATCGATCGGCGACGTCATGGCCGGACCGGGCTCAGCTCTTCGACGCCAGCTTTTCGATCTGCGCCTGCATCTCTTCCATGCGCTTGCGCAGTTCGGCCATCGCGTCCTCCGGCGGCGGTTCCGGCTTGGCCGCCGGCGCTGCGGCGGCGGCGGGGGCCGCCGCCTCGCCCATCTTCGCGAAGTTGAACGGCGAGAACATCTTCATCGCCCGATCGAACAGGGCGAGGTTCTGCCGCACCTGGTCTTCATAAGCGCCCATGCCTGCGGTATGGCCGATGGCGGCCAGCTGGTTGCGCAGCTGCTCCTGCTGCTGGGTGAAGGTGGCGAGCGACAGCTCGAGGTAGCTCGGCAGGAAGGCCTGCATGGAGTTGCCGTAGAACCCGATCAGTTGCCGGAGGAACTGGATCGGCAGGAGGCTCTGCCCCTGGCTCTCCTCCTCGAAGATGATCTGGGTGAGTACGGTGCGGGTGATGTCTTCGTTGGTCTTCGCGTCATAGACCACGAAATCCACCCCCTTCTTCACCATGTCGGCCAAGTGCTCGAGCGTCACATAGCTGGAGGAGGCGGTGTTGTAGAGCCGCCGGTTCGCGTACTTCTTGATCACCACACGCTCGTCTTGTGGGGCGCCGGTATCCTGGGTGCTCGCCATCCCAAGCCCTTGTTCTTCGGCTCGCGCGCTTCGCGCTCGCCTTCTGCAGTGCAGTATCGCGGATGCAAAGTTAATTTGAAATGGCTCACATTCCGGCGAGCCGCGGGGTCGCCCACACGTGGCCGACTTGCGAACGCCGCTCTCTATGACATAGCTGGACGACGAAGAGGCCGCGCTCGGATGGCGCGGCCGCGAGGAGCCGTTCCATGTCGGACATCGTCATCGTCTCCGCCGCACGCACGCCCGTCGGCGCGTTCAACGGCGCGCTCGCCAGCCTGCCTTCGCATGAGCTTGGCGCCGTCGCGATCAAGGCGGCGATCGAGCGCGCCGGAGTCCAGCCCGCAGAGGTGGACGAGGTCATCCTGGGGCAGGTGCTGCAGGCCAACGCCGGCCAGGGCCCCGCGCGCCAGGCCGCGGTGAAGGCCGGCGTGCCCGTCGAGGCGCCCGGCTGGTCGATCAATCAGCTCTGCGGCTCCGGCCTTCGCACGGTGGCGCTCGCCGCGCAGCAGATCCAGGACGGCTCGGCCCGCATCGTCGTCGCCGGCGGCCAGGAGAGCATGAGCCAGGCGCCGCACGTCGCTCATCTGCGCAATGGGGTGAAGATGGGCGAGTTCGCCGTGCTCGACACCATGCTGAAGGACGGGCTGTGGGACGCCTTCCAGGGCTACCACATGGGTCAGACCGCGGAGAACATCGCCAACCGCTGGCAGATCACCCGCGAGGACCAGGACAGCTTCGCCGTGACCTCGCAGAACCGCGCCGAGGCGGCTCAGAAGGCGGGCAAGTTCGTCGACGAGATCGTTCCGGTCGTGATCAAGGGCCGCAAGGGCGACACCGTCGTCGACCAGGACGAGTACATCCGCCACGGCGTCACTCTCGAAAGCATCGCCGGGTTGAGGCCCGCCTTCACCAAGGACGGGTCGGTCACTGCAGCCAACGCCTCGGGCATCAACGACGGCGCTGCAGCGGTGGTGCTGATGACCGCCAAGGAAGCCGAAGCGCGGGGCCTGAAGCCGCTCGCCCGAATCGCCTCCTGGGCGCAGGCCGGCGTCGAGCCGGAGGTCATGGGCACCGGCCCGATCCCCGCCAGCCGCCGCGCGCTTGAACGGGCGGGCTGGAGCGTCGCCGACCTGGACCTCGTCGAGTCGAACGAAGCCTTCGCCGCCCAGTCCCTCTGCGTGCTGCGCGAGCTGGGCCTCGATCCGGTGAAGGTCAACGTCAACGGCGGGGCCATCGCCATCGGCCATCCGATCGGCGCATCGGGCGCGCGCGTCCTCACCACCCTGCTGCATGAGATGAAGCGCTCGGCGGCGAAGAAGGGCCTCGCCACGCTCTGCATCGGCGGCGGAATGGGCGTGGCCCTGTGCGTGGAGAAGGCCTGAGGACAGAAGGCCTGAGGACCGGCCTTCCGCCGGCGGACATCGCTCAGGCGCAGGCGCTCAGCCGGCGCGCGGACTTGAATTCCGAGAGCCGCAGTTGGGTGCTGGCGGCGCGTTCGTCGAGTCCGGCCTCGCTGGCCAGGCGAAGCCAGTCCCGGTGCTCCCGGTCCAGCCGCTCACGGCCAAGCGGGCTCCTCGCGCTGTCCCGCAAACGGGTGCAGGCTTCCGCCATTTGTCTGAACCTCACGAAGGCAGGCACGTTGCATTCCTCCCACTGTCGCCGCTGTTGCGAGTCAGTGTTCACGGAACAACGCTCCGATATGTCCAGTAGCCGACAGGACTGGCCGAAACGCACGCGCGTCCTGCGTCTGCTCAAAAATGCGGCAGGTCCTCAGCGCGCGGCTCCGCCGGCGCGGACTGTCCAGCGACGGACAGACGCGAGCGCGCGGCGTGCTGCATGCGAATTGCTAGGCGGGGACAATCCAGGGAGACAGTTCGATGGGTAAGGTAGCGCTGGTCACAGGCGGAACGCGGGGCATCGGCCGCGCCATCACCGCGCGTCTCAAGGCCGACGGGATGAAGGTCGCGGCTGGCTTCTCCGGCAATCAGGCCGCTGCGGAAACCTGCGCCGGGGAACTCGGCGTCATGGTGGTGAAGGGCGACATCGGCCTATTCGAGGACTGCGCGCGCGCCGTGCGCCAGGTCGAAGCGGAGCTTGGGCCGGTGGACGTCCTGGTCAATAATGCCGGGATCACCCGCGACGTGGTGTTTCACAAGATGTCGGCCGAGCAATGGAGCCGGGTCGTCGAGGTCAACCTCCACGGCCTGTTCAACATGACCCGCCAGGTGATCGAGGGCATGCGGGAGCGCGGCTGGGGGCGGGTCATCAACATCTCGTCGATCAACGGCCAGAAGGGCCAGCTCGGCCAGACCAACTACGCCGCCGCCAAGGCCGGCGTCATCGGCTTCACCAAGGCGCTGGCGCTGGAGAACGCCAGGAAGGGCGTCACCGTGAACGCGATCGCGCCGGGCTACATCGACACCGAGATGTTGCAGGCTGTCCCCGAAGCGGTGCTGCAGGGCATCGTGCAGCAGATTCCGACGGGACGGCTCGGGCGCGGGGAGGAAATCGCCCACGCCGTCTCCTTCCTCGCGGGGGACGGCGCGGCCTTCGTGACCGGCGCCACCCTGACCGTCAACGGCGGTCAGTTCATGGCCGGATAACAGCGTCGTCAGGTCTCAAAAGCGCCCTAGTCGAACGTCATTTGATCGAGAGCTATGACGGGCGACGTGCGCGCGAATTACGGGATCATGTTCGCAGCGGCGGCGCTTAGCGCCGCCGCTTGCGCGTTTCCGGCCGCCGCAGCGCCCCAGAGCCTGCGCCAGGGCCTATTCGGTCAGGAGGGGCTCGACTTTCGCAAGCCCGGGGCCCCGCCCGTTGCGCACTATGTCGCCGAAGGCGGCGAGGGGTTCGTCATCGACCGCAGCCAGGGCCGCGTGCTGCTGAAGTTCGACGACAACGCGGAGATCTATGCGCTGCAGCCCCAGCCGGCGCCGCGCGGCGACGTGATCTACAAGAACGATCTGGGCGAGCCGGTGCTGAGGGCGACCCGGCTCGGCGGACTGACCGTCTTCACCGAGAGCCGGCCCAGCGGCGCGGCCGCAGCGTTGGCGGGCAACGGCGCGCCCCTGAAGCTCGCGCCGCTAGGGCCGCAGCTGCTGCTGGAGCGGCTGGCCCAGGCCAGCGCCAAGGCCAGCCGCGCGGCCCGGCGCTTGATCGCGTTCGACGCCGACGCCAGTCCCGCCTCCTCGGCCCTGATCGCCGACGCCGCGGCGGTGACGAGCGAGGCCCTGGTGCGCATGAGCCGCAAGTCCGACGGCCGCGCCGCGCTCGCCCGCGTCAGGCAGGTCCGCCTGAGCGAGGGCGCGCGGGCGAGCGTCCAGCTTTCTAGGGGCGAGCTCCAGGTCACCGTCGCCGCGGCCCAGGGGCTCGCCGGCCGTCCGTCGTCCGACCGCATAGCTTTCGCCGCCGCGACCGAGCGGTAGTTCCTCTCGCGTTGGAACTCCTCCCGCATGCATGCGGGAGAGGAAATGGCGTTGCAGCGCTCACCCCTTGAAATTGTCCTTGGCCGCTCGCACCGCGGCGAAGGCCTGGTGGTCGGGCTGGCCTTCGGCGCCCACCCGCCTCGCCAGCTGCGGCGCCCGCAGGAAGGGATTGGTGGCCTTCTCCAGGGCGATGGTCGTGGGCACGGTGGGTTCGCCGCGCTCTCGGGCGGCGAACACCGCCGCCGCCCGCGCCGCCAGCGCCGGGTCGTCGTCGACCGACAGGGCGAAGCGGGCGTTCGAGGCGGTGTACTCGTGGGCGCAGTACACCCGGGTGTCGTCGGGAAGGGCGGCGAGCCGCTGCAGGCTGGCCCACATCTGCTTGGGCGCGCCCTCGAACAGCCGTCCGCAGCCCAGCGCGAACAGGGTGTCGCCGACGAATGCGATGCGGTCGGCGGCGTCGTAGTAGGCGATGTGGCCGAGCGTATGGCCGCCAGCTTCGATCACCTGCAGGCGCGTGTCGCCCAACAGCACCTCGTCGCCGCCGCGCACCTCGCGGTCGAGGCGGCTGATCCGGCGCACCTCCAAAGGCCCGACGATCTGCGCGCCGGTGGCGGCCTGGACCTCGTCGTTTCCGCCGGCGTGATCCGCGTGCCAGTGGGTGTTGAGGATCAGCGCCAGCTTCCAGCCCAGCTGCGACAGCTCGCCCAGGATCGCTCCGGCGTCGGGGGTGTCGATGCAGGCGGCCAGGCCGCTCGCCTCGTCGCGGATCAGGAAGCCGTAGTTGTCCTGCAGGCAGGGAAACTGGCGAACTGTAACGGGCATTCCTACGTCTCCTGAGGCGACAGCGTCACGCCGAGCATTTAGGCTCGCGCCATCGCCGGGTCGAGCCCCTGCAGGCTCGTTCGACATCGCAGCACGGGATCGAATGCGCAGGGACGTCCTCGAGCTTCGTCAGTTCTACGCCTCCGATCTGGGCCGCGCCGCCCGATCGATGGTCAGCCGCAAGGTGACGGAGGCCTGGGGCGACGCCCATGGACAGGACGTGCTGGCGCTGGGCTATGCGACCCCCTTCGTCGCGGGCTTCGAGGCCCGCGCCCGGCGGGTGATCGCGGCGATGCCGGCGCAGCAGGGGGTGGAGGTCTGGCCCGGCGGGAACCGCAACCTCTCGACCCTGGTCGCGGAGGATGCGCTGCCCTTCGCCAACGCCTTCTTCGACCGCATCCTGGCGGTGCACGCGATCGAGGAGGCGCCCGATCCGGTGGCTATGCTTCGCGAGGTCTGGCGGGTGCTGGCCCCCTCCGGTCGGGTGATCGTCGCCGTCGCCTCGCGCCACGGTCCCTGGGCCAATTTCGAGAAGACCCCCTTCGGCCATGGTCGGCCCTATAGCCGCGGTCAGTTGGCGGAGTTGCTGCGCGAGGCGGAGCTGGAGCCGTCCGGCTGGACGCGCGCGCTCTACCTGCCGCCGGTCGCCTGGATGGCGCGCTGGGCGGAGGGCTTCGAGATGGTCGGCTCCCGGGTCTGGCCAGCCGTCTCGGGCCTCGTTCTGATGGAGGCGGTCAAGCAGACCTTCGCGGTCAAGCCGCAGGCCGTCCGCGCCCGCCGGCGCGCCGTGCGCCCTGTGCTCGCGCCCGCGCCCGGCGCGGCGGCCCCGGTTTCGCGCGGCGGCGCCCGGCCGGCCGCCTTGGAAGCGCCGCGCGAAAAGTCTAGCTTGCTGGAAACACCCTGACCGGAGGCCGCCATGAAGATGATCGTCGCGGTAATCAAGCCGAGCCGCCTCGACGCGGTGCTCGACGCCGTCACCGAGGCCGGCGCGTCTGGCCTGACCGTCACGGAAGTACGCGGGTACGGCCGTCAGCGCGGCAAGACCGAGGTCTATCGCGGCGCCGAGTACGAGGTGAAGCTGCTGCCCAAGGTGAAGCTGGAGATCGCCGTGCCGGCGGACATCTGCGAGTCCGTCGTCGACGCTATCCAGCGCACCGCCAACACCGGCAAGATCGGCGACGGCAAGGTGTTCGTGCTGGATCTCGAGCAGGCGCTGCGGATCCGCACCGGCGACCACGACGACGCGGCGATCACCGGCTGAGCGGCGGTCATGCGGCTGCTTCCGCCCTGAATAACAACACGGCGGAGATGGAAGGGCCGCGGGGGTTGAACCCCCGGCTTCTCTCTTGCGAAGGTGACTCCCGGAATTTCCGGGCTTTCCGCGCGCCTTCCGGGCCGGGCAAGCCGTAGGGGCGTGGCGTTGCGCCCGGGCAAAAGGAGGCGAGCGCCATGAGCGACAACGGTCAAACCCTTTCGGCGGACAAGCCCAAGCGGCTGGAAGACGTGGCGGATTTCATCCGCAGCTTCGACGTGGCGCAGGTCGGCGATCGCGCCTTCGAGGCGGTTCCCTTCGACCGCGCCGAGCGCAACGTCGTGGAGGGAACCCACATCCTGGGCCAGGCGGGCGTCGCCTCCTCCCGGCTGGTGGGCCAGAAGGTCGTCTCGACCTACGGTTCTTTCTCCCGCGCGGCGCTATGGGACGCGCCGCTGCGGTTCGAGCTCGAGGTGGCCCACCAGGGCCGCACCTTCTCGACCACGAACGTGGCCGTGATTCAGAACGGCAAGCGGATGTCTTCCGTCACCGTGCTGCTGGGCGCCGACGCGCCCGACCTGGTCCGCCAGCAGGCGGAGATGCCGGACGTCCCCGCCCCGGATGCCTGCGCGCCGCGGGACCAGAGCGTCTCGGGGCGCGACGTCCGCATCGCCGTCGGCGATCCCAGTTCCGGCGAGATCGGCCCGCCCGAACTGCACCTGTGGCTGCGCCTGCAGAAGGCTCCGGAAGACGCGGCTATACGCCAGGCCATGCTCATGGAGCTGATGGGCGGCTACACGCTGGGCGCCGCGGCGCGGCCGCACAAGGACGTGGACATCCGTCAGGCCCACGTCACCCTCTCGACCGGCGTGCTGGCCTTGAACGCCAACCTCTACGAGGACGCCGATCTCTCCGACTGGCTGCTCTACACCAACACGGCGATCTATACCGGCCACGGCCTGGCCCAGGTGGACGGCCGCGTCTTCGAGCGGAGCGGGCGGCTGGTGGCGAGCAGCACGGCGACCTGCATGCTGCGCCGCATGGAAGTCAGCGCCTCCGCCCACGGCGGCAAGTCGCGCGTGATGTAAGAGGCGACTGCAGCGGCAGGCGGAATCGCCTGCCGCTGCTCGCGGTCGACGCCGCAAGCGCTGCTACCTCTCGACCTGAAAGGATTCCAGAGCCTCGGGGGTAGGCGGGACCATGCCGATCGCGTCGTGCTGCGCGAACAGGCGCTCCGCGGCGTCGATGATGCGCCGATGGATCGAGCCTCGACTATCGTGGTCTCCAGCAGGGGCTGCGAGCGGATCACCCCGGCGGCGTTCACAAGAACATCCACCCGCCGAACGCGTGCTCGGCCTGGGCCGCCGCCGCCGCGATGCTGTTCTGGCTGCGCACGTCGAGGGCGCCCCCGGCCGCCTCGCCGCCGCCCGCGCGCGCCTCCTGGGCGGCGAAGCCGGCATCGGCCTTCGCCGGACGTGCTCTCGCGCACGCTCACTTGAAGTAGAGATCGAGCGCCACGCCGTAGGTGGTCGGCTTGGCGTAGACGCCGAGGTCGCCGGTCGTGGTGTTATTGGCGTAGAACAGGTACTTCTTGTTTGTCAGGTTGTTGCCCCAGACCGACACGCGGTAGCGCTTCTTCGGCTCGGTCCAGGCGAGGCGGCCGTTCACCACCGTGTAGGCTGGCTCCTTTAGCTTGTTGCCGGGGTCCCAGTAGAAGCCGCTGGAATAAGCGACCGTGCTGGAGGCCTCGAACTCGCCCTCGGCCAACTCCTGCCTGTAGTTGAGCGTCAGGTTGGCGGTGAATTCCGGCGTGCGGATCATCTTGTTGCCGCTGGCGTCGCCCGCGACCTGCGAGTTGCCGGCCGGCAGCCCGTTGATGAAGATGGGCGTGGTGATCAATGCATTCTTGTAGGAATTGTAGCGGGCGTGGGTGTAGGCGGCGCCCGCCATGGCGCTCCAATTCTCGTCGAAGGTGTAGGCGCCGTCGAAGTCGAGGCCGTAGATCTTCGCCGTCGCCGCGTTCTGCAGCACCGACCGCGCCACGCCGCCGGCGTTGGTCTGGATCTGAACCTGGATGTCCTTATAGTCGTAATAGTAGGCCGAGGTGTTGATCCTGAGCGGCCCGGCCGAATGCTTCAACCCAAGCTCGTAGGCGTCGACCTTTTCCGGGTTGACCGGCGTGGAGGACAGCCCAGACAGGTTGTAGTTGCCGCTTTTGAACCCGCGGCTGTAGGTGGCGTAGACATTGGTGGCCGGGTCGAGCGCGTAGCGGGCGGAGAAGCGCGGCGTCAAGGCATGCCATTTGGCCTTGGTGTTCACCACCGTCGCCACCGGCGTCCCGCCAAGCGCCTGCTTCTCCTCGTCGCTGTACCGCAAGCCGCCGATCAGGTGCAGCCGGTCGGTCACATCGTAGTTCACCTCGGCGAACGCGGCCGCGGCGTCGGTCTTGATATATCCCTCGATGGCGACGACGCGGAAAGGAGGCGGCGCCGCGCCGCTGAAGATCTGCAGGTCGAGCTTGGTCTTGTCCCGGTAGAGGAAGACGCCGCCGATCCAGTTCAGCGGACCGTCGTAGGCCGAGGCGTAGGTCACTTCCTGGGTGAAGGTATTCTCGACGTTCAGAAGGGTGAGGTGATTGGCGAACAGCGAGGTGTTGTCGATGTCGCTCCAGAGGAAGGGCCGCAGCTCCTGATAGCTGGTGATCGAGGTGAAGGTTCCAAGATCGGTCTTATAGGAGGCGGTCAGGCTTAGTCCGCGGGACTTCACCTTGATATCCGGGTCGAAGCTCAGCGAGGTCACATAGGTCCCGCGGGGAATCACCGCGCCCTGCTGGACATAGACGCTGTTGCCGTTCAGCGGGTTCACCGCGAAGGGACTGTTGTCGTTGCTGTTGGAGTAGTTGCCGGCCAGCACGAACTTCAGCCGGTCGGTCGGCTGCACGAGCAGCTTGCTGCGCACCGCCGCCACGACCGCGTGGCCGGTCTTGTTGTGCAGGAAGACGTTGTCGATGTAGCCGTCGTCCTTGCGCAGCAATCCCGCAATGTTGACGGCCACGGTGTCGGTGAGCGGCGCCGTGCCGTAAAAGCTCGCCTTGCGGTCGTTGAACCGGCCGTAGCTGAGATTCACCTCCGCTTCGGGCGAGAAGGCCGGATCCCGGGTGATGATGCGGATCGCGCCGCCGGTGGCGTTGCGGCCGAACAGGGTGCCCTGCGGACCTTTGAGGACTTCGATCCGCTCGACGTTGTTGAACTCCATCAGATTGCCGCTCTGGTTCGGCTGATAGACCCCGTCCACATAAATCGCGACGTTCGCGTCAGCGCCGGAGCCGGTCAGGCTCGTGCCGATCCCGCGGATCGTCGGCTGGGCGAAGGCGCCCTGAACGGCGAAGTTCAGGCCAGGCGTGATCAGGCCCAGTTGCAGGCCCGCGTTGACCCCCGCCTTCTCAAGTGTCGCCCCCGATACCGCCGTGATGGCGATCGGCACGTCGGTCAGCCTTTCCTCGCGCCGTTGCGCGGTCACCACGATCTCCGAAAGCTGAGCGGTCGGCGCTCGTTCGGAAGCCGTCTGGGCTTGCGCCAGTCCCGGCGCCAAAAGGCTCGCCGCAGCGAAAAGAATAGTCTTCATATTTGCATTCCCCCCTGGTGTTTAAGACTTGTCCTACTGCGGCGTGCGCGAACGCAGCGCCCAATACCGGCTTCCCACGCGTTCAGTGGCTGTGCGCAACGCCCGCGAAGTAACGGCGCGGATTGTCCACCAGCATGGTGTCGATTTCGCCCTCGCTGACTCCAGCGGCCATGAGCTTTGGGCGGATCACGCGCTCGAACCGCAGCGGCCCAAGCCCCAGTTTCATCTCCTCCATCCGGGGCGGCGGCAGCAGCGCGCCGCGCAGGCACCAGACCGAGTCGTGGGAGACCACCAGCTGGCGTGACTTGCCCGCGCGGACCAGCTTCAACAAGGCCTCGATACGGTCGTCGTCGGAGCAGATGCTTTCTATGCCGAACCGGTCGAACCCGACGTAGGCGCCGCCATCGACCAGGCCCATGTGGTAGGCGTGGTCCTGGCTGCCGCAGGAGTGGCCGATGATGATCTTGTGCGCCGGGACGCCGAGCGAGGTCAGCAGCCTGAGCTGAACATCGCCCCACACCGCGTCGGTGTGGGTGGTGATGGGCGCGCCGGTCGCGAGCGAAGCCTTGGCGCCGGCGGCGAAGACCTTCCGCTCATAGTCCGTGATGGGCGCGGCGCTGGTGGCGAGCTTGATCACGCCCGCCTTCACCTTTGTACCGGCGACGCCTTCGGTGATCTCGGCGATCATTATGTCGGCGAGGCGGTCCACGAAATCCGGATCGAACTGGGATTTCACCACCCAGTAGGCGTTGCCCCCAAGGTGCTCGTTGTAAAAGCCGGTCGCGCAGACGATGTTGAAACCGGCGCGCGCCGCCGCCTCGCCCATCAGGTCCACGTCGCGTCCGACGTCGTTCGGACATGGATCCAGCAGGCTGGAATAGCCGGCCGCCTTAAGCTCCTGAAGGCGGTCGACGCAGATCGCCAGCTCCTCGCGGCGATCGGCCTTCGACGCGGGATCGAGCAACCACCCGCTGAAGCCGATGGCGAGATGCTCATGCATCAGGGTCTTGCCGAGGCTGTCAGTGTTGATCTGACCGGTGACCGTGTTGATCATCATGCCTGATCCTCCCCAAGTTCTATTGTGCTGCGTGCGATGCTGCGGTTCGCGGGGCCGCCGCCAACCTTTGGCGAGCCCCCATGACCCAGGGCTGGCGGCGCGCTCTTGCCGGCCCGCATAACCGGCGTCGCCCAGGCGGCGATCGAGTTCAGACCGGTGCGCATGACGCGGGTCCTCTCGCGGGCGATTGCCGAGCCAGTGCGGGAACATCCGCGAGCGCCGTATCCTTGCCGGCTCGATCTTCCCGCGCCCGTTGCGACATGGGTCATAGCGGGGCTGCCGCGGCGTCGAGGCGCCGACGCGACTCAAGGTCCTGCCGGTGGAACGCGGCGCCGCGCCAGTAGCAAAGACCGCCGACCAGGAAGAGCGAGCCGCAGATCGACAGCGACAGGCCAATCGATCGCGCGCCGAACGCCGCCTGCAGGTGGTCGCTCAGCATGCCCACGGCGAGCGGCCCGGCGACATTGCCGAAAATATTGACGACAAGCTGGCTCACGGCCGAGGAGAACGCCCGCATGCGCGGTTCGGCGATCGCCTGGGTCGCCGCATAGCTCATCGGCAGGCAACAGCCGGAAAACAAGTGCGCGGCCAACAGCAAGGCGAGCGCCAGCTTGGCGTCGCCGACGAGCCACGCGGCTCCGTAGAGGGGAAAGTTGAAGGCGCAAGCGAGCGCCGGAAGCCAGAGAGCCCACCGCGCGTCGCGGCGCGACAGCGGCGTTACGATCACTCCCGAGACGATCGCGCCAAACGTCCCGGCCACGCCGGCGATCACGCCGATCACCAGCCCGGCTTCGCCGATCGACAGATGGTGAACGCGGATGAAGAAACTGGCGCCGAACGTCGTGCCGCCGGCGGCGGAGAAGATGGTGCAGGCCGCCCCCATAGCCAGCCAGACAAAAGATCTCTGCTTCCAGAGCTTGCTCAGCGCCGCTCCGAGGGGCGGCGGCTTGGCGGTCGTGTCGCCGATGCGCGGCGGCTCCGCGACGAAAAAGGCGAACAGCAACGCCAGCAAGAACCCAGGAATGGCGGCGAGTAGCAGGACGGTCCGCCAGGAGAAGCGCTCCAGCAGAAGCCCGCCCACGCCCATGCCGAGCATGATGCCGAGCGTAATCCCGCCCGTGTTGATCGCCAGGGCCAGCGGTCTGCGGCCATCATGAAACAGGTCCGAGATCAGCGAATGCGCCGCGGGCGCAGCGCCCGCCTCGCCTATGGCGACGCCCGACCGCGTGGCGACCAGCGTTGGAAAGGTCCGGGCGAAGGCGCCGGACGCCGTGCAGAGACTCCAGGCGAACACGCAGGCGGCCGTCACCCATCGCCGCGACCAGCGATCGGCCAGGCGCGCCAGCGGCAGCGCCGCCAAGGCGTAGACCAGAGAGAAGCCTAGGCCGCCCAGGAGGGCGATTTGCGTGTCGCTCAGCCCGAACTCGTGCTTGAGCGGCTCCGCCATGATGAACGGCAATTGGCGGTCTATGAGATTGACCGCCGTCGTCAGCACCAAGAGGGCGAGCACGGTCCATCTGCCGAAGCCGCGGCGTAGGGGGGCGACCGCCCTGGGCGGTGCGGCCGCTCCCTTCAGCCCGGAGACGGGCGACTGTCTGTCCATGACCTCGCTTCCAAGGACTGGCGTCGCGCCGCGCTGCACCTCAGCCGCCGACGCGTCGCTTGGGAAAGGAAGGGTGCGGCGCAATCGCGCCGAGCCCTTCACGCTAGGTGGCGTCAAGCACGCGCCGGCTCCCTGGCCGCGCTCAGCCGCGCCTGGCGCAAGCGCGACCGGCGCATCTTGCCGGCGTCATCGCGCAGCGGCTCGCGGGTGAACTCCACGCTGCGCGGATGCTTCGTGCGCGCCAGCTTCTCGCCAAGGAAGGCCAAAAGCTCCTGCGGCGTAGGCTGACGCGCCCCAGGCTCAAGTTCTACGATGGCGTGCGGTACTGAACCGAGGTCCGCATCTGGCAGGCCGATGACCGCGACCGCGACGACGCCGGGATACTGCTCGATAGCCGCTTCGATCTCCGCCGGATAGAGGTTCCCGCCGCCGCTGACGATCATGTCGGTCCGGCGATCGGCGATGTAGAGGTAACCGTCGGCGTCGACCCAGCCCATGTCCCCGTAGGTGTAATAACCCGGCGCCAGATTTGCGCGGTTTCCGGGCGGGGCGGGGAAATAGAGCGCCCCGACCTCGCCTGGCAGAAGCGCCCTGCCCTCCTCGTCGCGAACTTCGGCGCCGTCCGGAGCCCGGCCCACGGTTCCGCGGTGCGCCAGCCACTCCTCACCGCTGAGCAGCGTGGAGCCGTAGCCTTCGGTCCCCGCATAGACCTCCCAGATCCTTTCGGGACCGAGCCATTCGATCCAGCCAGCCTTGACCCAGTCGGGGCAGGGCGCGGCCATGTGCATGGCGATCCTGATCGAAGACACGTCGGCCGACTCGCGCAGCTCTCGCGGGAGGTTCAGGATTCGGCTCATCATGGTCGGCACGAGGTAGGCCCAGCGGATGCGATGGCGTTCCACCTCGCGCAACCACGCCTCCGCGTCGAACCGCCCCATCAGAACGACGTTGGCGCCCCAGCAGAGGGCCCAGTTCACCTGGCAAAACGGAGAGTTATGATAGGCGGCGGCCGGGTGCAGAATGGTGTCGTCAACGTCTATCTTTAGAAGCGCCATCGGCTGGAACGGATGGATGAGCGAGGGGCGTCTGTCCCAGATCAGCTTGGGGATGCCGGTGCTGCCGCCGCTGGTGCTCGCCTTCCAGATCGGTGAGAGGACCTCCGGCATCGGGTCGCCAGGGACCGTCGGGTCGACTGCGATTTCCGGCGGTAGCGTGCGGAAGCCAGGCAGCCGTCCGGGCTCGACGCCGACGACCAATTCCGGGTCGGCCGCGCCCAGGATTTTTTCCAGCTCGGAGTCCACCAGCCGCCAGGACAAGGGAATGACGGTCGCGCCGATCTTCCAGAGGCCGAAGCAGACGATGTGATGCATGGGTCCGGTCTGCAGCAGCACCGCCACCTTCGAGCCCTGCCGGACACCGAGGCTCGCAAAGGTTCGGGCCATGCGATTGGCGGCCTGGTCAAGCTCCATCCGCGTGTAGGTCACCTCGCCCATGCTCAGGGCGGGACGATCGGGTTCGCGGGCCGCCTGCCAGCTTAGCGCCAGCCCCATCGACATCTCGCGGACGGGGGTCGCGGCCAGTTCTTCGTAGGAAAGACCTATGCTCATCCTCTCACTCCCTAATTTCTGGACATCTCGATTTGCGGCGGAGCAGCCGCCGCAGCGGCCGCGCCCCGCCACGTTTCGATCCTCTGGCGGCCGCCCTCGTTCCGGCGCGCCGCGGGACCCTGAATGCGCCCGGGGGTCCGCGACAGACGCGGAGCCGGCGCGGGCTGCGTCTGCCCCTCGACCGTCACGTGCGTGGCGCGCGCCGACATGTGCGGGTGAGCCGCCGCCTCAGCCAGATCGAGGACGGGGGTCACGCAGGCATCGGTATCCTCGAACGTCGAGGCCCATTCGTCTCGCGTCCGCGTGCGGAACACCGCCGCCAGCAGTCCGGCGTTGCGTTCGGCGTCGGCGGGATCCGCCGGAAGCGAATACGGCGACCCCAGCTTCGCAAGCAGTTGCGCGTGGAATCTGTCCTCGAGGCACCCGACGGCCACGAACCGGCCATCGGAACATTCGTAACATCGATAGTTCGGAAGGCCGCCCGCCAACCCGCCGCGGCCGCGTTCCATAGCCCGCGGATTTAAGGCCGAGAGGCTGTAGAAGAGCGTCATCATGGACGCGGTCCCGTCGACGATCGCTGCGTCCACGACTTGCCCACGTCCGGAACGCTCGCGTTCGTAGAGCGCCGCGACGATGCCGAATACGAGGAAGAGCGCGCCGCCCCCGTAGTCACCCACCAGGTTCAGTGGCGGCGGCGGAGGGCGGTCCGCCGGCCCCATCGCCGCGAGCGCGCCGGTGAGCGCGATATAGTTGATGTCATGACCGGCGGTGGCTGAAAGAGGGCCCTCCTGCCCCCAACCGGTCATGCGCCCGTAGATCAGGCGGGGATTCCTCTCGAGCAGCGGCTCGGGGCCGAGTCCCAACCGTTCCATCACGCCAGGGCGGTAGGGGTCGATCAGAACGTCGGCCAACCCCGCCGCCTCTCGGCAGACGGCGAGGTCATCTGGATTCCTGAGGTCGAGCTCCATCAATGCGCGGCCGCGCGTCGCGATGTCGATCGGGGGGTACGGCTCCTGCCCCGCCCGATCGATCCGCACCACGTCGGCTCCCATGTCCGAGAGCAGCATCGCGGCGTACGGGCCAGGCCCGATGCCAGCGAACTCCAGCACCCTGACGCCGGCCAACGGGCCGGATGCGCCTGACCGGCTCATACCTCAGGCCTCCGCCGTTACCACTTGTACGACATTGCGACGCCGTAGGTGCGCGGGTCGCCAGGAACCCAGGTGTAGTTGGCGAGACCGCCCTGAGTGGCTGCTGCGCGAATCTGGACGCTGCGCAGAATATATTTCTTGTCGAAAAGGTTATTGACCCAGAAGGCCACCTCCCAATCCTGCTTAAAGGAAAGCGTGGCGCGCCCGTTAAAGATGTCGTAGGCCGGGGTCTTGTTGCGCGGATCGAACGCAGCGACGTTCAGCGGCGCGCCCACGACTGGGCCAAGGATCGTTCCGTAATAGCTAGGAACCCGCGCGTAATCGAGGCGGGTGTTGAGGTGGCCGAAATCGAGGTCGCGGTCGTAGATCAACGCAACCGAGGCGTTGAACGGCTTCTGTTCGATGATCACGTTATTTGTGACGCGACCGTTGCCGGGATTGAAAATTGTCCCGACGTCGTGGTTTTCCTCGAAGTAACCGACGGACGCCTGGGTGCTGAACCCGCCGCCGAGGATAGCCGTCAGTTCGGCTTCGACGCCGTAGCGGTCGACGTCGCCCACATTTTCGGTGAACTGCACCGTTGGGCCCGCGGGAAACTGCGCGGTCGGCGCTCCGTTGGCGATCGCGGTGAACTGCAGATTGCGGGTGTGGTCGTACCAGACGTCGGCGTTGAAGCGCACGCGTCTGTCGAAAAGGGCCGACTTGAAGCCGACCTCATAGTCTGTGACCTTCTCCGGCTGGAACGGCCGTGACGTCGCTGTGTCCACGGCGGAGCCCTGCGGACCGCCGCTGCGGTAGCCCGTCCCGGCCTTGGCGTAAATATAGAGGTCGGCGTTGGGCCGGTAACCGACGTCGGCGGCCCAGGTCAACGCATGGCCCCGCGCGCTTGTGGGCAGGGTGCAGTTGTTGGCGGCGGCCGCCGCCGAAAGGCCGCAGACGGGCGGGCCTTCGACGCCGATGGCGGGCGTCGTCGCGGTGAAAACGCGAATGGCCGCATTCTTCTCGTCTTCGGTGTAACGGAGGCCGGCGGACACCGACCACTTGTCAGTCAATTTGTAGCCTGCGTGGGCGTAGGCTGACTTGCTGAGGTTGCGGCCGAAGGTGGCCTGGTAGCGCTTGGCGGTCGAGGGATCGCTCAGAAGCTCCCCGTTGACCAACTGGTCCTTGACGTTCGTCTCGCCGCCGTGCTCGACGAAGTAGTAGAGGCCCGCCACCCAGTCGAGGCGGTTGTCCACGGCGTTTCCGAGCACCTGCCACTCGGCGCTCTGCGCACGGTCGGTGTAGAAGAAGGAGACCGCGCCCGGAAAGTTGACGAGGCCGGCGGTATTGGCGGGCGGCACCCCTGTCCCCGCCCACGCTGTTCCGAAGGTATCCTGGACCTGGTTGGTCACGATGTCACGATAGCCGTAGATCACCTTGGTGGTGATATAGTCGTTGAACTCGTACTGAACCTGAGCCCGCGCGCCGCGGGAGACGATCTTGCTGTGCGGAACGGCGTCGGCGACGGTGGAGTAGAAGTCGTTCTGCGCCTGCGGCGATCGCACCATGACCGGCCCGGGGAACACGAGGTCACCGCCCGTCAGCGCGCTCGTTATCATCATCCCATGGTCATTGGCCCGGTATTCGTCGACGCTGAGGTCCACGGCGAGCTTGGTTCCAGGCGTGTATCGCAGGCTCAGGCGGTGCGACCTGGTGTCGAGGTCGTTGATGTCGACCTTCCGCGTGACCACGCCGCCCCCGACCGGCATCACATAGTCGTGGGCGTAGCCGTCGTGGCTGTGCTGCAGGCCGGCATAACGCACCGCAAGCACGTCCGGAATAATCGGGAGGTTCACCGCGCCGGTGACCCGCACGTCGTTGTAGTTGCCGTAGCCGGCGCGCAGGTATCCCGTGACGCCGGAAGACGCATCGGGCTTGGCCGTCGAAAAGCGGATCGCGCCGCCCGTGGAATTGCGGCCGAACAGCACCCCCTGCGGGCCTTTATCGACTTCGACCCCGGCGAGGTCCAGGAAATCGCCGTTCAGGCCATAGGCCCGAGGCTGGTACACGTCATCGACGTAAACGCCGACCGAGGGGTCCAGGGTGAAGGTGTTCGCGTTCTGAAGTTGACCGCGGATATTGAACACCGCGGCGTGACGATTGCTGGTGGAGAGCGTAACGCGGGTGCTGGGAATACTTTGCGTCAGGCTCTGGATGGTGAGCGCATTGCGCTTGACGAGTTCCTCGCCACTTAGGGCGCTGATGGCGACGGGCGTCGTCTGGGCGCTCTCGTCCCGGCGGCGGGCGGTGACCACGACTTCCTCGATATGGGTCGGAGCGCCTGCGGCCTGGCCGCCGCCGGACTGCGCGAATGCCTGAGGTCCGGCCGACAGCAGCGCGAGGCCGGCCGTCGCCGTAAGTAGTCCTTGACGATAGTTCATGCGTTTCCCCCTGTTTTCTAAGATGATTTTCCTGCCCGCAGCCAAGCGGGCAGTCTTCAACGCGTGGGCACTGGTGAGCGTAGGGCGGCTGAACCGGCGTTTGTCCGTCTTGCCGCTTTTCCCCTACGGTCGATCGTCGTAATGTTCGTTCTTCCAGGCCTGCCGCCCCTGCGAGGCGGCAGACGTGCGTTTGAGTTAATCAGCCCGCCCGACGCGCCATTCGCTCAGCTTCCGCGAAGTAGTATCGGACCATCGGAGAGAAGAACTCGCCGGTCTCTTTCGAAAAAATCGCGGCCGCCCGCCGCCGATCGAAGGCACATGCTCGTCGAGCCACGCCGTCAGCGACTCGACGTCGATCAGGCCGTGAAGCGCGTCATCTAGCGGCATCCGTTTTTCCCTGCAGCGTGGGGGGCGAGCGCCTTCCCGACAGCGGTGCGATCTCACTCGGCGGCAAGGCCGTATTCCTGGAGCACGCCGGCGTGGCGGGCGCGCGCCTCGGCCAGGCGCGTCGGGATGTGCTCCGTCGGGAAGAGCCCCGGCGCCGGCGTCGCCTTGCCGAGGAAGGCTCTGGCGACCTGCACCTTGTGCACCTCGGTCGGACCGTCGGCCAGGGCGAGCAGAGCGGCGCTGAGGTACATGTCCGTCAGCGGCAATTCGTTGGTTCCGCCCAACGAGCCATGGATCTGGATCGCACGCTGCGAGATGTCGTGCAGCACCTTGGCCATCGCCACCTTGCACATGGCGATGTGGGTCCGCGCCGCGCCATGCGGCTGGCTGTCGATGATCCAGGCGGTGTGCAGCACCATCATCCGGAACTGCTCCAGCTCGATGGCGCTGTCGGCGATCATCCCCTGGACGAACTGGTGGTCGGCCAAGGGCTTGCCCTGCGTCCGCCGCGAGAGCGCGCGTTCGCACATCATCTCCAGCGCGCGCTGGGCGCGGCCGACGGTGCGCATCGCGTGGTGCACCCGACCGCCGCCGAGCCTCGCCTGCGCCACCTTGAAGCCCTCGCCCGGGCCGCCCAGCATGGCGTCCAGCGGCACCCGGACCTTCTCGTAGCGCAGGTACCCATGGGTGCCGTCGCCAATGTCCTCGGCGGTGAGTCCGACGTTGCGGATGAATTTGAGCCCAGGCGTTTCCCTCGGAACGACGAACATCGACATTCGCCGGGACGGCTTCGCCTCGGGATCGGTGACCGCGAGCACGATCAGGAAGGAGGCGAACCGGGCGTTCGATGAGAACCACTTCTCGCCCTCGATCACCCACTCGTCGCCCTCGCGCCAGGCGCGGCAGGTGAATTCCTTCGGGTCCGCGCCGGCGTGCGGCTCGGTCATCGAGAAGCTCGAGACGATGTCGCCGTCCAGCAGCGGCTGGAGGTACTTCGCCTTCTGCTCCTCGGTGCCGAACATCGCGAGGATCTCGGCGTTGCCGGTGTCGGGGGCGGCGGTGCCGAACACCGTCGGGGCCCAGGCCGACCGGCCCAGGATTTCGTTCATCAACGCCAGCTTGAGCTGGCCATAGCCCTTGCCGCCGAGGTGCGGGTCGAGGTGGCAGGCCCAGAGGCCCGCGGCCTTCACCTTTTCCTGCAACGGCTTGATGACCGCCCGCGAGGCGCCGTGCTGCGGATTGTAGATCGTGCCGTGGCCCGGGAACAGCAGGTCCACCGGCTCGCATTCCTCGCGCACGAAGCGGCTGATCCAGTCGAGCTTTTCCTGAAATTCAGGTTCGGTGGAGAAATCCCACATCCGCGTTTCCTTTCCCCTCGCCCCAGCTGGCGCTCTCCAGACGCTGTTTCGCGCGCGACGTTGATGCGACAATGTCAATTTGACACGCCGACGTCAATCGCCATTGGCGCGTACGCGCAGAGCGGTTATTCGTTCGCCGCTCTAACCCGAGGGCCAGAACTCAGGGACACCAAGGTTATATGTCTTCAGACACGTCCAAAGCCGACCTGATGATCGAGCTCATCGACGAGATCTTGCGCGGCCGCTCACGCCTGCATGGCCATAGTAGTTTTCACGGGCCCGAACTCCGGGGCCTGCCGGGCCTGATCCTGGCCGCGATCGCCAGCGCAGCCCACCCGCCCACGGTGCCGCAGATCGGACGCAGTCTCGGCTACCCGCGCCAGACCATCCAGCGGAACGCCGAACTATTGGTCAAGCTGGGCTTGGTCGTTTTCGTTGAGAACCCAGACCACAAGCGCGCCCATCGGCTGGCCGCAACGCCAAAAGGGCTTGAACTGCAGAGTCGCGCCACTGAGCTCACCCGCCGCTGGGCCGGCCAGCTCGTCGAAAGCCTGCCTGTCGAAGATCTCGCCGTCGCCGTCGGGACGCTGCGGGCTATCCGCCGTCGACTTGAGGCCGCCACCCGCGAGAGGGAGGCCGCGTCTCGAGGTCAGGGCCACGCCGAGGCCCATGAGCCAGAGGGGCCGTTGCTTCCCGACCGAGAACGACGCGCGGGATCAGCGTCCTAGAGAGTCGACGATCCGTTCACCCGCCCGGTCGCGCCCTGCCGGCGTTGGCCTTGCTCAGATGCCGGCGCCAGCGCCCTGGCCGCCCTCGACGTCGCCGGCCTCGAGCCACTCCGCGACGGTCGGCTCGGTCGCCTCTCGCGCATGGTAGACATCGGTGACGGCGGCGCCTTGCGATTGCAGGACACCTTGGCGCCCGTTCGTGAGCCGCGCGTGACGCTGATCAGGCCGCGTCGGCGACGTCTCGCATAGCGTCATCAAATCGTTCCATGACTTCGCGGAGTTCGCCCTCGCCCATCACGGTAGAAGTGTTCATGACGATGAGCGGTACGATCATGATGCCGTTGTTCTGGCACGCGAGATGGAAGAGTCCGGACCGGCGCTGATCAGTCCGCAACTGATTCACGACGGGCAACTCTTCGCTGAAGTAAATGTTCATCAGACCGTCCAACCGACGGGTGGCGAATGGCAGGGCGTACTTGGCTGCGGTATTCTTCAGATGAATCTTCAGCCTCGCCATCTGATCATTCAGAGTTTGGACCTTCTCCTCCGTGTAGTGTCGACGCGTCGCAACGCCCGCCACCATTGTGACCGGGTTTCCACTGAAGGTGCCGGAAAGGTGGAACCGTCCACGCGCCGGGTACGAGTTCATGCTCGTCTTCTGTCCCCGCAACCTGGAGGGCGGCGTGGCTTCGCCGCCCGATGCGGTGGCTATCAAGTAGCATCGGACGGCCGGAGAACGGCGCTGATCAGCGTCTTCGTGAACTTCGGGGCCGCGGCCTTGTCGCGTTCCTTCGCGACGAAGAATTTCGGCTGACGGCGCCGCTCCACGTCGTGAAGCCGGCCGGTCAGCCGCCCGAGCCGCGGATGAAGGCGCGGAAACCCTCGGCGGCGCCTTCGCTCACCACCACATGGCTGTGCCGTGCGCCCTCGATATCGATATAGTCGGCGATGTCCATCCGCTCGGCCGAGAGGAAATTGCGCTTCATCATTTCCAGCGCCAGGCTCGATCGGCCCGTCAATTCGCGCGCCATCCGCTCGGTCTCGGCATGCAGCTGCGCGGCGGGAAAGACGCGCGTGACCAGGCCGATCCGCTCGGCCTCGGCCGCGCCGAACTTCTCGGGGAAGAACATCAGCTCTCGCGCCCGCGCCGGGCCCACCGCCTGGACCAGCGACCAGGCCGTGCCCAGGTCGCCCGCCACCCCCACCTTGAGGAACGCGGTCGAGAACACCGCCCGGTCCGAGGCGAAGCGGAAGTCGCAGGCGCCCGCCCAGCCCAGGCCCGCGCCGGCGCAGCCGCCGTCGATCGCCGCGATCGTCACCTTCGGCATCTCATGCAGCAGGGTCGAGGTGTGGTAGAGGCCCGCGATCCGGCGGTAGTCCTGCTTGCGCACCCCATCGGGACTCTCCTTGATGTCTGCCCCCACGCAGAAGTCCGATCCCGCGCCGCGCAGGATCACCACCGAGATCGCGGGATCGGTCGCAATGCGCGTCAGATGCCCCAGCAGAAGGTCCAGCATGTCGCCGGCCATGCCGTTGCGCCGCTCGGGCCGGTTCAGGGTCAGGATAGCGAGCCCGCGATCGGCCTCGAACAGTACGGATGGCGCCCCGTCCGACATCCCGCGTCCTCCTTCCACCGCCCCTCCCTGGCCGCCGGATACGAGCCGGCAGCGGCTAGACGATGATCCATTGAGCGGACAGGTGCTCGCGCGAAATACGACCCTTTGTCAAGCCACGGCGTCCAGGAGCCGGACGTCGCCCAGGACAAGCCCCGTCGAAGATTTTCGCCCTGCTGTACAGCTTCGCGGCGCTGCTGTTCGGATACCTCGTCGATCGCGTCGCGCGGCGCGCGGCGATCTTCGGCGGCGATCGCGAACGGGGGCTTGCGCGTCGGAACTCCTCAGGGCAGGTCTCGGTGGACGTGCGTCACGCTCTCGCTCCTAGCGTTCGGGGCTCTCCTGCTGGAGCTGCAAAGGCATGGGCGGGCCGCGGCGGCCACGGACGGGACCGAAGCGCCGGGCGCAGGCCGGGCAGATGAGCGAGGTGGGCGTTGAGCAAAGCCGAAGTCGGTCTTCGAGAAGTCTACAAGCAGCAGACGCGGAAGAAGATCCTCCGAAGCGCCCGCAGGTGCTTCTACTATAACGGCTTCGAGCGCACGTCCGTCGACGACATCGCCGCCTCCGCCAAGGTCGGCCGCGCCACCGTCTATCTACATTTCTCCGGCAAGGCGGAAATCCTTCGGGAGATCATCGGCGAGAACCTGAAGGATCAGTTCGAATACTACCGCAAGCTCGTCACCTTGCCGGAGCCGCTCGCACGCAGCGACGTCCACGAGTGGGTGCTCGGGATGATCACCACCCTAATTCGTGTCCGCCGCTCCTTGGGCGAGTTCGCGGTGGTGCTTATCGAGAACGAGGAAGCGGCCAACCAGATCGCCGCCAACCGCCTGGCGCAAATCCGGCTGCTGGGCACGCGCTATCCGCGGTTCCGCGTGGCCGAGGCCGCAACGGACGAAGCGCGCCGCAGCCTCCACGAGTGCCAGTTCCTGCTCTATCTGGTCGAAACCTATCCGCGTTACGCCGCACGGGAGGACGAACCCATGCTGGCGAGCGGCATCGACGTCCTCACCGGCAAGTTCATGGAGATGCTCGCCGGCTGACGCCCATGGGAAGGCCGCGACCGCCGACACCGAGCCATCTACTAGACAACCGTACAGTATCGGACATATGTACATCTTCCGGACGTCGCGAGCACAGCGGCGCCACTTCAAGAGAGGATTCCGATGCGGGTGCGGGACAAGGCGGGCGCGTACCGAGTCCGCATCGCCCCGCCTCGAGGAGGAGGTGGTCACGGCCGGTCAAGCGCCGTGACGTCCCATACCTTTGAGCGCTCCGCGGACCATGGGGTCCACCTGAGCTTCCGGTTCTGAGGTTAAGGCGGCGATGGGCTGGAGACTGACCTCCGATCAGGCCGAGATGCGCGACGCCTTGCGTCGCGCGCTGGAAGCCAGGGCGCCGCTGGGGCGGATGCGCCAGGCCTTCGAGGCCGGTCAGGGGGACGACGAAGACGTCTGGCGGGCGATCGCGGATCTCGGCTGTCTGAGCCTTCTCGTCCCAGAGGCGTGCGGCGGCGCAGGCCTCGGGTGGGCCGAAGCAGCCGTCGCGGCCCATGAACTCGGCCGCGTCCTGGCGCCGGCCAGCTTCGCGTCGGCGGCCACGGCCCTGCGGCTGCTGGCCACGGCCGGCGACGCGGCGGCCCAGGCGCGCTGGCTTGGCTCGGCCGTGGCGGGAGGCGCGCGCGGCTGCCTGGCGATACTTGAGGGCGAAGACCCCTTCGCGGCGCCCGCTGCGCGCTTCGGCGGCGGCCGGCTAAGCGGCCGCAAGCTCGCCGTCGCCGGGGCCAGGACCGCCGCCTTCGCCGTGGTGTCCTGCGCGGCGGCGGACGGCGAGGCGGGCTTCGCCCTCCTGGACCTGGCGGGGCCCGGAGTCCGCCGCGGCGAAGCGAGCCCCCTCGATCCGACGCGGGGCCATGCCGTGCTCGAGTTCGAAGAGGCCCCCGCCGTCCGGCTGACCGGCGCGGCCGAGGACGCAGGCCTGATCATCGATGCTTACGCCGTCTTGCTGGCGGCGGCGCAGGTCGGCGGGGCGGAACGCTGCCTGGAGATGGCGGTGGAGTACGCCAAGACGCGCCGCGCCTTCGGCCGCGCGATAGGCAGCTTCCAGAGCATCAAGCAGAAGCTGGTCACGGGCCTGGCGCAACTGGACCTCGCGCGCGCCCATGTGGGCGAGGCGGTCCGCACCCTGGACGCTCAGACGCCGGATCGCGCGCTCGCCGCCGCCGGGGCTCGGGTGTCGGCGAGCCAGGCCTTCGACTACGCGGCGAAGGAGGCGCTGCAGACGCACGGCGCCCTCGGCATCGCCTGGGCGCACGACGCCCACCTGTTCCTGCGCCGCGCCCGGATGCTGGCGGTGGAGGCCGGCGCCACGGCGCAGTGGAAGTCGCGCTTGGTCGACGACCTGCGCGATGCGCCCGCCGAGGCCGGCGACGAGGGCCAGGACGACACGCCGGAGGAGGCCCGCTACCGCCGCGAGGCGCGCGCCTGGTTGTCCGCCCAGGGTTTTGCTCGAGGATCGGGGCGGCGCAAGCAGGAGGACTTCTCCGTGCCCGCGGTCATGTCGGCGGGCCGGGCGTGGCAGGCGGCGAAGGCTCAGGCCGGCTACGCCGCGATCCACTGGCCGCGGGCGTTCGGCGGCGGCGGCGGTGGGCTCCTGCAGCGGGAGATCTTCGCCCAGGAAGAGCGCCGCTTCGACACCCCCGCGCTCAACGTCTTCGACATCGGCCTGGGGATGTGCGGCCCCACGGTGCTTCGGTTCGCCTCGGAGGCGCAGAAGCAGCGCCTCATCCCTCCACTGGTCCGCGGCGAGGAGATCTGGTGCCAGCTCTTCTCCGAGCCGGCCGCCGGCTCCGATCTCGCGGGCGTCCGCACCCGCGCCTCCCGCGACGGCGACGACTGGCGTATCCGGGGGCAGAAGGTCTGGACCTCCTACGCCCAATTCGCCGACTGGGGGCTGCTGCTCGCGCGCAGCGATCCGAACAAGCCCAAGCATCAGGGGCTGACCATGTTCTTCGTGAACATGCGCAGTCCAGGGGTCGAGGTGCGTCCGCTGCGGCAGCTCGCCGGCGTGGCCGAGTTCAACGAGGTCTTCTTCGACGACGTTTTCGTTCCGGACGCACAGCGGCTCGGGGAGGCGGACGAGGGCTGGCGCACCGCGGTCCACACCCTGATGCACGAGCGGTCTCTGGGCCTCAGCGGCGTCGACTTCGAAAGTCTGCTGGCGGTGGCGCGCGAGGCCTCGATCCGCGGCAGGCCGGCGACCGAGGATGGCGCGGTGCGGGATCGGCTCGCGGAAGCGTGGATCGCCGGGCGCGGCCTGGAGCTGAACTACCGGCACGCCATCAGCCTGCTTTCCAGCGGCGGCGATCCGGGCCCGGAATTCTCGGTCGGCAAGCTGGTGGCGGCCGCCAAGAACCAGGAGACCGCCGCCTTCCTGCTCGACCTCCTGGGCCCGAGCGCCATCGAGGCGACACATGCCGCACAGCAGCACGAATGGCTGATGACGGCGCGCAACCGGCTGGCCGGGGGCAGCGACGAGATCATGGCCACCATCCTTGCCGAACGGGTGCTGGGCCTGCCGCAGGAGCCGCGCGTGGACAAGGGCGTGCCGTTCCACGAGGTTGTCTGATGAGCGGGTCACGAAATGAGGCCTGCGCCATGCCGGGCGCCGCCGGAAGGGCAGCCGACTTAGCCTTCGGCGTCTCGCGGCGGAAGCGCTCGGAGCGGCGCGGAAAATAGGCCAACAGCGGGAGGAAGACGCCATGCACCCCTATCAGCACGCAAAGACCCATCCGGATCGGTTGGCCCTGGTCGTGGCCGACACGGGCGAGCGGCTCACCTATCGCGAGCTGGACGAGGCGACGAACCGCGCCGCGCACCTGTTCCGGCGCCTTGGCCTGAAGCCCGGCGACGCGGTCGGCCTCCTGCTGCGCAACGGTCCGGCCTACCCGATCGCCTACTGGGGCGCACAGCGGGCCGGGCTGATGATCGTCCCGCTCTCCACCCATCTGAAGCCGGCCGAGGCCGCCTACATTCTCCAGGACAGCAAAGCCAAGGCGCTCATGACCTCCGCTGAGGTTGGCGAGACGGCGCAGGTGCTGGCCCGCGACCGCGAGGCGCTCATCCCGGGCGTGCTCGCCGTCTTCAACATGCGCCCGGAGCCGCTGGCTGGCGCCCGGGCCTGGGACGAGGCCGTGGCCGACCTGCCGACCACGCCGATCGCCGACGAGATCTCGGGCTACTACCTCGTCTATTCGAGCGGCACGACCGGCCGGCCGAAGGGCGTGATCCTGCCCTTCGAGCGCGGTCCGATCGAGGCCGAATCCCTCACCGAGGAGAGCCTCTCCCGCCGCATGAGCCACGTGGAACACCCCGTGACCTACAACGGCGCGCCGCTCTATCACGCCGCGCCCCTGGTCTCGGTGATCGCCACCCAGCGACGCGGCGGCACGGCGGTGGTGCTGAAGAAGTTCGATGCGGTCGAGACCCTGAAGGCCATCCAGGACTGGCGTGTCGGCTTCGCCCAATTCGTCCCCACCATGTTCGTGCGGATGCTGGGGCTGCCCGAGGAGGTGCGCCGCAGCTACGACCTCAGCTCGCTGGAGCTTGTGACCCACGCCGCCGCGCCGTGTCCCGTCGAGATCAAGCGGCAGATGTTGGATTGGCTGGGGCCGATCATCCACGAGTACTATTCGGGATCCGAGGCCAACGGCGCGTGCCACATCGGTCCGGAGGAGTGGCTGCGGAAGCCCGGCTCGGTCGGACGTCCGACGTGGGGCGTGCTGCACATCTGCGACGAGGCCGGCGAGGAGCTGCCGCCCGGCAAGGACGGGCTGATCTACTTCGAATCCGACCGCACTTTCGAATACCTCAACGACCCCGAGAAGACCGCCAGGTCGCGCCATCCCCGCCACCCGAACTGGTCGGCGCTGGGCGACATCGGGCGCCTGGACGAGGACGGCTATCTCTTCCTCACCGACCGCAAGGACTTCATGATCATATCCGGCGGCGTGAACATCTACCCGCAGGCGGTGGAGAACGCCCTGGTCATGCATCCCGCCGTCGCCGACGTGGCGGTGATCGGCGCGCCCAATCGCGAGTTCGGCGAAGAGGTCAAGGCGGTGGTCCAGCTGAAGGAGGGGATCGCCCCCACCGACGCACTCGCCAGGGAGCTGATCGATCACTGCCGGGAGCGGGTGTCGCACGTGTCGACGCCCCGGTCGGTCGACTTCGTGGAGGAGCTGCCGCGCCTGCCCACCGGCAAACTCGCCAAGCACCAGCTGCGATCGCGCTACTGGGAGGCGGCATGACCCCGGTTTCGTCGCGAGGATCGATAGAAACGCGGGCTGCGGGGCCCGCCCCCGGCGTCCGCGTGCTGGAGTTCGCCGGCGTCAGTCCGGCCGCCGCAACTACTTCAACGCCCAGCCCCGTCTGATCCGCCGACCGACCCTTCGCCAGTTTCGAGCTTGGATTTTCGGCCGATCCGGGAGGCGTGGATCGTCTGCGCCCGACGGAAGGTCGGTGCGGCAATTCAGGCGGCGACCGCGCCTTCTTTCCGCGCGATGTGCATGATCGTGCGCATCGCCTCCTCGACAGGATTGTGGAAGCGCCGATCCGCCTCGCCCTCGTCGATCCGAGCTTCGTCACCGGCCGCACCATCGGACACGCCGAAGTGCTCGACGGCGCCTTTGCGTCATACGTCGGATCGAACCCGCGCGTTGAGGCGCCCCGTTGAGTTGGTCGGTTACTAACGCTGCTTGCTTGCCGGACCGGCCGGGCAAGTGGGACAGCGCCTGCTAGAGCGACTTGCCGCCGTCGGTGGTGATGATTTGACCGTCGACGTAGGCGCCGGCGCGCGAGCTCAGGAAGAGGGCCAAGCCCCCCATGTCCTCCGTCGTGCCGAGCCTTCCCACCGGCGTCTGACGGAGCCATTCTTCAGCCGCGGCCTCCCCCAGCGGAGCGTTGCGCGCCGCGGGAAACCAGCCCGGCGCGATGCCGTTGCAGGTGATCCGGCAGTCGGCCAATTGCCGTGCCAATAACCGAGTCAGGTGTTCCACCGCGGCCTTGGAGGTCGCGTAAGCTATGGGTCCATTGGCGGAAGTTGTGCGGGCGCCGATGGAACTTATGTTGATCACCCGCGCCCAATCTTGAGCGCTGGCGGCCGCCCTCAACTGCGGCAGGAACTTCTGGGTGAGGAAGAACAGGTTCTTCACGTTAAGGTCAAAGACACGGTCCCAGCCTTCGGGGGTGAAGGACGCGAGCGCTCCGGACCCGACTGCGCCCGTATTGTTGACCAATATGTTCAGAGTCGACTCGCGATCCCCATAGGCCCTGACGCACGCCTCCACACCCTCGATGGTGCTGAGGTCGCCCCGAATGGAACGGCAGTCGCCGAACTTCGACAGCTCCTCGACGACAGAGGCCAGCCGGTCCTGCTTGCGGGAAACGATGTAGGTTCTCACGCCGTTGGCGACGAACGCTGCTGCGATCATCCTGCCGACGCCGGAGCTTCCTCCAGTGATGAGGGCGACCTTGCCGGCGACTCCGAAGAGGTTTTCCAGCCGAAGGCTCTCCGGATCTGAGATCGGCAAGTTCGGACGGATGGCCCTGGCGACGTTCGATACATTGCTCATATGCGTCCTTGCCTGCAGCGGGGTGGCATAAGCAAAGCGGCCCATGGCCGCCGTCTCTCAGATGACTGTCCGTCGCCCCGCGAGTCGCCTGTCACCAGCACGCTCTGGCCGTTGAGCCGGACAGAGGAGCCATCAACCGCGTTCCCGAGCATTGGGGTAGCGGCGCAGCGCCTCCTGCAGGCGCGTCGGGATGTGTTCAGTGGGGAACAGCCCCGGCGCCGACTTCGCGCGCTTGATATACGAACGGGCCAGCTGGGACTTGTGCACGTCCGTGGGACCGTCAGAAAAGGCGAGTATCCAGTGTTTGCCGTACCAGGTCAGAAGCGGCAGATCGAATGACGCGCCGAGAGATCCGTGGATCTCGATCGAGCGGTGCACCACGTCGTGATATACGGAAGCAAGCTGGATCTTGCACATGCCGATATAGTCCCGCGCCTCGAGCCGGTCGCGACGTTCGGCCTCGACCTCGTCGATGATCCAGGCCGTCTTCAGCACCAGCAGGCGGAACTGCTCAAGCTGAACCAAGGAATCGGCGATCTTCTCCTGAACCATCTGGTGTTCGCTGAGCTGGCGACCACGGGTTCGGCGCGAGACCACCCGCTCCATCATCATGTCGAACGCGCGTTGAGCCCGCCCTACAGTGCGCATTGCATGGTGGATGCGGCCGCCGCCGAGTCGAGCCTGCGCGACAGCGAAGCCGCCGCCAACCTCTCCCAGCAGGTGGTCGGCGGGGACGCGGACGTTCTCGTATCGGATGTAGGCGTGGTGGCCGTCCTCATGATCGAGGTCGCCGGCGACCGCGACGTTGCGCAGGATGTTGATGCCCGGCGTCTCGATCGGAACGATGAACATGCTCATGCGCTGGCTGACCCTGGCGTCCGGATCGGTCACCGCCAGCACGAGCAGGAAGCTGGCGAGCTTGGCGTGCGAGGAAAACCACTTCTCGCCATTGATCACCCATTCGTCGCCCTCTCTCGTGGCGCGGCAGGTGAACTCGCCCGGGTCAGCCCCGCCTTGCGGTTCGGTCATGGAGTAGCAGGAGACGATGTCGCCATCCATGAGCGGCTTCAGATAGCGGGCTTTCTGCGCTTCCGTCCCGAACATGGCGAGAATCTCGGCATTGCCGGTGTCGGGCGCCGCGGTGCCGAACACCGTCGGCGCCCACTGTGAGCGACCGAGGATTTCGTTCATGAGCGCCAGTTTCACCTGTCCGTATCCGGGGCCGCCAAGGTGCGGACCGAGGTGGCATGCCCAAAGCCCCCTGGACTTGACCTGTTCCTGCAGCGGCTTGAGGTGGCGGCGCGACGCCTCATTGCGCGTATCGTAAGGCGCGCCCCCGCCGGGGAAGAGCAAGTCCATCGTCTCGCATTCCTCGCGGACGAAGGTCTTCATCCAATCCAGCTTGGATTGGAATTCAGGCTCAATACTGAAATCTATCATGGTTTAATTCCGTCGTTCTCGTGACGAAGATCGGCTCGACCGCTCCAGGCGCGCCTATAGCGACAATCGTCCGCGCTCAACGCCAGGCGCGCCTGACCTGCATCATGCCAGGTCAGCTGTCAACGAAGCGAACATGTGTTCGTTGATCGGGGCGCATGTTGACGGTCCGAATGTGCGTCACTAGTAAGATTGCCGACGAGGAGCGAATGGTGATGTCCGCAAAAGCCAGGGCCTCGACTGCTCGAGCTGGGGCGGTGCAAAAGCCCCATCGAAGCCCCCGCAAGTCGCTCCGCGATCTGCACCGCGAACTCACGCGGCGAAAAATCGCCGAGGCCGCACGCCATTGTTTCGTGGAATTCGGTTTCGACGCGACGGCGGTCGAGGACGTGCTCGAGCACGCCGAGGTCAGTCGAACCACCTTCTACGCACACTTCTCCGGCAAGCACGAGTTGCTGCTCGAATTCGTTCGCGAGGCGGAGCGGGAGCGGCGTTCGCTCTTTGCGAAGCTTCTTCGCATGCCGGAAGTGAACTCTGCTTCGGTGCGAAAATGGCTGGTCGCGCTGGTCGACGCCCATCGCAGTCATGAGAAAGCGATGCAACTGGTCCGCCTCGGTGTGGCGGCCGGCGCATCATTCCGCAAGATCGTGATGGAAAGCCGCAGCCAGATTATTGAAGATCTCGGTGTTCGTTTTCCTCGGTTCGCCATGTCTGTCGAAAGCGTTCAAGAAATCGAGCGCAAGCGGTTCGAGGCGTTTCTTATGATAAGTCAAATAGAGCAGCTGTGCGCCGTGGTCGTCATTGATCAGTGCGTGGGTGAAGACGTCGCCATCGGCGTCATGGCTGAAAGGCTGACGGAATTTCTCACCTAATGCGACGAACAGTTGGCGCTTCCGCGTTGCTAACGACAAGCACGCCACGACCCAAGGCCGGAGGGGGGTGTTCGGCCTCACCCGGTCGGCGGTCAAGTCGTGAGCAACGCGCCGACCCGGCTTGGGCACCGGACGGCGAGTTCCGGAATAACCTTGAGCGGGCGGTGCGATTGGCACCGATGTCCAACACCTGCTCTCCGCGCTCACTGCGGTTCTAAGTTCTACGAAAGGATTTGTGAGATGCCGTTGGACAGTTTCGGTGGCCTTCTGGACTGGGACAAGCTGCAGGCTTGGATCGAGACCCAGAACCTGCCGGGCTCCGGGGAGATTGTCTCCGCCACACCACTGGCCGGCGGTTCCCAGAATGCCTTGTTCATGCTCACCCGCAGCGATGGCGAACGGATCGTGCTGCGCCGTCCGCCCCTGCATCCCCGCCCGAACAGCAATGATACGATGGCCCGGGAGGCGCGCTTGCTGGGCGCGATCGCCGGCAGCGAAGTGCCGCACGCGGCCCTTTACGCATTCTGCGATAATCTCGGGGTGCTCGGCGTCAACTTCTATCTGATGGCGCCGCTGGACGGGTTCTCTCCCTCGAAGGCGTTGCCGGGTAGATACGCGACCGACGCCGCGTGGCGGCGAGAGATGGGCGCCGACATGGTGCGGGCGGGCGCGGCGCTGTCAAAGGTCGACTACCTGGCGCGGGGCCTCGCCGACTACGGCAAGGCGGACAACTGGCACGGTCGGCAGGTGGCGCGCTGGCGTTCGCAGCTGGAGGGCTACCGGGAGATGGAGAACTATCCTGGCCATGCGCTGCCGCACGTCGATGAAACCGGCCGGTGGCTCGACGACAACATCCCGTCGGATGTGCGGATCAGCGTCATTCATGGCGACTTCCAATACCCGAACGTGATGTATTTCCACGACCAGCCGAAGATCGCCGGCCTGATCGACTGGGAGCTTTCGACGCTCGGCGACCCGATGCTCGACCTGGGTTGGATGCTGTGCCGTTGGTCGGGACCGAACGACCCTCCGGGCGGCGAACCGCCTGTCACCCCTTGGGACGGGTTCCTGAGCCGCGACGAACTCGTGTCGCTCTATGGAGATCTGACCGGGAGGGATATGGCGAGCGTGCCGTGGTTTGCGGTGCTGGCGTGCTACAAGCTCGCCTGCCTGCTGGAAGGCAGCTACGCGCGGGCTTGCGCCGGCAAGATTCCGATGGCGACGGGCGCGACGCTGCACAACGTCTCGCTTTGGCTGATGGCGCGCGCCCATCAGATCATCGGCACGGGGAAGATCTAGCATGCGCCACACCGATGCTGGCCGGCCTCTATATCACGGCGGCCTACTGGTTCACCGCCTCGACCTCGTTCGCCAATCCCGCCATCACCCTGGCCCGCAGCTTGAGCGACACCTTCGCCGGGATCGCCCCGGCGTCGGTCCCGCTGTTCATCGCGGGTCAGATCGTTGGGGGCCTGGTCGGCGTTGCCTTATTCGGCTGGCTGCTGGCGCGACGGTGGGGATCGGCCAACGACCGAACGTCTTACTAGGGCCGCAAGTCGTCATTTCCGCCCTGCCGGCGACGGAAGATTCTCGTCGCCTCCCGTTCCCCCGGCGCGCCCGACGTCCGGATGCTGGTCGGTTGGTCGACGCGGGAAGCAGGGCGGACTCTGGTTTTGTGCACATCAGCGCAGCTCGCTATGCGCCGGGCGGTTGCGGCGGTGTACGATGAACTGCACTCGGCACGTTCTCTGCGAAGATCAATATGGGTTACCTACTTGGCCGATATGGACCGGAAGTCCGAAGAGATCTCCATATCGTGCGGAAGGTGCGGAATGAATTCGCGCACCAATGGAGCGCGAAGTTTACGACCGAGAAGATACCTAGCTGGGTGTCCAGCCTTCACTTAGCTGAGCGATACGCGGCGGATATCGCTGAGCCACACACAGCGAGACCGTCCCCCCCGCCGAGAAGTGTCCTGGATTGGTCGAGCTGGGTCTTTGTCCACGACCTGGCGGACGCTCTCGCAAATCCCAGGGAAAGGTTCGTGGTCGAACTTCAGGCCCTTGCTTGGGCGATGACAGCTGCGGATCCACACCCTGAAAGGGTGGCGATAGGAAGGTTAGGCTAATCGTGCCAGAGCCTCATCCACCCTAAGAGTGCATCTGCCGCTCGGCCCGAGCGATCTCCCGCCGATCCAACGACTTCGGATATGCCAACGTCGAGGCCCACTTCATGCGGTGGCAGGCGGGGCACGGCCAGGCCACCCGCTGTCCCGCAATCCGGTGCGCGACGAGTTCGACATAACTGGCCGACGCTCGCCCTGGCGCGACGCACGATCGAGTCGAGCGCCAACCAGAACCGGATGCCAGGCCGTCTTGCGACACGGCGGATCAACGAGTAGCCACTCTTGGCTGCCTGCTGATCGCGCAATCGGGTCGGGCAACGGCTCCGCGCGTTCCCAACGAGATCTGAGCTTCGCATGCGATATATTCCGCTTGACCAGATTGCGCCGCTGATCGACGGCGCCCTTGGCCTCGTGCCTCGGGGCGATAGCCTGCAGCCGATCCGGCTTCCGCCGGAGGACATGCCGTTGCACCACCCGGCGCTGCGCTCGCCGATGACCGCCGAAAGCGCAGCGGGCGTGCGTCTTCGGTTGCGCACCAACACCGACCAACTGACGCTCGAGGTCGAGCACGATGCGATCTCGCTCGCCACGCCTCAGATGGTGTTGCCGGTCTGCGCTTATGACCTAGTTACGCCCGACGGAAGGGTGACGCGGGTGACCGCCGAGCAGGCGGAAGGCCCGGCGACGATCCGGTTCGACGGTCTGGGGGTGGACGAGAAGCTGCTGGAGGTCTGGCTTCCGCAGGGCGCCGGCGTGCGTATCCGAAGCCTAGCGGTGTCAGACGGCGCACGGGTCAAGCCGGCCGCTGACCACCGTCCGCACTGGGTGACCTACGGCAGCAGCATCACACATTGCGCGTGGGTCCCAGGGCCGACCGAGACTTGGCCCGCGACCGCCGCGCGCCGGCTCGGTTGGCGGCTGACCTGCCTTGGTTTCAATGGAGGCTGCCATTTCGATCCGCTGGTGGCGCGCGCCATGGCTGCCCTGAAGGCGGACCGCTACACGCTCAAGCTCGGCATCAACATACACAACCTCCAGACTCTGCGTGCGCGCACCTTCGCCCCCCTCGTGCATGGCTTCATCGCCACTCTGCGCGAGCGCCACCCGAAGACGCCGATCACCTTGATTTCGCCAATCTTCAGCCCTGGGCGCGAAGATTCGCCCGTCACCAACATCCCGACCCGCTTCGGCGGCGAGCCCATGGTCGGCGACCTCAGTCTCAACGACATGCGGCGGGCGCTCGCAGAGGTCGTGGAGTTGCACCAGGCGCGCGGCGACGCTGCTATCGACTATCTCGATGGCCGCGAGCTGTTTGGCGAAGCCGACGTCGCCCTGCTGCCAGATGAACTGCACCCAAGCCCCGAAGGATACGCCCTAATAGGCGAGCGGTTTGCCAAGATCTTTTCGCGGCGGCGCGATGGCTTGCAGTAAGTGCGAGGTTGAAGATCAGGAGCATTTGGTGGGTGCGCGCCGCGCCGTCGCCAAGGAGCCTTGAAGTCAAGGCTTGGGATGGATGATCACAACGCCGTCCCTCCTTTCGGGCTTTATCGAAGCCTGTTCCAGGATGGCATTGAGGTGGACCGCATCGTCCGCAACCGCTCCATTGTTCGTCGAAACCAAGTGGTCCCGGCGGCGCATCGCACGCTCGCGACGGCAAGATCCTTAGTGTGGAGGGACTCTTGCAGCTCGACCATGCCGATGTGGGGCGTGAGGTCGGCGGGTATTCGGAACCGGACGGCATAAACAGCGCCGCGACGCACAAGGTGAGCTGGTCGGGGGCCGCCACATCTCACGGCCACACGCATTGTGGGACACTGTCCCACAAACCCGTGCCGACCGAATGCCAGTCACATTGATTTCGTTGGAGAAGCGGAAGAAATGGCGCGCCCGGAACGATTCGAACGTCCGACCCTCAGATTCGTAGTCTGATGCTCTATCCAGCTGAGCTACGGGCGCGCAACGCCTTGCGGCGAGGGGTGGCTATCTAGCGTTACGGCCCGCCGGGTTCAACCCCCATCCGCGCGGAGGCCAGCCGGGCGCGTTCGGCGGCGACGGCTTGGGCGAGGCCGGGGAGGCGGGCGCAGAGGGCCGCGTCCAGCGCGGCGCGGCGGGACCAGAGGTCGTGCAGCCACTCGCGGTGGTCGGCGACCAGGTGGGCGAACATGCGGCTGTCGCGGACCTCCTCCCAGGCCCGCCGGCCCATGGCCTGCGTGGCGGCGGGGTCGGCCAGCGTCTGGCGCAGCAGGGGCGCCCAGTCCTCCAGAGAGGCCGCGAGCAGGCCGTTTTCGCCATGGCGGATGGTGCGGCCGTAGACGACGGGGGAGCCGATGGTGACCACGCCCGCCCGCGCCGCGTCGAGGAATTTGGCGTCGCTCTTGGCCGCGCGGGCGTCGAGCGCCTCGACCGGCGACAGCGAGACCGCGCAGCCGGCCATGCGCGCGAGATAGGCCTCGTAGGGCAGGTAGTCCTCGAAGGCCTTGTTGGCGGCCGGCAGGGCGTCGAAGACGGCGCGGTCGCCGACCACCACGAACTCCACATCCGGGAACTCGGCCGCGACGGCGCTGAGGGAACGCGCGACCGCGGTCGCGAACGGCCCGCGGGAGATGGCGCCGTAGAAGACCCGCCGCGGCGGCTTCTGCGTCAGGGGCGCGAGTTCGAACACGGCGTTGGGCAGGAGCCGCACCTCGGGGTTCACCTGGCGGAACAGCTCGGCCAGCGGCTCGACGGTGGTCTGCACCGCATGCACCCAACCGAAGCGGTGGAGGTCGCCAGGGCCGAACGGGCGGCCCAGCGTCTCGGCGACCAGGCCGGGGTGGTCGTCGTACTCCAGCACCGTGAGCCAGCCGCGCGCCATGAAGTGCGCCATCTGCGCGCGGTGCGCTTCCAGCGGCGAAGGCTTCGGCCGTTGCAGCAGCAGCACCTTGGGCGCTTCGACGGGCAGTTCGGGCGGGGCATGCGGCGGCGTGGCGTAGCGCACCACCAGCTCGGGATCGGCGGCGAGCGCCCGGGCGGGAAGCCGCGTGCGCACGTCCATCAGCCGGTGGGCGAAGGCGATCACCTCGAGTCGAACCGGCGAGCGTCCGAAGGCCGGCGCCTTGCGCGCCCGCAACAGGACTGTTCCGCCGTCGTCGATCGGCGGGCCGAGCGACAGGCCGTGGCTCGCCAACGCCCCCCCGATGTCCGTCTCCGCAGCGCCCGTCCAGCGCGCGACGAGGTGGCCGCCGGGCCGCAGCCTCGCCGAAAGGCGCGCCAGCGTGTCGCCGGGCGGCGGAGCGCCCAGGACGATGGTGTCGAACGCCGCCTCGCCGTCAGGAATCTCGCCCTCGCCGAACACCGCCGCCTCGGCCTGCGGGTTCGAAGCCAGATAGGCGCGGGCGAAGGCTCCGCCGCCCGGCCCCCAATGCGCCAGCCGGCGCGCAGTCAGGGGCGTCGCCGCCGCGAGCGCTTCGTCGGGGATCTCGGGGGGCGGGCTCAAGCGCGATCAGAACCCCGGGATCGGGACGCCCATCGCGCCGCCCAGGCCGCGCATGAAGCCGCCGCGCCGTTCCTCAGGCGCCTGTTGGCCACCGCGGGAGGAGCCCTCGTCCTCGGCCATTCCCGGCATGGTCATGCCCAGCATGCCGCCGGTGCTGGAGCGGTAGCGGACCTTGGCCTGCCACTGCTTGTTCCAGGGCGCCTTGGGATCGGACGGACGCGGGGGATGAACGAAGTTGGCCTCCGGCCCATAGGCGACGAGCTGCACGATCGCGTGCGGCGCGGCGTCGGCCACCTCCTTGGGCACCGCGCACCGCGTCGTCTGAGGCACCAGCAACGCCTTGGCCGCCACCAGCCGCGCCGCCTCGGCCGCCGGCAGGTAGTCCGGCGCGGCGAAGGCGGAGGACTGGCTCGCCGCCGAGGTCCACAGCACCACCTGGTTCTGGTCGCCGCCCATGACGCTCGCGAAATAGCCGGTGGCCCGTGGCACGGCGTTCCACCCGAGCTGCACTGCGCCGGCGCCGGTCCGGTCGTTGGTGGTCAGGCCGATGGGCGCGAGAAAGTCCTGATCGGCGGAGAGGCTGAAGCGGATGTCGGGGCTGTAGTCGCCGCGCACCGCGTGCTCGCCCGTCAGCGAACCCTGCGGCGGCACGCTGGCCCGCGCCTGGGCGTTGGGCCATTCGCCGTAGGTCGCGTCGCGGCTGGGCGAGGGCGGCTGCATCGGCGAGACCCCCAGGCCGCGGCCCAGGCCCTGGAGCCCCGGCGGAATCTGGCCCGAGGTGAGCTTGGCGAAATCGATCACCACCGGCTGGTTCGGCCCGGCGTGTTCGCCGCAGCCCCAGAAGATCAGCAGCCGCCCGTTCGGCTTCTGGAACTCGCGGGGGATCGCCGGCTCCTCGCGGGCTGGCGGCGCGCTGCGCGGTGTGACCAGGGGCAGACTGGGTCCGACGCCCAGGCCTTGCGGCGGCAGGTGTTCCGCTCGCGGCTCGCCCTGCGGCTTCTGCTCCGAGCCAAGCTGAAGGGTCAGCAGGTGCTGCGCGCCCGCGCCCCCGCCCATCATCATGCGCATCATCGCCCCACGGTCGGGACGCCCGCCGCCGGCCGGCAGGCCGAAGCCGGACTGGGTCTGGGCGCTCATCCAGTAGGTGGCGATCGGGCCGGTCACCTTCTGCGCGGGTTGCGCCGCCGCCGGCGCCGCGGCGGCGGCGGCGATCGCCGTCACGGTGAAGATACGTCTCCAGGCCATTGGCTCCTCCCAGCTCTGCCCGCGTGCAGAATAGCCCGCTCAGCCTTGCGCGTCAGCGAGTTCGCGCCAGCTGGGCAGGTCGGAGCCCGGCCAGCCGACAGCCTCATAGACGCCGCGGGCGACGGCTCTGGCCAGGCAGTCGGCGGCCAGCGCGCCCAGCTTGGCGACTGAGAAGGCGGGCGGCTCGGCGAGCGGCCGTTTGGCGGTCGACAGCACGAAGACCACGTCGCCATCGAAGGGTGCGTGCACCGGCCGGATTGCGCGGGCCAGCCCGTCCTGCGCCATGACCGCAACGCGGCGGCCCTGGGCCGGCGTCAGCGCGGCGTCGGTGGCGATGCAGGCGATGGTGGTGTTGAGGCCGCCTGCGGGCGCCTTCGCCAGTCCCCACTCGTCCGGCGCCGCGGCGAGCCCGGCCGAACCCAGCCCGCCGAACTCGTCGCCGAACTCGTAAGGCGCCGCCCAGAAGGCGAGGCCGCCCGGGGCGACGACGGAACCCCACGCGTTCACCGCCACCACGGCGCCCACGGTGCAGCCGTCGGCGGCGACCACGGAGGCGGAGCCGGTTCCGCCCTTCAGGCCCCCGGCCGTGGCGCCGTATCCTGCGCCGACGGTCCCTAGTCCGAAGGTGTCGGCGGCCGCGGCGACCGCACGGCGGCCGAGCTCGCGGTACGGCGGCTCCTCTCCCCAGGCCTTGTCGCCGCCGTTGGCGAGGTCGAAGAGTATGGCCGCCGGTATGACCGGAGAGGGCGGGACGGCGGGGTCGCGCGAGACCACGAAGCCGCGCCCGCGCGCGCCAAGCCAGGCCGCCACGCCGTCAGCGGCGGCGAGGCCGTAGACCGAGCCGCCCGAGAGCACCACTGCGTCGACAGCATCCACCAGGTTCTCCGCCGACAGGGCGTCGGTCTCGCGCGTGCCGGGCGCACCGCCCCGGACGTCGCAGGCGCAGACCGCCCGATCGTCCGGCAGCACCACGGTGACGCCGGTGCGCGCGCCGGGATCGTCGGCCTGGCCAACCTTGAGGCCGGGCACGTCGGTGATCAGGTTGCGCGGGCCGGGGCGCGCGCGGTCGGGAGCGGTCGACATGGGCAAGGCCTCTCACCTCGGACCGTTGTTGTCCATCGGCCCGGGACTATGTAGCACCCCTTGAGGGAGAGCTTCGCTTGCCGTTCACACGTCGTCTGATCGCCCTCACCCTGGCCGGCCTCGTGGCGGGCTGCGCGACGGCGCCGCCGCCTCCGCAAGCCCCGACCCCCGCAGCCAGCACGGCCGACCTCGCACCCCGCGCCATGGTGTCTGCGGCGAACCCGATGGCGGTGGAGGCGGGTCTCGCGGTGCTGAAGCGCGGCGGCTCGGCCGTGGACGCCGCGGTCGCCATCCAGGCGGTGCTGGGCCTCGTCGAGCCGCAGAGCTCGGGCCTGGGCGGCGGCGCCTTCATGGTCCACTACGACGCCAAGACCCGTGCGGTGACCGCCTACGACGGCCGCGAGGTCGCCCCGGGGGGCGCGTCGCCGGACATGTTCCTGGACGACGCCGGCAAGCCGATCCCGTTCCGCACGGCGCTTCTGAGCGGCCGCGCCACCGGGGTTCCGGGCGCCGTGGCGATGTTGGGCCTGGCGCAGGCGCAACATGGTCGGCTGGCCTGGTCGAGCCTGTTCGCGGACGCCGAGCGGTTGGCCGAGCAGGGATTCGCCGCGCCGGGACGCATGGCCGCGGCGGCGAACTCGGCCGCGCCGCAGGCCTCGGCGCCCGACGCTGTTCGCTACTTCACCAAGCCGGACGGGACGAAGATCCGGGCCGGCGACCTGCTGAAGAACCCCGCCTACGCCGAGAGCCTGCGCCGGATTGCGGCCGACGGGCCGGACGGCCTGCTCAAGGGACGGCTGGCCGAGGCGATCGTCGCGCGCGTCCGGCAGGGAGACCTCCCAGGGACGCTCACGCTCGAGGACCTCGCCCGCTATCGGCCGAAGGCGGGGCCGGCGCTTTGCCGGCCATACCGGATCTACCGGGTCTGCCTGCCCGATGCGCCGTCCGGCGGTCCGGCCGTGCTGGAGGCGCTCGGGCTGCTGGAGCGGACCGACATCGACAAGCGGGGCCCTGCCGACCCGCAGGCCTGGCACGTCTTCGCCGAGGCGAGCCGGCTGATGTACGCCGACCGCGACCGTTACATGGGCGATCCCGCATTCGTCGCCGTGCCGGTGGAGGGCCTGCTCAGCGCCGGCTACCTCGATGCGCGGGCCAGTCTGATCGGCCCCAAGGCCGGCCCCGCGCCCGAGCCTGGGCGGCCGCCGGGCGCGCCCGCGCGCGCGCCGGACCGCACGCCCGAAGCCGCCGGCACCAGCCACTTCGTGGTCGTCGACGCCGACGGCGACGTGGTCTCCATGACCACCAGCGTGGAAAGCGTGTTCGGCACCGGCCGGATGGTCGGCGGCTTCTTCCTCAACAACCAGCTCACCGACTTCTCCTTCGCGCCGACGGACCCCGACGGCGCGCCGGCCGCCAACGCCGTGGCGCCGGGCAAGCGGCCGCGTTCGGCGATGAGCCCGGCCATCGTGTTGGACGGCCAAGGGCGCTTCGTGGCCGCGATCGGCTCCCCCGGCGGGCCGGCGATCGTCGCCTACGACCTGAAGGCGCTGGTGGGGCTGCTCGACTGGCGGCTGCCGATCCAGCGCGCCATCGACCTGCCCAATCTGATCGCGCGCAAGGACGTCTGGAACGCCGAGGTCGACAAGCTCCCGCCCGGTGTGGCGGAGGGCCTGGCCGCGCGCGGCGCGACGCTCACCGGCGGCGGTGCGGCGGAAGTCTCCGGCCTCCATGGCGTCGAGCGCACCACAATAGGCTTGCGCGGCGGCGCCGACCCCCGGCGCGAGGGCGTGGCGCAGGGGTACTAAGCCGCTAAGCGGGGCTGCTCCGCGCGCTCCTCGCGCGCTGGGCGCGGGGCGGGGCGCCGGGGAGGCGAAGGGTGAAGACCGAACCTTCCGGGCCGGACTCCGCCAGCATCAGGTCGCCGCCGTGGGCTTGGGCGAGCTCGCGGGCGATGGCCAGGCCCAGCCCCGCGCCTTCGGGGCGGCCCGAGCCGGCGAAGGGCTGGAACAGCCGCTCGCGCACCCGTTCGGGCACGCCCGGGCCATTGTCGGCGACCTGGATCAGGCTGGCGCCGTCCTCGGTCATCAGGCTGACGCGGATCTCGCCCTGGCCGGTCCGGCCCTGGTGGTGCTCGATGGCCTCGCGGGCGTTGCGCAGCAGGTTGACGAGGATCCGGTGCAGCTGGTCCGGGTCGGCGCTCACCTGCTCGCCTTCCTGCACCAGCCGCACCAGGCGTACACCCTGTTCGGAGAGCCGCGCTTCTTCTGCGGCCGCCTCGATCGCCGGCGCCAGGGGTACGATCCGGATCTCCGGCGCCGGCTCCTGCGTCTTGCCGTAGGCGAGCACGTCGGAGGCCAGCCGCACCGCCCGGTCGAGCGCGCGTTCGAGCCTGGGCAGGGCCTGGCTGACCTTCGGGTCTTTCAGCGCCGCCAGCCGCTCCGAGGCGATCTGGGCGCTGGTCAGCATGTTGCGCAGGTCGTGGTTGATCTTGGCCACGGCCTCGCCCAGCGCCGCCAGGCGGGCGCGCGAATGCAGGGCCGCGCGCAGGTCCGCCTGCATGCGGTCGAGCTCGGCCTCGGCGCGGCCGACCTCGTCGCGGCGGCCGGACAGGCCGATGCGCGCCGTCGGGTCCTCGGGATCGGCGCGGAAGCGCTCCATCGAGCGGGTGATCCGCTGCATGGGGCGGACCAGGAAGAGGTTGAGCGCCAGATAGACCAGCAGGCCGGTGATGCTGGAGACGAAGGCGGTGATGAAGACCTGCCGCCAGAGATAGCTGGCCAGCGCCCGCTTCAGCTCGGCGTCTGAGGCGACGAACTCGACGAAGTCGCCTTTGCGGAAGCGCGGCTCGGCCATCACCCGGACCCGGCGCCCGTCCGGGCCGAACAGGGTGCGGAAGGGGTCAAGCCAACCCAGGCTCTGGGCGCGGGCGCGCAGGTCGACGAGATAGGGCGCGGGGCCCTGCCCGGCGCGCGGCCTGGCGAACACCAGAGAGCGGATGCCGTCCACTGAGACGGCCACGATGTCCACCCCCGCCCCGTTCAGGAACTGCGCCTTGAGCTGTTCGGAGACCACCCGGTCGGGCGCGACCTCGGGCGCCAGCGAGGCCAGCTCGGCGGCGCGGACCCGGTCCAGCAACCACTGCTCCTCGTAGGCCGCCAGCGACGGCGGCAGGGTGAGCAAGCCGCCCAGCGCCACGAACAGGATGGTCAGCACCAGCAAACGGGCCGAGAGGCCGCCGGGCCAGAAGAAGCGGCGGGGGGAAGGCTTCGGAAGCTCCTGCGACGTGGGCGCGTCCGCCATGCTTACCCCGTAAATCACTGGGCGCGCTTCGGCAACGCGGGCGCAGCCGGGGCCGTCCCGGGGTGCAACCCTGATCAGATCCGCCCTACGGCCTCCTTAACGCTGGCGAATCCTCCGGCGCGCAACAGTCCGGCCAGTTCGCGCTTAATCCTCTGGACGAGTCCCGGCCCCTCGTAGACCAGGGCCGAATAGAGCTGAACGGCCGCGGCGCCCGCGCGGATCTTGGCGTAGGCGTCGGCCCCGCTGGCCACGCCGCCGGCGCCGATCAGGACGAGCCGACCGCCCGACGCGCTGGCGAATTCCCGCAGGACCTGCGTCGAAAGCGCCAAGAGCGGCGCGCCAGAAAGGCCGCCGGACTCCTCGCGCTGGCGGGAGCGCAAGGCCGGCCGCGAGACGGTGGTGTTGGAGACGATGATCCCGGTCAGGCCGTTCGCCTCCACGGTCTCGACGATGGCCTCGATCTCGCCCGCTTCGAGATCGGGGGCGACCTTCAGGAACAGCGGGACGAGGCCCTCGCGGGGGAGGGCGTCTCGCGCCCGAGCAATGCGGCCCAGCAGCTCCTGCAGCGCGGCCTTGGTCTGCAGGGCGCGCAGGCCGGGCGTGTTCGGCGAGGAGATGTTGATGGAGAAATAGTCGGCGAGGCCCCAGAGCCGCGTGAGCCCGGCGACATAGTCGCCGATGCGGTCCTCGGAATCCTTGTTGGCGCCGATGTTGGCGCCCACCACGCCCGGCCGGCCTGCGCCCAGGCGCGCAGCGAAGGCTTCGAGCCCTTCGTTGTTGAACCCCATCCGGTTGATCACCGCCCGGTCCTCGGTCAGCCGGAACAGGCGCGGCCGGGGATTGCCCGCCTGCGGCTTGGGCGTGACGGTGCCGCATTCGACGAAGCCGAAGCCGGCCCGCAGCATGGGGCCGAACACCTGGGCGTTCTTGTCGAAGCCGGGGGCCAGGCCCACGGGGTTGGGCAGCTTCAGTCCAGCGATCTCGGTCGCCAGGATCGGATCGTCCGCCCGCGCACGCGGGCCGAGCCCGGCCTGCAAGGCGCGGATCGCATGCCCATGGGCGTCCTCCGGATCGAAGGCGTGCAAGGCGCGGGTGGCGAGGGAATGGAGGAGGGTCATGCGAGCGGGCGGAGCGCGCCAACGCCCCCTCCGTCTCGTCGCTGGGCGCCGATCCACCTCCCCCGCTGGGCGGTGGAGGATCTGGGCGGAAGATGCTCCACCGCCTGCGGGGGAGCTGTCGGCGAAGCCGACCGAGGGGGCGTTTTCGCTTTCACACTCACACCAGCGGCACGCCCTCGGCGTCGAGCGGGGCGTCGGTCACGCCGCGCACCAGGCTCACGTCCAGCACGCCGTAGAGGTGCGGGAAGAGGTCGCCGCCCCGGGAAGGCTCCCAGCGCAGCGCGTCGCCCAGGTCGTCGGCCTCCACCTCCAGCACGACCAGGCGGTCCTGGCCGCGGAAGTGGCGGCGCGCCGTCTCCTGCGCCTGTTCGGCGGTCGAGAAGTGGATGAAGCCGTCCTGCAGGTCGACGCCGGCGCCCGCGAAAGTCCCCGCTGTGCGCGCGGCGATCCACTGGGCGCGGCTGAGGATCTTGTAAATTCTCAAGCCTCGCGCTCCGGGAAGAACAGGCCGTCGGCGGATGGGCGGCCCTCCGCGTCGATGTCGAACACGGCGATGGCGGCGGGCGGGAAGTCGCGCTGGGCCCGGACCAGCATGCCGGGCGGCGAGGCGCCCTCGCGCATCAGTCTCACCGCCAGCTCCTGCAGGCCGGGATTGTGGGCCACCACGACCACCGTGCCGCGGCCGGCGCCGGCCGCTTCGGCCAGGGCGCGAATCGCGAGGGCGTCGGCGTTGTAGAGCGCGGGCTCGAAGCGCACCTCGGCGCCCGGCAGCGACGGTTCGGCGTTGTCCCAGGTCTCGCGCGTCCGTAGCGCCGCGGACACCAGGGCGAGGTCAGGCTTGAAGCCCAGCGCCGCCAGTTGCGCACCCATCGCGCGGGCCTCGCGCAGGCCGCGCGCCGCCAGCGGCCGGTCGAAGTCGTCGCCGCTCGCCGCTTCGGCCTCCGCCTTCGCATGGCGGAACAGGATGAGCCGGTCCATGTGTGCCCAAGAGTCCCTTTCGCAGAGCGCCTCATAGCCGCCTGGGCGCGGCCTGCGAAGCCATTGACACCGAAACGGCGAGGCGATCCAACCGCTTCATGACCGACAGCGCCGCCGCGGCGGCTTCAGGCGAGATCCAGGGCGAGGTGATGCGGTTTGCGGCCAACAAGCCGCTGCGTCTGGACTCCGGTGCGCGGCTGGCGCCGCTGGAGATCGCCTACAACACCTACGGCCGGCTGAACGCGGAACGCTCGAACGCGGTGCTGGTCTGCCACGCCCTAACCGGCGACCAGCACGTGGCCTCCGTGCACCCGACCACCGGCAAGCCGGGCTGGTGGAGCCGGATGATCGGGCCCGGAAAGCCGCTCGACCCGGACCACCACTTCATCATCTGCTCGAACGTGATCGGCGGCTGCATGGGCTCGACCGGGCCGGCGTCGATGGATCCGCGCACCGGCAAACCCTACGGCCTGTCCTTCCCGGTGATCACCATCGCCGACATGGTGCGCGCCCAGGCCATGCTGGTGGAGGCGCTGGGGATCGAGACCCTGTTCGCCGTCATCGGCGGCTCGATGGGGGGCATGCAGGTGCTGCAGTGGGCGGCGGACTATCCGGAGACGCTGTTCTCGGCGATCTCGATCGCCGCGGCGCCCCGGCATTCGGCGCAGAACATCGCCTTCCACGAGGTCGGTCGGCAGGCGATCATGGCCGACCCCGACTGGCGCGCCGGCGACTACGAGGCGGCGGGCGTGCGGCCGGAGAAGGGGCTCGCGGTCGCGCGCATGGCGGCGCACATCACCTACCTCTCAGAGGCGGCCCTGCAGCGGAAGTTCGGCCGCGAGCTGCAGCGCGACGGCCTGTCCTGGGGGTTCGACGCCGACTTCCAGGTCGAGAGCTACCTGCGTCACCAGGGGGCCAGCTTCGTCGACCGCTTCGACGCCAACTCCTACCTCTACATCACCCGGGCGATGGACTATTTCGACCTGGCGGCGAAGCACGGCGGGGCATTGACCGAAGCCTTCCTGAACGCGCGCAAGGTGAAGTTCTGCGTGCTCTCCTTCTCCTCCGATTGGCTCTACCCCACGGCCGAAAGCCGCGACGTGGTGCGCGCACTGAACGCCGCCGGCTGCCGCGCCAGCTTCGCCGAGATCGAGAGCGACAAGGGCCACGACGCCTTCCTGCTCGACGAGCCGCAGCTCGACGCCACCCTGCGCGGCTTCCTCTCCGCCCAGGCGCAGGCCCGGGGCCTGGGGTGAGGGAGCGTTCGTGACCGCCGCCCGCGAAGACTTCCGCGAGATCCTGCGGCTGGTGCGGCCAGGCGCTCGGGTGCTGGACGTGGGTTGCGGCGAGGGGGAGCTACTGGACCTGCTGACCCGCGAGAAGTCGGTCGACGGCCAGGGGCTGGAGATCAGCCAGGCCGGGGTGGCGGCCTGCCTCGCCAAGGGGCTGGCGGTGGTGCAGGGCGACGGCGACCGCGACCTCGACGACTTCCCGACGGGCGCCTTCGACTACGCCATCCTATCCAAGACCCTGCAGCAGATGCGCGATCCGGCGCACGCGCTTTCGCAGCTGCTGCGGATCGCCGAGCAGGCGGTGGTGTCGGTGCCGAACTTCGGCCACTGGCGCGTGCGCTGGGCGCTTCTCGTCACCGGGCGCATGCCCGAGACCCGCGCCCTGCCTGAGCCCTGGTGGTCGACGCCCAACATCCACCTGTGCACCCTGCGCGACTTCGTCGAGCTCTGCCGGGAGCTCGACCTGCGCATCGACGCCTGTTCGGCGCTGTCCGGGGGCAAGCCCGCGCGGCCGATCGATCCGGGCCATCCGTGGGAGAACTGGCGCTCGGAGACCGCACTCCTCCTGCTTAGCCGCAGGGGCGCCCCGCCCCGCGCTCCGGCGCCGCTAGACCTGCTGGGCGACGTGCTGCCGCCCGAGCCCGCGCCGAAGCCGCGGCGAAAGCCGAAGGCCTGAGCGGTCGCCTAGCGACCCTGCACGATCACCGCCCATTCCTGCAGCGTGATGGGCGTCACCGAGAGCCGGAACTGGCGGAACATGGCCATGCCCGCGAGCGCCGGGTTCGCCTTCATCTCCGCCAGGGTGAGCGGCTGGGCGAGCGGCCGGACCGGCTTGAGCTCCACCGCCACGAAGCGGCCCGTCGCATCGGTCGGGTCGGGGAAGGCCTCGCGCGACACCTGCGCGATCCCGACCACCGCCAGGCCCTCCTGCGAGTGGTAGTAGAGCACCTGGTCGCCGACCTTCATGGCCTTCAGGTAGAGGGCGGCCTGGTTGTTGCGCACCCCGTCCCAGGCGGTCGCGCCGTCGCGGACGAGGTCGTCGAAGGAATATTTGGCGGGCTCGGACTTCACGAGCCAGTACGATCCGGTTGAAGCCATCGCCTCCCCTCCTGGCGGACTGGGGCCAGAATAGCGGCCTCACCGCGGCGCGCGACAGTCTCTTACGGGCCTCGCGAAATCCCGACGGTCAGCGGCCGATGGGCTTGGTTTTCACCTTCGTCGTGGGCCGGCCGGCGCCGGGGGCCGGACTTGTGCGCATGCGCACGCGCCCCCCCTCGCGCTCGAAGCGCAGGTTGAGGCGCTCGCGTCCGACCTGCAGGCCTTCGACGGCGAAGCTGTCGATGCCGATCGGCAGCCGTGGATCGTGCGCCTGGACCTCCGCCGTCGCGCCGTTGATGCGCAGGCCCAGGCAGGCCTGCAGCAGCATGAAGACGGAGCCCGCGGCCCAGGCCTGCGGCAGACAGGCGACGGGATAGGGCACTGGCGGTTCGCCCGGCGAGCGCGGAAAGCCGCAGTAGAGCTCGGGCATCCGCATCTCCAGCTCCGACGCGGTCTCGAACAGGGTGGAGATCAGCCGCACCACCCCGTCGCGCTCGCCGTAACGGGCCAGGCCCATGGCGCAGAGCGCCGTGTCGTGCGGCCAGATGGAGCCGTTGTGGTAGGACATTGGATTGTAGCGCGCCTGTCCGGTCGCCAGCGTGCGTAGGCCCCAGCCGGAGGCGAACTCCGGCGACATCAGCCGCTCGGCCACGCGGCGCGCGCGCCGCGGCTCGGGCAAGCCGCAGAACAGCAGATGGCCGGGGTTCGAGGCTCTCACCCGGCAGAGCTCGCCGCGGCCGTCGAGGGCCATGCCATAAAAGCCCTGGTCCTCCATCCAGAACAGCCGCTCGACCGCTTCCCGCAGGTCGTCGGCGCGGCGCGCCCATTCCGCGGCGCCGCGGGTGTCGCGCCGCGCCTGGGCGAAGCGCGCCATCGCCCGGCAGGCGGCGTAGGCGTAGCCCTGAACCTCGACCAGCGCGATCGGCCCAGGCGGGGTGCGGCCATCCGCGTGGAAGACGGAATCGCCGGAGTCCTTCCATCCCTGATTGGCCAGCCCGCTTTCGGCCGCCCGCGCATAGTCCACCAGGCCGAAGGGATTGGCGTCCATCTTCCGGCGCACCCAGCCGGCCGCGCGCTCCAGGGCGGGCCACAGCCGATCCGTCAGCGCCGTGTCGCCGGTGCGCTCGGCATAGGCGCCGGCGAGCGCGACGAACAGGGGGGTGGTGTCGACCCCGCCGTAGTAGCGGCCGAACGGGATTTCCCGCAGGGCCGCCATCTCGCCGCGCCGCGTTTCGTGCATGATCTTGCCGGGCTCGGCGTCGCGGAATTCGGAGACCTCCTCGGCCTGATGCGCGGCCAGATAGGTGAGCACGCCCTCGGCGAGCGAGGGATCGAACCACAGGATCTGCCAGGCGGTGACGATGGCGTCGCGGCCGAAGGCGGTGGAGAACCAGGGGATGCCGGCGTAGGGGTAGGGGCCGGTCTCGGTCGGCGTCGTGAGCAGGGCGATGTCCGCGCGCGACTTGGCGATCCAGCCGTTGAACAGCCGGCCGCTGCTGTTCAGCCGCGCGCCGCGGCGCCGTCGGGCGCGCATGGCGAAGCGGGCGCGAGCGGCGGCTGCGCGGTAGCGCTCGCGGCAGGGCGCCGGGGTTTCGGCCTCGCCGATCTCGATGAACAGCTCCAGTCGGCCGCTGGGCTTCAGTCCATAGTAGAAGTCGGCGCTGTGCGGGCCCAGCCGGGCCGGCGCGTCGGAGAAGGCGACGATGCTGGCGCGCTCGACGCCGTCGAGGCCGACGTAACTGAACCGCACGGTCCGCCCGTTGGTCTCGGGCGCCAGCCGCTGGCCGCGCCTGGGTCGCCGCGCGCCGCGTACCTCGAACATGTCGTGGAAGTCGACGTCGAACTCGAAGCGCAGCGGGAGCAGGATCTCGCCGTTCGAGTAGCTCTCGATGGCTACGCGTTCGTAGAGGCGCTGCTCCCAAAGCAGCCGCTTGCGTTCGATGTGCAGGACGCCTGGCGGACCGAGCGGCCCGCGCGGCGCGGGCATCGCCTTGTTCAGCAGGTGCGCGGTGAAGACGACGTTGTCCTGGCTCACCGAGCCTGACAACAAGGTCGGGAGATTGCCGCCGACCAGCATGCGGAAACGCGAAAGGATGCGGGTGTCGTTGTGGAAGAGGCCGTCCGCGCCGCCCAGCACGTCGCCGTAGGCGTCGGCGACCAGGAAGGTGTCGCAATCCTTCAGCGCCCAGAGTCGCACGGGAACACTGGGCTCCTCGATCTCGCCCCACTCGATCGGCGCCTCAAGCTGAGGCGCCAGTTCGTCGACGCTCACGCGGATTCCGCCTTCCATGCGGGGAGCGCCGGCCGCGCGAGCTTGCGGTAAAGCTCGACGTAACGGCCGGCCATGACGCCGGCAGAGAAGCGTTCCTCGAAGCGGCGGCGAACGGCGCGCCGGTCGAGCCGCACGGCCTTCTCGACCGCCGCGGTCGCTTCGTCCATGTCGCGCGCGATGAAGCCAGTGCGGTCGGGCTCGATCAGCTCGCGCACCGAGCCGCCTTCGAAGGCGACCACGGGCGTGCCGCAGGCCATGGCCTCGATCATCACCAGGCCGAACGGCTCGGGCCAGTCGATGGGAAACAGCAGCGCGTCCGCCCCGCCGAGGAAGGCGGACTTCTCCGAGTCGCCGATCTCGCCGACGAACTCGACCAGCGGATGTTGCATCAGGGGCTCGATCTTCTCGTCGAAATAGGTCTGGTCCTGCTGGTCGACCTTGGCCGCGATCCTCAGCCGCAGGCCGAGCCGCTTGGCGATGGCGATGGCGCGATCGGGCCGTTTTTCCGGGGAGATTCGGCCCAGGAAGGCGAGGTAGCCGCAGCTTTTCGGGCTGAAGGCGTAGGCCTCGGCCGCGATCCCATGGTGCACGGTCCCCAGCCAGTTCGCCCAGGGCATCGGCGCGCGCTGCGCCTGGCTGATGGAGACTAACGGGAACTCGCGCCAGCGCCGGTAGACCTCCGGCAGGTCCTTCAGATCCAGCCGTCCGTGCAGGGTCGTCAGCGTCCGGGGCGCCATGTCCGCGAAGATCGGGAAATGGATCATGTCGGTATGGAAGTGGATGACGTCGAACTCCGCGGCGCGCTCGCGGACTTCCGCAAGCTGCGTCAGGTGGGCGGCAAGATCCGACTTCAACACGGCGGGATCGAGGCGAATGGCCTGGTCGCGCACAGGCTCGAGCCGGGCCGTCGTTCGGGCGTCGGCGCTGGCGAACAGGGTGACGTCATGGCCGAGCTGGACGAGCGCGTCGCTGAGGTGAGCCACCACCCGTTCCGTGCCCCCGTACAGACGCGGGGGAACGGCTTCGTAGAGCGGCGGCACCTGGGCGATCTTCATCGCCATCTCCTCGCAAGGGCGTCGCGCCGATCAGCCGCGCGACCGTCTGCGAAACTCGGGCGTACGTTGACGGTTCCTGCCGCGCGAAGCGCGCGTGCGGCAGGACCGCTATCCGAGGCGGCGCGACCCGATCCGGTCGGCGCGAGACTTAGGGCCGCAGCTTCTTCGGCAGGGCGGCGACTTCCTGCGGCGACATCTTGCGCATCTGAAGCGCGATCAGCGGCTGACGGAAGCCGAGGTTGTCGGCGAGGTCGAGGTTCAGGTCGAGCGCCGAGCAGATCCAGTTCGAACCATGCACGCGGTTCACCAGGAAGTAGTTCGGCGACTTGCGCGCCCGCGACCCTGGACTGAGATCGACCCGGTAGACGTCATTGTGCCTGACGCGCAGGTACAGGGTGTCGCCCGATGGATCGGCGGTCCAGCTTTCCCATTGATTGCTGGCGAAACAGCTCCGGCCCTTCGAAACCGCCGGGGCTTCGGGCGCAGCCTGAGCGAACGTGCCCAACGTCAGGGCCCCAAGGGCCGCGCCTATGGAAATCAGATGTTTGCGCATGGAAGTGTCTCCGCACCGTCCCTTCAATAGCATGGTAACGCACCGCGCGGACGGTGGCAGCGGGACCAAACCTTTGTGAAGTATTTGTAAGATTACGCGCTTAGAGCGCCGCTGCGGGGGCCTCGCGATCCTTCCCCTTGTCTGTCTTTTGCGGCGATGCGCCGGAAAGGCGCGTCTCCGCGCGTTCTTGGGAGTTCAGGCGTTGGATCGTGACGCGTTGAAAGGTGAAGGTTGATGGACGATCGGGCCGCGGGCCGGCGAATCGCGCGCTACAGGCAGATGTCGGCGAAGCGGCCGTGGCTCATCCTTCTGGTCCTGGTGCTGATCGCGCTGGCGATCTGGGGCGCCTGGGCGCTGGTCCAGGGTTCGAAGTCGGCCGAAGGCCCGGGCGGCGGGGGCGCCTTCGGGCGGCGCGGCGGGCGGCCGCCGACCACCGTCGGCGTCGCCCAGGCGATGCGCGCGGACGTGCCGGTGACGCTGGATGCGCTCGGCACGGTGACGCCCGTGGCCACCGTCACCGTGCGTCCGCAGGTCGGCGGGACGATCACCCAGATCCTGTTCCGCGAAGGCCAGATGGTGAAGCGGGGCCAGACCCTGGCGATCATCGACCCCAGGCCGTTCGAGATGGCCCTGCTGCAGGCGCAGGGCGCGCTGACCCGCGACGAGGCCCAGCTCGCCAACGCCCGGCTGACCCTGCAGCGTTATCGCAACCTGCTCGCCCAGGACTCCATCGCCCGCCAGGACGTCGACACCCAGGCGGCGACCGTCAAGCAGCTCGAGGGCACGGTCATGACCGACCGCGCCGCGGTCGGCACGGCGAAGCTCAATCTGGGCTACACCCGGGTGACGGCTCCGTTCGACGGCCGCGTGGGCCTGCGCGCCGTGGACGTCGGCAACTTGGTGGCGGCGAACGAGGCCAACGGGATCGTCGTCGAGACCCAGGTCGCGCCGATCGACGTGCAGTTCACCGTGCCGCAGGACCGCGCGCCGGAGATCATGGCCAAGACGGCGCGCGGGTCGCTGCCGGTCGTCGTGCTCGACCGCGCGCGGGCCGCCGCCCTGGCCACGGGAACCTTCGCCACGCTCGACAACCAGGTGGATCCGACCACCGGCACGGTCCGGGCCAAGGCGCGCTTCGCCAACGCCGGCGGCGTTCTCTTCCCCAACCAGTTCGTCAACGTGCGCGTCACCCTCGACACCCTGCGCGGGGCGGTCGTGACGCCGCTGTCAGCGGTTCGCGCCGGTCCGAACGGCGACTTCGTCTGGATCGTGCGGCCGGACCGCACCGTCACCATGCGCCCGGTCAAGCGCGGCCAGACCACGGCGACCCAGGTGGTCATCCTTTCGGGGCTCGCCGCGGGAGAACGGGTGGTGACGGAGGGCGGCGACCGGCTCACCGAAGGCGGCCGGATCATGTTGCCGGGCCAGCGCGGCCAGCGGCGCGGCGCAGGCGGTCAGGGCGGTGCGGGATCGAACGGTCCGGGAGCCGGCGCGCCCGCCCAGGGCGGTCAGGGTTCGAGCGGCCGGCCCGCGGCGACGCCGCCTGCGGCCGCGGGCGCGGCGAACGGCGGCCAGGGCGGCGGCTTCACGCCGAGCCCTGAGATGCGGGCCGCGCGTGCGGCCATCCGCCAGGCCTGTGGCGGCGACATCCAGAAGCTCTGCCCCGGCGCCGAGGGCCGCGAGGCGATGATGTGCCTGCGCGAGAACGCCGACCAGGCCAGCGCCGGCTGCAAGGCCGCGCTCGCCAAGCTGCCGCGGCGCGGGATGGGCGGCGGCGGAGCGGGCCCCGCCTGATGTCCGAACCGCGTACTCCTCCGCCTCCGCCGGCGGCCGACAGGGCCGTGGCGCCGAGCGGCGGCGGCCCCTCGCGCCCCTTCATCATGCGGCCGATCGCGACCTCGCTGCTGATGGTCGCGATCGTGCTGGCCGGGCTGGTGGGGCTTCGGCTGATGCCACTCTCGGCCCTGCCGCAGGTCGACTATCCGACCATCCAGGTGCAGACCCTGTATCCGGGCGCGAGCCCCGATGTGATGGCGCAGACCGTCACCGCGCCGCTCGAACGCCAGTTCGGCCAGATGTCGGGCCTGACGCGGATGAGCGCGGTGAGCTCCGCCGGCGCCTCGGTGGTCACCCTCCAGTTCGACCTGGACCAGAGCCTCGACTCCGCCGAGCAGCAGGTGCAGGCGGCCATCAATGCGGGCGCGGCCCTGTTGCCCGCGGATCTCCCCGCACCGCCGGTCTACGCCAAGGTCAATCCGGCCGACGCGCCGATCCTGACGCTTGCGGTCACCTCCGACGCCACGCCGCTGCCCGAGGTGCAGAACCTCGTCAACACCAGGCTCGCCCAGAAGATCAGCCAGGCGCCTGGCGTGGGCCTGGTGTCGCTCAGCGGGGGCCAGCGGCCGGCGGTGCGGATCCAGGTGGACACCCAGGCGCTGGCGGCGCGCGGCCTGGGCATGGACAGCGTGCGGACGGCCATCTCCAACGCCAACGCCAACGCCGCCAAGGGCAGCATCGACGGCCCGGTGCGCGCCTATGCGATCAACGCCAACGACCAGCTGCTGGACGCGCAGGACTACAAGAGCCTGGTCGTCGGCTATCGCAACGGCGCGCCGATCCGGCTTTCCGACGTGAGCCAGGTGGTGGACTCCGCTGAGAACGTGCGGCTGGCGGCGTGGGCCGGCCTGACGCCGGCGATCATCGTCAATGTCCAGCGCCAGCCGGGCGCCAACGTCATTCAGACCGTCGACGCCATCAAGAAACAGCTGCCGGAACTCACCGCGGGCATGCCGGAGTCGGTCAAGGTGACGGTCCTCTCGGACCGCACCCTTGGGATCCGCGCGAGCGTGCAGCACGTCGCGCTCGAGCTGTTCGTCGCCGTGGCGCTGGTGGTGGCGGTGATCTTCCTGTTCCTGCACAGCCTGCGGGCGACGGCGATCGCCAGCCTGGCGGTGCCGGTGTCGCTGATCGGCACGCTCGGGGTGACCTACCTCCTGGGTTACAGCCTGAACAACCTCAGCCTGATGGCGCTGACGATCGCGACGGGTTTCGTGGTCGACGACGCCATCGTCATGCTGGAGAACATCTCCCGGCACGTGGAGGAGGGGGAGGATCCGTTCCACGCCGCGCTCAAGGGCGCCAAGCAGATCGGCTTCACCATCATCTCGCTGACGATCTCGCTGATCGCCGTGTTGATCCCGCTGCTGTTCATGCAGGAGGTGGTGGGCCGGCTGTTTCGCGAGTTCGCGGTCACGCTCGCCATCACCATCCTGATCTCGGCGGTGGTCTCGCTGACGCTGACCCCGATGCTGGCGGCGCGCTGGCTGAAGCCCGGCGACGAGGCGCAGGACGGCGCCGTCGGCCGCCGGTCCAAGGCCATCTTCGACCGGCTGCTGGAGCGCTACGACGCCGCGCTCGGCTGGGTGCTCGACCGGCAGAGGGCGACCTTGCTGGTCGCCGTCGGCACGGTGGCGCTCACCGTGGTCCTCTACCTGGTCATGCCCAAGGGCCTGTTCCCGACCCAGGACACCGGCCAGCTGCAGGCGCGCGTGGAGGCCTCGCGCGACGTCTCCTTCGGACGCATGAGCGAGCTGCAGCAGGCGGTGGCGGCCGAGCTCCTGAAGGATCCCTCGGTGGAGAACCTGAGCTCGCTGGTCGGCGTCGACGCCTCGGCCAACAGCATGCTGCACACCGGCCAGATGCTGATCAACTTCAACCGCGGCCACGGCTCACAAGCGGCGGTGATCCGCCGCCTGAGGGAGCGGGCCTCGCGGGTCCCCGGCGCCGCCATCTACCTCCAGCCGACCCAGGACCTGACCATCGACGCCGAGACCGGTCCTACGCAGTATCGCCTGTCGCTGGAGGGTGCGAACACCGCGCTCGTCCAGGAGTGGGCGGGCAAGGTCGCCGCGAGGCTCTCCACCGTACGGCAGGTCGCCAACGTCTCGACCGATGCGGCGTCGACCGCGCCCGCCATCTACGTCGACCTCGACCGCGACGCCGCGGCCCGCCTGGGGATCAGCCCGGCCACCGTCGACGACGCGCTCTATTCGGCCTTCGGCCAGCGGATCGTCTCGACCATCTTCACCGAGACCAACCAGTACCGCGTGATCCTGGAGGCGCGGCCCGGCCTCGCCGCCTCGCCGGAAGGATTGGGTCTGCTGGAGATCCCCACCAGCGGCGGCGCCACCACCCCGCTCTCGGCGATCGCCTCGCTTCGCGAGGCGCCGGCGCCGCTGCAGGTGACCCACGTCGCCCAGTTCCCCGCTGCGACCGTCAACTTCGACACCGCGCCCGGCGTGGCCCTGGGGACGGCGGTGAACGCCATCCGCCACGCTGTGAAGGACCTGCAGATGCCGAGCAGCGTCAGCCTGGTGATGCTGGGCTCGGCCGGCGCCTATGAGAGCTCGCTCGGCAATACGCTCTGGCTGATCCTGGCGGCGGTGGTCTGCGTCTACATCGTGCTGGGGGTGCTCTATGAGAGCTACATCCACCCGCTGACCATTCTCTCGACCCTGCCCTCGGCAGGCGTGGGCGCGCTGCTGGCCCTGATGCTCACCGGCCACGAGCTCGGCGTGATCGCCATCATCGGCCTGATCCTGTTGATCGGCATCGTGAAGAAGAACGCGATCATGATGATCGACTTCGCCATCGACGCGGAGCGGAACGAGGGGAAGAATCCGCGCGACGCGATCCGCCAGGCGGCGCTCTTGCGCTTCCGGCCGATCCTGATGACCACCATGGCGGCGCTGTTCGCCGCCGTGCCGCTAATGATCGGCTTCGGCGAGGGCGCGGAGCTTCGCCGCCCGCTGGGCGTGGCCATCTTCGGCGGGCTGATCGTCAGCCAGCTGCTGACGGTCTTCACCACGCCGGTGATCTATCTCGCATTCGACCGGCTCGCGCCCCGCAAGCGCGCCACCGGCGCGACGGCCGGGGAGCCTGGTCCGGAGCCGGCCGCGTGAACCTCTCGGCGCCTTTCATACGCCGGCCGATCGCCACCACCCTGCTGACCATCGGCGTCGCGCTCGCCGGCGTCGCCGGCTTCTTCGTGCTGCCCGTGGCCCCGTTGCCCAACGTGGACTTCCCGGCGATCTCGGTGAGCGCCAACCTCGCGGGCGCCAGCCCCGCCACCATGGCGACCAGCGTGGCCACGCCGCTGGAGCGGCGGCTGGCGGTGATATCGGGGCTGAACGAGATCACCTCCTCCAGTTCGACCGGATCGGCGCGGGTCAGCCTGCAATTCGACCTCTCCAAGAACATCGACGTGGCCGCGCGCGAGGTGCAGGCGGCGATCAATGCGGCGCGCGTCGACCTGCCGTCCACGCTCCGCTCCAACCCGACCTACCGCAAGCGCAGCGCCGCGGCCCAGCCGGTGATCATCCTGGCGTTGACCTCGCCGACCCGCACGCGCGGCCAGATCTACGACGCGGCCAGCAACGTCATCCAGCAGCGGCTCAGCCAGATCGACGGAGTCGGCGAGGTGGAGATCGGCGGCTCGTCGCTGCCGGCGGTGCGCGTCGAGGTCAATCCCTTCGCCCTGAACGCCTACGGCCTGTCCGGCGAGGACGTGCGCGCCGCCGTCCAGGCGGCCAGCGCGAACCGGCCGAAGGGCGCGATCGACGAGGGGACTCGCCGGCTGCAGATCTACACGCCCAGGCCCGGCCACCGCGCGGCGGACTTCCGCGACCTGCTGATCGCCTGGCGCAATGGCGCGCCGGTCCGGCTGTCCGACGTCGCCCAGGTCACCGACGGCGTGCAGGACATCCGCACGGCGGGCCTGTTCAACGGCCAGCCGGCGATTGTCGTCAACGTCACCCAGCAGGCGGGCGCCAACGTCATCGCGACGGTCAACAAGGTCCGCGCCGCGCTGCCGGAGCTGAAGGCCGATCTCCCAGCCGACATCACCATCGATGTCGCCTCCGACGCCACCACCTCGATCCGCGCCTCGCTGCACGAGATCGAGTTCACCCTGCTGATTTCCGTGGTGCTGGTGGTGCTGGTGGTCAGCGCCTTCCTGCGCAGCGGCCGGGCGACCGTCATTCCAGCGGTCGCCACTGTCGTCTCCCTGCTCGGGACCTTCGGGGTCATGTACCTGCTGGGGTTCTCGATCAACAACCTCAGCCTGATGGCGCTGACCGTGGCGACGGGCTTCGTGGTCGACGACGCCATCGTCGTGCTGGAGAACACCAGCCGCCACGTCGAGGCCGGCATGGACCGCTTCCAGGCCGCCCTGCTCGGCGCGCGCGAGGTGGGCTTCACGGTCCTGTCGATCAGCGTCAGCCTGGTGGCGGTGTTCATCCCGCTGCTGTTCATGGGCGGCCAGGTGGGGCGGCTGTTCCGCGAGTTCGCCGTGACGCTCTCCGCGGCCGTGATGATCTCCCTGGTCATCTCGCTGACCACCACGCCGATGATGTGCGCCTGGCTGCTGCGCCGCGAGACGGGTCCCCGCCGCCCCAACCGGCTGGCGCAGGCCTTCGAGGGAGCCTGGGAGCGGGTGCTGAACACCTATGCGGCCAGCCTGGACTTCGCCCTGGCTCACAAGCCGCTGATCCTGCTGATCCTGGCGGTGGTGATCGGGCTGAACGTCTTCCTCTACGCCGCCGCGCCGAAGGGTTTCTTCCCGCAGCAGGACACGCGCCGGCTCAACGGCTTCCTTAGGGCCGACCAGAGCATTTCGGCCGAGGCCATGGGCGGCAAGCTGAAGCAGATCCAGGACATCATCCGGCGCGACCCCGCGGTGGCGACCGTGGTGGGTTTCACCGGCGGCGGGCGCGCGGGAGGCGGCTTCCTGGCCGTGGAGCTCAAGCCGCCGTCGGAACGCCCGGGCGTGAAGGGCAGCGACGTGATCCGCCGCCTTCGCCCGCAGCTCCAGCGCGTCACCGGCGTCTCCGCCTTCCTCAACCCGCAGCAGGACGTGCGGATGGGCGGCCGCATGGGGGCCTCGACCTACCAGTACACGCTGAAATCGGACAACGACGCCGACCTCACCGCCTGGACAATCAAGCTGACCCAGGCGCTGAAGCAGGAGCCCGCGCTCACCGACATCGACAACGACGTGCAGGACAACGGCGTGGAGCTCTACGTCGACATCGACCGCGACAGCGCCGCGCGCCTGGGGATCACGCCGCGGGACGTCGACAACGCCCTCTACGACAGCTTCGGCCAGCGCCAGATCGCCACCCTCTACGAGGATATCAACCAGTACAGCGTCGTGCTGGTGAACGCCCAGGCCGCCGGACAGAGCGCGGACTCGCTGAATTCCGTGAACGTACCGGTGCGCAGCACAGCGGCCAACGCTCCCGACATTCGCCAGCCGCCGACGGCGCCCTTCCAGCCGATCGCCGCGCCATCGCCGGTCGCCGCGCCCAGTGCGGCCATTGCAGAGGCCTATGCTCCGCTCTCGGTCGAGACCGCGGGAACCGGGCAGAGCGCCGCCGCCGCATCCTCGACGACGACGGCGCGCGCCAACCCGGGCCTGCGGGATTCCGCCTCGGGGCAGGGGGTCAGCACCAGCGCCAGCCGCATGACGCCGCTCCCCGCGCTCGCCACCTTCGCCGAACGGTCCAGTCCGGCCAGCGTCAACCACCAGGACGCCCAGCTGGCCGCCACCATCAGCTTCAATCTCGCGCCCGGAAAATCGCTCAGCGACGCGGAGCAGGCCTTCGCCGACGCCGAGGCGCAGATCGCCATGCCGACGAACGTGCGGGGCAGCTTCCAGGGGACAGCGCAGGGCTTCCAGCAGTCGCTCAAGCAGCAGCCGCTGCTCATCCTCGGCGCTCTGGTCGCCATCTACATCGTGCTGGGGGTGCTGTACGAAAGCCTGGTCCACCCGATCACGGTGTTGTCGACCCTTCCGTCCGCCGGCGTCGGCGCCGTGGTGGCGTTGCTGCTGTTCAAGATGGAGTTCTCGATCATCGCCCTGATCGGGGTCTTCCTGCTGATCGGCATCGTCAAGAAGAACGCCATCCTGATCATCGACTTCGCGCTGGAGGCGCAGCGCTCGCGCGGGCTCTCCGCGGTCGAGGCGGTGCGTGAGGCCAGCCTCCTGCGCTTCCGCCCGATCCTGATGACCACGCTCGCCGCAGGACTGGGCGCCCTGCCGCTGGCGATCGGCTTCGGCGAGGGCTCGGAGCTGCGCCAGCCGCTGGGCGTGGCCATCATCGGCGGGCTGATCGCCAGCCAGCTTCTCACCCTGCTCACCACCCCCGTGGTCTACGTCTACCTGGACCGACTGCGCCGCCGGCGCCGCGACGAGCGCTTCCTGAGCCGCCTGGGCGGGCCGCAGCCCGCGCCGGCCAACGGATGACCCCGATGCTGAATCGATCCGCCAGAAGCCTGATCAGCGCCGCCGCTGCGGCCGCGCTCGCCGGCTGCGCCGTGGGGCCGGACTATGTGCGCCCAAGCGCCGCCGTCGCGCCCGCCTACAAGGAGCAGGGCTGGAACCCCGCCCAGCCGGCGGACCTCGCCCCACGCGGCGACTGGTGGAGCGTGTTCGACGACCCCGCGCTCGCCGCCCTCGAGGCCAAGATCGCCGTCTCCAACCAGAACGTCGCCGCCGCGGAGGCCGCCTATCGCCAGGCCTCCGCCCTGCTGCGCGAACAGCGCGCCGCCTTCTTCCCGACCATCGACCTGGGCGGGGGCGCGACCCGCTCGGGCGGCGGCAGCGGCGGGGCGATCGTCACCACGCCGGGCGGCGGGGGGACCAACATCGTCTCCAGCGGCCGCGGCCAGACCTCCACCACCTACCGCGTGAATGCGGGCGCGACCTGGGAGGCCGACCTCTGGGGCCGCATCCGCCGCTCGGTCGAGGGCGCCCGCGGCGCAGCCCAGGCCAGCGAGGCCGACCTCGCCGGCGCGCGGCTTTCCGCCCAGGCGACGCTCGCCAGCAGCTATTTCCAGCTGCGGCAGACCGACCTGGAGATCGCGCTGCTGACAGAGGTCTCGCAGGGCTACCAGCGCAGCCTGCAGATCGCCCGCAATCGCTACGAGCAAGGCGTCGCGCCGAAGAGCGACCTGCTGCAGGCCCAGAGCCAGCTCGCCAGCACCCAGGCCGACCTGCAGAGCCTCGCCCGCACCCGCGCGGCTTTCGAGCACGCCATCGCCGTGCTCGTCGGGGAGACCCCGTCCAGCTTCAGCCTTGCGGCGGACCCGAATTGGAAGGCGGTCCTGCCGCAGATCCCGTCGGGGGTGCCCTCGGCGTTGCTGCAGCGCCGTCCGGACATCGCCGCCGCCGAGCGCCGCGCCGCCTCGGCCAGCGCCCAGATCGGCGTCGAGACCGCCGCCTGGTTCCCCAGCCTGACGCTGACCGGCTCCTACGGCTTTGCGGCGAACGAGCTCAGCGGGCTCCTGGGCGCTTCCTCCAGCGTATGGTCCTTCGGCGCCTCGGCGGCGCAGCTGCTCTTCGACGGCGGCGCGACCAACGCCCGCATCAAGGGCGCGCGGGCGGGCTACGACCAGGCCGTGGCCGAGTATCGGCAAACGGTGCTGGCCGCCTTCCAGGACGTGGAGGACCAGCTCGCCTCGCAACGCACGCTAGGCGCCGAATACGACCTGCGCCGTCAGGCCGCCGCCGACGCCGACCAGGCGGCGACCATCCTCGTCAACCAGTACAAGGAGGGCCAGGTAGCCTACACCGACGTCGTCACCGCGCAGGCCTCGGCGCTGTCGGCCAGACGCACCTTGGTGCAGGCCGCCGGCGGTCGCCAGACCACCGCGGTCGCGCTCATCCAGGCGCTGGGCGGCGGCTGGTCCGCGCCGTTCTGAGCTAAGGAGTTCACACTGAAACCCTCGCCGAAGTTGCGAATCTCATAGTTCAGTTTTAATAGGTGACGTTGTGATGAATGGTTCGCGTGGCGTGAGGTGGATCGAATGGTCGTCGGGGAGGATTTCGTCTGGATGCATTTCCCGAAGTGCGCCGGCCACACCATCGACCGGGCGCTGCAGGTCCTGCGGGGACGGCGCAACATCGCCTTCGATGTCGCCGAGACGGGCTGGCACGACTCGGTCCGCGACCGCGTGCAACGGCGGCCCGGGTTCGAGGCGGCCGGCAAGACGGTGATCTGCGGCTTTCGCCGACTGCCGCACTGGCTCCTGAGCCGCGTCCACTATGACGCCTCGCGGCCGCCCTACCGCATGGTGAGCCGGGAAATGCTCTGCCGCGGCCAGTTCTACGAGGAGAGCGGCGACATCCAGACGGCCGACATCTACGTGCAGCACTACGGCGCCTCGCCCGTCGACCGTTGGGTGCGCACGGAACACCTCGCCGAGGACTTCCAGCGCCAGTTCGGCGACATCCTGGGCTCGCAACTTGCCCGCGCGGCGGTGCGCAAGTTGGCGAAGGTCGTGAACGGGACGCGGCTCAACTATGTCCGCCGGCTGGACTTCTATTTCACGCCCGCCGAACTCGACGGGCTGTACGCGGCCAATCCGAGTTGGGCGGAGCTGGAGGCCAATCTCTACGGCGACGTGCTGCGCATCAGCTAGCGACGCGCTGGCCTCCGGCGAAACCGCGACGTGAAACCGCGTGCATCGCGTTTGAATATGTCGTGATATTGCTGAACCTTGGCCTCGCGCCCGAGGGGCGTCGGACTGGAGTTGACAGATGCCGCGGCCAGCCGCCGATCCCGCCAAGGCAGCGCAGACCAAAGTGCTTCGGCAGAAGGCCGGCCAATGGCTGCGGCTCCAGCGGGAGGCCGCCGGGCTCACCCAAGCCGCGCTCGCCGAGCGAGTCGGGCTCCGCTACTACACCTTCGTCTCCCAGGTGGAGAGCGGCGTCGGCCGCGTGCCGGTCGAATCGCAGGCCGCCTGGGCCGAGGCGCTCGGGCTCGATCCCAGCGTGCTCGCCCGCACGCTGCTCGCCTTCTACGAACCCGAGCTGAACCGGCTGCTGTTCGGCGAGGGGCAGGCGCAGCGCGCCGCGAGCTAGGCGCAACGCCATGAGCGAGCTGTTCTCCTTCGTCCGATGGTTCCGCGAGCGCGGGGACTGGACGGCCGGACAGCGCGCTAAGCTGGAGCAGCTCGCGGACACCTTCTCCCGTTTGGGCCTCAATGTGGACGTGGTGTTCGGCAAGACGGACCTGGGCGACCCCTGGTGCGTCCTCAAGGGCGATGACGAAGAGGTCCTGGTCCACGTCGCGCGAGTCGGAGACCATTTCGTCGTCCACTCGCTCCTTGAAGGCGTGATCGAGGAGGCGGTGGACCTCGACACCTTGCTGCGCGCCCACCTGGACGCCGGCGCCGAGGACGATCTGCGACCGCAAGGCGACGTAGTCCTGCCGTTCGAGCTTCGAAGGGCGCAGACGTTGATCGCGCTCGCCGTGGCCGCGGGCGCGTTTGAGGCCGCCGCGCCCAGCCGCGCCGCCGCGGCCCCGCAACCCGCCGCCAGCCAGCCCGCCGAAACACCGCAGGCGGTTCATGACCCTACGCCGGACGTCCATGCAGCGCCTCCAGCGACTGTGAATCCGCCCGGGTCTCCGGCCCGTGAAGCCCAGTCGGCGCCGCGGAGCGCGACGAGCATTCCGCACGCCGAGGCTCCGCCTGCCCACGCCCCCGAGCTGACGCCCCCGACCGTCCTCACCACCACCCCGCATGGGCCGCCGCCGCCGGACAGCGCGGGACCGGCCCAGTCCCTCACGCCGCTGCACGCCCCCAGGATCGCGCCCGACCTGCAAGGAACGGCCGGCGCGGATTCCCTCGTCGGATCAGCCCGGGCCGAGTGGATCGTCGGCGGGGCGGGAAACGACACCCTGGTCGGGGGCGGCGGCGCGGACACGCTGCAAGGCGGCGACGGCGACGATCGGCTGGAATTCACCGATGGCGCCTTGGTGCTCGGTGGGCGCGGCGCAGACACCTTCGTTGTCGAAGCGCCGACGCACGCCCGTCCCAACCAGCTGCTCGGCGTGATCCTGGACTTCAGTTCCGCCGAGGGCGACCGCGTGATCACCTCCCGCGGCCGGCTCCTTAAGCTCAAGCCGTCGCCGCGCGGCGATGACGGCGGGGCGTCTGCGCCCTCGTCGAGCAACCATCACGCCAGCGCGCACGCCGCTGATGTGCACAGAACCGTCACGCGGGTGGACGTGGACATCGACGATGACGGGGTGTCGGACGGCTACCTGCTGGTGATCACCCGCTCGAGCGCCGACCCGTCTGCCCTGGCGGCGCCGGGCGTGCAGGTGCTTGGCCGCGATCCCGGCCAGCCCTCGGAGCTGATGCTCGACGTCACGGGCGACGGGCTCGTCGATGGAAGGCTCTCCATCGACGTCGATGGCGGTCCCGCCTTGCTCGTCGTGGGGCACAGCCTGTTCTCTTCCGATCCCAGCAGCGGTATCAGCTGACATTGCTCACGCGCCTGTTGCGCAGGCGTGACCCGCGCGGGGCGAGCTGCTACATTCGACCCCTCGCCGGACCGCCGTGTAGATCGTCCGGCGGACGCCTGCTTAGCCATCATGAGACGACAGCGCCGGTCCTGCCGGCCGGCATGCGGCGAGGGAGCGTATCCCTATGGCTTACATCACGACCAAGGACGGCGCCCGGATCTTCTACAAGGATTGGGGACCCAAGGACGCACAGCCCATCGTCTTCCACCACGGCTGGCCGCTCAGTTCCGACGACTGGGACAACCAGATGATGTTCTTCCTGGCGGAGGGCTATCGCGTCATCGCCCACGACCGCCGCGGCCACGGCCGGTCGGACCAGACCGACGGCGGCAACGAGATGGACACCTACGCCGCCGACGTCGCCGAACTGACGCGGACGCTGGAGCTCCGGAACGCGATCCACATCGGCCATTCGACGGGCGGCGGCGAGGTCGCACGCTATGTGGCGCGGTCGGAGCCGGGGCGGGTGGCCATGGCCGTGTTGATCGAAGCGGTGCCGCCGGTGATGGTCAAGAAGGAGTCGAACCCGGGCGGGACGCCGATCGAGGTTTTCGACGGATTCCGCGCCGCGCTCGCCGCCAACCGCGCCCAGCTCTACCTCGATATCCCAACCGGCCCCTTCTACGGCTTCAACCGTCCGGGCGCGAAGGTGTCCGAAGGCCTCATCCGCAACTGGTGGCGGCAGGGCATGATGGGCGGCGTCAAGGCCGGGTACGAGTGCATCAAGGCCTTCTCGGAGACCGACTTCACCGAGGATCTGAAGGCGATCGACGCGCCCGTGCTGGTGATCCACAGCGAGGACGACCAGATCGTGCCCTACGCAGACGCGGGGCCTCTCACGGTCAAGCTGCTGAAGAACGGCGTGCTCAAGACCTACAAGGACTTCCCGCACGGCGTGTGCCAGACCCATCCAGAGATCGTCAACGCCGACATACTGGCCTTCATCCGCCCGCGATGAAGTCGTCCCTCGACTGAGGAGCGGCGGCGCCCGGACGGAGCGGTGTTTGGGCGGCTCCGTTCCGCATGCTAAGCGGCCCAGCATGGCCGCATGCCTCTCGATCTTTCACCCGCCGGGCCAGCTGGGCCTGGGCGCCAATCCCTTCGGCAAGGATGTCGCCAACCTCCAGCTCTACCAAGCGCTGGCGCGGCACGGCGGTTTCGAGCAGCTCGATCTGCTGACGCTCGCCGGCACGACGGAAGGCGAAGCCCGCCGCGCCCTGCTTGGCGAAAAGGCGAGCGCGCTCAGGATCACGACGGATTCGGTGCTCAACCCGGCCTCTCCCGCGGCCTCGGGCGCGCTGCTGCGCGGGCAGCCTTATCTTAACGAACTCGCCTGGGTTCGCCGCCGCAGCGGCGGCGACCGCGCCTACAGCCTGATCGGCCTGATCCACACCCTCGCCCCGCCGGCCATCCGCGAGTCGATCTCCCAGGCCCTGATCTCGCCGATCCAGCCCTGGGACGCCCTGATTTGCACCTCGCCCTCGGTGCGGGACGCCGTGGCGCAGATGTTCGACGACTACGGCGACTTCCTCGGCGAGCGGATGCGCGGGGTTCGGCCGCCGCAACCGCAGCTGCCAGTCGTGCCGCTGGGCGTCGACGGCGCGGCTTTCGCGGCCCGCGCCGACCGGCCGCAGGCGCGCGCCGGCATGCGCGCCAGGCTGGGCCTGGACGAAGACGACGTGCTGGTGCTGTGGGTGGGCCGACTGTCATACTACGAGAAGGCCTTCCCCCAGCCAATGTTCAAGGCGGTGCAGCAGGCCGTCCGCGACACCGGCAAGAAGACCGCCTTCGTCATGGCCGGCTGGTTCCCCGCCGACAGCGACCGCGGCCTCTACGAACAGGCCGCCGCGGCGCACGCCCCGGACGTCGATGTGCGGCTGATGGACGGCAACGACGCGGCCCTGGTGGCCGATCTCTGGGCGGCGAGCGACATCTTCCTCTCCCTGGTCGACAATGTGCAGGAGACCTTCGGCCTGACTCCGCTGGAGGCGATGGCGGCGGGACGGCCGGTGGTCGCCAGCGACTGGGACGGCTACCGCTTCACCGTCCGCGACGGCGTCGAGGGCTTCCTCGCGCCAACCCTGATCGGTCCGGCGGGGCGGCTGGGGCGGCCGATCGCCCTCAACCACATCCTGCAGGGACAGAGCTACCAAGCCTATGCCGGCATCATCGCGCAGCATACCGCCGTTCACGTCGGGCGTGCGGCCGAGGCGCTGGCCCGGCTGATGGCGGACCGGGATCTGCGCCGCCGGATGGGCGAGGCCGGCCGCGCCCGCATCCGCGAGGCGTTCGACTGGCAGGTGGTCGCGCGGCAGATCAACGCCCTGGTCGACGACCTCGCTCACCGGCGCGCCGCCGCCGCCGATCCTGGAACCCGGCACGTCGAGGATCCGGTCAAGGGCGATCCGTTCCGCGACTTCGCGGGCTTCGCCACCCACCGGCTCGCACTTGAGACGGCGCTTGTCGCGACGCCGGGCGCCAGCCCGAAGGCTGTGCTGGCGGCCGACGGCGTGAAGTTGGACGTGGCTTTTCCGGGCTGGCGGGCGAAACTCGCCGAATGCGCTCGCGCAATGGAGCTGATCCAGACCGGCCAGGCGCGCACCGTGGGCGAAGTGCTTCTCGCCTTCCCCGTCGAGCGGCGCCGGGCGGTGGAGCTCGGCCTGCTCTGGCTGGTCAAGCACGGCTACGTCGACTGGCTGACATAGTTTCACGCATCCATCTTCTTACTGCCACGTTTCAGCCGCACCGCGTTCGCAGACGTCAGGAGGATGGTTCATGCGTCGAAGCGTGTTGGTCGCCGTCGCGGCGCTCGCCGGTCTGGGGCTTTCGGCCTGCAACAAGGCCGATCGCGAGCACGGCGCCGGCTCGCGCATCTGCACCCCGTTCCCCGAGGCGGCCGCCGACGCCAACGCCAACATGGCCGCGCCGGGGGCCATCGCGCCGTCGCCCGCCGCCGATCCCGCTGCGGCGCTCGACGACTGCCTGCACCGCTGGGGCTATACGCTCGCGGTCACCACGGACACCGCCGAATCGGTTGCCGACGCGGCGGTTGCGGCCTGCACGCCGGCCTTGACCCGCTGGAACCAGCAGACGCTCGGCGCCGCGGCGGCCGGAGGCCAAGCGCCGTCGGCGGCGGAGACCGCCCCCAGCCTGCTGACCGGCCAGCAAACCACGCCGCTCATCGAGCACTTCAACTATGCGCAGAACCGGGCGCTGTTCTACGTCGTCCAGGGAAGGGCCGGCAAATGCGCCCCGCCGCCGACGGAGCGGCCGAAGAAATAGGCCGGCGGCGACTACTCGAGCGAGGGTGGACCGGACTCGTGCTGCGTGCTTCATGAGCCCATGCGCGTGATCGGCGATCTGAAGGCGGCTGTCAGACAGCCGGTCTATTCCCTTGTGATGGGCGTCCGCCGGGCCGTGCTCGACCGCCCGCGGCTGCGCGCGGCACTGCGTTTTATGGGCCTGCCGCTGATCCGGCTCATGCTGTGGTTGAACCGGACGCCGCTCAAGCCGCTGGCGCCGGGCGACCGGGAGCCGGTGCTGCGCTTGCCGCTGGACTATGAGCCTACGGCCCAGCCGCTTTCGGCGGCGGTTCTGCTGCATGTCGATCATGTCGAGGCGCTGCCGCAGGCCGCGATGCTGCTTCGCCGCCTGCCGTTCCCAGTCGACATCGTGGCGACCACCGAGGGCGAGGCCGGCCGCGCGGCGGTGCTCGCCGCCTTCAAGGGTTTCTCCCTGGGGTCCGTCGAGGTGCGGATCACGCCGGGCGTCGGGCGCAACATCGCCCCGCCGCTCATCGCTTGCCGCGATGTGCTCGACAGCCACGAACTGGTGCTCGTCCTGCACACCAAGGTCTTCCCTGCCTTCGATCCGCGCGCCGGCTGGCGGAACTTCATGCTGCGCGACCTCCTGGGTTCACGCCAGCTCGCCCGGGGCGTGATGGAGGCGTTCGCGACCTTGCCGCAGCTGGGGGTGCTCGCGCCGCGCACCTTTCCGCTGGCGCGCCAGGACATGGTCTGGGGCGACAGCTATGCGCCGGCCCGTCGGCTGGCGGAGCGGATGGGCGCGGCGCTCTTTCCCGACAGCCCGCTCGACTTTGTCCCTGGGTTCATGTTCTGGGCCCGCAGCGCGGCGCTCAGGCCGCTGCTCGATCTCAATCTCGACTGGGGCGACTTCACGCCCGAGACCGATGGGCTGGCGGACGCGGTGGAGCGGCTGCTGTTCTACGCCTGCGAACGCGCCAGCTTACGCTGGCTGCGGGCCGGCGGCGACACCGAGATCGTCCGGCCCGAGGGGGTCTACGCCGTCTGGGGGCCGCGCCAGCTGACTGGGGCGCTGTCGATGTACGGCCGCACGGTGCTGCTCCCGGGGCGGCCTCCGCAACCGCTGAAGGGTATGGCGCCCACGACGTCGACGAAGAAGGTGGACCCGAAGGCCGCCTTCCGGACGGCGTGCCGGGCGGAGCTCGACGCCTTCCTCGATGGCGGTGAGCGGCTGCGGTTGCCGACGTCCGAAACGCCTATCGTCTCCATCCTGCTCGTTCTCTTCAACCAGGCCGAGCTCACCTTCGAATGCCTCCGCGCCCTGCGCCTGGCGCTGGACGTTCCGTGCGAGGTGATCCTGGTCGACAACGCCTCCTCCGATCGCACCGGTGAACTCCTCGACCGCATCGACGGGGCGAAGATCGTCCGCAACGCCGAGAACCTGCACTTCCTGCGCGGCGTGAACGGCGGCGCCGAGCTGGCGCGCGGCCGCCACATGCTGCTGCTCAACAACGACACCCGGCTGGCCGCGGGCTCGATCGCCGCGGCGGTTGAGCGGCTCGACGCCGAGTCCGACCTGGGCGCCGTCGGGGGGCGCATCGTCCTGCTCGACGGAACCCTGCAGGAGGCCGGCTCGATCATCTGGCGCGACGGCAGTTGCCTGGGCTACGGCCGGGGCGACGATCCCTGGGCGCCCGAGCACCAGTTCCGCCGCGACGTCGACTACTGCTCGGGCGCCTTCCTGATGGTCCCGCGCGCGCTGTTCGAGACGCTGGGCCGCTTCGACCTGCGCTTCGCCCCGGCCTATTACGAGGAAACCGACCTGTGCATGCGGATCCGCGAGGCGGGTTTCCGCGTCGGCTATGATCCGCGCATCTGCATGTCGCACTTCGAGTTCGCCAGTTCCGAGAGTTCGCAGGCGGCGCTCGACCTGCAGGCGGCGCACCAGAAGGTGTTCGTGGACCGCCACGCGGCGACGCTGGACCGCGGCCATCTGCCGTCGGGCTCCCGGCCGCTTCTCGCGCGGATGCGCGGCGAGCATCGCGGGCGCGTGCTGATCGTCGACGACCAGATTCCCTACCCGCACCTGGGCGCCGGCTATCCCCGCGCCCTGGACATTGTCCGCGCCGCGCATCAGGCCGGCTGGTTCGTCACCTTCTATCCGGCGAGCTTTCCGGACGCCGATTTCGCTGAAGCCTATCGCGTTCTGCCGCCGGAGCTGGAGGTCGCCGCCGAGCGCGGTCGCGACGGGCTCGTCAGGTTCATGCGCGAGCGGGAGGGCTATTACGACTCCGTCCTGATCAGCCGGCCGCACAATATGGAAGCCTTCCGCGCCGCACTCGCGCAGGTCCCGGGGTTCATCGCCCTATCGAGGGTCGTCTATGACGCCGAGGCCATTTTCGCGCTTCGCGACCAGACGCGCGCTCAGCTCCCCGGCGTGCGGCCCTCCGCGGCCAAGTCGTCCACGGTCGAGGAGGAGCTGGCGCTGAGCGTCGGCGTCGGCGTCGTGCTGGCCGTCAACGAGGCCGAGGCCCAGGCCTTCCGCAACGCCGAGGTGGGCGAGGTCCGCGTGCTGGGTCATGGGCTGGCGGCGCGGCCCACGGCGGGGGCGTTCGAGGATCGGCGGGGCTTCCTGTTCGTGGGCGCCCTCGACGAGGACGAATCGCCCAACGTCGATTCGCTGGAGTTCTTTGTGCGCGAGGTGGCGCCGCGGCTCGACGCGCTGATCGGCGCGGATTGGACGCTGCGGGTGGCCGGCCGCAACGGCGCGCCCAAGGTGCAGGCGCTGCGCAGCGACCGCGTGCAGCTGCTGGGGCGGGTCGAAGATCTGACCCCGCTCTACGCCGGCAGCCGGGTCTTCATCGCGCCGACCCGCTATGCGGCGGGCATTCCGATGAAGGTGCACGAGGCCGCCGCGCACGGCCTTCCCTGCGCCGTCACCTCGCTTCTGGCCGGGCAGCTGGGGTGGGCCGACGGCGTGGCCGTCACGGTCGGCGACACGCCCGAAGCGTTCGCCCGCGCCTGCCAGCGTCTCTACGAGGATGCGGCGGTCTGGGAGGCGGTGCGGGCCGGCGCGCTTGCGCGGATCCAAGCGGAGTGCTCGCCCAAGGCCTTCGCGGCCACGGTCGAAGGCGCACTGGCCGCCGCCGCGAACGATGCGGTCAGGCCGGAGCCGCAGACCGTCTCGATCGCCAAATCCAAGGAGCTGAGCGCCTCCTGAGCTGCCGCGCGCTTAGGCGGCGAGCAGCTCGTCGAGCTTGCGGATGTCCTCGACCGGCGAGGCGACGCCGCCGTCCAGTCGCATGACCTTGTTGCAGTAGAGCCTGAGCAGATCATGGTCGTGTGAGGCCAGCACCAGGATGCCGGCCCGTTCCACCAGGCTCAGCAAGCGCCGGTGGGCGAGCTTCTGGAACTCGGCGTCGCCCACGGCGATCCATTCGTCCATCAAGAGCACGTCGGCTTCCACGGCGGTGGCGGCGGCGAACGCCAGGCGCGCGCGCATGCCGGCCGAATAGGTCTTCACCGGCATGGCCAGGAAGGCGCCTAGGCCGGAGAACTCGGCGATCTCGTCCATCCGCGCCTCGACCTCGCGGGCGCTCAGGCCGGCGATACGGCCGCGCAGGCGCATGTTCTCGAAGCCGGTGACCAGCGGGTCGATCCCCAGCGAGAGGTCGAGCAGGGCGGCGATCCGGCCCTGGACTTCGACCTGGCCGTCGTCGGGCTCGTAGGCTCCCGAGAGCGCCCGAAGCAGCGTGGTCTTGCCTGAGCCGTTGTGCCCCACCAGCCCCAGCCGGTCGCCGGCGCGGAGTTCGAGGTTCACGTGCGACAGGGCGGTGACTTCGGTGACCCCGGCGTGCGAGCCCAGCCGTCCGCCCACCGCCACGGCCGCCAGCCGCTTCTTCAGCGACTTGGCGTCGGCGCCGTAGACCGGGAAGCGCAGCGTCAGGTCGCGGCAGGAGATCGAGGCCGGCGGCGCGTTGGCGGCCGCCTCGGCCGAGCGCGGCGTGAGCGGGATCTTCTTGAGGGCGCGCTTCATAGGTAGTGGACGATCCTGCGGCGCGTCACCGCGAAGAGGCTGAAGGTGAGCCCCCAGCCGACCAACGCCATCAGCGCCAGGAAGGCGTAGGTGTGCGGGGCGATCGGCGCGCCCATCAGCGGCGCGCGCACGGCCTCCAGCATGTGGAAGAAGGGATTGAAGGTCAGCACGACGTGCTTGGCGCCGTTGAGCCGTCCGGCCGGCCAGAACACCGGGGTGATGAAGATCGCGAACTGCATGACCGAGGTCACCACCTGGGGAATATCGCGATACCGTGCCGACGTCAGGCCCGCCAGCATGCTCATCCAGCCGGCGTTGGCGACCAGGAACAGGATGCCCACCAAGCCGCCGGCCAGGTCCATCTTTCGCCAGTAGCCGAAGTAGAGCAGCACGGCGATGACGATGAACAGGTGGTGCGCGAGGCTGATCAGGTTGCGCAGCACCGTGCGCCAGACGAAGGTGAACATCGGCAGGTTGGTCTGCGACAGCATGCTGGCCGCCGACACATAGGTCTGGCACCCCTCGGTGATCATGCTGCTGGCCGCGCCGAAGAAGACGATGCCCAAGGCCACCAGCGGCAGAAATTCGTGGGTGTCGATGCCGAACAGGGCCCCGTAGATCAGCCCGATGCCGAGCACCATCGAGGCCATCGAGAGCGTGATCCAGAACGGGCCCAGGATGGATCCGCGATAGCGCGACACGACGTCGTGCGAGGCCAGCGACCAGGCGAGGTCCAGCCGGTGGACGGAATTCACGAGGTCCTGAAAGGCCATCTGGAACTCGAACAGCACCCCGCGCCGTCCGGTCCGCAGCATGTGAGTGGCGGTGTCCATCGATACTCCGAAGCGGCCGTGGGTAACAGGCCGCCTGCACCGGCGCAAGAACACGGCTTCTTGGGCGGAAATCTGTTGCGGCTATCGGCGGCGGCGCCGGCGGGCGCGGCGGAATTCGTGCTGGGGAGCGGGTTTTGCCGGAGAGATCTTCTCCAGGGCGGCGTTGCGAACACGGATCGCATTGTTCAGCGCCCGCGCGGTCGCGTTCAGATAGGCGGACCCAAAGTACACGTCCGGCTCCAGATAGGCGCCCTCCGCCCATTCGTTCCAGGCGTTGATCGCGACGATCGGCAGGCCGTGGGTGGGGTGCTCGATGGCCCGTTCCACCAAGGTCTGCAGCCATGCCTCGTATTTCGCAGGCGTCGAGCCCTCGAAGATGACGCTGCGGTTCGGTCTGCGCGCTTCGTTGTCCCAACTCGGAAGGGCCGCCTTGATCAACGGGAAGCTGGGCGCCGGCTCCGCGACTGAGGTCGCGACCAGGTCGTCATAGTTCATCACCCTGCCAGCGAAGGTCTGGGAGTAGGCATCGATGACCTCGCGCGGGCGGATCTTGGCGGCGAGCTTGTGCGGAGGGAATTCCATCGCGCCGTCGAAACCGTAGGCGCGGGGATCCTCGCGGTCGAAGGTCTGCGCCATGAAGATCAGCGGCTCGAGGCCATGGTTGTCCGACCACTTCCGGCGCCAGCGCGCAACGGTGCGGTCCGGAGTCGGGATGTGGTCGGGGTTGTAGATCACGAAGAGCGGACGGCCGCCGAGGCGCAGATAGCGTCCGTCCTGCATGTGCCGAGCGAGATCGGCGAGCAGGGCGTCCTCGTCGTCCAGATTATAGTCCTGCTTGAGAAGGACGTGGTCTTCGGACCCGTCCCAGCCACGGGTCCAGTTCTCGTTGGCCCAGATGACGAAGAACGGCATCTGGATATCGGATTCCAGGAAAATCTCGACCGGACGCTCCAGCACCCGGCGACGATTGAACCAATAATAGTAGAACGCAAACGCGCCCACGCCCGAAGCCAGGGCCATCTCGCACTGGGCGCGGATGACGCTCTCGTCCAGCAAGTTGTAGAAGCCGAGGTCGCGCGGCGTTCGCGGCTGGTAGTGGCCGGGAAATCGTGGAACGCCCTTCACCAGTTGCCGCCACTCGGTGAAGCCTGTCCCCCAGTTGCGATCGTTCTCGGGGATGGCGTGAAACTGGGGGAGGTAGAAGGCGACGAGCAACGGGTCGGGGCCGTCCTTGCGCCGGGGCTGATCGACGGCGCGCAGCCCGGCGAATTCTTCGAACGCCTCGCCCGGCGCCACATACCTGGCGTGCTCCAGCAAAGCCGCGCCGGCGCCCTTCGGCCGTTCTCCGCGCGCGCCCTCGACCGTCGGCAACGGTCGTTCGTGCTCCAGCCATTCATCCTCGACGAAGAAGCGAAACCGCGGCGGCGTGTCCGCGAGGAGCGGTTCGTAGAACCTCAGCTCGAAGCCGTAGTCGGTCGCGCCGATGTTCCACGCCGCAATGTCGGCGCGCGGCACGTCCGCCACGGTGTGCCCGATCACCTGATCGTCGAGGATCGCCTCGACGCGAACCCTCTGCGCCGGCGCTTCCGGCGCCCATGCCCAGCCGCGCGCGCCGCGCCGAGAGACATGGTCGACCTTCGCCCTGATACGGCGCAAAGGCTCGGGGATCGCGTCCTGCGAGGGAGCGGGTGCGTCCGCTCCCGCTTCGGCGCGTTGCTGGACAAGGAGCCTCACCGCTGCAAGGTCGGCGGCGAACTGGTGAGTCAGCACGTCGGTCTCGCGGCGTCCCAGCGCCTCTTTCAACGCGGGAAGCTGCTGGAAGAAATGCACCACTTCCGGGAAGCGGCCGCCGCGGCGCCGGTAAAGCGACGCCAGCTTGGTCACCCCGTCGAGGGCGGCTTGCGGCGGGACGAGCCCCAGCGCGACTGCGCCGCGCAGGCAAGCCTCCCATTCGAGCAGGGTGAGGGAGAAGTCGGGCGCATCCTCACGCTCGGTGACCTGGTCGGCGTGTTGGCGGGCGGCGCTGAGGAACTTGCCGGTGGCGGCGCAGGGACCGCGGCGCGCGGCGTTCAGCATGAACGCCGCGTCGATCCGATGCGAGATCGGCAGGCCGGCGATGCTGCGAAGACAGGAAGAATCGCCGAAGGCCGAGCGGCGGATGAGCATGTTGCTGAACCCGCCGAGCGCGCAGGTTGTGGTGCGCACCAGATGGGCGGCGAGCTGCTGCGGCTCGAACCACATCCAGTCGTCCGTCTGGTAGGTGATCGGACGGCTCAACTCGCGCCCGTAGTCGTCGATTATGACACGGCGCGACGCCGCAATGGTGAACCTCGGCTCATTCGCGATCAGGGCGGAGAGCTCCGCCAGCGCGTCCGGGAACAGCAGATCGTCGTCGTGCAGAAACTGCAGCAGGTCCGTCTGGGTGTGTTCCCAGATGTTGGCGCTGTTCGCGGCGAGCCCTTGGCGTGGACCTTCGATCAACCGGATGCGTGGGTCCTGCAGCCGGCGCACAATCGCGCTGATCGAGCCATCCGGGGAGTCGTCGGAGACGAGCAACTCGTAGTCGGTGAAGGTCTGAGCCAGAACGCTCGAGACCGCCGCCATCAGATGCTTCGTCCTGAACGCGGGAATTCCGACAGTGATCTTCGTCATGACCCCTTCCGCACACGCCGGGGTGGCAATAGCCATGATCCTCTCTCGGGACGCAACATGAACATCGCGAGCTCGGCGGCGCCCCGCGGGCAAGCCCCCCGGAGGTCATCGAGACGCTGCTCTCGCTTGTCCTGGTCGAGTTCAGCGTGCAATAGCGCCCATCGGATGAAAACCTCCGATGCGAGGCGTCGGCCTGGTGAATGAGACGCGAGCGGACGACGTCTGAGATCGCCGTCCGCTGTGTGGAGCGCCTTTTCCGGCAGGCCGAAGCCACTGAGGATTATAGATGCCTGAGCTCGTCTTTCCCCCTTTGAACTATGACGACCGGCTCGTGCAGCCGAACATTTTCCGCGCAACCTTCGGCGGCCTGTCCGATGAAGCATGGCGCAATGTTCTGCTCCGCTCAGTCAGGGAGCCGGAGATCGAAGGCGTCGCCTTTCCGCGATTCCCGGACGCCGACCTGCAGTCACGCATCCACGGAAATTCCAACGAGGACGCGATCCGCGAGGCCTTTCAGTTTTTCTCGTTCGTGAAGCAGCAGGTCGGGGAGCAGCGCCTAAGGCCCGAGGCGCGCTTCTTGGACTTCGGATCGGGCTGGGGCCGGATGCTCAGGCCGTATATGCGGTACTTCGACCTCTCCAACATCTACGCATTCGAGCCGAACCGGTTGTTCGTCACCATCGCCAGGTCGCTCAACCCGCACGTGAATTTCTTGAGTGGGGAGTTCCTGCCCAATCGCCGCATACCACGGCACATGTTCGATCTCATCGTCGGATATTCGATCTTCTCGCATCTATCCTACAATTCCAGCGTGGCTTGGCTGCGTGAGACGGCGGAGCTCTTGAATCCGGACGGAATCGCCGTCTTCACCACCTGGGGCGAACGCTTCATCGACCTGCTCAGCGTGACCAAGTCGCAGATGGAAGAGGGTGGGAATGTTCATTGGTACCACCAGTTCGTGGTCGAAAAGGTCGGCGATCCAAACGCCCTGCGCACCCACTACGAGTCGGGAAAATTCGTCTGGATCCGCTCGAACGAAGACGACCTGTATGGCGAGACCTTGCTGTCTCGGGTCGCCCTACAGAAGATCCTCAAGGACCATGCGCTGCCTCTGGAGGTCGTCGCCTTCGACGCCAAGAGTCTGGCGCAGGACGCATTCCTATTGCGTCGCCTCTAATGTCGGGCCGGTAAGGTCGAATGCCGATCGCCTCATACATCGAGCTGCCGGTCATCGCCGATCCGCGTGGGAACCTGTGCTTCATCGAATCCGAGCGGCACGCGCCGTTTCCGATCGAGCGGGTCTACTACCTCTACGACGTTCCCGCGGGCGCGACGCGCGCCGGCCACGCGCACCTGAACCTGCACCAGTTGCTGTTTCCGCTGTCTGGAAGTTTCCAGGTGCGGTTGCACGATGGCGAGACCGAAGAGCTGCACACCTTGCTCCGGCCCAATGTCGGGCTGCACATCGGCCCGATGACCTGGCGCGAGCTGGAGAACTTCTCCTCCGGCGCGGTCTGCATGGTGCTCGCCTCGGCCTACTACGACGAGGCCGACTACATCCGTGACTTCGACGCGTTCGTCGCGCGCGCCCGTTCCAACCGGCCATGAAGTTCTTCGAGCTCGATGTCGGAGACCCTGAACTCCGCGCCGAACTCGAGGCGTCGTTCCAGCGCGTGCTGTCCAGCGGCCAGTTGATCCTCGGTCCCGAGCTCGAAGCCTTCGAGGCCGAGTTCGCGGCCTACTGCGGGGCGCGCCACGCGGTGGGGGTGGGCAATGGCCTCGACGCATTGGCCCTGGCGTTGCGCGCGGCGGGAATCGGCCGTGGCGACGAGGTGATCGTTCCCTCCCATACCTTCATCGCGACCTGGCTCGCCGTCACTGAGGCGGGCGCGCGACCGCTTCCCGTCGAGCCCGACGCTGCGACTTGCACGATCAGCGCCGATGGCGTTCGCGCCGCTCTGACACCGCGCACCGCGGCGGTCATCCCCGTGTCACTGTACGGCCATCCCGTCGACATGGACCCGATCATGTCGCTTGCCGCCGAGCGCGGCCTGTGGGTCCTGGAGGACGCCGCCCAGAGCCATGGCGCGCGCTACCGCGGCCGGCGGACAGGGAGCCTCGCCCACGCCACCGCCTTCAGCTTCTATCCGACCAAGAACCTGGGCGCGCTGGGCGACGGCGGCGCGGTGACCACCTCGGACGCCGCACTGGCCGAGAAGCTCCGCAGGCTGCGCAACTACGGCTCGGTCAGGAAAAACGAACACGAACTCCCCGGCGTGAACTCGCGGCTCGACGAACTGCAGGCGGCCTTCCTTCGCGCCAAGCTGCCCAGGCTCGACGCGGCCAACGCCGCACGACGGGCGCACGCGGCGGCGTACGATGCGGCGCTTTCGGGCGCGCCGGGCCTGACGCCGCCGAAGGTCGCGGACTGGGCGGAGCACGTATATCATCTCTATGTCGTGCACTGCGCGGACCGCGCCGCAGCTCAGGCCAAGCTGGCGGCCGCCGAGGTGCAGACCCTCATCCATTATCCAGTCGCCTGTCACCTGCAGCCGGCCTTCGCCGAATGGGGTTTCCGCGCAGGCCAGTTTCCGTTGGCCGAGCAGCTGGCGGGGGAGGTCTTGTCGCTGCCGATGTGGCCGGGAATGCCGGCCGACGGGCCGGCGCTTGTCCAGGCGGCGCTCAGCCCCTGACTCCCCAGGGCGCTGCGGACGGTCGGGCGTGACCTGTCCAACACTGTCATCCCGGAAAGCCGCGCGGCGGCTGTCCTGAACCAAAGGCGGACAAAGGCTAAAGATCGATCTCGTAGGCGTCGTAGCAGACCGCGCGTCCGCCGAGCTCCTCCTTCTGTCGAGCCAAGCCGGCATTGAGGACGGTTCCGCCTTGCTCGGTGGAGACGCCGAAGTCGAACCAGGGGCGAGCGGCGTAGCGTTCGTTGATCAGGTGGTCGAGGATGATGTCGGTGGCCGAGGCCCGTCGCCCCGCCTCCGAGGCGCCGATGTACTGGGTGTGCAATACGCGGCCGGTGTCGAACACGAGGACTCCAGCCTCCATCCGGCCCTGGACGTGCCAGGCGAACAGCCGGATCTGCTCGGGAAAGCGCGAGTGCAAGAGCTCGAGCTCGGCCGCGGTGTGCACGGGGCGGACGTCATATTTTTCCGCGAGCCGCTGAGCGAGCAGGCCTACGAAGGCTTCGAAGTCGCGGGACTCGCGCACCTCTCCCAAGGCCTGGTTCTTGCGGACGCGCCAGCGTCGGCCTGAGTTGAAGGCCAGCCGATTCTCCGCCGAGATCGTCGACGAAACGCCGCGAGCGACCAGGCGCGCTCCACATCGGAATAGGGCGTAGAGGTCCTCCTCCGCCGGCAGGCCGTGATAGATGTGCGGCACGGGCTTGTAGACGATGCGGCTGACGCCGGCCTGCCGGGCGTGGGTGCAGATCGCCTCCAATGTCGCCATCATGTCGGCGGTCTTCATGCGGCGGTCGCTGACCACCCCGCCATAGGTCAGTCCCTGGTGCGAATAGAGGACTCCCTCGCGAAAATTGGCCGGTAACACCGCCAGCAAGGACTCACCCTCGAACGCCATCAGCGAACCATCCACGAAGCGGTCGGCGTGATAATCCATGAAGCCGCGGTCGAAGAGGAAGACGCCGTTCTTCGAATGGGCGACGAACCGGTTCCAGACCTTCGCGTCCTCCGCCCGATACCGGCGAATTGTCACCATGCCGCAAGTTCGGCGTAGCCGAAGCCGGCGCGGCTGAAGTCGTTGCCGATGTAGAACAGAAAGCGGCGCGAGCCCGTGTCGATGAAGTTCGGGAAGTAGACCATTTCCGAATCCCACGATCCCGGCGCGCCGTGAGGCAGGTTGAGAACCTCGTCCCGCCGCGTCCAGACCCCACCGTCGGCGCTTTCCGCGTAGCCGCTCGCGTAGCGCATGTCCGGCGTCCGGATGCAGAAGAACAGACGATAGAGGCCGCCGGCGTGGACGATCTGCGGCCGCCCCAGGCCGTGCTCGCCGCTCTGTCGGGCGAGCAGCGGCCGGCCGGCCAGCGGGAACGCGACGCCGTCATCGCTCAGCGAACCGAAGATGTCGTAGGTCGGGCGCAGCCGATCGCCGATGAACTCCCACTCGCCGCCGGCGCTGTAGACCGCGCGCAGGCGGCCATTCTCCGGCGTGACGGACGGCCCCCCCCGAAAGAAGAGGCCTTCCGCGGCCCGGTCCATGACCGGAGCCTCGGTCGCGCGATGGAAGGTCTCGCCGTCGTCGTCGGAGATCGCGAGGCCGCCCATCATCCGGTAGCGGATCTTCTCGCAAAGCTCGAAGCCCGTGTAGTAGAGGAACACGCGGCCGCCGACACGCGTGACGCTGGCGGGAAATACGCCGTTGTCGTCGAAGGCGCCGGCGCGGCCGCTCACCAGCACCGGCTCCTGCGAGATTCCGAGGATCCGGCTGGGATCCTCCGCATCGACGTCCACATAGCCGACGCTCGAGACGCCTTCGCCGTTGAGGCCGCCGACATAGATACGGATCGTCGAGCCTCGCAGCAGCGGCGAAGGGGCGAGCGAGCTGTGATCCCACCAGGGTCGCTCATGGTCGGGGGTCAGGATCTTCCTGCGAATTTTCCATTCCATCGCCGTCAGTCGATTCGATCGTTCATGAGAAACTCAAGCATGCTGGCGTCGAAGGTCGGGATGCCATGGCGTTCGGCGACCTCTCTCCGCTGACTGAAGCTGTCGTCGATGAAGATCGCCCCGTCGGGATCCATGTGGTCGGCCTTGGAGTCCGTCTCCCGCAGGTGCACCACGCGGTCGAACAGGCCGGAGAGGCGTCGCGCCGCGAGGACCTTGTGGGGATCCGTCAGGCACTTAGTCAGCAGCACCAGCTCGCAGCCGTCGTTCAGCGCGCGGAACAGGAAGGCCGCGACCTCGACGTTGATTCGGTCGCGAAGCAGCAAGGTGTCGTCGAGGTCCACGTAAACGCGGCGATAGCTCAGGCGGTGCGCGTAGCGATTTGTGAGCGCGCGGTCGATCGCGTCGGGCGGATCATTCAGCAAGACGCTGAACGGCGCGCGTTCGGCTTCGAGGATGCTGAGCCAGGGGAAGTTCACGCCGCGGACGCGGTTGAAGGCCATGGTCCCGGCGATGCGCGTGCCGATCTCCAGCAGCTTCGGCGTTCCGTGCACGTCCTCGCGCATCTGGAAAAACCAGGCCCCGTGCAATGGGAGGCGCGCCTGGATGATGCGGGCGTGCTCAAGGAACAGCGCGTCCAGCTCCGCGCCCGCAGAGCTGGATCGCATCGCCGTTCCCATACGTATCCGCTCCCGTGTCCGGCCTCCGGCGAATAGGACGCCGCGCTCACGGTCGGAGAAGCAGTCCACGGTGAATTCCCGGCCTGGCAGGTATTCGAGCACCAGAGGATCGGCCGCCCGCTCAAGCGCGGATTGCAGCTGCGCGGCCGAATCGACCCGAACCGCCCCCTGGCCTCCGTAGCCGTGGTCTGGTTTCACGAACGCCGGGAAGGGGAGCGCGGCTGTGGTGTCGAGGATCGCCGGCGTGGGAATGGCGTCGGCGAACAGCGCCAGCGTCGCGCGCTTTGATCGGGTGACGGTGAAGACCCCGGCAGGGGCGGCGATGACCTGAGCCGCCACCTGGGCGCGCTCGCGCACGAGGGCCTCGGCGACGTCGTCGTGGGCCGGATAGACCACATCGATGGCCCAGTCCCGGCAGAGGGCGTTCAGCGCGTCCAGCCATCCTTCCGTGAAGACGTCAGGGGTGATCGCGTGGCGGGCGTAGACGAAAGGCGCATGATTGGCCGCGCCGTTGCTCGCGGCGAACAGGCGGACTTCCTTGCACCCCTTCAGCGCGCGGGCGATCTCCATGCCCGGCTCGGTCCCGCCGGGGAAAATCAGGACATTGCGCACGCGCCGAGCCATGCCAGCGGACTAGGACTTCGCCGGATAAACCGCAACTGGGGGCTTGCCCCGGAACAGAGCTTCGTCACCCCCCGAGTTGCGGAGGCGCCAACTCCGGCGCGGCTGCAACATAGGCCTGGAATCGCCTGATTTCGCCGTCGACGGGGTTGACGCCTGCGCCCATGGCCGCGCGCCGTTCCTGCGCCTCGGCGATGGCGCGTGGCAGTTCGTCCGGACTGGCCACCTCGATCCAGGTATCCAGCGGAAAGTCGAAGCGGATCAGCGGAGGCGCGTCCGGATCCAGCGGCACGATCGGCGTCAGGCCGACTGACATGGCCTCCAGATTGGTCTTGCCTCCGCTTTCCGGGTAGCTGCAGAGGTAGGCGTCGACCTCATAGGCGCGCAGGTCCGCGGCGAGGCCCGGCGTCGCGCCGGCGAAAACATAGGCGGCGGGATCAATGCCTGCCTCCCTCAGGCTGCGCCGGATTTCCTCCTGCAAAGCCTCGTCTGCGTATCCGAAATGGATGAGTTCCGTATCCGGACGCCGCAAGGCGGCGACCGCGAAATCCGCCCATCGGTGTTTCGACGCGCCGACGCCCCGATACTTGTGAACATGGCCGCAGGTGGCGAGGCGGAGCCGGCCCTCTTGTTTGACCGCCGCTGGCGCGGTCCCGGGCGCCGAAGGGGCGGTCACCGTCATGCCCGCATAGAAGGTGTTCAGGCCGGCCTCCTGGCAGGCGCGGTGGCAGCGCCATGTCAGATCGACGTGCGCCGACCAAGCCAGGGTCGCGCCAAGCGTCGGCAGATGGTCGGCGTGGTGGAGGTATTCGACGACGCTGCGAAATGGCCAAAGCGCGATCGGGGCCACCATGTCGAAATGGTGCGAGAGCAGGAAGATGCGCGTCGGCCGAACCGCTGCAAGGATATTGTAGAGTTCGAGGATCTTGCCCGACAGAGAGCGTGCGGCAAGGAACATCTCCGCCCGGAGGCGTTGCGCGACGGGCGCACGACGCAACTTGAGCAGATGCTCCTGCTCAAGCTCGTTGTTGACGTCGGTCTGTATCATCACCGAGCGTTCGACGCCGATCAGGCGGGCGATGTCGGCCGCGACCTTGCTGTGTCCGCCGACGTCGAAGACGCGGGTGACGATGATACAGGCGCTGTCGTTGCTTTTGACCAGCGGCACGTCGTCGAGTGAAAGGCGTCGCGCGATGTCCGGAATCGCCGCGTCGAGACCCGGACTGAACATCTGATGGCCGCGGATCGCCGGATTTTCGAGGTCGGCGGCCAAGGACGCCGTGCGCTGCAGGGCGGCTTCGAGAGATTTCAGATCCCGAGCGGCCGTCAGCGCCTGCTCGACCTCGGGTCGCCGATACTCGAATATCAAGCGGGCGTCTCCTCCGGCTCGGCATTCGTCGTAGGCTGGCGCCGTCGCATCTTCAAGGCGCTCCCTTTTGCGTGGGCAAGCTAAACCATGGTAGCCGACCGCATATGACCAGCGCGGCGGATCTCACGCCGATTCCGGGCTCGCCCGCCGTCGAGCGCCGTTACGCACACACGCCCCCCGCCCTCGTCGGCGCCGGGGTCTGGTTCGTCATTCCCTGCTACCGGGTCACAGCCCACATCCTCGACGTCCTGCGCAAGACGCCGGCCTGGGTGGAGGGGATCGTCTGCGTCGACGACGCGTGCCCGGACGGCTCGGGCGACTTTATCCGCCAGAACGCCGCCGACGCGCGGGTGGTGGTGATCACCTTGCCGAAGAACCGCGGCGTGGGCGGGGCGACGCTGGCCGGCTACGCCGAGGCCGCGCGTCGCGGGGCGCAGGTGATGGTCAAGGTCGACGGGGACGACCAGATGGACCTGAGCCGCGCCGCCCACCTGGTCGCGCCGATCCTGCTGGGCGAGGCCGACTACGCCAAGGGCAACCGCTTCACCTCGGTGAGCGACCTGCAGCAGATGCCGACGGTGCGGGTGCTCGGCAACGCCGCGCTGAGCTTCGCCGCCAGGCTGTCGACCGGCTACTGGAACATCTTCGACCCGACCAACGGCTTCACCGCCATCGACGCCCGGGTGGCCAGGATGGTGATGCGCAAACGGGTCTCGCAACGCTTCTTCTTCGAGACCGACTTGCTCTACCATCTGGGCACGCTGCGCGCCGTGGTCCGCGACGTGCCGCTTCCGGCGCGTTACGCCGACGAGGTCTCCAACCTCCGCGTCAGCGCCATCGTCGGGCCGTTCGCGTTGCAGCACCTGCGCAACTTCGTGCAGCGGGTGCTCGGCCAATACTTCGTGCGCGACTTCAGCGTCGCCAGCCTCGAGCTGGTCGCCGGCGTCTTCCTGCTGCTGTTCGGCGTGGGCTATGTCGCGCATTACCTGGTCGGGCGGGTGCCCGGCCAGGCGGCCTCCGCCGGCGTGGTCATGGCGGCGGCCCTGCCGGTGATCCTCGGCGCCCAGTTCCTGCTGCAGGCCGCCAACTTCGACGTGCTGAGCGTGCCGAGCCGGCCCATCCACCCCTATCTCAGGACCCTCGCCCAGATGGAGCAGGCGCCCACGGCCTGAGGCGGCGCGGCTTGACCCCCGCCAGGAAGCGGTTTCTACCGGACCGGCCGCGGCGGAACGCCAGGCGATGCGGAGAGGGGGCGCGGCTTGGGTTCGGTCGGACTTCTCTGGGGCCTTGTCGCGCCGCTCGTCTGCGTGATCGTCATCTCCGCCGGCCAGCTCCTGTTCAAGCTCGCGGCCGGCCGCTTCGACATCCGCCAGCCGTTCGCCGACCCGCAGGGCCTGGCGGTGCTGGGCGTGGCGCTGGCGGTCTATGGCGCGGCCACCCTGCTCTGGGTGACGATCCTCAGGCACGCGCCGCTCAGCCGCATCTATCCCTTGATGGCGCTCAGCTTCCTGCTCACCCCGCTCGGCGCCACGCTGGTGTTGAAGGAGCCGATCTCGCCCGGCTATTGGGCGGGGATCGCCCTGATTCTCGCCGGGCTGGTGGTGATCAGCCGCGCCCCCGCCGGCTGAGCACGCCTCAACTCAGGCCGGAAGGCTTCTGCCTCAGCGGCCGGCGCGACCAGCCCGAATAGGTGAAGGCGGCGAAGCGCGGCATTTCTGCGAACACCAGGCCACGAAGCCCGGACGAGCTCTCCAGCTGCAGCCGCAGGATGGCGCCGGGCCTGGCCTGCTCCGGCGACAGGCGGAAACGGAAGCCGTGCGGCAGATTGGGCGCGTGCGGGAACTTGGCCAGCACGTCCGGCCTGGGTTGGTCGGCCGCGGCTCGGCCCAACTCGGCCCCGTCGGCGAACACGCGGATCTGCTGCAGCGCCGCGCCGGTCGTCCGCTCGATCGTCCAGCCGGCGAACTCCACGTCGCCGTTGGACAGGTGGGCGACGCTTTCCAGGCCGCCCATCGGCGTGCTGGCGATGTTCAGGCCGGAGATGTCGGCTTGCGGGCCCGCGACGACATACAGGTCCTGGTTCTCGTAAAGCCCCTTGAAGAAGCGCTTCCACCGCGGGCCGCCGTTCGGCCCAAGCCGGCTGATCGCCTCGGCGACGAAGGCCTCGCTGACGTAGCTCATGCCGTAGATGTCGTAATCGAGGCTGTCGCTCTCGCTGGTGCGGAAGAATCGCAGCCCGGTCGCATCCATCGCTTCGCCTTCGCCCAGCAGGGTCTCGTCGTGGACGCTGAAGGCCAGCACGCCGCGCGGGCTGACGAAGCTCCAGATCTTCTCGAGCCAGCGCTGAAACAGCCCGTTCGGCAGGTGCGAGAACAGCGAGCCCACCCAGACCACGTCGTGCGTCCGGTCGTGGCGCAGGTCGTCGGGCGATTCCGTGGAGAAGAAGCCCTGAACGCCGTAGTTCGCGACCTGCCACTCGATCGCCTTGGTGTAGATGTCGGAGACCCAGATCCGGTCCTTGGGGAGCTTGTGCGCCAGGACGCGCGTGAGGCGGCCATAGCCGGACGCGAAGTCGAGCACGCTGTCCAGACGGTCAAAGCCGCCGAACACCTGGGAGACCAGCTGGTCGTAGGCGTCGTAACGGCGGATCGCGGCCTCCACGAACTTGAAGGCGGAGATACCGAAGTCCTGCTCGTAGTTGGGAACGAGCGCCTTGAAGAAGGTCTCGTCCGCCGCGGGAACCGGCTTGCAGAAGACCTTGCGGTCGAGCCCGTAGAGTTGGAGCTGCTCGTCGACGAACCTGCTGTAGGTCGGATCGATCAGCCTGAAGTCGAGGCCGTCGACGGCCTGCGGCCGCCTGCGCAATAGCTTCATCGAAAGCCTTACCGTCCCGGCGCCGCGCCACCCTTGCCGGCGGCCCAGCTACATCGTTTTCGCGCAAACCGTCCAGCCGGCGCGGCGCCGCGCCGCGCATGGAGAATATCGCCGCCATGGCGAATCGTGCGGCTTTTCATGTTACGGCCAGTGTGGCGCCGATGCTCGCCAGAGGCCCGGAGCGGTTGCGGGGGAGTGCTGGATGGACGCGACAGCCGGCGAGGTCGCAACCCGTCCCGGCGCAAGGCCCGCGAGCGTCGGCCGTCTCGCGAACGAAGTCCTGCTCGCCCTCGTGTTGCTGGCCCTATGGGCGGGGGCGTTCGTCGGGTTGGACGCCAGCGGCTACTGGATCGACGAGCTCTGGATCCTGTTTGTCGTCGACCATCCGGGCGGCGTCGTCGAGGTCCTCCAGCGGGCGATGACGGACACCAATCCGCCGCTGTTCTATCTGATCGCCCACTACTGGGTGGGGGCCTTCGGCGACAGCGAGGTTGCGACCCGAAGCCTCAGCGCGCTGTGCAGCGTGGCTGCGGGGGTCCTGCTCGTCGCTTGCAAGGGCGACGTGTTCAGCCGCCCGGCCCGCCTGTTCGGCGCTGCGGCGGGCGCGGCCTCCTTCTTCTGGTTCAAGCAATCGCAGAACCTGCGAAGCTACGCGCTGGCGATGCTGATCCTGGCCGGCCTGCTCCATTGCGCCGTGGCGGCCAAGCGCCATAGCCGGGCGGGCCGGCCGGTGAGCTGGGGCCTGTGCGCCTGGATCGGCGTGCTCGGCCTGCTGGGCGGCTGGACGCACTACTACCTGTTCCTGGCCGTCGGCCTCCTCTACCTGGCGATGCTCGTCACCATTCCCGATCGGCGGCTGCGGGCGACGATCCTGCTCAGCGGCTGCCTCATCGTGGCCCCGCTGCTGGCCTATATGCGGGCGGCGCGAGATCACCTGCTCTTCACGAACCTCTGGTTCAGCAACGACCGGCAGGGGCTCGCGGTCGCGGCGGAAAATGCCTGGAGCATGGTCTTCGGCGACTGGACCAAGGCCGCCCTCCTCGTGCTCGTGGCCGGGATGCTCTACGGCCTGTGGCGCCGACGCGCCGTCCCCCAACCCGGAACCGGAGAGATCGCGCAGCTTGGCGGTTGGATCGCCGGGGTGTCGCTGTTCGTCACCGTCGGCCTGGCGCTGATGGGCCTGGCGATCTCGTTTCTCGTCCAGCCGAGCTTTTCGGCCCGTAACCTGCTGATCGCCGCGCCCTGCGTCTGGTTCATCGCCGCATGGCTGTACGACCAAGCCGCCCAGAGCGCGCTGCGGGCCGGATGGGTCTTTGCAGCCCTGGCGGGGCTACTGCTGGCGTTCGAGCTTCCGAGCCTTAGCGGCCGGCTGGTCAATCGCGTGGAGGACTGGCGGGGTTCGGCGCAATATGTCGCCGCCCGGACGGCGTGCCGCGGGCGCGAGATCGCCGTCGTGCTGCCCGACGTCTTCGGGCCGGACACCCCCTTCTTCCGCCGCCTGGCCGAGCACGACCTGTTCGGCTGGTACTACCGTGGCGGAGGCCGTCTGGCCGCCCGGACCAGGGACGAACTCGCGACCTCCCGCGACCCCGATCTGGTCGCCATGTTCGGCGCGCGGGCCAGCGGCGCGGATCCCTGCCCGGTGCTGGCGTGGGGCGTCCACGACATAAGCGACGCCCAGGCGCAGGCTCTGGCGCAGGCGCTCGCCAGCCGCCCGGAGATTGATGCGCCGGTCAGCGTCCATCGCATCGCCAGCTACCGGCGCGCGCGAGACGGCTGGCGCCTGGGATGGCCCGCCGCCTATGTGTTCGAGCGGTCGGAACCGGCGCGCAAGCTCGAGGCGGCGGATCCAAGGTGACGCTGCTCTCGACCTTGCTGCGCGCGCGTTTCGTCCGCTTCGTGCTCGTCGGCGGCAGCGCTTCGGCGCTGCTCATGACCCTGACCTACATCTTTCTGCACATCGGGCTGCCGCCGTTCCGCGCCGGGCTCTGCGCCTACGCCATCTCCTTCGTGTTCGCCTATCTCCTGCAGAGGAACTGGACCTTCGGCGGCGCAGGACGCCACCTGCGGACGCTGCCGCGGTATTTCGCCCTGCAGGTGGTGCTGGCGCTGAGTTCCGGCGGGCTTTCGCACCTGCTCGTCAAGACGCTGGGCTGGCCGCACGCCCAGGCCTCCGCGGCGATGACCATTTGCGTCTCGGCGATCAGTTATTTCGGCTCGTCGCGTTGGGCTTTCGCCGCGGGCGACGAGGATCAGGAGCGCTGAGCCGAGGCGCCGCTCGACCGCTCCGCCAGTATCGCCAGGCCCACGGCTACGACGAGGGCGCAGAACACATTGCCCGGGAAGATGTAGCGGGCGTCGGCCTCCGGCGCGATGAGGTAGAGCAGAGCCTCGTTGGCGAAGGCGCCGCCCACGAGCGCCGCCCCGACCAGGGCTCGTCGGTCGCGCTTCAGCGCCAGCGCCGCCGTCACGAGCGCTGCGCCCACATAAAGCAGCGCGGGCCGGCTCCACCACCGGCTCGAGCCCCGGACGACGTAGTTGGTCACCGCCTGCGAGGCCGCGGGATGGGCTAGGCGCAGGCCGTAAGGATTGTCGTCGATCGCGCCGTGGGTCGGGTAGAAGACCTCGCGCGGGGCCAGGCCCATCTGCTCGATGAAGACGGCGTTGCGGTGCGTCAGATAGCAGCCGAAGTGCTGGGAGACGGCGGCCCGCCAGGCCCGTTGCACGTCCGTCCTCATCTGCGGCGTCTGGAACTTCCGCGTCGCGTAGATCCGCGGGATCCCCGGGTGCTCCTTGAACGACAACTGCACGTGACGCGGATCGTACAGCCGCCGGACCTGCTCGCCGCTGAGGGGCAGGCCGCGGGTGACGGCCAGCGGCAGGCGGCTCTCCCCGATGCAGGCGGAAACGCCGAGGAGATCGAACACCTGGATATTTGTGGTGGTGCTCGCCGGCTCCAGGCGCCGCAGATCGGGCAGCCGCCACTGCACCGACGCCCATGCGAGCCCGATCGAGACCGCCAACGCTCCGACGGTGATCAGACGGACCCGCGCGGTGGCCGGCCGGCCGAGAAACGGCTGCCAGACCATCAACGGAACGATGAGGGCGAACAGAGCGAAGGCGTTGTAACGCAGCGAGACGCTGATCCCGATGCAGAGCGCGGCGGCGATAAGCCAGGGGACCGCCCGTAACCGCGCCGCCAATAACCAGAGCGCCACGCCAGCGATGGCGAAGCTCGCCGTCGTCACGTCGCGCCAGTGCACCAGCATGACGCCGAGCATGGGCGCGTCGGCCAGGCCGATCAGCACGAAGCCGGCGACCGCCATTGGGAACGATCGACGGCCGCGCACCAGAAGCGCGGCGGCCAGGGCCGCGCCGAAGAAGATCAGGAAGGTCTGGGCGACGAAGAGCGCGCCGACTCCGCCGCCCGCTGTGCGGCTCAGCCAGAACAGATAGGCGTGCATCGGCGGCCAGACCGCGGTCTTTACGCCTTCGATCGACGTCCGGTAGGCGTAGAGGCCGTCGTAGCTCATCTGCCCTGGCCATACCGGGCTCACGACCGCCGCCGTCGCGACCGCCGCGAACCCGAGGCAGAGGCGCCAGCGCGGGGCGCCCGGCGTGGCGCCCTCCGCGGAATTAGGGATGATTTCGGCCATGGCGCAGCAAGAGCGGAGGCGGGAAGGAAGCTCAAGCGCAATCGTCCGGCGGTTTGCGGCGCCCCGGGCGCTTCGCCGCTTCAGAGAGCGTCGGCCGTTGCCTTCCGCCGTAGCGGCGTGTGACATCCGCCGTTCCCGATAGCGTGAGCCCATGATCGGACGCCAAAAGTCAGCCGCCGCCGACGCTGCGCTTCATGCGACCGGGCGGGCGCGGGCGGGCTGGAGCCGCGGCGCCTACGCCGCGACGCTGCTCTGCGCCTACCTTTCGGTCCTGATCGCCAACCTGCCCGGCCACTTGACGCTGGATTCGCTCCTCGAGCTCTACGAGGGACGCTACCGGATACGCCAGAGCTGGGCGCCGTCGTTCTACGCCTGGGTGCTCGGTGCGTTCGACTCCGTCTGGCGCGGCGCGGGCCTCTATGTGGCCGCCAGCGCGCTTCTGCTGTTCGCGGCGCTGGCGTCGTTGGCGTGGCTGAGGCCGCGCGCGAGGCCTGGGGCGGTGGTCCTAGCGGCGCTTTTCGGGCTATCGCCGCTGCTGCTGATCTATCAGGCGATCGTCTGGAAGGACGTGCTCTTCGCCGATGCGGCCGTGGCCGGAATGGCCTGCCTGGCCTGGGCGCTGCAGCGCTGGGAGGCGCCTCGCCTGCGCTGGGCCTGCCTGGCCGCGGCGCTGCTGTTGCTGGCGGCGGCCGCGCTGCTGCGGCAGAACGGGATCGTCGTAGGCCTGCTGGCGGCGGGCGCGCTCGGCTGGGCGCGCGGCCGCGACGGAAGGCGGCGAGGGCTTGCCTGGGCGCTCGCCGCGCTGGCGGCGGTCCTGCTGCTCTCGCACGGGCTCGACCTCGCCACCCGCCCGCCCGACGCCCGCGCCGACAGCGGCGTCGGCGACGGGGTCCGCGTGGTCGAGGGCTACGACCTGATGGGGGCGGTCAGCCGCGATCCAAGCTTTCCCTTGCCGGCCGCCACCAAGGCCGCGCCGGCTGCGGCGGCCGAGCTGCGGCGGCTCGCGCCACGCTACTATTCGGCCGAACGCATCGACTTCCTCGACGATCAGCCAAGGCTGCAGGCCGCGCTCGACGCGATCCCCGACGCGGCGCTCGCCGCCGACTGGCGCAATCTGGTGATGCATCCGGCGACCTATCTGCGCGAGCGCGCCCAGGTGTTTCGATGGGTGCTGCTGACGCCGCAGATCAAGCGGTGCGTGCCGGTGTCCTTGGGCGTCGACGGGCCGCCCGACACCCTGCGCGCGCTAGGCATGTCCCGGCGCTGGTCGGCGCAGGACCAGCGGCTGGAAGTCTACGACCGAGCGGCTGCGCCGGTGCACGCCCACCTCGCCTACGCTGTGATCGCGGCCCTCGTCGGCCTCCTGATGCTGCGGCGCGGCGAGCCGGCGGACCTGGCCATGGCCGCCTTGATGGCGAGCGCGCTGCTGTTCGCGGCGAGCTTCTTCGTGATCTCGATCGCCTGCGACTACCGCTATCTCTACTTCCTCGACCTCGCGGCGATGGCGGGCCTGCTCTACCTGGCGATCGATCCGCCGCCGATCAGGATGTCGTCGAGGGTCCAGCCGACCTCGTCGAGGATCTCCTTCTGGAGCAGCCAGTCGCGCTGAAGCGCGTCGAAACGCGCCTTCAGCGCCTCATGCTCGCGCCGTTCCCAGCTCAGCGCCTGGTTCAGCTCGTGGTTCTCGCTGCGCGCCCGGTCGAGGTCGCGTGCGGCGGGCGAAACCAGAGCGCCCATCGCTCTTTTGCGAGCGGCCAGCTCGCGCGCCGCCGCATCGAGCGCGTCGACGGGCGCCGGCTCGTCGCAGGCCGCCGCCGACAGGGCCTGGTGGACGGCATGCGCCAGTTGGCCGGTCCAACCCAAGGCCTCCAGCTCGCCCTGGGCCTGATTGTGACGCAGTTCCGAGGTCAGCGCCGCGTCGATCGCCTTGGCCGCGCGTGCATCGAGCTTCGGCAGGCTGCGCCCGTGCGCGCGCTCGATCCGCGTGGTCTCCCCGCGCCAGTCGGCGATCAGCCGGTCGTAGTCGACAAAGGCGCGCGGCAGGTCGCGGCTATAGGCTTCGGCGGCCAGCATATAGGTGGCCCAGAGCAGCACCGCCTTCTCCGGCGGAAAGCCGTCGCGGCGGCAGAGCGAGCCGGCCACCGCCAGCGGATGGCGGACGGGGACGACGCAGAGCGGCGCGACGTGGGCGGCCCGCAGGATCTCGCGCCAGAACGGCGCCGACACGGTGACCCGCGGTTCTTTCAGCAGCAGCTCGCGCCGGCCGGCGAACTCCTCCTCGAACAGGGCGGCCGCGCGGCGGCGCCAGTCGGCGGCGTCCTTCGTTGGCGGCTCCGGCGAGGGAAAGGCGAAGACGTCGTCCCAGGCCGAGCCGGCGGCCCGCAGCCGTTCGTCGTTGAAGAGGGCGATCCGCCACGGCTCGAAATAGCCCTGAGCGTTGTGGTCGTCGCCCGGCATCACGTTGCGGGGAAGCTCGACCCCCGCCAGCGACAAGAGCTGGGACATCGCCGAGGTGCCCGAACGGTGCATGCCCAGCACGAGGTAGCAGACCCGGGCGTCCGGAGCGGCCGAAGGCGGGCTGGAAGGCTTGGAGGCGGGCGGCATCGCTGCTTGTCCTACAGCACCCGCCGATGCGGCGGAATCGCCTGAGGGGTGAATCGTGCTCTAATTTCACCGTCCGTGGACCGCCCGCCACGGATCGCCGGGCGCCGAGGGCGCGTCCTGGTCACGATGGATGGTCGCGAACGGGCAGGAAGGGGGCGCGCTCCGGGTCTGGGGGCCGCAGTTGATCCCCTCCGGCATCTGTTGCACACAGGCGCTCGCCGCCGCCAAGGGATTGAGACGCCGAATGGCCGCCACGGCCCCCGCCGATGAAGCCTACCGGACGGTCTCCGCCGCGGTCGACGCAGCCTTCTACCGCTTCGCCTATCCGGATCTTGTCGAGCCGGGCTTCGATCCGATCCGCCACTATCTGGAGACGGGTTGGCGCGAGGGGCGCGACCCTGCGCCCTGGTTCTCGGTCCGCGGATACCTGCGGCTGCATGTCGACGTGGCGGCGAGCGGAGCGGAGCCGTTCTCGCACTATCTCACCCGTGGCGCCGCCGAGCAGCGGGGAATCGTAGCCTCCGACCACGCCATGCGCTTCCGCCTGGCCGGCGGCCGGACTTGGGATTTTCATGCCCCGCCGGCGCCGGAGCAGCCCTCCGGTCCGCCGCCCGCGTCGGAGCCAGCGATCTTCCACCAGGATGATCGCGCGGTGGCGGCCGCCGAATTCGACCAAGGCTTCTACCTCGAGCAGAATCCGGACCTGGCGCGGAGCGGCGCCGACCCGCTCGAGCACTTCCTCCTCCACGGCTGGCGCGAGGGGCGCGATCCTGCGCCCTGGTTCTCCGTCCGCGACTACCTCTCAGCCAATCCGGACGTCGAGGAAGCCGGGGTCAATCCGTTCGTGCACTTCATCGCCGCCGGCCGGGCGGAGGGCCGCGCCCCGCGCAGCCGGCTGGGCTTCCGCTACAAGGTCCTGGCGTCGCAACGCCCGCTCGAATCGCGGATCGCAAGGGCGGCGGCGCGGGCGCGCAACGCCACGCCGACGCTGCCGGAAGGCTTCGCGGGCGTGGCCGTGGAGTCGCGCACCGGCCTCGAGGACCTGCACGTCACCTTCAGCCACGACAACTATTTCGAAGGCGTCGGCGGCGTGCAGCTCTGCCTGCAGCATGAGAGCGCGCGCCTGGCCGACCGGGGCGTCGACCACCTGCACCTCTACCCCACCAGCGTCTGGCCGGTGCTGCGCCGGACGGAGAAGGCGATGCTCGGCGTGATGCTGAACGGCCGGCCGGTGGGCGCCTACACGCCCGAAGCCATCGCCCGCGGCCTGGCGGCGGCGCGGTCCGGCCGTCGCGGGCGCGGCAGCTTCGCTATCCACAATCTGCTGGGGCACCAGGTCGACGAGGTGCTCGACATCCTCGCCGCGGCGGGGCTCGAGGCCGGCTTCTTCTGGCTGCACGACTTCACCAGCCTCTGCGCAGGCTACCAGCTCCTGCGCAACGACGTGCAGGATTGCGGCGCCCCGCCTCCCGACAGCCCGGCCTGCGGCGTCTGCGTCTATGGGTCCGCGCGCATGCCCCAGGTCGCCGATCATGAACGCCTGTTCCGCAAGCTGAAACTCACCGTCGTGAGCCCTTCGCAGACGACGCTCGACTTCTGGCGCGCAAGCTGGAGCTTCCAGGCCGCGCGCGCCGTCGTGCATCCGCACCTTCGCCTCCACACACGTGGACCGGCCGCGGCGCCGGCGCGCGCTTCCAGGCCGCTGCGTCTGGCCTTCCTCGGCCAACCGTCCGTCCACAAGGGCTGGCCGGTTTTCGCCGAGCTCGCGACGGATTTCGCCGGCGACTCCCGTTATGAGTTCCTGCACTTGGCCGCGCGCCGCGACAAGCGTACGCCCGTGGAGTTTCACCACGTCATGGTCACCCTCGCCGAGCCGCACGCCATGCAGCGCGCCCTGGAGCGTCTGGGGGTCGACGTGGCGGTGATCTGGTCGATCTTCCGCGAGACCTACTGCCTGGCCGCCTACGAGGCGATGGCGGCCGGCTGCGCCATCGTCACCTGCCCCGACAGCGCCAACGTCGCCGCCATGGTGGAGCGGGAGGGGGCGGGGCGGGTGTTGGCCGACGAGGCCGCGCTTGCGGCGGCGCTGGCGCGGGGCGAACTGCAGGATCTCGCCCGGAGCGTTCGCAAGCCGATGCTCTACGACCTCGAGTTCAGCGGCATGACCGCGGATCTGCTGGACGCCGGCGTCGGGGCATGAAGGTGCTCTGCTTCACCAGCTTCACCTATTCATACCTGAACCGTGCGCGCGTGCTGTTCGCCAGCCTGCGCCGGTTCCACCCGGATTGGGAGCTGGTCGCCCTGATCACCGACGAGCTCCCGCCCGGCGTGACGGTAGACGTCCGATCCGAGCCTTTCGACCGGGTGGTCCACGCTTCCGAGCTGGGAATCCCCGATTATCTCTCCTGGCTGTTCAAGCACGACGTCGTCGAGGTCTGCACGGCGGTGAAGGGGCCGTTCCTGCACCAGGCCTGCGAAGCCGGCGCGGTGGACGCGGTCGTCTACCTCGACCCCGACACCTGCCTGTTCGAGAGCCTCGCCCCCGTCACGGAGCTGCTCGAAACCCACGACATCCTGCTCACGCCGCACCTGCTCGAGCCGAACGACGTGCCGCTGGCGATCGAGGACAACGACGTCGCGACGCTGCGCACGGGAATCTACAACCTCGGGTTCCTGGCGGTGCGAACGAGCGGCGAGGGCGCGCGTTTCGCTTGCTGGTGGAGCGAGCGGCTCCTGACCCATTGCTATGACGACATTCCGCACGGCCTGTTCGTCGACCAGCGCTGGTGCGACCATGTCCCGGCCCTGTTTGACCGGGTGAAAGTGCTGCGGGATCCAGGCTATAACGTCGCCAGCTGGAACCTGAGCCGACGGACGGTCACCGTAGAGAAGGACGGCCGCATCCTCGTCAACGGCGCGCCGCTGCGTTTCTGGCACTTCACCAAGCTGGGCGAAGTGGGCGACGCCATGACGCGGCGCTACGCCGGCGACAACTTTCCGGTGTACGAACTCTGGGCGTGGTACAAGCGCAAGGTGATGGATGCGACCGACGCTGCGATCCCGAAGGGCTGGTGGGCCTATGGCCGTTTCGCCGACGGGAAGTCGATCGAGCGGGCGCACCGCCTGATCTACCGCCGCGAGCCGCGCCTGCAGGCGGCCTATCCGAACCCTTACGCCGCGGGCCCGGGCGCCTTTCGGAGCTGGCTCGCGGAGCACCGCACATGAGCGTCGCGATCCGAGAGACGCCGCCGGAGCTGCCGGAGGCGCCGATCGGCCTGGTGGCGAAGGCCGGGCAGGTCGCCGCTCTGGTCGGCGGGATGACGGCCGAGCTCCAGCGGCGCCTGGCCGACGAAATCACCCAGCTGGAGGCGCAGGACGCCCTCACCCGCACGGCGTTCGCCCAGGCGCTGGTCGCGGCTCTGGGGCATGCGGCCGAAGCGCGCGCCGCGATCCGGAGCCTGCTGCAGACGCCGCGGGCGCAGCCCGCCAAGGCGGCGGGACGGCGACGGCGTCAGCTGCACTGGCGCCTGCGATGGGTGCTGGCCCGGCTGGGCCCGCACGCCCAGGCGCGCCTGATCGAAGGCTCGGGCCTGTGGCGGCCCGACCGCCGGCGGGCTCTGCGCGAGATCCAAGCCTATGTCGCCCGCCGGGCGGATCCTGGAGCCGCCCCCGAAAGCCTGATGGATCAGGCCTGGTATCTCGCCCGGTATCCGGACGTGGCCGAGCTCAACCTTTCGCCGCTGCTGCACTATCTGGTCGTGGGCCAGGGGGAGGGGCGCGATCCGCACCCCCTGTTCCAGACCAGCTTCTACGCCCGGTCGAACGCCGAAGAGCTGGAGCGAGACCGGGCCTGGCCGTTGGGTCATTTCCTGCACGCCGGATCCGCCGGCTTGCGCGACCCCCACCCGCTGTTCGACGCGCTCCACTATGTGACGCAGGGCGCCTTGCTGCGGCCGGACGAGGATCTCGTCTCCCATTACCTGCGCGAGGGCTGGCGGCAGGGTCTTTCGCCGCATCCCCTGTTCGATCTCGCCTGGTACGCAGCCCAGGCGCCCCAGACCGCGGCGCAAACGCCGCCGCTGCTGCACTATGTGCTGGAGGGCGCGGCGGCGGGCCTTTCGCCGCACCCGCTGTTCGATCCGGCCTGGTACCTGGCCCAGGCGCCCGCCGCGGCGGCCGATCCGCTCAGCCACTATCTGGTGACGGGCGCCGCCGCCGGACTGAGCCCGAGCCGCTGGTTCGACCCCAAGCATTACGCCGCCCAGCCCGGCGCGGACCTCGCCGAAGGCGTCAATCCTCTGATCGACTATCAGCAGGGCGGCGCCTGGCGCGTAGCGGAGCCGGCGCCGGGGTTCGCGACGCTCGCCTATGTCGCCGCCAATGCAGAGCTGGCCCAGGACGGATTCACGCCGCTCGAGCACCGCGCGCGCCGTGCGACCGAACGCCGCCGGCCCGATTGACAGGGATGAGGGGTCGCCGCATCTGTCGCGCGGCCCCGGGCATCCGGGCACCTGGACGGTCAATCTTGGCTGTTCAAACTACCGCAATGTCGCCACCATTTGGGTATTGTGGGCGGCGCTCGGACGGGACTCTCGGCGGCCATGAAATTCCTGACGTTCCTTAGCAACCAGCCTGACAATGTGCTCACGCGAGCCTTGCAAGAAGGCAAGCGTCCGTTCGCGGTGGCGGCCACATTCAGCTTCTTCTCCAACCTGCTGTACTTGGCTATGCCGCTTTACACCTACCAAGTGTACGGCCGTGTCATGCAGAGCGAGAGCCAAGCGACGCTTTGGGTGCTGACTTTCATCACCGTCTTCGTCTTCGGCGTCTCAAGCGTGATCGACGACTACCGGGCGCGGGTGCTGATCAACTATGGCGTCGCCTTGGACCAGCGGGTCTCCGGCCGGCTGTTCTCCAGCCTCTTCGACGCGGCGGTGCGGGGCGACCCGAGCGGCCGCGCGCAGGTGCTGCGCGACCTGGACACCTTCCGCCAGACGCTGACCGGCGTCGCCGCGGCCGCCTTCTTCGACCTGCCCTGGATCCCGGTCTTCATCTTCGTCCTCTACATGATCGATCCCTGGGTCGGCGTGCTGACCACGATCGGCGCCGTGGTGCTGCTGGCGCTCGCGCTCATGCAGGAGCGCGGGATCCGCCCGGCGATGCGCGAGGCCAACGACGCGGCGCTGAGGAGCTACGCCTTCACCGACGCCGCGCTGCGCAACGGCGAGGTGGTGCGCGCGATGGGCATGCTGCCGACGCTCGGTGCGGCCTGGGCGCGCTTCCGCGGCGTCACCATCGAGCGCGGCGCCGACGCAGCGGAGAAATCCAACGGCTACACCGACCTGATCAAGGCCGTGCGGATGGCGATCCAGATCCTGACGATCGCCATCGGCGCCTGGCTGATTATGCGCGGCAAGCTGCACTCGGGCATGCTGTTCGCCAACATGATCCTGGCAGCCCGCGCGCTGGCGCCGATCGAGAAGATCGTCGGCGCGTGGGAGCCGCTCAACAACATGGCGCGGGCCCATGGCCGGCTGATGGAGATCCTGCAGCGCGCCGAGCCTCCCGCCGCGGCGACTACGCTCCCCAGGCCGAAGGGACGGTTGACGGTCGAGGCGGTGAATTTCGCGCCGCCCGGGGCGAATCGCCTGCTGCTGGCCGGCGTGGCTTTCCAGATCGAGCCGGGCGAGGTGCTGGGGATCGTCGGGCCTTCAGGCGCGGGCAAGTCGACCCTGGCGCGACTGTTGATGGGCATCTGGCGGCCGATCAACGGCGTGGTGCGGCTCGACGGCGCCGACGTCTTCAGCTGGAACCGGGCGGACTTCGGCAAGCACGTCGGCTACCTGCCGCAGGACACCGAACTCTTCGCCGGCACCATCCGCGAGAACATCGCCCGCTTCCGGAACGACATCACCGACGAGCAGGTGGTCCGCGCCGCCCAGCTGGCCGGGGTCCATGAGCTCGTGCTGCGGACGTCGAAGGGCTACGACACCGAAGTCGGCGAAGCCGGCGTGGTGCTCTCGGTCGGCCAGCGCCAGCGCGTCGGCCTGGCCCGCGCCATGCTCGCCGATCCGGCCTTCATCGTGTTGGACGAGCCGAACGCCAGCCTCGACGCCGAGGGCGAACAGGCGCTGATGGAGGCGATCGAGGCGATGAAGGCCAACGGTTCGACCGTGGTGATCATCTCGCACAAGATCGGCGTGTTCCGCGCCGCCGATAAGCTGCTGGCCATGCGCGATGGCCGCGTCGAGCTGTTCGGTCCGCGCGACGCCGTGCTGAACAGACTGATGAAGCCGACCGAAGTGCGCGCCGTGGAGGCGGGACGATGAGACTCGACCTGGGTCCGGTTCGATCTGGATATGTGACGCCGACCTTCGGGGCCGAGCTAGAGCCGCTCCATCCCGAGCTCGAACGGCGCATGCGCCGGCCGATGGTGATCGGCGCCTGGATCATCGGCCTGCTCGTGGTGGGCCTGGGCCTCTGGGCGGCGCTGACGCCGCTCGCCAGCGGCGTCTCCGCACCCGGCGAGGTGAGGGTGGAGTCGAACGTGAAGACGATCCGCCATCGCGAAGGCGGCACGGTGCGCCAGATCCTGGTCAAGGAAGGCCAGAAGGTGAAGGCGGGGCAGGCCCTGCTGACCTTCAACGACACCGACACACGCGCCGCCCAGGAGGTGCTGCAGAACCAAGTGGATATCCTGCTGGCGCAGGCGGCGCGCGCCTCGGCCGAAGCCAGCGGCCGCACCGTCATCGAGTTCCCGCCGCAGCTCACCTCGCGCGCCGGCGATGCGCGGGTCGCAGGGCTGATGCGCGACCAGCAGTTCCTGTTCGACACCCGCCTGCAGTTGTTCAACAGCCAGACCTCGGTGCTCGATCAGCGCCTCGACCAGATCCAGAATCAGATCGTGGGGGCGCAGGCCCAGGTCGCCTCGGTGCAGGACCAGACCCAGCTCACCGACGAGGAGATGTCGGGGTACAAGACCCTGTACGCCAAGGGCTATGCGCCCAAGCAGCTGATCCTGCGATACCAGCGCTCGATGTCCGAACTGGCCGGCCGGAAAGGCTCGCTCGTCGCCGACATCGCCCGTCTCAAGCAGCAGCAGGGCGAGACCCGGATGCAGATGGCGACGCTGCGCGACCAGCGGCATACCCAGGGGGCCGAGGAGCTCAGGGAGGCGCAAGCCAAGCTGGCCGACGCCTCGCCGCGCCTCGCCGCCGCCACGGCGGCGCAGGAAGCGATGGTGGTGAAGTCCCCGTCCGACGGCTTTGTCTTCGGGCTCACTCAGTTCACCCCCGGCGGCGCCGCCGGGCCGGGCGAGGTGCTGATGCAGGTGGTCCCGGCCGACTCGCCGCTCCTGGTGACGGCGATGATCAAGCCGCAGGACATCGAATCGGTTCACGTGGGCCAGAAGGCGCGCGTACGGATCACGGCGCTCAATCCGCGCTGGCACGGACCGATGGACGGCGAGGTGGCCATGGTCGCCGCCGAGAAGACCAGCAACGAGAAGTCCGGAATGGCCTTCTACCGCGTCGACGTGCGAATCGATCCCAAACAGATCACCAAGCTCAGGGACGGAGAACGCGTCGCGCCTGGCATGCCCGCCAGCATCATGCTGATCACCGGCAAGAGCACGCTCCTGGGCTTCCTCGTCTCGCCGATCACGGACACCTTGGACCACGCGTTCCGCGAGGAATAGCGGGTCCGGATCCGGACCAAATCCCGGCGGGGCGAGGCGACCCTGCCCGGAGCGTTTAGGCGAGCGTTTGGAACGTCTTGCGCGCCCTAGCTCACCCGGCCCCGCCGCGGTGAAGCTGGGGCGCCGTCCCGCCCCAGTCTGGCCTTTTTGCAGTTGCGCGACGCGCGCTCATCCGATACGTCTTCCCTCGGGCTCGTTTAACCTTCGCCGCGGCTTCGCCGTGGTGCATGGGGTGATGGACCGTCGGGACCGCTCCATCGGGATGGGGGTCAGGCGTGCCGGGGGTCCGTGTGACACAGACTGGAGAGACTAATGGCAACCTATACATTCGAGACGATCACCGCCGATCAGGCGTTGAACTTCCAATCGAGCGACATCCTCGTCAGCAATGGCACGTCGACCGGCTCGAAGTTCCGCGTCGCCTTCGGCACCACCGGCGCGATCGGCAGCACCATCACGGTGACCGACACGTCCACGGGCGTGACGAAGACCTTCGGTGCCGGCCTCGCGGACCACGTGGTGGGCATCGCGTCGGCCAGTTCGCAATTCTACGTCGGCTCGTCGGCGTCCCTCGGTGACCCGTCCGGCCTGACCGCCGCCGCGGTCGGCGCCTTCCTCGGCGACGGCGACGATACCGTCGTCGGTTCGACCGCCGCGGACTACCTGCAAGGCAACCAGGGCGCCGACAGCCTCGCCGGCGCCGGCGGCAACGACACCCTGTTCGGCGGCCAAGGCGCCGACACCATCACGTTCGGCGTCGCCACGACGGACCATGTCTTCGTCAACGGCAACATCGGCAACGACACCATCACCGCGGGCACCGTCGGCGCCTCGACCATTCTCGGCGGGCAGGGCGACGACTCCATCACTGGCGGCGCGGCTGCCGATACGCTCAATGGCGATCTCGGCAACGACACGATCATCAGCGGCACCGGCAACGACACCATCAATGGCGGGGCAGGCGACGATTCGCTCGTGGGCGGCGTTGGCTCGCAACAGCTCTTCGGGGGTGACGGAAACGACACCATCGTCGGCGCTAACGGCAACGATTGGCTGCAAGGCAACATGGGCGACGACAGTCTGGTCGCCGGCACGGGCAACGACACCATCTTCGGCGGCCAGGGCAACGACCACATCACGGCGACCGCCGGTGGCAACGACCTGATCAACGGCAACCTCGGCAACGATACGATCGTCGCGGGCAACGGCAACAACACCATCCATGGTGGCCAAGGTCACGACGACATCACCTCGGGCAGCGGCAACGATCTGATCTTCGGCGACCTGGGCAACGACACGATCGACGGTGGGACGGGCAACGACTCGATCCTCGGCGGCGATGGCGACGATCTGATCAGCTGGACCGGCGGGGCCGGCACCAAGGTCTCCATCGACGGCGGCGCGGGCAACGACACCATCAGCACCACCAGCAGCGTCGGCAACGACACTATCCTCGGCGGGGACGGCGACGACTCGATTGACGCCGTGTCGAGCGGACATCAATCGCTCAGCGGCGGCGCGGGCCATGACAGCATCGTCGGCGCGAGCGGCAACGACACCATCGACGGTGGCGACGGCAACGACCTGATCGTCGGGGCTGCCGGCAACGACGTCCTGGTGGGTGGCGCGGGCGACGACTCGCTCGTCGGCGAAGCGGGCCGAGACTCGCTGACCGGCGGCGCCGGTAGCGATGTCTTCGCCTTCGGCAACGGCGAATCCGCCCACGACTTCAACACCCAGGACGTCATTCTCGACTGGTCCTCGACGGACAAGCTCCACTTCGTGAACACGGTTCCTGCTACGATCGGCGCCACGGAGTTCATCTCCGGCGGCATCGTGTCGGACTACGCGGCGGCTACGGCCTTCGCCAACACCCAGCTCGGCACGAACGACATCGTCGCCGTGCAGGTGGGGTCGGACGTGGTGGTCTTCGCCAACACCGACAACACCGCTGGCCTGGGCACGAACGATGTGGCGGTGGTGCTGGTGGGCCATAGCCTGGCTGACATCAGCAGCTCCAACATCGTCTAAGCTCCTGGCTTAGAAACTAGGCTTGAGGGCCGCCCTTCGGGGCGGCCCTTTTCTTTTCGGGCTTCCCTTCGCGGTGGTGACACGGTCTTAAGGGGCCATGTCCAACGCGGTCCTCTATTTCCATTCCGACGCCTACGAAACGCGCGGTGCCCGGCTGATGGGCCGCCATTCGGCCGGCGAGAGCTTCCTGCGGGGCTTCCTGCGCTACGCAGATGTCGACACGCTGCATTTCTGGAACGTGGCGAACGCGCCGCTCGACGAGGCGGAGGCGCTGATCCGGCGCATCCAACCGTTCGATAAGTCGCCGGTCTGGCACCGCAGCCGCCGTAGGCTCGGCGACGTCGGCGTGCTCAGCATGCCGGTGCCGGGGCTTCCGCAGGAAGCCTGGGCGCGCCGCCACATCGGCGACCAGGCCTATGCGATCAGCGGCGTGACCCATACCACAGCATCGGTCGTCATCATGCAGACCGTGGCCGACATGCTGTTGTCGCCGCTTTATGACTACGACGCCCTGATCTGCACCTCGTCAGCCGTGCGAGCCTCGATCGAGACGCAACTCGACGGAATGCGCGATTACATCGAGCAGGAATACGGCCCGCGCCGCCGCGCGGAGGCGCAGCGCGTGGTCATTCCGCTCGGCGTCAACGTCGATGACTTCCGTACCGATCCGGCCCAGCGGCGCGCGTGGCGCGAGAAGCTCGCCATTCCGGACGACGCCATCGTCGCGCTCTACGTCGGCCGCTTCAGCCCGCGCGGCAAGATGAACCCGGCGCTCATGGCGCAGGCCCTCGAGCAGGCCGCCCGGCGGACCACGCGCCCGATCTACTGGGTCAACTCGGGCTGGACGACCACCGAAGCGGCCGAGACCGCCTACCGCGAGCAGACCAGCGCCTTCTGCCCGTCGGTCCACTTTCGGATCGTCGACGGCAGAGACCCGGACGTCCGCTTCTCAATCTGGTCGGTCGCCGACGTCTTCATCAGCTTTTCGGACAATATCCAGGAGACCTTCGGCCTCACGCCGATCGAGGCGATGGCGGCGGGCCTTCCCTCCGTAGTGACCGACTGGGACGGCTATCGCGACACGGTGCGCGATGGCGAGGACGGCTACCGGATCGCCACCTATGCGCCCAGGCCCGGCGACGGCGGCGACATCGCCTACGCCTTCGCCGACGGCCAGATCAATTACGACGCCTATATCGGCGGCGTGGCGCAATATACCGCGATCGACATCGCGGCGGCGGCCCAGGCGATCCACGCCCTGGTCGAGAACCCCGACTTGCGCGCCCGAATGGGGCGTTCGGCCCAGGGGCGTGCGCGAAACACCTTCGACTGGTCCGTCATCATCCCGCAATATCAGGCGCTCTGGGCCGAGCAGAACGCGCGCCGCCGGACTGCGCCCCTCGTACCGGCCAAGGCTGCGAATCCCTTCCGCCCCGATCCCTTCACCCTCTTCGGCGGCTACCCAACGCAGAGCCTGCAGCCCGACTGGCAGGTGGCGGTCCCGCCCGGCGTCGAGTGGACCGACGCCCGATCCGCCCTGACCTCGGCGCTGGCCGTCTACAGCGCGCTCCACCGCCCCACGATGGAGGAGGCGCAAAAGGCGTTCGAATGGGCGTTGGCGTATGGACCGGCGCCATTGGCTCGACTGGTCGAGGCCTTCCCGCCCCACCGTCGGCCGTTCGTGCAACGTGGGCTGCTCTGGATGGCGCGGTTCGGGGCGTTGGCGCTCAACCCCTGAGCGGCGCATCCTCTGAAACGCAAAGGCCGGACAACGAACCTTGCGGTTCACTGCCCGGCCGAAGCGACACAGCCATGGAGAGCTAGGCTGACCCACGAAGCTTAGCTGAAACACCGCACTTGGCCTAGCGAAACATCCTTCAAATCGCGGTGACGCCCCGCCACGCAGGGCTTATCTATGGCCTCACGGCCAGCCACCCGCATCGGTGGTGGGAATGGGAGGACGACGTGCCGGAGGGCTATGAGTTCACGACTGACTGGTTAAACCGGTGGGCGGGCGTCTGGACGCAGTTGCTGGGCCGCTTTCCTCCCAGCCGCATGCTGGAGGTCGGCTCCTACGAAGGCCGTACGGCATGCTTCATGATCGACACCTGCGCCGCCGAGCGAGACATCGAGCTGCATTGCGTCGACACCTGGGGCGGCGGCGTAGAGCACGACGCCAACGCCATGCCGGTTGTGGAGCGGCGATTCGACGCCAACATCGCAAAGGCCTGCGCCGCAGCCTCCCATCGCGTGGACTTCCATAAGCACAAGGCCCTTTCGTCCGAGGCCTTGGTCACCCTGCTTGCGGAGGGGCGGCGCGAAAGCTTCGATCTGATCTATGTGGATGGATCGCACCAGGCGCCGGACGTGCTTTCGGATGCAGTGCTGTCTTTCCAACTGCTCCGGGTGGGGGGGGTGCTGATCTTCGACGACTATCTCTGGTCCATGCACGAGGCGGGGAAGCAGGACTTCTATCAACTCCCAAAGCCGGCGATCGACGCCTTCGTGAACATCTACCAACGCAAGCTGGGTGTGATCGCAGCACCGCTATACCAGCTATACGCGCGCAAGATCGCCGCCTGAGTCACGGATGCTCCCGAGCTCGATCGGTGACTACTATGCGGACGCAGCGCCCGCCCAGACGCCGGTCGACATCGCCGTCGTCATGCCGACAGTCCTGCGCCCGTGCATCGCGATCGCTCTCGATTCCATCTATGCCCAGAGTTTCGCTGGCCGGATCCAGATCTTGATCGGGGTCGACAAGGCGGCCGGCTCGCGCGACGTGCTGCAGGTCGCATTAGCGCGACGGCCGGCGAACGTCTCCGCCCTGGTGATGGCGCTCCCCTATTCGACCTCGATGCGTCATGGCGGCGTGCACACGGCGCTCGATGGCGGCGCGTTGCGGACGATTCTCAGTTTCCTGGCCAACGCTCGCTATGTGGCCTACCTCGACGACGACAACAGCTACGAGCCCGATCACTTGGAGCTGCTCTGGGCGGCGGTGCAGGGCAAGGCCTGGGCCTTTGCGCAACGCATGCTGGTCGAAGAAGGAACCGGCCGGGAACTGGGCGTCGATCGTTGGGATTCGGTGGGCGTCGGCGCCGGCCGTTTCGCGGCCCAAGGCGGGTTCGTCGACACCAACTGCCTGCTCGTCGACAAGATCGCGGCGACACGCGCGCTTGGGCGCTGGTCGGAGAGCGGCACAGGCAAGGCGGGCCTCACCGCCGACCGCAACTTCTTCGCCGCGATCAAGCACGCGCCGCACGGGCGCGTCGACCGCGCCACGGTGCGCTACGGCATTCGCCCGAGCAACGTGCTCAACAAGCTCATTCGCGACAACCCGCAGTTTTGAGCCGGCTGTGGCTGCATCGCCATCGTTTGACTCTGGCCGGAAGGAAAGCGCTGATGCCTGCCCTCGGCCGCAATCCGCCGCTGGACGCCTGGGAATGAGCATCACCGACTTCGCCGCCGCGCGGATCAGGGAATGGGTCGGGGCCTGGCCGGAGCGGCCTGATCAGGCGGCGTTGCTGCGGGTCCTGCGCTTCCTCGGCAAATGGCGTTCGGCGATGCTGGTGAACACCTACGTCGCGCAGCAGGGAACGGTGATCCACGGCGGCATCTTCCGTGGCATGACGTTCTTCGATCGTTCGACCGAGGAAGGCGCGGTCATGCCGCGGCTACTCGGGACGTATGAAGCCGAGCTCCATCCCCATTTCCAGGCTCTCCTCGCGGAGGGGGTGGACGCCATCATCGATGTCGGCTGCGCCGAGGGCTACTACGCGGTCGGCTTGGCGCGCATGGCGCCCGGCGTCACCGTCCACGCCCACGACATCGACGACAAGGCGCGGGCCGCCTGCGCCGAGCTGGCGCGGCGCAATGGCGTGGCCGAGCGGGTCCGCATCGGCGGCGAGTTCAGGCCCGAGGATTTCCAGGCCTTCGCCGGACAGCGCGTGCTTGTGCTGGTGGATGCGGAGGGGGCGGAGGTGGACATCCTCGACCCGGCGCGCGGGCCGGCCCTGGCGCAGATGTCGATCATCGTCGAGACGCACGACGTCTTCCGCCCCGGATCCGAGGCGCAAATCACCGCCCGCTTCTCGGCGACCCACGAGATCACCCGCGTCGCTCAGCAGCCCAAGACGTTCGACATGCCGGACTGGATGCGGTCGCTCACGCACCTGGACCAGCTGCTGGCGGTTTGGGAATTTCGTCTGGCCCCGACGCCCTGGCTGGTGTTGCGACCCAAGGGGACGTCCGCCGGATGAAGATCCTCCTGGCGTTCGCGCACTACTTTCGCGCTGAGCGAGGCCGCGAGCGCCGGCCCCGCCTCGGACGGTCAGTCGTAGGCGAAGCCGGCGAGCGTCTTTAGGCGCGCCTGGTCGCGGGCGTAGATGGCGCGCAGATGCGCGACGTCCGCCGGCGTGAGGTCGGAGCCGTAGTCCATCTCCTTGCCGACGTGCGATTCGCGTAAAGCCGGCGGCGCGACGTCGTCCAGCTCGAGGAAGTCCCGCACCTCGCTCAACATCAGGCCGGGGTCCGCCCGCAGGTCCTCGGCCCGCAGCAGCATCACCTGCTGGCGCGGGAAGAGCGCGAACAGCCGCTCCAGCTGCTCGGCGTAGAAGCCGCGCTCGACATAGGAAAACTCGCGGTGGTGGCCCCAGGGATTGGCGTCGAACAGCCGTTGACGGCCCTCGCGGATGCACCAGGCGAAGGGCTCGCGCTCCGCGCCGCGGCCGTACTCCATGCGCCAGTGCGACCAGGCCCGCTCCACGGGATCGCGCAGCGTCAGGATCAGCCGCATGGCCGGATTGTAGGCGTGGATGCGTTTCAGCGCGTTGGGCCAATAGATGTAGATGGGCGTCGCCTCGCCGCACGGGCGGCCGTCGGCCTGGGGGAACTGCGCGTGGTAGGCGCCGTAGTCTGGCGTCGCCCAGTTGCGTGTCTCATCGTCGAAGAAGTGGACCTCCTTGACCCTGGACAGAGCGATGTCCGGGTAATCGCTCAGATAGTCGTAGAGCGCGGTGGTGCCGCCCTTCTGCACGCCGGCGATGAGGAAGGTGACGCGGGGAGCCGTCATGCCGAAATCCATCCCGCGACGCGGCCCCAGGCGCAAGCTTCATCCGCGGGGAGGATCGCGATAAGGGTTGCGCAGAGCGCCCCCTCGGTCGGGTTCGCCGACAGCTCCCCCTCGCAGTGGAGTTGGCTCGGCGCGCGGCGACGAGACGGAGGGGGCGTTGACACGGCGACCGGCCAGGGACGAGCGAATGAAGACTGTGATCCTCGCGGGCGGGCTGGGCACGCGCATATCCGAAGAGAGCCACCTGAAACCCAAGCCGATGATCGAGATCGGCGGCCGGCCGATCCTCTGGCACATCATGACGCACTACGCGCGGCATGGCTTCGCCGACTTCGTCGTCTGCCTCGGATACAAGGGCTATGTCATCAAAGAGTATTTCGCCAACTACGTGCTGCACAATGCGGACGTCACCGTGGACCTGGCGAAGGGCTCAATCGAGTATCACGCCACCAATCACGAGCCGTGGCGGGTGACCCTGGTCGAGACCGGCGGCGAGACCATGACCGGCGGGCGACTCAAGCGCGTGGCGCGCTACCTGGACCCGGCGGAGCCCTTCTTCCTGACCTATGGCGATGGCCTCTCGGACGTGGACCTCGGCGCGCTCGCCGCCTTCCATCGGAAGCATGGGCGCGAGGCGACCGTGACGGCGGTGGCGCCGCCCGGCCGCTTCGGCGCGCTCGAGCTCGACAAGGGGCAGGTTCAGCGCTTCAGCGAAAAGCCGCCCGGCGACAACGGCCTGATCAACGGCGGCTTCTTCGTGCTCCAGCCGAGCGTCGTGGACCGCATCGCGGGCGACGGCACGGTCT
>Ga0207668_10000003_pt1 | contig 206959 bp, 202 predicted proteins | sample KBSS43metaG_FD_184323 | JGI IMG/M metagenome (GOLD analysis project Ga0207668, IMG submission 184323) | Switchgrass rhizosphere microbial communities from Kellogg Biological Station, Michigan, USA - KBS S4-3 metaG (SPAdes) (version 2) | ecosystem: Host-associated > Plants > Roots >...
CGCCCGCTCGCGCAGGTCCATCGAATACGGAGCCGTCATTGGTGCTGACCTCCCGCCCAGCACCAATGAATCAGCCCAACACTGATTTGAGAATCCCGATTCCGTCCGATCGGGTCACGCTCTAGTGCGCCACGCCCCGGGCGTAGAGGAAGAACGACCAGACGATCTCGAAGGCGATCAGCAGCACGATGATCAACTCGAGCCGGTGCGCGCGCTCGGTGTCCATCAGGTCGGTCATCAGCCGCGCGGTCTGGCCGATCAGCCTGAGCTTGCGGTCGAGGATCTCGGCGCGCTCGACGAGTTCGTACTCGTCCTCCAGCCGGGCGTAGAGCCGCTCTAGGTCGGGGCGGTCCCAGAGCAGGTCAGGCTTTTCGCCCACGGCGACGCGGCCGGAGACGCGGTGCTGCACGAGCAGGCCGCGGCCCAGCAGCCGCACCATCGCCCGGCGCCCCGCCGGCTTGCGGCCGCGCTCGGCGAGATGCCGCGCCCAGGGCTCGGTGGCGTCCAGCACCTCGGCCACCTGGCGTTCGTCGTGGGCGAGCGCGGCGCTCTTGGCCAAGGCGTCGGCCACCACCAGCATCCGCTCGGGCGAACGGTCGGCGATGCGCACCACGCCGTCGGTGTCCGCCCGCTCCTCGCGCCCGTCGAGCGGCGCCAGCCGGATAGACTCTTCCTCTCGCAGGCTGAAGGGATTGACCACGCGCGCGGCGACCCCGCGCAGGACCTCGTCCTCGACCAGGGTCTCCAGGCCGATCAGCACCACGACCCCGTAGCGGAACACCACCGCCATGCCGGCTTCGCCGACGCGAAAGGCCAGCGGCGTGGCCGAGAGCGCATCACGGCGCTCCAGCCCGGCCGTGTCGATGCGCTCGCCCAGCAGCACGGCGCGGGCGGTCAGCGGCGCAAAGCGGGCCTGGGCGTCGTCGGCCATGCGGCCACTATAGCCGTGCGCCGCCCTGGTGGTCGCCCGCGATATTCGGGCGCCTCACCAGAGGCGGCGGAACTGCGCCTCCTCATTGCGGCGGAGCAGGCTTTCCCGGCGTTGGGCCGGCGTCACGATCGGCGTGTCGGCGGGTAGGCGCTGGCGCACCTCGCTGAACGGCACCTTGGTGACCTGCGGCTCGGGGGCGTCGCTGGGATGGTTCCAGCGCATCTGGATGATGCCCCAGGGCTCGCCGGCGGTGTCGAGCCAGTTGGGCACGCCCGGATCGCGCGCGGCGATCACCGCGCGGAACCTGCCGTCGCTGTCGATCATCGCCTGGGCCTCGTTGAGGCTGGATTGGCGGTTGACCCAATCGATGGTCGCGAAGCGGTTGTCGGCGAGCAGGATCTGCCAGTACCGGCAGCTCTTGGGCAGGTCCGTCTCCAGGATCAGGGCCTCGTCGTCCTCGATCTGGAAGGCGCCGTCGAGATAGACCTGACCGGGAAAGGGATTGTTGGACTTCTGCAGCTGCGAGATCTTGCAGACGTTGATCCCGTGATTGTCGCGGTAATGGCGTGTCAGCCGCATGTCCATCTGGATCACGCCCGCGACCACGTCCTTCAGGCGCGAGAAACGCTCCGCCATCTGCTGCGGCGTATGCGGCGGGGCCTCGTCCAGGCGGGTGATGGCGATGCGGCAATCCTCCTCGTGGCGCCAGTCGACCGCCGTCTGGCGCATCAGCAGCGATTGCGTCTCCGGATGCAGCTTCCACCAGTCGCCGTCATAGCCTTGCGGCCGCTCCGCACTGATCACCACGCTGAAGTAACCGTCCTCGGCGATGTTCAGCATGTCGAGATCGTAGGTGCCGGGCGAGGGCTTCGGCTTGCCCGAGCCGACGACGTAGTCCCGGACCGTTTCGGTGATCTCGACGAACCGGGTGGAGCCGCGGAACCCGGAAATCCGGTAGGTCCCCTTGGAATCCACGAGCGCGAACTTGTAGGCGTAGTCCGGATTGGGGCCGGCGTAGTTCAGCACCTGGTTCCAGCAGGCGACCCAGGTCGGCTTGCTCGCGTCCATGTTGACGTAGGTCAGATAGCCGTAGGCGACGGCGCCCAGCATGTAGCGGTACATGTCCTGACGGCGGGCGTCGGTGTCGTCCCGTTCGGCTTCCTGCAGCAGGAGATCGCCGATCTCCTTCAGGGCTTCCATCTGATCCGCCCAGGTCGGCAGTTCCGTGCTCACTCGAGACCTCCCTTATCGAAAGCGCCTCCAGGTTGAGCCGAGCGGGGCGCGCGTCCCCTCAGTCTAACCACGGCCTCGGCGGCGATTCGAGCAGGTCGCGCAGGGCCGCGTTGAACCCCTCCGGCTCCTCGCCCATGGCCCAGTGCCCGGCGCCTTGCACGACGCGCAGCTCGGCCTTGGGTTGGAATTGGCGGACCGCCTCGGCGTTGAGCTCGGGATCCGGGTGCGGGAAGTCGAACTCGCCCCAGATCAGGTCGATGGGCGCGCGCACCCGGCTCACCACCGCCAGCAGCTTGTCGGGGATCACGTGATACGGGATCTTGCTGCGCATCCGCGGCGCCTCGATCATGTTCATGGCGATGGCGATGTCGTCGACCTTGGCGGCGTCGTGGTACATGAAGGCCGCCAGGTTGGCCCGATTGGCCTCGCGGATTTCCTCGCCGACGAGGCCGCGCATCGACTTGAACGTCGCGGTCCGAAGCGGCGTGCCGAGGCCGCCGGCGTCGACCATGATGATCCGCCGCACCAGATCGGGGGCGACGAACGAAAGATGGCCGGCGATTAGGGCGCCGGCCGAGAAGGCGACGATATCGAGAGGACCGGAGCCCGGAGCGATGCGCCGCAGGCCCTGGGCGATGACTTCGGCGTGGCGCTCGGGACTGTCGAGCGGCTCGACCACCGCGGAGGCGCCGAAGCCCGGCATGTCCGCGGCGAGCAGGCGATAGTGCTTCGACAGCTCGGGGATGTTGCGAACCCAGTGCAGCCACGAGCCGTGGGCGCCGTGCAGCAGGACCACGGGCGCGCCGCTCCCCCAGGCGCGCCATTTCATCGTTCCGTCGCCGCAGGGCGTCTCGATGTGCTCGGCGCGCTGGTCCAGCTCGACCACGGCGGGAGGTGGGGTGACGGCTTCAGGCATGACTCTTGTCTAGGGAGAGCGTGGATGGATGTCCATGGATCGCGCCGAGGCGTAGGCCAGCGCCGCCACCCGGCAGGCGGAGGCCAGCGGGCGGTCGCCGCGCTCGGAATCGATCGCGAGCATCAGTCCGGCCAGGCTGGCGCCCCGCTCGGCCGCCATCTGCTCCAGCACGGCCCAGAACTCCGGCTCCAGGGCGATCGAGGTGCGGTGGCCGGCCAGCTGGATCGAGCGTTTGCGGAGCGCGGGCATCGCCGATGCCATCGCCCGCGAATGCGCCGCTGGCAAGGCGGGCGGGGCCTTGCAGGATCAGCGCGCCATTCCGGGGAGCTTCATCGTCGCGTGACGGGCGTAGTCCATCGGCCCGGTGGCGGTGTAGCCGCCATCGACGGCCAGCGTATGGCCGGTGATGTAGGTCGCCATGTCTGACAGCAGGAAGACCAGCGCGTTGGCGATATCCTGGACCTCGCCGCGCCGGCGCATCGGCACCATCTCCATCCTGATTCGCTCCTTCTCGGGGTCCGTGATCGGGATGCGCGGGGTGACGACGCCGCCGGGCGCCACCACGTTGAAGCGAACGCCGTAGGGAGCCCATTCTCCGGAAAGGCTCTTGGCGAGGCTGACGAGGCCGGCCTTCGCCGCGCCATAGGCGGCGTGGTTGGCCGCGCCGCGCAGGCCGTCGACCGAGGCGACGCAGGCGATCGCGCCCGGCGCGCCGCGGCCGAGCAGGCTCTTCGCGACCTCGACGGCCGCCAGGTAGATGTAGCGCAGGTTCCGGCGGTGCTCGAGGTCCCAGGAGTCCATGTCGGTGTCGACGGAGGACGCCATCCGGGCCATACCGACGATGGTCGCCATGCCGTCCAGCGGCCCCAGCTCGCGTTCGGTGCGATGGATGGAGGCGAGCAAGGCCTGGTCGTCCAGCACGTCGGCGATCAGCGGCAGGCTCTTCACCCCCTTGGCGGCGACCAGGGCGGCGACCCGTTCCGCCCGCTCGGGGATGATGTCGAGGACCGCGACATTGGCCCCCACCTCCGCCAGCAGGTTGCACGTGGCCTCGCCCATGCCCAGGCCCCCGCCCAGCACGATGAAGGTCTTGCCCTCCAGGCCGAAAAGCGACTTCGTCATGCCCATTCCTCCCAATTTCTTAGCGGCGAGGTTTGCAAACGGCTCGCCCAGGCGCAACAGAAGGAAGATCCGCATGTCCGTAAGCGCGGAGCGGGCGAGGGCGCTGGCGCTCGCCCTGCCGGGGGCCGGCGAGAAGCCGCACTTTCACCGCCAGGCTTTCCACACTCCACGGAAGACCTTCGCGACGCTGGATGCGGCAGTTCCCGACCTCAACCTGATGTTCGACCCGGACCTGCGCGACTTCTACTGCGAGCAGGCGCCGGAAGCCTTCAGCCCCGCGCCGGGCGGATGGGGACGGATGGGCGCCACCCGTTGCGACCTGACCGCAGTGGACGAGGCGACCTTGATTTCGGCGCTGGCGACGGCGCACCTACTGGCCCAGCCCAAGGCGAAGGGACGGCGCAGATGAGGTCGGGGTTCGAGATAAATCGGCTTGGCCCAGCTGAGCTTGCCCGGATGCGGGAGTTGAACACCCTGTTCGCCAAGGCGTTCGACGATCCGCAGAGCTACGCCGTCGATCCGCCCGACGCCTGGCTGAAGCGATTTCTCGCCCGCGAGCACGTCATCGTGCTCGTTGCGCTCGGCCAGGGCGAACTCGCCGGCGGGCTCGTCGCCTATGAGCTGGAGAAGTTCGAGCAGGCCCGGCGCGAGATCTACATCTACGACCTGGCGGTCGCCGAGGCGCATCGCAGGAAGGGCGCGGCCACGGCGCTGATCGGCCGCCTGAAGCAGATCGCGCGCGCTCGGCAGGCCTGGGTCATCTTCGTCCAGGGCGACCATGGCGACGAGCCCGCGCTCGCCCTCTACGACAAGCTCGGGACCCGTGAGGCGGTGCTGCACTTCGACATTCCGCCCGCATGAGCGAAGGTCGCCGTCAGCGCGGGGACTGGATCATCTTCCAGCCGTTGCCCGAGGGGTCGCGGAAGCCCGCATCCACCGCGCCATAGCGCTCGGTCGGCTCTTGGGTGAATTCCACGCCGCGAGCACGCATCAGTTCGTAAGCCGCGCGGCAGTCCTCGACCGCAAGGACCAGCGGCGGCATGGCGCCCTTGGCCACGACCTCGCGCATCGTCTGAACGGTCGCCGCATCCAGCATGGGAGCTTGAGGCGAGAAGAGGCCGAGCTGGAACGACGGCTGGTCGGGATGCTGGACCGTCAGCCAGCGGTAGTCGCCGTTCCGCGCGTCGGTATGGACGCGAAATCCCAGCTTCTCGACGTAGAACTCGCGCGCTTCTTCCTGGTCGCGGACATAGATGCCGACGACGTTCACACCTTGGCTCATGGGACCTCCGTTGGTTCGAGCCCGTCCCTATCGCCCTCGTCCTGCCGCCGCTTCTCCAAAACTGCGATTGTGAGCGCGGGCCGATGGGCGGCGCTCACGTGGCAGGCGGGCACGCGGGCGAGGTCGTGCGCCGCGGCCTTCTCGCGCACCCGAAGCTCGCTCGGGCTCTGCCCGATCACGTCGCGGAACACGCGCCCAAAGCTCCCCAAGCTGCTCCAGCCGGTCGCGAAGGCGATCGCCGTGACCGAGAGATCCGTGTCGCGCAGCTGCGCCGCCGCCCGCTCGAGCCGCCGCGTAAGCAGGTACCGATGCGGAGGAACCCCGAACGCCTCCCGGAAAGATCGGGCGAAGTGGGCCTGGGAGACGCCGCTCACGCGCGCCAGCCGATGGATCGGCCAGGCCTCGTGGGAGGCCGCGTCCATCCGGTCCTTGGCGCGAAGCAGCCGGCGCAGCAGCTGCGGGTCCTGACCGGCGCGGGCACGCAAACGAATGGGGCTGGTCACGGCGACCTAATCCTCGCGCTTGGCGCCCTCGTGCGCGCGGCGGGCGCGTTCGGCCTCGAGCTTGGAGACGGCCTTTTCCGCCCCGCTGCGCCCGAACCGGATCCGGTTCTCCGCCGCCTGCGCCTTATCGGCGGCGCGGGCGCGGGCCTTGCGCGCCTTGTTGAGGTTGATCGGTTCGGTCATGCGAAACTTCCGCCGTCTCAGGTCCGTTTGTCAGCCGCCACAAGCGAGGAGACGAGATCATGGTGCAACCTGTCGACATCCGCGAGCACATGGAGGTGATCGGCTCCGACGGCGGTCACGTCGGCCGGGTCGACCACGTGCTGGGCGACGAGATCGAACTGGCCAAGCTCGACCTGGGCGCCGGCTTGCGCCACCACCTGATCCCGATCACCTGGGTCGAGAGCGTCGAGGGCGACAAGCTGCGCCTCAACCGCACCAAGCAGACCGCCCAGACCCAATGGCGGGAGAAGCACTGACATCAGATCCTCTCCCCGCCAGGCGGGGAGGGGGCTTCTACTTCACGCTCGCGCAGAAGCGCTGGATGCGGCTGCAGGCGTCCTCCAGCACCGTATCGGCCGTCGCGTAGCTGATGCGGAAGAAGGGTGAGAGCCCGAAAGCGGCGCCGTGCACCACCGCCACGCCCTCGGCCTCCAAGAGCTCGCCCGCGAAATCGGCGTCGGAGGTGATGGTCTTGCCGCTCGGCGCGGTCTTGCCGATCAGCCCCTGGCAGGACGGATAGACGTAGAAGGCGCCCTCCGGTGTCGGGCAATGGATGCCGGCCGCCTGGTTGAGCATCGAGACCACCAGGTCGCGCCGCCCCTGGAACAGCTTTTGGTTCGGCTTGATGAAGGCCTGCGACCCGTTCAGCGCCTCGACCGCCGCCCATTGGGAGATGGAGGTCGGGTTGGAGGTCGTCTGGCTCAGCACCTTGCGCATCAGGTTGATGAGCTCTTCGGGGCCTGCGGCGTAGCCGATCCGCCAGCCGGTCATGGCGTAGGCCTTGGAGACACCGTTCATGGTCAGCGTACGGTCGTAGAGCGCCGGCTCGACTTGGGCGATGGTCCAGAACTCGAAATCGTCGAACACCAGGTGCTCGTACATGTCGTCGGTCAGGATCCAGACGTGCGGATGGCGCAGCAGCACGTCGGCCACCGCGCGCAACTCGGCCTTGGTGTAGGCCGCGCCCGACGGGTTGGACGGCGAGTTTAGGAACACCCAGCGGGTCTTGGGCGTGATCGCCGCCTCCAAGTCGGCCGCCTGCACCTTGAAGCCGTTCTCGGCGGTGGTCTGGACGAAGCGCGGCTCGCCGCCGGCCAGCAGCACCATGTCCGGATAGCTCACCCAGTACGGCGTCGGGATCACCACCTCGTCGCCCGGGTTCAGGGTCGCGACCATGGCGTTGTAGATCACCGGCTTGCCGCCCGGCGACACGTTCACTTGGCTCGGCTTGTAGGAGAGCCCGTTCTCGCGCTCGAACTTGGCGCAGATGGCCTCCTTCAGCTCGGGAATGCCGTCGACGTTGGTGTACTTGGTCTTGCCGTCGCGGATCGCCTTGATGGCGGCTTCCTTGATGTTGTCGGGGGTGTCGAAGTCCGGTTCGCCGGCGGCCAGGCCGATCACGTCGCGGCCCTGCGCCTTCAGCTCGCGGGCTTTCTGGTCGGCCGCAAGCGTGGCGGACGGCTTCACGCGGGAAAGGGCGGCGGACTGCAGCGGCATGGCTGGACGGGCTCCGGCTGGAGGGGAGGGGGAACCGGCGCGGTTTAGCCGAGTTGCCCGCCGTGGCAAACCCGAACTCGCGCCATACGCCCCTCAGTCGCTTCGCGACAGCTCCCCGGTTTCACGGTGGAGCATCTTTGTGATCCTCCACCGCGAAGCGGGGGAGGTGGATCCCGCCGCGGGCGGGAGACGGAGGGGGCGTTCACACCCGCCTTGACCGCCCCTCGCGGATCGGCGACCTCAGCCGCCGATGCGCCGGATCCTGCAGTTCCTGTCCGACATGGACGCCCAGGCGTGGCGCACCTTGCTCGTCTCCTTCCTGCTGTTCGGCGGCGTGGGCTTGGTCTTCGTCTTCGGCGCCCAGGTGCTGGGGTTCAGCGGCGAGGCGACGGTCGAGCGCTGGATGGGGGCGGCGCACGGGCCGCTCGCGCTGCCGGTCGCGGTGGCGGCGTTCGCCGCGCTCGCCTTCGTCGGCGTGCCGCAGTTCATGCTGATCGCCGCGGCCGTCGTGGCGTTCGGCGGCTGGACCGGGTTCGCCTACAGCTGGATCGGCACCATGGTCTCGGCGATGGTCGGCTTCTACCTCGGCCGAACGGCTGGCGCGAAGGCGCTGGCGCGCTTCTCCGGCGAAGGCGTGAAGCGCTTCATGGACCATGTCGGGCGCAACGGCTTCCTGGCCAGCCTGATCGTCCGCCTGGTTCCTTCGGCGCCTTTCATCGTCGTCAACATGGCCGCGGGCGTGACGCCGATGCGGGCGCTCGACTTCGCCGGCGGCACGGCGCTCGGGATCGTTCCGAAGATCGCGCTCACCGCCTTCGCCGGCGCCTCCATCGCCCGCTTCATGCGCGGCGAGATCGGCCGCGACCTTATCTGGCTCCTCCTGCTCGTCGCCGCTTGGATCGCGCTGGGCTGGGGCGCGCGCCACTGGCTTCGCGCGCGGAGCGGCCCCGGCGGCTGAAGCGCCGATCTTCCCGAGCCCGACAGGCCGCAGTACCCTGCGGGGACAAGGGAGGAGAACGGCATGAGCGTCACCGTCGTCCTGGACAAGGAGAACGACTGGTCCGAAGTCCCAGACAGCTGGCCGGGCAAGGCCAAGGCGGGGGAACCCAGCCTTACGTTCAAGCGGCTGCTGCCGGGCGGACCCGGCCTGCCCAACATGCAGCGGACCCGCTACGAGCCGCGGCACTTCGAGCCGCCGCACAGCCACAAGGAAGATGAGATCATTTTCCTGCTGGGCGGGCTGATCCACTTCGGCGACCAGGACCTGAGGGCCGGCGACGCCATCTTCGTGCCGCGCGACACCCGCTACAGCCTGCGGGCCGGCGACGAGGGCGCAGAATTCGTGCGGGTCGGCTTTCCCGCCTGACGATCAGCTTTCCAAGGGATGGCCGGCCTCGCGCCAGGCCTTGATCCCGCCTTCCAGGGCCGTGGCGCGCAGATAGCCCAGTTCGCGCAGGGTGGCGGCCGCCAAGGTCGAGATCTTGCCGAACTCGCAGCAGGTCAGGATCTTGGCGGTGGGATCGGGCAACTCGGTGTTGACCCTAAGCTCGATCTGGCCGCGCGGCAGATGCACCGCGCCTGGGATGTGGCCGGCCTCGAAGGCCTCCTTCTCGCGCAGGTCGAGGATGACCATGTCGCGGCTGTTGCCGCCGATGCGCGCGGCCAGCTCGTCGAGCGAGACGAAGGCCACCTTGGCCGCGGCCTCGGCCAGCAGCTGCGAGACGGGCTTAGCGCCGGTCATGTTGGTGCGCAGCGCCTCGGTCAGGTGGGTCGGCGCGGACAGGTCCAGGCTCTGCATCATCGCCACGAACTCGGCGCGCTCGCGCTTCTGCAGGCGCGGGTTCTCCGCCAGCTCCGCCCCAATCGTGGAGTGCGAGCGGCCCTTGTAGTCGTGCGCCGGGAACACCAGCGCCTCCGGCGGCAGCCGCAGCAGCTTGTCGAACAGGCTCTCGTAGAGCTCGTGCGGATCGCCGGTCGGCAGGTCGGTGCGCCCGGTCCCGCCGATCAGCAGGGTGTCGCCGGTGAACACCCGGTCGTCCATCGCCAGGCACATTGAATCGCGGGTGTGGCCGGGCGTGTGCAGGGCGCGCAGCTTCAGCTCGCCCGCGACCAGCATGTCGCCGTCGTCCAGCCGCAGCGTGGCGTGCGGCGCGGGGCTTTGGCGATGCATCACCACCGGTGCATCCAGCGCCCGGCCAAGCTCGCGGCCGCCAGAGAAATGGTCGGCGTGGGTGTGGGTGTCGACGACGTAGCGCAGATGCAGGCCATGCTGGTTGATGAGGCCGCGGTATTCGTCCAGCCGCGACAGCTCCGGATCGATCAGCACCGCCGCGCGGCTGGCCTGGCACCCCAGCAGGTAGGACTGGCAGCCTCCCGTGGCGATCTGCTCGAACAGCATGGTCGCGCCTCCCGCATCCCCGCAGACAGCATCCGCCCGACGCCGCCGCCGCGCAAGGGCGCCGCCCCCGGTGCGCGTCGCCGTACGAGCGAGGGTTTCCACGGATGGGATGTCGACGGGCAGAAGCGGAATCTGGCGGCCCAAATCGCTGGAGGACCGTCTATGTCCCGTCGCCTTCTCGCAGCGGCCGCCGCGCTGACCCTGCTGACCGCCAGCGTCGCGCCGATGAGCGCCTTCGCCGCCGCGCCGTCGTCGTGGGACGGGCTCTCGCGGATCGACTCGAAACGGTTCGACGCCGTCTACCTGCTGCCCGGCGCGGACTTCCGCAGCTACACCAAGCTGATGCTCGATCCGACCGAGGTGGCTCTGGAGAAGAACTGGCAGCGCGATTACAACAACCGCACCGTGAACCTGGGCGCGCGGCTGAACGACCGGGAGGTCAAGGAGATGCTCGGCATGGTGCAGGAGGGCTTCGAGGACGCCTTCCGCAAGGCCTACGCCGACGCCGGGTATCAGATCGTGACCGAGCCCGGCGCCGACGTGCTCCGGGTGCGCACCGGAGTGATCAACCTCAGCGTCGCCGCCCCCGACGTCATGACCGCCGGCCGCAGCACCTCCTTCGCCCAGGAGGCCGGCCACGCTTCGCTGGTGATCGAGGTGCGGGATTCGGTCACCAACGCCCTGCTGGGGCGCGCGGTGGACACCCAGATCATCGGGGACACCGCGCCCTACCGGCGCAACTCGGTGACCAACCGCAGCGACTTCAGCCGCCAGTTCTCGAGCTGGGCGAAGTCCAGCGTCCAAGGATTCGGCGAGTTGAAGGCGCGGTCGCCGATCAGCGCCGCTGCGGCGACGAAATAGCCTCATCCGTTCTCCTCTCCCGCCTGCGCCGGGAGAGGAAGGCGCCGTCTTTGTGCCGTCAGCTCGCGCCCGCGGTCGCGTCCGCCATCTTCGCCATCGCCTCGTCGATGGTGAAGCTGTTGGCGTGCTGCACCGGAGTTGCCGAAGAACTCGTCGAAGCCGTGGTTGGTGGGCAGCATGTGGTTCAGGTCGCCCAGGTGGTTCTTGCCGAACTGGCCGGTGGCGTAGCCCTGCGCCTTCAGCATCGCGGCGATGGTCACCGTCTTGTCGTTCATGCCGATCGGCGCGGCGGGGATGCCCACCTTCGACAGACCGGTGCGGTAGACGCTCTGGCCGGTGATGAAGGACGACCGTCCGGCGGTGCAGGACTGTTCCCCGTAGCTGTCGGTGAACATCATGCCCTCGCGGGCGATGCGGTCGATGTTCGGGGTCTGGTACCCCGTCAGCCCGTGGCTGTAGCAGCTCAGGTTGCTGATCCCGATGTCGTCGCCCCAGATCGCGAGGATGTTGGGCTTACCCTTGGGCATGACGCGCTCCTGTGTGGTTGGCGGCCCGATGTTCGCCACCCAGGCGGTCGCGCCCATCGGGTGAATCACCCTGCGCGGGTGTCGAGGCTGCTCTACCGGCCGCTCAGGCGCGTCGCTTCGATCGTCCGCGCGGGACCGTCGTTCCAGGAGGCCAGCGGCTCGCCCTGGGCCGAGCTGAAGAACATCAGCCAGACGACCGTGCCGATCGTCATCAGATGCACGAACAGATTGTAGAGCCTGAGCATCGGCGCGCCTCCGCAGGGAGTCAGATGCCGTCACGCCGGCGGCCCCGGTAATCCGGTCACTCCCGGGGTTGCGCGCGGGGTTTCGTCGGATGGCGCCGGGCCGGCGGCCCGAGCCGAAATGGCCGCGCGTCACGCGGAGGCGAGCGATGGAACCATGGGCCAGGGAGATCGCCGGGCACGTCGCCACGGCCTGCGAGCTGGTCTCGGTGTTGTTCGTCGCCCTCGGCGCGACCGAGGCGCTCGGCCGCTCGTTCGCGGGCTGGCGCGTCTACGGCGACCTGAAGTTCAAGAAGCAGATCTGGCTGCGCTTCGCTGCGGCGATCCTGCTGTCGCTCGAGTTCGCGCTCGCCGCAGACATCGCCCGCACGGCGATCTCCCCGACCTGGCGCGACATCGGCCAGCTGGCGGCGATCGCCGCGATCCGCACCATCCTCAATCTGTTCCTCGAACGCGACCTGGAACGCGCCCGCGCGGAGGCCGGCTAGCGGTCCGAGGGGTGCGGCGGGGTCCAGACGGCGCGCAGGGCGACGGGCTCAGCCTGTTCCGCGCGTCGCTTAAGCCAACTCTGGTAAGGCGCGGCGACGACCATGCCCACCAGCAGCATTCCGATGATGGCCGCCGACACCCGCGGGTCGGCGTTGTTGTGGTTGGCGATCATCAGAGCGATCCCGGGATGACGCGTGGCGGCGGTGATCGCCAGCGCCCCGCGCTCGCGCAGCTCCGGGCCGCCCAGCAAGTGGCCGCCGGCCAGGGCGATCGCCAGGGTCAGCGCCATGGCTAGCAGCGTCCCATTGCCCACGAGCCGCGTCAGGGCGGGCCAGGCGCCGACGATGAGCACGCCCAGCGCCAGCAGGAGCAGCGCCGTCGCGACCGCCTTGATGGCGGGAATGACGGCCTGGGCGACCTTCGGCGCCGCTTTGCGGACCAGCAGGCCGACGCCCATCGGGAGCAGGACCGACAGCGCCACGTTGCGCGCGACGAGGCCGGCCGGCATCGAAACGTCGACGCCATAGACCCCTGCGAGAATCTGCACGGCGAGCGGCACGATGAGGACCGACAGAAGGGCCAGGGCGAGATAGAGGCCGTAGGCGTAACACTTGGCCGCGCCCACCTTCAGCAGCTTGCCGGGCGCCAGCGGCGGCACGGGCGAGACCGCCATCAAGAGGACGGCCGCCCTGGCGACGGGGGACAGCGGGAAGACGAAGACCAGCAGCACGGCCGCCGCCGGGACGATGACGTTGACGGCCAGCACCGCCTTCGCCAGCTGCAGCGGGCGCCGGAACAGGTAGAGGAGGTCGTACCAGGTCGCATCGAGGCCCGCGGCGACGACCAGGCCGGCCAGGCTCATCGTCAGCGCCATCGGGACCAGCGTCTGCAGCGCTTCCATCCGCATCTCCATCGCCCGGTCGGCGTCGCAATCTGGCCGCCGCCGCAGGGCGCTTCGATCCGGCGAAACCCGCACGGCTTTGGGTCATGCGGCGGGGGCGCCAGCCGGGGTAACGTCGGACACAGCAAGGTGCTGATCAGACGCCGGAGCGGTCGCGACGCCAAACCGCAGCTTCACGCGGCCCGCATGGCGCTACTGCATAGAACCTCGCCGCGCCTTCAGGGTTAGGTCCACGCGACGAGTTTGGTCGCCCTGCGAGGAATTCGAAGACTATGGCGTTTGATTGCGTGCCCTGGGAGGACCCGAGGGGACCGTCCTGCCCAGCCTGTGGCGGGGTCATCGGCAAGAACGAACCGACCACCATCATGCACTTTCCCGACGATCTGGACGGCGGCTCAGGCCGGAGCGGCAAGCCCTGGCACGCCGTATGCGCGCGTCCGTACTGGGACAGGCTGTCCGGCGTTCTCGGCCTGCTCGGGGGCGGCCCTATCTGACCACGCAGCGGAAGCCGATGTGCGAGGTCGAGGTGTCGATCGGCTGGGCGTGCCGCGCCGCGGGCCGATAGCGGCGGCAATAGGACGGCGCGCAGAGGTGAGAGCCGCCCTTCAGCACCTTGCGCGGGATCTGTCCCCCGGGGCAGGCCGGCTCCAGGCTTCCTTCGCGGTCGCCGCCGCGCGGATTGCGCGGCGCGCAGCAGGGGGCGGCCGCAGGCTCGGCGCCGGCGGACCACCAGTCCTGGGTCCATTCCCAGACGTTGCCGATCATGTCGCAGAGGCCGTAGCCGTTGGCCGGGAAAGATCCGACGCGCGAGGTTCGGTGCTGGCCCTCGCGCTTGGTCGAACGGTAGGGGAAGTGGCCCTGCCAGGTGTTGGCCATGATCTGTCCGCCCGGGTTGAGCTCGGCGCCCCAGGCGAACTCCGCGCCATCCAGGCCGCCGCGCGCGGCGAATTCCCATTCCGCCTCGGTCGGCAGTTCGGCGCCGGCCCAGCGGGCGTAGGCCTCGACGTCCTCCCAGGCCACATGCGCCACCGGATGCTCCCACAGGCCGGCAAGGCTGCTCTCCGGGCCGGTCGGATGGCGCCAGTCCGCACCCAGGACGTAGCGCCACCAGGCGTGCATGTCGTGGAGCGGCGTCGGCCCGTCGGTGGGCGTGAACACCAGCGAGCCCGGCGCCAGGAACTCGGGGAGCGCGCCGGGATAATCTTCGGGCCTGGGCGCCTGCTCGGCCACGGTGACCCAGTCGGTGGCGCGGATGAAGCAGGCGAAGTCGCGGTTGGTGACAGGACAGGCGTCGATCCAGAAGCCGTCGACCTCGATCCAGCGGGCCGGCGCCTCCTCCGGATAGTGACTGTCCGATCCCATGCGGAAGCGTCCGCCCTCGATCCAGGCCATGCCGGGCCTCGGCGGTATCGGGCGGGGGCGTTCGATGTGGCGGGCGAGCGAACTCATGGGCGGAAGCCGTCGGCGAAAGCCGCGCGCCTGCCCATCCGGCTCAACCCGGATGGCGGCTTGGGCGGGCGCCGGATCGACGGCCTGGGTGCGTGGCGCCTCTGCGCCCGCCGCCTGGGGTGTGACGGCGCGCGCGGGGGAGGATCGGCCCGATACCCTGCACAGGCTTTGGCGTGGTCTGGTTACGGGATTTCCCGCTGGATCACGCCGCCATGTCTCAGCTTTCCAAGTGCGCTGCAGCCCTGGCCGCCACCGCCGCTCTGGCGGCGTGCCTCGCCGCGTTCAGCGCCCAGGCCAGCGAATCCGGCGTGAGCTTCTACCTGCTGGGGACCGGCGGTCCCGGCGCGGCGGTGTTGCCCCCGATCGAGGGGGTCTTCCTCTCCAACACCGCCTATTACTACCACGGCTCGACGGATGCGGACCGGCAGTTTCCCATCGGCGGCGCCGTCGTGGCCGGCGTGAAGGCCAGCATCGCCGCCGACTTCGCAACGGTGCTCTGGGTCCCGAGCACCGACTTCCTTGGCGGGACCGTCGGACTGGGCGGGGCGGTCGCGCTCGGCCAGCCCTGGGTGGACGTCTCCGCCGTGCTGGTCGGGCCGAGGGGGCGCCAGTTCAATCTCAGCCGAAAGGACACCGACTTCATTTTCGGCGACCCCATCCTGCTGGCCATGATCGGCTGGAAGAGGGGGAACACCCACTTCGAGCTCAGCAACATGCTGAATGTGCCCATCGGCGAGTATCGCGAAGGCGGACTCGCCAACCTCGCCTTTCACCGCTGGGCCAACGACATCTCCGCCGCGGTGAGCTGGCATGACCCCAAGAGCGGCTGGGACGTCTCGGCCAAGAGCGGCTTCACCCTCAACGGCGAGAACCACGCGACCGACTACGACACCGGCACGGAGTGGCACCTGGAGGCGGCGATCGAAAAGCAGCTCACGCCGGCCTGGTCGCTCGGCGTCCAGGGCTATCACTTCGCCCAGGTGACGGGAGACTCCGGGGCGGGCGCGGTGCTCGGGCCGTTCAAGGGGCGGGTCACCGCCGCGGGCGCCACCGCCGCCTACAATTTCAAGATCATGGGCAAGATCCCGGCGACCCTGCGGCTGCACGGCCTGAAGGAATTCGACGCGCGCAACCGGATGGAGGGCCATTCCATCTTTCTGGATTTCACCATGCCGCTGCACGTGAACCTGCCGCCCGGCGCGCACCCCTGAGCTTCAAGTCCGATGGGACAGGGTTTAGGCTGCGCGGAAAGTTTTCCTCCTGTCAGGCGTTCGTGACCATGCCCCAGATCGACGACCACCTCGCCGCCCAGGCCTTTCACCGCCTCGTCGATCACCTGCGCATGCGGACCGACGTCCAGAACGTCGAACTGATGGGGAGAACCGGATTCTGCCGCAACTGCCTGGCCGACTGGCTGAGCGAGGCGTCCGGCGGCGCCTTGACCCGGGATCAGGCGCGGGAGGCCATCTACGGAATGCCGCAGGCGGAATGGAAGGCGCGCCACCAGACCGAAGCTTCGCCCGAGCAGATGACCAGGATGGAGCAGAGCGTCGCTTTGAATACGCGGCTGCGCGCCGAGCGGGAGGCGAAACTCGACCAGGCCCTGGAGGACAGCTTCCCCGCCAGCGATCCGCCGTCGGCGACGGAGCCCTGACTAGGGCGACGGCGCGCCGGTCAGGAAGGCGAGGAGCCGTTCTGACAGGACGTCCAGGCCGGCCGCCTCGTCCATCGAGCCGTCGCCGGTCGTCATGCTCCCGCAGAACATTTCGAGCTGAATGATCATCAGCATCGCCTCGACCCGCATCCGCTCCAGCGTGTGGCCGCGCTGGCCCTCCAGCGAGAAGTTCGGGAACCGCGCACCCAGGTCTTCCATGATCTTCAGCCGGCTCGCGACGATCACCTGCTGAAAGGCCGGGTTGGTTGCCACGCCGACGCGCAGCAGCCGGTAGGTCTGGCTGTGCGCCCGGTGCGCCGCGATGGTCTCGGCGAGCCAGGCCCGCACCTCGGTCCGGTTGACCGCCGTCAAGCGCAGCAGCTGCCTGAAGAGGCCGCGCCGCTCGCGTTCGACCTCCTTGATGAACTCGAGCAGCACCTCGTCCTTGTTGGCGTAATGCACATAGAAGGTCGCCCGGCTGACGCCGGCCCGGGCCGAGATGTCCTCGACCGAGGCGCCGTCGAAACCCCGTTCGACGAAGCACGAGCGGGCGGCGTCGCAGATCCGCCGACGCGTGATCTGCTTGTGATGCTCCCGCAGCGATTTGGGCTTCTCGGGATGCGTCTCGTCCAGCTGCGTCATCTGAGGCCCCAACATGCGCGCCTGCGCACGGTCGCCCCTTGTACCTCAAGCCGCTGAGCAAGCGGCATAACTATGCGGCCCGGCGCGACGGCGGGCGCCTCAACACCGTCGAGGAATGGCCGACCGCGGGCGCCGCCGACAGCGTCGACGGCCTTTGGAGCTACGAGCGGCCGCGGCACGCTCCGCCCTGTTCTCACGCGAGGCGCCGACGGAAAGCAACGCCTCCTGATCTCCAACTCCGACGCGGACGCCTCGACGCCTCGGGGTTCGACCTCATGCGCGGGCCTCCCCGATGGGGCGAGACTCCGGGCGTGCAGCAGCGGATCAGGAAACGTGGCGCCGACCACAGCGGATCATGAACGCCATGCTCGCGGCCTGGACGATCTAGCCCGCGGATGTGGTCACGAGGCCAATCGTGTCCAGCTCACCCGCATGGCCAGGGCGATCAGGCGCAAAGCGCATGCGCTCGCCGAGGGCGCGACGCTCCGGTTGGGCCGGCCGGTCGTGGATGACGCCACCGCGCGCATCTGGTGGGTGACGCTGCTTCGCGCGCTGGCGGCGATCGTCTTTGGGGTGTCGATGCTCGTCTGGCCCCGGCTCTCGGCTCACGCGCTGGCGGCCTTGTTCGGCGCCTACGCGGTCCTCGACGGCCTCGCTGTCTTCCTCATCGCCGCCCAAGCGACGCGGCGGCGGCTGTGGCTGATGCTGGGCGCGACCGCGAGCATGGTCGCCGGCCTGGTGGCGCTCACCCAGCCGAGGATCTTCGCGTTGCTGCTGCTCCGTGTTCTCGGCGGCTGGCTCATCCTGCGCGGCGTGGCCGAGGTGATCGGCGCGCCGCCGATCAGCCGCGCTCCGGCCTCCAGGCGGGGAAAGCGGCGGCGTTGGGCCGTTCTCCTCAACGGAGGGATGTCGGTGCTCTTTGGCCTCGGCCTGATCGCCGCGCCGAGGATCGGCGCCTTGGGGCTCCTGTGGGCGCTCGGCGCCTGGGCCGTGCTTCACGGCCTCCTCATGGCGCCCTACGCCTTGAGCCTGCGCCGCGAGGGAAGGTCAGCGCCTGAATGAGCCCGGCGCCTTGGGGCGCGAAGCCTAATGTGCGAGAGCCGCTCTCCAATGGAAGCAATGCAACGCCATCTTCTGGATCTCGGCGCCGCGCTCGCCCTGCAGCAAGGCCTGCTCCCCGTCGACCGCGACCACACGATAGATGGGCATCCCGCCGGCGTCGGCCGACACGAGGTCTCCGACCTTCACGGCGTCATCCGCCAAACGCATCCACTCGATGGCGCTCATGGCCCTATCCCGACGGCGGCGTCCGTCCCTGCTGCGGACGGCCATCACCCTGGCCGCGGCCGGCTTACGCAGGCCTGAGCCGCGCGTTCAGGCGCCGTTCACTCTGGAAGGCGCGCCGATGCTCACGCAACTGCAGGCATGCCCGGCAGCAGCTTGTCCAGGGTGACCGGGTAGTCGCGGACGCGGACGCCGGTGGCGTTGTAGATCGCGTTGGCGACGGCGGCGCTGACCCCGCAGATGCCGAGTTCGCCGACGCCCTTGGCCTTCATCGGCGAGGTCGTGGGATCGGTCTCGTCAAGGAAGATCACCTCCTGATGCGGAATGTCGGCATGGACCGGCACCTCGTAAGAGGCGAGGTCGTGGTTGACGAAGAAGCCGACGCGCTTGTCGACCGCCAGCTCTTCCATCAGCGCCGAGCCGACGCCCATGGTCATCGCGCCGATCACCTGGCTGCGCGCGGACTTCGGGTTGAGGATCCGCCCGGCGGCGCAAACCGCCAGCATGCGCCGCACGCGCACCTCCGCCGTGAACGGATTGACCGCCAGCTCCACGAAGTGAGCGCCGAAGGTGGCGTGCTGGTAGGTCTTCGAAAGGTCGCCGAACTCGATCAGGTCCTCGGCCACCAGCTCGCCGTTCCGCGCGGCGTCGGACAGTTGGAAGCTGCGCCCTCCGGCCTGAACCTTGCCGTCGGCGAACACCGCCTTGTCCGCCGGAAGGCCGAGCTTGGCGATCACCGCCGCCCGCAGTTTCTCGCAAGCTGCAAAGACCCCCGCTGTCGAGCTCGCCGCTCCCCATTGGCCACCCGAACCCGCGGACACCGGAAAGGCCGAGTCGCCCAGGTGGACGCTTACGCGGTTGAGGGGCACGCCCAGCATCTCCGCGGCCGTCTGGCCGATGATGGTGTAGCTGCCGGTGCCGATGTCGGTCATGTCCGTCTCGACCGTCACCTGGCCCTGTGGGTCGAGCCGTACGCGCGCGGCCGATTTCGTGGTCGGCGCGCCGCGGTAGGCGGCGGCGACGCCGAGGCCCACCAGCCAGCGCCCATCCCGCACCTGGGCGGGCCGCGGATTGCGGCGGTTCCAGCCGAACCGGTCGGCGCCGGTGCGAAGACACTGGACAAGCTGCCGCTGAGAGAACCGCTTCTCCCTGGGTCGGCCGCCCTGTTGTGTATCGTCCTTGCGCGCCTGGGGATCGTCGCTGGACGGCTCGGCGGGCGTGTCCGGGACCACCTGGGTGTCGTTGCGGATGCGCAGCTCCACCGGGTCCATGCCCAGCTTCTCCGCCAGTTCGTCGATGGCGACCTCCAGCGCCATGTGCCCGGTCGCTTCGCCGGGCGCCCGCATCGCGTTGCCTTCCGGCAGATCGAGCGCCGCCAGGCGTGTGGCGGTCATGCGATGGGCGCCGGCGTAGAGCATCCGCGTCTGGTGGACCGCGCCGTCCGGCTTTCCGCCCGGCAAGTCGCCAGACCAGCTCTCGTGTCCGATCGCGGTGATGACGCCGTCGCGCGTGGCGCCCAGCCTGACTCGCTGGATGGTCGCCGGCCGATGGGTCGTGTTGTTGAACATAAGCGGCCGGTGCAAGGCCACCTTCACCGGGCGTCCCGCGGCCTTGGCTCCCAAGGCCGCTAGCACCGCGTCGGCCCGCAGGAACAGCTTGCCGCCGAAGCCGCCGCCGATGAAGGGCGAGACCAGGCGCACCTTTTCCTTCGGTACGCCCAAGGCCTTGGCCAAGTCGGCGCGTCCCCAGTCGACCATCTGGTTGGACGTCCAGACCGTCAGCGCGTCGCCGCGCCAGGCGGCGATGGTGGCGTGCGGCTCCATCATGGCGTGGGCGTGGTCGGGCGTGGTGTAGGTGGCGTCGACCTTGACCGGCGCTGCCTCGAAGGCGGCGGCGAAATCTCCGACCTGGGTGTCGGCGGGACCGGAGCCGATCGAGTTCGGCCGGACGGCGGCGGGCTTCGCCGCGGAGAGGTCGAACTCGCCGGCGGCGCGTGCGTAGTCGACCTTCACCAGTCTCGCCGCCGCCCGGGCCTGCTCGAAGGTGTCGGCCACCACGAGGGCGATCGCCTGATGGTAGTGGTCGATCTCGGGCCCACCGAGAAGCTTGGCCGTGTTGCGGCGGCCCTTGTCCAGCGACCCTGCATTCTGGGCGGTGACGATGGTGATCACGCCCGGCGCCCGGCGGGCGAGGCTCAAGTCCATCGACGCGATGCGGCCCTTGGCGATTGTCGCGCCGACCACGTAGCCGTAGGCGGGGTTCGCGGCCACGTCATGCCGCTCGTAGGCGTAGGGCGCGGTCCCGCTGACCTTCAGCGGACCGTCGATTCGATCCGTCGGCCTGCCGACGACCTTCAGCTGGTCGATCGGGTTGGCGCCTGCCGGCTTGTCGAACTTCATCGCTCAGGCCTTCCGCTCGGCCAGCACGCCAGCCAGCGTCCGTTCCGCAAGCTGTAGCTTGAATTCATTCTGCTTGGTCGGCTTGGCGCCGGCGAACACCCGCTCGGCGACGGCGCGGGCCCCGTTCCGCATCTCCGCTTCGGCCGACTCCACCCGCCAGGGCTTGTGCGCCACCCCGCCGAATGCGACGCGCCCCGACCCGTCCGGCTGCACCACCGCCGCGACCGAGACCAGGGCGAAGGCGTAGGAGGCCCGATCGCGGACCTTCCGGTAGACCTGGGCCCCGCCGAGCGGCTTGGGCAGGGTCACCGCGGTGATCAGCTCGCCGCGCGCGAGCTTGGTGTCCTGCTGCGGCGTCTTCCCCGGCAGCCGGTGGAGGTCGGCGATCGGGATCCGCCGCGTTTGGCCGGCGGCGTTCACCGTCTCCACGGTCGCGTCCAGCACCCGCATCGCCACGGCCATGTCGCTCGGGTGCGTCGCGATGCAGGCGTCGCTTACGCCGATCACCGCATGCTGGCGATTGACGCCGCGCAGCGCGCCGCAGCCGCTCCCCGGCTCGCGTTTGTTGCAGGGCTGGCCGGGGTCGTAGAAGTAGGCGCACCGCGTCCGCTGCAGCAGGTTTCCGGCCGTCGTGGCCTTGTTCCGCAGCTGGCCGGAAGCGCCGGCCACCAGGGCCCGCGAGAGCACCCCATAGTCGCGCCGCACGCGGGGATGAGCGGCCAGGTCGGTGTTTCGAACCAGCGCGCCGATGCGCAGGCCGCCGTCGTCGGTCTCCGTGATGCGGTCGAAGCCGAGGCCGTTGACGTCGATCAGCCGCCGCGGGCGCTCGATCTCCAGCTTCATCAGGTCGAGCAGGTTGGTCCCGCCGGCGATGAACTTCGCTTCGGGGTTCGTCGCCGCGGAGGCGGCCGCCTCGCGCGGGGTGCGTGCGCGCTCGTAGATGAAGGCTCTCATGCCGCTCCTCCCGCGACCTCGGTGATCGCTTCGATGATGTTGGAGTAGGCCCCGCAGCGGCAGATGTTCCCGCTCATCCGTTCGCGCAGTTCTTCCGGCGTGACCTGCGGCGCGGTCACGATGTCGGTGGCGACGTGGCTCGGCACGCCCACCTTGATCTCATCCAGCATCGCGACGGCCGAGCAGATCTGGCCCGGCGTGCAGTAGCCGCACTGATAGCCGTCATGAGCGACGAACGCGGCCTGCATCGGGTGCAGCGCCCCAGGCTGTCCAAGGCCTTCGATGGTGGTGATCTTTGCGCCCTCGTGCATGACGGCGAGCGTCAGGCAGGCGTTGATGCGCCGGCCGTCGACAATCACCGTACAGGCCCCGCACTGACCGTGGTCGCAGCCCTTCTTGGAGCCGGTGAGCTTGAGGTGCTCGCGAAGCGCGTCCAGCAGGGTCGTGCGCGTGTCGAGCTCGAGCTCGCGGCGTGCGCCGTTCACCTCGAACGCGACCTTGGCGTGAACGGGGCTTTCGCCCGCCGCCTGCGCCTCGCTCGCTCCCGGCGCTGTCGTCGCGGCCGCGCAGACCGCGCTGGTCACGAGCACGTCGCGCCGAGACATCCCCGAACCGCCGGAGTGTTCCATCGAAGCCGCCTCGTCTTGTCTAGCTATGCCTTCGAACCTGGGAACGGCCCGCCGTCTCCGCAAGGCGCGGGACACGAACCCCGTGCTGCTAAGGCCGCCGCTGGCCAAAAGGCTCCGCCCGACGCGCCTTTCCGCTCACGCGCTCTCCGATTGCTCTCGCGCGCCAAGCCTGAAAGCCTAGCCTGCACACAAAGCGGGAGGATGCGATGACGGTGATGAGCGTATTGGGCCCGCTCGAACGGAGCGCCTTGGGGCGGGTGCTGGTGCACGAGCACCTGGTGATCTCGCAGGATGGGGAGGCGCTGGACCCGAACGCCGGGCCGGACCGCGCGGAGATCCTCGCGATCGCGGTCGATCAGCTGCAGAAGCTGAAGGATCATGGCGTCGGCACGATCGTCGATCCGTGCCCGATCGAATTGGGTCGTGACCCGGAATTCTACGCCGAGGCGTCGCAGCGCTCCGGCGTGAATGTCGTCTTCGCCACCGGCTTCTACATGGAAGCGATGGGTCTGCCGCACTATTGGCGCGCTCGCGACAAGGAGGAGATCACGGAGTTCTACCTCAAGGAGCTGACCGACGGCGTCGGCTCGACGGGCCTTAGGCCTGGGATCATCAAGGCGGCGACGGGGATGGAGGTCACCAACAACGAGGTGAAGTGCCTGTCCGCGGCGGCGACGGCTCAGCGCGAGGTCGGCTGCGCGATCATCACCCACACCGAGCATTCCCGTAACGGCGACCGGCAGCAGGAGATCTTCGCCGAGAACGGCGGCAACCTCGCCCAGGTGCTGATCGGCCACCAGGACGAGCACGCCAGCGCCAAGCCCTTGATCGAGCTGGCCCGGCGCGGAACCTTCGTGGGCGTCGACCGCGTCGGCCTCACGTCGCTGGCGTCCGACGAGTCGCGCGCCGATATCGTGGCCGGCGTCGTCAAGGCGGGCTTCGCCAAGCGCATCTGCCTCTCGCATGACTGCGTGTGCACCCTGACGGCGCCGAAGTTTCCGTTTGCGGCGCCGCGGGAGCATCGGCCGAAGGACCTGAACGAGTTCCGCGCGAAGCAGAAGCCGATGACGTACATGTTCACCGACTTCCTGCCCATGCTCGCAGATCGCGGCGTCGGCGCGCAGGATATGGAGGTGATCCTTCGCGAGAACCCGGCCCGCCTGCTCGCCGGCGAGCCCACGGCGGCCGAACAGGGCAAGGCTTCGGCGGCCCGCCAGGCGACGCCGGCCGCGACCTAGGAAGACGATCGGCGCGTCGGCCTGAGCCTCGTTCTTTTCAGGCGCAGCGAGGCTCGAGCGGCGTCGCGACCCTCAGACCTGATCCTCGGCGCCCCGGCGCGGCGGAAGCAGACGCGAACGAACCGAACTCACCAGCGAATCTCTTTCCACCAGCCGGATCACGCGAGGATCGTCAATCGCGGGCGTGACGACGCTGGCAGGCCGACTCTGGCTAGACTGGATCGGGCAAGCTTAGGTTGGGCCCGGGGAGCGGGGTGATCCTTGACTCATTATGGCGGGGACTGCTGATCGGTCTCCTGCTGTCGATCCCGCTCGGTCCCGTGGCGGTGTTGAGCCTGCGCCGCACGCTCGAGCAGGGTTGGGCGGCCGGCGCCGCGACCGGTCTCGGTGCGACCATCTCCGACACCGTCTATTCGGCCCAGACATCGATGTGCAGGCCGATCGAGATCACGCACAGGCCGAAGGCCGCGACCACGACCCACATGGCCAGCTTGTGGCGCGCTTCGATCAGCCCGTCGATCAGATGGTTCAGGCCCTCATTTTCAAGCTGTTCGGCGATGGTCTGGTGCAGGTTCTCGCGAGCACGTTGGAGTTCCTCCCGCTCGTCTGAGATCCGGGCGCGCGCCTGAGCGCCTTGAGAGATGCGCGAAGTCCGTAAACCGGCGCGAAGCGAGCCAAGGGGCCGCGGCCAGCAGCAAGTCGCCTGCGCGGAGATGGCCCGTTCGTGGGCGGCCGCGACCTTTGAGAGCGCCGTGCGGGCCAATGTCGGACCTTGCCTCTTGGCCGCTGGCTGCCAACAACGCTCGGCTCAGGCCTTTAGGGTGTCGGGCTTAGCCTTCCCGAACACGTCAGTGGCGACCTTGCGCGCCGCCGCTCCAGTCCTGGACCGGGGAATCATAAATGCGAAGATCAGGCTCGCTAGGCAGCAGCCCGCCACCGTCGTGAACGTAGCCACGTATGCGCTTTCGTCAGGGTACTTTACACCCTTGCCGTTTGAGATCGAGGAGGTCGCCAGGCAGAGGGCCATCAGCTGCGTGCCCATCGCCACGGCGAGGTATCGAAGCATCGCGCTCAGCCCTGCGGCCTCACTGGTGCGCTCCGCCGGCGCGGCCTCGACGATCAGCCCTGGCGCGCAGCTGAAAATGATCACTACCGCCGGTGCGATGAGCAGAATGCAGATCGCCACCACGAACAGCGCGGATTGGTGGTAGAAGATCAGCGAGGTGAAGGCCGCAAAATTACACATGGTGGCAAGGATGATCGCCGGTCGCATCGAGTAGCGCCGTGCGAAAACGCCCGCGCCAATTCCAGCTAGACCCGAAGTTGCGCTGGTCGGAAGCTGGATGATCCCAGCCATGGTCGCGCTGAACCCGAAGCCGATCCCGGTCCAGAGCGGCTGCTGCAAAAGCGGCAGGATCAGCAGCGGATAGATCATCGGCGCCATCGCCGTGAAGCAGATGGTCGCATTGACCATGGCGATCGTGCGGTTGCGTAGGAGGCGCAACTCGATCAGCGGATCGTCCTGCCGAAGCTCGTAGAGCACCCAGGCGACAAGGCTCGCCACACCAAAGGCGAGGAGGGCCAGGAGTACGGGCGAGTTCCAGCCCAGCGATTTGCCATAGGTGAGTGCGACCAGCAGGGTGCTGATCGGCAAGACGAAGAGGGCGCCGGGCAGATCGAGCCGCTGGGGCTTTGCCGGGATCTCGCCTTTCGGCAAGTAGCGCATGGCTATTAGCAACATGAGCAGGGCGACCGAGGCGGTGAGCGTGAAGATGTGCTGCCAGCGTGTGTTGTCGACGATGAGACCGCTCAGGACGAAGCCGAGCCCACCGCTCAGCGCATAGGCGCCGCCCAGCAGGCCCACGCCCAGGTTAAGGTCCCGGCCGTCTTTTGCGTTCTCCCGCAGGATGCCGAAGGCCAGCGGCAAGATCGCGAAGGTGACGCCCTGCATCGCACGACCAAGGATGATTACGTTGAGGTTCGACGCCACAGCGCTGATTGCCGATCCGGCCACGGCGACGCTGAGCATCAGGAGCAACATCCGTCGCCTTCCGTATAGATCGCCGAGCCTGCTACAGAGCGCCGAGCTCAATGCCGAGGCGAGCACACTTGCGGTGATCAACCAACCTACGTGCGTCGGATCGCCGTAGATGCCGTAGAGTTTCGAAAGGGCAGGATAGATCATGCTGCTTTCAAGCGCGGCGACGAACTCGATAGCGATTAGCAGCGCAAGCAGTGTCCGAAAGCTCTGGCCTGGGCGCGAGTCAAAAGGCCCGTAAGGGGCGGATGAAGCAACCATACGGACTCCCTATGACGCGGCCCAAGGTCACGCTGTTCTTCCGACGCTTGTGGCGCCCGCTTGTCTCTGCTGGGGCAGCGACTTGGGATTGCGCACCTACTGAGGGAGGCGGGTTGTCTTCCCTACCATGGGTGGGGACGACCCCCACCTTTCGCACCTGTTGGGCAGATCCTCGTGGGGCTTGTCTGTCGATTTGGTCCAACGTAAGGCCAAGGCCCCGAACTTGCCCGACTGGCGCTGGGTCTCAACCCGTTTATGTGGACAGAACGTCCACCAGCCAGCCAGGCAAAACGACGTATGGTGCACATCAAATTGCAGTAATCATCTCGGGGCGTCGCGAGATTTTCGGGGAAGGGTAGTCGGCGATGTGTCTCAGGCGGCGACATTGCCGCGTGTGGAAATGTCGAATTAGCTTTTCGTCGTTATCTGACGTACAGTTCAACACAAAGCGTTCAAGCTTAGCGTCTGCATCGGTGGAGTCCGGCAGGCTGATACACTGGACAGTGGGTCCAATGATGTTTGTCCCAGACCGGCTGTTCTCGCAGTTGCCGGGTCCGGCGCGAGCAAACGACCCGGTCACGCCAGCGCGGAGCCGCGCCACTTGTGATTGCCTGCGATGATGCAGCTTGGGCGTCACGACAGGACAACGTGCCCTAGTTCTATAGCATTTCTGATCAGGTTGGGGGACTAGAAGGGCTCGTCGCCCGCGAGCGTGACACGCTCCATTATTCTCCGCTGGGGGAAGAAGTCCAAGGGTACGGAGTGTTGGGTTGACCTGTTGTCCCAGAAGACGACGTCGTTCGGCTTCCAACGATGCCGAACCTGGTACTCAGCGCGGAACGGCAGCTGGTAGAGGCGCTGGAGGAGGGCTGCGCTCTCCGCCCCGCTCATCCCCTCAATTGAGCGCGTGAAGTTCGGGTTGACGAAGATGCACTTGCGACCTGAAACCGGGTGGGTGCGCACCACCGGATGACGAGCGGCAGGGAATTGCATCTCGAGGCCTGCAATCTCGGCTTCTGAGGTCCCGGCCCTGCGAAGCCCGGGAAGGAAGTTGTGGCGCCAATCATGTATGGCCACCAATCCCGATAGGAACGATTGGGTCTTATCGTCCAGGTCGTCATAAGCCGTTTCCATGTTGGCCCAAAGCGTGTCTCCACCAAATTTGGGCGCCTCCAAACAGCGCAGGATCGCCCCGAGGGACGGTCTCTGCCGAAACGTCACGTCGCTGTGCCAACTTTCCGCGCTTCCCTTGGTTTTCTCGTCGGCTGCGACAAGGATCACCTCGGGGTCTTCCGAAGTGCGGAAAAAGCCCTCCTTGGCGAATGGATGGATCTCCAAAGGTCCAAAACGGCGTCCGAGGGCGATATGTTGCGCTCTCGTCATCGGCTGATCGTGAAAGATCAGAACCTTGTGCTCCACAAGCGCCGCCACGATTTCGGAAACCACACGATCCTCAAGGTTTCCGACCAGGTTAACGCCAGCGACTTCGGCGCCGATGTTGCCGGTGACCTTCTCGACCGAGAAAGCTCTCGGCGACGGCGAGGAATACAGTTTCTCGACCATTGCGAACTCCTGAGCTAAATCACGTCTCATAAATCCGGCCTACTGCCGCATTTTTGATGGGCGGTTGCGGCGTTGGCAGCCGCGTGGCTTTCCGAGTTACGCGACTTCCAACAGAGGAGTCTCGCCTTCCTTTGCTAGGGCGCGATGGACGGTTGGCCGCGCCATCAGCCTGTCCATGAACCCATTCCATTTCGGGTACCGGGCCATGTCCATGCCCAGCCTACCGGACGCCCAGCGATGAAAGACGCCAGCATAGCCGTCGACCACTGAAAACTCGCTGCCCAGAAGCCATGCGCCGGTGATCCGGCTTTCCAGCTCGTCAAATGCTTCCTGTAGCCGCCCCGGCGCGGCTGCTCGAAGCGCCTGCTGGCCTAGAGGATCGGCTGTAAATCGCTCGCTGCGCCAAAGTTGCGCAATGGTGACGTGTATTCCACTCGCGAACCAACTCATTAGGCTATAGGCGCGTCCGAGCGCCAATGGATCGCCGAATGGGAGCAGCCTTGCTGCGGGGCTCAGATGCGCGATTGTGGTCAGAACAGCGATATTCTCGGCGATCGGCTCGCCGTCGATTACCAGCGTGGGAACTCTTCCGCGCGGGTTTATGGCCAGGAATTCATGCGACCTCTGCTGTCCTGCTGCAAGATCAAGCCGTCTTGGCTCGTAACTAAGGCCGGATTCTTCCAGGGCGATGAGCGCCGCAAACGCGCATGATCCCGCGGCAAAATAAAGATCAACCTTCACCTCGTACCCTTCCGTGAAAATCCGTTGCAGAAATCGAGCTATCTCAGCGTCTGGATCCCGAACAACATGACCGCCGCGATCCAGGTCGTCTCAAGAACCATCAGAGCGAGGGGGCGCCATCCAACCGAGAGTAGCGAATTTAGGGAGGTCTTCATTCCCATGGCGACGAGGGCGGCGGCGAGGCACCAACGCGACACGTCATTCAGCAAACCGGCTAGTGGGGCATGGACCAGGCCAATGCTCCGCGCGCACACGAGAGCCGCAAAGCCAAACAGGAAATAGGGCACGGGCGGCGCATGAAGCGCGCCGCCATTTTTGCCCCGAACCACCGTGGTGATGCAGAGGACGACTGGTAAAAGAAGCGCAACCCGCAGCAACTTGATTATGATCGCTTCATCACCCACTCCATTGGACACGGAATAGCCAGCACCCACGACCTGCGCGACGTCATGAATCGCGCCCCCAAGGAACAGTCCTGTGCTGTGGGGGCTCAAATGCAGGAGCCCAGCAAGGGCCGGGTATATCACCATGGCGACCGTAGATAGGGCTGTGACGAGAACGACCGCCAAGACAGCGTCCCGTTGGTTGGTTTTGGACTGCGGGAGGACGGCGGCGATGGCAAGCGCGGCTGACGCGCCGCAGATCCCTACGGCGCCCCCCGATAAGAGACCAAAAGCTTGGGGAAGACGCAGAACTCTGGCCCCGAGCGCTCCCACGGCAATGGTAGACACGACCGCCAGGACGACAACAACGATCGGAACCCAACCCTGGAGAAGAAGTTCCTCCAGAGTGATCCTGGCGCCGAGAAGCGCGACCCCAGTGCGAAGTAGTGTCTTGGAGGCGAGGTCGATGCCGGGCGCGCACCGACTATAGTGATATAGAAAATTGAGCGCGAGCCCGAACAGGAGCGCGAACATCATCACTGGGCTGTTGTAGTGCTGGCTCACCCAAGTGGCCGCTACTGCCGCGGTCGCGCAAGCCAGCAAACCCGGATAAGCTCGCAGGGCCGTCGCCTTGACTGAGAAAGGCCGCTGCGGAGCGGGGGCGTTAAGCCCCTCCATAGCCGCGAGTGAAGCATAGGCGCGCGCCAGCGAGCCATCTTCCGGGCGAAAGTTCAAGTTGGCGTCCTTTGAAGGGCGGCGATGCGGTGGCGCGGAAATCGGCGGCCGCCGGGCGCAAGCAGTGGGGGTATTTTAGAACATCATGCAGCGATGCATGACGCGAGGGTATGCGCGGTCGAAGACCAGATAGTGCTGAGTCATTTCATTGTCCCAGACGACGATGTCACCTAAGCCCCAGCGCACGCGTAGTTGGTGCTCGGGATAGTGCGTCAAAGGGAGCAGCAAGTTCAGCAGCGCATCGCTCTCGTCCTGGCGTAGCCCCACGATCGAACGCGTGTATAGGCGATTGAGATAAAGCGCGCGACGGCCGTTCACCGGATTGGTCATGACCACAGGATGTTCCACGGGCGGTGCGTCCGGCTTCTGCCTGCCCCAGGAGTGCAAGGCCGTTTTGCCGGAGAGAAAGGCTTTCATAGGTTCCGAAAGTGCCTCGAATACCGCCTCCATGTCGCAGAACATTGTATCGCGGCCCAGATCCGGGACGTCGATCGCCTGCAGGGCAGTGACGCAGCGGGTGCTGGCGCGAGTCGCGCCATCCGTATGCCAAGTATCCACCAGCGGGGCGCCGGCGGGAAGGTCCGTCACATTGCTCTCAAGCAGCTTGACCCCGGGGCGCTCCGGCAAATTCGGATGAGTAGGGTGTTCGGCCTCCTCCGGAACGCCGAAGATCGAAGAGAAGCGGTGGAGTTCGTGCGGGCCCACGCCAGGGTTCGATCGAAAGACGAGTAACTTGTGTTCGGCCAACAAGGTGCGGAGCGTGCCTGCGATGTCCACCGACAGGGGCGTAGAAAGGTCGCAACCTCGGACTTCAATGCCGAAGGTGCAGGCCAGCGGGATAATGTCCAGCTGGCCGCAGGCGCCGGTCGGCGCCTCGATATTCAGGGTCATACTCATAGTTGTGCATCCGTAATGACGTGAGCGTCAAAGTGCCTTCAGTGAATCCACCAGGAGCCTGCGGACCGCATCCAGGGGCGGGCTGGGTGGGGCGCTCTGGACCACGCAATAGCCGACCTCCGGAAGGCTCGGCAGCGCGTTGTTGGACAGCATGGACCAGTCCGCGCCAATCAGCGCGGCCGTGCGCGCCGTCGCCCCGAGGCCCGCCTTCACCGCCGCCCTAAGCGCGGACAAGCTAGGGGTCTCCACGACAATTTCGTAGGGCCGCTCCGCTTCTTCCAATACGCCGATCGCTTGCTCCCGGAAGAGGCACGGTCGTTCCAGGACGGCCATGGGCAGCACCTCGCGGCGGCAGAGCTCAGGATTGCCAAACCAACGCACGGGGCGAGTCGTGATCATGTGGTCGTCCCCAGCGGCGCCTAAAAAGAGCGCAATGTCGAGCTGCCTGGCGACCGCGGCTTCGTGTAGCTCGCGCGAGCCCCCCACCTTGATGTGGAGCTGGGCATGCGGGTTGATTTCGGAATATCGCGCCAGAGATTCCGCCAGCAGCGTGTCGGCAAAATCCTGAACTACGCCGATGCGAATGGGACCGACGGCGTGAGCGCCAAGCATAGTAGAGACCGCGCTGTCGTTCACCGCGAGGATCTCTCTTGCATATTCCAGAAGGATTGCGCCGGCGGAGGTAAGCTCAAGCTTCTTTTTGCTTCGCTCAAACAGCTTTGCTTGGACGATCTCTTCAAGCCGCTTGATCTGAAGGCTAACCGCGGAGGGGGTTACGCATAAGCGCCCCGAGGCCACTATCATGGACTGGGCATCGGCCACCGCAGCCAGCGAGCGGAGTAGATCGGTGGGAAGATTAACCGGCAACGCTTTGCTCCGGCGCCACCGTACGCGGATTAACCTCCAAGCCCATGCTTTTTTGTCCCGACGCTCAATTCCCTGCCCTGAGTCCTTCGTCCCCCGTGGCATGAGAGTCAATCAATCAGTTCCCGATGTTCGATGAGCATCACTCATCAGGCGGGGGGCAACCGGCCCGAGGCCGCCGCTCGTCCGTGGCACGTAGCCGCGCAGACCTCGCTCCAAGATCACGCCGCCCGACTTCATGGCCCGGCAACAGGCGGATGCTGGAATGGGCGGGCTGAGGAGCATGCGCACCGGCTTTCGCACCGGCCGTTTCTCGGACAATCAAACGCGCTTTTTGGTGAAGCTTTGTCAAAGTCGCGCGGCAAGGTCTCAGCGCGGCGGCGCGGGCGTCGGGCGACACAGAAGCGGCTTGTCGGCTATCTCTTTCCACACTCTCGCGAACACATGAGAAACCTGACCCGCGACCGTCGGCCGACCCAACCAGGGAGCTCTCAAGTGGCGCTACGCACGCCAGGCAAGCCACGGCGTTCATGGTATGACATCGAAAATGGGAACCAAGGGCTGGTCGCGAAAAACTGTGTCGCCTGATGTTTTCGCCGGGCGTATATGTAGAACCGCAAGCGTTACCTGAAATGCGCCTAATGCACTCGACGAAGGTTGAGATATCTGGAAAGAGCACAATGTCGGCAACTGTTCGCAACCCCCGCGCCACAATTCGTAAGATTTTGGATGCGGCCGAACGTGAATTTCAGGAACACGGAATTGACGGCGCTCGAATTTCGCGGATAGCGCTATCGGCGTCGACAAGTAAGCAGATCATATACAACTATTTCGTAGACAAAGATGGGCTTTGCCGCGCGGTGCTGAATGAGCGGACGCATCGGCACCGGCAGTCGATGCTAAGTAAAGACTTTAATTCTAGCGACCCGGTAAAAGATTTGAGAAAGTTTGTTGAATCTCTATATGATATCATGGAGAGTCATCAAGGCCGCTTCCAAAGTGTCGTCATTACGAGGTCGGAAGGCCTTCCCGATGGGGACGTGTTTCTAAAAGAACAGACTAAGGTTATCGAAATCATGTCATCGATAATCCTCAAAGGGCAGGAGGCGTGCGTTTTCTCTCGTGAAGTGGATGTTGTAGATCTTTTTGTGTTCGTGACGGCGACGGCTGCTGCCCTAAATGCGGGGCGAGCTTCAATGGATGAAATTAAGATGTTCCACGCAGGTAAAGCCTACCCACCAGGTTTCTGGAAAGAGTATCTCACCAACCTAGTCCTTGGCTCTGTATTGGATAGAGTGTGATCGGGTGAACGCATAAAAATGACCGTGGATGTATCTGGCACGTTCTCTCGTCGCTGACCTGGGTTCATAGCCTGAATGCGCCCAGGATCGAGCTCGATGGGGGCGTCGCCGTGGGTGCATCTGGCTAGCGGTCACGCCGGTTACTGGGGTGCAGAAGGTCAGCGCAGGCCGTCACATTGACCATCTCGTGCGCTACCACGACCGATGTCGCCCCGCGAGGCGCCGGGGTGAGTTCGACATCAGCGAGCTTGCGTCCGCGGGGGACTAGGCTTGCACCGCTGAGGCGCCCGCCCCACGCCAGCCGTTCCGGCTGGGGACCTGGCCACTCAAGGCTAGTTCGTAGATCAGACGGCCGGATTTCATGCGCGCGGTGGGGCTGCAAGGGGTCTGACTGGGTGTGGCATTGGACGGTGCGTCCACTACGATCGGTGGCGGATTCAATGGCTTCGTGGAAGTGTAACCGTCACCCTGCACGCGCAACGAGCAAACCATGAACAATCGCGCGCCCCGAGTCCTCGTCTTCGCTGGCAGCCTGCGCGCTCAATCATACAATAAAAAACTCGCAAAATGTGCAGCCCAAGGCGCTGAAGCCGCCGGCGCTGAGGTTCGATATATAGATATCGTCGATTATGGCATCCCTTTGTACAATGCCGATATCTACAACGCCGAAGCAGCCAATCCTTATTCGCTGGTCGACAGTGGCGGCGTCTGCGGACCCTACAGTCCGCCGATGCCGGAAGGCCTGCTAAGGATCAGGGAGCATTTTCGCTGGGCGGATGGCTGGATCATCGCAACGCCCGAATACAACGGAACTTTCCCAGCCGTGCTCCACAATCTCTTCGAATGGCTGACCCGGCTGGCGCCCGGTGAAAAGATCATGGAACTCTACACCTTCAAGGCCGTCGCCGTCCTATCCGCAGCATTCGAAGGCAATGGGCGGGGCGCTCTAAGGGACGTCAAATCCGTGCTCGGCAACCTCGGGGTGTTGCTCGTTCCGGGGCTCGTCGGAGGCGGAGTGGTTTACATCTCGGACGCGACCTTTGCCGAGGACGGCAGTTTGCGCGATCCAGGGCAACGCGAGAAGGTGTTTGTGACAGCTAAGCGTCTGGTGCGAACGATCAAGCAGCTCAAGGCGAATGAGTGATATGTCGCGGCGCCGGCGCTATCCGAACCACGCGCGCCGCTGGGTCTGGGCGGGGCCCAGAATGATTCTGCAATTTCATTGGCGGACCCCGAGCGCGGCGGCGCCGGGCTAGCGCCGTCGCGCCTCGGCTGCAGGCAAGCAAGGCAAGCGGCCTTGCTTTCGAAAGTTCGTGCCCCGTCGGAAACCGTGGAAGGGCTTGCCCGTCACGGGGCGCGCTCTCGCGACATAGGGCAGGGACTGGCGGCGAAAATTCATGTGGCCTATCGTCGTTCGCGAGCGGGTCCGTGGCGCCTAGAGCACTGGAAGGCCCTCAAGTGGGCGTTACGCGAGGGATCCGAAACGAGCCTAGGGGAGCGGCATGTCTGCCACCGGTCGAAATCCTCGCGCAACAATCCGCAGGATTTTAGATGCGGCGGAGCGCGAGTTTCAGGAGTTTGGACTCGATGGGGCCCGAATCGCTCGGATAGCTGAGTCGGCGTCAACAAGTAAACAGATCATATATAATTATTTCATCAACACCGGTGGTCTTTACCTCGCGGTTATAAATGATCTGACGGCGCGGCATCGCGAGACTATGTTAAAGGAGGACTTAAGCTCTCAGGACCCAGGAATGGATCTTAAGAAATTTATAGAGATACTCTTTGATATCATGGCGAGTCACGAGGGGCGTGTCGAGAGTAAGGTATTGATAAGCGGGGCTGGGTTGCCCGTTGGCGGCGTATATCTCAGGGGGCAGCGCAAAGTGATTGCGTTACTGGAGTCCATAATACGTCGTGGACAGAAAGATGCTATCTTCATTCAGGATGTGAACGTTGTAGACCTATTTGTATTTATAACCACCACGGCCGCAGCGTTAAACGCCGCCCGGACGGCGATGTCGGAGATCAAAGCCTTCCACACCTCGAACCCCTACCCTGAAGGCTTTTGGAGGAGCTATCTATCGGACTTAGTCTTAGCTGCCGTTTCCGTCGAGCGAGGTATTTCGGAAGGAAGCGGGAGCCCGCTCCTTAGGTCGAGCTAGCCCGTCGTGCCCACAAAGCGCCGCCGAGCTGCGCGGCCATCATTCTGCATATGGAGCTAAGATCTGGGTCAAAGCTAGGCTGGACGGTAAACGGGAAGCGCCGATCCTTCGGTCGATCTCCTCATGGAGCCAATATATTGCTCGCTCCTTATAGCTCAACATCATTCCGGTAAATTTCCCACCCTCAAGCGAGTTTTGTAATCCCGGCATCAAGTGAAGGTCTTCCGCGAATATCTTTGCGACGTCGTCGATATGCTTTTGCCAATAATCGGAATAATCGGCGCGCCCATCGTCGGGGCCGAGGAAAGTCGCTTCTAGTACGCTAGTATTGCGGGATGTGGGCCAGATCGTGATCCACGGGAATCCGGCGGGATCGACCGCACTCGCCCCGTTCGGAAACATCGCAACGCCGACGGTATGATCGTTATACAGCTTGTCGGCGACCTCAAGTTGAGGAACGACGTCGCTCTTGATGCGCTCGAAGACGCGCTTTCGGGTCGTCGCTGTGTGATGGCCGTTCTTGAACGTGTGTAAGAGGTAGGCTTCCGGGTCCAGCCACTGCGCCACCGTTTGCCCATGAACAGCATTCACGTGATATGATTCAGAGAAGTTGTCCTTAAGAGCCTTCCAGTTGCACGGTACCTCAATCCGAAGCTTTCCTTTCGGGGATAACTTCTCGATGGGGAAGTCCGCGAGCGCCTCGATAACCCCAGCTGCGAACTCCGCGAACGGCTGCGGTTGGTCGGCAACAGAAATGTACAATAAGCCCCGGAAATTGGTGCAATGCACAGGCAGGAGATTGCGTGAGCTCTTGTGGAAGCAGCCGAAGTCATATTCTCGCGGCACGTTTTGTAGCTGTCCATCGAGCGAATATGACCATGAATGGTACGGGCATAGGAAGCGCTTCACCCTCCCCGATGCCTCAGCCACCAAGGCGGAGCCTCGGTGCCGGCAGACATTGTGATAAGCGCCGACCAACCCATCCGGCTTTCTAACCAGAACGATGGAGAGGCCAAGCTTATCGAATGTGATGTAATCACCTGGTTTGGCGATCTCGTCGATGTGCCCGGCGAATAACCAAACCTTCTTCCACACGTGCTCGATCTCGAGTTCGTAGAAGTGCTGGTCCGTATATCGTCCGCCCGGAACCTCCGGCAGAGTGGGGAAGCCGGTCGGGTAGGAATCTCGGACCGCCTCCTCCTCGACCTGTCGCGCTATCAACTCTGCAGAGAACCTGGGCATTCGTTCCTCCTAGACAGCGACCCAGCGGCGGCTAAGGCATCGCACCCATCTACGCGAATTTAATAGGCGCAATGGGTTAGGGCGAGACCCCAGTTGTGGTCTCGCCGTCCAATGCCGCGGTCCCGAGGATGCGCTCGACAGTCTGCCGGCCGGGAAGCTTGATGCAGCGAACGGTGTAGGTCCAGGTTGAACGTAAAAGCCAGCGCCACGCGAGGCTAAGTGGGTCGGATACCAACGACTGGCACACCTCAGCAGGACGGTAGCCGCCGAGGCGGGGGCCGCTCCGCCCTACAGGTTCAATGCTCAGCGACCAGTCAGTTGCGAAGACGATTCTAAGGAGCCCAGTTTGCTCGAGCCTGACCTGCTCCGGCCCGACAAGGGCCAAGGCATAGCGCTGATCTGGCGAATGGTCGAGGGCGCGCGGTTTCAGGTCATGGCCAACGGTGAACGAGTCGTGTTTGATCGTGGCCCGTTTCGCTTCGCGGCGCCTTAGGCTCGACCGGATCGAGCGCCTTGCTCACGTACTTCGCCAAGCGCCGACGCATTTACCCCGCCTAGGGGCGCTCGCGCGCCGTCAGAACTCCAGATCGTCTCGGCTAAGCTCGGCGAGATTGCGCCGGCCCACCAGCGCGAGCGCTCGGCGAAGCTCCTCGCGAAAAATCTCCAGGGCCCGGGCGACGCCCGCCTCACCGCCCGCGGCAAGCCCGAAGACGGTGGCCCGGCCGATCATCACGCTCGAGGCTCCCATGGCGATCGCCTTCAATATGTCGGATCCGCGCTTGAAGCCGCCGTCCACCATGACCGTCACCTTCGGCGCCACCGCGTCGACAATCCTCGGCAAGGCGGCCATCGACGGCACGCAACCGTCCAGGCTGCGGCCTCCATGGTTCGATACGATCAGCCCGTCGACCCCGCAATCGGCGGCGGTCCGGGCGTCCTCGACCGCGGAGATGCCCTTTAGGACCAAAACGTCGCTCCACTTACGGCGCAGCTCGCGGACATCGTCCCAGGTGAAGCCTTCCGCGTGCGCATGCGGCGTCGGGTTCTTGAAGAACTGACGCTCGCCTTCCGGCATGTCGGCGATCTGCGGCAGTCCGCCGTCCAGCATGTAGCGGAACCAGGTGCCGAACATCCAGTGCGGCGCAGCCATGACCTCGCGCCAGGTGCGGGCGTTGGTGAAACCCGGCATGAAGCCGTTGCGCCGCATGTATTCGCGATTTCCCGCTACCGCCGAATCCATCGTGACGACGATGACCCTTACGCCGGCGGCGCGCGTCACGGCGAGGTGATGATCCATCAACTCCCGGCGCTTGGGGGGGTAGATCTGGCGCCACAACAGGTCGCCGCAGATGGGCTTCAGATCGGCCAGCGAGGCGAAGTTGGACGTGCCGATGGTGTAGGGCACGCGCGCCGCGGCCGCGGCCCGCGCAAGGCTGCGCTCGCCGTCGTAGGCGAGCATGCCGGAAAGCCCCGTGACTCCAATGGCCAGGGGCATGCTCTGCCGTACGCCGAACACCGTGGTCGAGACGTCGCGCTTCGAGACATCCACCCCGACCCGCTGGCGGATGAAAACGCGTTTGATGCTGGCGGCGTTCTCCCGCATCGTCACCTCGTCCTCGGCGCCGCGATCGATGAACTCGTAAAGGCCGGCGGGCAAGCGGCGCTTGGCGATCGCGGCCAGGTCGTCGATGTTCAAGGCTGTGGCCATCGCCTTTTTCGTTCGCCGATTCATTCTTGAAGCGTTCTCCGCCGCCGCTGCGCCGCGAAGCTGAAGGTGAAGGGCGAGCGCAAGCCTGCGCGAATTTAGAAGCGGACCGTGGTCCCTTGCAATGTGTGTAGAGCATGGGGGGTGGACTGCCAGCCCACAATTTGCGCTCGCAAGGTGCGGCTTTGGCCGGCAGCCTTACCCGAGTCTCTGGCGCCGATGGACAAGCCGTCCACATAAAGTTTTTGACGGCGATTTTGGGCTGACCAATATCCTGGTCGAATGCAATCGCTGTCCAAGGCGACGGTCCAAGGGGGGAATACGTGAATTACATAAATAAAACCTGTTTGCTGGCAACTGTTGCGATAGCTGCGCTGGTGTCGAGCTCGAACGTGATGGCGCAAACTAGCTCCACAACACCAAGCGGCGGCCGCGCTCTGGAGGAGATTGTCGTAACGGCCAGGCGGACCGCGGAAAATCTCCAGACAACGCCGCTTGCCGTGTCGGTGGTCTCACAAGACAAGATCGCCGCCGCCGGGACATTTTCGCCTGAGCGCCTTGGCCAGCTGGCGCCGGGCCTGCACGTCTCGGTCACGACACCGAACCGCGACCAGATAACCCTGAACATCCGTGGCCAGACCCCAGAATACAATTCGCTATTCCCATCTGTCGTGCCCTACTTGGCGGAGGTGCCCCTCAACAGCCTGACGCGCGGTCAGTTCTACGATCTGGAGAACCTGCAGGTGTTGCGCGGACCGCAGGGCGTGCGGTTCGGCCGGGTCACCAATGGTGGCGCGCTGCTGCTTCAGCCGCGCAGGCCGGGCAGCGACTTCGCCGGCAATGTCGAGGTCCGTCTGGGCAATCATAATCTTCGCGCCGTCACCGGCGGCGTGACGGTCCCGATTACGCCAGATGTCTTCTCGGTGCGCGCCGCCGTCAACGTGATCAAGCGCGACGGCTATACCAAAAATCTGGTCACTGGTCGCGACGCGGACAACGAGGACTCCGCGAGCTACCGCCTGAGCGCCCTTTTCACGCCCGCTGACTGGCTGGAAAACTACACGGTTTACCAATATTCCCGGTTGAAGACGAACGGCACCGGGGCAGTTTTCGGAGCGCTGGAGGAAAATTCGCAGATTAGCACAATTTTGGGGGCGTTCGGGCCCGCCTTTAGAGACGCAACCCTCGCCCAACTGCGAGCCGATTTTGCATTGCAGCAGGCGAATGGCGTGCGCACCGTGAAAAATGGCCTGCGCGCTTATGGCCCCGATGGCGGCATGCGCTCCTACCGTAAGTCGGACACCTTCATCAATACGACCACCATTCGACCTGCAGAGAACATTGAAATCAAAAATATCTTGGGTTATCTGACTTACGTAACCTGGGATGGGATTGATATCGACGGAAGCGGCGTGCCGATGGTCGATTCACCCAACCATTGGGCGCCGACATTGGACCAAACGCAGCTCAGTGATGAGTTGCAGTTGCATGGTAAGTCGGGCATCTTCGACTACACCCTCGGCTTGTACGCTGATGATCAGAAGCCCACTGGGCCGCAAGAGCGCTCCTACATTGTTCAGATCGCCCGGGTGCAGCGCGCTAGCGTACTCTTGGCCCATACGAAGAGTCGCGCCGCGTATGCCAATGGCGAGGTTGACTTATCTAGCATTGCTGAAGGATTGAAGATCAACGGCGGAATCCGCTATACCAAAGATACGAACAGCACGCGGAGCGTGACTTATCAGTATATTGCAGACCCGAATGTGAGCAACAAAGATCCCAACCGGCCCGTCGGCGTTTGCCTCAATTACGGAACGGCCCGGTGCATCACCACCTCATTCACCGAACATGCCACTACCTACGAGGCCGGCGTTTCCTATCAACGGGGCCGGACTCTATTCTATGGCTCGTACAAGAAAGGCTATCGCCCCGGTGGTGTTAACACGACGGTGGACCCTAGCGCCCTCCTGTACGGGCCTGAACGCAATTCCGAGTTCGAAATCGGCGTGAAAACAGACTTCAACATCGGTGGCATGCCCACGAGGCTCAATGTCGCTGCTTATCACGACAATTATAAGGCCATTCAGAAAGCTGTAAGTTACATCTTCAATGGCGCTACCACGACAAACATCACCAACATCGCGGACGGAACTGTTCAGGGTGTGGAATACGAATTGACCTTGGAGCCTCTAGCAGGGCTGACGCTCGGGGTCAGCGGCGCCTACACGGACGCAAAGTACAAGCGCGGCCATCAGGATCTTTTTGGGCCAACAGGAGCCTGCAATGGTCAGGCTAACGCGATCTTTGGCTTCTGTACGCTTAGTCGGTTCCTTGATACGCCGATGAATACGGTGACGGTCGATTTCGCATATAGGCTGCCACTGGACGAGAATATCGGGAAAATCACGCTGGGGGCTGACTTTTATCACCAGTCATCAGTGTCTTTGGGGCCGCGCTCCTACTACGCCGCCCATCAAATAGAGCCCGGTTATAGCGTATTGAATCTGAATGCGAGCTGGGAGCATGTCGGAGGTTCGCCGGTAGATCTGCGAGTCTTCGCCACAAACGTTACAAACAAGGAATATAGAATCGCAACGTCGGATTTGGCTTACAAGAGCGGTCTTGGAACAGCGGCCGACGTCTATTCCGAGCCGCGCATGTTTGGTGTGGGGCTGACGTATAAGTTCGGCGCCGACGCGAGGTGACCGAATGGACCGTTCGCACATTCTCAATAGCATGAAGAGCGCTGTTTGGCCAAACCGGGTCGTGATTCACATCGGCGCAAGCTCGACCTTGGGAGGAACGGCGGCGGCATAGTGCGGAGGCCCGTGGAATCCATTGGACTTCGGCGATCTCTAGGTGCTCGTCCACCGATGTGCGCGAACGGTCGGTTGATCGAAGCTCAATGTAGCTCTTCTCCCCGAGAGACACCTGGCGACGGATGGTATCCGTCGCCGCTTTTTTTGGTCGCTCCCTTGAACCACTGTTCCAGGCGGAGGGTGGAACTCGCCGATCCATGGGACATCAACATGCGGTGCGCGAGGGATCGCGGCGAGCGCCTAAGAGGGATTTCGTTAGACTAGTCTCAAGACCGCATCGCTTCGTCGTCGCCACGCTCCGGATAGGGAAGGTCCACGACGTCAACGCGACCGACGCCCGGAAGATCGCCGCCTTGTAATTGGCTGGCTTCATGAGCTTTACTCATTCTGGCGCGTCGAGAAACGAAGCAGGCGCAGCCCGAGACGTTAACGGGCGCGTTCGGCGAGGCCTTCGAGGTTGGCGTTCATGATTCACAGACCGCGGATGTTGCGATTGTGCTCTCTCAGTGCGCAGCAATGTGTGCTGGGCGGAAAGCGCTGTTGCTAACTGAGATGATTATGCCATCGACGCATTACGCGCCCCGGATAGGCTTGCTCAGCGGCCATTTTGACCCCGAGGGGTCGATCGTGGGCTCAAGAACTTTCTCGACGCGCATATCAGAGGGTATGTTGTGATCCCCAATCCGCCGATCAATTTCCTCGTTGCACCAATAGATTGTTCGCTCCACAAAGCTTAAAGTGAGCCCAGAGAAGCATTCGTCGTTTAAATATTTTTGGATCTTCATCAACACCCGAAGATCTTCTTCGACAATGGTCATTGTGCCATCGCGAACCGATTTCCAATAATCCACGTATTTAGGGTCGCCGTTGTCCCAACCGAGAAAGGTGGCTTCATAAACGGACGTGTTTAAACCTGTGGGCCACACCGAGATCCACGGGAATCCAAGCGGGTTAACCGTGGCCTTGTTGTTCGGAAACATGTACAATCCGAGCGTCAGGCGATCAAAAAGCGGATCCGAGTCTGGGAGGCGGGGTGCGTCTCCCTGGGCGAACCTGTTGTCGACGAGTCGCGGAACTGCGCCTCGCACGTGGCCATTCTTCAACAACTCGAGATGGTTGGAGTCTGAGTCCAAAAATCGGACCACAGTATTCTGGTGTAGTGTCTTTACGTGGTATGATTCATTGAAGTTATCAATCACGGCCTTCCAATTGCAGGGGACTTCAACCCTAATTCGCCCCTTGATGGACATTTTCTCCAGCGGAAGCAAAGAAAATGCATTCAGTAGGCCATCTGCAAAGCTGCCAAAATCTTCCGGATCTTTCGATAGTGAGAGAAATATGAGTCCGCGAAATTCGACGCAATGAACCGGCAGAAGTCCATGCGACTCTTTTTCTAAACAGCTGAAGTCAGCCTCTTCGGGTACTGCCTTCAAGGAACCGTCAAGTGAATAAGTCCAAGAGTGATACGGGCAGACGAACCGCTTGGTCTTGCCGGCGGCCTCCATCACGACTGGTGATCCGCGATGACGACACGAATTGTGGAAGGCTTTTATTCCGCCATCGGACTGACGAGTTACAATCACCGACGCATCGAGCTTCTCAAATATAAAATATTCGCCGGGTTCACGGATGTCGCTTGCGTGACCTGCAAATAGCCACACCTTTTTCCATACGTGTTCCATCTCGAGCTGGTGGAAGAGCGCCGCTCTATATCTCCCGGCCGGAATCTTTGGCATGTGCGGAAAATTGTCGGGATAGCGATTGCGCTGCCCCTCTTTGCGGACTGCTTCCGCAAGGTGTTCCGCTAACGTCATTTCCATTGCGGCCTCCGTGAGATGACGCCCAAGGTCGGGATTGCAGCCTTGGGTGAGGGGGCAAAAGGGCTTCAATTGGCCTAACATCGGCCAGATGTAGTGGCAAGCACTCTGCAGGCGGATATTAGTGGACGGTCCGTCCACATCCGCCCGGGAAATGTTTGACGAGTGGACATGGAACCGAAATCAGCAACGTAGCTTTATTGTGGAGAAACGACTCCGCCTCATTATTGCCGACGCTTTGACAAGCGCGGCGCGGAATCGGTGCTGGGCTTTAGGAATTGTCCGAGCGAATTCCGGTGTGAGCCAGTAGCTCTTATCGCCGAACACACAGCGGTGCTGTTCTTGGTCGAGGCGCGGCGTGCCCGTTTGGTGGCGGCTCCTTGCCGCCACTTAGGTGGGACGATCATCCAGAAGGGCAGGACCGTTTACGCGAAGGTCGCGGTCGGTCGGCCCGGCGCCGTCCGAACCTTCGCTCGGATCGTGAGGGATGTGGATGATGAGCACCTCTCCGCCCTCGGCCGCAATCGCGCGTGCGATGCACTCGACCGTGCCGGCACGGCCCTCGCGGCACGATCGCCAGCTTACCCCGAACACGTGCTTACGTCTTCGCCGAGGTGTTGCGGGTGGCGAGCTTTTCATCCGTCAGCAGCTTGGAGGTCGGGCCGAAGGAGGCGATCGGGCCAACTTGTCGCCCCAGTTCCTTGCAACCCGGAGCGTGGCGGCGGCGACAGCGGGGATGAGATGTTTCATTTTGACCTTATAGTCCAGCAGGCGACGGCTTGGCGCAGTCATGACGGCGGGACAGGCCTGAACCGGACCAGTTGAGTGAACGGGGGGGAGGCTAAGCAAAAATCGGTTGATCAGCGTCACGCCGTCATTAGACCAATTCACTGGCACGGCGACGACATCGATCGCCAGAGCGGAAGAGTCTCTCTTGGAACGTGTGGCCACTCCGCTTCGGAGATTTTGTGGCGAAATGGGCCGACTTCTTGGCTCGACCGGCGATGAGGCGACAATCCTCGAGCTGGGCGGTCGCCTGTTGGGGGATCTCGTCGCCCGGGATGGATGGCTTCCGGACTCGATGGCGCGCCCGTCTGCGCAGCGCTACCAGCAGTACCTATTGCATGTGGACGCAGCGGGCCGGTTCTCAGTCGTTAGTTTCGTATGGGGCCCCGGACAGAGCACGCCAATTCACGACCACCAGACCTGGGGCCTAGTCGGCGTTCTTCGCGGCCTCGAACGGTCGCAGCGCTACATTGCGCAAGCGAATGGACGCCTCGTAGCGGACGGCCCGCCGTCATTGCACCGTCCGGGTGACGTGGAAGCGATCCCTGTCCTCGGCGGTGGGATCCATCAGGTGGCGAATGCCCTTGAAGACGGAGTGTCGGTCAGCATTCACGCCTATGGCGCCGACATCGGGCGGGTGCAGCGGTCGACCTTTACGCTGGACGGGCATAAGTCGACCTTCGTTTCGAGTTACGACGGTTTTCTGACTCCTGAAGCAAACTAGGCGGGATCGGACCGAAATCTTGAAGTGGGTGTCTCCGAAGTCTGTCCACGTGTCCTGGAAGGGCAAGCGGGAGATCGCGCTACTGGATGTCCGGGAGGAGTATTTCTTCGCTTTCGCCCATCCCCTGTTCGCCGCCTCGATGCCGCTCTCTCGTCTCGAACTTGAGATCTTCACGCGTATCCCTCGGCGGACGACGCGGATCATTGTCTATGACGACGGCGAAGGTCTCGCGAATGTCGCCGCTGAGCGACTGTCCAACCTTGGCTATGACGACGTCGCTCTGCTAGACGGCGGCCTCGCCGGCTGGCGGGCGGCCGGGTACGAACTTTTCGCCGACGTAAATTCTCCCAGCAAGGCGTTTGGTGAACTCGTCGAACATTACCGCCGTACCCCCTCGATCTCCGCGCCCGACCTTGAGCAGCTCCAGCGGGCGAGGGCGGACGTCGTGGTCCTCGATGCGCGAACCTTCGGTGAATACCAGACCATGTCGATCCCGGGAGGAATCAGCGTCCCAGGAGCGGAGCTCGTGCTTCGCGCGCCTGCAATTGCTCCCTCGCGCGAGACGCTGGTCGTGGTGAACTGTGCGGGCCGCACCCGGAGCATCATCGGCGCGCAGTCGCTCATTAACGCGGGACTGCCGAACCGCGTGGTAGCCCTGCGCAACGGCGCCATCGGCTGGACGCTGGCGAACCAGAGCCTCGCCTTTGGTCAGTCACAACGTTTTCCAGAGCCGTCGCCCGAAACTGAGGCGGCAAGCCGGAGGGCGGCGAGGGACACTGCCTACCGGGCCGGCGTTCGAGAGATTGCAGCGCCCGATATCGCCAGCCTTGAAGAGGCCAGCCGTACACTCTACCGCTTCGATGTCAGGACCGCAGAGGAGTTCGCGAGAAGCCACCCGAGCGGCTTCTTAAGTGCTCCGGGGGGGCAACTCGTCCAAGAAACCGATGTCGCGGCTCCCGTGCGGGGTGCGCGCATCCTTCTCTACGATGACCGAGGCGTTCGCGCGGATATGACTGCGTCCTGGCTCGCCCAAATGGGTTGGGATGTCTACGTCTGCAGCGAGCCGCTCAGCCGGATGGATACTTCGCCGTCGCCTGGCGAGCCGCGACCCCCATTCCCCAGCGGCGCGCTCATCAGTCCTGAAGATTTGGATGCGGCCATCGGCCGAGGCGACGTCTTGCTGGTAGATCTTGCCTCGAGCGCTGTCTTTCGCCGCGGGCATATTCCGGGCGCCGCCTTCCTGATCCGCTCGCGGATCGCAACGGACCTCACAGCGGCGGGCGCAACCCGGATCATCGTCACGTCCCCCGACGGAGCCGCCGCCCTCTACGCAGCGCCTGAAATCGCGGCGGCGACGGGGGCCGAGGTGCTTATTCTCGAGGGCGGCTCCGCGTCCTGGACGGCTTCAGGCCGACAGCTAGAGGAGGGCTTCGTCAACGCGCTTTCGCCCCCCCATGACGTCTACGCTCGGCCTTATGAGGGGGCCGCCCACCCGCGCGAAAAGATGCAGGCCTATCTTGAGTGGGAGTACGGCCTTGTCGATCAGCTCAGGCGGGACGCAAGTCATGGCTTCTCTGTGATCTGAAGAGATAGCGTCCTCGCGCCGCGCGACCCTTCCCGGCTAGCAGGGCGGGAACGGCTGATAGTGCGAACTATCGGGCAGGGAGTCGCCGGTGGAGCGCACGGCTATGCCCTGGGCGCCTTGATCGGACTAGCGAGCGAATCGATAACCCCTCTCGCTGCATAAAAGAACATCTTGCGAACGCGGAACAAAGGGGGTACGCCTAAGCCATGGCCGCGGCGCGGCGTCCGGGGGATGGATGATCCCGCGGCGGGCCGGCGGAATCGTGGATATAAAGGGCTCTGGACATGACTCAGTCGGCGTTGAGGCTCGTGGCGAAAGAAGACGGAGACAAGCAGCGCGCGCTCGAGGCGGCGCTGGCGCAGATCGATCGGGCCTTCGGCAAGGGCTCGGTCATGAAGCTGGGCGACAAGGGCAAGGTGGTGGAGATCGAGTCGGTGTCGACCGGCTCGCTCGGCCTCGACCTGGCGCTCGGCATCGGCGGCCTGCCCAAGGGCCGGATTGTCGAGATCTATGGCCCGGAAAGCTCCGGCAAGACCACGCTCGCCCTGCACGTGGTGGCCGAGGTGCAGAAGAACGGCGGCACGGCGGCCTTCGTCGACGCCGAGCACGCGCTCGATCCGTCCTACGCGCACAAGCTAGGGGTGAACCTCGACGACCTGCTGGTCTCGCAGCCCGACACCGGCGAGCAGGCGCTGGAGATCACCGACACCCTGGTGCGGTCCGGCGCGATCGACGTGATCGTCATCGACTCCGTGGCGGCGCTGACGCCTCGGGCGGAGATCGAGGGCGAGATGGGCGACCAATTGCCCGGGCTGCAGGCGCGCCTGATGAGCCAGGCGCTGCGCAAGCTCACCGGCTCCATCTCCAAGGCCAAGACCCTGGTCATCTTCATCAACCAGATCCGCATGAAGATCGGGGTGATGTACGGCAGCCCCGAGACCACCACGGGCGGCAATGCGCTGAAGTTCTACGCCTCTGTGCGGCTCGACATCCGCCGCACCGGCTCGGTCAAGCAGCGCGACGAGATCGTCGGCAACAACGTCCGCGTGAAGGTGGTCAAGAACAAGGTCGCCCCGCCGTTCCGCGAGGTCGAGTTCGACATCATGTACGGCGAGGGCATTTCCAAGCTGGGCGAGATCATCGACCTGGGCGTCAAGGCGGGCGTGATCGAGAAGGCGGGGTCCTGGTTCTCCTGGAACAGCCAGCGGATCGGGCAGGGACGCGACAACGTCCGCGAATTCCTCAAGGCCAATCCGGACATGGCCGCCGAGATCGAGGCCCAGGTGCGCGGGCGGCGTGAGACCATCGAAGAGGAGCTGCTGGTCGGCGGGCCCGAGGGAGACGACGAATAGGCGCCACTTCGCTGGAGGATTTACGCCCAAGTCTCTCCATCAAATCGCCTTCTTCACGGTAGAGCTTGCCTGCACCGAGATCCTCGGAGAAAGCGCCCGCGAGCCCGAGGCGCAGGTCTCGCCCCCTGTTTGGGACCTGCGCCTCCGCCCCAATGCCCGCCGGCTCCGTAAAGAGGCGCTAAAGGACGTCTGGCCCGACCCCAGACGTCCTTTTTCTTTGTGAGACCCCTTTCCGTCAGGGCGGATGCGAACTTGCCCCGGATCGCAGGGCTCCAGCGCATTCCGCTCGCAAAACCGGATCTGCGCGAGCCCAAGCCGCCCGGGCCCCGCCCCTCGAAGCTTTCCCTTTGCGAGGGGGCGCCTTAAACGGCGGAGCGTCCCTAAATGGGGGCGGGCGAAGCTTTCGCCGTCTTTCCTGATCCTTGCGCGTGAATCATCCATGGCGAGCTTGAACGAGATCCGCAGCCAGTTCCTGGACTACTTCCGGCGCAGGGAGCATGCGGTCGCCGCCTCCGCGCCGCTCGTGCCGCAGAACGACCCCACCTTGTTGTTCGTCAACGCCGGCATGGTGCCGTTCAAGAACTACTTCACCGGGGCGGAAAGCTCGCCCTGGCCCCGCGCGGCCTCGTCGCAGAAGTGCGTCCGCGCCGGCGGCAAGCACAACGACCTCGACAACGTCGGCTACACCGCCCGTCACCACACCTTCTTCGAGATGCTGGGGAACTTCTCCTTCGGCGACTATTTCAAGGACGGGGCGATCGAGGCGGCCTGGACGCTGCTCACCAAGGAATTCGGCCTGCCGGTCGAGAAGCTCCTGGTCACCGTCTACGCCGAGGACGACGAGGCGCACGGCCTCTGGAAGAAGATCGCCGGCCTGCCGGACGAGAAGATCATCCGCATCGCCACCTCCGACAACTTCTGGTCCATGGGCGACACCGGCCCCTGCGGCCCGTGTTCGGAGATCTTCTACGATCACGGCGCCCATATTCCCGGCGGCCCGCCCGGCAGCCCGGACGAGGACGGCGACCGGTTCGTGGAGATCTGGAACCTGGTCTTCATGCAGTTCGAACAGCACGCGAACGGGGACCGCATGCGGCTGCCGAAGCCCTCGATCGACACCGGCATGGGGCTGGAGCGCGTGGCCGCGGTGCTGCAGGGCGTGCACGACAACTACGACGTCGACCTGTTCCGCGACCTTATCGCCGCCGCCAAGCGCGAACTGCACGCGGACGGGGCGGAGACGACCCCGTCGCACCGGGTGATCGCCGACCATTTGCGGTCCACCAGCTTCCTGATCGCCGACGGCGTGACGCCGTCGAACGAAGGCCGCGGCTACGTGCTGCGCCGGATCATGCGCCGGGCGATGCGCCACGCTCACCTGCTGGGCGCCGAGGAGCCGTTGATGCACCGCATCGCCCCCGACCTCGTGGCGCTGATGGGCGACGCCTATCCGGAGCTGAAGCGCGCGGAGCCGGCCATCGTCGACACCCTGCGCCAGGAGGAGGAGCGCTTCCGCCGCACGCTCGGCCGCGGCATGAGCCTGCTCGACGAGGCGACCGCCGGGCTGAACGCGGGCGAGGTGCTCTCGGGCGAGACCGCCTTCCAGCTCTACGACACCTACGGCTTCCCGCTCGACCTCACCCAGGACGCCGTGCGCGCCAAGGGGCTGACCGTCGACCTGGAAGGTTTCGACGCGGCCATGGCCCGTCAGCGCGAACAGGCCCGCGAAGCCTGGACCGGGTCTGGCCAGGTGGCGGCCGCGGCGGAGTGGTTCGCGATCCGCGACCGCCTGGGCCCGACCGGCTTCATGGGCTACGACACGACCGAGGTCACGGCCGAGCTGCTGGTCCTGGCGGCGGACGGCCAGGAGGTCGAGCGCGCCTCGGCCGGACAGCGGGTGCAGGCGCTGTTCGACCGCACGCCCTTCTACGCCGAGAGCGGCGGCCAGGCGGGAGACCAGGGCGAGGCCGAGTGGCCAGGCGGCAAGGCGCGCGTGCGCGACGTCCAGAAGCAGGCCGGCGACCTGCACGTCCACGACCTCGAGATCATCGAGGGCGAGCTGGAGCGCGGCGCGCGCGTGCGGCTGGCGGTCGACGCCGAGCGGCGGGCCTCGACGCGCGCCAACCACTCCGCCACCCACCTGCTGCACGCCGCCCTGCGCAACGTGCTGGGTCCGCACGTCACCCAGAAGGGGCAGATGGTCGACGGCGAGCGGATCCGCTTCGACTTCAGCCACGGCCAGCCGCTGACGGCAGACGAGATCGAGCGCATCGAGGCCGAGGTGAACGCCGTAGTGCGCCAGAACCTGGCCGCCGAGACCAAGCTGATGGCGCCTCAGGAGGCGATCGAAAAGGGCGCCATGGCGCTGTTCGGCGAGAAGTACGGCGAGAGCGTGCGCGTGCTGACGCTGGGCCGTGCGCTGGGCGGCGAGGGCGACTATTCCGTCGAGCTCTGCGGCGGCACCCACGTCGCCCGCACCGGCGACATCGCCCTCTTCAAGATCGTCTCCGAACAGGGCGTGGCGGCCGGCGTGCGGCGGATCGAGGCGCTGACCGGCGAGGCCGCGCGCCGCTTCCTGCTGGAGCAGGCCGGCGTCGCCAAGGCGCTCGCCGAGCAGTTCAAGGTTCCGGTCGGCGAAGTCGCCGCCCGCGTCGAGGCGCTGGAGGTCCAGCGCCGCAAACTGGAGAAGGAGCTGGCCGAGGCCAAGCGCCAGCTCGCCATGGGCGGCGGGGGAGGGGCGGCCGCGGCCGGTCCCGAGGACGTCGCGGGCGTCAAGCTGATGGCCCGGGTCATGGAAGGCGTGGGCGGCAAGGACCTGCGGCCGATCGCCGAGGAGTTCAAGAAGCAGCTGCCGGATGGCGTGATCGCGCTGGTCGGCGTGGCCGAGGGCAAGGCCGCGGTGACGGTCGCGGTCACCGGCGCGGCGCAGGGCCGCTTCAACGCCGCAGACCTGGCCAAGGCGGCGGTCCTCGCCATGGGCGGGCAGGGCGCGGGCGGGCGCCCGGACTTCGCCCAGGGCGGCGCCCCGGACGGTTCGAAGGCTGGCGAGGGTCTTGCCGCGGTCAAGGCTGCGATCGGCGGCTAGCGTCGCTGAGCGATGCAGAGTGCGGGCGCCGCGAAAACCTGTAACTATATCGGAGGCATTGACGGAGCAGCGGGCGGATGACGAGTTTTTCTGCCGGCCAGCCTGAAGCCGAGCGCCCGCTTCATCCGCGTCACGGCCCGCACAATCCCAGCACCTCCACGCCCGCCCGCCGTCCGGGCTCAATACGCCGCACCAGCGTCATCGAACAGAGCTGGCCCGGAGCGGTGGGCGACGTCCTGGTCGTGCGCGGCCGGGCGCGCGATCTCCTCACGCCGCTGGCCGGCCCGCCGCACATTCTCGGCGAGGCGACGATCACCTGCGCCATCGGCTACGGCGACAACATGAACGTCACCGCCGTCGAGACGACGCCGCACGAGCCCGCCCTGCAACAGCTGATTGGCGCGCGCGCCTCGGCCGGCTTCCGCAACGCCGTGGACTGCGCGGTCCCGCAGCAGCGCGACGCCAGGTCCCTGCTCTACATGCTGCTCGACGACGTGCCGGTGGCGACCCTCGTCGCCGGCCACGCCGTCATGGGCGTGGGCCGGCGCCGGTCCCTGAAGCCTGGCGAGACGCGGCTGCAGCATCCCGATCTATGCGCCGGCTGGGCGAGCGACGGCGCCATCATGGCCGAGATCGGCCGGACCGGCCCGCCGCTCGTGACGGGGCCTGCGGCTCCGCAGCTCTTGTGTGACGACGACGACCTGGCCTGGCTCCCGCTGCCGCCCTTGCCGCCGCATGCGATGCGCCGCGTTCGGCGGCTCGACCTGACCGCCGGGGAGACGCTGTCGCTCGACGCCTTCTTCCGCGACAGCCATCAGCCGCCGGACGGCGCCGAGAAGATCGTCCACGAATACGCGGTCACCGCCGAGCTCGACCCCAAGGGCCTGGAATTTCTTCGCGTCCAAGCCGAACCTAACGTTCTTCCCTTTGTGGAATGCCCAGGCGCCATCGGCAGCGCCGGACGGCTCGTCGGCCGGCAGCCGCGCGGCCTGCGCTCCTCCGTCCGCAAGGAATTCGTCGTGCCCACCACTTGCACCCATCTCAACGACACGCTGCGCTCGCTCGAGGACGTGGTCGCGCTGGCGGAGATGCTCAGGGGGTGACGGGTCTAGGTCTGCGCCGGAACCGCGAGCAGGGCGCGGCGGGCGCGCCTGAGCACGCCTTCGGTCGTGCTGCCCCGCAGCGCGTCGAGGAAATTCCTGTGTCCAGCCGTGGCCATGACGATCAGATCGGCTTCGAGCTCGTCGGCCACCTGGGCGATCGTGTCGACCACTGGCCCCTGGCGGACCAGCTGGCGCATGTCGGAAGCTACGTCGAGCCGGATGGGTGAGGTTTCGGCGCGGCGCCTACGTGCAGCAGATGCAGGCGGCTCGTCTGCTCCAGAAGCTCAGAAAGGCCTATGGCCGCCTGGATCGCCGCCCCGCAGTCCGGCTCATCGGCCACTGGAATGAGAATGTTCGTCGGTCTCGCCGCGCCCGTACGCGCCTCCACGATGCCGGCGGCGTCATCCGGGATGAACAGGGCGGGGATCTTCGCGTCGCGTGACAGCTGTTCCGAGAACGAGTGGTCGACGAGCCGGCGCAGGCCGGTCAGCCCGCGCGTCCCGACCACGATCATGGCGGCGTTCTGCTTTCTCAGCATTTGAGCCAGCCCGCGTTCCGCGCCTGCGGCGAGGATCTCGCCCTTACTGACGAATAGGCCGAGCTTCTCGCTGACATCGCGCTGCGCGGCGTCGGCAGGCAGCAACCCCCAGAGCGTCAGCGTCTGCCGGATCCGCGGGTAGGAGTCCAGGTCGGGGGCCGCTTCGGTCTCATAGGTATGTACGTGCACGACGCTGAGCCGGCTTCGGCCGGCGAGGGCCAGCTTCAGCGCGTGATAGAAGGCGCCCTCGCTCTCGGCGCCAAGGTCGGTCGGGTGGACGATCAACGAACGCCTCATGCTGCGCGGCCTTTCCGGTCAAGCTCGAAACCCGCTGCCGCGGCGTCAGGTTCTCGCCGGGTAATCCGCGCGGCCCCGTTCAGGGATTCGGCGCTCGCCGCTCCGGGAGGCGCCGGAGTCAGAGGCGTCGCTGGAGGCGGGGGGCGTCAGCGCTCGACGAGCCTCAGCATGTCGGCTCCGTAGCGCTCGCCCTGCGCGGCGCCGACCGGCAGCGCTTCTTCCAGCCGGCGGATCTCGTCGGGCGTCAGCTCGATCTTCGCCGCGGCGAGGTTCTGCTCCAGGTTGGCGATGCGCCGCGTCCCGGGAATGGGAACGATGTCCGGTCCTTTGTGCAGCAGCCAGGCGAGCGCGATCTGGCCGGGCGCGGCGCCCTTCTCGGCCGCGATCTCGCCGATGATCCTCACCTTGGCGAGGTTCGCGTCATAATTCTCGGCCTCCAGCCGTGGATTACGGACGGCCCGCCCGACAGCAGCGGGAGGCGGCGGCGCGCCGGTCAGGAATCCCCGCCCCAGCGGCGAGAACGGCACGAGGCCGACTCCGAGCTCGCGCAGGGTCGGGATGATCGCCTCTTCCAGCCCGCGTTCGAAAAGGGAGTATTCGCTCTGTAGCGCCGCCACGGGCTGCACGGCGTGCGCCCGGCGGATGGTGGCCGGGCCGGCCTCGGAGAGGCCGAAATAGCCGACCTTGCCAGCCCTGATGAGGTCCTGGACCGTCCCGGCCACGTCCTCGATCGGCACCTCGGGGTCGACGCGGTGCTGGTAGAAGAGGTCGATGCGCGGACAGCCGAGGCGCCGCAGGCAGTCGTCGGCCACCTGGCGGATGCGTTCCGGCCGGCTGTTGGGCGTTAAGGTGTTGCGCCCGTTCTCCAGGTTCCAGCCGAACTTGGTGGCCATGACGATGCCATCCCAGCGTCCCTTGAACGCCCGGCCGATCAGTTCCTCGTTGTGGAACGGCCCATAGACTTCCGCCGTATCGAAGAAGGTCACGCCCAGCTCCTGCGCCCGGTGCAGGGTGGCGATCGACTCGGCCTCGTCCGCCGGACCGTAACTGCCCGACAGGCTCATGCAGCCGTAGCCGATTTCTGAAACCTTGAGGCCGGAGCGGCCGAGTTCGCGGGTCTTCAGCATGGGCGTTCTCCACTTCCGACAGGTAGGGCTCCGGTCCGACCCGCGCCAGTCACGCAGGTCGTTTCCCCCGTTGGACAGGGTCCTGGCGCGTGACTACCGTCGCAGCCTAAAACAGCCGTGGAGGGCGCCATGAAGTTCGGAATGTCGATGTTCGGTTACGGGCCTCGGCACTACGCCAAGGTGGCGGTTGCGGCCGAGGCCGCCGGCTTCGATTCGGTCTGGTTGTCCGAGCACCTCGTCTTCCCCACGGAGATCCCGGCGACCTACCCGTATGACGAATCCGGGCGTGCCGCGATCACGCCGGACACGGCGCTGTTCGATGTGTGGGTGATCGCCGCGGCGATCGCGCAGGCGACGGAGACAATCCGGATGGGGTCCTGCGTCTACATCCTGCCGCTGCGCCATCCGCTGATCACGGCCCGCTCCCTGGTCACGCTCGACCATGTATCCAACGGCCGCGTGATCCTGGGCGCCGGCGTAGGCTGGCTCGAAGACGAGTTCGCCATCATGGGAGAGAGCTTCAAGGATCGCGGCCGGCGCGCCGACGAGATCATCCCGCTGCTCCGGCGGCTCTGGACCGAGGACGTCATCGAGCATCACGGCGAGCACTTCCAGTTCGCGCCGGTGAAGTTCCAGCCCAAGCCGCGGCGCGGGTCGATTCCGATCCAGATCGGCGGGTCGAGCCCCGTAGCGCTGCGCCGCGCCGCATGGCTTGGCGACGGCTGGATCGAGACGGGCGTGAAGTCTTTCGAGGAACTCGGCCAACGGCTGGATTTTCTCAACGGCGCACGGCGCGAGGCGGGGCGCGAGCATTTGCCGTTCGAAGTGACCGTCACCCTTGGCGCCAAGGGCGTGCCGGTCACCGAGGAGACGTTCCGACGTCTGCAGGACATGGGGGTCGATCGCGTCATCGTTCATCCAGCCCGCAAGGAGGGCGAGAAGAACCTGGGCGACGCGGCGGTCGAGTGGGCCAGGCAGTACGGCGGCGAGATGATCAGCAAGTTCGTCTGAGCGTCTCTAGACCCTTCCCGGATCGGGTGAATCAACCCGATCCTGAGTAGAAGGGTCGATCCAAATATTTGGAGCACGTCGGCCGGCGAAACCGGCCTCCACTTTCGCCTGACGTGCTCTAGCCGCCCACATAGCAGAACGCCCGCCGCGGGGCTCGGAGCGGGCGTCTTGTCGTCTGGGGCTGAGCCGCGGCGTCAGGCCGAAGCCATCGCCTTGCCGAGGTTCTCGGCCACCTTGTCGATGAAGCCTTCGGTGGTCAGCCAGCCTTGCTCGTCGCCGACCAGCAGGGCCAGGTCCTTGGTCATGTCGCCGCTCTCGACGGTGTCGACACACACCTTCTCCAGGGTGGTGGCGAACTTCTTCAGCTCTTCGTTGCCGTCGAGCTTGGCGCGGTGTTCGAGGCCACGGGTCCAGGCGAAGATCGAGGCGATCGAGTTGGTCGAGGTGCTCTCGCCCTTCTGATGCTGACGGTAGTGGCGGGTGACGGTGCCGTGGGCGGCTTCCGCCTCCATGATCTTGCCGTCAGGCGTCATCAACACCGAGGTCATCAGGCCGAGCGAGCCGAAGCCCTGGGCCACCGTGTCGGACTGCACATCGCCGTCGTAGTTCTTGCAGGCCCAGACGAAGCCGCCGGACCACTTCAGCGCCGCGGCGACCATGTCGTCGATCAGCCGGTGCTCGTAGCTGATGCCCGCAGCCTTATACTTGTCGGCGTATTCCGTCTCGAACGTCTCCTGGAAGATGTCCTTGAAGCGGCCGTCATAGGCCTTGAGGATGGTGTTCTTGGTCGACAGATAGACCGGGAACTTGCGGTCAAGCCCGTAGGACAGCGACGCCCGGGCGAAGTCGCGGATCGACTCGTCCAGGTTGTACATGCCCATGGCGACGCCGCCGCCCGGGAAGTCGAACACGTCGTGCTCGATCTTCTCGCCGTTGTCGCCTTCCCAGGTGATCTTCAGCTTGCCCTTGCCGGGAACCACGAAGTCGGTGGCGCGGTACTGGTCGCCGAAGGCGTGGCGGCCGATCACGATCGGCTGGGTCCAGCCGGGCACCAGGCGCGGCACGTTCTTGCAGATGATCGGCTCGCGGAAGACAACCCCGCCCAGGATGTTGCGGATGGTGCCGTTGGGCGACTTCCACATCTTCTTGAGCTTGAATTCCTCCACCCGGGCCTCGTCCGGGGTGATAGTGGCGCACTTCACGCCCACGCCGTATTTCTTGATCGCCTCGGCGGAGTCGACCGTCACCTTGTCGTCGGTCGCGTCGCGATGCTCGATGCCGAGGTCGTAATAGTCGAGCTGGATGTCCAGGAACGGGAAGATCAGCTTGTCTTTGATGAGCTTCCAGATGATGCGGGTCATCTCGTCGCCGTCGATGTCGACGACGGGGTTGGCGACTTTGATCTTGGCCACGTAGCGCTCCCAGGATTTCGTTGAAAGGGCGTATAGCGGCAGGGGGGGCGGACGCAAGCTCAAGCCCCCCAATTTGATCGCATAACGCCACCGTGCTTGCGACCTCCGCCACGCCCGCCGGCGAAGGCTTGCCATGCGGGTCCGGGGCTCCTCTATAGGCCGCATGTCCGAAGCCCCGCCCGCGGCGCCCGTCGTCATCCTGAACGCCCCGCAACTGGCCGAGAACATCGGCGCGGCGGCGCGGGTGATGGCCAACTTCGGGCTGGCCGAACTGCGCCTCGTCAAGCCACGGGACGGCTGGCCCCAGGACCGGGCCTGGGCGTCCGCCTCGGGCGCCGACTGGCCGCTGGATGGCGCACGGGTGTTCGGGAGCGTGGGCGAGGCCATCGGCGACCTGCAGTTGGTGTTTGCGACGACCGCCCGCCCGCGCGAGCTGCAGCTGCCGATCCTGACGCCGCGGCAGGCGGCCGGCGAACTGCGGCGCGCGGTTGGCGAGGGCCAGCGGACGGGGCTGCTGTTCGGCGGCGAGCGGGCCGGCCTCGAGACGGCCGACATCGCGCTCTGCCAGGCGGTGGTGACGATCCCGATCGATCCCCGCTTCCGCTCGCTGAACCTCGCCCAGGCCGTGGCGATCAACGCCTATGAGTGGCGCACCGGGGCCGAGGACGCGCCGCCTATGCATTTCCGTGACATGGCGCCGCCGGCGCCCGCGGCCGAACTCCTCGGCCTCTACGAGCATCTGGAGCGCGAGCTGGAGACGTCCGGCTTCTTCCACCCGCCGGAGAAGACGCCCTCGATGGTGCAGAACCTGCGCGCCGCGCTCGGCCGCGCGCGCTTCACCGAGCAGGAGGTGCGGACCCTGCGCGGCGTGGTGACGGCCCTGTCGCGCGGCCGCGGCAAGGTGCTGGAAAAGCTCGCGCGCAAGAAGGAGGAGGGAGAGGGCGCATGACGCTCCAGGCGCTGCTCGACGGGCTGGAGATCCCGATCATCCAGGCGCCCATGCTGGGCGCCTCCGACGCCGCCTTGGCCATCGCCGTGAGCCGGGCGGGCGCCATGGGCTCGCTGCCCGCCGGGGCGCTTGCGCCTTCGGAGATCGGGGCGGCGGTGGCGCAGGTCCGCGCCGCCACCGACCGGCCGTTCGGCGTCAACCTGCTCATGGCTCCGAAGCCCCAGGCCGACGCGGAGACGCTGGAGGAGGCGATCCACCGGCTCGCCCCCTGGTATGCCGAGCTCGGCGAGCCGTTGCCGGAGGCTCCGAACCAGTTCGCGCCCGATTTCGATGCGCAGCTCGACGCCCTGATCGCCGCCGCCCCGCCGCTCGCCTCCTTCACCTTCGACGTCCTGAGGCGCGAGCAGGTGGACGCGCTGCATGGCGCGGGCGTGCTGGTGGTCGGCACGGCCAACACCGTCGCCGAAGCCCGCGCCTGGGCCGAGGTCGGCGCCGACGGAATCTGCGCCCAGGGGGCTGAGGCCGGCGGCCACCACGGCTACTTCCTGGCCGACATCGAGGACAGCCTGGTGGGAACCCTGCCGCTGACGGCGACCATTCGCGCGGCGGTAGACCTGCCGGTGATCGCCGCGGGCGGGATCATGGATGGCAGAGGGGTGGCCGCGGCCCTCGCGCTCGGCGCCGCCGCAGCCCAGATCGGGACCGGCTTTCTGCTCGCCGATGAAGCCACGACCTCCAAGCCCTGGCGGGACGCCATCGCGGCCGCGCCGGACGACCCGACCCGCCTGACCCGCGCCTTCACCGGCCGTTACGCCCGGGGCGTCGAGAACCGGTTCATGCGCGAGATGCGCGAGGCCGAGGGCGAGGCGCCGGCCTATCCGGTTCAGAACCGCCTGACCCAGCCGCTCCGCGCGGCGGCTGCCCGCGACGGCAAGGCCGACATGATCTCGTTGTGGGCCGGGCAGGGGGTGAAGCTGGCGGGCTCCGGCGGCGCCGAGATGCTGGTGCGGCGATGGTGGGACGAGGCGCGCGCCGCCGCTCGGGACCTCGCCGCGCGCACGCGGATCTGATCGTCGCGCTTGCGAGCCGCCGCGCAGTCGGCGATCAATCGCCTCGACAGGAGTGATCGATGGCGTATTCCACACGGACCTTGGCGACTGGCGCAGCCCTTTTGATGGTGTTCGGCTTCGGCCAGCAGGTGCTGGCGCCGCCCCGCTCCATCGCCGAGCGCGGCGTGCGGCTCGCCCTGATCCGCCTCAATGGGCTGCTCAGCCGCCGCGACCTGTCCATCGTCGACGAGTTCGTCGACCGTGACGACGCCCTCCTGATCGGCTCGGAGCTTGGCGAACGTGCGCGGGGTCCGGCCCAGATCGAGGCCTTCTTCGAGGAGCTGTTCGCTAGGCCCGAGGCGCTCTCCTTCGCCTGGCGCGAGGTCGACGTTTCGGTGCATGGCGACGTCGCCTGGATCCATGCGGACGGCGAGATGGTGCGCAAGGGCGATTCCAGCGAGGTCCGGCAGCCGTACCGGCTGGCCGGCGTGCTCGAGCCGCACTACGGCGACTGGAAGTGGCGGCTGTTCCAGGGCTCCCAGCCGGCTCAGCCGCCGGCTTGACACCTTAGGGCCCCACGCGCATATACGCGCCCTTCCGCCGCCGGGCCCGCCCGCGCGGCCGGATATTCATGACGGGTTGATGCGGAAGCCGCCGTTGCGATCGTTCGCCTCCTTTCGGGGCGGGCCGGCCCGCGTCGAAGTGAAGAGACCACGATGTCCAAGCGCCATAGCGCCAAGTACAAGCTCGACCGCCGGATGGGCGAGAACATCTGGGGTCGCCCGAAGTCCCCCATCAACACCCGCGCCTACGGCCCCGGCCAGCACGGCCAGCGCCGCAAGTCCAAGGTCTCCGACTTCGGCCTGCAGCTGCGCGCCAAGCAGAAGCTGAAGGGCTACTACGGCAACCTGACCGAGAAGCAGTTCAGCCGCATCTACGAGGAAGCCGCCCGCCGCAAGGGCAACACTTCCGAGAACCTGATCGCGCTCCTGGAGTCGCGGCTGGACGCGGTGGTGTACCGCGCCAAGTTCGTGCCGACCCCGTTCGCCGCCCGCCAGTTCGTGAACCACGGCCATGTGCTGGTGAACGGCAAGCGGGTGAACATCCCCTCGTTCCGCGTGAAGCCGGGCGACGTCGTCCAGGTCCGCGAACGCTCGCGGAGCATGGCGCTGGTGCTGGAAGCCCTGAGCTCGGCCGAGCGCGACACGCCCGAATACGTTACGGTGGACGTCAAGGCGATGAGCGCCACCTTCGTCCGCGCGCCGGAACTGGCCGAGGTGCCCTATCCGGTGAAGATGGAGCCGAACCTGGTGGTCGAGTTCTACGCGTCCTAACGACGCCGACCTCCACGAATTTGCGAAGGCCCCGGAGCAATCTGGGGCCTTTTGCTTTGCCTGGCCTTCACGAAGAGGAGGTCCGCGGGTCTACTTCGGACAACTCTGGCCGATCTCGATGCAACGTCCGTCGACGGCCGGCGGCGAGATCTGCAGCAAGGGGGCGAGGGTAGGGGCGATGTCGACCGTCTCGATCGGCTGAGCCTTGTCGACGGCCGGGACGCCTGGCCACCAGAAGAGGATCGGCACCCTGCGGTCATAGTCCCAGGGCGAGCCGTGGCCGGCCACTGCATTGCCGGGCCCGCGCGCCGCGCCCAGCGAGGCGCTCTTGGCATAGGCCACCATGATGTCGCCGCTGCGCTCGGGGTCGTAGCTTTCGGCGAAGCGCTCCTGGACGGTCAGTCGCGCGGGCGGCTTGCCGCGAGGGACGCGCAGCTTGGCGATGTCGGACGTCGGAAAGGCCTCGGCGACATCGGGGCGGGCGCGCAGCCATCTGACGGCTGCGGCGGTGACCGCGCCACGACGCGGCTCGTCCTCGGCGGCAAGCGCGATGACGAGCTGGTTCGGATCGCTCCAGCGCAGCGGGTCGTAGGAGAGGCGGAACACCGTGCGCAGGGTGTCGGACAGCTCGCCGAGCACCGCCTTCACGTCGATGCGGCGAGCGGGCGGGCCGAGCCGTTCGGCCGCATCGACGGCGCCATGGTCGGCGCTCAGCACGACCACATAGGGCGCGCCGAGCTTATCCAGCCCATTGAGGAACTGGCCGAGCGCCGTATCGAGCCGGTCGAGCTGGACGCACATCTCCGCGCCGCCGGGACCGTAGCGGTGGCCGACATAGTCGGTCGCCGAGAGGCTGATCGCCAGGAGGTCCTGGTCGGGGCCGCGCCCGAGCGCATAGCGGCTCACCAGCTGGGAAGCGAAATCCAGCGTCGTCGCGTCGAACGCCGGCGAGACGCGCAACTGGTCGCTGAAGGCGCGGTCCTGGGCGTCCAGCGCGCCGCCCTTGGACGCATCGGGAGGGACGCGGCCCGAAAGTTCGATCGCCCCGAACGTCTGGGACGCCTGCAGGGCGGCGCAGCGGGCCGGAATGGCCGTGGGCCAGAGCTGCACGGGCTGGGCGCGCCAGCCGGCGAAGCGTGCGTCGTTGAAGGCTTTCGCCGTCTCCAGCACCTCGGGCGTCGCCGGACCGGCATAGGGCGAGGTCACGAAGCCCAGCTTGTCCGACCACCAGTAGACCGCGTCGGGATGGTGGCCGGCCATCATGATGGCGGCTCTGTCCTTGCCGGAGACCGCGATCGACCGGCCGCCGGGCCGGGCGCGCTTCAGCCAGTCGCCGAGGGTGTCGACCTTCAGCTTCGCCGACCCCTTGGCCTCGGGGTCGGCGACGCCATCCACCGACACGCAGTACACGGTCGAGGCCCTGGTTCGATCGTACCAGCTGTTGGCGACGATGCCGGTGTGCGACGGGTGCATGCCGGTCAGCAGGGTGGAATGTCCCGGGCAGGTCTCGGTGGCGGCGTGCGACTGGTAGCCGGCGTAGACCACGCCCGCGCTGAGCCGCTTCAGGCCTCCGCTGAAGGTCGGCCGATAGCGCTGGAACAGGTCGAGCGAGAACTGGTCGACGGAGATCGCCACCACCAGCTTTGGCGCAGCCGGCGGCGGCGCGGCGTGGGCGGCGCCAGCTGCGCTCAGGATCCCGGCAGCGACGACGGAACAGATGCGACCGATCCAGCCCACGTGAGATCCCCCGACGATGTTCAGTGACGCGACCGGTTTTGGCGACGCACTGTGACGCTAGTGTGCTGGGGTAGATCGAATACGCGGCCGGATCCAACCTCCGCCGCCATCGCATCCAACCCAAGTTTCACAACTAGTGCGGGAATATGCTTGGGCCGAAACCCCGTCGCTCGCTAGCCTGCGTATAGGGAGTAGAGGCTATTGGGGTGCGCGATGAAGACTTCGGCGGTTGGGATCGGTCTCCTGATGCTTTCGGCGGTGGTCGGCGCCCAGGCGCAAGCCGCTGAAGAGCGCACCGCGCAGGGCGAGGTTTCGCTGACCATCTACAACAACGATCTGGCGCTCATCCAGGATCGCCGGCGCCTCGACCTCCCGGCAGGCGTGAGCCGCCAGGAATTTCCCGACGTCTCGGCCCAGATCCGTCCCGAGACGGTGACCTTGTCCGCGCCGGGCGTCGCCATCGTCGAGCAGAACTTCGACTATGATCTGCTGACGCCGGCCAAGCTGCTCGACAAGTCCGTGGGCCAGTCGGTGACGGTGGTTCGCACCAATCCGGCGACCGGCGCGGAGACGTCGGAAACGGCCCAGGTGCTGGCCAACAACGCCGGCACGCTGCTGAAGATCGGCCAGCGGATCGAGGTGCTCGGCGGCTATGGGGCGCGGATCGTCTTCCCCAGCCTGCCGCCGAACCTGCGGGCGCGCCCGACGCTTTCGGTGACCTTGGATTCCGACAAAGGCGGCGTCCGGCCGGCGACGCTGAGCTACCTGTCACGCGGTTTCGGCTGGGACGCGGACTACGTCGCCCTGTTCGATGAAGAAGCCGAGCGCATCGACGTGCAGGGCTGGATCACGCTTAGGAACGACAGCGGGACGACTTTCGAGAGCGCGCGCGTGCTCCTCGTCGCCGGTTCGGTCGGCGCAGGCGTGCAAGGCTATGGCGTCTACGGACGGCGAGGGCCGTCCGGCGCCCGGCCCGGCATGGAATCCGCCAATCGCGAGCGTCTCGGGGATTTCTACGTCTATCCCATCGACGGCCACACGACCGTCGGGAACGCCCAGCAGAAGCAGGTCAGCTTCCTCGACGTGAAGGGCGCACCGGCGACCAAGGGGTATTTCTATCGCAATCCCTGGCTCGGTCAGGACGACGATCCGCAGAGCTTCGACACCGTGCTGCGCTTTTCCAGCTCTCGCACCCGGGGGCTGGGCGACGCCCTGCCGGCAGGGACCGTCCGCGTCTACATGCGCGACGCGCGCGGCCAGCCGCAGTTCATCGGCGAACGTAACATCGGGCACACGCCGATGGGATCGCAGCTTGCGATCGCCACGGGCCAGGCCTTCGACGTCAAGGTGCAGCCGATGGTCGTGAAGCGCGAGCGGATCGAAAGCGACGAATGGGAGCGCACCGGCCGGTATCGCATCACCCGGAACGGCAAGGTGACCAACATCGCGGTCGACAGGGCGGTCAAATATTGGCGAACCTCGATGGCCTACAAGATCACCAACGCCAAGCCGGAGCCCGTCAAGGTGGAGGTCGCCCAGGCCGGGTTGGACAACGGATGGCACGACACGCGCGTGCCGTCGGAGAGCACGCCGGGCGAGCAACGGTCGCTCGACGAGCGGGCCTGGCTGGTGGATGTGCCCGCCAACGGCGAGGCCGTGCTCTCGGTCCAGTTCGACACTCGCTATTGACGTGGTCCGCCGGCTGAACAGTGCGGTCGCCGTGGCCCTCGCACTCGCCTGGCCGCTGGCCTCGAAGGCCCAGACGGTGATCACGTCCGCGGCTCCCGACCGGGTGGCGGTGACCATCTACCGCGCGCCCGGCCAGGGGGCGGGCCAGGCTATGGACCTGCGCTGGTTGCGCGGTTACGCGCTGATCACCGAGCAGCGCGCGGTCGATCTGCCGGCTGGACGCGCCACCGTGCGGTTCGAAGGCGTCGCCGGCGGCATGTTGCCGGAAAGCGTCATCGTGCGGGGACTTCCAGCCGAGGTGCGCGAAAAGAACCTCGACGCCGACCTGCTCACCCCGCAGAGCCTTTACGCCCACACCTTGGGCCGGCCGGTGATCCTGCGCCGTCAGCATCCGAAGACCGGCGAGACGACCGAAGAGCCGGCGATCGTCCGATCCTCGCCCGAAGGCGGCGTCATCCTCGAGACGCGCGCCGGCTATGAGGCGGCCAACTGCGGGCCGCTGCAGGATTCCCTCCTTTATTCGCGCGCGCCGGCGGGGCTCTCGGCGAAGCCGACGCTGTCGATCGAAACCGACGCGCCGACGCCCGTCCGGGCGACGTTGAGCGTGTCCTATCTGGCCTGGGGCTTCGATTGGCGGACCAACTACGTTGTGACGATGCAGCCTGGCGAGCGGCGGGCCGAACTGGCGGCCTGGGTGACGCTGGCGAGCAGTGACGCCACCAGCTTCCCTGCCGCGACGCTGGCCGTGGTGGCTGGCGAGGTGAACAGGGAGGAGCGAGGGCGTCGTCAGCAACAGGAGTCTGAGCCGCTCGTCTTTCGGTGCTACCTGAGCGCCCTTACGGCCTATGCGCCACCGGCTCCGATGGCGGTGCGCGTGGAGGAGCCGGCGCTGGGTGAGATCGTCGTCACCGCGCGACGCCGCGCGGATGTCGCCGACGCTTACGCGGCGTCGATCGAGGATCTGGGAGACCTCAAGCTCTACCGGGCGCCCTTCGACGCCACCGTCGCGGCGAAGGCGCAGAAGCAGGTGGCGATGTTCACGCCCCGCCGGGTCCGGCTGGCCCCGGTCTATGTCGCGGCGCTCGATGCGTCCGCGCAGCGCGAGCCTGCTGTGCAGGCGGTGAGATTGGAGCTGCACGGGCGTAACCGCGAGGCCGACGGGTTGGGCCTCCCCCTGCCGAGCGGCCAGGTGGCCGTGTTGGAACGTTGGGCCGATACCGACGTGCTGATCGGCGAAGGCGTGCTGCCCGACAAGGCGGTCGACGAGCGGCTGGAGATCAACATCGCCGCCGCCACCCAGGTGGCCGTTTCCGCACAACGACGTCGCGTCGACCACGACACGCGATACGTCGAGATGCAGGTGTCGAACGCCAATCCCTGGCCGATCAGCTTCGAGGCGCCGATCCAAATCGCCGCCGATGAGCGTCTCGAGGCGTCCTCCGTCCGGCTTGCGACCAAGAACGCGCAGCCGCTCTGGCGCACCCGCGTGCCCGCCAACGGCCGGGCCAAGCTGCGCTTCCGGGTTGCGGTGAAGTAGCCTGGCGCTTGCGGCGATCGGTGCTCGACGCGGCTCCGCCTCCGGGGATCACCGGATAATTCTGGAGGGAAGAGGCGGTCTCTAGTGGCGGAGGCAACTGGAGGCCTCGTCATGCGCCCGCGTCCGCTCGATCGTCGTGAGATTCTCGCCCTTGTCGCCGCATCGGCGCTTGTGCGGCCGGACGTCGGCGCGGCGGCGACCGCGTCGGAGCTGGCGAGTGAATCCCGATTTGCGCTCGACCAGCTCTATGGCCAGCGACCGGAGGCCCGCGACTGGGGCCGCGCCGCCAAGGCGATCCTGATTTTCCCCAAGATTACCAAGGCCGGGGTCGTCATGGTCGGCGGCCAGACCGGAGACGGAGCCCTGCTGGTCCGGGGAAACCCGATCGCCTTCTATCGCATCTTCGCGGGATCGTTCGGCCTGCAGCTGGGCGCGCAGACCTTCTCCTACGCCATGTTCTTCATGACCGATAAGGCAGTCGACTACGCCAAACAGTCGGAAGGCTGGGCCGTGGGATCGGGACCCTCCGTGGTGCTGATCGACGAGGGCAAGGCGAAGAACATGAACACCACGACCATGCGCAAGGACATCTACGCGGTCGCGTGGGGCCAGCAGGGTTTGATGGCGGGGCTCGGCCTGGAGGGCTCGAAAATCACCAAGATCCACCCGAAGGCTCGCTGAAAGAGCGCAATACAGGCGGTCAGCCGCAGGGGTAGCTCATCATGCGCCTCGAGGGTTTGCCTGACGGAGGCTGCTCGCTATGGTGGCGGAACGGTAGAGCCGGCCAGGAGCGTCGCGTGATCACCTTCCCACTCAACTTGATGGGCCCCTTCTCCCAATCGATCGGGCGGTTTCTCTACGACCCGGTGACCAACTGGCAGGGCGCCTTCAGCCCCAGCTTCGTGTTCAACGCCAACCCGCAAGACGCCCCCATCGAGGGGCATGTCCTGTCGCGGACCGGCAGCTATGGCAAGCAGTTGGGCGTGCTGATCCGCGCGGTGGACGCCCTGCAGGCCGGGATCGACCACAGCAAGCTCGCGCCGGAGCAGGTGGGCGACCTCGAGCGGTTCGGCGCGTTGCGCGACGCCGCGACAAAGGCGGCGGACGAGTTCCGCGAGCGCGTCAGCGCTGAGGACGTGATGGATCTGGTCAAGGCCTACGCGGAGCACCGTTCAGCGCCCGAGCGGCGCTTGCTTCTGGCCGACGTCCGCCGCGCGCTCGACGAATAGCCGGCGTCAGGCGGCGACGACGCCCTGGGCCTGCATGAAGTCCTGCAGCTCGCCGCTCTCGTACATCTCGCGCACGATGTCGCAGCCGCCGACGAACTCGCCCTTTACATAGAGCTGCGGGATGGTCGGCCAATCGGAGAAGGCCTTGATGCCCTGGCGCAGGGCTTCGCTTTGCAGCACGTCCACCCCGACGAAATCGACGCCGAGCTGGTCGAGGATCTGCACCACCTGGCTCGAGAAGCCGCAGCGCGGCTGGTCCGGAACGCCCTTCATGAAGAGGATCACCGGATGGTCCGCCACCGCCTTGGCGATGAAGTCCCGGACGGGATCGGTGGTCGCGGCTTCGGTCATGGTTCGCCCTCTACTTGCGGGCAAGAGCTAGGGATCGTGGGCCGCCGGGTCAAGCGGCGGAGCGTCACGCGTCAGGCGGGCGCGGAAGTCTCCAGGGCCAGCGCGTGCAACTCCCCGCCCATCTTGCCTTTCAGCGCGGCGTAGACCAGCTGGTGCTGCTTGATCCGCGGCAGGCCCTTGAAGGCGGTCGAGACGATGCGGGCGCGATAGTGGTCGCCGTCGCCGGCCAGATCGTCCACCTGGATCTGCGCGTCGGGGAAACCCTCGCGCAGGGCGGCTTCGAGCGCTTCGATTGGCATCGGCATGGGCGGGCTCCGTGATGTGGAGGCTCGATAGGTGGGCCGATCGGTCGCGTAAAGCCCTCACGCCGGCTCGGCCACCTCGTCGTAGCCGCGGCCGAGGAACTGGATCAGGCAGAGGCCGTGGCCGAACGGGTCGGCGACGGTGACAATGCGGCCCCAGGCGCCGGTGCGGATCTCGGTCTCCGGCGTCGCGCCGGCGCGCACGGCGCGGTCGAGCGCGGCCTCGAGATCGTCGACCACCACGTCCAGATGCACCGGCGACCAGTGCCGCTCGTAGCGGCGCCGGTCCTGGCCCGCGCCAGTCGTCCCCTCAGCCTTGCCGAGCAGATAGACCGGGGCGGCCCAACCGGAGAGCTCCACCCCGTCGGCGCCGAAACGCCGGGTCGGTGTCAGCCCGAACGCCTCGACATAGAAACGCTCGGCCGTGGCGAGATCCGGAACGTCGATGTTGATCAGGACCGACATGGGCGCAGGCTCAGTCGACGATCGCGGAATAGACGAGGCTTTTCAGCGGGCCGCGAATGTCGAGGACGCCGGAGGGAAACAGCTGGGTCATGAACACCACCGAGAGATCCTCGCGCGGGTCGACCCAGAAGAGGGTCGAGGCCGCGCCGCCCCAGTAGAAATCGCCGGCGCTCGGGCCGCCGCTCTCCACCTGGCCCAGCCCGACGGCGAAGCCCAGGCCGAAGCCGATCCCCGGCTGGATCTCGACGACGTCGGCCGAGAGCGCGCACCGGCCGAGATCGGCGCCACCCGGCAGGTGGTTGAGGCGCATCATCTCGACGGTGCGCGGCCCGAGGATCCGCGCGCCATCGAGTTCTCCGCCCCGGCGCAGCATCTCGCAGAAGCGCAGATAGTCAGCGCTGGTCCCGACGAGGCCGCCGCCGCCCGACTTGAACCCGGGCTCGCGGGCGAACGCGCTCGATCGTGGAGCGTCGAACAGCTCCAGGCCGCGGGCGGGAGCGGGGCGGTAGTTGGCGGCGAAGCGGTCGAGCTTGTCCGCCGGAACCTCGAAGGCGGTGTCGCGCATGCCGAGCGGTTCGAAGATCTCCTCGCGAAGGAAGTCGGCGAGCGGGCGGCCCGAGATCACCTCGACCAGCGCGCCGCAGGCGTCGGTCGCCAGCGAATAGAGCCAGGCCTCGCCCGGCTGGTAGGCGAGCGGCACGCGGCCGAGCTTGTCCAGGAACAGCCCCATGCTGTCGGTGGAGCCCTGCAACCTCAGACCCAGAGCCTTGTAGACTTTGTCGATAGGGAGTTCGGCGTCCGGGCCGAGCCCGCCGCCGTAGGTGAGGCCCGCGGTGTGGCGCAGCAGGTCGCGAAAGCTGACCAGCCGGCGAGGCGGCTGCGTCACCATGTCCTCGTCGACGCCCGACACCCAGACGCGATGCCCGCTCCAGCTGGGCGCGAAGCGCGCCACCGGCTCGTCCAGCTGGAACAGGCCACGCTCCCAGACCATCATCAGCGCCACTGAGGTGATCGGCTTGGTCATGGAGTAGATGCGCCAGATCGTGTCGTCGCGGACCGGCGCGCCGCGCTCCAGGTCCATCTGGCCGAACGCGCCCGCGTAGGCCACGTGGCCGTGGCGGACCACGGCGACCTGGCAGCCAGCGATACGACCGGGGTCGATCCACTGCCGCTGCACATAGTCGCCGATGCGGCCGAGGCGTCCGGGATCGAGCCCGGTCCATTGCGTTCCTGCGTCCATCACGCCTCCCAACGCCGGCCGCCCCATTTGGGATCATGCCTGCGTTCACCTCCCCCGCGAAGCGGTGAGGGAGGCGGGGGTGTTCAGTCGCCCATGTAGGTTGGCATCCAGCCTTCGTGCGCCGCGCGCAGGCGGTCCAGCGGAAGGCTGAAGAGGCCGTCGACGGCGAGCCCGTCGCCTTCGGCCTGGCCGACGATCGCCGCGGGCGCGCCCGCCGCCTGGGCTGCGGCCAGGACGGGCGCGGGATCGGCGACGCCGAGCAGGTAGCGGGCCTGGTCCTCGCCGAAGAGCCGGGCGTGGGGCGACTCGGGCAGGGCGTTTAGCCGCACGCCGACCTTGGAGGCCAGGGCCATTTCGGCCGCCGCCGCCGCCAGCCCGCCGTCGGAGAGGTCGTGGACGACGCCGACCGCGCCCGCGTCGATGAGCGTGCGCACCAGGTCGCCGTGGCGGCGCTCGAGGGCGAGGTCCACCGGCGGCGGCGCGCCGTCTTCACGGCCCAGCACCTCGCGCAGGTAGATCGAGGCGCCGAGCTCGCCTTCGGTCTCGCCGATCAGCACCAACGCGTCGCCGGCCTTCAGGCTCCCGAAGTCCGCGCGCTTCGCATAGTCGGCGATCAGCCCCACGCCGCCGACCGTCGGCGTCGGCGGAATGGCCGCGCCGTTGGTCTCGTTGTAGAGGCTGACGTTGCCGCTCACGACCGGGAAGTCGAGCGCCGCGCAGGCCTCGGCCATGCCGTCGGTGGCGCGCACGATCTGGCCCATGATCTCCGGCCGCTCGGGATTGCCGAAGTTCAGATTGTCGGTGATGGCGATGGGCGTCGCGCCCACCGCGGTCAGGTTGCGCCAGGCCTCAGCCACCGCCTGCTTGCCGCCCTCGTAGGGATCGTTCAGCACATAGCGGGGCGTCACGTCGGAGGTGACGGCCAGCGCCTTCTTGGTCCCATGCACGCGAACCACGCCGGCGTCCGCGCCGGTCGCCGAATCTTCCAGCGTGTCGGCCATGACGTGGCGGTCATACTGCTCCCAGACCCAGCGCTTGGACGCCATGTCCGGCGCGCTCATGATCTTGAGCACCGCTTCGGCGTAATCGGCGGGCGGAGGGACATCGGCGGCCGTCAGCCGCGGCTGGGCCTTGGGCGCGGTCCAGGGGCGGTCATAGAGCGGGGCGTCGTCGAACAGCGGCGCCAGCGGCACGTCGGCCACCACCTCGCCCTTGTGCCGCAGCACCATGTGGCCGGTGTCGGTGGTTGTGCCGATCACCGCCGCGTCCAGTCCCCACTTCGCAAAGATGCGGTAGCCGTCCGCCTCGCGTCCGGGCTTGAGGATCGCCAGCATCCGCTCCTGGCTTTCCGACAGCATCATCTCGTAGGCGCTCATGCCCTCTTCGCGCTGCGGAACCTGGTCGAGGTCGAGGTCGATGCCGACGCCGCCCTTGCCGGCCATCTCGACCGAGGAGGAGGTCAGGCCAGCCGCGCCCATGTCCTGGATCGCGGCCACGGCGCCCGAGGCCATCAGCTCGAGCGTGGCTTCGATCAGCAGCTTCTCGGCGAACGGATCGCCGACCTGCACGGTGGGCCGCTTCTCGTCGGAGGCATCGTCGAATTCAGCGGACGCCATCGTCGCGCCGTGAATGCCGTCGCGGCCAGTCTTGGAGCCGAAGTAGACCACCGGCAGGCCGGGCGCCGGGGCGGCCGAGTAGAAGATCTTGTCGGCGTCGGCCAGGCCCACGCACATGGCGTTCACCAGGATGTTGCCGTCGTAGCCGCGGTGGAAGTTGGTCTCGCCGGCGACGGTCGGCACGCCCACGCAGTTGCCGTAGCCGGCGATGCCCGCGACCACCCCGCTCACCAGCCGCTTGGTGTTCGGATGCGACGGGTCGCCGAAGCGGAGCGCGTTGAGCAGCGCCACCGGGCGGGCGCCCATGGTGAAGACGTCGCGCATGATGCCGCCCACGCCCGTCGCCGCGCCCTGGTAGGGCTCGATGTAGGAGGGGTGGTTGTGGCTCTCCATCTTGAAGATGCAGGCTTGACCATCGCCGATGTCGATGACGCCGGCGTTCTCGCCAGGGCCGCAGATCACCGCCGCGCCCGTGGTCGGGAACTTGATCAGCTGCTTCTTGCTCGACTTGTAGGAGCAGTGCTCGCTCCACATGACCGAGAAGATGCCGAGCTCCACCAGGTTCGGCTCGCGGTTCAGCCGCTTGAGGATCAGCTCGTATTCGTCAGGCTTCAGGCCGAACTCGGCGGCCGACTCGGCCATGTTCTTGGAAGGCTGGGCGCTCATGGCCGGCCTTCTAGCTCGTCTCGTGCGGCGGCGCGATAGGGCCCAAGACGCACAATACGCTACGCGCTTGCCAGCGCGCTCTGGAACAGCAGGGAGCCGTCGGCCGAGCCGAGTTCGGCTTCGAAAGAGCGGTCGGGGTGGGGCATCAGCCCCAGCACATTGCCCTTGGCGCTGACGATCCCGGCGATGTCGCGGGCCGAGCCGTTCGGGTTGTCGAGGTAGCGGAAGACCACCTGGCCCTCGCCCTCCAGCCGGTCGAGCGTGGCCTCGTCGGCGAAGAAGTTGCCCTCGCCGTTGCCCACGGTCATCGTCACCTCGCGCCGGCCGTTGTAGGCCGCGGTGAAGCGCGTCTGGGCGTTGGTCACCTCCAGCGCGACGGGCTTGCAGACGTACTTGAGCTTCTCGTTGCGCAGCAGGGCGCCCGGCAGCAACTGGGTCTCGCAGAGGATCTGGAAGCCGTTGCAGATGCCGACGGTCGCCACGCCCCGCTCGGCCGCGGCCTTCACCTCGCGCATGACGGGGGAGAGCGACGCCATCGCCCCGCAGCGCAGATAGTCGCCGTAGGAAAAGCCGCCCGGCAGCACGATCAGGTCCAGGCCTTGCGGCAGCGCGCTTTCGCCGTGCCAGACCATCTCGACCTTGGCGCCCGTCGAGCGCTCGACCGCCACCTTGCAGTCGCGATCGCAGTTGGAGCCGGGGAAGACGATGACGGCGGCTTTCATAGGCGAGGTCCGATCGGCGGGGAGGGCTTCAGGTGGTCGAAGGCGCAGGGCGCGTCAAGCCGGGCGCGGCGCAGGGTCATTTTCGGCCGGCCTTCAGGCTCGTCAGATAGGCCATCAGCTCGGAATAGGCGGTCTTGTCGCCATAGGCGCAGCCGGTGTTGGTCATCTGTCCGGCGGAGGCCTGCTGCATCAGGATGGCCGGATGCGCGGGAGCGCCGGGCTCGGTGACGAAGTAGGAGGTCGCGCGTCCGGGCATGGAATAGGCGCGATAGGGTTCCCCCGCCTCCTTTGGCGCCGCGACGATCCCCGGTTGCGCCGCCACCTTGGCCTTCAAGATCTCGAAGTCCTGGCCGCAGTCCAGCGCGACCGGCGGCGGTGCGGCCTTCGGCGCGCAGGCGGCGAGGGCGAGCGATGTAACGAAAGCGAGCAAAATCGAACGCCCCCTCCGTCTCGCGCCTGCGGCCCATCGGGTCACAAAGTGACCCGGCCATTTCCTATGCGCCCCGCCGCGATGCGGCGGGGTGGCCACCTCCCCCGCGTTGCGGTGGAGCTGTCAGCGAAGCTGACTGAGGGGGCGTTTGGCGCGCCCGGCGCCTCACGCCAGCTCCACGCGGTAGCTTTCGATGACGGTGTTGGCGAGCAGCTTCTCGCACATCGCCTTCACCTCGGTCTCGGCGGCGGCCTTATCGGTCGCGGCGAGGTCGAACTCGATGGTCTTGCCGACGCGGACGTGCTCGACGCCGCCCCAGCCCAGGCCGTGCAGCGCATGCTCGACCGCCTTGCCCTGCACGTCGAGCACGCCGGGCTTCAGGAACACATGGACCTTGGCGCGCACTAGTGAAGGCCCCCCTGAATCACGGTCGGCATCTCCTTCATGATGCCGAGGCGGCGGGCCACCTCGGTGTAGCTCTCGATGACGTTGCCCAGGTCGCGGCGGAAGCGGTCCTTGTCCAGCTTCTCGTTGGTCTGGGTGTCCCACAGCCGGCAGCTGTCGGGGCTGATCTCGTCGGCCAGGATGATGCGCGAGAACTCGTTCTCCCAGATCCGGCCGAATTCGATCTTGAAGTCGACGAGGGTGATGCCGACCGCGCCGAACATGCCGGTGAGGAAGTCGTTCACCCGAAGCGTCAGCGCCATCATGTCGTCGATCTCCTGGGTCGAGGCCCAGTTGAAGGCGGTGATGTGCTCCTCGGCGACCATCGGGTCGTGCAGCTTGTCGTCCTTCAGGTAGAATTCGATGATCGAGCGCGGCAGCGCCTGGCCCTCGGGCAGGCCGAAGCGCGTGGACAGCGACCCCGCGGCCACGTTGCGGCACACCACCTCCAGCGGGATGATCTCCACCTCGCGGATCAGCTGTTCGCGCAGGTTCAGCCGCTTGATGAAGTGGTTCTGCACCCCGATCGAGTTCAACCGCGTCATGATGTACTCGCTGATGCGGTTGTTGATGACGCCCTTGCCCTCCAGGACGGCCTTCTTCGTCGCGTCGAAGGCGGTGGTGTCGTCCTTGAAGTACTGGATCAGGGTGCCGGGCTCGGGACCTTCGTAGAGGATCTTGGCCTTCCCCTCATAGATCTTCTTACGGCGGGTCATAATCAGGCCTTCTCCGGGGAGCGGGGCTTGCCGGTCGGCGGAACGAAAAAACGCGCGCGGATGATCCCTCGCGCGCGGATCCGACTCGGCCTCTCGCTCATATCTCAGGCGAGGCGGAAATTAGCGGATGGCGAGCGGCGGCGCAAACTTCAGGGCAAGCGTCGGGCTTTCGATTGCGGCCCGGGTCCGGCCGCGATATGTGACCGCGGTTTAGCGCCGCCACCGGGGACCACATGAGCACCTTCGACGATCGGGAACGCGGGTTCGAGAAGAAGTTCGCGCTTGATCAAGAGCAGGAGTTCAAGGCGGCCGTGCGCCGCAACCGCGCGCTCGCCCAATGGGCCGCGGAGCTGATGGGTCTGGCCGGCGGTCACGTCGACGAATACGTCCGCGCCGTGGTGAAGTCCGATTTCGAGGCGCCGGGCGACGACGACGTGCTGCGCAAGGTCTTCGAGGACCTGAAGGGCGCCGGCGTCCAGATTACCGAGGGCGAGGTCCGCCGCCGCATGGACGAGCTGATGGCCCAGGCCCGCGAAAGCGTGAAGGCGGGCGGGTAAGTCCAGCCTCCCGCCCCTTTATGGGGAGGGACGGCTCGCCGCAGGCGAGCAGGGTGGGGCAGGGTGGATCAGACTCCGCGCTTCGCCTCTGAACCTGAATTCCCCACCCCTGACCGCTTCGCGGTCGTCCCCTTCCCATAAGGGGAGGGAGGGTTCGTTCGCGCTAGGCTCCGAACACGCGGCCGAAGATCACGTCCACGTTCTTGAAGTGATAGCCGAGGTCGAACAGCTCGGAGAGTTCGGCGTCGGAAAGCGTGACCTCGGGATCGGCTTTGAGGAAATCGAGGAAATTGCCCTCGCCGCGCCACACCTTCATGGCGTTGCGCTGCACGGCGGCGTAGCTGGCCTCCCGCGACAGGCCCTTCTGGGTGAGCGCCAGCAGCACGCGCTGGGAATGCACCAGGCCGCCCAGGTGGTCGAGGTTCCTGGCCATGTTCTCCGGATAGACCACCAGCCGCTCGACGACGTTCGCCAGCCGGCGCAGCGCGAAGTCGAGGTGGACGGTGGAATCGGGGGCGATGCCGCGCTCGACCGAGGAGTGGCTGATGTCGCGCTCGTGCCACAGCGCGACGTTCTCCATCGCCGGAACCACCGCCGAGCGGACCAAGCGGGCGAGGCCGGTCAGGTTCTCGGTGAGGATCGGGTTGCGCTTGTGCGGCATAGCCGAGGAGCCCTTCTGGCCCTGCTCGAAGAACTCTTCGGCTTCGAGCACCTCGGTGCGCTGCAGGTGGCGGATCTCCACCGCCAGCCGCTCGATCGAGGACGCCACCACCCCGAGCGCGGCGAAATAGGCGGCGTGCCGGTCGCGCGGGATCACCTGGGTGGAGACCGGCTCGACCGCCAGCCCCATCTTCTCGGCGACGTATTCCTCGACCTTCGGCGCGACGTTGGCGAAGGTGCCGACCGCGCCGGAGATGGCGCAGGTGGCGATCTCGAACTTCGCCATGGCCAGCCGCTCCTTGGCGCGCTGGAACTCGGCGTAGTGGCCGGCGAGCTTGATCCCGAAGGTGGTGGGTTCGGCGTGGATGCCGTGGCTGCGGCCGACGGTCGGGGTGAGCTTGTGCTCGAACGCCCGCCGCTTCAGCGCCGCCAGGACGAGGTCGACATCCTCGATGAGCAGGTCGGTTGCGCGCGACAGCTGCACCGCCAAGGTGGTGTCGTTGACGTCGGACGAGGTCATCCCCTGGTGCAGGAAGCGCGCTTCCGGCCCCACGATCTCGGTCACATGAGTGAGGAAGGCGATGACGTCGTGCTTCACCTCGCGCTCGATCTCGTCGATGCGCTCGGCGTTCCAGATCGCGTCGCGGCCGTTCTCCCAGATCACCCGCGCGGCCTGCCGCGGGATCACGCCCAGCTCGGCCATGGCGTCGGCCGCGTGGGCTTCGATCTCGAACATGATCTTGAAACGCGTCTGCGGCGCCCAGATCTCGGCGGCTTCCTTGCGGGTGTAGCGTGGGATCATGGCGCGGGGTGTGTGCGCGGGTCGCCGGCAAGTCAAGGGTCGGTCCATTGGCCGCACCGGCGCCTTAGTCGGCGGCTAGGTCGTGGATGTTATGATGGCGCATGGTGAACGCGAGGCGGCGAGTTTGAGCCACACTCCGACGCAGGGCCTCGAGGCTCCGCCGACCACTGTGCGCAGCCGGCAGATCGCCCACCTCAGCCTGAACTTCGTGCTCGACATGACTGCGCATGGGCTGGCGGGCCTGAAGCCGCTCGAGGCGCTGCTCGTGATGGCCATCAACCAGGCCAATATCGCGCCGCTGACCCGCGACCCGGAGGCGCGCAAGCGCTACGGCGCCCTGGAGGCTCCGGCTCAGGATCACGAGCGCCGGCCCGTCAGCGTCCGCGCCGTGGCCGCGTCGATGCGGCTGCCGTACGAAACGGCGCGGCGCAACATCCGCAAGCTGGAGGAGCGGGGCGCCTGCGTGACCAGCGAAGCCGGCGTGCTCGTTCCTGCCGACTTCATGCTGAGCCCGGCCTATTTCGAGATGGCCCAGACGGCCAATGCGCGCATGCGGGACCTCTACTTTCTTCTCGCCGCGCGCGGTCTGTTCGATCCGCTGCCCGCCGCCAACTATCAGGAGGCTGAGCCGCCGATCCGCGGGGCGGTGCGCCTGCTCTCCGACTTCCTGCTGCGAACCGCCGAGACCCTGGTCATCCGCTTCGGCGACCTCACCGCCGCCCTGGCCTTCCTACCCATGCTCGCCGCGGCCGCAGGGGCGGTGGAGGGCTCGCCCCGGCCTCTGACTGTCGCCGAGCTCGCGCGCCGGACCGGGCTTCCGGCGGAGACCGTCCGGCGGAAGGTGGCGGCCCTGAAGACGCGGGGCGACTGCATCGCCGGTCCCGCCGGTTATTTTGTTTCCGATCCCAGCCTGCTCTCGGCGGGCTGCCGCAGCCTGTTGCAGGAGCACGCTTCCGGCGTCCAGCGCTTGTTCGCCGGCCTGGCTGAACGCGGGATCGTCGCCGCATGGGAGCAGGGACGGGCTGTCGACCCTCAGAACGTCGCGCGCGTCTGAAGCGGCTTGCAGGCGAAGCCCGCCTCTGCAAGGTGGGCTCGGATGCCAGACGCCGCCCCGCCGCCCCCGACCGATCCGGTGCTCGTCGCCGAGGGCCTTTGCAAGGCTTACGGCGGCCGCCCCGCAGTAGACCAGGTTTCGCTGGAGGTCGGGCCGGGCGAGATCGTCGGGCTGGTCGGGCCGAACGGCGCCGGAAAGACCACCATCATCAGCATGATCCTGGGCGTGCTGCAGCCGACGGCGGGCCACATCCGGATCTGCGGGGTGGACCTCGCGCAGGCCCGAAGCCGAGCGCTCGCCCTCACCAACTTCGCGGCGGTCTATGCGCCGTTGCCCGGCAACCTGTCGGTCGAGCAGAACCTGCGGGTGTTCGGCCAGATCTATGGCGTGCGCAATCTCGGGCAACGCATCGACAAGGTCGTCGAAGGCTTTGATCTGGCTCACCTTCGGAAGCAGAAGGCGGGCGTCCTGTCCTCCGGCGAACAGACCCGCGTGGCGCTCGCCAAGGCGATGCTGAACAATCCCCGCCTGCTGCTCCTGGACGAGCCCACCGCCTCCATCGATCCGGCCAGCGCGCGCGACATCCGCGCCCGTATCACGGCCTTCGCGCGCGACACCCGCGCCGGCGTGCTCTGGACCAGCCACAACATGTACGAGGTGGCCGAGACCTGCGACCGGGTGCTGTTCCTGTCCCGCGGCAAGGTGCTGCTGTCCGGTTCGCCCGAGGAACTCGTCGCGGGGCGCGGGGCGGCCAGCCTGGAGGACCTGTTCGTCGAGGTGGCGCACGAGCACCCGGCCAGCGGCGAGCCGGTGGCGTGACGCGCCTCTCTCGCGTCGCCGCGGTGGTGTTGCGGCAGGTCTATCTGCTGCGCGGCAGCCCGGTGCGGCTGCTGCCGATGATCGCCTGGGTGGCCATCGACATGGTGCTCTGGGGGTTCATCGCTCGCTATCTGGACCAGGTCAGCGGGCCCAGGATGAACTTCACCGCCACCCTGCTGGGCGCGGTGCTGCTGTGGGACTTTCTCGGCCGGGTGATGCAGGGGGTCACGACCGCCTTCTTCGAGGATGTCTGGTCCCGTAATTTTCTCAATATCTTCGCGACGCCTCTTCGCGTGTCGGAGTACCTGGCGGGACTGGTGGCGACGGGGATCGGAACGAGCCTGCTGGGCCTCGCCTCCATGCTCGTGCTGGCGACCGGGATCTTCGGCCTGGATTTCCTGGCCTACGGCGTGGCGCTCGCGCCCTTTCTGCTCGTGCTGTTCGTGACGGGCATAGCGCTCGGCATCTTCGGCACGGCGGTCGTGCTTCGCTTCGGGCCGGCCTCGGAGTGGCTGATCTGGCCGATCCCGTCGCTGTTGTCGCCCTTCGCCGGGGTCTTCTATCCCCTGTCGACCCTGCCGCCCTGGATGCGGGCGATCGGCGAGGCCCTGCCGCCCTCCTATGTCTTCGAGGGCATGCGCGAGATCGTCGCCGGGCGACCTGCGCCCTGGGAGACGCTGGCGCTGGCCACGGGACTGGCCGCCCTTTATCTGCTGGCGGCCTGCCTGACCTTCGCCGGCGTCTGGCGTCGGGCGATCCGCACAGGCCTGATTGCGCGTTACAGCGCAGAGACCGTCAGCTAGGACGCGGGCTCGGCGGAGACAGCGGCGAAGGAGGCCCGGCATGGAACTGGTCATCGGCAACAAGGCGTGGTCGAGCTGGTCGATGCGGCCGTGGCTGGTGTTGAAGAAGGTCGGGGCGGAGTTTTCCGAGCGGCCGATCGAGCTGCGGCGGGGGGCGGAGACCGAGGCGGCCATCGCGCCGCACAGCCCCAGCGGCCACGTGCCCGCGCTGAAGGACGACGGCCTGGTGATCTGGGACTCGCTGGCGATCTGCGAGTACCTGGCCGAGAAATTTCTCGACGCGCGGCTGTGGCCCGCCGATCCGGCGGCGCGCGCCCTGGCCCGGGCCGCGGCGGCCGAGATGCACTCCGGCTTCTCCTCGCTGCGCGGCGAATGCCCGGTCGACCTGAAGGCGGTCCCGAAGGTCGCCGAGCTCTCGGAGGCGACGCACAAGGATCTGCGGCGCATAGCGCGGATGTGGAACGACCTCCTGCCGCGGTTCGGCGGCCCTTGGCTGGCCGGCGCCGAATGGGGGATCGTCGACGCCTTCTTCACGCCGGTCGCGAGCCGTCTGCGGACTTACGGCGTCAGGCTGTCGGACTTCGGCGACACCGGCCGCGGCGGCGAATACGCCGAGCGCCTGCTCGAGCGGCCGGAATTCCTGGCCTGGCAGGCAGGGGCCTGACGGGCGGACCCAAGGCGGGCCTCCGGCGTTGATCGAGCCGAACACCCCGCAGGAGCCGCTCATGAAACCGATCGCCGTCTCCCTCTGCGCCTTGGCCGTGCTCGGACTCGCCGCGTGCAAGCCCAAGCCGCAGGGCAGCGAGGTCGCCGCCGCCATGCCCGACACCGATGCGGCGCGTGCTCCGGACAGGAACATGACGGCGCCCGACGCCGGGGCGACGGGCGCGGCCGAGCCGGTTCCAGGGGAGGGCGGCGTCGGCAACGCCGCCGGCGCGACCGTGCCCAACCCCGAAGCGGCTGGAAACCAGTAGCCGAGAACCGCTCGCCCACTTCGGGCGTTCTCTCGCCAGCCCGCGGCCGTCCAGGGCGCGCGGAACTGTTTTGCTGTTTGGCAAGTCGCGGAACAGCCGGCGCCGCCCGCTGTTTCCGCCCCATGGGGGCACAGGGAGAAGACCTTATGAACGTGAAGATCGCCATGGCCACCGCCGTGGGCGCAGCCCTGCTCGCCGGGGCCGCCATCGCCCAATCCACCGCCGGCTCGACCGGCGCAACGACCGGAAGCCCTAATTCCACGGCCGCGGGGACCGGCACCGCGACGAGCAGCGGCCAGGCGGCCGGCGGGCCGAGCACGGGCGCCTCCGGCTCGGGCTCCATGTCCGGCACGGGCGCGACGTCGGGCTCCATGTCCGGCGCCGGGACTGATACGTCCGGCGCGTCCGCCGGCGCATACGGATCCGACACCTCCTCGACCAGCGGTGCGTCCACGGCTCCGTCGAGCACGACCTCGGGGAGCTATTCCGGCTCCGGGTCGAGCGGCTCGAGCGCCAGCGCCACGGGCGAGCGCGGCTGACATTGCCTAGGCGGGGGTGAGCGCACAGGAAACGATAACGGCGCGGTCGAGCTGGATGGTCGGGCTGATCGCCCTGGCCGCCGGCTTGGCCGCGCCGGCTTCCATTCCTGTCGCCGGCCCCGTCTCCGGCCCGCAGCCGGCGGTCGAATTCGCCAGCCCGCTGGGCTCGCGCCTGGCCGAGGAGCTGAGCAGGGCCGGGGCGGACGCCGATCTGGCGGCCTTCTACCAGGCCCGGCGTCATCATGCGCTTTGGGTCAGGGACGGTCGGGTCGCGCCGGAGGCCCAGAAGCTGATCGCCATGCTCAAGGCGAGCGGCGCCGACAACCTCGATCCCAAACGCTATCGGCCCGAAGCGATCGCCGCCTTGGTGCGGGCGGCGTCGAGCCGGCGGACCGCCGACCTTGCCCAGGCCGAGCTGGCGCTCTCGCGCGCGCTGGCCGATTGGGGCCAGGACCTTCACCGGTCTCCGCCCTCGGCGGCGCTGCTCTACAGCGATGCTCAGCTACGACCGCCGGACCTGAGCCGCCGGGCGGCGCTGGAGGCGGCGGCCCGCGCGCCCAGCCTCCAGGCGGGACTGGACGAGGTCTCGCGCATGAACCCGTTCTACACGCGGCTGCGCGCCACGCTCGCCCGGACAAAGCCGACGAGCCCTGCCCAGGCCGCCCTGATCCGCCTCAATCTGGAGCGGGCCCGCGCGCTGCCCGCCGACCTCGGGCGCCGGTTCATCCTGGTCGACGTGCCGGCCCAGCATCTCTGGATCTACGAGAACGGCGCGGCGGTCGACGGCATGAAAGTGGTCGTGGGCAAGCCGGACGAGCCGACGCCGGGGATCGCGGCCGTGGTCCGCTACGCCGTCTTCCGTCCCTACTGGAATGTGCCCGCGGACCTGGTGGCGCGGAACATGGCGCCGAAGATCGTCAAGGGCGGCCTGGGCTATTTCAACGATCAGCGGCTCGAGGCCCTGTCCGACTGGGGGAGCACGCCGCGGACGCTGGACCCTGCGAAGGTGGACTGGAAGGGGGTTGCGGCCGGCCGCAGCCTGCTGCGCGTCCGTCAGCTGCCGGGGCCCAACAACATGATGGGCCAGGTGAAATTCATGTTCCCGAACGAGCTTGGCGTCTATCTGCACGACACCCCGATCCGCGCCCTCTTCACCGGCGACCAGCGGCTGGCCAGCGCGGGCTGCGTGCGGCTGGAGGACGCGCCCAGGCTGGCGCGCTGGCTTCTGGGCGATGCGGCCGTGACCAGGGGGCTGCAGCCCGGGCCGCCGGAAAGCCGCGTCGATCTTCCAGAGCCCGTGCCGGTCTACATCACCTATTTCACCGCCGCCCCCGTTCAAGGCGGCGTCAGCGTGCGCAAGGACATCTACAGCCGCGATCCGGCGTTGCTGGCCGAGATCGCCGCGGCGCGCGGGTCGGTGCGCGCGCTGCGCTGACGCCGCTCATCGAGAGGGTGGGCGGACGCCAGGCCGAAAGGTTCGAAAGGTGATGGAGTAACGCAAGGTCTGCAGCGGCGGGATGGAGTGTTCCCACTCCCGCCGAGAGGGGCCGCGCAGCAGATAGGCCGAACGCGGCTCGACCATCAATTGCGCGCGCCGCCAGCCGCTGTCCTGCTTTCGGCGGAAGCGAAATCGGCACGGGGCGAGCAGGGAGACGCCGACAACGTCTTCGAACTGCGGCCGATCCCGGTGCCAGCCGATTCCGGCGCCGGGCGCATATTCGGTGAGCAGGGCGTGGGCGATCGCATCCGCCGGAACGCCGGCGAACCCGGCCGCTCTGTCGGCGAGCGGCCGAAGCCAGGCCGGCAGCGGCGCGGCCGGTTTCAGCCCGCCCTCGTTGAAGTCGTATCGCCAGCCGAAGGAGACCACCCGCCGCGCGCCCTCGAAGCCATGGAACTGGAAGGGCGCGAACGGCAGCCGCTCCAGCTCCGTGATCAGGCTCGCCTCCTCTGCCGCGGAGATGAAGTCGGGGCGATAAACGAACCCCTCTGGCATGGCGGCGTCGGGAAGGCCGAAAAGGCGAGGCTGGACCGGCGTCATCTCTCCCATAGGCGCGGGGAACGGCCGCCCGGCAAGCGGCGCCGCGTTGATCTCGCCGCGCGCGCCCGACGACCTTAAGCTAGCGGCTGGCGTTCCCGCCGCCAGCCGCGCTCGAGCCGCCGCTGAGCTTGGATTGCAGCGCCCGCGCATCGTCCAAGTGCGCCTGCACCTTCGGAGCGGTCTTCGCCGCCGCGGCCTTGAGATCGGCGTTGTCGCCGTTCTGGGCGTAGCCCTGCATCAGGCTGAGCGCCTCTTCGTGCGCCGCGACCTGTTGGTCGATGTAGGTCTTGTCGAAGTCCTGTGCGCTGGCGGCCTTCAGGTTGTCGATGAAACCCTTGCGGCGCTGGTCGAGATCGGCCGGCGGCGTCAGGCCCGCCTTGGTGACGAGTGGCTTCATCTGGTTGGTGAGGGCGGTGTGCTGGGTCGCCATCATCTTGCCGAACGCCTTCACGTCGGCCGACTTGGCCTTCTGCTGGGCCAACTGCCCGGCCTGGATCTCGTACATGTCGCTGCGCGCGGCGTTCTCGACGAAGGCGCCCGTGTCGTGCGCGCCCATCGTCGCGGCGGAGGTTTGGCCGACGGCGGCGCCGACCGCATCCTGGGCGGCGTTGACCGGAGCGCTCTGGCCCGGATTGGCCATGGTGTTGGCGTCCGCGGTGTTGCCGGCGGACTGCCGATTGCAGGCGGTGAGGGTGAGGGCTGTCGCGGCTGCCGCGGCCAGCATCAGGGTGCGTCGCATCTGGCGTCTCCCGAGAGTCTTTATGACGGCCCCACAACCCCGACCATGGGGCAGGGTTCCTGCGAAGTTCACGGGGACGTGCAAATAAGGCCCCCGCCCGGGAACGCGGGGGCCTCGGTGTTTTCATTTGCTAAGCACGGGACTGGAGAACCCCGCGAACCGCTAACGCGCGCTTAAGGTCAAGGTTCCGCTTGCCGGAACCGCACATGGCCCCGCGCGATATGAGCAGACCTGAAAGAAAGGGACGTCGTGGCCGAAGTCGTCGGGTTGGGGGAATGCATGGTGGAGGTCGGCCTGACCGGCCCGACGCACGCCGCGGTGGGCTTCGCCGGCGACACCTTCAACACCGCCGTCTATCTCCGCCGTCTCGGCTGGGCGGTCGCCTATGCAACTGCGGTGGGGGAGGGCGATCCGTTCAGCGCAGGCATTCTCCAACTCATGCGCGACGAGGGCGTCGAGGCCGGCCTCGTGCGCACGCTGCCTGGGCGGCTGCCGGGACTCTACGCCTTCGATCGGGACGCGGCCGGCGAGCGGCGCTTCTTCTACTGGCGCGGCGAAGCGCCGGCGCGGGATTATTTCGCCGTGGCCGACATCGAGGCCTTGCGCGCCGCGCTGCGCGCCGCCCGGCTGGTTTATCTCTCGGGCGTGTCGCTGGCGATCATCGGCGAAGCTGGGCGCGCGACGCTTCTTGGCCTGCTGGCCGACGCCAAGGCCGCCGGCGCGGCGATCGCCTTCGATCCGAACCACCGGCCGCAGCTCTGGTCCGCTCAGGCGGAAGCCCAGGCTGCGGCGGACGCCGTCGTCCCGCTCTGCCGCTTCGTCTCGGCCGGCGAGTCGGACCTAGAGGGACTCTATGGCGAGGCCTGGCGGTCACGCGCCGAGGAATGGGCCCGGCTCGGCGTGGAGGTACTCGCCCGCACCGCGACTCACGACGTGACGGTCCGCTCCGGCGCCGAAACGGTCCCTTTGCCGGCGGACCCGATCCCACGGGCGTTGGACACCACCGGCGCGGGTGACGCCTTCAACGCCGGCTACCTTTCGGCGCGACTGCGGGGGCGCGACGTGAAAGCCTCGGTGACGGCGGCCCGGCGCCTTTCGAGCCTGGTGGTCCAGCACATCGGCGCGATCATTCCGCGGGCGGCCATGCCGCCCGGAGAGGACCGGCCCTGACTGGAGTGGGGCTCGTCTGCGGGGCCGGTCCGTTCAGCGTCCGGGGAATTCGCCGACGAGAACGGTTACTGAACCGTAAACGTGTACGTCGGGTTCCCTACATGGGGAGCGCGGGACAGCGGGCGCGCCTGGCGCCCGTGAAAGGGGCGCCTATTCGATCGCCTTGTAATAGGCCACGTACATCGACCTGAGGTCGAGCGCGGGTGAAAGCGGCGTGCGGGTGGCGCCGCCGGCCATCAACGCCGCCTTGGTCGCTTCGAGGTCGTCCGTCTCGATCTCGTAGTAGTGCATGTAGCGGTGCGGCTTGAGCGGATTGGCGGCGTCCTCAGGCGCATGCTCGAAGCGGGTGACGCGCTGGAAACCCTCGGTCTGAACGACCTCGGGGAGGTGATGGGTGTCGAGCCAGTCGTTGAGCGCGGCCTCCTGGCCTTCGACCGGATTGATCATCACGAGAAACAGGTATTTCGCCATCAGGGCCTCCCGAGCTTCGATCTTGCGCGAACGTCCGCCGCGCCGGGACTTCACACAGCCGGGGTCCATCTGAAAAGCGAGTTACGCCTTTGGTTGGGTTCACGCGGTCCGGTGGACGGCGTCACCACGGGTCGTTAGAGCATGCGCCGATGAGTGGCCCGGCGTCCGCGGCGCTCTGGAAATTCCCATAGGCCCAGCGGGCCGACGCCTCAGACGACGGAGACAGCCATGCCGCAAACGATCGACAAGGCCGGCCTTGTGGTCGCCGAACCGCTCGTCCGCTTCCTCGAGGAGCGGGCCCTGCCGGGGACGGGCGTCGCGGTGGACGTGTTCTGGACGGGGCTGGCGGCGCTCTTTGCGAAGTTCGCGCCGGAGAACGCGGCGCTGCTGGCCAGGCGCGACGACCTGCAGGCGAAGATCGACGCCTGGCACGAGGCGCGCCTTGGCCAGCCGATTGATCCCTCCGCCTATCAGGCCTTCCTGCGCGATATCGGCTATTTGGTGGCGGAGCCCGCGCCCTTTGCGGTCGCCCCTTCGAACGTCGACGCCGAGGTCGCGACGCTCGCCGGCCCGCAGCTGGTCGTGCCGGTGCTCAACGCCCGGTTCGTGCTGAACGCCGCCAACGCCCGCTGGGGCAGCCTCTACGACGCTCTCTACGGGACCGACGCCATTCCGGGCGAGCCCGCCGGCAAGGGCTACGATCCGGCTAGAGGCGCCCAGGTGATCGCCTGGGCCAAGGCCTTCCTCGACGAGGCCGTGCCGCTGGCGAACGGCAAATGGGCAGACCTTTCCGACCCGGAGGGCGGCATCGCGGTGAAGGACCCGTCGCAGTACGTCGGCCAGCGCGACGGCGGCGCGGTGCGCCTGTTCCGCCACAACGGCCTGCACATCGAGGTTCTGTTCGATCGCAGCCACAACATCGGCAAGGACGATCCGGCGGGGATCGCCGACATCGTCCTGGAATCGGCGCTCACCACCATCGTCGACCTGGAGGACTCGGTCGCCGCGGTCGACGCCGAGGACAAGGTCGAAGCCTACTCCAACTGGCTGGGCCTGATGCGCGGCGACCTGGAGGCCAGCTTCGACAAGGGCGGCCGCACTCTGACCCGCACGCTGGAGCCCGACCGGACCTATCTCGGTCCGGATGGGCGCGAACTCACCCTGCCGGGCCGCTCCATGCTGTTCGTGCGCAACGTCGGCCACCTGATGACCACTCCGGCGGTGCGCCTGCCGGACGGCCGCGAGGCGCCGGAGGGAATCCTCGACGGAGTGGTCACTAGCCTGATCGGCCTGCACGACCTGAAAGGCAAGGGCCGGTTCCGCAACAGCCGCGAAGGCTCGATCTACATCGTCAAGCCGAAGATGCACGGCCCCGAGGAGGCCTCCTTCGCCAACCGGCTGTTCGACGCGGTTGAAGACCTGCTGGGACTCGCCCGCCACACGCTCAAGATCGGGGTGATGGACGAGGAGCGCCGCACCTCGGCCAATCTCGCCGCGACCATTCACGCGGTGAAGGACCGGATTGTCTTCATCAACACCGGCTTCCTCGATCGCACCGGCGACGAGATTCACACCTCGATGCGGGCCGGCCCGATGATCCGCAAGGGCGAGATGAAGAGCTCGGCCTGGATCCAGGCCTACGAGGACCGCAACGTGCAGATCGGGCTGGCCTGCGGCCTCTCCGGCAAGGCGCAGATCGGCAAGGGGATGTGGGCCGCTCCCGACAAGATGGCCGACATGCTGGCGCAGAAGGTCGCCCACCCGCGTGCGGGCGCCTCCACCGCCTGGGTGCCCAGCCCCACGGCCGCCACCCTGCACGCCACCCACTACCACCGGCTGGACGTCTTCGCCCGCCAGGCCGAGCGCCGGGCCGAACCGGTCGCACCCCTGGAGGCCCTGCTCTCCCTGCCGCTGGCCGCGGGCCGCAACTTCAGCCCCGAGGAGGTTCGCGAGGAGCTGGACAACAACGCCCAGGGCATCCTGGGCTACGTGGTCCGCTGGGTCGACCAGGGGGTGGGCTGCTCCAAGGTGCCGGACATCTTCGACGTCGGCCTGATGGAGGACCGCGCCACATTGCGCATCTCCTCGCAGCACGTGGCCAACTGGCTGCTGCACGGGATCGCCACGCCGGAAGAGGTGGAGGCCGCGCTCGACCGCATGGCGCTCAAGGTGGACGGGCAGAACGCCGGCGACGTCGCCTACCGCCCCATGGCCGGCCGGCGAGACCAGAGCCTCGCCTTCCAGGCCGCCCGCGCCCTGATCTTCGAAGGGGTAGCCCAGCCGAACGGCTACACCGAGCCTCTGCTCCACGCCTATCGGGCGCGGGTGAAGGCGGGCTGATCGCCGCTCCGCGTGGGCGGGGCGCCTTGCGCCTTGGCGCTGGATGGCGAGCTTCTATCGCCCTCGGATTCCCTGGACGGGGATCCGCCACGCTGAGCGAGGCCGTTGCGCCTAGCTAGAGCAGGCCCAGCGCCTTGAAGCTGGCCACCCCGTCGCGACCGACCACCAGGTGGTCGTGGACAGAGATCCGCAGCGCCCGGCCTGCCTCGACGATCTGACGGGTGATCTCGACGTCCGCCGACGACGGCGTCGGATCGCCGGAGGGATGGTTGTGCACCAGGATGACGGCGCTGGCCGACAGCTCGAGCGCCCGACGCACCACCTCGCGCGGATAGACAGGCGCGTGGTCCACCGTGCCGCGGCCCGCCACCTCGTCCGCCACCAGCTGGTTGCGCTTGTCGAGGAAGAGGATGCGGACCTGCTCGCGCGGTTCGTGCGCCAGCGCGGCCTTCACATAGGCCAGCAGCGCCGACCAGGACGAGATCACCGGCCGGTGGGCGACCTTCTCGCGCGAGGCGCGCAGGGCGGCCTCCTGCACCAGGCAAAGGTCCAAGGCTGCGGCTTCGCCCACGCCGCGCACCTGCTTCAGCGCTTCGGCCCCGGCGCCCAGCACCGCCCCCAGCGAACCGAAGCGGGTCAGCAGCTGCTTGGCCAGCGGTTTGACGTCGCCGCGGGGGATCGAGCGGAACAGCAGGAGCTCGAGCACCTCGTAGTCGGGCAGGGCGGCCAGCCCCCCGGCCGCGGCGCGCTTGCGCAGCCGCTCCCGGTGGCCGGTGTAGTGTGGAACGGGCGTCGCCGGCGACGCCCAGAGGTCGGGCTGCGGCGCGGCGTCCTCGAGCGAAGGCCGGCGGTCCATGACCGTTGTTGTTCTATATTTGTTCGATCGATGCAAGGGTCGTGTCTCAGTTTGAAAAGCGGAGCCGTTGACAAGCATGGCGCCGGCTAGTGCGAGCGCCTATCATCCGGCCATGAGCGCCGACTTCGGAAGCTGGACGTATGGGGAGTTCATGGCGGAGATTGCCCGCCTGAACACAGCCATCGCCGCGCCCGCGACCCCGCCCGCCCTGAAAGCAAAAGCCGAGGCTGACCTAGAGGCCTTGCGCGCCTACGTCTCCGAACACGCAACCCACTTCGATGATGGATGGCACCCCGATGCCTAGAGGCCCTCGCGGAGAGAAGCGCCCCGTCGACGTGATCGGCGCTGCCGTCATGGTTGGCAGGATCGCAACGGGCGAGGTCGAGGATACCGGCGACGACCCCTCCAAGGCGCACCACAGCCGGGGCGGCAAGAAGGGCGGCGCTGCTAGAGCTGCCGCCCTTACACCGGAGCAACGCTCCGAGATCGCTAAGAAGGCCGCCGCGAAGCGGTGGAATCGGGGCGACTAGCCCTCCTCCTCGTCTTCAGTATCGGCGATGGCCTCCAGCGCCGCCTTCTGACCCTGGAGGATCTTCACCAATTTATCGATCTCGGACGGGCTTCGGATTGTCGCCGTGAGCTTCAGCGTGCCGTCCGACATGCCGAATTGATAGCGCCGCGAAAACGGGAGCGGACCATCGTCGGCCATGAAGGCGTCAGTCAGGCGATCCACCGAATCCCGGGTCGGCGGCTCACGGCGAGCCGAATGTTCCGTCTGCTGCATCGGAGTAGCCTCGGGGCCAGGGTCCGCAATCGGACTGCCAGATAAGGTATCACCCGACGCCAGCTTTGCAAAGGCGACCGTGTCGTCGAACACGCGCAAAAACGAGCGCGCAGCCTCGCTTGTGAAACCACGGTCGAACTGCAACTCGCTCACGCAATGGGAATCACTCGGCCGATCCGGGACCCATCGGTCTACGTACTCGGCGATTAGGCGCGGCCGCTTGGCGGCCTCCCGCAGGGCCGCTTCCTTCGCACCCGGCCGTTCGTCGATGAGGATGCGGCGGCCCAGATCGCTCAGTTGAACCTTTCGCTCCTCCCCGCTGCCGAAGTCTTCTACGAGGCCGAACTGCTTCAGCGCGGCGACAGTTTGGAGAAGGCCGCTACTCTTGGTCCCATACCCCCACGTCGGCGCAACCGCCGTCAGACGTGCCGCTTCCCGCTTATGCTTCTCGTAGAGCGCGCTCGCGCGGCCGACGGCCTTCTCCAGCGATATGAAGGGGAAAGACGGGCTTCGCTCCTTTTTGGCCTTATCCTCGCTCATAGCCAGGGTCCCTCGCGTCGGCGCTAATTGGGAGCCAACATACACGAACATCAGACAGGCGCAAGAATTCCAGTCCGCTGCGGATAGCTAGTCTTCCTATCTGATTTTCGGTTGCGGGCGGGGAAGCGCCGGTGTAGATCTGGATTCGTGGTTAAGGAGGCGAAGATGACCGCCAGGAGGGATGGGAGCCTCGGACGAAGCGCCGACCGGCGTTCGGGGCGAGGAAAAACAGGAAAGGCCGCTACCCCGGTCCCCTGACAAGGAAAGGTAGCGGCCTTTAATCGGCACCCTGCCGACCCCCTTCCAGAAGGGGTGCGGAGCAACGGCGCAGCGGGTCCATACCGCCTGCGCCGTTGTGCATTTTGTAGCACGGGAGCTGGGGGAAAGGAACCCCCAAACTGATTCGTTATGCTTGACACTCAAGCAAAAGGTTCAGATCATATTGGGGTGAACAAGCTACCCCTCGCAAAGCGCGTCCTAATCCTCAACATGCTCGTTGAGGGCTCGTCGCTGCGGTCGATCTCGCGGGTGGCGGACGTGTCGATCAACACGGTCACGAAGCTGCTGGTGGATGTGGGCGAAACTGCCATCGACCTCCACGACCGCATGGTGCGGGACGTGACGGCATCCCGCGTCCAGTGCGACGAAATCTGGTCGTTCAACTACTGCAAACAACGCTCGATCCCGACCGCCAAGGCCGCGCCGCTGGACGCTGGCGACGTGTGGACCTGGACGGCGCTCGACGCCGACTCCAAGCTGATCGTCACCTATGCCGTAGGCGACCGCACTCTGTCGTGCGCACGGCTGTTCATTGAGGATCTAAAGGAGCGCCTGGCGAACCGAGTCCAGCTCACGTCAGACGGCCACCGCGCCTATGTCGAGGCTGTGGAGGAGTCCTTCGGCGACGACGTAGACTTCGCGCAGCTCGTGAAGCTCTACGGCCCTACGCCAGCCCCTCCCGGCCGCTACAGCCCGGCTCAGTGCATCGGCGCCCGCAAGAAGACCCGCACCGGCAACCCTGACGAAGCGCACATCTCGACCTCCTACGTCGAGCGGTCCAACCTCACGATCCGCATGGCGAACCGCCGCTTCACCCGCCTGACGAACGCCTTCTCCAAGAAGATCGACAACCACCTTCACGCGCTGGCACTGTTCTTCCTGCACTACAATTTCGTTCGCCAGCACAAGACGTTGAAGGGCTTGTCGCCCGCGATGGCGGCTGGCGTTGCGCACGAGCTGTGGTCTATGGAGCGGATCGCCGAAGAAATCGAAGCGCGCCGGCCGAAGCCCGGAAAGCGCGGCCCTTACAAGAAGCAGGTCGCCGCGTTGTGATCTCGCGATTTCACGTCACCTTGGGCGAACACATCCCGGCTGAGCAGGCGGACAGCTTCACTTCGCAGATCGCTCAGTACGGACTTCTGTGGGATGACGCCCCACTGAGGCAGATCATTGTTGACGTTCGGCGTACGTCGCACCTTAGGGGCCTAAGGGATCAACTCACCGCCTGGGAGCGCTGGGGCTATCTCCGTTGGTCGGAGAGTCAAATTTCAAACTGAGACACGACCGATGCAAGAGGTGCGCGATCGGGCGTTCGCCGCCTCGGCGCGACTCAGGCGATGTGCCTCGCCGAGCCGCCGTCCACGCGCAGCGCCGCGCCCGTGACGTAAGAGGCGCGGTCCGACACCAGAAAGCAGGCCGCCGCGGCGATTTCCTCGACGCTGCCTGTCCGGCCCAGCAGGATCTCCGTCTTCCACACCTCGCGGATGACCCGCTTCTCCAGCGCCCGGCCGGTTTCGGTGAAGCCGTAGGCGGCGGCGCTGCGCGCTATGTTCTCCAGGGTATTCTGCGTCCCCACCGCGCCGGGAACGAGGGTGTTGACGGTCACGCCGCAGTCTCCCAGCTCGGCGGACAGCGTCGCCGTCATCGAATGGAGGGCGAGCTTGGCGGCGGCGTATTCGGGATGGAGCGCCATCGCCTTGTAGGCGGCCCCGCTGCTGACATTGAGCACGCGGCCCCAGCCACGCTCGCGCATCTGCGGGACGATCGCGCGGATCAGCTGCATCGCGTAGAAGGTCGAGGCCTGGAACTGCTTGCGCCAGGAATCCTCCGGCGCATCGAACCAGCGATGGACGGTCGAGGCGGCGCCCGCGCAGTTGATCAGGATGTCGATGGGCCCGGTGGCGAGGGCCCCCTGCGCCAGCCGGTCGACCTGGGCGGGGTCGTCGAGGGAGGCCAGCAACACCACGGCGTGGCCGCCTTCGGCTTCGATCTGGGCTTTCACCGCTGCGGCGCTATCGGCGTTGCGGCCATGTACGATGATCTCCGCGCCTTCGCGCGCCAGCTCCAGCGCGATCGCCGCCCCGATGCCGCTGCTCGATCCTGCGACGAGCGCGCGACGACCCTTGACGCCCAGGTCCATCGACCTTCTCCCTCTGCCTACAGCTTACGCATCAAACAGGGCGTCCAGGTGCGATCAAGTCGCCTGTCCTCCTCGCCCTTCGCTCGGCGAAACGGGACGGCTCAGGCGCTCTTGACCGGCGGCTGGAAGACGCCGCCCGGCGAAAGGGTGAAAATCTCGACCCCCTCTTCGGTCACGCCGACCGAATGCTCGCACTGGGCCGAGAGCGACTTGTCCCGGGTGACCGCAGTCCAGCCGTCCGCCAGCAGCTTCACCGGCGGCTTGCCGAGGTTCACCATCGGCTCGATCGTGAAGAACATCCCCGGCTTCAACACCTCGCCCGTGCCGGGCTGGCCGAAGTGGAGGATGTTGGGCGCGTCGTGGAAAATGCGGCCCAGGCCGTGGCCGCAGAAGTCGCGCACCACCGAGCAGCGCATGCTTTCGACGTAGGTCTGGATGGCGTGGCCGATGTCGCCGGTGCGGGCGCCCGGCTTCACGGCGGCGAGGCCGCGGGCCAGGCCCTCGTAGGTCACCTCAATCAGGCGCTTGGCGCGCGGCGCAACCTCGCCCACGCCGTACATCCGCGAAGAGTCGCCGTACCAGCCGTCCACCACCACCGTGTGGTCGACGTTGACGATGTCGCCTTCGCGCAGGGTGCGGTCGCCCGGGATGCCGTGGCAGACGACATGGTTGGGGCTGATGCAGAGCGTCTTGGTGTAACCGCGATAGCCCAGGCAGGCGGGCAGGCCGCCATGGTCGAGGGTGAACTCACGGGCCAGTTGGTCCAGCTTATCGGTGACCACGCCCGGCACGACGTAGGGGGTCAGCATGTCGAGGCATTCCGCCACCAGCCGGCCGGCGCGGCGCATGCCCTCGAAGTCCTCGGGCGTGTGAATCTTGATCTGACCGGTGCGGTGTTCGGTTTCGAGGATCTCGTTGTGCATCAGTTCGAACTCCGCGGTCCGGCGCTTGGGGGCCGCACGTTCACCCTATCTCGCAATCCGGCCGCAGAAGTTCAACTGGGCGGAAAGCCTCAGAGGGGGATCGGCCGGCGCAATGTCACCGCTTCGGGCGTGACGTCGCAGCCGTAGGCTATTACCTCGACGCCAAGCGCCCGAACTTGGTCGAGGGCGGCGGCGAAGGCGGGATCCAGGTCGGCGGCGACGGCGAACCGCTCGCAATCGCCGCGCAGGACCGTGAACAGCACCACGCCGCGGGCGCCCAGCTTGGCCACCTCGCCCAGCTCGGCTGCGTGCCGCGCCCCCCGGGCGGAGACGCAGTCCGGCCACTCGGCCAGGCCGGCCGCGCGGCGCAGGGTGACGCCCTTGACCTCGACCCAGGCCGGCGGGCCGCCGCCCTCCAGCAGGAAGTCGACGCGGCTGCCCGTTCCGTAAGCGACCTCGCGCCTCACGCTCGTGTGCGCCGCCAGTTCGGGAATTGCGCCCGCGGCCAGCGCCTCCGCCGCCAATCGATTGGGTAGGAGGGTGTTGACGACCACCATCGCCCCGTCCGCCTCCACCAGCTCCCAGGTGTAGGCGAGCTTCCGCTTCGGGTTGGCGTCGTGGGAGAGCCAGCACGCCGCACCAGGCGCGTTCATTCCCAGCATGGCGCCGGGGTTCGGGCAGTGGGCGGTGATCTCGCGGCCGTCCTCCAGCATCATGTCGGCGAAGAAGCGCTTGTAGCGGCGCAGCAGCCGGCCTCGGATCAGGGGCGTGGAGAAACGCATACCCGCCGCCTAGCAGGCCGCACGGCGTGGCTGTCAACTGTTGGAATGTGAGCGCCGTGTGACGAGCGTTGAGCAGGTTTGAATCGACCGCGCTGCTTGAGTTGTCGACTCTCGGCAGACACTGTCTGTTGCTGTGTTCGCAGGTTCAGGGTCGAGGGCTCACGTTGAGGCGTAGCCGGATCAGCGGCGTTGTCGGCGGGTTGTGCCTGGCGGCGGCCTTCGGGTCCGACGCAGTCGCCCAGGGCCGCCAGCCGGGCGTGCGCGTCGAGCGCAGCAACTCGTATTTCGACGTGACCGTCGCCAGCATGCCGCAGCTGGACGCCGTGATCCGCGAGCGCCGGGCGCACGGCGTCGACTGGTTCGGACTCACGCGCACGCGCCTGAGCTGGAGCGTGCCGGTGGACAACCAAGGGGGGTGCCGGTTGCGCTCAGCCAGCGTCGACCTCTCGCTGACGGTCGTGCTGCCGAGATTGGCGGCCGGCGTGCAGTTGAGCGAACGCGACCGCATCCGCTGGCGCGAACTCGCCCAGCATGTCGAGCAGCACGAAGCCGAGCACGTGCGGATCTCCACCGTGGGCGCCTATCGCGTGCTGGACGCCATCCGCACCGGGGACTGCAGGACCTGGGGCGAGCGCGCTCAGCGGGAGGTGCGGCGCATCGACCTGCTGCAGGCCGAATTCGATCGCGCCGACAGCACCGGCGCGCAGGCCAGCTTCACCCGCGCCATCCAGCCTAACGCCCGGCCGGACGAAGTTCCCACCGCCGACGAAGAGCTCAATGGCCGGCCGGTGGAATGGACGGTCGGTGACTGAAGGGCGGAACTCCGAGCGGCGTGAACTTGCAGGAGATCCCTCGAAGGCTTTAGTCCGTAGAGGCTCCCGCCCATCGGGCGGCGTCGAGGTTGGACGAGGTGGCGATGACGAGCGGGCAGGAAACCAGGGTCACCGCCGCGGTGCTGATCATCGGCGACGAGATCCTGTCGGGCCGCACCCAGGACACCAACCTCAACGACATTGCCAACTACCTGGGTGCGCATGGCGTCGACGTCGCCGAGGCTCGCGTGGTCCCCGACGTGGAGGACGAGATCGTTACGGCGCTGAACGCGCTGCGCGCCCGCTACGACTATGTGATCACCACCGGCGGCATCGGCCCGACCCATGACGACATCACCGCCGACGCGGTGGCCGCGGCCTTCGGCGTGGCGCTCGAGGAGGACCCAGAGATCCTGGAGCTGCTGGCGCCGCGTGGGTTGACGCCGGCGCGGCGGCGCATGGCGCGGATCCCGGTCGGCGGCGAGCTGGTGCGCAATCCGCGCGGCGGCCCGCCCGGCTTCTCCATCGGCAACGTCTTCGTCCTGGCCGGCGTCCCGCAGATCATGCGCGGCATGCTGGAAGATGTCGGCCCCAGACTGCGCGGCGGGGCGGTGACCCATTCGCGCACCGTCCGCGTCGAGGGCGATGGGGAGGGCGTGATCGCCGCCCCCCTCGAGCAGGTCGCCCGGGCGCACCCCGCCATGTCGCTCGGCAGCTATCCCTTCTTTGGCGCGGGCGGCGGCTATGGCTCCAATCTGGTGCTGCGCGGCCGCGACGTGGCCGAGCTGGAGGCGACCGTGATCGAGCTGATCGCCACGCTCAAGGCGGCGGGGATCCACAACGTCGAAGAGGTTGCGGGTTAGGCCGCATCGGACGCCCTTGGTGCTTCGAAGGCGGGTTCGTCCAGCTCCGCCAGGGCGCGCACGAACCGGTCGCGCCAGGCGCTGACGTCGTCGGTGCGCACGCCTTCGATCAGGCTCTCCCAACGACGCAGCCGCTCCTTCAAGGGCATGGTGAGCGCGCGCTGGATGGCGTCGGAGACGTCCTCGCGGCTGAAAGGATTGACGATCAGCGCCTCTCCCATCTGCTCGGCCGCGCCGGCGAAGCGCGAGAGGATCAACACGCCCGGATCGGCCGGGTCCTGGGCGGCCACGAACTCCTTGGCCACCAGGTTCATCCCGTCGCGCAGCGGGGTGACCAGGCCGACGGCGGCGGTGCGATACATGCCGGCCAGCTCGTCGCGGCGGTAGCTGCGGTTCACGTAGCGCAACGGGACCCAGTCGGCCGTCGCATAGGCGCCGTTGATCCGGCCGGCTATGGCGTCGAGGCGGGCGCGGATGTCCTGGTAGGCGGAGACCTCGCCCCGGCTGGGCGTGGCGATCTGCAACAGGGAGACCGCCTCCAGCGCCTCCGAATGGTTCGCGAGGAAGTCCTCATAGGCCTGGAACCGCTCTTCCAGCCCCTTGGAATAGTCGAGCCGGTCGACGCCGATGATAAGACGCCGTCCGGCCAGGCTGGCGGACAGGCGGCGGCCCCAATCCTCGGCCGCAGGGCTCGCCGCGGAATCGATGAAGGCGTCCGCGTCCAGGCCGATCGGAAACGCGCCCAGTCTGATGGTCCGGCCGAAGGCGGAGACCTCGTTCGGCGTCGGCATGCTTCCGCCAATCTCGCGGACCACATAGTCGCTGAAGGCGGATTGGGAGTCGGCCGTCTGGAACCCGACCAGGTCGTAATCGAACAGCGCCCGCACCAGCTCCTGATGGTTGGGCAGGGTGTTGAACAGCCGCCGGGCGACCCAGGGGATATGCAGGAAGAAGCCGATCCGGTTGGCGACGCCGCGGCGCCGCAGCTCCTGCGCCAGCGGGATCAGATGGTAGTCGTGCACCCAGATCAGGTCGTCGGGTTCGAGCAGCGGCGTCACCGTCTCGGCGAAGCGCGCATTCACCCGCGCATAGCCCTCGTCGAACGAGCGCTCGAAGGCGCAAAGGTCGAGCCGGTAATGCAGCAGCGGCCAGAGCGTCCGGTTGGCGTAGCCGTTGTAGTACTCGTCGACGTCCGCCTCCTCGAGATCGACGGTGGCGACCGTCACCCCGGCGCTCCGCTGCAGCGACAGCTGGCCGGTGAACTCGGGTGTCGTGCGGCCGCTCCAGCCGAACCAGATGCCGCTGTACTCGCGCAGCGCCGCCGAGAGGGCCATGGCCAGGCCGCCGACGCTGGCGTCGTTGTCGTCGGCGGGGGCGCTGACGCGGTTGGAAATCACGATAAGACGCGGCATCAGCGGCTCCGGATTCGGCCTGAACGGCCAGTATAGAGCCCCCGCAGTTCAGAATTCCGGTGATCACCTGAAATTCCAGTGGTTTCCGCGCGGCATTCTGCTGAATGACACGCGAAAATGTCGGCGGAATTCCTTGGCGGACTCCGCACCAGAGATTGAAAGTTTCCCATCCACCCGCTGGATACGACAGGACGGACCGCGACTGAACGTCCGCAGTGTTGAAATTAACGTGAGGCTGGTCTTATGGCGGTGTTCCGGTCGCGGCCTTCAGCGCCTCGTATTCCGCCGGGACGCCGCAGAAGACGACCGCCTCCGGCGGGATCAGCCGCCAGCCGATGCGGGCGCCGCGGGCGATCAGATGATTGTAGAGCGGGGCCACGTAGAGCTCCGCGGCTTGCGGCGCGGCGCGCTCGGCGGCCAGGGCGTCGCGGAAGTCGCCGGCGCGGGCGAAGTGGTAGAGGCCGGTGCAGCAGAGGTTCGAGATCGGGCGCTTCTCCGCGGTCTCCAAGGCCCATGGCCCCGCCGGCGCCGGGCGGACGTAGGACCAGTTGGGTCCGGAACCGCAGAACACCTCCAGCCAGCCGTCCGCCTCGGCCAGCGGGGCGCCCGGAAAGGCGAAGCCGGGCCGAAAGGTGTCGATGTTGAAAATGGTCAGCGCGCCGTTCCAGCCGCTCGCCTCGAGGCCCCGTTCCACCGTCTCGGCCTGACCGGCGGTCGGGCCCGCCAGGGTCACGACCTCGAACGCTGCAATCCCGAGCCCGCGGGCCTCCCGGCGCACGAAGTCGGCGGCCTCGGCCGAGGCGATGAACAGGAAGGGCGTGGCCGCGAACATCGCCTGGAAGCTTCCCACCGCATGGGCGAAGACGCTCAGGCCGGAGAGCTCCAGCTCGTACTTCGGCCGGTCGTAGCCCGCGTCGTAGAAGCGCTGTGAGCGGCCGGCCATGGGGATTACGATCATGCGTCCAGCTCGCCCCAGAGCCGCAGCGCATTGGCGACGAAGGCGCGCTGGCGGTCCGGCCGGTCGTCGTGCAGCGGCAGCATCGACAGGAACAGGCTGGCGGTCACGGCCCGCACGGGAAGGGAGAGGCCGCCGACGCCGTCCACCACCAGGTCGCCGAGCGCCCCGGCTAACCAGGGCTGGCACGGCGCGGAATCGAAGGCGAGCTCGTGGTCATCGCCGTCCAGGCGCAGGGCGTAGCGGCCGGCAATGATCTGGTCGTAGCGCCCGACGATCGAGTGGCCGAGCTTGGCCAGGTCGTAGCGCAGGTCGCCGTAGAGGCTGGGCGCGCCGTTCACCGCCCCCCGCGGATCGATGGCTTTGATGCGCCGGTTGCGGCTGTCGTAGAGCAGGTTGGAGAAGCAGAGATCGCCATGCATGGCGCAGCCGATGCGGCCGCTGGCGAGGTCCATGGCCGCGGTCAGTCGCTCGGCGATGTCGATCAGCGGGGGGCAGGGCCGGCCGGCGTAGCGCTGCGGCTGGTCGATCACGCCGCCCGCGCGCGCATAGGCTTCCAGCCGTTCCCGCGTCTTGTCGCCCGCCAGCGCCCGCAGAGCGGCGTCTCCCGAAGCGTCCCCTCGCGCGGCGGCCAGCGCGTTCAGGAGGTCCTCGCAGGACGCTAGGATGCGCAGCCAGGGCTGACGGGCCACCGCGCCGTAGACGAACAGCTCCGAGAGCACCGGCAGGAATTCGTACTCGGTGTCGTAGTAGGCGCGGCCCTGCTCGAGGCCGAAGCCGAGCAGGCGCGCGCAATAGATCTGCACGGACGGGGGCGCCGCCTGCAGCCAGTGGGCCTCGGCGCGCATCTTGGCGGTGTCGTCGCTCGACTTGCGCGCGGTGAAGCCGTCGATGCGCACGGTGTTGAAGGCCCGCGCCGTGGTGACCGCCAGCCTGGACTGGAAGAAGGTCGTCACGTGCCCGAAGTCGAGCCAGTCCGGGGCCTCGACGAGCGCTACCGGCCGTTCGGCGAGGTATTGGTTCACGCCGTCGACGAAGTCGCCTCGCCGCCTTGTGAGCGCGCGGAGCAGGTCGAGCGCTGAAGCGAAGGCGAAATAGCCGGCGGCGATGGGCCAACCCTCGTGCCCCTCTTCGCCGGCCGCCGAGTTCACCAGCGCCTGTACGCGACCTTCGACCGAGACCTCCATCTCCGCCCAGGCGTATTCGGTGGAGCGGGGGCCGGCGACGATGACGTCGTCACGGTCGATGGGCGGGTCGGCGATCAGGGTGTCGCCATGCAGCAGATGCACCGGCGCGTCGCCCGCGCCGATGGCGTTCAGCGCGTAGACGACCGCCTCGCCGAGCTTCAGCCCCTCCGGCGCCCCGATGATCTCCACCCCGAGTTCGGTCAGGCGCCGTAGGTCGTGGTCGGGCGCGGCGAAGCTCTCCGGCAACACCAGGTGGACCGGCCCGGCGCCCGCCAGCGCCTTCATCTGCAACTCGTAGAGGCGCTGCGTCCCGACCGGCAGGAAGGCCGGCGGCAAAGGCCCGAACTCCGCGGCGAGCTCCTGGCCGACCAGGGCGCCGGACATGATCAGCCGGACCGTCATGCTTCCCGGGCGAGCAGCGCCTGGATCTCCCCGTGGGTCAGCGACAGGAATTCGCTCGGCCGCACCGCCTTGTCGTCGATGTAGAAGCCGTCGTGGCCGCACCAGGGCTTGCCCACGTGCAGCTCGTCGTAGGGGATGTCATGGCTCGCGAGCCAGGCCATGATGACCGGCAGGGTGTTGGCGTTGATCTTGCCGATCTGGCCCTCGTAGGTGCGCATGTTGCGCGCAGAGCAGATGACGATCTCGAAGTCGTCCGCCTGATAGGCGCGCAATCTCTCGACCATGGCCGCGTTCGGCCGTCGCTCGGCGTAGCTCACCGACGGATGGTCTAGCGCCAGAACGCCGTCGAGGTCGAACACCAGCCGCTTCATTGCGGTGGCAAGCTACGGCGATTCTGACGACCGGGAGGGGACGTCTGAGAGTGAAACGCGGGCCAATGTGAAGTAGCATCCAACAAACTGTACGGGGTTCAGGCGTCGCTGAACTTGGGAGGTGTTCGGTATGACTGCTGGAGGATCTACGCTCGCGCCGTTCAAGATCGGCGTTCTCGACGAGGGGCTGCGCGCCTTCGACGCGCGCGTCGTCGACGTGATCCGCTTCCGCTGCGAAGAAGCTACGCGCGACGGGGTGCTCGACCGGCCCGTGGACGTGGTCACGGCGCGAGGTGTGGGGCTGCCCAGCGGGACGGCTCGTGCGGTGCAGGACGCGTGGCAGGAGCTGGCCGACGCCGGATGCCTGGTGATCATCGGCCCGGGCGTCACCGACAACTGCATCGCGGTGGTGGATCAGTTCGAATCGCAGAAGGTGCCGACCATCAACTTCCCCGGGACGATCCACTCCCGCGGTCAGTACGGCTTCCATTATCAGGTCGGCTCGCTGCGCGATGACGGACCGATTATCGTGAAGGCGCTGCAGAGGAGAGGTCTGCGGACGGTCGCCGTCATTCGGGATCGTTCGCCGATCGGCGTCGAGTACTTCGAGAACTTCGAAATGGAATGCGACCGCGTCGGGGTGACGATCAGCGGCGACGTCAAGATTTCGCCCGTGGCCACCGACCTCACCGCCGCGGTGCAGGCCGCCCGCGCCGCCGGCGCCGAGGCCTTGGCCTATCTAGGGTTCGGCGGTGTTCTCGTCGACCTTTCGCGCGCGCTGCTCGATGCTCGCTGGGACCCCCCGCGGTTCACCACGAGCGCGGGGATGCACTTCCATACCAAGGGGGACGACGACCGTCGCGCCATGAGCGGGTGGGTCTACATTGATCAGGTCGACGAGAGCAACGCGGCGCTGATCGACATGCAGGACCGCTGGGAAGCTCGCTTCGGCGTTCGGCCGTTCAACGTCCTGATGATGGGCGCGTACGACATGGCGACCCTGGCGGTCCTCGGCATCCGTTACGCGACTGTGCACACGCCACACGGCGTCATGGAAGGACTCCAGCGCATTAGCCAGGTGCCCTCCACGATCGGAGGAGCTGGCACCGTCATGGGCTTCAGCGTTTGGGAGCGAACGGCGCTGAAAGGCCCGAACTACCTGTTGTTGCGCCAGATGAGCGGCACGGAGAGCATCCGCTACACCCTGTGAACGCTCGCGCCGAGCGCGGCTGCCGCCGCCTCAGCGCCGCGCGTCCTGCAGAATCATGGCCGCGCCCTTCTCGGCGATCATCAGGGTTGGCGCGCTGGTGTTGCCGGAGGTGATCCGCGGCATCGCCGAGGCGTCGATGACGCGCAGCCGTTCGAGGCCTCGGACCCGCAGCCGCTCGTCCTGCACCGCCAGAGGGTCGCTGGCCAGGCCCATGGCGGCCGTGCCGACCGGGTGAAAGATCGTCGTGCCCAGCGCGGCGGCCGCCTGCAGCAGCTCATCGTCGGTCCGCAGCGCCGCGCCGGGCTGGAACTCCTCGGGCCGATAGCGGGCGAGCGCAGGCTGGGCCGCGATCTGGCGCACGAGCCGGAGCGAGTCGACCGCCACGCGCCGGTCCTCGTCGGTGGCGAGATAGTTGGGCGCGATCCTGGGCGCGTCCTCCGGCTCACGGCTCGAAAGCGTCACGCGCCCGCGGCTGGTCGGCCGCAGGTTGCAGACGCTGGCGGTGAAGGCCGCGAACGGGTGCAGGGCCGCGCCCCATTTGTCGAGCGACAGCGGCTGGAAGTGAAACTCCAGATTGGGCGTGGCGTACGCGGCCGACGAGCGGGCGAACATGCCGAGCTGCGAGGGCGCCATGGTGAGCGGGCCGCGGCGGAAGAGCGCGTAATCCAGCCCCATGCCGGCGCGCCGCAGCAGGTTGGCGTAGTCGCTGTTGAGCGTGCGCACGCCGCGCACCTTGAACACCGGCCGGATCTGCAGGTGGTCCTGCAGGTTGGCGCCCACGCCGCGCAGCACATGGGCGAAGGGGATGCCGCGATCACGCAGCATCTCCGGGTCGCCGACGCCGGAGAGCTGTAGGATCTTGGGTGAGCCGATCGCCCCCGCGGCCAGGATCACCTCGCCGGCGGCGCTGGCCTGGAACCGCCCGCCGCCGCGTCGGAACACCAGCCCCGTGGCGCGCTTGCCCTCGAACACCACCCGCTCGACGTCGACCCCCGTCTCCAGACGTAGGTTCCTGCGCCCAAGCACCGGCTTGAGGAAGGCGCCGGCCGCGCTCACCCGCCGTCCGGCGCGCTGGTTGACCTGAAAATAGGCCGAGCCTTCGTTGTCGCCGCCGTTGAAATCGGCCACGGGCGCGATCCCCGCTTCCGCGCCCGCCTGGCGGACCGCGTCGAGCAGCGCCCATCGCACCCGCGGATGCTCGACCCGCCATTCCCCCCCGGCGCGGTGGCGCTCGCCGTCGCCCTCGACGTGGTCTTCGTGCGCCAGGAAATAGGGCAGGACATCGTCCCAGCCCCAGCCGCTCAAGCCCAGCTGGCGCCAGCCGTCGTAGTCCGCCGCCTGGCCGCGCATGTAGATCATGGCGTTGATCGCCGAGCAGCCGCCGATCACCTTGCCGCGTGGATAGGCCAGCCGACGCCCGCCGAGGTGGGGTTCCGCCTCGGTCTCGAACATCCAGTCCGCGCGCGGATCGCCGATCGCGAACAGGTAGCCGACCGGAATATGGAACCAGATCCATCGGTCCTGGCCGCCGGCCTCCAGCACCAGCACGCGGGTCTTCGGGTTCGCCGACAGCCGGTTGGCCAGCAGGCACCCGGCCGTGCCCGCGCCGGCGATGACATAGTCGTAGGTCCCGAGGTCGTGAGGCCGATCGGTCATGCCGTCCCCCATGCGCCTCATTCTATCTCCCGCTGCTTCGCGGGAAGGCTAGCCCGTAAACACCACGGTCTTCTGGCCGTTCAGCAGCACGCGGTCTTCCAGCACCCAGCGGACGGCGCGGGCCAGCACCCGGCGCTCGATGTCGCGGCCCTTGCGGATCAGGTCCTTGGGCGTGTCACGATGGCTGATGCGCTCGACGTCCTGTTCGATGATCGGACCCTCGTCGAGGTCGGCGGTGACGAAGTGGGCGGTCGCGCCGATCAGCTTCACGCCGCGGGCGTGCGCCTGGTGATAGGGCCTTGCGCCCTTGAAGCCCGGCAGGAACGAGTGGTGGATGTTGATGCAGCGCCCCGCGAGCTTGGCGGAGAGGTCGTTGGACAGAACCTGCATGTAGCGGGCGAGCACGACGAGTTCGGTGCGGGTGTCCTCGACCAGGCCCCAGAGCTGGGCCTCCTGCTGCGGCTTGGTCTCCGGCGTGATCGGCAGGTGGTGGAAGGCGATGCCCTTGAGGTCGGTGTGCGGGAAGCTGCTGTCGGGGTGGTTGGAGACCACGCCGGTGATCTCCATCGGCAATTCGCCCTGGCGCCAGCGCCAGATCAGGTCGGACAGGCAGTGATCCTGCTGCGAGGCGAGCAGCATCACTCGGCGCTTGCGCCTGGGGTCGCGCAGCCGCCATTCCATCGAATGCTGTTCGGCGAGCCGGGTCAGCCCCTCGCCGAGCGCGGCCGGATCGCCCGCGCCCGGGTCGAACACCACGCGCATGAAGAATCGTCCCGTCTCCTCGTCGTCGTACTGCATGGCGTCGAGGATGTTGGCGCCCCGTTCGAACAGGGTGGTGGCCACGCGGGCCACGATGCCGGGCTGGTCGGGGCAGGAAAGGGTGAGGATCATTTCCGGCTTCTGCCTCAAACAGCCGTTGCAAGACAATCATCTGGCGCATCATGAAGCTCCACCAGCGGGCCATCTTCGCCATTTCGAGCGCGGAGCACTTGCCGCCAGCGCGCGGGGCCAATATGCGCTGCGCGGTAGACATCGAAGGAGCGGGCGTGAAGCACATCCTGGAAGAACTGGACAAGCGGCGGGCGGGGGCCCGGCTGGGCGGCGGCGAGCGCCGGATCGCCAGCCAGCACGCCAAGGGCAAGCTGACGGCGCGCGAGCGCATCGACCTCCTGCTCGACGAGGACTCCTTCGAAGAGTTCGACATGTTCGTCGAACCGCGGACGAACGAGTTCGACAACGGCGAGGCCAAGATTCCGGGCGACGGCGTGATCACCGGCTGGGGCCGGATCAACGGTCGGGTGGTGTTCGTCTTCTCCAAGGACTTCACCGTGTTCGGCGGCTCGCTGTCGGCCACCCACGCCCAGAAGATCGTCAAAGTGCAGCGCCAGGCCATGAAGGTCGGGGCGCCGATCATCGGCCTGTTCGACGCCGGCGGCGCGCGCATCCAGGAGGGCGTCGACAGCCTGGCCGGCTACGCCGACATCTTCCTCGAGAACACCCTGGCCTCGGGCGTCATCCCGCAGATCAGCGTCATCATGGGCCCGTGCGCCGGCGGCGACGTCTACTCGCCGGCGATCACCGACTTCATCTTCATGGTGAAGGACACGAGCTACATGTACGTCACCGGCCCCGACGTGGTGAAGACGGTCACCCACGAGGACGTCACTCACGAGGACCTCGGCGGCTACCGCGTTCACGCACAGAAGTCCGGGGTCGTCGACGGCGCGTTCGAGAACGACCTCGAGGCGCTGACCCAGGTTCGGCGGCTGATCGATTTCCTGCCGCTGTCGAACCGCGAGAAGCCGCCGATCCGCGAAAGCTACGACGACCCCAACCGCGACGAGGGCTCGCTCGACACCCTGGTTCCGGCCAATCCTAACAAACCCTACGACATGAAGGAGCTGATCCTGAAGGTCGTGGACGAGGCGGACTTCTTCGAGGTCAGCCCGGAATACGCCAAGAACATCATCTGCGGCTTCGCCCGCCTGGACGGCCAGCCGATCGGCGTCGTCGCCAACCAGCCGCAGGTGCTGGCGGGCGTGCTCGACATCGACTCCAGCCGCAAGGCGGCGCGGTTCGTGCGCTTCTGCGACGCCTTCGAGATCCCGCTGCTCACCTTCGTCGACGTGCCGGGCTTCATGCCGGGCACCCGCCAGGAGCAGGGCGCGCTGATCCGCCACGGCGCCAAGCTGCTGTTCGCCTACGCCGAGGCCACCGTGCCCAAGCTGACGGTGATCACCCGCAAGGCTTACGGCGGCGCCTATGACGTTATGAGCTCCAAGCACCTGCGTGGCGACATCAACTACGCGTGGCCCACCGCCGAGATCGCGGTGATGGGCTCGAAGGGCGCGGTGGAGATCATCTTCCGCTCGGAGATCGGCGATCCGTCCGCAATCGCCACGCGCGAGGCCGAGTACAAGGAGCGGTTCGCCAACCCGTTCGTGGCCGCCCAGCGCGGCTACATCGACGACGTCATCATGCCGCATGGCACGCGTCGGCGGCTGGTGCGGGCGCTCAAGAACCTCCGGGGCAAACAACTCGCCAACCCCTGGAAGAAGCACGACAACATCCCGCTCTAAAAGACTCGGGCGCGCCTCTCAGGGCGCGCCTGGTCGAGGGGGGTTCGAGACAAAACTCAAGAACGGGAAGGACGTCGGGCTCAAGCCATGTTCTCCAAGATCCTGATCGCCAATCGCGGCGAGATCGCAGTCCGCATCATCAAGACCTGCCGCAAGCTCGGCATCAAAACCGTGGTCGTCTATTCGGAGGCCGACGCGGACTCCATGGCGGTCGAGATGGCCGACGAGGCCGTCTTCATCGGCGGGGCGCCGGCGGCCGAAAGCTATCTGGTGGCCGACAAGATCGTCGCCGCCTGCCGCGAGACGGGCGCGGAGGCCGTGCACCCCGGCTTCGGCTTCCTTTCCGAGAACGCCGGCTTCGCCGAGCGGCTCGCCAAGGAAGGCATCGTCTTCATCGGTCCCAACCCCGAAGCCATCAAGGCGATGGGTGACAAGATCGAGTCCAAGAAGTTCGCCGCCAAGGCGGGCGTCTCAACCGTGCCGGGCCACGTCGGCGAGATCGAGGACACGAAGCACGCCATCAAGATCTCCGAGGAGATCGGCTATCCGGTGATGATCAAGGCCTCCGCCGGCGGCGGCGGCAAGGGCATCCGCGTGGCCTGGAGCCGCCAGGACGTCGAGGAGGGCTTCCCGGCCGTCCGCGCCGAGGCCAAGGCCAGCTTCGGCGATGACCGGATCTTCATCGAGAAGTTCATCGAGAGCCCGCGCCACATCGAGATCCAGGTGCTGGGCGACAAGCACGGCAACGTCGTCTACCTGTTCGAGCGCGAGTGCTCGATCCAGCGGCGGAACCAGAAGGTCATCGAGGAAGCGCCGAGCCCGCTGCTCGACGAGAAGACCCGCAAGGCCATGGGCGAGCAGGCCGTCGCCCTGGCTAAGGCCGTCGGCTACGACAGCGCCGGCACCGTCGAGTTCGTCGCCGGCCAGGACAAGAGCTTCTTCTTCCTGGAAATGAACACCCGACTGCAGGTCGAGCACCCGGTCAGCGAACTGATCACTGGCGTCGACCTCGTCGAGCAGATGATCCGTTCGGCGGCCGGCGAGACGATGTCGTTCGGGCAAGCCGACCTGAAGATCAACGGCTGGTCCATCGAGAGCCGGATCTACGCCGAGGACCCGTACCGCGGCTTCCTGCCCTCGATCGGCCGGCTGGTCCGCTATTCGCCGCCGCCCGAGGGCGAGGCGGGCGGCGCGATCATCCGCAACGACGCCGGCGTCCGCGAGGGTGATGAGATCTCGATGTTCTACGATCCGATGATCTCCAAGCTGTCCACCTGGGCGCCCACGCGGCTCGAGGCCATCGACGCCATGGGCCGGGCGCTGGAGCAGTTCCACATCGAGGGCCTGGGCCAGAACATCCCCTTCCTGGCCGCCGTCATGGACCAGGAGCGTTTCCGCTCCGGCAAGCTCTCGACCAACTACATCAAGGACGAGTTCCCCGACGGCTTCCACGGGACGACGCCGACCGACTTCCAGCGCGACGTGATGGCGGCGGCGGCGCTGGCCATGCACCGCACGCTCACCCGCCGCGCGGCCCCGCAGCTGATGCGGGACGTCTGGGTGGTGGTGGAGAACGGCGAACGGCGCGAGGCCCGGGTGGCCAACGGCGGCGACGCCTTCACCGTCGAGTTCCTGGGCGAGGGCCGCAAGCTCAACCTCGAGGGCGTCCGCTGGCGTCCGGGTTCGCCGACCTTCGCCGGCGTGCTGAACGGCCAGCCTTTCACCGTCGCCGTCCGCCCGGCGGCGGAAGGCTTCAACATACGCCACCGCGCGGCTTCGGCCCACGTGCTCGTGCTGACCCAGCGCTCCGCCGAACTGCACGAGAAGCTGCCGCCGAAGCAGGCGGCGGACACCTCCAAGATGGTGCTGTCGCCGATGCCCGGCCTGGTGGTCACGCTCGACGTGGCCGTGGGCCAGGAGGTCCGCTCCGGCGAGCAGGTCGCCATCATCGAGGCGATGAAGATGCAGAACATCATCCGCGCCGAGCGCGACGGGGTGGTGAAGGCGGTCAACTCCAAGGCCGGCGACAGCGTCGCCGCCGACGAGGTGCTGATCGAGTTCGGCTGAGACGGCAAGCGAACGCGCCCCCTCAGCCAGCTTCGCTGACAGCTCCCCCGCTCCGCGGTGTAGCATCTCGGACTCTATAGATCCTCCACCGTGAAACAGAGGTGGAGCGCGTGGCGCGCGCGAGACGGAGGGGGCGTTCGGGCCGCAGCGCGGCGCACGCAGCGTCAAACGCTCTGACGCGCCGCCCGCCCGGCTCGCCACACGGCGGCGGCGCCCCCCGCCACCATCAGGTCGGCGATGAGGTCCCAGCTCGCCTGCATCAGGCCGTAGGCGTCGGGCGAGGCGTGGACCATCAGTTGCGCGGCTTCGCTCATCAGGCTGGCGACGCAGAGCGAAGCCGCGACCAGCGGCCAGACCTTGGTCGTGCGCAGCGCGATGGGCAGCACCACCGCCAGCACGCCGAGGTCGACCAGCACGGCCGCGACGATATCGCCGGAGCGCACGACGAAATGCTCGGTCAGGCCGGACACAGCTTGAGCCGCGACGAAGATGCGCTCTTCCGGTCCGCCGGCGACGAAGGCGATCGCCAGGCACAAGAGGCCTGCGACGAGCAGTACGCCCTCGATGCTCATCCGCTGGTCACGTCCGCCGCCCCATCGGCGGTACTCTAGACCGCCGCAAGGCCGGGGCAAACGGGCGGCGGGGACGCTGTCGAGAGCGCGTTCCGCAAAAGTGGATCCGGTTTTGCGACCAGAACGCGCTCAAACCTTTGAATCTAGAGCACGATGCCGCGGCTCAGCGGCAGCGCAGGCCGCCGCGGTCGATCTCGCGGCCCAGCAGGCCGCCGGCCGCCGCGCCGAGGATGGTGCCGGTGGTGCGGTCCCGACCGCCGTCCAACTCTCGGCCGAGCAGGGCGCCGGCCGCTGCCCCGATCACCAGTCCGGTGGTTCCGTTGCTGCGCTTGCAATAGTAGCGGCCGTCATTCCCGCGCCAGACTCGGTCGCCACGGCTGATCGCACGAGGCTCGTAATAGCGGCCCCGCTCGTCATAGATCCGCCCTTCGTGCGCGCGGCGGCCGTGCGCCGGCGCCCACGGCGGCGGGTCGGCGAGGGCCACGGCAGGCGCCGCGACGGCGGCGAGGGTCGCGGCGAGGACGAGTTTTCTCATGCGTATTCCTTGTGTGGTCGGTCCCTGCGGGGCGGCCATTGCCAAGCTTTCATGGCGAATGGATGGCGCTTCCCTCCCCAGGAATCGCTCACGTTTAGGCCTAACGCCGGTTCACCAAAATCCCTTGGCCAGACCCCCCGATCGGGAAATGATGGCGCAAACATCCGCCACGCAGCCTGGGGAGAGGTCATGAAGGTGTCGGCAGGACTTCCGTCAGGGTTGGAAGCGGGGGCGCGGGCTCGCCAGCTGGAAGAGCTGGGCTACGACTACGTCGGGACCTCGGAAACGCGGCACGATCCGTTCCTGCCGCTGGCGCTCGCGGCCGAGCACACGCGGCGGGTCGGCTTGACGACGACGATCGCGGTGGCCTTTGCTCGCAATCCGATGACGCTGGCCAATATCGGCCACGACCTGAACGCCATGTCGGAGGGCCGCTTCATGCTGGGGCTGGGGACGCAGATCGCCGCCCACATCACCAAACGCTTCTCGATGCCGTGGTCGCATCCGGCGCCGCGGATGCGCGAGATGATCGGCGCGATGCATGCGATCTGGGACAGCTGGTACGAGGACAAGCCGCTCGACTTCAAGGGCGAGTTCTACACCCACACCCTGATGACGCCCTACTTCACGCCGGAAAACCTCCAGCATGGGCGTCCCCGCGTCGCGCTCGCCGCCGTGGGTCCGCTGATGACCAGGCTGGCCGCCGAGGCGGCGGACGCGGTGCTCTGCCATCAGTTCACGACCGCCCGCTATCTGCAGGAGGTCACCATCCCGCTCGTCGAGACGACGCTCGCGCAGCACGGCCGCAGCCGCGCCAAGTTCGAGATCTTCAGCAGCATGTTCACCGCGGCGGGCGACACGGAGGAGGCGGTGCAGAAGGGGCGTACGGCGCTGCGCGACCAGATCTCCTTCTACGGCTCCACGCCGGCCTACAAGGCGGTGTTCGAGCTCCACGGGTGGCATGACCTTCAGCCCAAGCTGAACCGGCTGTCCAAGGAGGGCCGCTGGAAGGAGATGGCCGCCTCGCTGCCGGAGGAGGTGGTGGACGCCTTCGTGGTCTCCGGCACGCCCGAGCAGGTCGTCGACCAGATGAAGGCGATCTTCGGCGGCAAGGTCGACTGGACCATGCTTCCGCCTGAGGCGAAGGACCCGGATCGGCTGAAGGCGCTCGTTCAGCGGATGAAGGCGGCTTAGCGTCCCTCCGTCCGCCCCGGCCTCACGGCCTCCAGCACCGCCTGCCAGATCGGGCTTTGCGGCAGGGCGGCGAGATCGAGCCTGAGCCGCCGGCGCCAGTTCGGCCGCTCCTGGTCGGTGCCGGGCAGGTTCACCCCCTGGCGTTCGCCGCAGAGGTCTTCGAGCTGCAGCGCCAGGATGCGGCTGGCGCCGCCGGCGACAAAGCCGTGGACGGCGGCGGCCAGCTCCGGGCCGAACGCGGTGTCGGGCGTGAGGCCGTCGGCGGCCATCGCCTCCAGCAGCGCGGCCTTGTCGGCTTGGCGCTCCGCCTTGGCGGCTTCGAGCTGCGCGTCATCGAGCAGGCCAAGCGCGCGCCGTTCCTCCAGATCGCGGCTTTCCCACCAGCCGGCGAGCGGCGGCAGGTCGTGGGTGCTGACGCAGGCGAGCGCCGGCGCCGGCCAGCGGGGCGGCGGGACGACGCCGCGCGCCTGACGCTCGAACGGCAGCACGCTGTAGCGGTAGATCCCCGCCTCCCCAAGGGCCTCCCGCAGGCCATCGGGCACGGTGCCCAGGTCTTCGCCGATCACCAGGCATTCCGCCGCCTGGCTCTCCAGGGCGAGCACGCCCAGCAGTTCCGCCTGCGGATTAGCGACATAGGCGCCGTTCGCGCCCTCGGCGCCTTCGGGAACCCAGAAGAGGCGGTTGAGGCCGAGGATGTGGTCGATGCGCAGCGCCCCGGCGTGGCGCATGTTGGCGCGCAGCAGTTCGCTGAAGCTCGCGTAGCCCTCGGCCCGCCAGCGGTGCGGATTGGGCGGCGGCAGGCCCCAGACCTGGCCCTGGGGCGCGAAAGCGTCGGGCGGCGCGCCGATCGAGGCGCCGCTGGCCAGCCGGCCTGCCGAAGACCAGGCCTCCGCCCCGTCCGGCGCCGCGCCCACCGCAAGATCGCGACAGAGACCAAGGCCCGGCGCCTTGGCGGCGGCTTGCGCGAGCCCGCGCTCGCAAAGCCATTGCAGCGCCTGGTGATGGACGAGCCGCTCCGGACGCGACGCCAGGAGCGCCGCCACGCGGGGCGAGGCGGGATCGCACAGCGCGGGGGGCCAGCCGCGCCAGTCCTGGCCGCGACGAGCCTCGCGGATGACCTGGAAGGCGCAGAAGTCGGTGAGCGCCTGGCCGCCGTTTGCGACGAAGGCCAGGAAGCCGTCTTCGTCGCGCGCCCGCTCCGCGGCGTCAGCGAGCGCCCTGGCCTTCTCGGCCCAGACGCCGGCGTAGTCGACGAGGTCGCCGGAGCCGGCGGCGATCCCGGCGTCGAGGTAGATGGGGTCGATGAAGCGCCGGTCGGACGGCTGGTAGGGGCTGGCGCGTTCGCGCTGGTCCGGGAACAGGGCGTGGAGCGGATTGATCGCCAGCAGGTTCGCGCCGACCTCCGCGGCCCGGTCGCCCAGCTGGGCCAGGCTGGTGAAGTCGCCGATTCCGCCGTCGCCCGCGCGCCGGACGGCGTAGAGCTGCGCCGAGAGCCCGAAGATGCGGCCGCCGTCCGCCAGCCGCGGCGGTTCGAACGCCCGCGCCGGCGTCACGATCAGCTGGCCCACGGCCTCGCCGGCGCGCAGGCCGTAGCGGCCGCAGGGCAGGTCCGGCAGCACCGCCTCGCCGTCCCGCACCGCCACGGTGAGGGCCGCGCCCGCCTCGCCCTCGACCAGCAGCCAGGTCGCGGACGCGCGCACGCGGACGGCGATCCGCCGGCCTTTCGGCGCCACGAGGACGGGGGGCAGGGCGGCGCGGCTGGGCGCGGCCAGGCGCCAGAGGCTGTCCTGCGCCTCGCCCACGGTCGTCGCCGGCAGCTCCATGGCCGTCAGCAACGCGCGCTGGGTCTCGGGACTCACCACGTGGCGCGCGCCATCGATCGTGTGCCACTCGGGTGCGATTCCGGCGGCCTGCGCGAGCCTGGCCACCGCCGCGTCGTGGGCAAGCCTGGGCTTTGCGCGAGCGGCGGTCTCGGCGGCCAACACCACGGTGCGGCCGGCAAGCCGGAGGTCTGTCGCGGCTAACGCCTCATCCCGCTCCGGCGCGCTGGTGTCGGCGAGCACCCGCCAGCGGAAGCCGTCTCGCGGCTCAGGCAGCGTGGCTGTTTGCGCCATCTCGCTGCGATTGATCAGTACGGCGACCCGGTCGATCCCGCCGTCCTCCCAGGGCGCGGTCAGCACCATCTGCAAGGCCGGGCCGGAGGGGTCGTCCCAGTCCTGGTGCGACAACGGCGCCCCATCGGCGCGGCGCCACTCGACGTCAGGCAGGGGGCCACGGTCTGCCTCGCCGGTGAGAAAGCGGTCCTCGCGCAAGGCTGGATGCTCGCGCCTGGCCTTCGCGAGCCGTCCGGCGAACGCGCGGAGGTCGTGGTCGGCGCTCGCCCAGTCGATCCAGCTCGTGGCGTTGTCCTGGGCGTAGGCGTTGTTGTTGCCGCCCTGGCTCTTGCCCAGCTCCGCCCCCATGGAGATCATCGGCGTCCCGCGCGAGGCGAGGAGAAGCGCGAGCAGGGCGCGCTGGTCGGCGAGGCGTCGCTCGCGGACGGCCGCGTCTTCGGTTGGGCCTTCCGCGCCGTTGTTCCAGGAGAGGTTTACGTCCGCCCCGTCGCGGTTCGCCTCGCCGTTGGCGGCGTTGTGCTTGGCCGCATAGCTGACCAGGTCTGCCAGGGTGAAGCCGTCGTGGGCGGTGACGAAGTTGACGCTGCGCGAGGGCCGAAGGCGCGCGCCGAAGCGGTCTTGAGAACCCGCGAGCCGCCCGGCGAGATCGCCCAGGCTCGCGCTTGAGCCTCGCCAAAAGCGCCGCACGGTGTCGCGATAAGTGTCGTTCCATTCGCCCCAGGCGCCCGGGAAGCGGCCGAGCTGGTAGCCGCCCAGGCCGCAATCCCAGGGCTCGGCGATCAGCTTCAAGCTCCGCAGCAGCGGGTCCTGCTGGATGGCGGCGAGCAGGGGCGCATCCGGATCGAACCCCTCGGCGAGGCGGCCAAGCACGGTCGCCAGGTCGAAGCGGAAGCCGGCGACGCCGCCCCGCGTGACCCAGGTCCGCATCGCCTCCATGGCGAGCCGCACGCCCTGCGCGCGGTCGAGCCGCAGCGCGTTACCGGTGCCGGCGTGGTCGAGGTAGCGTGCGGGGTCGTCTGGGCTGAGCCAGTAGTGGCCCGGGTTGTCGAGGCCGCGCAGCGACAGGGTCGGGCCCAGCGCGTCGCCCTCGCCAGAGTGGTTGAAGACCACGTCCAGGATCACCTCGATCCCGGCTTTTGCGAGCGCGTCGACGGCGCCGCGCACCTCGGCCCAGCCGCCCGGCGCGAGCCGCGGATCCGGCGCGCAGAAGGCGACCGGGTTGTAGCCCCAGTAGTTGGCGAGCCCGAGCGGCGGCAGGTGGCGCTCGTCGATCCAGGCCGCGACCGGCAGCAGCTCGAGCGTGGTGACGCCGAGCCCGGTCAGATGGGCGATGATCGATGGGTGGGCGAGCGCGGCGAAGGTCCCGCGCTGGTGTTCCGGAATGTCGGGGTGGAGCTTGGTCAGGCCGCGGACGTGGGCCTCGTAGATGACCGTTTGGTCCCAGGGGAGAACGCGTGGCGCTGTCGTGGCGGGCGGCGCGGCCAGCACGACGCCCTTGGGCATGAACGGCGCGGTGTCGACGCTGGCCGGGGGCTCGGCGAACAGCTCGGGGCTGAGCGCAAACGGTCGGTCGAGGGCCTGGGCGTAGGGATCGACGAGCAGCTTGTTCGGATCGAACCGCAGCCCGCGCTCGGGCGCATAGGGTCCGTGCGCGCGCAGACCGTGGCGCGCGCCTTCGGCGACGCCGTCGACATGGCCGTGGAACACCTCGCCGGTGCGGGCGGGGAGGGAAATGCGGGTCTCTGCGCCGTTCTCGTCGAACAGGCAGAAGTCGATCGCCTCGGCGGTGGAGGAGAAGACGGCGACGTTGACGCCCGTAGCGGTGAGGGTGACGCCAAGCGGTTCGGGCGCGCCTTCTCTCACCTGCATAACGCCCCCTCAGTCGCCTTTGGCGACGGCTTCCCCGCTTCGCGGTGGAGCATCTTGGCGCTCGGATCCTCCACCGCGAAGCGAGGGAGGTGGATTGGCGCGCAGCGCAGAGACGGGGGGGGCGGTCCGGTGGCCCCCATCGCTACCCCGCCCTCTCTGCGATCAGGCCGGCGTACAGGTCGGCGTAGCGCTGCGCGGACCGCGCCCAGGAGACGTCGGTGCGCATGCCATTCTGCTGCAGCCGGCGCCAGGCCTCGGGCGCGCGGTAGAGGTCGAGGGTTCGGCGGATGGCGTTCTCCAGCATCGCGGTCTCGACCGGCGCGAACTGGACGCCGGTGGCCGCCCCTGAGGCCAGGCTCATCGGCGTGGCGTCGATCACGGTGTCGGCGAGGCCGCCGACGCGCGCCACGACCGGGACCGCCCCGTAGCGCAGGGCGCAGAGCTGGGTCAGGCCGCAGGGCTCGAACCGGGAGGGCACGATCAGGGCGTCCGCGCCCGCCTGGACCTGGTGGGCGATCGGTTCGTCGTAGGTGATCAGCGCGCCGATCTGGCCGGGGTAAGCGGCCGCGGCGGCGCGGAAGGCCGCTTCCAGCACCGGCTCGCCCGTCCCCAGCACCGCCAGCTGCGCACCCTCGCGCATCAGCAGGGGCAAGGCCTCGGTCAGGAGGTCGAGCCCCTTCTGCCAGCTCAGCCGGCTGATCACGCCGAACAGAGGCGCGCCTGGGTGCTGCGTGAGGCCGAAACGGGTCTGCAGGGCGGCCTTGTTGGCGGCGCGGTCCGCCAGGCGCTCCACGTCGTAGCGGGTCCCGATCAGCGGGTCGGTCGCCGGGTTCCAGACCTCCACGTCCACGCCGTTGAGGATGCCGCTCAGCCGGTCCGCCCGGCCGTGCAGCAGGCCGTCCATGCCCATGCCGCGCTCGGGTGTGCAGATCTCGGCGGCGTAGGTGGGCGACACGGTGGTGATCCGGTCCGCCAGCCGGACCCCGGCCTTCAGGAACCCGATGTCGCCGTAGTACTCCACCCCGTCGGCTGTGAAGGCGCGCGGCGGCAAGCCGAGCTCCGCCAGCAGGCGGCGGTCGAACTGGCCCTGGAAGGCGAGGTTGTGGATGGTGCAGACCGCGCCCGGCCGCGGTCCGCCGTCATAGACCAGATAGGCCGGCGTCAGCCCCGCTTGCCAGTCGTGCACGTGGACGATTTGCGGCCGGTAGCGCGGGACCAATCCCTGGCCGACGCCGGCCGCTATCCGGGCCAGCGCGGCGAACCGGCGCGCATTGTCCGGGAAGGCCGCGCCGTCCGGTCCGGCGTAGGGGCCGCCTGGCCGGGCGTAGAGGTGCGGCGCGTCCAGCACCAAGAGGTCGAGGCCCTCCGCCGCGGCGGCGAGCAGCCGCGCCTCGCCGCCGAAGACGTCCGGCAGCACGCGGACGGTGCGGGCGGCCTCCAGCCTAGCGAGCACGTCCGGATAGCCGGGCGTCAGGGTCCGCACCTTCACGCCCAGCGGCTGCAGCGCCTTGGGCAGCGCGCCGGTCACGTCCGCGAGCCCGCCCGTCTTGACGAAGGGATAGAGCTCGGAGGCGACGGCGAGAACCTGGATCGCGCTCACGCGGCCCCGGCGAGCTTGTCGATCATCTTCTTGGTGATCAGGCAGACCCCGGCGTCGCTGCGGCGGAAGCGCTGGCCGTCGAGATGCGGATCCTCCCCCACGACCAGGCCCTCGGGGATGGTCACCCCGCGGTCGACGATGACGTTGCGCAGGCGCGCGTTCCGGCCGATCTCCACGTCCGGCAGAATCACGCCCAGCTCGACCGAGGCGTAGGAGTTGATCCGCACCCGGCTGAACAGCAAGGAGCGCCACACGCTGGAGCCGGAAACCACGCAGCCCCCGGCGATCAGCGACGAGATCGCGCTTCCGCGCCGGCCCGGATAGTCGTGCACGAACTTCGCCGGGGCCAGCATCTCGCTGTAGGTCCAGATCGGCCAGGACTGGTCGTAGAGGTCGAGGTCGGGGACCACCTCGGTCAGGTCGATGTTGGCGGCGAAGTAGCTGTCGATCGTGCCCACGTCGCGCCAGTAGGGCGCCGCGCCCGGCGCCGCCCGCACCGCCGAGCGGCTGAACGGATGGGCGACCGCCTTCGCCTCCTTCACCAGGCGCGGGATGATGTCCTTGCCGAAGTCGTGGCTGGAGTTCGGGTCGGCGGCGTCCTGGCGCAGCACCTCGGCGAGGAAGTCCGTGTTGAAGACATAGATGCCCATGCTGGCGAGCGCGGTGTCCGGCCTGCCGGGCATGGCCGGCGGATCCTTGGGCTTCTCGACGAAGTCGATGATGCGGTCGTCCTTGTCGATCGCCATCACGCCGAAGCCCGTGGCTTCCATGCACGGGACCTCGAGGCAGCCGACGGTGACGTCGGCGCCCTGCTCGACGTGCTGCCTGAGCATCACCTCGTAGTCCATCTTGTAGACGTGGTCGCCGGCCAGGATGATGGTGAAGTGGGTATCGTAGTCGAGGATGATGTCGAGGTTCTGGTGCACCGCGTCGGCGGTGCCGCGGTACCACATCTCCTCCGATACGCGCTGGCTCGCCGGCAGGATGTCGAAGGTCTCGTTGCGCTCGGGCCGGAAGAAGTTCCAGCCGCGCTGCATGTGGCGGATCAGGCTGTGGGCCTTGTACTGGGTGGCGACCGCTATCCGCCGGATGCCGGAGTTCAGCGCGTTGGAGAGTGCGAAGTCGATGATCCGGAACTTGCCGCCGAAATAGACGGCCGGCTTGGCGCGGATGTCGGTCATCTCCATCAGGCGGCTGCCGCGCCCGCCCGCCAGCACATAGGCCATGGCTTGGCGCGACAGGGGCGCGTAGATCGATGGCCCGACGCTCATCCGGGTGTTTCTCCTGTTCCGGCCATAACCATTATCCCGCCTGCTCGGACTGCAAATAGATCGCTGACAGTGGAGGAAGCGTGACTTCCGCCGAGGCGGGCAGGCCGTGCGAGGGCCTGGGCTCAGCGGTGACCTGGCCCAGGTTGCCGATCCCCGCCCCGCCGTAGGCCTCCGCGTCGGAGTTGAAGACCTCGCGCCAGACGCCGGCGTGGGGCAGGCCGATGCGGTAGCCGCGCCGCGGCACCGGGGTGAAGTTGCAGACGACCGCCAAGGGCCGGTCGCCCGGATCGCCGCGCCGCAGCCAGGCGAAGACGGACTGGGCCGCGTCGTCCACGACGATCCACTGGAACCCCGCCGCCTCGTTGTCGCCGCGGTGCAGGGCGGGGACCTTGCGGTGCAGCCGGTTGAGGTCGGCGACGGCGCGCTTTAGCCCCGCGTGCGGCTCGTAGTCCAGCAGATGCCAGTCGAGCCCTTGACTGAAATCCCATTCTGCGCGCTGGCCGAACTCCTGGCCCATGAACAGCAGCTTCTTGCCGGGATAGCCCCACATGAAGCCGTAATAGGCCCGCGCGCCGGCAAACTTGCGCCAGTCGTCGCCGGGCATGCGCGACAGGATCGAGCCTTTGCCGTGGACCACCTCGTCGTGGGACAGAGGCAGGACGAAGTTCTCGGTGAAGGCGTAGAGAAGGCCGAAGGTCAGCTGGCGGTGGTGATGGCTGCGGTGGATCGGCTCGCGGCCCATGTAGTCCAGGGTGTCGTTCATCCACCCCATGTTCCACTTGAAGCCGAAGCCCAGGCCGCCCTGGTCGACCGGCTTGGACACGCCGGGCCAGGTGGTGGACTCCTCGGCGATCATCAGCACGCCTGGATGGGCGCCGTGGGTCAGCACGTTCAGCGCCTTGAGGAAGGTCTCGGCCTCCAGGTTCTCGCGCCCGCCGCGGACGTTGGGGATCCAGTCGCCGGCCTTCCGCGAATAGTCGAGATAGAGCATGGAGGCGACCGCATCCACGCGCAGGCCGTCGATGTGGAAGACTTCCAGCCAGTACAGGGCGTTCGCCAGGAGGACATTGCTGACCTCGCGTCGGCCGAAATCGAAGATCGCGGTGTTCCAGTCCGGATGGAATCCGCGCTTCGGGTCCTCGTGCTCGTAGAGGGCGGTGCCGTCGAAGCGGTAGAGGCCGTGGGCGTCGATCGGGAAGTGGGCGGCCGGCCAGTCGAGAATCACGCCCAGCCCTGCCGCGTGGGCGCGGTCGACGAACCTTGCGAACCCCGCCGGCTCGCCGAAGCGGCTGGTGGGCGCGAAGAGGCCGATCGGCTGGTAGCCCCAGGACGCGTCCAGCGGATGCTCCGACACCGGCAGCAGCTCGAGATGGGTGAAGCCCATCTCGGCGGCGTAGGGGATCAGGCTGTCGGCCAGCTGGTCATAGGTCAGGAACTCGCCCTGCAAGCCCCGCCGCCACGAGCCGAGGTGGACCTCGTAGATGGACATCGGTTCGCGCCTCGGCGTCTTCTGCGCGCGGGCCGCCAGATAGCCTTCGTCGCTCCAGGAAAAGCGGTCGATGCGCGCGACCACCGAGGCGGTGGAGGGGCGCAATTCGCCGGCGAAGCCGAACGGATCCGACTTGAGCGGCAGGAATTCGCCCTGGGGCCCGCTCAGTTCATACTTGTAGCGCTGCCCATCCTGCGCCCCGGGAACGAAGATCTCCCAGACGCCGCTGTCGATCCGCTTGCGCATCTGGCCGCGGCGGCCGTCCCAGGCGTTGAAGTCGCCCACCACGGAGACCCGCGAGGCGTGCGGCGCCCAGACCGCGAAATGGACGCCTTCGACGCCGCAGTGCGCCATCGGATGGGCGCCAAGCCGCTCCCACAGCCTGCAGTGCGCGCCTTCCACCAGCAGGTGGTCGTCGAGTTCGCCCCACACCGGCGGGAAGCGGTAGGGGTCGTCGAGATCCCATCCGCCCCCGGCGTTGGCCGCGTGCAGGCGGTAATCCGGCGCGGCCTTGCGGCGCTTCAGCAGGCCCTCGAAGAAGCCGGCTGGACCCCGAGGCTCCAGCGCGGTCAGCAGGTCGCCCCGCGGCGTGCGGGCTTCCAGCGTCTCGGCGTGGGGAACGAAGGCGCGGATGACGACCCCGCCCGGGACCGCGTGCGCGCCCAGCACCGCGAACGGATCGCCGTGACGCGCTTCGACGATCGCCTCGATCTCGCTCGCGTCGAGTCCCCAGCCGCTCGCCGCCTTCGGGCTCAATGTGGCTCCACGGGCACGTTCCAGATGTCCTGGGCGTACTCCCGGATGGTGCGGTCGGAGGAGAAGAAGCCCATGCCCGCGGTGTTGATCACCGAGGAGCGCCACCAGGCGACAGGGTCTCGCCACTTGGCGTCCACCGTCCGCTGCGCCTTGGCGTAGTCGACGAAGTCGCCGAGCGTGAGGAAGTGGTCGTGCAGCATCAGTCCGTTCAGCAGGCCGGAGTAGAGGTCAGGCTGGGCGGGCGAGAAGCTGCCTGCGCCGATCTGGTCGAGGACCTGCTGCAGCATCGGCGAGTTAGCGATGATCGCCTCCGAGCCGAAGCCTTCGCGGCGGCGCTGCTCGACCTCGTCGGCGGTCAGGCCGAAGATGAAGATGTTGTCGTTCCCCACCTGCTCCTTGATCTCGACGTTGGCGCCGTCGAGCGTGCCGATGGTCAGCGCGCCGTTCAGAGCCAGCTTCATGTTGCCGGTGCCGGAGGCCTCCATCCCCGCCGTCGAGATCTGCTCTGAGAGATCCGAGGCCGGGATGATCATCTCCGCCAGCGAGACATTGTAGTTCGGGAGGAAGACCACCTTCAGCCGGCCGCGCAGCGTCGGGTCGTGGTTCACCACATGGGCCACGTCGTGGATCAGTTTTATGATCAGCTTGGCGTTGTGATAGCTCGCCGCCGCCTTGCCGGCGAAGATCTTCACCCGAGGCGCCCAGTCCCGGGTCGGCTGGGCGCGCATGGCGTCGTAGAGCGACACCGTCTCCAGGATGTTGAGCAGCTGGCGCTTGTACTCGTGCACCCGCTTGATCTGGGTGTCGAACATGGCGTCGGGGTCGACCCGCAGGCCTAGCCTGGCCTGGATCAGCTCGGCGAGCTTGACCTTGTGGCCGCGGCGGATCGCCTTGAGCCGTTCGTGCACGGCGGCGTCGCCGGCGACCTTGGCGAAGTCGGCCAGCGCCCCGGCGTCGTCGAGCACGCGCCGGCCCACCGTCTCGACCAGCAGCTCCGTCAGCCCGGGGTTGGCGCACATGAGCCAGCGGCGGAAGGTGACGCCGTTGGTCTTGTTGACGATCCGGTCCGGATAGATGCGGTTGAAGGTCGAGAACACCGTCTGACGCATCAGGTCGGTGTGCAGGGCCGAGACCCCGTTGATCTTGTGCGAGCCGACGAAGCTCAACCAGCCCATGCGCACCTTGCGCCCGCCGTACTCGTCGATCAGCGAGACGACCCCCAGCTCCTCGTCGGTGATCTTGCCCGCCTTCTGGAGTTCGTCGAGGTTCAGCGCGTTGATCAGGTAGATGATCTGCATGTGCCGGGGCAGCATCCGCTCCATCAGCGGAACGCCCCAGTGCTCCAGCGCCTCCGGCAGGAGGGTGTGGTTGGTGTAGCTGAAGGTCTGGACGGTGATCTCCCAGGCCTCGGCCCAGGCCATGCCATGTACGTCGACCAGCAGCCGCATCATCTCCGGGATGGCGATCGCCGGATGGGTGTCGTTGAGCTGGACGGCGACGTGCTCGTGCAGGTTCTTGAGGTCGCCGTGCTGGCGGATGTGGCGGTGCAGGATGTCCTGCAGGGCCGCGGAGGAGAAGAAATACTCCTGGCGCAGCCGGAGCTCCTCGCCGGCCGGGCTGTCGTCGGCGGGGTAGAGCACCTGCGAGATGGCCGCGGCCCGGGCCTGGGCGGCGAGCGCGCCGACATGGTCGCCGCGGTTGAAGGCGTCGAGCCGCAGCGGGTCCGGAGCGCGGGCGCGCCATAGCCTGAGCGTGTTCACGTGGCGGCCGCGCCAGCCGACCATGGGCGTGTCGTAGGCGATCGCCTCGACGGTCTCGGCAGGCGTCCAGCGGCAGGTCTGTTCGCCAGACGCGCTCTCCTCGGCCTCCACCGACCCGCCGAATCCGATCTGGTAGACCACCTCGGGGCGCTCGAACTCCCACGGATTGCCGGAGGCCAGCCAGTTCTCCGGCACCTCGGACTGCCAGCCATCCTTGATCTTCTGACGGAACAGGCCGTGGTCGTAGCGGATGCCGTAGCCGTAGGCGGCGATCTCCAGGCTCGCCATGCTTTCCATGAAGCAGGCGGCCAGACGGCCGAGGCCGCCGTTGCCCAGCGCCGCGTCCGGCTCCTGGTCGAACAGGGCGTCGAGCTCGACGCCGAGCTCGCCCAAGGCCCGGCGCATCGGCTCGCGGAGCCCCAGCGCGTGCAGGCTGTCGTTCAGCAGCCGCCCGATCAGGAACTCGAGCGAGAGGTAATAGACCCGCTTGCGCTTCTCCCGGTAGATCGTCCGCGTCGACGGGAACCAGCAGTCGACGATGCGGTCGCGCACGGTCAGCGCAGTCGCCACGAACCAATCGTGGCTGCTGGCGACGATCGGGTCCTTGCCGACCGAATAGGTCAGCTTGGCGACGAGCTGGCGCCGCAGGGCGGCGACCTCCTCGTCCTGCGCCGGCAGGGCGATCTCGACGGCGGCGTTGGACACGGAGCTCATGGGCCTCTCAACTCGCGGGGGAGGGCGGCGCTCGCCTTCGGCAGCAGACATCGACCAGGGGCCGCCGTACGTCCAGATGCCAAATGCAGTTGTGTGCGCCTTGCGGCCGAGCCGGGCGAAGAGGCGGCGCGGAACGGCGCTGGCTTAGGCAGACGCCAAGGCCGGCTGCGCCGGCGCGAAGGCGCGCGGCCGAGGCTCGACCTGCAGCAGGATCCGCGAGAACTCGCCGACGCTCTCGTCGACGAGGCAGACGACGTCCGGCTCCCTGTGCTGCCGCTCCGGCAGAACCCACTTGCATCCGCGCGGCGCGCTGGGGAAGGGCGCGTGCTCGCTGAGCCGCACCTCGTGGACGCGGGCGGTGGCGTAGCAGCGCCAGGCGAAATCGCCGCCGTCGAACTCATAGGCTCCCGCGTAAGGCTGGAACGCAGACATCCTGATTTCCCTCCCCCGCGAAGCCGCGCCGAACCCGCCCTGGCGCAGCCTCACACATCCACCAACCGCTTGAGGCCAAGCTTGGTTCCCCTCCTCTGGACGGGAAACGGTGCATGCCGCGTGAATCGGGCCGGGAAGGGCGCTTGCGGAGGCGGTTCGAGCCGAAATGAACACGGCTGCGCGGGTTTGTCGCAGGTTTGGCTTGTATTTCGCGCGCGAGGCGAGGAACCTCTCCGCAAATCCGCGGTTGCGGGAAAAAGGCGACGGGAGACGCAGAATGGCGCGCCGGGAGGAATCGCGACGGGACTACGTGCTTCGTGCGCTGGCCGCGACGAAGATGGCCGACACCTGCAGGGAGCCGGCGATGCGGGAGTCCCTGTTCGAACTCGCCGAGCAATTGCTCGATCGCGCCGAGGAGATAGCCGACGCGCCGCCAGAAGGCTCTTGCCTGCAGTAGTTTCACCGGCGTGTCAGGGAGCGCACGTCTTTTCGGCCGGCGGTCGCTGCACTAGATAGCGCGCCAGTGGGCGCGGGCGGCGGTGGATTCCAGGTGGCGGCGAAGGCTCGAGACGAGACGCCGCGGGCGACGGGGCTCGCGGCTGAGGCGCAGCGGATAACCGCCGGCCTCGCGCGGCCCGACGGCCGCGTCTACTGGGCTGACCTGATCCTCACCGTGGCCCTGGTCTATGGCGGCCTCGGGCTGGCGGTGCTCGGCGCCGGCCCGGCGGCCTGGGTCGGCGCGATCGTCGCAGGCCTCTCGCTCTATCGCGCCGTCAGCTTCATCCACGAGCTCACACATCTGCGGCCCGGCGATGCGCCCGGCTTCCGGCTGGGCTGGAACGCGCTGATCGGCGTCCCCTTCCTGGCGCCTTCGCTGCTCTACGAGGGGGTGCACAACCTGCACCACCTGCGGCAACTGTACGGCACCGCGGAGGATCCGGAGTACCTGCCGTTGTCGCGCCGCCGGCCGGCGCTGATCGTCGGCTTTCTGGCGGCGGCGGTCATGGCCCCGCTGGGCGCCTTGCTGCGTTTCGCCGTCCTGACGCCGCTGTCCTTCGCCTCGCCGCGGCTGCGCGATGTCGTCATCCGCCGCTACTCGGCCATGAGCATCAACCCGGCATTCCAGCGCAAGGACGCGGCCGCCGCCCGCCGGCCCGCCTGGCGCGCCCAGGAAGTCGCCGCCTGGCTGTGGAGCTGGGCCCTCCTCGCCCTGGCCGCGTCCGGCGGGCTGGCCGCCCGCTTCGTGCTGACCGGCGTGGCGCTGATGGCCGGGGTGGCCCTGGTCAACCAACTGCGCACGCTGGTGGCGCACGGCTGGACCAGCGACGGGGCGCCGATGAGCCTCACGGAGCAGTTCCTCGACTCCGTCAACGTCCCGCCGCCGGGCTGGCTGCCTTTGCTTTGGGCGCCGGTCGGGCTGCGTTATCACGCCCTGCACCACCTGCTGCCCGGCGTGCCCTATCACAACCTCGCAGAGGCGCACCGCCGCCTGGTCGAGACGCTTCCGGCCCGTTCGGACTATCACCGCGCCGCGCATCGCGGCCTGTTCGCGCCCTTGCGCGCCCTTGTGGCCCGAGCCGCCGAGGCGCAGGCCAGCCGTCGTCAGGCGCAGGCGTGAGCGTAGCGGGCGAAGCGCAGCCGGCGCCGACCACCGGCGCCATCTTCCGGCGCATCCTGGCGAACGCCGGCAAGCTGGTCGGCGGGCGCGCCGTCAACGCCGTGCTGAGCCTCGCCTACATGGGCCTGGCCGCGCGCACCCTGGGCGTCACCGGCCTGGGCGTGCTGGTGATGATCAATGCCTTCGCCCAGTTGCTCGGCGACGTGGTCAAGTTCCAGTCCTGGCAGACGGTGCTGCAGTACGGGGCCGCCCCGCTCGCCGAGGGCCGGGTGGACGAGCTGCAGCGCGTGGTGCGCTTCACCGTGATGCTCGACGTGGTGAGCGGGATCATTGGCGTGGCTGTGGGCGTGGCCTGCGCCTTCCTCTTCGGTCACCGCCTGGGGTGGAACCCCGACCAGGCGCCGCTCGCCGCCGGCTACGCCATTTCGGTGATGTTTATCACCGCTGCCTCGCCGTTGGGCGTGCTCAGGCTGCTCGACCGGTTCGACGTCCTGGCCGCCCAGGGCGCGGTCATTTCGCTCGTGCGGCTCGTCGGATGCGCCGTCGGCTATCTGCTGCACGCCAAGCTCGCCTATTTCCTGGCGGTCTGGGCGGCGGGAACCTTCGCCGGCTTCGCTCTGCTGGGGGTCGCGGCCTGGCGCGTCATGGGCCGGCGCGGCCTGCGCCAGGGGTTCCGGTGGCTGGGCCCCGTTCGGATCGAAACCCCCGGCGTCTGGCGCTTCGCCTGGGCGACCAACCTCAACGTCACGCTTGGAACCGCCTTCACCCACCTGATCACGGTGGCGGTCGGCGTGCTGCTGGGCCCCGCCGACGCGGCGATGTGGCGCATCGGGCGCCAGGTGGCCGACGCCATCGCCAAGCCGATCAAGCTGCTGACCCCGGCCCTCTATCCCGAACTCGTGCGCCTGCGGGTGGACAATCGGGAGCGGACCATGTGGCGCCTCACCGCGCGTATCACCGCCGCCGCCGCCGGACTTGGGCTTCTGCTCCTCGCCATTTCCAGCTTCGCCGGCGAGCGGCTGCTGACGCTGGTGATGGGGGCGGGATTCGCCGCGGCCGCAGGCGTCATGACCTGGCAGGTGGCGGCCGCCGCCATCAATCTGATCAGCCTGCCGCTAGAGCCGATGGCGATCTCGCTGGGACATGCCGGCGGCATCGTCCGCATCCGCATCGTCGTTGCGGCGGCCTTCGTCCTCGCCCTGCCGGCCCTGGTGCGCAGCTTCGGCATGAACGGCGTCGGCGCGGGCCTCGTCGCGGCCACCGCGCTGATCGCCGCGGCCATCCTTGTCCTGCTTCTGCGGCGACGCGGTGCGGGGCTGGCGCAGAAACCCGCTTGATCACCTCGGGATTGCTCTGAGAAAGAGACGCGTGCAACCGACGGCAACAGACCCGAGTCGCGTCCAGAGGCGCGGCGACTTCCCCACGCTGGTGGAAGCGCTCGACTTCGCCGCAACAGGCGAGACCGGGCTCAACTTCCACGACCTCAGAGGCAAGTTGACGCTGGCGCTGCCCTACCGCGAGCTGCGCGACCAGGCCCAGGCGACTGCGCGAGGCCTGCTGGCGGCGGGGCTGACCCCGGGCGACAGGGTGGGCCTGGTCGCCGACACCACGCCGGAGTTCGTGCGCGCCTTCTTCGGTTGCCAGTACGCGGGCCTCGCGCCGGCGCCGATGCCGCTGCCGGCGCCGCTCGGCGGGCGCGAGGCGTACATCGCCCAGATCGGGCGCATGCTCGCCGCCGCGGACGCCGCGGCCGTCATCGCTCCGGCCGAATGGGAAGCCTGGATCGCCGAGGCCGGCCAGGCTTCCGGCGTCTCCCGGGTCCTGCGCCTGGCCGACCTGCCGGCCGGCGACGGCGTCGCCTTGCCGGTCATCGCGCCGGAGGCGACCTCCTACCTGCAATTCTCTTCCGGCAGCACGCGAGCGCCGGCGGGGGTCGTGGTCACCAACGCGGCCCTGATGGCGAACGCCCAGGCGATCACTCGCGACGGCCTGCAGGTGACGGCGGCCGACCGGGCGGTGTCGTGGCTGCCGCTCTATCACGACATGGGCCTGATCGGCTTCCTGCTCAGCCCGCTCGCGTCGCAGATGAGCGTCGACCTGCTGCCGACGGCCGGCTTCGTGCGTCGGCCGCTGTTGTGGCTCGAGCTGATCAGCCGCAATGGCGGGACGATCAGTTACAGCCCGAGCTTCGGCTACGACCTTTGCGCGCGGCGGGCGGACGCGGCGGGCGATTACGACCTGTCGCGCTGGCGCGTCGCCGGAATCGGCGGCGACATGGTGCGCCCGAAGCCCTTGGATGCGTTCGCCGACCAGTTCGCCGGCGCGGGCTTCAGCCGCACCGCCTTCGTCGCCAGCTACGGCATGGCCGAGGCGACTCTGGCGCTGACGATGTCTCCGCTGGGCGAGGGCCTGCGCGCCGACGACATCGACGTCGACCAGATGGAGCGCGACGGGATCGCGGTCCCGGGCGAGGGGGCGGAGCGCCGGCGCAGCTTTGTTCGTTGCGGGCCGATCCTGCCCGGGCACGAGTTGGAGGTGCGCGGCGAGGCCGGCGAGGCGCTGCCCGAGCGGCGCGTCGGCCGCATCTTCGTGCGCGGTCCCAGCCTGATGCGCGAGTACTTTCGCCAGCCCGAGGCCACGGCCGCAGTCCTCTCGCCGGACGGCTGGCTGGACACGGGCGACCTCGGCTATCTGGCGGATGGCGAGATCACGCCGACCGGCCGCTCCAAGGACCTGATCCTGCTCAACGGACGGAATGTCTGGCCGCAGGATCTCGAATGGACCGCGGAGTCGGCCGTCGAAGGCCTGCGCAGCGGCGACGTGGCGGCGATCTCCCTCGACGCCGACAGCGAGGAGTCGGTCGTCCTGCTGGTGCAGTGCCGCAGCAGCGACCCGGAGATCCGCCAACGGATCGCCGACGACGTGGCGGCGCTGATGCGGGCCAGGCACGGGCTGGACGCCCGCGTGAAGCTCGTCGGGCCACGCGCCCTGCCGCAGACGTCGTCGGGCAAGCTCAGCCGGTCGAGGGCGCGCGCCCTCTACGAAAGCGGAGCGTTCGACCTCGTGGAAAGCTGACGGTGCGCGTCGCCGCGGTCACGGGCGCCACCGGTTTTCTGGGACGGCAGGTCGTCGCCGCGTTGGCGGCGGATGGCTGGCGAGTGCGTGCGTTGGCCCGGCGTGACGCCGTGCTGGCGGCGCCCGCGGGCGTCGAGCCGGAGGTCGTGATCGGCGGGCTCGCCGACGCGGCGGCGCTGGAACGGCTTTGCGAGGGCGCCGAGGTGCTGATCCACGTCGCGGGCCTGGTGAAGGCGCGGCGCGATTCGGAATTCACCGCCGTGAACGTCGAGGGCGCGCGGCGGGCCGCGGCTGCGGCCGGGCGCAAGAGCGTTTCGCGGATGGTGCTGATTTCAAGCTTGGCTGCACGAAATCCGGGCCTGTCCGCCTATGCCGCCAGCAAGCGCGCTGGCGAGGCGGCAGCCGCCGCTCAGTTCGGAAATGGCCTGCGAGTCGTCCGCCCGCCGGCGATCTATGGGCCCGGCGACCGCGAGACTCTGGGGGTCTTCAAGGCCGCGCTGAGGCTTCCTGTGGCGCCCGTGTTCGATTCTCGCGCCCGTGTGGCAATGATGCACGTCGAGGATGCGGCGCGCCAGATCGCCGCAGCGGCGGACCACCCCCCGGACCGGCCGGTCGTGGCCATTTCCGACGCTTGTCCAGAGGGTTACGGCTGGCGTGACATAGCGATGGCAGCCGCCGTGGCTGTGGGAACGCGGCCGGCGCTGATGCGCTTGCCCTCGCAAACGCTGGCAGCAGCGGGATTCTTCGGGTCGATGCGACGTCGGTTGGGTGGAAATCCTATACTGACATCGGGTAAGGCGCGGGAGTTACGGCATCTGGACTGGAGCCTGCATCCAGAAGAACGATGGTTTGCCGCGCCGCGGCCTATATTCGGCTTGGTCGAGGGTTTCGCCCAGACTGTTGCCTGGTGGCGCGAAGCAGGCGAACTTTGTTCGTGAATGTTTTCTTGCGGATGCGAGACAGATCTATGGCAATCCGCGCGAAGCATGATTAGCTGTGCGTGACGCCTTAGCTAGGGGGTAGAATGGCTGAGCTCGTCGTGGACATCACCGTGCGCGAAATTGGACGCGCCGCAGAGGGGGTCCTTGGGAAACCCGTTGCGGTGACGGCCGACACCGACATTGCGCGCGACCTGTCGGTGGACTCGCTTGCGCTGATGAACATCGTCATGGAGTTGGAGGACAGGTTCGACCTGTCGATTCCGCTCGACCGGATGGCGGATGTTCAGACGGTCGGCCAGCTGGCCGCCCTGATCGACGATTTGCGCGTGAAGGTCTGAGCCTTTGGGACTTCTTGATAAACATCTGACGCACATCCGCGCCTATTCGGCCATTCGCGAACATGGCGCGGATCCCTTCAACGTGCGCTTCGAAGCCGTGCTGTCGCCCACCGAGGCGCTGCTGAACGGCAAGCGTGTCATCCTGCTGGGGACCAACAACTACCTGGGCCTGACCTTCGACGAGGACTGCGTCGAGGCGTCGGTCGAGGCGGTGCGCAAGTGGGGCACGGGCACGACCGGTTCGCGGATCGCCAACGGCAGCTTCAACGGCCACCTGGCGATGGAGCAGGCGCTCGCCCGCTTCTACGGGCGCAAGAACGCCATGGTCTTCACGACCGGCTATCAGGCCAACCTGGGGATCCTGTCGGCCCTGGTCGGCCGCGGCGACCATCTGATCCTCGACGCCGACAGCCACGCCAGCATCTACGACGGCGCGCGGCTCGGCCACGCCGAGGTGATCCGCTTCCGCCACAACGACCCAGAGGATCTCTACAAGCGGCTGCGCCGTCTCGAAGGCGTGCCGGGCGATCGGCTGATCGTCGTCGAGGGCATCTATTCGATGATGGGCGACGCGGCGCCGTTGAAGGAGATCGTCGACGTCAAGCGGCAGACCGACGCCTACCTGCTCGTCGACGAGGCCCACTCGATGGGCGTGCTGGGCGAGCGGGGCCGGGGCCTCGCCGAGGCTGAGGGCGTGGAAGGCGACGTCGACTTCGTGGTCGGCACCTTCTCCAAGAGCCTGGGCGCGATCGGCGGGTTCTGCGTATCCGACGCCGAAGGCTTCGACATCCTGCGGGTGGTGAGCCGGCCCTACATGTTCACGGCCTCGCTGCCGCCGGCGATCGTCGCGTCCACGCTCAAGGCGCTGGAGCAGACCGAGGCCGACCGCACCCTGCGCCCGCAGCTGATGGCCAACGCCGAGCGGCTCTTCAAGGGGCTGAACGCGCTGGGCTTCACCACCGGGCCGAAGGTGAGCCCGATCGTGGCGGTGGTGATGCCGGACCTGCCCACGGCGCTGGGCATGTGGAACGCGCTGCTGGAAGGCGGGGTCTATCTGAACCTGGCCATGCCGCCGGCGACCCCGGACAACCGTCCGCTGCTGCGCACCAGCGTCAGCGCCGCCCACAAGCCCGAGCAGATCGACCAGGTGCTGGAAGTGTTCGAGTGGGTCGGCCGCGAAATGGGTCTCCTGCCGAGCAAGGGCAAGAGCCAGCGGGCGTCGGGCTAAGGATGCGCACTCTCCCGCCGTGAAGCGGAGAGGGAGAGGGCTTTCACCGCCGCGATCGCGCCAGACGCCACAGGGCCTTGGGCGCGGCGAGCAGGGGGAAGCGCTCCTCCAGGGGCGTCAGCGGCACGGCGACGCCGGTGTGCCGCTCGATCTTCCAGGCGGCGTAGCGCGCGGCGCCTTCGAAGGTCGAAGCCGCCTTGATCAGCCGAAGCGCGTTCAGCGGCTTGCCCCAGGCTTCGCGGCGGCGCCAGGCGCGGCGCAAGCGTCCAGCCTCGCCATCTGCGAGTCTCGGCCGCAAGAGGCCGTCGGCTTGTTCGAACGGGATCGCCGCGGCGGTCCAGGCCTTAGGCAGCAAGGCCGCATAGCGCGCAGGGTCGTAGCCCAGGATCTCCCGCTCTCGACCCGGCCGCTCGACGCGCAGCTCGGCCCTGTAGGTGCGGCGGAACAGCGCCAACCAGAAGTCGGCGGCGAGGGCGGCGTTCGGCCCCAGCGCGGCTGCGTAGCGCGCAGCGGTCATGCAGGCGTCGCAGACCGCCGAGCGCACGGTCTTGGCCGCCGCCGCGTCGGCGGCGAAGGCCAGGGCGGCGGGCTGCACGAACCGCGTCCAGATCGTGGTGTCGAGGAATTCGCCCGCCGCCGCCCGGGCGAAGGTCCGGGTCGGCAGGGTGGCCACCTTGGCGCGCAGAACGCGGCCGTCGATCTCCGCCTCCCGGTAGGACACGTCCGGCCAGAGCCGCCGCGCGATCCAGCCGCCGCGCGCAGGCCCCGGCGTCAACAGGTAGAAGTCGGCGATTCCCGACAGGTCGCCGGTGCGCAGGACCGAGCCGTAGAACAGCGCCGCCTCCGCCCCGGTCTCCCGCGCGAGGCGCGCCGCAAACGCCGCGATCTCGGGACTCGATGGCCGCTCCAGTTCGTGCGCGACGAGGGCCTCGAGGCTCTGGCTCATGGTATGACGAAGGCGAGGGGCGGCGCTGCCTGCACGGTGAGTTCGCCCCCAGCGTAGGTCTCGCCGTCCAGCACGAAGCCGCGCTCCAGATCGACGTCCATCCGCTCGACGTTGCGGCGCTGGTAGCCCGCGCGCTCCAGCCAGGGCGCGTCGCGTCCCGTCAGCAGCGGACGCAGCGCCAGCGACAGCCGCTTCGGCGGCGCCTCGATCGAGAGCGTCCCGATCGTCTCGGCGTTCCTGGGTCCGAAGGGCTGGATGCCCAGCGGCAGGCGCTGCAGGGTCGAGGCGAAGAGCAGGAAGACGTCGCCCTCGACCGACGGCGCGTCGTCCAGCCGCAGCCGCATGCGCTCGCCGGAACGCCAGCCGCTTCGCGGGCCGCCGAACAGGGTCTGGACGCCCGCCGCGCCCAGCGTCAGCCCGACGGCCAGGCCCTCGAAGGCGCCCAGCTTGTGCGCGCGCTGCGCCAGGTCCACCCCGCGCACGAACGCGCCCGCGCCGAAGATGAAGCCGCGCACCAGGGGCGCCTCGGCGCCCGCCCGGATCACCTCGATAGGCCGGCGATGCGCCACCCGGCCGGCTTCCGCGCTCGCGAGCGCCGCCTGCAGGGGCCAGTGGCGCGGCGCGCCGAGGTCGAAGGCGAGCGCATTGGTCTTGCCGGACGGCAGCACCGCAAGCGTCGGCAGGCCGGAGCGGAAGTGGGCCGGCGCGCGCGTCAGCACCTCTCGTACGGTGCCGTCGCCGCCGTCGATGATCAGCAGCTCCAGCCCCTCCTGGGCGAAGTGCGCCAGCGCGCCGTCGAGCGCCTTGCGATCGCGCGGCGATTCCAGCAGCAGGCCCTCAGGCACGGCGCGAGGCGCGCCGGCGGCCCGGTTCAGTCGGCTCCGCGGATTGTGGATCAGGCCGGCCCGGATCACCGCGACAGCCAGGAGACGACGCTCGCCTTGGGCGCCGCCAGCGCCTGGACGAGTTGCACCACGTGGACGACGAAGGAGGCGAGCGTCCAGACCGCCATGGCCGCGAAGCCCAGGTCCGGCCGGCCCGCCAGCGCGCAGCCGGTGAGCAGGATGAGGTTGGGGTTGCGGCGCGCGGTGATTTCGCGGAACCAGCTGTCGAACGGGCGCCAGGCGTGGATGTGCATGCCGAAGCGCCGCATGAAGATTCCCTCGACCACGCGCTGGGCGACGTAACCGATGACGACGACCGCCAGCATCAGGTCTCCATGGGGCAGGCTATGCGGCCCAGTTTGGAGGCCGACATACCAGGCCCACCACCAGAACGGCGGGTGAATCAGGTCGATGCCATGATCGAAGATGTTGCCGATCTTCGACGAGGTGAGGGTGACGCGGGCGAGCTTGCCGTCGACCGTGTCGAGGAAGGTCATGATCCAGGCGCAGACCAGGCCGGCCGCGAAATCACCGCGCCAGAACAGCAGGAAGGCGGCGATCACCAGCAGCAGGCCCGCGAAGGTGACCTGGTTGGGTGTGATCCTGGCGAGCGCGCACCAGCGGGTGACGATCCGTGCGGGCACCGGCCAGAGGCGCTTGGTGACGATGTCGGTCACGCCCTTGTAGGAGCCCTTGAACAGCCTGGCCTCGACCGCGCGCACGCGATCGCGGCTCAGCGGCTCCAGCACCGGCGGTTCGCGCTTGCGGAGCGCCTCGTTGTAGGCGAGCTCGGCGGGGTCGAGGCGGGCGAGGCCGTCGAGCGCGGCGGCGTCGCCGCGACCCTCGATCGCGGCGCCGACCTCCTGCGCCTCGCTGGCGTCCACGTGGGCGGCAAGCGGTTGCCCTTGCGGCCCGATCAGCAGGCCGCCCGGCCGGCGGGCCAGCGCGGCGATCAGGCTCTCGTCATAAACCCAGTCGGCGCGCGCCAGCACGACGCCGCCGCCCGCGCCGCCGTGGTCATCGCCCAGGCCGGCGCGGCGAAAGATGCGCTGCAGCCGCTCGCCGCCCGTCATGCCCCAGATGCGGGCGTCGCCGGCCGCCAAAGCGATCCCCCGTTCTGCGCGGGTTTGCCGATCCAAGTCCTGCCGCCCCTTATCCAATTTCGCCGCAGTTGATAACCAGCCTGCGGAGCCCCTGACCAGTGTCCCGATTCCGAAGCTCGCCGTCACCGCCACCCGAGGCGGCGGCGAAACCCGGGTCCCGCATGGAGAGCGTTCGCTTGCCCGCGTTCCGCATCGCCCACATTTCCGACCTGCACCTCACGCCGCCATCGCCCCCCGCGCTCGGGCGCGAGCCCAAACGCTGGCTGAGCCGCTTCGCGTGGCGGCGCAAGCGGAATAGGCATTCGCCCGAGGCGCTCGCCGCCATCGTGGCGGATCTGAAGGCGCAGGCGCCCGACCACATCGTCGTCACCGGCGACCTCACCAACTTCTCCACCGCCGAGGAGTTCGCAGCCGCCGGGCGATGGCTGGAGGCGCTGGCGCCCGCCGAGCAGGTGACCGTCAGCCCCGGCAACCACGACGCTCTGGTCGGCCGCCGAGGTCCGGAGCGATTCGCCCCCTGGCGGCCCTGGCTTGGCGACGGGGAGGCGTCGGATTTTCCCATGCTACGGCGGCGGGGGCCGGCGGCGCTCATCAACCTGTGCTCAGCGGAGCCGACCGGCCTGCGTTCCGCCGAGGGCCGGCTCGATCCCGGCCAACTCGACAGGCTGCCGGCGATTCTCCGGCGGGCGGGCGAAGAGGGCCGGTTTCGCATCGTCCTGATCCACCATCCGCCGGCACCGGGCGTGGTCTCACGGCGCAAGTCGCTGCGCCACGCTCCAGAGTTGCTGTCCATCCTGCAGGCCGAAGGCGCCGAGTTGGTGCTGCACGGCCACGCCCATGAGGCGGCCATGACCACCGTCGCCGGGCCGCGCGGGCCCATTCCGGTGCTGGGCGTCCCGCCGGCCTCCGGCGCGCCGGACCACGAGGCCGGCCGGTGGCACGCCTTCGAGATCCAGCGGCTGCAGGGCCGCTGGGAGGTGCGGGTCCAGGCGCGCGGGCTCGATCGCCAGGGACGGGTGGTCGAGCTCGGCCGCTATGTCCTGGCGCCGATCAGTTGAGGTAGCGCATACGGATCCGGATCGTCAGCCCGCCGGGCGGCAACCGGAACCGGGCGGCGCTCAGCGGCGGCAGGCCCCTTGCGGCGGGCGCGTCGTTGGAAAAGCCGAACCCTTCGGCCGGTCGGCCGACGCTGTCGCGGGCGAAGGCGTGGTCGCCGTCCTCGTCGTGATAGATCGCCACGGCATAGGCGCCGGGCGGCAGCCAGAAGCAGGCGCGGGTGGCGGGCCGGACGGCGGGGGTGCGCACGCGCGCGAGCTTGCCGCCCGGCGCCATGAAGCGGAGCTCGTCGTTCGGATAGACCGTGACCGCGACCTCGCCATCGGCGCTGCGCAGGCCCGTGGCCTCGACGGTCAGCTTGGCGGCGCCGTCGCCCGGCTCTCCCTTGCAGGCTTCCTCGGCCTTGGCGGACGTCGCCGCGGCGAGGATGGCGACGGTGGCGGCCGCGCTCAACAACTTGCGTGTTCTGACTTTCATCGGCGGAACCGAATTCCTAATGTTCCGGGTGAGCGGCGCCCGAAGCCGCCGAGAAAGCTTGATGACGAACCCCACCGCACGGAAGTTTGGTCACCCCCGCAGTCTCGTCGCGGAGACGGGGAGCTGGCTCGCGCTCGTGCGGCCCAGCCAACCGACATTGGGTTCGATGGTGCTGGTGTGCAAGGAGCAAGCAGGCGCTTTCTCCGAACTGAGCGCCGCGGCCTTCGCCGACCTGGCGGCGGCCGTCCGGGGCGTCGAGAGCGCGCTGTCTCAGTTCGTCGGCTACGCCAGGATCAACTATATGATGCTGATGATGGTGGACCGGGACGTGCATTTCCACGTCATCCCGCGCTATGAGGGAGAGCGCAGCGACCAGGGCCGGGTCTTCCCGGATCGGGGCTGGCCCGGACCGCCTGCGCTCTCGCCGGCCGTGGACCTGGATGAAGCGGCGTTGGAGGCCCTCGCCGGGCGCCTCCGCGCCCTCTGGCCCGCGGCCTAGTTCGGACGGGCAAGTGTCGACGCTGGATCGCTACATCCTGAGGATGACGCTCGCGCCGCTCGCCGGCGCGCTCGGCGTCACCCTGGTCGCGCTGCTGCTGGAGCGGGTCCTCAGGCTGCTCGACCTGCTGTCCGAAAGCAGCGGCCGGTTCGGCTTCGTCGCCCAGCTCGCCGCGAACCTGGTGCCGCACTATCTGGGCCTGACGCTGCCCGCCGGCTTCTTCATCGCCCTGTTCGTGGTGGTGACCCGCCTCAACGAGGGATCGGAGATCGACGCCTTGCTCGCCAGCGGGGTCTCGCTGTCGCGCATCGTCGCGCCCTATATGGCGCTGGCCGGGGTGCTGACGGCGGTCAGCCTGGTGCTGTTCGGCTTCCTCCAGCCTTACAGCCGTTACGCCTATCGCGCCGTCATGCACGCGGCCGAGACGGCCGGCTGGACCGGAACCGCGGAGCCCCAGACCTTCTTCTCGCCGGACCAGAACCTGACCATGACCGCCGACGTGGTCGATCCGACCGGCGAGGAGCTCGGCCGGGTGTTCATCCGCAAGGTCGAGCCGGACGGGCGCGAAGAGGTGACGACCGCGGGTATGGGCCGCCTCACGCTGCAGCCCGGCGGCCTGCTCGTGCGTCTGGAGCTGCAGAACGGGCAGCAGTTCAGCACGACGGCTTCCGGCGCGGCGCGGGTGCTCAGCTTCAAGACTTTCGGCCTGGATCTGCCGGTCAGCAGCGCGCAGAAACTGCTGCGCAACCGCGGCAGCGACGCCCGCGAACTGACTTTGCACGAGCTCGCCGTGAGGGCCGCCGGAGGCAATTCGATGATCCCGCGCTATCAGCTGCTCGCCGAGCTGTACGCGCGGCTGGCCCGCTCGTTCTCGCTGCCGCTCTTGCCGCTGCTGGCGCTGCCACTCGGCCTCTCGGCCAAGCGCGGAGGCAGAGCGCCCGGCATCATCATCGCCGGCCTCTTGCTGGTCGCCTTCCAGCACGCCCTGCAGTTCGGCCTCAGCATGGCCACCAGCGGACGAGCGGACCCGGCCACGGCGGTCGGAATTCCCTTCGCCGTTTTCGCCGCGGTCTGCATCGGCACCTTCATCACCAGCCGCAAGCGCCCTGGCGAAACGCCGATCGGCCTGTTCGCCGAGCGGATCGGCGACCTGGTGAGCAGCCTGGTGCGCCTGCGGCGCCCCGCACCGGACGCTCCGAGGTGATCCTGCGCCGTCACCTGATGCGCATCGTCGCCTTCCGGGTTCTGGCCGCCCTGGCGGTGATGGTGTCGATCCTGCAGGTGCTCGACTTGCTCGACACCGCGACCGACATCCTGGAGCGCAAGCTCGGCTTTGGCGGCGTCCTCTACTACGCCACCTTGCGGCTTCCGACGCTGATCCAGCAGGTTGCGCCCATCAGCGTGCTGGCCGGCTGCCTGTTCGCTTTCGCCCAGCTCGCGCGCGAGAACGCGGTGACGGCGCTGCGCTCGACCGGCGTCTCGGTCTACCAGCTGCTGGGGATCATGGCCCCGGCCGTGCTGAGCGTGGTGGTCCTGCACTTCGCCTCCGTGCAGTGGCTCGCGCCGCGCGCAGACCAGGCCCTCGACGCTTGGTGGAGCCGCACCACACCCGCCGCAGAGGCTCCAAAGACCGACACTCCGCGCAGCTTCCGCGTCGGATCGGACATCGTCACCGCCGCCATGGCCGAGCCGTCCGGGCGCCGGCTGACGAACGTCCGGATCTATCGCCGCGACGGCGACGGCAGGCTGACGGAGGTCCTGCGGGCGACGGCCGCGACGCATCAGGCACACGGCTGGCGCCTGCAGAAGGCTACGTTCGAGACGCTGGGCGCCCAGGGGGTGCAGCGCGGGGCGGCGGACCAGATCGTCTGGCGGCCTGGACCGCAGCCCCAAGACGTGCGCGCGATCTTCGCCAGCGACGCTTCGCTGGCCCCCGGCTCGGCGCGGCGCGCGCTGGCTGGCGGGGCCTCGACCCGGCCGCCCTCCTACTACGACACCATGCTCCAGCGCGACTGGGCCGCGCCCATCTCCGGATTCGTCATGCTGCTGCTGGCGGGACCGGTCCTGCTGGTGAACTTCCGCAGCGGCGGAGCCAACACCGTCGTGCTCTGCCTGGCCGCCGGCCTGGGCTTCATGGTCGTGGACGGAGTCTTTTCCGCCATGGCCGAGGGGGGAACCATCCCCAGCATTCTCGGCGCCTGGGGCGCCCTGATGATCTTCGCCGCGCTGGCCGCGCGCGCGCTGCTGCAACTGGAGGGCTGATGGCGAGCCGCGAGTCTGAGCTTTCCGTCGCACCGGTCGCGACGGCGGCGGAACTCGACCGTTTCATCCGCCTGCCGAACCGGCTGAACGCGGGCGATCCCAACTATGTCGCGCCGCTGGCGATGGAGCGGCGCGAAGCGCTTAGTCCCAAAACCAACCCCTTCTTCGAGCACGCCGAGGCGCAGTTCTGGCTGGCGACGCGCGGCGGAAGGGACGTGGGCCGGATCAGCGCGCAGATCGACCGGCTGACGCCGTCGGACGGCGGCCCCAAGGCCGGTCACTTCGGCATGATCGCGGCCGAAGACGATCCGGAGGTCTTCGCCGCCCTGTTCGCGGAGGCTGAGGCCTGGCTGAAGGCCCGCGGCTGCGCCCGCGCCCAGGGTCCGTTCAACCTGTCGATCAATGAGGAGGTGGGGCTGCTGGTGGACGGCTTCGATGCGCCGCCGGTGCTGATGATGGGGCACGATCCAGCCTACGCCGGCGCCCGGGTCGAAGGCGCGGGCTACCGCAAGATCAAGGACGTCTTCGCCTATCGCGGCTACATCACCCACGATCTGCCGCCGCTGGTGCGCAGGATGGTCGACCGCGGCGTCCCGGCCGGCGTCACGCTGCGCATGCTGGACATGAAGCGCTTCGACGCCGAGGTCGTGGCGCTCACCGAGATCCTCAACGACGCCTGGTCGGCGAACTGGGGCTTCACCCCCACCACCGAGGCCGAGACCGCCCAGCTCGCCAAGTCGCTGAAGATGGTCGTGGACAAGCGGCTCGTCTGGTACGCGGATATCGACGGCGAACTCGCCGGCTTCATCGCCATGCTGCCGAACATCAACGAGGCGATCCGTGGCCTGGGCGGACGGCTCATGCCCTTCGGCTGGGCCAAGCTCTTGTGGCGGCTCAAGGTCACGGGCGTGAAGACCGGCCGCATCCCGCTGATGGGGGTTCGGCGCAAATTCCACGGCTCGCGGCGGGGCCAGCTGTTGCCCTTCCTGCTGATCGACGCGGTGCGCCGCCAGGCGAGCGCGCTCGGCTACCGCGAGGTGGAGATGTCCTGGATCCTCGAGGACAATGCGCCGATGCGCGGCATCTGCGAGGCGGCCGGGACGCAGATCTACAAGACCTACCGCATTTACGAGAAGAGCCTGGCATGAGGCCGGAGCGGGCGCTGCTCCTGGCTGGGGCGCGGCCGGAGCCCGACCCCGCCGCCGCCTATGCCGGGGTTACGCACAAGGCGCTCATCGAACTGGGCGGCGCGCCGCTGCTGACGCGGGTGGCGACCGCGCTCGCCGACGCGGGCTTCATCTGGATCACGGTGGTGACCTCCGATCCGGATGTCGCGCGGTTGGCCATGAGTCTCGAGGCCAGGGTGCTTCCGGCCGAGGCGGGGCCGAGCCTCAGCGTGCTGACGGGCGTCGAGGCGGTCGGGACTCCGCTGCTGGTGACGACCTCTGACCATGCTCTGCTCGAGGCCGAATGGGTCGAGCGTTTCGTCGCCGATGCGCCGCAAGAGGCCGACGTCTGCGTCCTGCTCGCCCGGCGCGAGGTGGTCGAGGCGGCGGCGCCCGCGACGAAGCGCACCTACCTGACCTTCGCCGACGGCGCCTGGTCGGGCTGCAACCTGTTCCTGCTGCGCAACGAGCACGCGCTGGCCGCTATCCGCCTGTGGCGCACGATCGAGGCCGACCGCAAGCGGCCCTGGCGCATCGTCCGCCGGCTCGGGCCGCTGGCTCTGGCGCGCTACCTGATGGGGCGAATGACGCTCGCAGAAGCGCTCGAGCGCCTGGGTCGCCTGTGCGGCGCCAGGGTCGCGGCCGTGGAGAGCCCCTTCGGCCTGGCCGCGGTGGACGTCGACAAGCCGGAGGACGTGGATCTGGTCAGGGGAATTGTGGGCAGGGCTTAGCCCTGCCGCTGCGCCCACCCGGCGGTGAGGGCGATGTTGGCCTCGACGTCCTCAGGGAAGTCGGTCTCGCCCCAGGCCAGGCCTTCGATCGACTGCACCGCCACGGCCGAACTGGTCTGGGCGATGTGGTCGATGACGCTGAGGTACCACCGGCTCAAGCCCTCGGGGCGGCGCATGGCCTCGTCCACCGCGTGGGAGAAGCGGTCCGCGCCCGCTTTCGAGAAGCGCAGGAAGCCGATCGACTCCGCATCGTAGACCTCGATCGATTTGCCGATCGAAACCAGGCGCGCGCCGTCGGTCTGCACCTTCATGTCGTCGGAGTCGTAGGTCGGCTTGCGATCGATCGCGAGGGTGATCTCAGCATCCGGCGCCTTGATCAGCCGCTCGGCGATGGCGGCCTCGAACAGGGTGTCGCCGTTCAGGAGCAGCACCGGGCGATCGAACTCGCGGCGCGCCAGCCAGCAGGAGGCCAGATTGTCCGCCAGCTCGAAGAAGGGATTGAACAGGCAGCGGACCTTCATCGTCCCGTGTGGCGTGCGGGCGATCTCGGCGTCTACCAGGTTCGCGCCGAAGCCGGTCACCACCACCGCCTCGCGCACGCCGGCGGCCTCCAGATGGTGCAACTGCCAGCCCAGCATGGTGCGGCCGGAAAACTCGATGAGGCACTTGGGCCGGCGCTCGGTGAGGTGGCCCAGGCGCCGCCCCTGTCCGGCGCTGAGGATGATCACGCGTTCGGGTAGGACCATGAGGGCTCCGGCCGTCACTTTGGATTGATGCGGCTGCGGACGCCGCCCTTGAAGACGACCGAGTCGCCCTTGTCGTTCGCCGAGAACGAGCCGGCCTTCATCTGGCCGGAGCGGCCGGCGGCCTGCACGCCGCTTCCCAGCACCTCGCCGGTCTTGGCGTCGTAGACGGCGGACGGCGTAGCGAAATCGCCGGAGGGGCCGGTGAGCTTGACATCGCCCGCCAGCTCCAGCCGGCCGGCGCCCTGATCGTAGACGCCGCTCTTGGCGGTGACGCGTGTCTGCTGTGGGGTCCCGGGCTCGCGCACCAGGACCGGCTGGACGAGCCGGATCCGGTTGGTCGCGCCCTCCCGCTCCGCGGTCGACGCCGTGATAACGAAAGGCCGCTTCTTGCCATCCTCGCCGATCATCCGCGGCGCCGTCAGCTCGATCGGCTGGGTCGCGGCCGAGCGCCTGGCCGCCGAGCGCACCATCCCCGAGACCGCGCTGATCACGACGGCGAGCAGGACGGCGGCGGCGAGCGCCGGGAACAGGACCCGCAGAATCGAGACCAGCCCGGGGCGCGGGCGTCGGGCGGGGAGGGCCGGAGCGGCAGGCATCGGAGCGCCTTGCTACTCCCGCGCCGGGCGGCTGTCACCCGCCGGCCTCGCGATTCGCCCGGCTGCTTGGGAACGGGATGCGCTTCAGTCGGTGTCGGTCGCGCGCTCGCGCGCACCAGCGAGCCAGCGCTTGACCACCCGCGAGCCGCACCACAGTTCGCGCTCGGCGCCCTCGTCCAGGTCTTCAGCCACTTCCTGGGCCTCGGCGTCATTGGGCGCGACGAACGGAAAGCGTTCGGCGATCCGGTGAGCGCGGTCCAGGAAGAGAAGCTCGTAGAGCATCCTCGCACACCTCCCCGGTCCTCGACTCACGGCAGCGCTCATTACAGGCGCGTGTCAACGGACTTATGGTAAATCCGGGGTGATCCGATCCCGAATTCGCCGGCGGACGAAGGGCCCAGCCTCATCTCCGCCCAGAAGGGTGCGTTAAGATGGCGACTCGTGGCCCACTGGAGTCGCCGCAAGAGTAAACTGCGACATGGAGCGAGATCGCTCACCGCTGATGAAATCTGGGACAAGTTTCTCCCTTCCCAGCCGCGGATTACGGGTTTTTGTCCCGCGGTGTTGATTTTTGGCTTCGCTGCTTTTCGCCGCAGCGCGTTCAGGTTGGGAAGGGATCAACATGTTCCTGGACATGTAGAGGACGACCTGAGTCATGTCGGAGAATCTGTTCAGCGCCATCGCCAGTGCGTTTGAAGCGAGGCGCAATTCGGAGATGCCCTTAAGGGACTATCTCGAGCAGTGCGCGAAGGATCCGCTGCTCTATGCGAACGCCGCCGAGAGGTTGCTGGCGGCGATCGGAGAAGCTGAGATGGTTGATACGGCCAAGGACCCGCGCCTTGGCCGTATTTTTATGAATCGGACCATCCGGCTCTATCCCGCCTTCTCGGGATTTTACGGCATGGAAGAGACCATCGAGCAGATCGTCTCCTTCTTTCGCCATGCCGCCCAAGGCCTCGAGGAGCGCAAGCAGATCCTGTATCTGCTGGGCCCGGTCGGCGGCGGGAAGTCATCTCTGGCCGAGCGGCTGAAGGCGCTGATGGAGGTCAACCCCATCTACGTTCTGAAAGCGGGCGACGAGGTCAGTCCGGTCTTCGAAAGTCCGCTGTCGCTGTTCGACCCCGAGGTCCACGGGCACATGCTGGAAGAGCAGTACGGCATCCCCACCCGTCGGCTGGCGGGGGTGATGAGCCCGTGGTGCCTGAAGCGGCTCAACGAGTTCGACGGCGACGTGTCCAAGTTCACGGTGGTCAGGATGCAGCCCTCGCGGCTGCGCCAGGTGGCGATCGCCAAGACCGAGCCCGGCGACGAGAACAATCAGGACATCTCCTCGCTGGTCGGCAAGGTCGACATCCGCAAGCTTGAGTATTTCTCGCAGAACGACCCGGACGCCTACAGCTATTCCGGAGGCCTGAACCGCGCCAACCAGGGCCTGCTCGAGTTCGTCGAGATGTTCAAGGCGCCGATCAAGATGCTGCATCCCCTGCTCACCGCGACGCAGGAGGGCAACTACATTGGCACCGAGAACATCGGCGGCATCCCCTTCCACGGCGTGGTGCTGGCCCACTCCAACGAGGCCGAGTGGCAGTCCTTCCGCAGCAACAAGAACAACGAGGCCTTCATCGACCGGATCTGCGTGATCAAGGTCCCCTACTGCCTGCGGGTCGCCGAGGAGCAGAAGATCTACGAGAAGCTGATCTCCGGCTCCGAACTGGCCCCTGCGCCCTGCGCCCCGGCGACGCTGGAGATGCTGGCGCGCTTCTCGGTGCTCACGCGGCTGCGCAGGCACGAGAACTCCACCTATTACGCCAAGCTCCGGGTCTACGACGGCGAAAGCCTGAGGGACTCCGATCCGAACGCGCGCAGCGTACAGGAGTACCGCGACGCCGCCGGCGTGGACGAGGGCATGGACGGGGTCTCCACCCGCTTCGCTTTCAAGGTGCTGGCCTCGACCTTCAACCACGACACCAGCGAGATCGCCGCCGACCCTGTGCACCTGATGTACGTTCTGGAGCAGTCGGTCCGCCGCGAGCAGCTCCCCGAGGACACCGAGAAGCGCTACCTGGAATTCATCAAGGCCGAGCTCGCCACGCGCTACGCGGAGTTCATCGGCAACGAGATCCAGAAGGCCTATCTGGAATCCTATTCGGACTACGGCCAGAACCTGTTCGACCGCTACGTCGACTATGCCGACGCCTGGATCGAGGACCAGGACTTCAAGGACCCTGACACCGGCCAGCTGATGAACCGTGAGCTCCTGAACCTGGAGCTCACCAAGGTCGAGAAGCCGGCCGGCATCGCCAACCCCAAGGATTTCCGCAACGAGATCGTCAAGTTCGCCCTGCGCTCGCGGGCCAAGGCGGGCGGCCACAACCCCTCATGGACGAGCTACGAGAAGATCCGCGAGGTGATCGAGAAGCGGATGTTCAGCCAGGTCGAGGACCTGCTGCCGGTGATTTCGTTCGGTTCGAAGAAGGACGGCGAAACCGACAAGAAGCACACGGAGTTCGTCGAACGTATGAAGGCGCGCGGCTATACCGAGCGCCAAGTGCGTCGTCTGGTCGACTGGTACATGCGGGTTAAGCAGGCCGGGTGAGCAGGCGACGGGAGATTACATGCACATCGTCGACCGACGGCTCAACCCGAACAGCAAGAGTCTCGAAAACCGGCAGCGTTTCCTGAGGCGCGCCAAGGCGCAGGTTCAGGAGGCGGTGCGCAATGCGTCCGGCGGGCGCGACATGGACAAGGCGCTGGACGGGGGGGAGGTCTCGATCCCGTCCGACGGCGTCCGCGAGCCGCGCTTCCGCACGGCGCCCGGCGACGTCCGCGATCACGTGCTGCCGGGCAACAAGACCTTCAGCGAGGGGGACGTCCTTCCGCGTCCGGGGGGCGGCTCCGGCCGCTCCGGCGCAGGGGAGGGCGACAGCGAGGACGACTTCCGCTTCATGCTGACGCGGGAAGAGTTCCTCGAGATGTTCCTCGACGATCTCGAACTGCCGGACATGGCCAAGCGCCGGCTCGCGGACGCCGAGAACGAGGGGTTGCGCCGGGCCGGTTACCAGACCGCCGGCTCGCCCACCGCCATGTCGGTGCCGCGCACCATGCAGCTCGCCCTGGTGCGCCGCACGGCGCTGCGCCGCCCGACGCCTCGGGAGCTCGCCGATCTCGAGGAGGAACTCGCCGAAACCCGCGAGCCGGCGCGCCGCAAGGCGCTCGAGGCGAAGATCGAGGCCATGCGGATGCGGATGCGGCGCATCCCCTACATCGACCCGATCGACGTCCGCTACCGCCGCTTCGAGGTCGAGCCCAGGCCGGTGGCCAAGGCGGTGATGTTCTGCCTGATGGACGTCTCCGGCTCGATGACCGAGCACATGAAGGACTTGGCCAAGCGCTTCTTCCTGCTGCTCTACGTGTTCCTGGGCCGGCGCTACAAGCGCGTGGACGTGGTCTTCATCCGTCACACCGACAAGGCCGAGGAGGTGGACGAGGAGACCTTCTTCCGCAGCCCGGCGTCGGGCGGCACCCTGGTCTCCAGCGCGCTCGCCGCCATGGCGAAGGTGGTGTCCGAGCGCTACTCCCCCTCCGACTGGAACATCTACGCGGCCCAGGCCTCGGACGGCGACAACGCCCACGGCGACGGACAGGTCACGGCCCAGCTGCTCACCGACGCGGTGCTGCCGGTTTGCCAGTACTTCGCCTATCTGGAGGTGGGCGCGACCTCTCACCTGCGGCAGCCGATGCCGGACTCGCCCCTCTGGACGCTCTATGAGCGGCTGCAGGCCGAAGGCGCGCCGCTCTCGATGCGCCGTGTCGAGGACCGCAGCGAGATCTTCCCGGTGTTCCGTGAACTCTTCCGTCGGCGCGATGGGCAGCAGGTGGCCCCATGAGCGCCGGCGAGTTGCTGTTTCAGGGCGCCGACTGGAACTTCCAGACCTTGCAGCGGATCTTCGACGCCTGCGAGGACGTGGCGGTGGGCGAGCTCGGCCTCGACGTCTATCCCAACCAGATCGAGGTGATCACCGCCGAGCAGATGCTCGACGCCTACGCGTCCATGGGCATGCCGCTGTTCTACAAGCACTGGAGCTTCGGCAAGCACTACGCCTACCACGAGACCATGTACCGCAAGGGCTGGGCGGGCTTGGCCTACGAGATCGTCATCAACTCCTCGCCGTGCGTGTCCTACCTGATGGAAGGCAATACGGCGACGATGCAGACGCTCGTCATCGCCCACGCAGCTTTCGGCCATAACCACTTCTTCAAGAACAACTATCTGTTCAAGACCTGGACCAAGGCCGACACCATCCTGGACTATCTGGACTTCGCCAAGCGCTACATCGCGCGCTGCGAGGATCGCTATGGCGCGGAGGCGGTGGCCAAGATCCTGGACTCGGCCCATGCGCTCATGGCCCAGGGGGTGCACCGCTATCACGGCGCCCGCGGCGCCGACCTGCGCCACGAGGAGGAGCGGCAGAAGAGCCGCCGCGCGCACCAGGAGCGGATCTTCAACGACCTGTGGCGCACGCTGCCGAACGCGGCGCGCGCCGTCAGTCCCGACATCGCCGAGCGGCGCCGGGCCTTGCTGGGGCTGCCGCAGGAGAACCTGCTCTATTTCCTGGAAAAGGCCGCTCCCCGGTTGGCCCCTTGGCAGCGCGAGATCCTCCGCATCGTCCGTCAGGTCGCCCAGTACTTCTATCCCCAGGGTCAGACCAAGGTGATGAACGAGGGCACGGCGACCTTCGTCCACTACAAGGTCATGAAGCGGCTGCACGAGCGCGGTCAGATCTCCGACGGCGCCTTTATGGAGTTCCTGCAGTCGCACACCAATGTGGTCACCCAGCCGAGCTTCGACGACCAGCGCTTCTCCGGCTTCAATCCCTATGCGCTCGGCTTCTCCATGATGTGCGACATCGAGCGCATCGCGACCGAGCCGGACGCCGAGGACCGCGAGTGGTTTCCGGAGATCGCCGGCGCCGGGGACGCCATGGCGGTGCTGCGGGAAGTGTGGGCCAACTACCGCGACGACAGCTTCATCAGTCAGTTCCTGAGCCCGCGCCTGATGCGGGAAATGCGGTTGTTCCAACTGCACGACGACGCGGCCTTCAAGGAAGGCATCCAGGTCGCGGCGATCCACAACGAACGCGGCTATCGCGGGCTGCGGCGCGAGCTTGCGCGACAGTACGACGTCGGCGCCCGCGAGCCGAACATCGAGGTCGTGGACGTGGACCTTGCGGGCGACCGGAAGCTCATCCTGAACCACCACGTCATCGGCGGCGCGCTGCTCGACAAGGAGGACGCAGAACGCGTGCTCCAGCACCTGGCGGACCTTTGGTCCTACGAGGTGGTCATGCGCGAAGTGGACGCCGACCAGAGGGTGCTGCGGGAACACATGGGGCGGCCGCGCGAGCGCTCGCAGTTCGAGTGGGTTTGAAGAACCCCCTTCCTCTCCCACGCCTGCGGGAGAGGAACTTACCCGGGAGGGGCGCTGGGGTCAGGAGCCGCTTTCCAGCGCCGGCACCATCACCCGGTTCTTGAAGGTCAGGTTCTCCACCGGCAGCAGCGGGATGCCGAGGCTCGCGTGGTAGGTGCTCTCCACCACCAGGGACGGCTCGGTCTCGTCGGGTGTGATGGAGACCTCGATATCCTCGGCGTCGGCGACATTGGCCAGCTTGGCGACCATGGCCGTCCGCAAGTTGTCCGCGGTCAGCGAGGGGTTGATCATCAGCGAGCGCGCGCTCGCCTCCAGCGCCCAGCGCACGCTGGCGGCGTTGTGCACCACCCAACCCAGCTGAAAGACGCCCAACAGCAGCACGATCAGGATCGGCGAGACCAGTGCGAACTCGACGGCCGCCAGACCGCTGGAGTCGCCGGCGAGGTCGCGAGCGCGGCGCTTATTGAACACGGACGACCTCCTGTTCGGTGATCGGCTCGCTGCCTTTTAGGCCAGTGAAGGTCGACGTCGCCTTGATGGTGACGAAGGTCTGCTCGGGCGAGCCGCTGCTCTCGCGCGTGATGGTGATCTCGGCGTCGTCGGGGGCGTGCGCCCAGGCGGCGAGGGTGACCGCCACGGCGTCCTCGTCCTCCGTTCCACCCTGCTGGTAATAGCGCGCGCCGGCGTGCAGCGCGCTGGCGGCGTTCTGCACGTGGCTCATCCGCAGCCAGCCGTCGACGCCCAGCATCAGCATGGCGATCATGATGGGGAGAACCAGGCCGAATTCGATCGCCGGGCCGCCGCCTTCGTCTTTCCGGAATTGATCGAAGGCGCGCGTCATTCGACGATCTTCACGAGATTGAACGACTTCGGCCGGGGCATGTCCGGGTCTTTCGGGCACTTCACGCCGAGCTTGGTCGACCCGGTGATCTTGACCATGTCGGCCACCACGAAGGTGCAGCCGTCGTTGCCGCTGTAGTTGCCCTGATAGGTGACCTGCTGGGTCGGGAAGTAGAGGTTTCCGGTCAGGTGCATGGCCGCGTTCCCATTGAACTTGTTCTCACCGTCGCCGTCGCGATCGCCGAAGAAGAGGACGCCCCTCATGGGATCGTCTTCGCCGGTGGGCGCGCTCATGGTGACGGTGGCGTTACCGCGCACGTCTACGTTCGATCCGTCGGCTAGGTAGATGGTGACGCCGGTTCCAGTGACGTTGGCGCCGCCCTCGACAGTGAAGTTTCCGCCTGAAACGTAGTAGGTGCCGGGCGCCAGCTTGACATCGCCCTTCAGGTCCATGCCGTCGGAGTAGTGGCCTGGCTGAAGCGGCGGGTCCGTGCTCTTTCCGTTGCCCTGGGGCACCGTCCGGGCCGAGCCGGTGTCGGGGGCTTCCAGGTCCTTGAACGGGTCGCCCAGGCGCGGGGCGTTGCTGACCAGGCCGGAGCAGCCGGTGAGCGTGATGTTGCCCTTGCTCTTGATCCCGCCGCTGGCCCGGACGCAGTCGGCGCTGAGCGTCGACGAACCCCAGGCGTACAGGGACTCGTCCTTGTCGTTCGAGTTCGAGGCGACGTCGCAGCCGTCGAGCGTCACGGCGCCTGAGCCCGATATGTCGATGGCCTTCGCGGCGGTCTTGTCGAGCGCCAGGATGCAGGCGTCGGAGCCGTCCTGGTACACGGCCACCGAGCGCGACTTGGCGATCACCGGCGTCGAAATGAAGAAGGCCGTGAAGAACCGCGGCACCTTCTCGGAGATCTTGACCTCGACAGCCTGAGCGTCGGTGTGAGACCCGGACGTGGGCGGGGTGTTCACCTCGATGGTGTTGCCGCTCTCGACCCAGCCGTTCTCGGTGGCGGCCTTCTTCGCCGCGGCCTCGACGGCGCTGTCGGAAGCGCCGGAACGCAGTTCGAGCGCGCCCGCATAGGCGGCCGAATCGGCCACCGCCTGCAGATGGGTGTGTTTCCAGTAATCGTAGCTGGTCTCGACGCTGAAGGCGGCCGCGCCGATCAGCATTGGCGCCCCTAACGCAAAGATCATCGCCACGTTCGCCCGGGTATCCCGGCAAAACATACCTATCTTCAGTTGTTTCATCATCGGCTTGCGCCCTTAACTTGGCGTTAGCCACAAGTATTCGCCGACTGGAGTGAAGCGCTCGCTACGGAGCTTGGTGAAGAAAAGGTCACGACGCTTAGGGGCGAGCGGGGCGCGTCTGGCCGGGCGCAGGTTTTTGCGGCGGCGCTCGAACCGGTTGGTCGGTGGATCGGTTTGAAGCGCGGGCTGCAATCTGGCCCTGCATGTTGATGACGCAAAGTGAGGCGAGCGGAACGCCTTGCCTGGCCAAGTCACGCTCGCGAGCCCCGGCCCCCGCAAGGAGGGCCGGGGCTGTCGCGTTTTCAGGCCCGGATCAGGCGGCTCTCTTCCAGCTTGACGGTGCGCCAGGTCTCCTGCCGATGCGCGAGCACCAGCCAGTCTTCCCGTTCGCGCTCCAGCTGCGCGCGCCGCAAGGGGGCGAGGGTCTTGCTGAGCAACAGGGCGCAATAGGCGGCCTGTTCGCGGCACATCGCGCTGCTCACGTCCATGACGGTCCTCCGGCCGGCCGAGTCGGCCACGGCTGCAGATAGCCACAGCTTTTCAGCAGCTTCGCGACAGCCGCGTTTACCCCATGACAAGAATCGCGCCGCGCTCAGTCCAGCGAGAAGGCGTATTCCTCGAGGATGTCGATCAACTCGTCCGCGGAGGCCAGAAGGGGATCGCCGTGCGGAAAACGCAGCCGCCAATAGCTGGCGGCGTGCGACAGCACCCCCACGTCCTCGCCCAGCCCCCTGAAGGAACCGGGGGCCCCGATCAGGAAGCGCGAGAAGGCGACGGGATCGGTTTGGTCGCGCAGCCGGGCGAAGGCGGTCTCATACTCGGCCAGCGCCTGGGCCACCTGCGAGCTGCGCCGCGCGAAGCCGTTCGCCACCTGAGCCTTGAGCCCGTAAACGTGTTCGAGGGTGGCCTCCGATCGCGGCCCGCGCAGCCGCACGGCGCCCAGCTCCATCGTGATGTCGGCCAGCTGCGGCATGAGCTGCTGCAGCGACCATTTGTAATAGAGCAGGCCCCGCCAGCAGAAGAGGCCCTCGCCGTATTCGACCTCGCTCAGGTGCAACGCGCCGCGCAGCGATTCCAGGCGCGCGTCCTCCTCGCCGGAGAGGATGGCGTGCACCAGCCGTTCCGTCTCGTGTCCGACCCGCTCGCCGCCGCAGGCCAGCCGGACCAGGCCCTCCAGCTCGTCACGCACGAAGCTGTGCATGCGGTCACGGTCGCCCTCGGAGAGCACGAAATAGGCCGCCGCCACCTGGAAGTGCCGCCGCTTCAGCTGCTCGCGCACGAGGAAGGGGTCAAGCGAGGGCAGTTCGTCGAGGGCTTCGAGGATGGCGACGTCGTGGGGGTGGGCGATCGGCGCGCCGTGCAGCGAGCCCAGGGTGCGCGCCCAGTTGCGCTCGCCGACGAACAGCGAGCGCCCGCCCAGCGTCAGGTCCGTCCGCTCGAACGGAATGACGATCTTGGTCGCGGCGTAGCGGGGCTGGTTGAAGGCGCCGAGGTCGTCGTTGCGCAGACGGTGCTTCAGGACCAGCGCCCCGCCCAGCACGCCGGCCTCGAAGAAGGGTTCCGGCCGCTCCAGCCCGCGCTCCGCCTGCCGGGCCGCGATGGCGGCCAGGTTCAGCACCCGGCTGGTTGAGCCGGTGCGCTCCAGTCCCTTGAGACTGCGGGACGCGCGATCGCGTTGCGCGACCATTTCTGGGGTCCAATCGCGATGATCTTTCCGCCCAGCCTGCGGACATCGCCTTAACGTCTGATTGCCGAGGCCTGCCGCCGCCGCGATGCGATCACCGCTTGCGCCCGGCGCCGGTTGCGCGTCACCAATGGCGCAGAACATTGAAGAAGGGGGGAGACGCCTTGACCAGTCCGAAGCGCACGGCCGTCGTGGTCGGCACGCGATTTGGCGCCAACTCGCATGTGCCGGCTCTGCGCATGGCCGGATACGAGGTCGCCGGCCTGGTCGGCCGCGACTTTGAAAAGACCCGCGACATCGCCGCCAGGATCGAGGTCGACGCCTTCGCCGAATTGGGCGACGCCCTGGTTCGAAAGCCTCACGTGGTGGCCGTCGCGAGCCCGCCGCACACCCATGCCGAACTGACGCGGCAGGCCTTCGCCGCCGGCGCGCACGTCGTTTGCGAAAAGCCGTTCACCCACACCCTGGAGGAGGCGCTCGAACTGCGGGACCTGGCCGCCGCCAAGGGTTTGGTCGGCCTGCTCTGCCATCAGTTCCGATACATCGCCTCCACCGCCCTGTTCGCCCGGCTGCTGGACGAGGGCGCGATCGGCGAGCCGCGCCTGGCGACCTTCGTCGCGCATGGCGGCCTGGCTGCGGACGTCAACGTCTGGCGCCCGGAATGGTGGTTCAACAAGGATCAGAGCGGGGGCTGGTTCGGCGCTTCGGGGTCCCACGGGATCGACCAGATCCGGGACTGGTACGGCGAGGTCGACTCGGTGAGCGCCCAGCTGTTCTGCGCGGCCGACCGCCCGGCCGACTTCGCCGACGACACCTTCGACCTCCATTTCCGGACCAAGGCCGGCCTGGTGGGTACGTTCCAGAGCACGGCGGCGGCCTGGGGACCCCCGGTGACCATCACCAGGGCCGTCGGCCCCGGCGGCGCGATGTGGATCGAGGACCCGGCCAGCGTGGGCATTCTGGAGGCGACCATCGGCTCGGTCCACGTCGCCGGCCCTGACGGCGCCCGGATCGTCCCGATCCCCGACGATCTGGTGCTGCCGAACGTCGCCGCGCCGGGCACGTCCGTCGGCATCCCGCCCCTCGCTCAGCTGTACCGCGACCTGCGCCGGATGATGGATGGGGAGGTGCTCACGCGCCGTCGTCCGCGTCCCGCCACCTTCGCGGACGGCTGCGCCAACATGCGCGTGATGGAAGCGGTCCGGCGTTCGGCGGCCAACCGAGGCGCGTGGGAGACGGTCGTCTAGCTTCCGCGTTAGAGCCGGTCTTCGACGGCGTCGCGTCCGGGGATGGCGTCCAGCAGCCGCCAGCGGTCCGCCCCGTCGGCGGACGTCAGCACGTCCGTGGCCCGGTCGAAGCGGAAGCGGTCGAGGACCGCGGCCTGCATCCAGGGCAGCGAGCAGAGCTGGGTCTCCCATCTTCCCTCGACCCACCTGGCGTAGCGAATGCGGTCCATGAGGAGTGTGAGCGCTTCCTGACGGCGTCCGGCCGCCAATGCCTCGGCGACTAGGTCCGCCAGCGTGGCGCCCGCCTTCGGCGGCGGCCCCGGGCGGGTGACGAACTCCAGGAGGTGGTCGCCGCCGATCATCAGCAGGCCCTCGCGCCCGTCCAGGTCGGCGTCGCGCCGAAAGGCCAGCAGGGGCCTCTGGCTCATGGGTTCGCGCCGCCAGACCTCGCGGTAGGGCAGGTGGATCCCGTCCTCGATCATCACGTCGCCCTGCAGCGCGAAGCGGCCCTCGTCGGGCGTCGCCGCGGGCGGCTGGCGATCCAGATCGCGACGCCAGGCGCACACCCCGGCGCCGACGGACAGTTCGCCGGCGAACCCCTCGATCCTGGCCAGCGACCGAAGCTCGTCGTCCTTGAAGCAGGCGAGCGTGGTGCGGCCATCGGCGGCGGGCGTGTCCTCCGGCACGCGCAGGTCGACGTACCAGCTCGAGGTCTGCAGCCAGACCACTTGCGTGGTGGTGTCGCTCAGGTGCGGCGTGGTGATCAGTTCTCGCCGCCACAGGCCGGTGAGTTCGGGGGGGACGCTGGACGGCGACATCAGATCTCCGGGTGGCGGCTCCACGTCTGCGCAATGCGCGCCTTTATGGTCAAGCTCGGTCCAGACGAAGCCCAGGTTCGGCCAAGCCCTCGCCCAATTGAGCCGCATGCTTGGGCCGTACGGGGACAAACTCAGGAACAGGAAGCTAAGATGCGCAAATTCGTCACTCCGATGGTCGCCGCCGCGGCCATGGCCGCCCTGGCGGCGCCCGCCTTCGCACAGAGCGGCGAATCGTCCGCCGCCACCTCGCCCTCGTCCTCCGCGGCCGCCTCCGCGCCTGCGGACACCGGCACGGCGGCGACCACCTCCACCACTGCGCCGGCCTCCGCGACCCTGTCGGTCGGTCAGCCGGTCAAGGACAACACCGGTGCGGTGATCGGCCAGATCGCCGAGCTGAAGCCCGGCGCCGGCGGTCAGACGGCCACCGTTAAGATGGGCGCGCAGAGCTTCACGGTCGATGCGAAGAGCTTCGCCGTGCAGAACGGCGCGGCCGTGATCAACGCCACCAAGGCCGAACTGCAGGGCATGATCGCCAACGCCGGCAAGGGCGGCTGATCCTCTCGGACCGCCGAGAGCGCGTGGCGCAACGACAGGCGGCCAGGCCTCGGGCCTGGCCGCTCTGCGTTGTCGGCTCAGCCTGCGGTGAACAGGGCCCGGCCGACGACGCCCAGGAAGCCCGGCCAAGCGAGCGCGCGGATGCGATAGGCCGCGGTGGAGCCGCTCATCGTGCCCACGAAGTGGCAATCGCAGAGCAGGCGGTGGGCCTGATCGTCGGAGAGCTCGAAGAAGCGCTGCGCCTCGCCCAGCGTGTCGCCCGCAAGACCGGCGGCGCGCAGCGTCGGGTCGGCGTAGGCGAGCGCGAGCGGCGAGTCGTCGCGCCGCAGGCGACGGCGTTCATCTTCGGCGTAGAACTCCACCCAGCGAAGCGGCGCGAGCGGCCGAGAGCCTTCGCGCGCCACGACGTCGGCCCAGCGCCTGAGGCGCTGTCGGCGCGTGAGGGTGGTTGATGTGTCGGTGACGGCGGCGCGGGCGCGAAGGTGATCAAGCCGCTGATACTGCATGACGAAGGCTCCTCGATTCGAGCCTTCCAAGAGCGTCCCATGGCGGCGGGGGAGGTGGGCTGAAGGCCCGGGGGCGGACACCCTCGCTGTCGACGCAACCGCTCGGCGCGCACGCGGGTTCCGGGCGCCTGTCTAGACGGCGCCGTGGGGCTGCGATTTCACGTAAGCGCCCGCGCAGGGCGCCTGCTGTCTAGGTGCGGCTGACGATCAGGGCGGTCAGCAGCGGCATGCTCGCGAGGATGGCGATGTTGAGCGCCACATAGGCGCCGGCGCGCATCCTGTGGCCCTTGCGATAGGCGGCGATGGCCGCCTCGCTCATGATCCCGGTGATCGGCCCGAACACGACCCAGGGCGCGACCCGCAGGGCGCCGAACGACAAGCTCCGGAGGTCCGCCGGGGAAGGACGCTTGGCCGATTTGAGCCACGAACCCTGGATCACGACGCTCACTCCGCTGGACTTGGCCGGGACAGAAGCAATGCTTCAGCCTAGGCCGTTGCAGATCGCGTGCCAAACTTTTTACGAACGCTTAACCTTAACGGCCGGCTGCGGACTCAGCATCCCGCGCCGCCGACGCAGGCGACCAGATTTGCCAGCGTTTCCGCATGTGGATGGGCTTGGGCTGACTCGGCCCAGCCGTTCAGCACGGCTACGACGACCATCACGCCACGAATTTCGTTTAGCACCAGAACTGCGGCGCCCACGGCGCCGAAACGCTTCAACAGTCTCCTCAAGCGACCACCTCAACAAGGGGGCGCCCCGCCGATGTAAGGAACGGCTCTTGCCCGGCTATGTTCCTGGGCTTGGCCTCAGCCGCGCGGCTTGGAGAAGTTCGCCAGCCGAAGCCGGCTGCGATGGTCAGGCGCGCCTTCCTGGCCGTCCGGGCGCTCGCCGCGGAAATAGAGCTTCTGCCACCGCTCGCGCTGCGCCTCGCTGCCCGGCGCGCCGAGGTCGCGGTTGAACTCGGTCCGGCCCCGCGACCAGATGTCGAACTGCTCCTTCAGGTCGGCCGCCTCCGAGAGGCTCCGCAACTCCGGTTGAACCGCTTCCAACGCGCCGCGGGCCACCGGAAACAACAGGCAGATCGGCTCGCCCTCTTCGAAGCGGATAGGCGTGTCGGGCCGGGTGATCATCCAGTTCATGGTGAAGCTGTAGGGCGCCCAGTCGGTCTCGATGACGCCTGTCAGCGGACCCACTCCATCCTTCGGGCGATTGGTCGGGCCGCTGACGTAGAGATCGTAGCCCGGGTCCGTGCGGAACAGGCAGGGCACGTGGAAGGTGAGGGTTCCGCTGCCGAAATGGCTGACCACGCCCGCCGCCTCGCCGCCTTCGAGGACGCGCACGGAGTCGCGCCCCGGACCGCCGTCCCACACGGCGCTGAAGCTGGCCGGGCAGAGGATCTCCCAGCCATGGGCGTTGGCCATGTTCAGCGGCAGGCAGCGGTAGGCGTAGCGCTGGTGGGTGGCGTCCATCCAGTCGCGCTCGTGCGGGGCAGGCCGCAGCCTGAGGTGATAACCATCGAGGACGAAGGCTGTCAGTGTGGTCATGGGGAGAACCTACAGCATCACCTATCCCGATTGGACCAGGCGCGCACGATCCGGATCGTTGCGGGCGTAAGCGCGTGACCACCATCAACCCGCGCATGAAGACCCCGTTGCGCGCCCACCATTAGCGGCGGGCCTCGGCCACGGGCGTCTGCTCGTCAGAAACCGGCCGGCTTCGTTGTCGCCAAACCTGCCGCGGCCCGCGCCCCGCGGCGAGGATGGCCCGCCGCTTGCAACCTGGCGGGGCAGGTGTGCCGAGCTGGCGCCAGCCGGCGGTTCGACGAAGAGGCGCGATGGCTGTGCGCGCCGTGCGCGTTCAAAGCGGTGCAGCGTCACCTCGCCTAGTCAGAGCCGGTCCGCTTCGGGCTAGCAACACAGAATGTCAGGAGTAAAGGCGCTGGGGAGAAACAAGTATGTCGGATGTCCGACAGTCAACACCGGCGACCTTGCAGTCCAAATTCCCCTGACAGGAGAATGATAATCAATTCGTGGGCGAATTAACCAGACGAATTCGTGGGGTGAATCAAGCGCAAGTATGTCGTTGCTGAAGAATAGTGCTTGATAAGATATTAAAATTCTATAAGCTTAGCGTTATCTGGGGTTATGTCGGTTAATGTGCGGGCCAGCCATCGCCGACAAAGTTGGGGTGGAAAGTCTTGTCGACAATCAACGGGACCAGTGCGTCCGAAAACCTGAATGGCGGTTCGGGCGATGATGTGATTCTGGCGGGCGCCGGGAACGACGTCGTCAGTGGCGGGGCCGGCGCGGACTCCATCGACGGCGGCGTGGGCAACGACCGCCTCACCGGCGGCTCGGGCGACGACTCGCTGGACGGCGGCGCGGGATCGGACACCGTCAGCGGCGACGCCGGCGACGACTCCCTGATCTACAATACGCTGAACCTGGGCGCCGACGGCAGCGCCTCGGGCAAGGACGTCTACGACGGCGGTTCCGGCTACGACACGCTTCGCCTGCTGCTGAACTCAGCGACCTGGACGACGGCGCAGTCGCAGCTCGCGAACTTCAATAATTTTCTGAAGTCCAACACGCTGCCGAACGGGGAAGCGAACAACTCGAGCTTCATCTTCAGTTTCGGCAACTACACGCTCGATGTCTCCAAGATCGAGAAGCTGGTGGTGAACCTGAACGGCGTCGATGTCGGCGTCATCACCACCGGCAACGACGGCCCGATCGTCTCGGCAGCGCTGGCGGCCGGCGTGAAGGAGGACGGGCCGGCCTCGATCGTCAACGCCGTCGGCAACGCCTGGGACGCGGAAGGGGCGACGCTGTCGGTGACCGGCTACGGCGCGCTGCCGGCCGGGGTTAGCTACGACAGCGCGACGCGCAGCTTCAAGCTCGATCCGACGAACACGGCCTACCAGGACCTGGCCGACGGCCAGACCCGGCAGGTCACGGTCAACTACAACGTGACGGACGGCGTGAACTCCACGCCGACCTCCGTCACCTGGACCGTCGTCGGGACCAACGACGCGCCGACCATCACTAGCGCGGCGCAGTCGGGCGTGGTGACCGAGGATGCGACCACCACGCCGTCGGCGACCGACTCGCTGAGCGCCAGCGGAACCATCAGCTTCAACGACGTCGACCTGCAGGACGCCCACACGGCCAGCTTCCAGGCGGCCGCCAGCAACACCACCAGCCTGGGCACATTCGCCCTGGGCTCGGTGTCCGAGGCTGCGAACGCCGCCGACGGCTCGGTGGGCTGGAGCTACGCCCTGACCAACGGCGCGGCCCAGTACCTCGCGGCTGGCCAGAGCGTCGTCGAGAAGTATGTCGTGACCGTCGATGACGGCCATGGCGGCACGGCGCAGCAGACGGTGACGGTGACGATCGCCGGGACCAACGACGACCCGACCATCACCAGCGGCGTGCAGGCCGGGACGGTGACGGAGGACGCGGACACGACGGCGTCGGCGACGGATTCGCTGAACGCTTCCGGCACGGTGGCCTTCACCGACGTCGACCTGCTCGACGGTCACACGGCCACCTTCGCGGCCGACCCGACGAACACCACGAGCCTGGGCACATTCGCCCTGGGCTCGGTGTCCGAGGCGGCTGGCGCGGCCGACGGGACGGTCGGCTGGAGCTACGCGCTGACCAACGGCGCGGCGCAGTACCTCGCCGCCGGCGAGACGGCGACGGAGAAGTACGTCGTCACCGTCGACGACGGCCATGGCGGCACGGCGCAGCAGACGGTGACGGTGACGATCGCCGGGACCAATGACGATCCGACCATCACCGCGGCCGGCACCGACGCCATCGGCGCAGTGACCGAGGACGCGGCGACGCCAACGCTGAGCGACACCGGCGTGATCGCCTTCAACGATGTCGACCTGATCGATGTGCACTCGACCAGCGTCGACAAGCTGAGCGGGACGCTGGGCGGCACGCTGACCATGGGTGCGGTGAGCGAGAGCGCCACCACCGAGCCGGGCACGGTGGGTTGGACGTACACCGTCACCAACTCTGCGACGCAGTACCTGGCCGCCGGCGAGACGGCGACGGAGAGCTTCAAGGTCACCATCAGCGACGGCAAGGGCGGCTCGGTCGAGGAGACCGTCACCGTCACCGTCACCGGGACCAATGACGACCCGACGATCACCGCGGCGGGCACGGACGCGCTTGGTGCGGTGACCGAGGACGCGGCGACGCCGACGCTGAGCGACACCGGAACCATCGCCTTCAACGATGTCGACCTGATCGACGTGCACTCGACCAGCGTCGACAAGCTGAGCGGGACGCTCGGCGGCACGCTGACCATGGGCGCGGTGAGCGAAAGCGCCACCACCGAGCCCGGAACGGTCGGCTGGACCTACAACGTCGCGAATTCGGCGACGCAGTACCTGGCCGCCGGCGAGACGGCGACTGAGAGCTTCAAGGTCACGATCAGCGACGGCCAGGGCGGCTCGGTCGAGGAGACTGTGACGGTCACCGTCACCGGGACCAACGACGGCCCGACGATCACCGCGGCGGGCACGGACGCGCTTGGCGCAGTGACCGAGGACGCGGCGATGCCGACGCTCAGCAACACCGGCGTGATCGCCTTCAGCGACGTCGACCTGATCGACGTGCACTCGACCAGCGTCGACAAGCTGAGCGGGACGCTCGGCGGCACGCTGACCATGGGTGCGGTGAGCGAGAGCGCCACCACCGAGCCGGGCACGGTGGGTTGGACGTACACCGTCACCAACTCTGCGACGCAGTACCTGGCCGCCGGCGAGACGGCGACGGAGAGCTTCAAGGTCACCATCAGCGACGGCAAGGGCGGCTCGGTCGAGGAGACCGTCACCGTCACCGTCACCGGGACCAATGACGACCCGACGATCACCGCGGCGGGCACGGACGCGCTTGGTGCGGTGACCGAGGACGCGGCGACGCCGACGCTGAGCGACACCGGAACCATCGCCTTCAACGATGTCGACCTGATCGACGTGCACTCGACCAGCGTCGACAAGCTGAGCGGGACGCTCGGCGGCACGCTGACCATGGGCGCGGTGAGCGAAAGCGCCACCACCGAGCCCGGAACGGTCGGCTGGACCTACAACGTCGCGAATTCGGCGACGCAGTACCTGGCCGCCGGCGAGACGGCGACCGAGAGCTTCAAGGTCACCATCAGCGACGGCCAGGGCGGCTCGGTCGACGAGACCGTCACCGTCACGGTCGCCGGGACCAACGACGCGCCCACCATCACCAGCGGCGCGCAGACCGGCGCGGTGACGGAAGACGCCTCGGCTACGCCCGGTGCGAGCGGGGCCGTCGCCTTCACCGATGTCGATCTCGCCGACACCCATACGGCAAGCTTCACCGCCGGGGGCTCGAACCCGAACCTTGGGACGTTCACGCTCGACCCATCGGTGACTGAGGCGCCGAACGCGGCGAACGGCTCGGTCGGCTGGAGCTATGTGCTGGACAACTCGAAGGCGCAGTACCTGGCCGCCGGCCAGACCGCGACCGAGAGCTTCGTCGTCACCATGGACGACGGCCATGGCGGCACGGCGCAGCAGGCGGTCACGGTGACGGTGACGGGCGCCAACGACGGGCCCACCATCACCAGCGGCGCGCAGACCGGCGCGGTGACGGAAGACGCCTCGGCTACGCCCAGTGCGAGCGGAACCGTCGCCTTCAACGACGTCGATCTCGCCGACACCCATACGGCGAGCTTCACCGCCGGCGGCTCGAACCCGGACCTCGGCACGTTCACGCTCGCCCCATCGGTGACGGAAGCGCCGAACGCGGCGAACGGCTCGGTCGGCTGGAGCTATGTGCTGGACAACTCGAAGGCGCAGTACCTGGCCGCCGGCCAGACCGCGACCGAGAGCTTCGTCGTCACCGTGGACGACGGCCACGGCGGCGCGGCGCAGCAGGCGGTCACGGTGACGGTGACCGGCGCCAACGACGGCGTGACCATCACCAGCGGGGCTCAGGCCGGTACGGTGACCGAGGACGCGACGACCACGCCCTCAACCACGGATTCGCTGAACGCGTCCGGAACCGTGAGCTTCACCGACGTCGACCTCGCCGATGGCCACACGGCGACTGCGGCGGCGGCGGGTGGGAATGCGACCAGCCTTGGAACCTTCTCCGTCGGCGCGGTCTCCGAATTGGCCAACGCCGCGAACGGCTCGGTGAACTGGAGCTATTCGCTGAACAACGCCGCCGCCCAGTACCTGGGGGCGGGGGACAGCGTCGTCGAGAACTACGTGGTGACGGTGGCCGACGGGCATGGCGGCACGGCGCAGCAGACCGTCGCCGTCACCATCGTCGGCACGAACGACCCGGCCCTGATCGGCGGGGTGTCGACGGGCAGCGTGACCGAGGCCGGCGCGTCCGGCCCGGGCGTTCCGCAGGTGACCGGCCTGCTGACGGTCAGTGACGTCGACGGCGCGGCGAGCTTCCAGGCGGCGAGCGGCTCGAGCACCTACGGGACCTATTCGATCACCAACGGCGGGTCGTGGACCTACAATCTCGACAACACCAACACGACCGTCGACGGGCTCAACGACGGTCAGACCCTGAACGACAACTTCACGGTTCAAAGCGCCGACGGAACCTCGCAGACGGTGACGATCACCATCAACGGGGACACGGACGGGGTTCCGGGACAGAACATTCCGGGGACCAGCGGGCCGGACTCCCTGACGGGGGGCGAAGGCAATGACACCATCGACGGCGCGAACGGGGCCGACACCTTGGTTGGAGTCGGCGGCGACGACAGCCTCAACGGGGCGCAGGGTCCTGACAGCCTCTCCGGCGGGTCGGGGAATGACACCTTGATCGGCGGCGACGTCGGGTCGGCGAACACCGGTGCGGACAGCCTCTCTGGCGGTCAGGGGAACGACAGCCTTTCTGGGGGCAACGGCAACGACAGCCTCGACGGTGGGGCAGGCCACGACACCCTTTCAGGGGGTGATGATAACGACACGCTCACCGGGGGCGCTGGCAACGATTCCCTTAATGGCGGCCCCGGGACGGACTCGTTGTCAGGTGGGGACGACCAGGACACGCTTTCAGGCGGCGACCAGAACGACATTCTGGATGGGGGTCTGGGCGCCGACTCGCTAGACGGCGGAGCTAACAACGACACGCTCATCGGGGGCGACGGCAATGACACGATTACCGGGAGCACCGAGAACGACAGTCTGAGCGGCGGCAACGGCGACGACAGTCTGTTCGGGGACGCCGGTCTCGATAGCCTCCACGGCGGAGCCGGAAACGACACTTTGTCCGGGGGTGCGGACGCCGATCGGTTCATCTACACGTCGACGACCGATGCGCCGGATACGATCACAGGGTTCCAGCAGGGCTCGGACAAGATCGACCTCTCGGCGGTCGATGCAAACACCAGCCAGGCCAACGACCAGGCGTTCGCCTTTGTTTCGGCGCCGACCTCAAGCGTGGTGGCGAACTCCGTCACCTGGAGCCAGTCGGGGGGCAATACGATCGTTCAGGTCGACAACAACGGGACCGCTGGCGCCGAGATGGTGATCACTCTGACAGGCTCCTACAACCTCACGTCCAACGACTTCATCCTGTAGGCGGGCGGCGGCCGGCGTGTCCGGCCGCCGTCCGGTCAGGCGGCCTTGGGCAGCAGGGTGCGGACCATATCGATCAGAGCGGCAGGCTCGAACGGCTTGCTGATCGCCGCGTCGGCGCCCAGCGAGCTCGCCAGGCCCAGCAGATCGTTGGCGGCGAACCAGCCGCCGCCGGACATGACGATGATCGGCACGTCTGGAGCCGACTTGCGCATCGCCTGCAGGGTGTTGAGGCCTTCGCCCTGAGGCAGGATCAGGTCGCTCACCACCGCGGCGGGGCGCTCCTCGGCGAAGCACTTCAGCGCCGCGCGCTCGTCGGCCGCCGCCCGGACCGGAAAGCCGGCCACCCGCAGGCAGGCGGCGAGCGCGCCGCGCAGGCCGTCGTCATCCTCGACGATCAGGACCGGCTTGGCGGCGGCGGGCAGGGGTGCGGCGGTGTTCATGCGCCGAAATCTGTCATGCGCTCGGCTTCGAAGCGGTTAAGGCGAGCGCTCAACAGGTGGTAACCCTACCCAAAATGAGGCCCGCCTAGCCTGGCGGCCGGCTCACGGCCAGGCGGCGATGGCCTTGGCGACCAGCCCGGCCACGCCCGGGAAGACATTGGGGAAGGCGATCGAAAGGGCGAAGCCGGCTGCGGCGACGCCGATCACGTACTCCACCGCGCCGACGCCTTTGTCGCAGGAGAGGAACTTCGACATGGCGGCTCGATCACCTCGCGAATCTACGCCTGCAGCGAGTGTTGACCAGTTAAGGTTATTAAATCCTTATAAAAAATCAACATCTAAAATTGTGGTGCGCTGTAAATTCTCGCGACGCCGCCGCGGCTTGCGGGCTCAGCTCGAGCAGGAGGCCTGCAGCATGGGGATGTCGGCGTCGACGACGATCTGGACGCCGGCTTCGCCGGTGTCCGCCTGCGCCTCGCGCCGGCGCTCCGCCACCAGCTTCTCCGCCTCGGCGACGACCTTCTTGCGGGCGGCCTCGCACGCCTCGGCCGAGCTGTAGCTGGACTGGTTGGTGGCCGGGGGCTGGCCGCGGACGATCCAGGTCTGGGTCAGAGTAATGGGCCGTTCGGCCGACGCCTGGCGGGAGAGCTCGAGGACCCTGAGCCGCGCCTCCAGGTCGTTGACCCGTGCGCGCAGCTGGGCCACGTCGGCGCGCGCGAATGGGTCCTCGCGCGCGCAGCCGAGCGTGGTCGCACAGAGCAGCAGGACGGCGGCGGCGCGCCTCATGGGCAACGAGGAGCTCTCAGCTAGCAAGGTGGTCAGGCCGCCTCCGCCTGATCGCCTTTCAGCCGGTCCGTCAAGCCCGCCCGTTGCAGGAGCGGCAGTACGCCGCCCATCCGGTCGGGCGAGCTGGCGATTTCGCTGCGGAGCTCGCGGTCGCGCAGCAACTGAAGCGCTTCCGCCCGCGCGCGGTCGGACGCAGGCCCGGTGGGGGCGGTCTCGCCGGCGGCGAGCGGCAGCAGGCTGAGCAGTTTCTGCAGGCGCGGGATCTTCGCGGCGGCGAGCGAGGCCATCACGTGCTCGTCGCTTTCGATCACGCCGCCCAACTGGCCGAGGTGAGCGCACAGGCGCGGGATGTCGGCGGCGTCCAGCCCGCAGCGGCTGACCTGCTGCTGAAGCCGCGCCAGCCTGGCGAGGCGCGCGCCTACGGCGCGCTCACGGTCGCGCATCTCGCTCTCGAACCGCAGGCTGGTGATCATGCCCTCCAGCCAGCGCGCGGCGTCGCGCTTCGCGCCGGCGCCGATGACGTTCTCGGCCAGCCGGATCAGCGCCACCACCTGATCGTCCGCGCTCGTCCACGCGCGCAGATAGGCGTCCACGAAATCGCCGCTCATCAGGAGCTTGGAGCGGGCGGCGAAGGCGGATTCGACTTCGCCGGCGGACAGCAGCGGATCGGCGGCGAGGCAGACCGCCAGGGCGCGAAGGGCGTTCGTCTCCTCGCGCGGCGCGCCGGGGCGCAGGCGGCGTGCGCTCTTCAGCTCGCGCAGAATGCGGCGCTGGATCGAACGCCGCAGCTCCTTCAATTCGCCGCGCCCGAAGAAGCCGCTGAGGCGGCGCGCGCCCGGCATCAGCGGCGGCATGGCCTCGGTGAGCAGCTCGTGATGGGCGATCAGCAGATCGACGTAGCCGGAGTTGGCCAGGCGGGTCAGGCCGGCGAGCTCGCGCCCGAGGTCGAGCGGGCCGCCGAACAGGCTTTCCAACGCCGGCTCCAGCGCCAGGATTTCGGCGAGCGGCTGCTCGACTGCCTTCAGCGCCAGCAGCCTCGCCGCGCCGTCTTGCGGCGCCTGCTCAGCCAGGGCGATCAGGCGGTCAACCTTCTCGTCCCAGGTTATGGCGCCGGCGAGGACGCCCGCCACCCCGGCGCCGAGCCGAAAGGCCGCATCCGGCCCCTGGGCCAGGCGCTCGGCGGCGGCGGCGAAGCTCTCCTGAGCGAGATCGGCCAGCAGGCCGTCGCGTTGATCCCGGCAGAGCCGATCGATCGCCCGGCCGATCAGGCTCTGATATTTGCGGATCAGTTCATGCACCGAGCCGCCGTGCTCGGCGGCTTCCGGCACGGCGATCTTCTGGATGGCGTGCAACAGCTCGCGCCCGGAGGCGTCCAGCTGGCGGGCGAGGTCGGGCCGGTGCAGCAATTCGTATGGGGTGACCCGCATGCCCGTCACCCAGCCGCGCATCAGCCGCCCGATGCGGTCGCGCGCGCGCTCGGTGTAGAGATCTTCCGGGGCGTCGCAGAGCGTCTCGAGCGCGCGGCCGGATTTCGCCGTCGCAGCCGGGTCGTTGGAGCCGACGGTCAGCAGGGTCGCCGAACGGAATTCGCGCGTGGATTCGTTGAGCGACTCCTTGGTGACCTTGGCTGATATGAACGCGCCCTCCGCCACCAGGTCGCGCGCGGCGGCGAGCGCAGCGTCGCGGTCTTCGGTCGCGAGTTCGAGCGACCAGGTCTTGCCCGCGGCGCGCCGGCCCAGCACTTCGTAGTGGATGTTGGCGTCGGCCATGTTCGCTCCACGGTCCAGTAGAGCCCAGCAAGCTTAAGCCAACATTGAAGCGGGACGGTTCAGCTCCACCCCGAAGCGGGGGAGGAGCTAGGCGGCTCCGCCTGTGCTAAGCTTGCGCCGTGGCCGCCGAACACGACCGCTGCGAGACCTATCGCCGCTTTCAGCGGTTGCAGGCGGCTTACCGCGCCGGCGACCTGGCGAGAGTCAAGGCCGTGCTGGGCTGGCCCGAGGCGTTCCCGAACGTTCCGCAGCCGATGGAGCTGGCGTCGGGCGACTGGCCGCTGGGCACCGCCATTGGACTGAGTCCCCTGCGCTTCATCCGTCAGCTGCTTGATCTCGGCGCGGACCCTAATTTCGAGGCGCTGGACGGCTTTCCCAGCCTCATTGAAGTGCTGGACGTCGATCGCCCGGACCGGCTGGACGTGATGGCTCTGCTGCTCCGCTACGGCGCCCGCACCGACCAGCGCGGGGTGAACGGGTGGACCCCGCTGCACTATGCGGTGGTGCGGCGAAATCTGGCCGCGGTGAAACTGCTGCTTGGGCACGGGGCCGACCCGCACGCGCGCACGCGCATCGACGACTGCGCCTCGGCGCTGGAGGACGCGCGCGCCGCGGGCTTCAGCGAGGCGGTGGCGCTGATGCAGGCGCAAAGGTGAGGCGGCGGGCGCTCACCCGCGCTTCCGTCCTGCTCGCCGGCGCCCTGCTGGCCGGCTGCAGCTATGCCGCGCCCGTCGACCGGAGCACGGTCGAATCCGCCGCGCCGCTCGCGGACGGAGGGGTCGCGGTCGCTTTCCGCCAGCTGCGCTATCGGCCGGCGACGGGCTGGGCCGCCTTTCCCGACGGCGGCATCCCGCGCTACCTCGACGACGCGGTCACCGTGGGCGTGCTCTCGCCCGGCGGCGGCGCCCGCATTCTGCGCCGCTGGCCGAATCCCGGCGTGCACGGCGCCTTCCACGTGACGTTCCGCGCCTCGCCGGCGGATCCAGAGCACCTGCTGGTGCTGCGGAGCTGGCAGCCGATAGGCCAGGGCGCGACCACCGCCGCCTGGTCGAGGCTCGCCTGGCGTGACGGGCGGATCGAGCCCTATCCGGATTTCGCGCAGGCTCTGCAGGCGGAAGGGCGGCGCTTCGGCGCCAGTTCGTTCGGCGATGTCCGCGCGCTGGACGCGACTGGCGCCCTGCTGATCGGCGCAGAAGGGGACGCCGGCGACGAGCTCTGGATCTACGAGGCGGGCAGGGGGCTGCGCCGCCTCGACGGCTTCAAGCATTTCTACGACGTCGCCGGCGACGAGCTGTATTACTGGCGCGGCGACGAGGCGGTGCTGCGGAATTGGCGCACGGGGGCGGAGCGGCTGGTCGCGCGCTATGACCCGGGGACGCACGTCACGACGCGCTACCTACTGCGGGATCCCGCCGTCCAGGCGGCGGAAACAGCTGCGCCGGCGGCGTCTGTCGAGATCGCGGACGGCGGTGCAGTGCGGGTCCGGCGTCCAGGCGGCGAAGTCGCGGAGTTCAGGCCGCCGGCGAGCTGGTGGCCTTCCGGACCAGGCCGCTAGGCCTCGCTCAAAGCCAGACCGTTTCGGCTTCGTCGGCCCTGGCGGCGAACCTCGGCTCCATCAGTTCCACGCCATCGCAATCGGTGCGGGTCCAGACCGGCAAGCCAGCGTAGAGCGCTTGAGCCCGGTCGGCCTCGGCGGCGTCGGCCACGACGGCCCAGGCCTCCGGCGACATGACAAGCCCGGCGGGACGCTGGCCGCGTGCATCCAGGTCGCGGATCGCGGCGCGAAGCTCGCCGAGGGCGATGGGGGCGTTCTGCTGGGTCATCCCCGACAGGATGCGACACGCGCCTTAACCTTGGCCTTGCAAACGCGCTTAACCGAAGGTTGGGCCGCTCTGGCGTCGACAACCGCCTGTTCAGCACGATCGGAGGGCGGCCGCCAGTCGAGCTCAGCCGCCTCGCGCCAGAATGTCCAAGAGGCGCAGGATCGCCGGACCGGCGACGATGATCAGGATCGTCGGCAGGATGAAGATCATCAGCGGCACGCTCATCAAGGCCGGCAGGCGGCCGGCCCTTTCCTCCATCTCCAGGATGGAGTCGCTTCGAAGCTCCGCGCTGGCGATGCGAAGCGCGTTGGCCAGGGGCGTCCCGTAGCGCAGGGTCTGAGACAGGGTGCTGAGAACATTGCGAATCGCCGGCAGGTCGATCCGGTCGGCGAGATTGGCGAAGGCCTGGTTGCGGTCCGGCAGCACCTGAAGGTCGGCCGAGGTCATCGCCAGCTCTTCGGCGAGTGCCGGCTGGCTGACCTGCAACTCCTTGGTGACGCGCGCCAGCGCGTCCTCAAGCGCCAGGCCGGCCTCCGCACAGACCACCAGCAGCTCCAGCGCGTCGGCGAACCCGCGCCGCACCGCCCGTGTCCGTTCGGCGACGGCGTGGCGGAGGGCGAGGACCGGGCCGGCCCAGCCCAGCAGCCCGCCTACGCCCGCGACCAGGGCCGCCGAGGCGAGCGGCAGGCCGAGCCACTGCGCGCCGGCGAAAACGCCTCCGCCTGAAATCGCCGCGGCGGTCAGCTGGACGAAGCCCAGGACCCGCACCTCCTGGGCCGGCTCGAGGCCCAGCCGGCGACAGACCCGGGCGAAGACCATCAGCTCCGCCCCGCGACGGCTTGCCGCGCGGGTGTCGGCCAGCAGGAAGCCATCGCGGCGTTTCTCGATCTCCGACGGAGGCGAAGCCGCCGCAGCCGGGGCGATGATGGCCACCCGTTGCGCGAGCTGTCGCTTGCGGTCGAGCGGCGCGCGAACGAGCAGGGCGGTCCCTCCGATCACCAGGCCCAGGGCGAGAAGCAGGATCCACGGTTCCGCAACGGCCATTCGTCTAGTCCAGCGCCGCTCGGCGCATCAGCGCGCGCATGGTGAAGAAGCCCGCCGCCAGGTTCGTCGCCGCCCCGATCAGGATCAGCTTGCCGCGCGGATCGTGGAACAGGGGCGACAGATAGGTCGGCGCGACGACGGAGAGGCCGGCGAGCACGAGGAGGGGGACCGCGCCCAGGATGTAGCTCGACATCCGCACCTCGGCGGTCAGCGCCTTGACCTTCAGCCGAACGCCGCGGCGCCGCCGAATGATGTCCGTCAGGGTCTCGAGCGTGCTGGCGAGATTGCCGCCGGTGGCGTGCTGCAGCGCCACGCTGACGGTGAAGAAGCGAAAGTCGCCGATGTGCACCCGTTGGGTGGCGTAGGCCAAAGCGTCGGACATCGAGACGCCGATGTCGAGCTGGTCGGCCATTTCACCGAAGATCTGCGCGACGGACTCGGGCGCCTCCTCGGTCACGGCGCGGATCGCCGCCGAGATCGGCAGGCCCGCCCGCAGCACCCTGACAACGGTGTCGAGCGCGCCCGGGAAGTGCTCGGTGAACTGGACCTCGGCGCGCCGTTGCTCGCTGTTGGCCAGCAGGCGCGACAGGCCGCAGCCGGCGACGAGGCCGAGCGGCGCGGCGAGCCAGATCGGGAGGCTGAGCGCCATGCCGGCCGCGGCGGCGGCGAGGGCGGCCAGCATCGCCACGACGAGCAGGGTCGCGCCCGATCGCCTGACCCCCCAGTTCTGCTTCATGCCATAGGTGAAAGCCTGCCTGAGCCGATCCCGTCCGGCGGAGCGGTCGAGCTCGGCGGGCTTCAGGACCGACGCCGCGGCCGGGACGTGCAGGCGCGACACCCGCCCGGCGATCACGCGCCGGTTGGCCGCGGCGGCCACCGCCGCCGAAGAGACCAGCAGGCCGCCGCCCAGCACCAGGCACAGAGAGGCGAGGGCGCCGGGGTTCACGCCTGCACGCCTGCCAGGCTGAGCGCGCCCATGAAGGCTTCGCCGTAGCCGAAGTATTCCAGCCGCGGGTAGAACTGCGGCCGCGTGCGATGCGCCTCGAACACGCCGCGGATGCGGCCGTCCGGGGTCTCGCCCTGATAGCGGAAGCTGAACAGCGTCCCGAGCGTGATCACGTCGCCCTCGCGGCCCGTCAGCTCGACCACCTCGACGATCCGGCGCACGCCGTCGCGCATCCGCTCCACCTGGACGATCAGGTCGACGGCGCTAGCGATCTGGGCCCGGATCGCGGGGACCGGCAGGCTGGTGTTGGCCATCAGGATCATGTTCTCGAGGCGGGAGAGCGCGTCGCGCGACGAATTGGCGTGGATGGTCGACATCGAGCCGTGGTGGCCGGTGTTCATGGCCTGCATCATGTCGAAGGCCTCGGAACCCCGGACCTCGCCCAGGATGATCCGGTCCGGGCGCATGCGCAGCGCATTGCGCACCAGATCGCGCTGCAGGATCTCGCCGTTGCCCTCGATGTTGGCTGGCCGGGTCTCCAGCGGCAGGACGTGCGGCTGCTGCAGCTGCAGCTCGGCGGCGTCTTCGATGGTGACGATCCGCTCGCCGGGGTCGATCTGGCGGGAGAGGGCGTTGAGGAGGGTGGTCTTGCCCGAGCCGGTGCCTCCGGAAACGATGATGTTCAGCCGGCAACGGGCGGCGATCTCCAGCACCTTGCCCAGCGCGGGCGTGAGCGCGCCGAGTTCGGCCAGCCGGGCGAAGTCCATCTTGCCCTTGGCGAACTTGCGGATCGAGATGCAGGGTCCGATGAGGCTGAGCGGCGGGATGATGATGTTGACCCGGCTGCCGTCGGCCAGGCGCGCGTCCAGCATCGGGCTGGACTCGTCGACGCGGCGGCTCACCGACGAGGCGATCCGTTGGGCCACGTGCAGCACGTGGGCGTCGTTGCGGAATCGGAGCGGCGTCAGCTCCAGCTTGCCCTGGCGCTCGACGTAGATGGTCGAAGGGCCGTTGACGAGCACGTCGTCGACGTCGTCGTCCTGGATCAGGATCTCCAGCGGCCCGAGGCCGACGATGTCGTCGACGATCTCGCCGGTGAGCGCGATCTGCTCGGCGCGGTTCAGGAGATGCCGACGCTCGTCCGCGATAGCCGCCACAAGTGCGCCGATGCGGCCGGTGAGCTCGTCCCGCGGCATGCGGATGGCCGACGCAGGCTCGATCCGCTGAAGGACGAGGTCGCGGATCTGATCGACCTCGGGCATCGAATGCAGGGCGGCGACAGCTTGCATCGGATCAGCCCAGCAGACGCTTCAGCAGCGGTTGCGGCCGCCGGGTCGGGGCGCTCTCGCCGCCAAGCAGAGCGGCGAGCGGCTGCACCCCCTTGGCCAGGGCGCCGCTCGGCGGGCCTTGCCGGCCCATCAGGGCCTGCTCGGCGATCTCGCGCGCATAGGGGATCACGAAGTCGGGCGCCTGGCCGGCCGCCTTGGCGAAGTCGGCGAGCGGCAGGCCGCCGGCGGCGCCGACGCGATTGAGCACATGCACCAGCCCCCGCTCCGCCGTGCTGTCGCCCACGGCGGCGCGCCAGCGGGCGACGTCGCGCGCCGAGGACAGGCGGGCGTCGCTGACCAGCACCAGGGTCGAGGGCATGTGAAGCACCCGTTTGAGGCCGGCGGCGGCGTGCGCCGGGATCTCGACGACCACGTAGCGGTAGCGCCGGGTGACCCGGTCGAGCAGGGCGATCAGGGCGTCCTCGTCGAGCGCCGGCGCGCTGTCGAGCGCTTCCAGCGAACCCAGCATGTCCAGCCGGTTGGTGATCTGGATGAGGCCCCGCTCGAGCAGCAGGTCGTCCACCCGGTCGGCCTGGGTGAGCGCCGCGCGCAGGGCCGAGTTGGGCTCGACGTTGAGCGACAGGGCCACGTCCCCGCACTGCAGGTCGAGGTCCAGCAGCACCACCGGCCGCGGCGGCGCCTCCGAGAGGGAGGCGGCGAGCGCCACCGCCACCGTGCTCGCCCCCGCGCCGCCCCGGGCGCCGACCACATAGACCAGCCGGCCCAGGCGGCTCGCGCCGATCGAGGCGTCGCCGAACAGGAGCTTGCGACAGACCCGGGCCGCGACCGCCGAGACCAGCGGCTTGAACAGATATTCTGAGGCGCCGGCGTCCAGCAGGGCGCGGTAGAGACGGATGTCGTTCGTCTCGCCGAGGACCAGCACGCGGGTGGCGGGCTCGCAGGTGTCGATCAACTCGCGCACCCGGTCGACCGGGTCGGCTTCGCCGCAGATGTCGACCACCAACAGGTTCGGCGACGCCTGGCCGCTCAGCTCGGCGATGGCGTTGCGCGGGCCGCCCGTCCGAAAGGCGGTCGAGTCGTGCGAGAGGTCGCGCAGCGCCTGGCGCAGCACGCCCTCGCTGTCCGGGTCGCGGGTGTAGACCACGGCGGCCGGTTGGCCGGGGTCGGCGAAGGATCGCGGGCGAGCCAGGACGCTCATCGCGTGGTCTCCGTCTTGGTGTCCGCCCCGGGATCGTGCGGGGGCGGCGGCGCTTCGTAGGCTTCGACGACCTGGGCGGCGCGCAGGCCCGACGCCGGCGTTGGCGCACGGCCGTGCTTGAGGTCGTCGGGATCGGCCGCCATGGCGGCGAGGTTGGCGCGGTTGGCGCAGCCGAGCCAGGGCGCGCCGGTCGGGGTTCCGCAAGCCGCGGGCAGGGCGCTGGATCGGTCAAGCTGGCCGGCGCAGCCCGCCAGCAAGAGCGCGGCCAGCGGCGCGGCGGGCGCGAGTTGGCGCACCGTCCTCATGGCTTGTCCTCCAGGATGAAGCCGGCAGGCCCGCTCAGGCGCGGGTGGTCCTTCGGCATGACCTGCACCCGGCCCAGCAGCGCCTGCTCCAGCTCGTTGGCGAACACCAGGCTGTCGGCGGGCGTCTTGAGCGCGGCAGGATTGCTGACCGGCCGCACGACGTAGGGGGTGACGATGATCACCAGCTCGCTCTCGTCGTGCTGGTAGCTGTTGGAGCGCAGCAGCTGGCCGATGATGGGCATGTCCGCCAGCCACGGAAACTCGTTCACGCTGCTGGAGATGTTGTTCTGGAACAGGCCGGCGATGGCGAAGCTCTGGCCGCTGGCGAGATCGACGGTGGTCTCGGCGCGCCGCACGGCCAGGCCGGGGATGCGGATGTTGTTGACGGTCACCGCGCCCCTGTCGGTGATCTCGCTGACCTCGGGGCGGACCTTGATGCTGATATGGCCGGCGTCGAGCACGACCGGCGTGAAGTCGAGCGCGACGCCGAACTTCTTCCATTCGACGCTGATGGTGTCCTTGTCCTGCGACACCGGGACGGGGAACTCGCCGCCGGCGAGGAAGCTCGCCGTCTGGCCGGAGGCGGCGGTGAGGTTGGGCTGGGCCAGGATGCTGACGACGCCCTCGGTCTGCAGGGCGTCGATCACCCCGTTGACGTTCACCGAGCCGCCCGGGCTGCGGTAGCCGAACAGGAAGGAGTTGACGCTCAGCGGGCTGCGAGCGAATGGCGGTATGACTCCGTCGGGGCCGGTGAGGCTGCGGCCGGTGTTCAGGCCCAGGATGGTGGAGCCGTTGTTGCTCAGCACGTCCCAGCTGAAGCCCAGCGACCGCGACACGCTGCGGGAGACCTCGACGATGCGCACCTGGAGGTTGACCTGGGTCTCGCCTGTGACCCCGACGTCGAAGTTCAGCGCCTGCTTATCGTCGACGAACTGCTCGGCTCGGCGCTTCACCGCCGCCGCCTCGCGCGGGGTCGCCACCTCGCCCTCGATCGACAGGCCGCGAGGCGCCGGCCGCACCTTGACGCCTGCAGCGCCCGGCTGGCCGGCGAGCGCCTGGGCGGCCTGACTGGCGGCGTGCATCACGTCGACGGTGTAGGCGGTCACCTGGCCGTTGGCGTTGGTGACGTAGATGGTGGTCGCGCCGACCTTCCGCCCGAACACCAGGACGCGCCGGGGGTCCTTCGCCTGCACGTCGGCGACCGCGGGGTTGGCCACGAACACGGTCACGGCGGGACTGGCGAGGTCGAGCGCCTGGGCCTGGTCGATCTCGACGTCGATGCGGGTGGCCGCCACCGGCGAGCCGGCGCGGAACACGCCAGCGGCTTCGGCGAGCGCGGAGGTCGCGGCTCCCGATAGCATCAGGGCCGCTGCGGCGGCCCTGATGAAGCGGCGAACTTCGGCGGCGATCACGATGGGCTCCCCCCGCCGCCTCGCAGGATCAGCACCTGATCCCTCGCCGTCTGCAGCGCTTCGCGCGGACTGGTCGGGACCATGGCCCGATCGGCCGGCTTGACCGGGGCGGTGCGCAGCCTCGCCGCGTCGGAGACGTCGCCCGCCCACACCGGCGCGCCGGCCGCTTCGTCGGCGATGTCGCCCGGGCCGCGCAGCGACAGCTGCAGCTCGCCCAGGCGCGAGGCCAGATAGAGCCGTTCTGCGTCGTAGGGCGTGGTTTCCAGGGTGATCGTGCGGGGCGAGCCGCCGGCCGCGTCCTGCACCTCTCCGGTGAGGGACTTCTCGGGCGCCAGGCTGCGGCCGACCGCCAGCACGCGGCTGTTCCGCAGGACGGTCTCGGCGGCCATGCGTCGGGCGCCGTCGCCAACCTCCTGCACCAGGATGACGTCGACGCGGTCGCCGGGGAGCACCAGGCCGGAGGCGCTCTGCGGGGCGTCGACGGAGATCGTCACGGCGCGCAGCCCCGGGCCGAGGGTGGCGGCCAGAAAATTCCGCTGATCGGGCTTCACCACGCCGTCCGCCCGCAGCACCTCGCCTGGGGTGAAGCCGCGCACGGCCGCGGACCCCACGAGCGTCTCCTTGGCGGTGGCCGCCTGCAGGAAGGCGCCCGACGGCGCCGGCCCGCCCGACAGAGGCCGCCAGCTCAGGTCTTCGTCGCGGAGGAGAGCCCCGGGCGGAATCTGGCGGGCAGCCACGAGCACGGCGTCGGGCGCAGGGGCGCCTTGCGAGATGGCGACGCCGCGCGGAGCCTTCAGCCAAACGAGGCCGAGCCCCAGTCCCGCGGCGATCGCCAGTATTCCCAGCGCCACCGGAATCCTGCGCAGAAGGCCGCTCATGCGGACTTCCGCCGCCCTGCGCTCGACAGGCCCACGCGGCCGAGCCCCGATCGCGCGTTCCAGCGTGCAGTGATCATCTTCTGAAAATCGCTTCCAGGCGAGAGGGCGATGGTCGACGGATTCGCCGCCTTCGTCTCGGCGACTCGCAAGAAGTTAACGGCTTTAGCCCTTTACGGATGATAAACGTTAACCGGCGCGCGCCTGCGGCCCTACCCACGATGGGGCGATCCTTGGCGGACCGTTCAGGGGCGCACGAATCGCGGCATAGCGAGACGCACCATTCCTGGGAATTCGTCGTCATTTCGAAGCTCCGTCCGACCCGCACCGTTCTGATGGCCGGCGAACGTGCGGCGCCTCGCCCGATTTGGCTCTCGGCCTGTCGCCTCGGCGTGGTGACGGCCACGCTCTTCGTCGTCGCCTCGGCGGGGCAACCCGCCGCGGCCCGGCCGAAGGCGCCCGCCCCGCCGGCCAGGCTGGGCGAGGAGGCGAGCCTGCGATTGGCCAGGGCCTTGCGCGCCTCGGGCGATCCGGCGGCCGCGCTGCCGATCTATCGCAACCTGGCGAAGGGCCTGCCGGCCGACGCCCCGCTCACCATCGAGCTCGGCGACGCCTTGCTCGACGCGCGGCTGATCGACGACGCCATGGGGATCTATGCCGCCGCTCCGGGAAGCGCGCGCGCCCAGCTCGGGCTGGCGCGGGCGCAGCTGACTCTCGGCCAGACCGCGAAGGCCCTGCCTTACGCCGACCGCGCCGCAGAGCTCGCTCCGACCGACGCCGCAGCCTTGACCTTGCGCGGCGTCGTGCTCGACCGGCTCGGGCGCCACGCTGAAGCCCAGGCGAGCTACCGCGCCGTGCTGGCCGCGGCGCCGCAGAGCGTGGCCGCGCGCACCAATCTGGCGCTCTCGCTCGCCCTGACCGGGCAGTATCCCGATGCGCTCGAAATCCTGGAGCCTATCGCGCGCTCGGCCAACGCCACGCCGCGCGACCGCCAGAACCTGGCCTTCGTCTATGGCCTGAAGGGCGACGCGGCGGCCGCCCGGGCGCTGGGGGAGGTCGATCTCGACGCCAAGGCCGCGGCTGACAACGCTGAATTCCTTGCCTTGGCCCACGACCGCATGGGCGCGGCTAGCCCTTAGGATAGCAGGCCGCCGACTTCACGGTGGCGGGAGCGACCGGCCAGGGCACGGTGTAGCTGAACGTGAGCTGGGCCTGGACGTTCACGCCGCAACCCTGCTGCGCGGTCGTGAAGATGGAGGCGGGCACGGTCATGCCCCAGGCGGAGGCAGCCGCGTAGGTCTTGATCGCCGTGTCGTTAGCGCATGTCGTCCCGTTCACGCTGGCGCAGCGCGCCGCGGCCTGCACCGCGCGGTCGAGCGTCACCTGCGTCCACACCAGCCGGCCCAAGTCCATGACGCCGATCGCGAACCCCAGCAGCGCCGGCAGGACGAAGGCGTACTCGATCGCCGCGGCGCCGCGCTCCTCTCTAGCGAATCCGCTCATGGCGCCCTCGTGGTCGCGTGCGCGGTGAAGGTCGCGGGCAGGCCGAACTGCGCACCGAACACGGTCGGGCGGGAAATGCGGGCGTAGACATTGACGAAGTGGCGCGAGGCCTTGCCGTCGGAACAGGTCGCGCCCTGGGTTGAGTTGGCCAGGCCCGCGGCGGTGGGGCAGGCGTAGAACTCCGAAGGCGCCGGCGTCGCCGTGACCGTCCGGTTTGGGTTCGCGTTCTGCACCGCGGCGGTGATCCTGGCCGCATTGAAGCCGGCGAGGGCGGCCTGGGCGCCGGCCGCCGCCGCCTCTTCGGCCGCCAACCGGGTGCGGACCGTGAGTCCGAGCTCGGTCATACCCACCAGCGTCAGGGCGAACACCGGCGCCACGCAGGCGAACTCGATCGCGGCCACGCCGCGTGCGTCGCCGAGCCATGCGAGAAGGCGTGACGCCGTCATTCGGCCAGGCTCGCATTGCTGGACGAACCGATATCCGTTGTCCCCTTGCCCGTGCACGACGAGTTGAACGTCAGATTCGCGTTGTTCTGAATTTGGATATTCTTTCCGATGACCTGGGTGCAGGTGCTCCCGGTCGTGGTCACGTTATTTCCGAAATAGACGGTCTGGCTGGGGAAATAGAGCGCGCCCGTGAGGTTTAGCGTGCCATTGTTGCCGATAGATTGAGTTTTCTGGGTGTGGCTCGCGGCGCTGTAGAACAGGATGCCCGCCGTGGAGTAGGTGGTTGCGTCGGTGGGAGCGGACAGATTGAGCGTGGCGCCATTGCCGAAATCCATGGCGTAGTCGCCGTCAATGATGATCGTGACGCCCGTGCCGTTGATCGTGACGTTGTTTTTGGTCTTCAGCTCAGTTCCCACGTAGTAGACGCCTGGCTGCAGGGTGATCGTGGTGTTGTTGTCGAAATTCCACCCTGCGGCGTAGTTGCCCGGCGATAGCGTCGTGCCTGAAACCGTCTTGCTCGATCCCTTGGCTGGCAGGGCGACGCCGACGTAGGGGTCGGTCACCACGCTGCTGTGGCGGTTGATTGATCCGGAAACCGCGGCGCCGCTCCCCATGAGCACGTCGCCGGCCGTCGTCACGGAGCCATTCAGGGTCGAGTTGTTGTGAAGGTTGATCGACGAGTTGCTCGTGGAGTTGGTGGCGAGGCCGCAGCCGGGCATGTTGAGGACGGCGTTATTGTCCACGTTGAGCGCGTCGGCGCCGGACGTGTCGAGCGCGAAGAGGCACGTCTTGGACGACTGCCCAGCCTTGGCCACGGCGCGCGCCTGGACGGTCAGCGGACCCTGCCGGAAGAGCTGCATCAGCCCAGGCGTGTAGGTCCGCCGGACCTTGACTTCGACGTACTGGGCGTCCCCCGCATGGGTTCCAGCAGCGGGCGGGTTGCTCGCCGTCACCGTCACATTGTTCACGCCGTCGCGGTAGCCGAGCTGGGCCGCGACGGCGCGGGCCTCGGCCTGCAGATCGGACACGCCCAGCATGACGGCGGAAGCGGCCGTCATGGCCGCGCTGTCGGCGACGGATTGCTGCTTCCGCTGCTCTAGCAGCAGCTGGGAGGCTTCGACCCCCAGGGCGACGAAGCCGAGCGCCAGAAGAATCAGGAACGCAGCCTGCACGGCGACGCTGCCCGACGCGCTTCGCCGGAAGTCAAACTGGCGATGGGGAAGGGGCCGGCGCGCCATCGTGTGGAACTCGCCCTCACTCGAGGATTGGTTAAGGCCGCGCCGGATCTCGCCAGCACGTACCTCCATTATCCTTGTTAAGTGTAAGAGATCTATAAATCCGGCATTTTCGACGATCGTGTAAGAAGTTGCTTGATGAATCCGCTTCACAACTTGTGCGGGATTTCTTGTTCATTGAATGTGAGCATAGACGGCCGATTGGATTTGGGGGAAGTAGTACGATGACGATTTCATCGGGAATTGACGCAAAGAATAAAGATTTGAGTGCGGCTCAGCTTTTGGTGGTCGGCCTCTGCACTTTCGCCTTCGTCGTGATCGGGGGGGTGATGGTGCTGAAGGCGAGTGGGCGCATCGATCAACAGTCCGCGGCTCCGCCGGCCGTGGCCGAGGCCGAGGCCGCGCCGCGCTGAACCGAGGCCCGCGCGGCGCGGCCTCGGTGTGTGCGGCAAAAGGACGCGCCCGGCGGCCCGCGCCTACCGGAACAACAAGGACCAGATCTGGAGGACGAAAACAGCGCCGCGGATTTCGTTGGCCAGAACCAGGGCGCCCAGCAGAAGGCCTCCTGCACCGGCGTTTTCGCGGCGCATCAGCTGGCCGACCAGGGATAGGATCATACGTGCGTGTCTCACGGGGACGCCTCGCTCGTCGCTGACCGTCGGCGAAACTGTCGCGGGCTCGTGACGCGAAACGCGGCGACAGGTCGCTTGCAGTCCAGTTCTGACGAGGGCAAGAACTGACGGGCTTCGCGGCGGATCGCGATTATCGCGTTCTTATCTTCCGCGGCGTAATCGTCGCTTATGGACAAGGTGGATGACTTGCGCCCGGCTCACGTGAGGGCGAACTCCGAATTGCTGGATCACGTTCGACCGGAAGAGCGATCCGTTCGGCGACTGATCACCATCTTGCTGCTGGGGATACCTTTGGGCGGCCTGGCGGCCCTGTTGACGGGCGTGGCCTGCATTCTGGCCGCCTCCGGGCTGACCGGCCGCTCGTTCGATCAGCTCATGGCCTTGTCGACGGGGAAGGCCGCCTCGGGCGCGCGGGGCCTGCTGAGCTACGGCTTCGAGCTCTCGATCGCGGGCCTCGCCTCGATCGCCTTCGCCCTGGTGTTATTGCTCGTTGCGGCCAAGGTGCAGCGGCGACCTGCCTGGACCTTCCTGACGACGGCGCCGCGCCTGCGCGCCGGACTGTTCCTCGGCGGCTTCGTCGCGGGCGCCGTGCTCGTCGGCGGGGCCGTCGCAATCGAGCAGCTGTGGTCAAGCCAGTCTCCGACGCCGCCCATTTTGACGCCAGGCGCCGACTGGGGCGAGCGGGCCGGCTACGCGGCGCTGGCGGCCGGCTTCCTTTTCCTGGCCGCCCTGGCCGAGGAGGTGCTGTTCCGTGGCTGGTTCGTACAGCAGGTCGCGGCCTGGACGCGCAATCTGGCGCTCATGCTCGCCGTCAACGGGCTGGTCTTCTCGTTCGTGCACTTCGATCCCAATCTGAGCGGCTTCATCGTGCGCTCCGTGATGGGCGCGGGCTGGGCCTGGATCGCGCTGCGCACCGGCGGCATCGAGTTCACGACCGGGGCTCACCTCGCCAACAACCTGCTGGTCAGCTTGTTCGTCGTTCCGGTGAGTTTCAGGCCGCAGCCGTCGGCCGAGCTGGACGTCGCCGGCGTCGCGGTGGAAGCCGGCGTCATCATCCTGCTTGTGCTCTTCGTCGAAGCCTGGCTGCGCGCCCGACCTAGGGAGGTTGAGCTTGAGATTGCCCGGGAGACGCAGTGAGCGGATCGCCTTTAGCGGCCGCCCGCGCTCTACGCGCAAGGAGCCGGTGCTGATGACCGAGCGGCTAAACCTCGGCCGCCGGGGCCCATACTACGCGGCAATACTCCTGGTGCTTTGGGCCATGGCGGCGGCGGAGGGGTTTCATCGCGTGTCGCACGCCCCACGCGTGCCGATGATCTTCATGGCCGCGGTTCTCATCACCGCATTCCTGTTTGGCGCGGCCCCCGCCTACTTCGCTGCGGCTCTGGCTTTCGTGGTCTATAATTTCTACGTCGCTGCGCCGCGCTTCTCCATAACGTTCGCGCCGGACGACTTCGTGACCCTGCTGGTCTTCTTTTCCGTCGCGATGCTCACCGGCAATCTCACCGGCCGTGTTCGCGACGAGGCCAAGCGCAATAAAGAGCGCGCCGACACCATGGCGCAGATGTTCGACGCGACGCGGGAATTTTCCAGCGTGTCCGACGAGAATTTCATCCGACAGAGACTTGCGCACCGGATCGCCACGATGGTGAACGGGACCGCTGTGGTGCGGGGCGTCGAGCCCGGCGGGCCGGCGCCTGCCGATTTCGACCTGCCCGACGAGGCGGCGTTTCGCGAGGTGTTCGCGCGGGCAACGACCGCCCCAGCCTCGCATGCGACCCGCCGACATGGCCAATGGATGGTGCGGGCGCTGGTTTCCGAGGAGGAGTGCCTAGGCGCCGCAGCCTGGCGGATCACGCCGGAGAATCCGATGCGCGAGGACGAGCAGGCATTCGTCGAGCTCATGATCGACGCCGGGGCTTCCGCGGTCGCTCGCGCCGGCCTGGTGCGCCGGGTCGCAGAGACCGAAGGTCAGGCGACCGCTGAAAACCTGCGCAACGCGCTTTTTTCCTCGATATCGCACGACATCCGTACGCCGCTCACCTCGATCATCGGTTCAGCTTCGACTCTGCGTGAGTTCCCAAAGACCCTCGAAACCGACGTCGGGGAAGATCTGCTGGACAATATTTCCGAAGAGGCCGAGCGGCTGAATACGTACGTCGCCAACCTTCTGAACATGACGAAACTGGAGTCTGGGGTTTTTGCGGCCGAACATGCGACCTTTACAGTGCGGGAAGTGATCGATCGTCTCGCCCGACGGCTGCGACGCCAGTCGGGGCGCGAGATGCGGATCCTCTGTCCGGATCCCGACCTCCAGGCGACCGGCGATCCGGTGCTGTTCGAGCAGGCGTTGGCGAACGTTTTGGAGAATGCGCTGCGCTACACGCCCGCTTCCGGCCTCATTCGAATTTTCTGCTTGGCGAGGGGCGGCTCGGTGATGGTGGCGGTGGAAGACGAGGGTCCCGGCGTCAAGCCGGAGGAACTCCCGTTGTTGTTTGTTAAGTTTTATCGGGCGGTGTCTGCGGAGCGCTCGCCCGGGACGGGTCTTGGGCTGTCGATCACGAAAGGTCTGTTGGAAGCGATGGGCGGTTCGGTCAACGCGCGCAATCGTTCCGGACGCAAGCGGGGGCTGGTGGTCACGATCGCCTTGCCCGCCGTCGCAGCGGCGGTGGCGGCATGAGCGAGCCGGTTCCATCCGTCCTGATCGTCGACGACGAGCCGCAGATCTTGCGGTTTCTTTCCCCCGCGCTCACCGCTGGCGGCTACGCGGTCTCCACCGCGGGCGCGGGCAAGGCGGCGCTCGACCTCATCGCCGCCGACCCGCCCGACGCCGTGATCCTCGACCTGGGGCTGCCGGACATCGACGGCAAGGAAGTGATCGCCCGGGTTCGGGAATTCTCCAACGTCCCCATCATCGTTCTGTCCGCGCGGGACCTGGAGGCCGAGAAGATCGCCGCCCTGGACCTAGGCGCCGACGACTTCGTCAACAAGCCGGTCGGGGTGGGCGAACTGCTGGCGCGGTTGCGGGCGACGCTGAGAGCGCGGCAGCGGCTTACAGCCGGCGCCTCGAAGGTCACGGCCGGCGACGTCGAGCTGGATTTCGCGGCCCGCCGCGTGTTCCTGCAAGGCGAGGAGGTGAAGCTGTCGCCGCGGGAATACGCCTTGCTCCGCACTCTGGCTGCCCACGTCGGCGGAGTGGTCACCCACAAGCAGGTGATCGCCGCCGTCTGGGGCGCGGATTCCGAGGTCGATGCGCAGTTCGTCCGCGTCCTCGTGGCGCAGCTGCGCAGCAAGCTGGAAGCTGAGCCGTCTGCTCCGCGCTACGTGCTCACCGAACCCGGCGTCGGATATCGTCTGGCGCCGGACGAACGGGCAGGCCGTTAGCGGCCGGACGGCTTTGCCGGCGGCCTGGACATCGCTGCAAGTTCGGTTAATCAGCAAGCACGACCGTGCGTCGCACAAAGGCGGACCTGTCGCGTGGGTTGCAAGCGGAGCCACTTCCAGTTGTCGGGGCCGAGGAAGACTGTCGATCCGGTGATCGTCATCGCGATTCTCGCGGGACTCGCGCTGGCTGCAGCCTCTCTGTTTCCTGCATTTCCACATTGAAGGACCAGCGCGAGGCAGGTTACTGACGCCGATCGAAGCTGGCCAAGTCAAGATTTCGGTTATTAAGGTTGCTAGCCGAGTAACTGAGAAACTTATCCGGCCAGTAATTACGACCAAGCCATGGTTGGCGCATGCAACACGCCAGAATGGCTCCTGCCGCCCTCAAAGTGTCCGGCCTCGTCAAACATTATTCTGGCGGGCGCGGGGTTCATGATGTCAACCTGACCGTCGCGCCGGGCAGCGTGACCGGCTTCATCGGCGCGAACGGCGCCGGCAAGAGCACGACCTTGAAATGTATCGTGGGGCTGCTCGAGCCTGACCACGGGGACATCGAGCTGTTCGGGGAACGGATCAGTTTCGATCGCCGCCAGCGGATCGGCTATCTGCCGGAAGAACGCGGGCTGGCGCCTCGGGAGCGCGCCCGTGACGTGATCGCCTTCCACGCCCGGCTCAAGGGCATCGCGACCCGCGACGCCTATCGCGCCGCCGATCGCCTGCTCGAGCGCATCGGCCTGGGCGGGCGCACCCGCGCGCGGATCTGCGAGCTCTCCAAGGGCAACGCCCAACGCGTGCAACTCCTTTGCGCCATCGCCCACGATCCCGACCTGCTGATCCTGGACGAGCCGCTGTCGGGCCTGGACCCGATCGCTCAGGCGGAGGTGCAGTCCTTGTTCAGCGAATACCGCACCGAGGGCGGCGCGATCCTCTTCTCGACGCACGCAATGACCGCAGCCGAGCGGCTGTGCGACCAGGTCGTGATCGTTTCGGAAGGGCGAACGGCCTTTCAGGGGGCGGTCGAAGACGCGGCCTCGCATGCGCCGCACGGCGTCTACGTCACCTGCGGCGACGAGGCGGGCCTGCTGCTCGTGGTTCGCCAACTGGGCGGCGAGGCTCACGCCTTCCCGGGCAAGATGGGCGAGGCGCTGCGCTGGCGGGTCCTTCTGCCTGAGACTGTGCCTTATCCGGCCCTGATGCGGGCGATGGCCGAAGCAGCCTTGCCGGTGCAGGGTTTCGATCCCATGCGCGCCGACCTGGAAGGCGCCTTCTGGTCCCTGTCCGCGGCCGGGCGGGAGGCCGCATGATGCGCCGCGTGCTGCTGATCGCCCGGCGTGAGGTCCTGGCCTACGCCGCCATTCCCAGCTTCTGGGTGGCGCTCGTCATGGGGCCGCTCTTGATGGCGCTGGCCGGCCTGGCCGCGGGCGCCGCGAGCCGTCCGCCGGCCGAGCCGCCGCGGAGAGTGGTCCTCATCCACGCCGACGACGCTGGCCTCGAGGCGGTCGTAGCACGCGCCCTCGGCGAGGCGGCGGCGACCGAGGGCCGCTCCCTTATTGTGCTCTCGCGGGAGGCTTCCGCGACGGCCGACGCCACGCACGTTCAGCTTAGGTCTTCGGGAGCGGGCCGGCTGACGGTCCGACTTTCGGGCGCGCCGTTGCCGCTCGCCGCCCAGCAGATTCTGCGGCGCGACCTGGAGCGCGCGGAGGCTCGCGACCTAGCCCGCGCGGCGGGCGCTTCCGAGCAGGCCCTGGCGGCCGGGGATCGTGCTCAGGTGCGAGTGGAGACGCCCGCAACGGTCCCTCCCGTTCGCGAGGCTAGCGACCTCGGCCGCTTCGGCCGGTTCGGCATGGTGCTGCTGCTGTGGATGAATCTCGTCGGCGCACTCGGCATGCTGCTCCAGGCGATCGTCCGTGAGCGGTCGAACCGTGCGCTCGAAAGCCTTTTGTCGTCCGCACGAGCGCCGGAGATCATCCTCGGTAAGCTCTGTGGAGTGGGCGCGCTGTCGCTCTTCATGCTGACCGCCTGGCTGGGCGCGGGAGCCCTCATCGGCGTCAGCCCGCTCGCCGGGCCAAGCGCTGGCGTCGCCGGCCAGGTCCTCGGCGCCTTCGTTGACCCCCGTGCTCTGGCCCTTGCCGCGGTGATGTTCGTCGGCGCTTTCGCCATGTATGGCGCCGCGCTGATCGGCCTGGGCGCCCTGGCGCGCGACGTGCCGGCGGCGCAGAATCTCTCGCGCCCCGTGTTCGGCGTCCTGCTGCTGGTCTTCTTCGCCAGCCTGGCCCAGCTCGTCGGCGCGGGCGGGTCGAGCGCCGCCTGGCTCGCCTGGATCCCTCTGTTCACCCCCTTCGTGCTGCTGATGGCGGAGCCCGGCTCGATCCACGCCGTTCCGCTGGCCGGCGGACTCATGGGAATGGCTCTGACGACCTCGCTTTGCATCGCCATGGCGAGCCGCGCGCTGCAGGATCCGTCGCTGTCGCGCGTGTTTCGCTGGCCAAAGCGATTTTCCCACCCGCTGGCGCACGGCTGAATTCTCCAAACTTGGAGACGCCTTGCGTGCTGTCGGGCCCCGCCCCATGGAGGGCGGGGTTTCCATGTGCGGCGGTAGCGCCTTAACGCTCCGTTCGAGTCTGCTGGCGAAGATCCCCAAACGTGTGGCGGCGAACACAGCGGCCACACAGCGAGAGGCCTGGAGAATTCGTGGAACGCGAGGTGTACCAACGGATACGGGAGCTCGAGCAGGCCCACTGGTGGTTCGCCGCCCGCCGCGAGATCCTGGCCGACCAGATCGCGATGCTGCAATTGCCGCCCGCCGCGGACATTTTGGAGGTCGGCTGCGGCACCGGCGGCAATCTCGAGATGCTGAGCCGGTTCGGCCAGACCTTCGCCCTGGAGCCGGAGCCGGAAGCTCGCAGCTATGCGGCGGGGCGCAGCGGGGTCGCGGTCGAGGCAGGGCGATTGCCCGATGAACTTCCGGCCTTTGGACGTGCATTCGACCTGATCGCCGCTTTCGACGTCATCGAACATGTCGACGATGATGTGGGCGCGCTGCGCGCCCTCGCGCGTTTGCTCAAGCCCGGCGGTCGTCTCATCGCCACCGTTCCCGCCAATGCATGGATGTGGAGCGAGCACGACGTGAAGCACCACCACAAGCGCCGCTACGACCTGAACCGTTTCGGCGCCATCGTCGCGGAGGCCGGGCTCGACGCCGTCAAGCTCACGCACTTCAACACGCTTCTGTTTCCCGTAATCGGGGCGATACGGCTCTCGAAGCGTGCGCTGCGGATTTCCGGGGGCGACGACGAAGCCATGCCGGGCCCTTTGGTTAACGACATACTGCGCACGGTCTTTTCCGCCGAGCGCAATCTTCTCAAGGGCCTCGACCTACCTTTCGGAGTGTCGATCCTTGCGATTGCTCAGCGCCCGGCCTGAGGCTAGCCGAGCGGTCTGCGGGCGTCTTGCCGAGAACGGCGGGCCCAAAAGAGCAGGCCCCCTAGCAGGGCGAGGCCCGCTACGCCAGCGACAGAGCCTATCATCTCACTTGGGAGCATCACCCGGCGAACCACGTAGTCGCCCGGCGAAGCGTTGAACCGCAGCATCGGGGCGGGTTGCAGTGCGACGGCGCGCCCCCGCGTCTCGACGCGCCAGGCCGGAAAACTCGCTTTCCGAACCTCCACCTGCCCAGGCCGCGATACGCGCAGCTGCAAGCGGCCATCCCGCTGCTGCGAAACGCTCGTGACAGGTCCGCTGACCAGCGGGCCCCTGAGGCCGCCGAGGTCAGGCCGGAACTGGTAGTTTTCGACGCCGGGCGCGTGGAAGGAAGGCGGGAGATACTCGGGCGGTTCAGGCATCGCCGTTTCGATATCGGCCGGGTAAGCGTTGCCGAAGGCTTCCACCGTCGCCGCGCCGAGCCGGAACACCGCGGCGGCGGCGATCACCGACGCCAGCCCGACGATCAGCCGGCGGCGTGGCGGGTGCAGCACCAGGGCGGTCACCGCGCAAAACTCGACAATCGCCATGATGCGCCACGGAAATTGGACCTCCGCGATAATCGGCAGGTTCCAGAACAGCGGCGGCAATCCAAGGCTCAGCAGGGCGGTGACGGCCGCGATGATCGACCAGAGATTCCGACCGGTCGTGATCGCCAACAGGGCCGCCGCGATGGCGAGCGTCGCCATGGTGTAGAGGAACGGCGTCGGTATGTCGGCTGCAGGGGCGAGGATGTTCCAAGCCGACGGTCGGTAGAGCGGACCGAACAGCACGGCTGTCGATAGGTGCTTCTGCAGGGTGAGGGCAGGGAGCAGATAGATCCCGGCAAGGGCGATCGCGGTCACGCCGGCCAGAAGCGAGGCGCCGGCGATAGCCACGTCGCGCTCGCGCCAAGTGCGGTACAGCACATAGGGGCCGATGAGAGCGAAGGTGACGAGCACCGTGAGCGGCAGGTGCGAGAAGATCAGTCCGGCGTAGCTCACGGCCAGCAGCGGCGTCGACCAGCGCCGCGGTTGCTTCTGGATGGCCAAAGCGATCAGCGGCAGCCAGACGAAGCCGGAGAACTCGGCCAGCGCCGCGCGGACATAGAAGTCCGCCAGATGGTAAGGCGCCGCCATGTAGAGCGCCGCGCCGAGGAGGGCGCGCGACGTCTGTCCTCGAAGCCAGGCGTACATCGAGCAGCCTGATGCGAAGAGCAGTACGCAGGCGGCCGCGCCGATCGCCCGAGGCGTGTCTAGGCCCAGCTGATCGAAGCTTCCGGAGATGTAGTAGGCGAACGGCGGGTAGAAGTAGAAGGCGGGACTGCCGATCCCCTCAAACGATCGTGGAAGCCAACGAGGGTAGATTTCGCCGCGCGCCAGCGCCTCGCCGAATTGTTGAGTCCAGACGTAGTTGAAGGCCGCGGAGTCAATTGCCGGCTGTCCAAGGACGAGCGCGGGGCCCATGAGGACAATGGCGAGAGCCGAAAGGGCGAGAATGGCCCTCCAAGGCGAAATCGATTGCGCCGACATCGGGCGATGATCGAGGTGAACGATCGATTCTGCCATGGGCCGCTTAAGGGTTTATTGGGCGAAAATGGGACAATTGCTTTGGAGTGGGTTGGGTTAGCAGGACGCGAATTTCGTGGACGACATCGCAGCGAAATTGCGTAGCCGGGCGGGGAAGAAGATTTCCCTCGTCCTGCCCATGCACAATGAGGAAGCGGTCCTGGATGCGCTGTTCTTGCGCATCGATGCGGCTTCGCCCGCCTGGGGCGTCGAGGTGGAGATCGTCTGCATAGACGACGGCAGTACGGACCGCACCCTGGACCTGCTGCGGGCGCGAGCAGAGGCGGACGCTCGCTTGCGTCTGGTAGCGCTCTCCAGAAATTTCGGCAAGGAGGCGGCGCTCACCGCCGGCGTGGATGCATCCACTGGCGACATGCTTGTGCCGCTTGATGCGGATCTGCAGGATCCTCCCGAGCTGATCGCCGAGTTCATCGCCCTGTGGGAGCAGGGATACGACGTCATCTACGGCATCCGCGCCGACCGGCGCAGCGACACGGCCTTGAAGCGGGCCACCGCCGGGCTCTTCTATCGCGTCTTCAACTTGATCGCCGACTATCCCATTCCGGCGGACACCGGCGACTTCCGGCTCATGGACAGAAGCGTCGTTGAGGCGGTCAGGCGCCTGCCGGAGCGCAATCGCTTCATGAAGGGCCTGTTCAGTTGGGTGGGCTTCCGCCAAGTCGGCGTGCCCTATACGCGCCCTGAGCGGAGCGGCGGCCTCACATCCTGGGGATACATCCGGCTGTTCCGCTTCGCGATCGACGGGATCACGTCTTTCACGAGCCTGCCGCTTCGAATTTGGACGGTGCTGGGACTGTTCGCGGCGTTGATCTCCATTCTGCTCGCGCTCGCATTGATCATCCGCGTGGTGCTCTATGGCATCGATGTGCCCGGCTACGCTTCATTGATGGTGGTGATGCTGTTCGGCTTCTCGATGCAGATGTTGGCCTTCGGAGTCTTGGGCGAGTACATCGGCAGGCTCTACGAGGAAGCGAAAGGGCGGCCGATCTACGTCGTCAGGGAAAGGGTCGGCTTTGCTGCGACGACATCCCGTGAGTCGTGAGCGTGGGTCGACCCATGAGCGCTGATACTGCGGCGCAGGCGCCCAAACCCAGCTTGTCGCGTGCGAACCAGGCGGCGTCCCTTTTGCGATGGCTGCCGCTCGCGTTGTTGCTGGCCATTCTGGCCGGCCTCGCGTTCACGCCCAAGCTGCTGGGCGACCCCGACACCTACTGGCACATCGCCACGGGCCAGTGGATCCTGGAACATGGGCGTGCGCCGAGCACGGACCCGTTCTCCTTCACCTTCCACGGCGCGCCGTGGACGGCGCATGAATGGTTGTCGGAGGTCGTCTACGCCCTCGCCTACAGGGCGGGCGGATGGAGCGGCGTGCTGCTGCTCGCTTCCATGGTCTTCGTCGGCGGCCTCGCCATCTTGGCGGGCTACGCGGCGCGCCACTTGCCGCCGCTCGGCGTCTCTGCGTTAATTCTTTTCGCTTTCTTCGCGGCGGTTCCCAGCATTTTGGCGAGACCGCACATTCTGGCGTTTCCCCTGCTGGCCGTGTGGCTCACGGAGCTGCTGAAAGCCCGCGCGGACGCACGAACGCCGCCGCCGTGGCTTCTCCTGATCATGGTGGCGTGGGCCAACTTGCATGGGAGCTTCCTCCTTGGCCTGGCCCTGTTGGGCGCCTTCGCCCTGGAGGCGGTGCTCGTGGCGCGGCGAGGAAACTTGAAGCGCGAAATTCTTCGCTGGGCGGTGTTCGGCGCCGGCTCTATCGTCGCGGCCGTCGTCACGCCGCATGGCCCCCAAGGCATCCTGTTCCCACTCACCTTCGTCGACATGCAGGCGTTCAAGGTCGTCGATGAATGGCGCAGCGCCGATTTCTCCCGCCTGACAATCTTCGAAATCTTGTTGCTGGAAGGTCTGTTCCTGACCTTCTGGCTCGGAGTGAAGATTCCCCCGTTTCGAATCTTCCTTCTGCTCGGGCTGCTGCATTTGGCGCTCAAGCACGAGCGGCACCAGGCGGTCTTCGGCCTCGGCGCGGGCGCTTTGCTGGTCGAACCAATAGCTGCGGCGTTGGGCGAGCGGCGGCGGCAAGACGGTCAGCCGGCGAGCGCCGTGGCGGATCGTGGTCGAATCGAGGTCGCTCCGAACCCCGTCATGAAACCGGTCGTGATTGCGGCGGCGCTGCTGCTGGTGTGCTGGGCCCGCCTTTCAACGCCCCACGCGCGCATCGATGACGTGACGCCCGCGGCCGCTTTCGGCAAAGTCCCGAAGCATCTGCGCTCGCAACCCGTCTTCAACGACTACGATTTCGGCGGCTTTCTCATTTTTGAGGGGGTGCGACCATTTATCGACAGCCGCGCCGACATGTACGGCGATGCGTTCGTCATGGATCATGACGCCATCATGCGCGATCCCGAGCGACGACTGCGGCCGACGCTCGCTCGCTGGGGCGTTCGCTGGACCATTCTGCGGCCGCAAAGCTCCGCGGTGGGCGTATTGGACCGAACATCCTGGTGCCGCCGCCTATCCGCGGATGCGTACGCAGTCGTTCATGCATGCAATCCAAAGCGGTGACGAATTTCGGGATCAATCATAGGTGCGCGCGCGAAACGTCCTGATGAGCTCACGGGCAGCGTTGAGTATAGTTAACGATCATTAGGACGATTTACAGTTCGTTTACCCTTGTGTTAGCGTTGGGGTGGATCAATCGATCCAGTGGGGTTGGTGCGTGCGATGTACGCAAAACTTGGGGCTGATCTTATGTCGAAGCTGAAAAACTTTCTAAAGGACGAGTCGGGAGCATCTGCGGCTGAGTACGCGCTCATCCTCGCAATCGTGGGGATCGGCATCGTGACTGCTGCGACAGCGCTGAAGAAAGAGATCGGTGGGGCCATGAACAGAACGGCCGACACGATCAAGACGGCGTCCTAAGTTAGTGTTGCGAGACTGGAAGCGTCGCGTGTCGACGCTTCCAGTCACCGCAGCTGAAAAGTTCGACCCAGCAGCTTGGCCGAGTACTTTCGCGGATCAGCAGCCTAAAGAGTCTGTAAATCCTTCATGGAGCAGGCTAGGGCGCTACTGAAGGTTCAACGCTAAGCCTGCCTCGTCATCCAAACGTTCAATCGGAGCACGGCGATGCCGATCCGCACAGTAGCCACTATCGCTGTCGCCGCCCTCCTGGGGCTGCTGGCCGTGTTTCTTGTGCAGACTTATCTCACGCGCCAACGCGCGGTCGATCGAAACGCGGCTGCTATCGCCGGTACGGTGCCGGTCGTCGTCGCCGCCCAGCCGCTCGCTCGCGGGGTTCCGCTTGAGCCGGGACTTCTGAAGATCGTGCGCTATCCGGCGGACTCGGTTCCTCCAGGCGCGCTGACCGACATCAAGCAGGCGACGGAGGGCGGCCAGCGCCTGGTGCTGCGGGCCTTCGCGCCGAACGAGCCGATCCTCGCCGAACGGATCACCACGCCCGGCGGCAAGGTGAATCTTTCTGCGTCCATGACTCCGGGCATGCGCGCGGTGACGTTCCGCTCGAACGATGTCGCCGGGGTCGCCGGCTTCGTCCTGCCGGGAGACCGGGTCGACGTGTTGCTGACGCGCCAGGCCGGCGACGGGCCTAAGGCGACGATCACGCAGACGCTCGCCGACAATGTAAAGGTGCTCGCCGTCGACCAGCTCGCCGACGATGCGGCGGACAAGCCGGTGGTCGCCAACGCCGTCACGATCGAGGTCACGCCTGCGCAGGCGCAGAGCATACGTCTCGCGGAAGCGGTTGGCTCGGTTTCGCTCGCGCTGCGCCAGGTCAGCGACCAGGCGCCGGTCGGCAAGCGCGTAACGACCGTGAACGATCTCGGCGGCTATTTCGCGGGGCCGACGCGCGCGGCCTATACGCCGCCGGCGCGAGCGGTGGCAGGATCGGGGCCGAGTCGGAGTACGGGGCTTGAGGTGCGCGTCACCCGGGGCGTGGAAACGAAGAGCTACGCCGTCGCCAGATAGGGTAGTCGGTCGGGTCGTTGGGGAGCCGAACTGGGGGAGTCATGCGAAGGTTGATTGAAGATCTGCGGCAAGGGGCCGCGAGGTGTGCAGCGGCTTCGGCCGCCGCCGTGGCCTTGCTCGTCCTGCCGCAGGCGGCGTTCGCCCAAGGGGTGGACGGACGCTATGAGATCGTCGTTCCATCGGGGAAGTCGGAAGTTCTCGAATTTCCCGAGCGGTACACCGACATCATGGTCGCCAACCCTGAGATCGCTGATGTGTTGCCGTTGTCGACGCGATCGGTCTACGTGGTCGGCAAGAAGCTGGGCAGCACAGCGATCAGCGTCTACGGCCCGGGCAAGCGCCTGCTGAGCGCCGTGAACGTGGCGGTGTCCCCCGACGTCACGGGGCTGAAGGCCCGGATCCACGACGTCGCCGGGCGCGAGGACGGCGTGAAGGTCTCCGCCGCGAACGACTCGATCGTCCTGTCGGGCGCGGTGACGAGCGGACCGAAGGCGAACCAGATCGTCGCGCTGGCGGAGACCTACGCCCCGGGCAAGGTCGTCAACATGATGACCGTGCAGGGCACGCAGCAGGTGATGCTGTCGGTCCGCTTCGTCGAAATGGAACGCAGCCTCGCCAAAGAATTGCGCGTCAACGCGGCCACGCCGTCGGCTGGGATCCCCGCTGGAACCTTTTCCGTCATCCCGGGCAGATCCTACGTGCAGTTCGGCAACAGCGTCGCTGGCCAGGACCGCTTCGGGATCTTCCAGGGCATCATTCGCAGCGGCGATCTCAACCTCGACATTCTCGTCGACGCGGTCGAGAACCGCGGCCTCGCCAAGACCCTGGCCGAGCCTACGCTCGTCGCGATGTCCGGCGATACGGCGAGCTTCCTGGCCGGCGGCGAGTTTCCCGTGCCCGTCTCCACGACCGACGACGAAGACCGGGGACGGATTACGGTCGAGTTCAAGCAATTCGGGATTTCGCTGGCCTTCACGCCCACGGTGCTGGACGACGGCATGATCAATTTGGTGGTCGCGCCGGAGGTTTCGAGCCTCGACCCGACCGCGTCGGTGAACACCGGCGGCATCCTGATCCCCGGCCTGAAGGTGCGGCGCGCGCGCACCACCGTCGAGTTGAGGGACGGCGAGTCCTTCACCATCGCCGGCTTGCTGCGGGACGAGTACCGCAACGACATCAAGCAGTTCCCCTTCCTCGGCGACTTGCCGGTGATCGGCGCGCTGTTCCGGTCGACCGGCTACCAGAAGCAGGAAAGCGAGCTGGTGATCATCGTGACGCCGCACCTGGCGCAGCCCACGCAGGGCCGGGCGGCCACGCCTGCGGACAAGTTCATCCCCCCGTCGGATTTCGAGTTGTTCGTGTTCGGGGCCCAGCGGGCTTCACCCCTGTTTGTCAACGCCGAGGATCGTGCCTTGATGGGCCTCGACCCCAAGAAGGGCGGCCTCGATGGGACGTACGGCCATGTTCTGCATTAAGGAGGGCCGAGCTTTGAGAAGGCATCTGGCGATCGCCGCAGCCGCCTTGGCGGCGAGTGCGTCGGTGGCGGGCTGCGTCAGTCCTCAGCATTCGCTGAATCGGGACTGGAGCGACGCGAACCGCAGTTTCAAGGCCGCTCAGACGGCGGACCCTGAAGCGAAGTATGTGCGTGAGTTGAATCCGGCTTCCAACGGCATTCGCGCGGCGGACGCCAGCTGGCGTTACAACCGCGGCGAGGTCACCGAGCCTGCCGCGATGACGACGAGCACTTCGCTTGGCGCCGCGCCTGCAGCTCCGAGCGGGAGTGGGGGATCGAGGCCGTCAAGCCGCTAGAGGTGTAACATCAAGGGACGAGAGGGTGAGATGCTGGGCCGCATTCGTCACTTTCTTAGCGAGACCCACGGCGCCATCGCGCCGTTAGTCGCACTAGGGTTGGTGGTGTTCATCGGCGTGGGAGGGCTGGCGTGGGACGTCAGCCGGGCCTACGCCCTGCGTGGCGAACTCGACTCCGCCATAGATGCAGCGGCCTTGGCCGGCGCGACTCAGCTCGACGGCAACACCGGCGCGCGAACCCGTGCAACCGCCGCGGCGAAGGGCGCGCTCGCGAAGAACCCGGAATTTCTCGCGCGTACGGCCGAGGGTACGAACGTCGCGATCGCCGACGCCGACATCACCTACCTGCAGAACCTGACGAGCCGGACGGCCGCCACGAGCGACGCCAACGCGAACTTCATCCAGATCAATCTCGCGAACAACAAGCGGTCGTTCGGGGTCGTCACCGGCGCGGTCATCCGCACCTTCAACTTCGACGTCAGCTCGCACGCGGTCGCCGGGTATGGCTCGGCGATCTGCAAGGTGCCTCCGCTGTTCGTCTGCAATCCTGACGAGACGCAGTCGATCGACCTCTTCGCCGCCCATGCCGGCAAGGGGATCATCATGAACGGCAAGGGCGGCAGCAGCGCGTTCGCGCCCGGCAACTTCGGCTTCCTGTCGGTCGGCAATGGGGTGGGGCCGCTTCAGCAGGCGCTGGGCCGATCCCCGCCCTTGACCGAATGCTTCGGCGAGACGGTGGAGACGCGCACCGGGGACCCGACCGCCGTGCTCGACTATTTCAATACGCGATTCGATATATACGACGGCACCCAGGTTGAAGCCCTCAAGACCAGCGCTTACTTCGCGCCGGCTGAGATCACCATCACCGGGTTGGACAAGATCTCCGGAGGCAGCGACAGCATGTGCAGCCCCGGCCGCACCGGGGCCGAGTATGACGGCAGCAACGGCGGCTCGATCACGGCGATGGCGATGCCGCGCGACACCTGTGCGTACGCCAGCGGCGGCAGCACTTGCACGGGCGGTGCGAACGCGCTCGGGAACGCGATCTGGGACCGGGTCAACTACTTCCGCATCAATCATGGGGTCACGAGCACGATCAGCACCTCGACGGCGCCGATCACGGGTGAGACCTGGGCCTCGCTGTACGACTACCCAGGCGTAAGCCCCAAGCCGACCTATCCCACCCGCTACCAGACCTATCTTTGGGAAAAGGCGAACAAGTCCAACGCCTTGATCTGGCCGACCGGGAATCGTGGAGCTGCGGCGAACAGCAGCCCGGCAGGCCCAGGAGACTTCGCGCTTCGGCAATGTGGGACGCAGAACGCGGTCGCCGGCGTTCCGGACCGACGAGCGATCACCGTCCTGGTCCTGAATTGCAGCACGATTCAGAACAACAAGCCGCAGTCGGTCATTGGCGCAGTCGACGTCTTCCTGACCGAGCCTGCACGAACCGATGGTAACGGAATGATCATCGGCGAAATCATAAGCTCGAGCTCTGACACTTCGGCGGTGGGTAAGGAGACCAGGCTTTACTCGGTCAGGCTATATGAATGACGTTCATGACTCCTGCCGAAAGATGTGGCGCCGAGATGAGGGCGCCTCGGCGGTCGAGTTCGCACTGACTCTGCCGCTACTTATCTTGCTTGCGTTTGGACTGTTCGAGGCCGGACGAGCCTTCTACACCTACAACGTCGCGAACTCGTCAGTGCGCGACGCCGCCAGGTTTGCTGCGCGCCTGACCGCAACCTGCGCAGGCCTTGCCGGCGGTGCGACGGATGTGACCAAGGTCCAGAAGTTGGCCCGGACGGGAACGGTCGACGGCTCGACGGGCCTGGTCAAGGGATGGGACACCGACGGCAGCGTGACCGTGAACTTCCGGTGCGTGGCCAATCCGAAGTCGGGCACGCCGGCCACCCGTCCCTACATGGGCCGCTACGCGGAGAGCGACCAGGTGCCGATCGTGAGCGTGCAGGCGACGGTGCCCTTCAGCCCCTTGTTCGCCAGCCTGGTCGGGCTCAATCTGCTGTCGATCCAGGTCCACAATGAGCAGGTTTGGACCGAATGAAAGCCCCCTGTAGGGTCCGCTTCGCAGATGAGGACAGCGGTTCGACGGCCGTCGAGTTCGCCCTGCTATCCATCGTGTTCTTCACGATCGTCCTCGGCGTCATCGACATGGCGCGTTTGGCCTGGGAGATCAATCTCGCCAAGGCGGCGACCCGCGCCGGCGCCAGGTTCGCTGCGTCGAACACCATGGCGTCGACCTATCTGCAGACCTTCGATGCGGTGACGCAGATGCCGTCCACCGTCCCCGGCAACGGCTCGAACGTGCCCGAGGACGCGGCGAAGTTGCCACCGATCACCTGCACCAGCGCCGGATGCGTCGGTAACGGCGGATCCGGGCAGACGGCCTATAATGCTGCGGCCTTCACCGCCATCGTCGACAAGATGCGCACCATCTATCCGAAGGTGCAGGCGGCCAATGTAAGCGTCGAGTATCGCCATGTCGGCATAGGAGTTGCAGGCAACCCCTATGCGCCCGACGTCGAGCCGCTCATCACGGTTCGCACGACGGGCCTGACGTTCAGACCTGGCTCGTTGAGGATTGTTGGCGTGACATCTCTTCCAATACCGGCGGCAGCGTCGACGATGAGCGGCGAGGATCTCGGCTCATGAAGTCGCCCCTGAGGATCATCGGCGGTGAAGTTCGGCGCACGGGCGCCGCGCACGCCGCCAACGCCGTAGGCGTCCGAGTCGCCTACGACCGCGCGGCCTTCGAAGGCGGAGAACTGCCAGACGGCACGCTCGCCCAGTTCACCCAGGTGCAGTTCGCGCCGATGACCGAGTCCTGGACGACCGGTTCGTTCGGCGGTTCGGACGTTCTGATCGTCCATGCGGACGCGGCCAACGGCGACATCGAGCGCCTGAGGACCAATTTGAGACAGTCCGGCGCGCCGGAACGCGTCATTGTGGTCCTGCGATCGGGAGATCTGCAGACCACCCGCACGCTGATGCGTGATGGCGTGGCCGACGTGCTGGCTGCTCCGGTCAGCGAACTGTCGCTTGGGACCAGTCTCGACCGCGTGCTCGACCGCGTCGCCGCCGCCGGCGGCGGCGGCGGCGGGCCTGGCCAGGTGTACGCCTTCCTGAAGGCGGGCGGCGGCTCGGGGGCGACGTCGTTGGCGACGCAGACCGGGGTCGTGCTGGCTCAGAACGGCGGAAAGCGGGTCTGCGTCGTCGATCTCGACATCCAGTTCGGCCAGGCCGCCTTCTATCTCGACGTCCACGGCTCGGTGAGCATGGCCGAAGTGCTCTCCGCCGGCGATATCGCGGAGATCGGCTTCGATACCGCCTTGCCGACGCACGCGAGCGGACTGCGGGTCCTGGCCGCGCCGCCGGAGTTCATGCCTCTCGAAGCGCTGACGCCACATCATATCGATGCGCTGCTGGGCGCGCTGCGGCGGAAGTTCGATGTCGTGCTGCTCGATCTGCCGATCGCCTGGACGGCTTGGACCTACCGCACCTTGCGGCAGTCCGATCACATCGTGCTTGTGACGCAGCTTACGGTTCCCCACTGCCATCTGGCCATGCGCCAGCTCACGCTCATTTCGACTCAGCGCCTGGACGACATCCCGCTGACGCTGGTCTGCAATCGGGCAGGAGGCGACAATCCGACGAGCGTCTCGCAGCGCTCCGTGCAGGGGGCGATTGGCCGCAGCTTCGATATCGTGGCGCCGGAAGATCGCAAGCTTATGAATGAGGCGATCAACCAGGGCGTGGGCCTGTCGACGCTGCGTCGCGGGTCGAAGCTCGAGAAGGCGATCATCGAACTCGCCAACCGGCTTGCGCCGGCCCGTGGCGACATCGACCGACTACGTGGGAAACGATAGATGGTTTTCTGGAGCGATCAGGGGGCGACACCGGCGAACGACGGGCCGCCTAGCGCACGCGCAAAGTCGGGAGTCGAGGAGCTCGAGCTCCGCGGCCGACTCCATCAGCGGCTGCTCGACATGCTCAATCTTTCGGCGCTGGAACACACGCCGAGGGAAACCCTCGCCGCCGAGATCCGCCGGGCTATCACCGGCCTGCTCGCGGACGAAAAGCGACTGTTGTCCGGCGCCCAGACCGACATCCTTGTCGAAGAGCTGCTGGACGAGCTGCTCGGTCTGGGCCCGCTCGAACCGCTGCTCGCGGACGAGACCATCACCGACATCCTGATCAACACCCACGAACGGGTCTACGTCGAACGCCGGGGGCGGCTGGAACTGACCGACGTCCGTTTCCTGGACCAGCGGCACCTCGTTCGCATCGTCAACAAGATCGTCTCGGCGGTGGGACGTCGGGTCGACGAATCCAGCCCGATGGTGGATGCGCGGCTGGCCGACGGCTCCCGCGTGAACGCCATCATACCGCCGCTCGCGGTCGACGGCCCCCTGGTGTCGATCCGGAAGTTCGCCAAGATTCCGATCAACATGAACCGCCTGGTCGAACTGGGCAGCATCACTCAGGACATGGCCACGGTGCTGGACGCGGTTGTCCAGGCCCGCCGCAACGTCCTGATCTCCGGGGGCACCGGCTCGGGCAAGACGACGCTGCTAAACGCGCTGTCGGCCTTCATCGATTCGTCCGAACGGATCGTGACCATCGAGGACTCGGCGGAGCTCCAGTTGCAGCAACCCCACGTGGGTCGTCTTGAGACGCGTCCTGCCAACATCGAAGATCGGGGCGAGGTGTCGCAGCGGGATCTGGTGAAGAACTCGCTGCGCATGCGCCCGGACCGGATCATCGTCGGCGAAGTTCGGGCCGGCGAGGCCTTCGACATGCTTCAGGCGATGAACACCGGCCACGACGGTTCGATGACCACCGTTCACGCCAATACGCCTCGCGACGCCCTGTCCCGCCTCGAGCAGATGATCGGGATGGCCGGTTTCGACATCCCGACGCGTTCGGTGCGCGGCCAGATCGCCTCCGCCATTCACGTCGTGGTGCAGGCCGAACGTCAGGAGGACGGCCGCCGCAGGGTGATTTCGATATCCGAGATCGTCGGTATGGAAGGTGAGGTGATCACGCTTCAGGAGGTCTTCCGCTTCCGTCGCACGGGTCGCGGGCCGAAGGGCGAAGTCCTGGGCCACTTCGAGTCCACGGGCGTGCGACCCAAGTTCATCGAGCATCTCGTCTCTCGAGGCATCAATCTTCCGCTTGAGATGTTCGCGCCCAATCGTAGATCCGCCTGACGATGAACCAGTTCCTGCTGCCCCTGATCTTCGTGCTCGCCTTCCTTGCGGTGGCGACGCTGGCCCAGGTCGTCTTCACCGCCTTCAGTAGCGTGCAAGCTCGAACCAAGCGGGTCAATCGGCGCCTGACGCTGCAGGCTTCCGGCATGGGGCATCGCGAGGTCTACGAGGCCCTCGTTCGTCGACGGGCGGCGCCGAAAATCGACAACGCGTCCATTCTCGATGTCTACAACAGGGCTCAGCAGTTCACGAGCCAGGCGGGCCTGCAGATTTCGCCCTTCCGCCTGCTTGGCGTCTGGATCGGAGCCGCGGTCGGCGTCTGCCTGCTGGCCACCTTGATTCTGCGCGCCTCCGGCGCGGCGATGGGCGCGCCGGATATACTGGTGTCGCTGTTCGGCTCGCTTCTGCTCACCGGCCTAAGCGTCTTCACCTTTGTGAGCGTCAAACGTTCGCGGCGCATGAGAACGCTCGAGGAGCAACTGCCCCTCGCTCTCGACATCGTCGTTCGGTCCCTCAGGGCGGGGCACCCGGTCGTCTCGGCCCTGCAACTGGTCACCAGCGAGATGGGCGACCCCATCGGCTCCGAATTCGGTCTGATCGTCGACGAAACGACATATGGCTTCGAGCTGCGTGAGGCGCTCGCAAATTTTGCGCGCAGGACGGGCTCGGAAGACGCTCACTTCTTCGCCGTGAGCGTCTCGATCCAGTCCGAGACAGGCGGCAACCTCGCTGAAATTCTCGAGAATCTCTCCAAGGTGATCCGCGCCAGGATCACGCTTGGCAAGCGGGTGAAGGCGCTCTCCAGTGAAGGCCGCATGTCTGCAATCATCCTGAGTATCCTGCCGCTCTTCCTGATCGGGTCGATCGCACTCAGCCAGCCTATGTTCTACGTCGACAAATTCAATGAGCCCATCTTTTGGCCGATCGTAACGGCCATTCTCTCGTTGTACTTGGTCGGTTTGCTGATCATGCACCGTATCGCCAACTTCAAATACTAAGGGACGTCGAATGGGGGTTCTCGAGGTCTCTATCCTGGCGACGGTGTTCGTGGCGGTTGTGACGGTCACGCTCTGGCTATCCCAGAGGCTTCAGGCCGCGCTCGCGCTTCAGCGGCGCCTTCGTGAGGGCGGGCAGGGCGCAACCGCGAAGGTGGCCCGGGCGTCCATCGTCAAGAAAAGCGCCGTCACAAACCCTCTGCTTGCCTGGGTTCAGTCCTCGACCTCGATCAGCAACATCCAGGACCGAAACCGGCTGAAGCTGGCGTTGGCGCGAGCTGGGTTCGAAAGTCCCGCGGCTCCGGTTTGGTTCGTCATTGTCCGTTTCGGGCTGGCCGTGGGCCTTCCGTTGCTGTTTCTCCTCGGGCAGAGCTTGTCGGCGACTCCCTATACGGGGATGCCCCTGATCGGCGGAGCCGTCTTCCTTTGCGCAACGGGCTTTATTGCGCCCCAGGCCATCGTCGATCGCATAGGGGGAACGCGACGGATGAAGATCGAGCATGAGTTCCCCGACTCGCTCGACCTGATGGTGGTGTGCGTCGAAGCGGGCCTCGGCCTCGAATCCAGTTTCGTGCGCGTTGCGCAGGAAACCCAGGAATCGCATCCCCACGTCGCCCGGGAGTTCAACCTGGTCTCCGATGAGATGCGCGCGGGGCGGACGCGGGCCGAGGCTTTGCGCAATCTGGGTGAGCGCATGGACGTCACGGCGCTCAAGTCTTTCGCCGCGTTGTTGATCCAAACCGACGCGCTCGGCACCAGCATCGCGCAGACGCTGCGAACCTATTCCCAAGAAATGAGGGAGCATCGCTTTCTCAAGGCCGAGGAAAAGGCGATGCGGATACCCGTCCTGATGACGATCCCGCTCGTCGCCTGTATTCTGCCGGTGGTCGTCTCGGCGTTGCTGCTGCCGCCGATGATCGACATGGCGCGTGATTTCGCGCCCGCGCTTCGAGGTGGGGGGTAGTTCATGACGGCGAGATGGCGTGTTCCATGGGTGATCGCTTCAGCGCTGGCCCTCAGCGGGTGCGCCATCGTGCCCAAGTGGGCCAGGCTGTGGGAGCCTAGCCCAAGACTCGAGGTGAAGCCGGTACGCCTGCACGCCGACGCGCCGGCCCGGATGTCGCGTCCCGACCGCGCCTATATGAGCGCCAAGGCCGCGATCGAACGCCGCGACTACCCGGCTGCGCTCGATCTGCTGCAGCTGGCGCGTGAGGAGGCTCCAGACGATCCGCGGGTGCTAAACGCCCTGGGCGTCGTCTACGACAAGATGGGCCGCTTCGATCTGAGCGCCCGCTACTATCAGCGCGCCCTCGCGAGCGAGCCGAACTCGCCGATCGTCGAGGCGAACCTCGCCTATTCCGGTCGTCTGCAAAAGGCGTCGGAAGCGTCGGCGCGGGCCTTGGCGAGCGCGCCTTTGGCGCCCACGCCGAAGACTCCTCAGGTGATCGGCGCGACGGTCGCCAGCGTCCCGCCCGCAACGCCGTTCAAGATCGCTACCTCCAGCGTGGCGCCGAAGGTGAGCTCAAATCTCTTGGGCAGACCTCTGCTCCTCGTCAACGCCGCGGGCCGCCCTGGGGCCCAGGAGTCCGTAAGACGCTATCTGGCCGATGCCGGTTGGAGCGTTCGTAGCCAGCAGCAGATCCTGCCGACGCAGGCCCGCACTGAAATTCGCTTTCCGGCGGCCAATCGCCATATCGCCGAGGCTCTGGCGCGTACGCTGCCGTATCAGGTCATGCTGTCGCCATGCGTAAGCGCCTGTTCCGACCTCCAGCTCGTCATCGGCGCCGACGCCGGCAAAGCCAAGGGTCGATCTTGAGGCCCCGCGTTCGCGCCTGGCCGAGCTGGCTCCTCGGCCTCTGCGCAGTCGCCTGCCTGACGGTTGCTCAACCGGCGTTGGGCAAGGGACTTTTCCACGCCTCGAAAGACCCCGCCAAGGTGGACAAGAGCGTCGACGGGGTCGTCGAGGCGGTCGACAAGGCGTTGGCTGAGGATCGCCAGATCGACGCCAGCCGCCTGTTGGACACGGCTTACGCCAACGGCGCGCAAGACCCGCGGCTTCGCCTGCGTTCCGGAGAGCTGCAGCTCCTGCGTGGGCGCTTCGAGGACGCGGTCCAGAGCTTCACGGCTGCGGAGGCCATGGCTTCGCAGAAGGCGCAGGCGCAGCAGGGCAAGGGGGTGGCGCTCGCCAGCCTGGGACGCTCGGACGAAGCGCTCGTGGCGCTCGACGCGGCCGTGAAGGCGGATCCGTCGCTTTGGCGCGCCTGGAACGCCTTGGCGGTCGAGCGGGACCGTCGGAAGGAATGGGCCGCCTCGGAGACGGCTTACGCCGAGGCGCTCAAGTCGCAGGCCGCCGACGCCACCGTCTGGAACAATCGGGGCTATTCCCGCCTCCTTCAGGGCCGCTACGAGGCGGCGTCGGGCGACTTCATCAAGGCGCTGGAGAAGGATCCCGGCCTCTCGGTCGCGCGCACCAACCTTCGCCTGTCTCTGGCTCTGCGAGGCGATTACAAGCGGGCGATCGCCGGAAGCGGCGCCGAGGACCGCGGCAGCGTCCTCAACAATGCGGGCTTCGCAGCGGTGCTGCGCGGAGACTTCGATCAGGCCGAGACCCTGTTCCAGCAGGCCATCGAGGCGCGGGGCAGTTCCTACGGTCGCGCCATCGAGAACCTGGCTATGGTCAAGGCGCTCAAGCAGCCCCAGAAGACGACGCCCAAGACCCCATGAACTCGGCTGAGATCGCGAAACCCCCACAGCCTCTTAAACTGTTGATAAGTCGCTTGGCGATTGCGTGGATAGCGCTAGCGGTCCTGCTTACCGGCATCGCAGGGTTACAGAGCCTTCGGAGCGGCGTTCTAGGCGAGGTCGATTACTACATGTGGGGGCAGGACGTCGCAGTCCTTGCCGGTGTGGGCTGGGTGCTGGCGACGTGGCGTCTCGCTCCGCAGTTTAGGTGGCGGCTTCCAGAACTCCTCTCTGCTCGCCCTGCGTGGTGGTTGGTGCTGCTGGCTGCGGCAGCTTGCGCAATAGCGGCCTGGCTAGGTCACTGGTTCGTTTTCGAAGGCTACGCGTTGACCCGCGATGAGGACTTGGCGCTCTTTCACGCGCGAAGCCTCGCTGAGGGAGTTCTGGTCCCAGCTGTTCCAACCATCTGGCGCGACTATGCTCAGGCGTTGCAGCCGATGTTCATGACTGTCGCGGGCCCGGACGTCTGGTTGCCCAGCTATCTGCCGGTAAACGCCGCCCTGCAGGCGCTCGGCGTCGCCCTAGGCGACAGTTCGTTGAGCAGCGCCGCTCTGGCCGCAGTGGCGCTGTCGGCCACCTACGCAGTGGGGCGCCGACTCTGGCCTGAACAGCCGAAGCTGGCCCTCATGGCGACGGCCCTGCTCGCTACCTCAGCGCAGTTCGTGATCGCGGCCATGACGCCCTACGCAATGACGGCCCACCTGGCGCTGAACATGGTCTGGCTTTGGCTGTTCCTCAGGGGCGCAACGTTAGGACATCTTGGCGCCCTCGCGACCGGCCTTCTTGCGTGCGGCCTGCACCAGCTCGTGTTCCACCCGCTGTTCGTCGGCCCCTTCGTTCTTCAACTCTGGATGCAGCGGCGTTTCCGACTGGCGCTGCTCTATACGGCCGCCTACGCCGGGATTTGCCTATTTTGGGTCTTATACTGGCGCTTCGTCATGAGTTATACGCCTCTCCCCAGCGAGGCGGCGCACGCGCACGGTGCGGGCTGGTTCACCCGGCAGGTTGTCGACCTTGTCAGCAGGTTCGATCTGAACGCTGTCGGATTGATGGCCAAGAACCTGGTGAGGTTCATCACCTGGCAAAATCCCCTCGTTGCTCCCCTCGTTCTGCTGGGCGGCGCTGCGGCCTTCCGCTCCGGCGGAGTCATGCGCAGCCTGCTCTTGGGGCTGGTGTTGACGATCATCGCGATGTTCTTGCTGTTGCCTAACCAGGGCGCCGGCTGGGGCTATCGCTACCTTCATGGTTTTCTGGGTTCCAGCGTTCTGCTCGCCACGTGGTGCTTCCAGAAGCTCACGGACAAGCCGGCCGAGGAGGCGGAACTGGGCTCGCTCCTCGGCGTCGCCACGGTGGCGGCCGTATGCCTGCTGCTACCCCTAAGGGCCTGGCAGGTCCACGATTTCATCCACCCCTATGCAGCGGCGAGCCGGGCGATCTCAACTGCCGGAACGGACGCTGTCATCGTCAATGATTTCAATATTTGGCAGGGGGTTCGGCTGGTTCGCAACGAGCCGAACCTCCAACGTCGTCCGGTGATCCTACGGCTTCGAGAGCTCGACGATGACAAGATCCGCCGGCTTTGCCGTGGGCGGCGCATCGCCGTGTTCCAGACTTCTGACGGGGCAAGGCTGGGCCTGCATACGCAGCGTGAACCCTCAGAGACGAGGGCTGCTCGAGAGGCCGCAACCCTGCAGCGGCTGAGGCGCGACGGGTGTTCCGTTCAGGCGCGAGTGGCTGGAGAAGCCTGATATCGCTCTCCTGGGACTGGAACCTTGGCCCATCACCAGTCCGCCAGCCATCGCTGGACGCTTCTCCCGGTCGAAGGTCTACGCGCGGGTGATCGGGAATCCGTCTATGGTCAGCACTGTCGAGATGAGCAGAGGACTCTATAGCAGACGCAATGACGGCAGCAGAGATGATGAAGTGGGCTGTAACTGCAGTCTTCGTGGGCGTGCTGCTAATCGCCGCCGTCGTGGATATCGCGCAGCGCCGCATCCCGAATTGGACAGTGATCGCGCTGATCGTGACCTATGTCGTCGCGGTTTTGCTCAGGGTCTCCCCTAGCGTCTGGTACTGTGGTCTCGCAGCGGCCGCCATCACATTCGTCGTCACCTATGGGCTTTACCATTTTGGCGTGATTGGCGCGGGCGACGCGAAGTTGATGTCCGCAGCGGCGCTATTCGCCGGCCTCCAAGGGCTCGGCCTATTCGCGCTCGTAACCGTGCTGGTCGGAGGCGGCATGGCGGTCGCCGTCATCATGCTGAACCCGAGGCGCGCAATGCGCGGCCTGACGGCCGCTGGACGCGCGGAAGGTTCGGGCAGGGGCATTCCCTACGGGGTCGCAATCGCGTCCGGCGCGGTGATTAGCCAGGCGGTGAGCGGCGGGTTGGGCGCCTTCTAGGCGCTGCAGGGCGAGAACTGTTTTCCAGAACCATGAGAAGTGGTAGCGTTTGGTCAATGCTACTGAGTTGGGTCCGGAGAGATGAGCGCCTCGGCCGTCGTCCATATGGTGCTGTTGATCACGTTCGCCTCGGCCATCGCCTGGCTGTGGCGTGACGCCCAATTCGACCGTCAATTTCAGTCGCGCGCGGTTCAGCTGCCCGCAGCGAGCGTCACGTCTGCACGATAAACGCAATATCGGTCGGCTTGCGTAAGGATTTTCGTCGGGGCAGGCAGCCGTGACCTGTGCGCCCAGCCCCGCCGCATCGTGAGCATAAGCCGCTAGCCCGTTCTCCTCGGCCGACCCCGGGCGCCCGGCCAGCCGGCGGCGATCGCGAGCGCGAGCGTGAGCGGCGAGCCCGGCAGGGCCAGCACCGGTAGTGCGGCCGCCGCCCGCCAACCCCGCCGCAGGACGAGGCAGACCAGGGCCGGCGCGAGCGCCGCCACGTCATAGCGCAAGGCGTAGGGTGAGGAGAGCAGCGCCGTGGCCGTGGCGGTCAGCGCCTGGCTCTCCGCATCGCCTCTTAGGAACGCGCGCCAAGTGAGGCCTGCGCCGACCAGCAAGGCCGCCAGCTTGGCCCAGGCGGGAATGTCGGCGACCTGCTTGTAGGCCAGCGTCGTCTCGTTGACCTTTACCACCAGAGGCACGGCCGCGAGCCAGCGTCCCCAGATCTCAAAGCCATAGGCCGCCGTCGCCGCCGCGGCGATGGCCAGGCCGGTCGCCGCCGTCACCAGGATCACGCGCCACCGGCCGGTCACGAGCAGGCCGAAGGGGATGAGGAAGCCCAGCTGCGGTTTGATCGACAGCGCCACCCCGATCAACAGGCCGGCCGCGACCGGCCGCTCGACGAGCCGCAAGCCGGCGATGATCGCCGCCCCGATGATCACCGAGGTCTGGCCGCTCAAGAGCGCGATGGCCACCGACGGGGAGAGCAGGGCGAGGATCGCCCACGGCGAGCGCACCGCCGCCGCCAGCGCCGCACCCGACCCCGCCACCCACAGGGCGTAGCCCGGCAGCAGCGGGAGCGCTGCGAAGGCGGCGGTCATCAGCAGGAAGGTGGGCGGATAGGCGTAACTCAGAACGTCGGGCGACCCGCCGAGGACCCGCGTGAGCTCCCCGCTGTACGGATCCGCCACATGGTGCGACCACCAGAAGATGTCGTAGTCAGGGCTCAGGCCCATGCGCTCGCGCGCGACGAGACAGGCGGCCGCGGCGAGGAGGCCGGTGGCGAGGATGGGGAGGGCGATGCGGAGCGCGCTCCAGAGGCCTTTCTTCGCGATTTCTGGCTGACGACGACTCATGCGCGGAAAGAAGTTAGTAGGCGCTCCAGGGTATATGAACTCGGATTCTGTCTTCCCTGCACAAGCAGAGCGAAAGGTCGGTAGGGCTTGACTTCGGAAATGCACGTTTAGCCAGAGGGGCTGGGATGTACCTCCGCAATCTGCGGGGCCGTTCCCGTTTGATGGGACGTCCACCGAAGCGCAACCGACTCCGAGGGGCTTACTCCGAAATTGTGATCGGCGGGATCAAGCGCGAGCTTGGCTCGACATCCCAAACTGCGAGGTTGTTGATCGCATGAGGCTGCTCGCGTGACGCGACGTGCGATAGCGCTGGCCGGCTTCACTGTTGTGAACCTTGCCGCAACAGTGGCGCTCCAGTTGTTCATCGTCGCGAGGGTCGGCCTGGGAGGTACGGCGGACGCGTATTTCGCATCCTCTACGCTGCCGCAGTTAGTGCTCGCGACGTTGGTTGGCGCCTCTGTCAGCGTGATTGTTCCGATGTTTTCGGGTCGTGAGAAAACGTTAGAAGTAACGATGGATGCATGGGCTATCATGTCGATAGGAGTAATTGCCCTATTATTTAGCGCGGTGGCGATTTTTCTCTCAGCGCGATTTGCAACAGATTGTTTGTTGCCAGGGCTAAGCCCTAGCAGCAGAATTGAAGCTGTTGCGTTGACCAGAATTGCAGCGGTGGGACTCCCGTTTACCGGTCTCGCGCTAATTTTGGGCGCTATCCATCAGGGGTTTGACCGCTTTGTTCCCGCTGCTGCCCTCAGCGCCGTGACAAGCGTCGGCCTCTTGGCCGCCGCCGTCTTGGCGGTCGCCGGGGGGGGGCTGATCGCCATAGCGTGGCTCGGCGTGGTGCGCTCTGTCATTCAGGTGTTTTGTCTGTTGCCCGGGTTGGGCAAGCCGTCCGTCGATTTGAAACGGCCTGCCGTCGGCGAATTGTGGGCGGGCATGAAGCCGTTGTTATTCAGCGCGAGCTACTTCAAGCTCGCCCCACTCTTGGATCGATGGTTTGCGTCCTATGGAGCGGGGGGAGACATCTCGTTGCTCCACCTTATGCAACAGGTGTTTGCGGGGGCGGCGACGCTATTTGGTAAAAGCGTGGTGGATCCATTCCTGGCATCGGTCGCGAAGTCCAGGATGTTGAATGATGATCCAGATAAAAACGTTGGCATATATGTCAAGATAAAGAGGCGTACGGCGTTATTGATTTCTATTGCTTATGTTGCCGGGTTCTTTGTGATTGCGTGTGCCATTAAATTTATTCCAAATATAGAAGATGTTAATAGAATTGTCCAGTTCTATGTTGCTTTCGGTGGGTTGTATACGGCTGGGTTTCTCGGGCAAATCGCAGCGGCATGGTTTTACGCCCATGGGGAAACGTCCGTTCCAGCTAAGGTGGGGGCGTTTGGGTTCACGATCGGCATTGCAGTAAGAGCCATGTTGTTTCAGCCGTTGGGGGCGCTCAGTGTGGCTGTCGGCGTATCGGTTACCCAAATTGTAAACTGGTTGATGCTAAACCGGCTGGCGACGAGGGGGCGACTTCGCCAATGATTTTTGATTACAGTCTAGCTGATAAGCAACGGGCGAAGTGCCCCTTGTGCGACGGGACCACGTTCACCCGTCTCGCGTCCGTCGATCGGTACGGAATGGGTGTCTGCACAGTCGCTTGCAACGTTTGTGGCTTTATAACGACAGACCCCGTTTTGTCTGGTCCGGATCTCGATAAATTCTACCGGGAACAATACCGGTCGGTGTACAGCAAGGTAGATTTTCCTTCGCATCGATATATTTTGAAGAACGGCATTGATCGGCGTGCAGAATACATTGCTAATTTTGTTGTCGAGAAAGCCGATTTCCCATTCGCGGCCCGAGTGCTTGATGTCGGCTGCGCCGAAGGATCCGTGCTTAGAGCGATTCGGCATTTGCGACCGAATTGGGTTACATTGGGAGTGGAGCCGGGCGCCTTTGGTGAATTTGCGAAAGGCCACGCCGGTTGCGATGTCGTTCCGTCGCTAGAGCAGACGCCGCTCCGCACCTACGATTTGGTGCTACTTAATCACGTCCTAGAACATGCACAGGACCCATTGGCTCTTCTAAGAGACCTTCGCGATCGCCTGGCTCCTAGCGGCAAGCTTTTCGTCGATGTTCCTGATGCTGTAGCCTACTCAACGATCGACGACCTTCACGTCGCACATGTGCATCATTTCACGCCGACAAGTCTGCGCCGCCTTGGCGCTCGCGCCGGTTTGAGATGCATTCTTCTTGAGCAGCATCGACCACCGCGGCACCCTCGCTCGGTGCGCTGTCTATTTGAGCAACTTGAAGGTGTGGAGGAGGTCGACAATCTCGAACCTAATGTCGATGACCGCGAGGCGGCTTGTGGCATTCGTGCCATCGGATCTGACGGAGTTTTGCCTACTCTTCGTCGATGGGCTCCAGCGCGAAAGATGCGCGGGCTTCTGCAAAAGGCTGTAGACGTTGTGGTCAGCTAGCGTGTCGTCGCAGGCTTTCCGTACGCGATCATTCTTCGAATGGATCGATGCGTGGCCTCAGCGTCGCCTTGCTCCCTGGCTTATGCTTGGCAAGGGCCCCAGCTACTCCAAGCTCGGCCAATTCGACGTGAGCGCCTTCGAGACGCTGTCGCTCAATCACGTCGTCCGCGAGGCGCCGGTCACCGCCGCCCACATCATCGACATCGACGTCGTTGTCGATTGCGAAGCGGCGCTGCGCGAGAACGCGCAGGTGGTGGTGATGCCGTGGCAACCACATAGGAACAACTGGTCGGCCAAGAAGACGCTCGACGAATGGGCGGACGAGATCGCGCTGCTCGGGGAGCTTCGCGCGGCCGGGCGGCTCCTCTGGTACAATTTGGGCACGGGCAAGTCGCCGCGCGAGGGCAGCCCGATTGTGCCGGTCCGGTTCTTCAGCGCCGTGGCGGCGCTCGGCCTCCTGGGGCAGGCGGGCGTGCGCACCGTGAGGTCGCTCGGCGTGGACGGCGGCGCCAGCTACAGCGCCGCTTTCACCGACCTGTCGGAGAAGACGCGGCTCTCGAACGGCTGGCAGAACTTCGATGTTCAGTTCGAGGAATTTCCCAAGATCATGCTGCGCACCGGCGTCGACTACGCGCCTCTGGATGCAGAGAGCCCGATCCGGGTCTATGTCGCGCAGTCCGAGTCCGAGATGCTGCCCACCAAGGTGCTGGAGTACAGCATCCGGAAGTACTGCAGCGTCGCGGTGCGATTGGAACCGCTGCACGCCGCCGGCATCGGCGTTCCTTCGCCGCGCGATCCGAAGAACCAGCCGCGGACACCCTTCTCCTTCCAACGATTTCTGATTCCAGAGGCGGCCGGCAGGAGCGGCAAGGCGATCTATCTCGACGCCGACATGCAACTCTTCACCGATATCCGCCGGCTCTGGCAGACGCCCATGAGCGGCGCCGACATCCTGGCGGTGGCGGAGCCGGAGAGCAGCAGGCGCCGGCCACAGTTCAGCGTCATGCTGCTCGATTGCGAGCGACTGGATTGGGACATCCGCCAGATCGTGCGGCGCCTGGACGCTGGCGAGCTGAGCTACGAACAGCTCATGTACGAGATGGGCGCTGGGGGCGTCGTCGCGCGAACCATCGACCCGGTGTGGAACAGTCTGGAGAGGTACGTCGCGGACCAGACCGCCCTGCTGCACTACACCGACATGAACACCCAGCCGTGGGTCTTCGCCGGCCATCCGCTTGGCTATCTCTGGACGCGCGACCTGCTTCAGGCCGTCAAGTCTGGGTTCATCCCGCGGGACCTGGTGGCTGAGCATGTGGAGAGAGGGTGGGTGAGGCCGACGCTGCTGCGGCAGATCGACGAAGACATCAACGACCCGCTGCTCCTCAGCGGGAAGGCGAGGCGTGAGGACCGGGCGTTCGTGGCGCCGTTCCGCCAGCTGCCGACCGAGCAAGGGCGGTCGTTGCGCACGGCCACGCGAGCGGCGCTCCGCGACGCCTATTTTCGCAGCCCGGCGCCCTTCGTCGCAGGCCTGCTCAAGGCGCGTTTCGCCAGGCGCTAGACGCCCGGTGAAGCGCTAGCGCTCGGCAAACAGCCTCACTCTGAGGCCGTTCGGTTCATTCCGCTGCTCCACGACGTCGATGCGAGAGAAGCCCGCGGCGCGGAGCGCCTGTTCGAGATCGTCGAGCGCCAACCACTTGGCGTGCCCGTACATGCCGGAGAAGGGGTCTGGCCGCCCGCTTTCGCCAAATCGACGGTAGCGCCATTCGCGTCCGCAGGAAGGATAGTTGGACGTGGCTTGCGCATTGGTGGCGACGTGGGTGTCCAGCATCAGGCCTTGGCGCACTTGACGCCCGAGATCCATGAGGTGAGCGACCGGATCCTGGAGGTGGTAGAGCACGCCGACGTGGTGGGCGACGTCGGCTGCCAGTCGCGACGTGTCGGCCTTCCGATCCTCGACGTCCACGACATAGGCCTGCGGCCAACAATCGAACATGGCGGCGCGAGCCAATGTCTTGATGACGTTCTCCACCCGCGAGTCGACGGCGATGACCCGGGCGGCTCGCTGGCAGAGCGCGATGGTGTGGATGCCCTCGAAACAGCCGATTTCGAGGACGCTCTTGTCCGCCAGGCCAAACCGCCGATCCATGTCGACGATGCGTGGATCGGGGACGATCTGCGGTTCGGTGCGCTTGCCCTTCCAGGCCGTGTCGCCCAAGCGCCGGCCGTGACCGTCGACGACGAAGGCGTGCCAAGGCAGCAGGTCGTTGAGCGCCGCGAGCTCGGCGTCGGAGAGCTGCTCAAGAGGACCCGCCGTCGATCCCGGCGTGTGACCCGCAGCCAGGGCGCGTGGGCGCAGGCGGCGTCGGACCTGAAGGACGGAAGTGCGTAGGACGGACGCGATGGACATGGCATGCACCTAGATGACGTTGGCTCAAGTTGGCGCCCGGACGTGAAGTGAGCGTTAGCCGCCCGGCTTGGCGGTTCCGGCGAGTGCGCCCGCTAGTGCCAGTTCATGGCGATCAGGATCCGAGCGGCCATGCGATCCAACGGCCTCGTGCGAACCACCCTTTCGGAAGCCGCAAGCCGAAGTCGCGCAAGGGTCGAGGCTTTGGAGTCGGCGAGTTCGCCCACGATCTGGGCCTCAGCTTCGTCCATGCGCCGCCCATGCAGGCGGAGCAACTCCGCCGCTTGGGCTTGTATCGGGTAGAAGTTCTTCACCGACCGGAGGAATTTGCGGACGTGTGGTCCGAGTTGATCTGCGTACGTGAGCGCCGCGCCGACCGAATTCGCCCCATGCTGTCGATAGAGGATTTGAGGCTCGTGATCGTAGTGGATCACGCCTTGTGCGGCGACGATCAGCGCCGACCACCAGTCATGCATGGTAATGTCTTGCTGCGGACGTTCGCGGATGATCTCGCGCCGAGCCGCCGGGTTCATGACGGTGGTGCAGCCGTAAACCGAGTTCTCGTAGAGCAGGCTGTGAAGGTCGGTCCTGGTGCTGGTCCTGGCAGGGCCTATCGGCTCAAGGGACTCCAACACACAAAGAACGTTCGAGCAGTACAGCGCCGGTCCCTCATCGTTAGCAAGCGCGGCGGTCGCTCGCGCCAGTTTCTCCGGCAGCCAGACGTCGTCCTGGTCGCAGAAGGCGTAGTAGCCCATGTCGTCGGGAGCCGTGCGGAGCAGTTCGAGGAAGCTTGCGGCGGGGCCCATGTTCGGGCCGGCGGCCAGGCCGGCGAGGCCCGGCCAGTGAGCGGCGTAGCGGGCGAGGATCTCGAGCGTCTGATCGGTTGAGCCGTCGTCGCGGGCATGCAGATGCACCTCGACGCCGCGCTGGGCGAGCAGGCTGTCGAGCTGTTCCTCCAGAAAACGCGCGCCGTTATAGGTCGAGAGCAGGACCGCGACGCGGGGAGGGCGGGCCGCCATCAGTAGCCCGCGCGATAGAGCAGAGCGATGGTGTCGCCGATCGGGCGCCGCCAGATGCGGCGGAAGAGATCCAGGTCCTCGCGCCGGCGACAGCCGTTGGCGATCAGTTGCGAGGTGGCTGTCAGCGCATTATGGCGACGGCCGACGAGTCGTCCCGGGTGCCGCACGAACTGCTTGCCCATGTCGATCAGCCGCAGCCAGGCGTCCCAGTCGAGGTTCGCCGCATAGTCGTTGGAGAATGCGAAGTCCCGCAGGCGCGAGGTGTCGTAGGTGACCGACGAGCACGGCAGGGGCGCGCCGAAGGCCAGAAAGGCGCGCATCCGCAAGGCGGAGGGGCGGGTGACCGGCGTGAGCGTCACCGCCTCGATCAGGTGCTTCACCTTGCTGATCTTGGAACTGGTCGGCCGCCCGTCGTCGTCGATTTCCTGGTAGCCGGTGAAGCAGACATCGCCGTCGTGGCGACGCAGGAGGCCCAGGGAGCGTTCCAGGAACTCGGGCCTATAGGTGTCGTCCTGGTGGACCAGGGTGACGAAGCGGGCTTGGGCGGACCTGAGCCCGAAATTCCAGTCGGCCCCTATGCCTTCCGAGCGCGGGTTGACCAGGAGTTCCGCGCCGACCCGCGCCGCCTGATCGAAGATCAGGTCGTTCGGGGTCGAGGTCGAGATGACGATCCGGCTGGGCGTGGTCTGAGCCAGAAGTGTGTCCAGGCAGCCCGCCAGGAACGGCGAGCTCTTGTAGGCCAGCACGACGAACGCGTGGTCGAGCATCCGGGCTCAAGTCCTGGGTGCGATTGGGAACGACAGATACGCCAGGCGCCGCTGCTCGAGGCGGGCCTTGGCGACGCCGTCGAGGATCAGGCCGGTGAAGAGGCTGAGCATGCCCAGCACCGCCAGGCCCACGGCGACGATCAGGCTCGGGAACTGCGGCACGAGGCCGGACTGGGCGTAGCTCAGCAGCACCCGGCCGAAGAGCGGCGTGGAGGCGAGGAGGGCGAGGAGGCCGATCGCGCCGAAAAACTGCAGCGGCCGCTCCTCGCGCACCAGAAGCCCGATCATATGGAGTATGCGGACGCCGTCGCGAATGGTGTTGAGCTTGCTGGCGGAGCCATCGGGGCGGGCGCCATAGGCCACGTCCACTTCCGCGCAGGGCAGGCGCATCTGCAGGGCGTGGATGGTGAGCTCGGTCTCCGTCTCGAAGCCGTGGGAATGGGCCGGGAAGCTTTTGACGAAGCGGCGCGTGAAGACGCGATACCCGGTGAGCATGTCCCGAAACTGCCGCCCGAAGATGCGGCGAACGAGGCCCGAAAAGGCGCGATTGCCCAGCTGGTGGCCGGAGCGATAGGCCGACGCGTTGCTGGGGACGCGAGCGGCGGCCACCATGTCCAGGCTGTCGCTCAGCAAGAGCTCGACAAGGCCGGGCGCTGCGCTCGCCTCATAGGTCGCATCGCCGTCGACCAGGACGTAGACGTCGGCGTCCACGTCCGAGAACATGCGACGAATGACGTTGCCCTTGCCCCGCAGAGGCGCGGTATGAACCCGAGCGCCGGCTCGGCGCGCCGCCTCGGCCGTCCCGTCCGTGCTGTTGTTGTCGTAGACGAACACCTGGGCGTGCGGCAGCGCCCGGCGGAAATCGCTCACGACATCTGCAATCGTCGCGACTTCATTGTAACAGGGGACGAGCACTGCAATGCTCGGCGGGCGGCCAGCCTCGGCGTCGGCCCACCCGCTCAGGTGAAGGTTCGCCGTCTTCGCCAGAATGCCCGCTTCTCTGCGCATCGCGCATTGCTTCTACAGGGGGGAACTTTCCAGAATATAACCGCGGCCTTTGCTTCGCGCGAAGGCGCGTGAACCGGCGAGTGTTGCAGCCCCACGGGAACGGCCCGTTGCGGATCTTCCCGAGGAGCCGCCTAGGTGTCAGGACGCGGTCTTGATGGTGTCGGCCGCGCGGTTCATGGCCCCGCCGATCTCGCCCTTGAGGGCGGTGGCGGCGGTCACGATGCCGATCCCGACGATGGCCAGAATGAGCGCGTATTCGGCTGCCGACGCGCCGGATTCTTCGCGGATGAAAGAGATGAACTTCGACATGATTGGCCCCTTGACGGCGCACTGCGTACAACAGCGTAAAGCCTACGCAGGCGTCTACGGCAGTTAAGACTGAAGATTAATGTTTCGTAAAGAGGGGGGCCTTCGCCTTTCCTGGCCCGACTGGTCAAGTGGCGCGGGCGAGAACAGCAAAACGCCCCGGCGGTGAGGCCGGGGCGTCGAGCGGCATAACGGTCTAGGTTGTTACGACGCGGTCTTGATGGTGTCGGCGGCGCGGTTCATGGCCCCGCCGATTTCGGTCTTGAGGGCGCCGGCGGCGGTCACGATGCCGAT